>Ga0073934_10000682_pt1 | contig 93648 bp, 74 predicted proteins | sample LarsenN4metaG_FD_76834 | JGI IMG/M metagenome (GOLD analysis project Ga0073934, IMG submission 76834) | Hot spring sediment bacterial and archeal communities from British Columbia, Canada, to study Microbial Dark Matter (Phase II) - Larsen... ...
CGAGGAAGCGCTCCATCGAGCCGAGGATCGTGCGGTGCAGCATGAACGGCTGCGCCTCGGTGTTCTCGGCGGTGCGGTACGTCATCCCGAAGCGCTGCGGGTTGTTGAAGTCGACCTGGATCGTGGCGGTCTGCCAGGTGCGGCCGATCGCGTCACGCAGCTTGATGTCGATCTTGGGGCCGTAGAACGCGCCGTCGCCCTCGTTGATGTCGAACTCCATGCCGCGCTGCTTGAGCGCATCCATGAGCGACTGGGTCGCGTGCTCCCACTCGTCGTCGAAGCCCTGGATCGACTTCTCGGGGCGGGTGGAGACCTCGGCGGTGTACTCGAAGCCGAAAACGCCGTTCACGTAGTCGACCAGGTCGAGCATCTTCATGACCTCGGGCGTGACCTGCTCGGCGGTGCAGAAGATGTGGGCGTCGTCTTGCGTGAAGCCGCGGGCGCGCATGAGGCCGTGGACGACGCCGGACAGCTCGTGGCGGTAGACGGTGCCGAACTCGAACATGCGGATCGGCAGGTCGCGGTAGGAACGCACGTCGTCGTTGTAGATCATGATGTGGCCGGGGCAGTTCATGGGCTTGATGCCGTAGTCGTTGACGCGGCCCTCACCCTCGTCGACCTCGAAGAAGTACATGTTCTCGCGGTAGTTGTCCCAGTGGCCCGAGATCTTCCACACGTCGGCCTTGTAGACGTGCGGGGTGATGACCTCGACGTAGTCGCGGCGGTACAGCTCGGCGCGCAGCCACTCCTGCAGGATGCGCAGCGTACGCGCGCCCTTGGGGTGGTACAGCGGCAGGCCGGCGCCGGCCTCCTCGTGCAGCGAGAAGATCCCGAGCTCGCGGCCGAGCTTGCGGTGGTCGCGCTTCTCGGCCTCCTCGAGGCGCGTGAGGTAGGCGTCAAGGTCCTTTTGGGTGAACCAGGCGGTGCCGTAGATGCGCTGGAGCATCGGCCGGTCCGAGTCACCGCGCCAGTAGGCTCCGGCCACCTTCATGAGCTTGAACGCGCCGATACGCCCGGTCGAGGGCACGTGCGGGCCGCGGCACAGGTCCGTGAAGGTGCCCTGCGAGTACGTCGAGATGACCTCGCCCTCGGGCAGCTCGCCGATGAGCTCGCGCTTCATCGGCTGCTCCTCGAACGCGTCCCACGCTTCGAGCTTGTCGAGCTCGGTGCGCTTGAAGGTCTTCTCCTCGGCGACGATCTGGCGCATGCGCTCCTCGATGGCCTCGAGGTCCTCGGGTGTGAACGCGCGGCCGACCTCGAAGTCGTAGTAGAAGCCGTCCTCGATCGCCGGGCCGATGCCGAACTTGGCCATCGGGAACAGGTCCTTGACCGCCTCGGCCATCACGTGGGCCGCCGAGTGGCGCAGGATGTGGAGCGCCTCGGGGCTGCGATCCGTGATGATCTCGACCGTGGCGCCGTCTTGCACCGTCACGCCGGTGTCGACGAGCTCGCCGTCGATGCGGCCGGCGATGGCCGCCTGGGCCAGTCGCGGGCCGATGGCCGAGGCGACGTCGAGGATCGTGGCGCCTTCGCCGACGACCTTCTCGGAACCGTCGGGCAGCTTCACGGTGATGTCGGGCATTGCGTGCTCCTGAGGTCGAAGAGGCTTATCAATGGCGAGACCGTCGCAGCGCGTGCGGCGGTCTCGGCAACGTCACGACGATGTGTAGGTCTTTCCCCTACTGCTTGGTCTTGCAGTACGGGCACACGTTCCAATTGAGCTTGAGGGCCTTGCCGCACTCGACGCATGACTTGCGCAGCTTCTTCATGCAGTACGGGCAGATCAGGAACTCCTTCTCGACCGGCTTGTAGCACGCCGGGCAGCTCTCGTAGTCACGCGCGAGCGCCACTTCCTTGGCGCGGATCTCCAGGTCGCGCTCGTGGGCGTCGTCGGCGAACTCCGGCGGACGGACCACCAGGTAGACGACCCAGCCGGCCACCGGGAAGACGAGCGCGGCCAGCGCCCAGAACCAGCCCATCGCACCGCGGCGGTTCGCATCGCGATAGACCCAGAACACGATCGCCAGGTGCAAGACGATGAAAAACAGGCCGCACAGCTGGCTGACGAGCTTGAACAGCGGGCTGTTGATGATCGGATCGAGGATCTCGTTCACGGGTTCCCTTTCGAGGCAACGACGCCTGCACCGGCCAAGCCCCTCACGCGCCCGCCGATTGCTTATGGCACGTGCGGATTCTAGCAAAAGCGCACCGTGCGCGGCGCGGTTTGCGGGCCGCTACGTTGCCGAATCGTCGCGCAAGGCGTTTCGTGCCTGCCCGGCGGTCGTCAGACTGCCCGTCACCACGAGGCCGCCCTCACGCACACCAGCGTCGCCAAGAAGCGCATCGAGCGCCTCAAGCAGCGTCTCGTGGTACTCGACGGCGCCGCCCGTCACCCGGCACGCCACGGCGGCGAGTTCGGCGGCGTCGAGCGCCCGCGGTGACTCCGGCGCACACGCCACGAGCCGAGAGGCGACCGGCGCGAGTTCGCGCACGATCCCGGCCGCGTCCTTGTCGGCCAGCACGCCGAGAAGCACGACCGGGCGCCGGGCCGCATCGGGCCAGGCCGCAGCGATCGATTCGGCCAGCACGGCAGCGGCCTGCGGATTGTGCGACCCGTCGACCACGACGAGCGGTTCGTCGGAGACGATCTCGAAGCGCCCGGGCAGCGTGACCTCGAGCAGGGCGTCACGCGTCGACTGGACGTCGAGCGTATTCCCGAGTGCGGCCTCGACGGCGGCGACGGCTGTCGCGACGTTCGCGGCCTGATACGCCGGCGCCTGGACCGCGAGCGCCGGATAGAAGCCCTCGGCGCCTCGCACGTCGAGCACGGTGGCCCCACGGGGCTCCTGCGGCGTCGACACGAGCTCGTAGCCCACGTCGACCGCCGCGCTCCCCTCGCCCGTGCCGAGTCCCTCGTGCACGCGGTGCACAGGCGCACCGGCGGCGCGGGCGGCTTCGATGAAGACCCCTTCCGTCTCGCGCGTCCCCGGGCCCAGCACGGCGACGCTACCGCGCCGGATGATCGCGGCCTTCTCGGCGGCTATGGCTTCGTGCGTGTCGCCAAGGATGGCGGTGTGGTCGAGCCCCACGCCGGTGATGACGGCCACGGACGGCGAGGCGACGCTCGTGGCGTCCCAGCGCCCGCCCATGCCGACCTCGAGCACGGCGACCTCGACGCCGGAGTGCGCGAACAGCCACAGCGCGGCCGCGGTGGTGAGCTCGAACTCGGTGAAGCCCGCGGGCGTCCCGAACGCCTTGGGGCGCAGCACCTCGGCCGCCTCGAGCACCGCCGAGAGCGCCCGCGCGACGTCGCCGTCTGTCGCAACGCTCCCGGCGACCTCGAAGCGCTCGGGATAGCGCTCCAGCTCGGGGCTGGTGTAGAGCCCGGTGCGCACGCCGTGGGCGCGCAAGAGCGCCTCGGTCAGGCGCGCCGTCGAGGTCTTGCCGTTGGTGCCGGTGACCTGCACGACCCGGAACGCCTCGTGCGGGCGTCCGAGCGCGTGGCACAGCGCCGCTATGCCCTCGAGCGAGGGGTTGATGCCGAACGGCAGCGCCGCAGCGACCCGGACGAGCGCCTCCTCGTAGCCCAGCTGCGCCACGGGCGTGTCCGGCCGGCTACGCCAGCTCGGTGAGCTGGGCGTCGACGAGCGAGAGCGCCTCGGCGAGCTCGGCGGCCTTCGCGCGGTCCTTCTCGATGATCTCAGGCGCCGCCTTGGCCAAGAAGCCCTCGTTGGAGAGCTTGCGCTCGAGCTTCTCGAGCTCACCGCCGAGCTTGCCGCGCTCGCGCGTCAGGCGCGCCGCCTCGGCCTCGAAGTCCACGAGCCCCTCGAGCGGCACGTAGATCTCGAGCCCGGATGCGATCACCGTCGCCGAGTGCGCCGGCTTCACCGCATCGGTCCCCGCCGAGAACCCCGAGACGCCGGCGAGCCTGTGCATCTCGCCGAACTCCGCCTCGAGCCAGCGGTTGTCGGCGTCACCAGCGGTGCGGATGACCACCTCGAGCTCGGTCTTGGGTGCAAGCTGGTAGCGAGCGCGCACGGCGCGGATGCCGGTCACGATGTCGATGAGGCGCGAGATGGAGCGCTCGGCGCCATCGTCAGCGAAACGGGCGAGCTCGGCCGGGGCAGGCCAGGCCGCGACCATGAGCGAAGGTGCCGAATCGGCCTCGGACAGCGGCAGCTTGCGCCAGATCTCCTCGGTCACGAACGGCATGATCGGGTGCAGCAGGCGAAGCGAGCGGTCGAGCACGAACACGAGCATGCGCTGCGCGGCCGCGCGCTGCTCGCCACCCGCGTTGAGACGGCCCTTGGAAAGCTCGATGTACCAGTCGCAGAACTCGTTCCAGAAGAACTCGTAGAGCGAGCGGGCGACCTCACCGAACTCGTAGGTGTCCAAGCCCTCAGTGACGCGGGCCGACAGCTCGGCGAGGCGCGAGAGGATCCAGCGGTCGGCCACGGTCGCCGGCACGGGCTCGCCGGGCTCATAGCCCTCGAGGTTCATCAGCACGAACCTGCTCGCGTTCCAGATCTTGTTGGCGAAGTTGCGCGAGCTGACGAGCTTCTCCTCTGAGAACTTGATGTCCTGGACGCCGGTGACCTGCAGCATCAGCCCGAAGCGCATGCCGTCGGCCCCGTAGTGCTCCATGAGGTCGAGCGGATCGACGCCGGTGCCCAGGGACTTGGACATGCGCTTGCCCTCGGCGTTGAACACCGTCGGGTGGATGATCACGTCATCGAACGGGATCTTGCCGTCGATGAAGTGCATGCCGCTCATCACCATGCGCGCGACCCACAAGAACAGGATGTCGCGGGCGGTCGACAGCACGCTGGTCGGGTAGAAGTAGTCCACGCGCGGGTCGGCCTCGGGCCACCCGAACGTCGCGAACGGCCACAGCTGGCTCGAGAACCAGGTGTCGAGCACGTCCTCGTCCTGGCGCACGGCCGAGCTGCCGCACTTCGGGCACGCGGTCACGTCGTCGACCGAGGCCACCATCTCGCCGCAGGCGTCGCAGTAGTAGACCGGGATGCGATGGCCCCACCACAGCTGCCTCGAGATGCACCAGTCCCGGATGTTCTCCATCCAATGGAAGTAGACGTTCTCCCAGCGCTTGGGGTGGAATGTGACGCGCCCGTCACGCACGGCCTCGATGGCCGGCTCGGCAAGCGGCTTCATGTCGACGAACCACTGGTCCGACAGCCACGGCTCGATGACCGTGTGGCAGCGGTAGCACTGTCCCACCGAGTGCACGTGGTCGTCGGTGGCCACGAGCAGGCCGGCCGCGTCGAGGTCGGCGATGATGCGCTTGCGGGCCTCGTAGCGGTCGAGGCCGGCGTAGGCGCCGCCTTCCTCGCTGATCGTCGCGTCCGCGTTCATGACGTTGATCTTGGCGCAGTCGTGGCGCTCGCCGATCTCGAAGTCGTTGGGGTCGTGCGCGGGGGTCACCTTGACCGCACCCGAACCGAAGCTCGGGTCGACGTAGTCGTCGGCCACGATCGGGATCTCGCGCCCGACCAGCGGCAACACGACCTTCGCACCCACCAGCGCCTTGTAGCGCTCGTCGTCGGGGTGCACCGCCACGCAGGTGTCGCCGAGCATCGTCTCAGGTCTCGTGGTGGCGACGACCACGTGGTCGACGCCGTCGACCGGCTCGGCCAGCGGGTAGCGCAACCGCCACAGGTGCGAGTCCATGTCCTCGTGCTCGACCTCGATGTCGGAGAGCGCCGTCGAGCAGCGGGGACACCAGTTGATGATGCGCTTGCCGCGATAGATCAGGCCCTGGTCGAACCAATCGACGAAGACCTTCTTGACCGCGTGCTGGTAGCTCGGGTCCATCGTGAACCACTCGTCGGAGTAGTCGCACGAGCAGCCCATCGCCTTGAGCTGGCTGATGATCGTCGAGCCGTGCTCGTGGCGCCACTCCCAGCACGCCTCGATGAACGCCTCACGGCCGACGTCGTAGCGGCTCTTGCCCTCTGCCGCGAGCTTCTGCTCGACCTTGTTCTGGGTCGCGATGCCGGCGTGATCGGTGCCCACGATCCAGCGCGTGGGCCTTCCCGACATGCGCTGGCGACGCACGACAACGTCCTGGATGGTGTTGTTGAGCGCGTGGCCCATGTGCAGCGAGCCGGTGACGTTGGGCGGCGGGATGACCACGGATAACGGGCGTACCCCTTCGACGATCTCGCAGCCGAAGTAGCCGCCGTCGGTCCAAGACTGAAAGATCGGAGCCTCGACCGCTTTGGGGTCGTATGCCGAGGAAAGCTCGCTCACGGATGGGTTCCCGTCTCGTCGTGTGCCGCAGGTGGTAGCGATTCTAGCAAAGGACGTACGGGGCCTCGCACCGCAGCCGGGCGTCAGACATACCCACCCCCGTATATCGTCAAATGGTAGTAGCGTATATCGTTATCCCGTTAACTATGTTGCGGGGCCTTCAGGGGGATCGCCCCAGGAAAGGAACGGTTCACATGGCAGACTGCGCGCTCATCGAAACCTGCATCTTCTTCAACGACAAGATGGCCGAGATGCCCGGCATGGCCAACCTCTACAAGCAGCGCTACTGCCGCGAGGACAGCAGCTCGTGCGCTCGTTACACCGTCTTCAAGGCGCTGGGCCGCGAGAACGTGCCCGCCAACCTCTTCCCGAACGACCTGGCGAGGGCCAACGAGATCGTCGCTGGCTGACGGCACTCGGCTCCCACCATCGCAACGAAAAAGGGCCGCCCATTCGGGCGGCCCTTTCGTGTCGTCTGAAGCAGCCGTACCATCCGCGTCAGGCGGTGTCGGCCTTCCCGCCTTCGCGCACCACCGTCGGACCGACTCCGCCCTCGACCGCCTCAGGCGTGACGACGACCTCGACGATGTCGTCGGCGCTGGGCAGCTCGTACATGGTGTCGAGCAGCAGCCCCTCGCAGATCGAACGCAGGCCGCGGGCACCGGTTCCGCGCTTGATGGCCTGGCGGGCGATCGCTCGCAGCGCCTCCTCGGTGAACTCCAGGCGCACGTCCTCGAGCCCGAACAGGCGCTGGTACTGCTTCACGAGCGCGTTCTTGGGCTCGGTGAGGATGCGCACGAGGTCGTCCTCGGTCAGCTCCTCGACGTTGGTGACGACCGGCAGGCGGCCGACGAACTCGGGGATCATGCCGAAGCGGTTCAGATCCTCGGGCAGCACCTGCGACATCAGCTCGCTCTCGCTGTCCCGGCTCGAATCAGAAAGCTCCGCCGAGAAGCCCACGCCCTTCTTGCCGATACGGTCGGCGATGATCTTGTCCAATCCGACGAACGCGCCGCCGAGGATGAACAAGACGTTCGTGGTGTCGATCTTGATGAGCTCTTGCTGCGGGTGCTTGCGCCCGCCCTGCGGGGGAACCGATGCCTCGGTACCCTCGAGGATCTTGAGGAGCGCCTGCTGCACGCCCTCGCCCGACACGTCACGGGTGATCGAGAGGTTCTCGGCCTTGCGGGCCACCTTGTCGATCTCGTCGATGTAGATGATGCCGACCTCGGCACGCTTGATGTCGAAATCGGCGGCCGTGATGAGCTTGAGCAGGATGTTCTCGACGTCCTCGCCCACGTAGCCGGCCTCGGTCAGCGCCGTCGCGTCGGCGATGGCGAACGGCACCTTGAGGACACGCGCGAGGGTCTGGGCCAGAAGCGTCTTGCCGCAACCGGTCGGCCCGAGCATCAGGATGTTGCTCTTGGCCAACTCGACCTCGTCGTCGTCCCCACTGCCGAGCGTCACGCGCTTGTAGTGGTTGTAGACCGCGACCGACAAGACCTTCTTGGCGCGCTCCTGACCGACGACGTAGTTGTCGAGCGCCTCGTGGATCTCCGCGGGTACCGGCAGGTCCTCGAGCAGCGCCTCGGTCGGCTCCTCGTGCGCGAGCTCGTCTTCGACGATGTCGTTGCACAGCTCGATGCACTCATCGCAGATGAACACGTTCGGGCCGGCGATCAGCTTCTTGACGTGGCGCTGGCTCTTACCGCAGAAGGAGCACTTCAGCTGGTCGGAGCCTGTGTTGTCCGTGGCGCGAGGCACGCTACTTCTTCTTCTCCTCCGCCGCCTTGCGGCTCTCGAGGACCTCGTCGACCAGGCCGTAAGTCCTGGCCTCCTCGGCCATCATGATGTTGTCGCGCTCGGTGTCCGCGTGGATGGTCTCGACCTTCTGGCCGGTGTGCTTGGCCAGGATCTCGTCGAGCTGCCCGCGCATGCGCAGCATCTCCTTGGCCTGGATCTCGATGTCGGTCACCTGGCCCTGCGTGCCGCCCCACGGCTGGTGGATCAGCACGCGGCTGTGCGGCAGGGCGAAGCGCTTGCCGGCGGCTCCGGCTGCGAGCAGCACGGCGCCCATCGACGCACACTGACCGATGCAGATGGTCGAGACGTCGGGCTTGATGAACTGCATGGTGTCGTAGATCGCAAGCCCGTCGGTGACCGAGCCGCCCGGCGAGTTGATGTAGAGATGGATGTCCTTCTCGGGATCGGCGCTCTCCAGATGCAGCAGCTGGGCGATCACCAGGTTGGCGACGTGGTCGTCGATCGCCGAGCCCAGGAAGATGACACGCTCGTTGAGCAGCCGCGAGTAGATGTCGAAGCTGCGCTCACCGCGGCTGGTCTGCTCGATGACGATCGGGACCAGGGCGTTTGCCTCAGGAAGCATACGCTACTCCTCGCTCTCGGACTCGCCGGCCTCATCAGCGGCGGCGTCGGTGTCGGCGGCCTCTTCGTCGGCGGCGTCAGGGCGCAGCGTGACCTCGACATTCTCGAACAACCACTGGCTGGCCTTGGTGTGCTGGATCTGCTCGTGCACGATCGCCATCAGGCCGAGCTCCTCCCAGCGGGCACGCGCCTGCTCGGGAGTCTCATCCGACGACTGCGAGACGGTTGCGAGCTCGGCGTCGACGTCCTCCTCGGTGACCTCATACCCCAGCTGGCGGAAGAGCGCCTCGAGGGCGAGCTCCTCGCGCACCGAGATCTCGGCCTGCTCGGCGATGTCGGCGGTGAACTGCTCGAGCTCGACGCCGGACTGAGCGAGGTACTGCTGAAGCGTCATCTCACGCTGCTCGAGCATGCCCATGAAGTCGCGCTCCATCTGGTTCTGGCGCGAGCGCACCATCGCCTCGGGGATGTCGCCCTCAAGGCGCTCGGCGAGCACGCGGCGTGCCTCGCGCTCCTTGAGCTGATCCCATGACGCGGACTTCTGCACGTTGATGCGGTTGCGCATGTCCTCGACCATCTCGGCGTAGGAGTCGAAGCCGCCGGCGTTGGCGGCGAACTCGTCGTCGAGCTCGGGGAGCTTCTTGGCCTTGACCTCGTGCACCGTGACCTCGAAGCGCGCCATCTTGCCGGCGAACTCGGGGTTGGAGGTGGTGTCGGGGATCTCGAACTCGATGACGGGCTCGTCGCCGGCCTTCGCGCCGACAAGACCGGCGTCGAACTCGGCCGGCATCATGCCGCGGCCCATCTCGTAGAGGTACTTGTCGACGACGTTGCCCTCGTAGGACTCGCCGCCCACGGTGCCGGTGAACGACAGAAGCACGAAGTCGTCGTCGGCCGCGCCGCGGTCCTCGACGGGCTCGAGGGTCGCGAAGCGCTCGCGCGCCATGTCGATCTGCAGCTCGATGTCGGCCTCGGTGGCCTCGCGCGGCGGCAGCGCCACGGTCAGGCCCTCGATCGAGGACAGCGTGAGCTCGGGGCGCACGTCGATCTCGGCGATGTAGGTGTAGTCGACGCCGGGCTCGACGGTGTCGAGCTCATCCATGACCGGAGGCTCGATGGGGCGCAGCTCTTCGGCGTCGAGCGCCTTGGGGTAGCTGGAGTTGACGGCGTGCTCAGTGGCCTCGCCGAGGATGTACTCACGGCCGAGCATGTTGTCCAGCACCGGACGCGGCGCCTTGCCGGGCCTGAAGCCCGGGACCTTGTACTTGCTGCCCAGGGTCTTGTAGGCGGCCTCGACCGACTTTTCGACCTCGGCTGCCGGGATGGTGACGGTGAGCTTTACCTTGTTGCCTTCGAGGCGCTCGACGGAAGTGGTGAGCACGTGGAAGTCCTTTCTGGTCAGCGGTTGCCGGCGCTGACGTGCGCACGGTGACTTGTACGTTGGTGCGGGCGAGAGGACTCGAACCTCCACGAGTTTCCCCACTGGAACCTAAATCCAGCGCGTCTGCCAGTTCCGCCACGCCCGCATGGCCAAACGGCCTTCCATGATAGCAAAACGCCGAGGCCCATAGGGGCACTCGGCGCAGATCATGCGATGGTGGGCCGTATAGGGATCGAACCTATGACCTTGGGATTAAGAGTCCCCTGCTCTGCCAGCTGAGCTAACGGCCCGTATCGGCGTCTTTCGAGTTCAGTGCGACGCCGCAGTTATCAAATGGGGTGGGTAACGGGACTCGAACCCGCGACCTTCGGAGCCACAGTCCGACGCTCTAACCAACTGAGCTACACCCACCGTGTTTCCTGGCACGCCCGGAGGGATTCGAACCCCCGACCTAGAGATTAGAAGTCTCCCGCTCTATCCAGCTGAGCTACGGGCGCATTTCGTCGCCGCCCGAGAGTGCCGAAGCGCTACGGTACCTTCGGATGGCGGCTATGTCAATCGGCGACCCGTGAGGAATCGCCGGCTATCCACGTGGAGCGGCCGACGGGACTCGAACCCGCAACAGTCAGCTTGGAAGGCTGATGCTCTACCAATTGAACTACGGCCGCACATGGTCGGGCCGACAGGATTCGAACCTGCGACCCTCTGCTCCCAAAGCAGATGCGCTACCAAGCTGCGCTACGGCCCGACATGTGTCACTTTGCCGCCCTGCGAGAGCGTCGAAGCGAAAGACAGTATAGCGCGCGCCGTCTCAAGTGCCAGAGCCCACACCGACGTAGCGGCAACGCAACAAGTCAGCACGAGGTGCCCCCGTGCCTACCCGCTGGCGAGCGCCTCGCGCAGTGCCCGCAAGGCGGCGCCCCGGTGGCTGATCGCGTTCTTCTCGGCGACCTCGAGCTCGGCCATGGTGCGGCCGGGCGTCGCGTCAGGCCGGAACAGCGGGTCGTACCCGAATCCGCCCTCCCCTGCCGCCGCGTAGCCGATCGAGCCTTCGCACGACCCCGAGGCGACCGTCTCGCGGCCATCCTGGCCGATGAGCACCATCGTGCAGCGGAAACGCGCGGTGCGCTGCTCGGCGGGTACATCGGCCAGCGCGAGCAGCAGGCGGGAGTTGTTCTCGGCGTCCGTGGCGCACGGCCCGGCGAACCGGCTCGAGTACACACCCGGCGCACCGTCGAGGGCGTCCACCTCGAGGCCGGAGTCGTCGGCGAGCGCCGGCATGCCGAAGCGCTCGAAGGCCGCACGCGCCTTGATGCGCGCGTTGTCCTCGAACGTCTCGCCGTCCTCCTCGGGGCTGGGCCACTCGCCGTCGAGCTCACCCGCGGCGACGAAGCGCCATCCGGTGAAGTCGAGCGTCGCCCGGATCTCCGTGAGCTTGCCGCGGTTGTTGGTCGCGACCACCACGGTCATCGTCTCGCCGGGCTCGAGGACCGGATCGCTCGCGGTGCCGGCGTGCTCAGAAGCCATAGGACTTGATCCCCTCGTCGATCAGCCGCTTCTGCAGCGCAACGAGCTCGTCGATGCCTGCAGCGGCCGTGTCGAGCATCGCGTCGAGACGCGCGCGGTCGAACGGGGTCTGCTCGCCGGTGCCCTGCACCTCGATGAAGCGGCCCTCGCCGTCCATTACGACGTTCATGTCGACCTCGGCCACCGAGTCCTCGGAGTACGCGAGGTCGAGCAGCAGCTCGCCGTCGACCAGCCCGACGCTCGTGGCCGCCACGTGGGAGAGCAGCGGATCCGAGGAGAGCTTGCCCGCCGTCCTCCACGCCGCCAGCGCGTCGTAGACGGCGATCCATGCGCCGGTGATCGCCGCGGTGCGAGTACCCCCGTCGGCCTGGATGACGTCACAGTCGACGTTGACCGTCACCTCGCCGAGCGCCCCCATGTCGACCACGCTGCGCAGCGAACGGCCGATGAGGCGCTGGATCTCCTGGGTGCGGCCCTTGGGGCCGGTCATGCTCTCGCGGCGCGAGCGGGTGTGGGTGGATGCGGGCAGCATCGAGTACTCGGCGGTGACCCAACCGAGTCCCGAGCCACGCCTCCACGAGCTCACCCCCTCCTCGACCGACGCAGCACACAACACGCGTGTGTCGCCCAGCTCGAAGATGCAGCTGCCCATCGCGTGCTTGAGGTAGTCGCGGGTCACGCGGACCGGGCGAAGCTGCCCGGGCGTGCGCCCGTCGGCACGTGTTGTCACGATTCGTTCTCCTTCGGTGTGTCAGGAACGGACGTCGAACGCGTCGAGCTCGGCCGCGACGGTGATGGGCCCCGAGAAGACCTCGGCCGCCTCGCGCGCCATCTGATCGCGGTCGTTGGTGGGCCAGACATGGACGAGCACGAGCTCGCTGGCCCCCGCTGCACGCGCCAGCTCGCCGGCCTGGCGCGCAGTCAGATGCGGGCTCGCGCCGGCGAAGCGCTGCGGCAGCGTCGCCTCGGCCAGCAGCAGATCGGCCCCCTCGGCGGCACACAGCGCGTGGTCTCCCGGGGACGTGTCGGCCGTGTAGGCGACCCGTGCGCCGTCGGCATCGACACGTAACGCGAACGTCGGGTCGGTGTGCTCCACGAGGCACGGCGTGACCGTGACCTCGCCGACCTTCACGGGCACCTCGTGCTCGAGGGCCATGGGCACGAACGCCTCGCGGAACTCGCGAGCTCCCCGCTCGGAGAGCAGGCCCTGCATGCGCTCGAACAGGCCGTCGGGCAGGTACAGCGGCACCGGGCCGGCCGGGCCGGACGGCGCGTAGCGCAGCATCGCCTGCATCGAGTACAGGTCGACGTAGTGATCGGGGTGGTTGTGCGTGACGAACACGGCGTCGAGCGCCAACGGGTCGGTCACCTCGTAGAGGTTGGACAGCACGCCGTTACCGCAGTCGAGCAAGATGTTGGCCCCGGCGGCCTGCACGAGATGACCCGCACACGCCTGCCCGCGTCCCGCATGGCTCGCAGCCGAGCCGAGCACCGTCACGCGCATGCGGCCTCCTCCGTGCCGATGAGTTCGAGTGCACGCGCGCTCGGAAGCGTTGCGAGCTCGGTCAACTCGACCGACTCCACCTCGCCGATGTCGGCGCCCAGCACGCGCGACCCGAGCCGCGCGAACTCGGTCGGATCCCCCGTGGTGGCGAACCGGTGGTGCACTTGATGATTCCCGTCGACCAGCTGGCCGCGACGCCCCAACGTGTCGGCCACTTCACGAGCGGTCTCGGCGGCGGAGCTGATGATCTCCACACCGGAGCCCATGACCTGACCGATCGCGGTGGACAGCATCGGGAAGTGCGTGCAACCCAGGACCAGGGTGTCGACGCCGCTGCGCTTGAGCGGGTCGAGATAGTCGCGGGCGAGCTCGTAGAACGACGGGCGGATGAACACGTCGCTCGCATCGGCCAGCACGTCCTCGACCGCCCCCGAGTCCCTACGCAGCCCCTCCTCGACGATGTCGACGAAGCGCGGGGTCGCCGCCGAGAAGACCGTCACGCCGGCGTCGAACGCGCGGACCGCCCGGCTGTACGCGCCGGACTCGATCGTGCCTGACGTGCCGATGACGCCCACACTGCGGTTACGGGTCGCCATGACCGCGGCGCGCGCACCGGGCTCCACGACGCCGATCACCGGCACGTCGAAGCTGCGCTGAGCGAGCTCGAGGCCCGCGGCGGTCGCGGTGTTGCAGGCGATGACGATCAGCTTCACGTCGCGGGCGGACAGCCACGATCCGATCTCCGCGACGAATCGGCGCACCTCGGCCAGGTCGCGTGGCCCATACGGGCAGCGAGCGGTATCCCCGAGGTACAGCAGCGACTCGTGTGGCAGGGCCCGCGCGATCTCCCGCGCTACCGTCAGGCCGCCCAGACCCGAGTCGAATATGCCGATGGAAGCCGATTCCATACGCCGAGTATACCGCCGGAACGCACAATCCCCTGCCATACTGTGAGAATGGACACATCACTGGTCATCTGCGTCGGGAACGTGGCGCGCGGCGACGACGGCGTCGCCCACCGTGTGGCGCGGCTGCTCGACGATGCCGGGCTGCCTGACGGGACAGTGCTGCTGACGGCGGTCGATCTCGATGTCGCGATGGCAGAAGACGTCGCGGCCGCCTCGCGTCTGGTGATCGTGGACGCGATGAGGCGCGCCGAGCCCGCCGTGACGACCTCACCTCTCACGCCGGGGCCCGCGACCCGGCCGACGGGCCACGCCATCGACGCGGCGTCGCTACTCGGCATCGCGCAAGCGTTGTACGGCGAAGCGCCGAGAGCCACGCTCGTGACTGTCGCCGCGCCATCGATGGCGCACACCGAACAGCTCTCTGAATGCGCGACGGCCGCCTCGGACGAAGCGGCCGTCGTGGTGCGTATGCTTCTCGCCGAGGACTAGACGCGTCTAGACCAGCTGGTGCCACTGCTGGGCGACGTCAGCCGCGCCCGCCGCACCCCACATGTCGATGACCCGCTGGTCCGCGCACACGGCGTCGGCCAGCCGGACGAACTCGGAGGGGCTCAGCCCGATGGTCGAGACGTTGGCGACGTTGGCCGCCGACGCCAGGATCATCATCGCCATGCCCTTGCCGAACGTGGCCTCCAGCTTGCCGCGTAGCGCGTCGAGAGCCGACACGGTGTCCATCTAGCACACCCCCCGCTCAGCGACCACGTTCCCTTGGACGTCGTGGACGGTGACCACGATCGGCATCCTGCCGATCTCGTGGGTGGCGCAACTCAGGCATGGGTCGTGAGCTCTGATGCCGAGCTCCATCTGGCGCACGCTCGACTCGGTGACCGCATCGTCGCGCTCGAGCCCACGCACGACCTCCAGCACGGCGTTGTCGAGCGAGCCGACGTTGTGCGTCGTGGCGACGATCAGGTTGGCCTTGGTGACCCGCCCGACCATGTCAACATCGTAGTGGTGGATGAGCGTGCCGCGGGGCGCCTCGATGGCGGCGATCCCGCTGCCTTCGACACCGCGATCGACACGGACCCGGACGTTGTCCGAGACGACCTCGTCGTCCTCGAGGATGGCGAGCATGCGCTCGATCGACGCGACGAGCTCGATCATCCGCGCATGGTGGAACGCGAGCACCGAGTGGACGGGTCGACCGTATGCCCTCCGGAACCCGTCGAGCAGCTCGTCGGAGCGAGGTCCGGTCATGTACTCCACCATGTTGACCCGGGCGAGCGGGCCGACGCGGTAACCACCGGCATCGGGACCGAGTGCGACCAGGTATGGCGAGTTCGCGTAGCTGCCGTCGAGGGTCTTCTCAGCGATATGGGATGCGTACTCGGTCGCGTCGAACTCGGCGAACGGCGCACCTTCGGGAGTGACGACCCGGATGCGCCCGTCGTAGAGCGCGAAGTTCTCGCCCCTGAGCTGCGCCATGTTGTACGTCGGCTGCGACGCGTAACCGGGGTGCTCGGCGAGCAGGCGGGCGGTCGTCTCCGATGCGAGCTCGGCGGCGAACATCGCATCGTCGACCATGCCGCGAACCAGGGAGAGCATCTCAAGGCGCTGCTCGGCGACGAGGCCCTTGCTCATGCCGCCGGGGATCGCGGCGACCGGGTGGCTCTTGCGTCCGCCGACGATCTCGACGATCCGCTGGCCGGCGCGGCGCAGTGCGATCGCGCGGCGCGCCAAGTCCGGACGGGCCTCGATCACGCCGAGAAGGTCGCGGCTGGCGCCCTCACCGGTCAGGAAGTCGGGGCCGGCCAGGAAGAAGAAGTGCAGCGCGTGGTCCTGGGAGAACCCGCCCAGGTGCAGCAGCTCGCGCAGCAGGGCGGCCGCCCGGGGGATCTCGACACCGTAGAGGTTGTCGACGGCACGCACCGCAGCGAGGTGATGCGACACCGGGCAAACGCCGCAGATGCGGCTCGTGATGAGCGGCATCTCCCAGACCATGCGTCCCTGGAGCATCTTCTCGAACCCGCGGAACTCGACGACGTCGAAGTGGGCGTCGGCGACGCGGCCGCTCTCATCGAGGTGCAGCGACACGCGGCCGTGGCCCTCGATGCGCTTGACTGCCGGCAGAGTCACGGTCTCAGGCATCGTCGCCTCCCTCGTGGTCGTAGGCCGCTGGGAACACCGACACCGGCATCGAGAACCGATAGCCAGTACCGATGAGGTCGTCCATGTACATGATGGCTCCGGCCGGCAGCACCGCCGCCAAGGCGTCGACCATCTTGCCGCCCTGCTCGAACTCGAGGCGGCTCGGGCCCATGCAGCCTCGGCACGGCACGTTCATCACCGTGCACTTCGCACCGCAGCCCTCACGCGTCATCGGTCCCATGCAGATCACGCCCTGCTCGAGCAGGCACTGCTTCTCGTCGATGACGTCGAGCTCCATGAGCGCGTACACGTTGTCCGAGACGAACTCCGAGGAGTGCTCGAGCAGCGTGCGCTTCTCGCGGGGGCACTCGTCGCACAGGTTGCGGCGGGGCAGCTCGTGGGCGTCGCCGGAGATCGCTGCGACCAGCGCGTCGACGATCAGCGACGTCTCGGGCGCACACCCGGGGACCGAGATGTCGACATCGACGAAGTCGGAGACCGCCCGCACGCGCCCTTGGAGCGTCGGGAGCAGCTCGGACTTCTCGGCGTCGCCGAAGGCCTCGGCCGTCACCTCGCTCACGCGGTTCAGGTTGCGAAGGCCACCGATACCGCCGAGCACCGCACACGAGCCGACGGCCACGAGCGTGGTCGCCGCGGCCCGGGCTGCCATGAGGCGGCGCAGGTCCTCGCTGTTGGTGATGGCACCTTCGACCATGACGACATCGACCCGCGAGGGGATCTCCTCGTCGCCGTTGAACGGTGAGTGGACGAGGTCGGCTGCCGCGAGCAGGTCCAGCAGGCCCTCGTCTGAGTCGAGCAACGACACGTGGCAGCCCTCACAGCCGCCAAGCGCCACTGTCGCGAGCGTCGGCTTGCTCACAGCGGGCCTCCTTTCCCGTTAGCGAGCGCGCCCACGGTGGCATAGACCTCTTCCACCGACTCGACGAACCGCTCGCCCTCGAATGGCGAGATGTCGACGATCCGCAGTCGCGCGTCATCGAGGTTGCGGGACCGCAGCACGGTCCTGAGCAGGTTGATGCGGCGGTCCATGTCGAGGTTGCCCACCAGGTTGTGGCAGTGGCCCTCGCGGCAGCGGTAGACGCACACGGCATCGAAACCGGCCTTGAACGCCTCGAGGACGTAGAGCGTGTCGAGGCGGCCGCCACATGGGATCCGGACCGGCAGGAACGACGCGGGATAGCCCCGGCCCCGATTCGCGACCTCCGAGGCACCGTGGTCGGCAGCGGGGTAACCGCAGCCGCCGCACAGGAACCCAATGACCTTGTCGCCCTCGGCGGGGACCTCGGCGAGCGAGCGGACCGCGTCAAGCAGGTAGTCGTGAGGCGAGTTGACGATGTCACGCGCGCCGACCGGGCAGCTCACGACGCACTTGCCGCAACCCACGCAGCGCCGTTCGTCGACGTGGCTGAACCCGTCGGCGCCGATGGAGCAGGCACCGAACGCGCAGGTGCGCACGCACGTGGCGCACCCGCCGCACAGTGACTCGTCAACGGCCGAAGTGTCCCGGTAGTGAGTGACCGTCGACTGCGACAAGCGCAGCACGAGCGCCATGGCGGCAGCGTCCGCGGCAGCGACCTTGTCGCGCTCGAGCGCGTCAGCCCGGCGGACCGGCACGACCATGATGCCCTCGTCCACGGTCTCGGCCGGGTGCATCGACGGGTCGAGTGAGCGCGCGAAGCCCTCGTCGTCGACGTCGACGCGGAAGTGGTGACGCAGCTCGTCGACCCATTCGGTGTGGTCGGGACGAGCGAGCAAGATCCCGCCGACGCGATACGTCGACCGCCCCTCGGGAGAGTCGAGCGTGATGTGGTAGTCACCCAGGTAGCCGTCACCGTCCACGAGGCGGGCGGAGTCGACGAGCTCGGCCGCCGGGTGTCCCATCACGTAGGAGGCGGTCGCGTGCATGCTCTGCGCGCGTCCGGTGCGCTCACAGCCGTCCTCGCGGTCGGCGAGCACGACCGAGTACCCCAGACGCAGCAGGCGCTGGGCCGCCACGACCGCCTCGGCGGTCACGCCCAGGATCATGACCGCACAACGAGGCTCGATACTCGTCCCCTCGAGCGCCTCGGCCATCTCGGCGCGCTTTGCTGCGACATCGATGATCGCTGAGGCCTTGGTCGTCGCCCCCGCAGGGTCATCAGGATGCGCAAGGGCGCACTGCTCGAGGATGTTGGCGGCGACGATCCTGTTGGGATTGACCCCCGCCTCGGCGATCTTCTCACGCAGGTGGTTCGCCGACAGGCTCTTGGAGTAGTGCTCGACCGAGTGGCCCGCAAGCACCACCGCGTCGAGTTCGCAGTCGGTGACGTCGCGAGCGATCCGCTCTGCCACACCGGTGTCGAACACGTCATCGAACACGCGGACCACGGCTGCACGTTTGGACACGCCCGCGATCGCTTGATCGATGTCGACGACTGCGTCGACCCTCCCGCCGCAGCGGGACACGTAGATGCCGAGCGGCATGCGCCCTCACCCCTTTATGCGAGTTGAACTGTGTACAGCGTATGCGGACCGGTTTGCCGGCGGGCCGCCTGCCGTGTTGCATAGCGTATCGGACTCAACAGGGTTCGCGTTGAGGTCCTCCGGGTGCTGAACTCGATTCAATCGCTGAGCGGCGCGATGAGCCGGATGAACGGAACCGGTCCCTGAATCCGGATTAAGGCCGAGTCACTCCTCCGGAGTCTCAGGCCTTCGCCGCCACGAGCGCCTCGATCGCCTCGGCGATTGCCAGAAGCGGCAGCACTTGGGATGCCGCTCCGATCTCGATGGCCGCCTTGGGCATCCCGAAGACGGTGCACGACGCCTCGTCTTGCGCGATCGTCTCTGCGCCGGTGTTGCGCAGCAGCTTGAGCCCGTCTGCGCCATCGGCGCCCATGCCGGTCAGGATGACCCCGACGGCGCGCTTGCCGTGACTGCGAGCAACCGACGTGAACAGCGTGTCGGCGCTGGGGATGTAGAGCTGACCCGGCCCGGGCTTCTCGAAGCGCAACTGCCCGCCGTCGAGAACCATGTTCTGGCCGGTCGGGGCGAAGTAGACGACGCCGGGTTCGATACGCTGTCCTTCCTCCGCCGCAACGACCGAGAGCTTGCAGCCCGCGTCGAGCCAGCTGACCAGCCCGGGGATGAATCCATCTGCGATGTGCTGCGCGACCACGATCGGCACAGGGAGATCGGCAGGCAGTCGCCCGAGCACCGAGAGCAGTGCCGAAGGGCCACCGGTCGACGAGCCGATGGCGACGAGCGACCGCGATGAGACGCCTGCCCCGACCAACGGGCCGGCGATGCCTCCGCGCTCATGCGTCCGTCGACCCTTGATGTGGGTGATTACCCGCACGTTCGCGAGTACCTTCACCCTCCGGATGACCTCTCGCCCGATGCGGTCGAGCTCGGCCCAGTCCTTGGGCTCGGGCTTCTTGATGACCTCGAGCGCGCCGAGGTCCAACGCGTCGAACGCTCGGCCGATACCTTCGCCGTACACCGACGACGACACCACGAGGATGGGCGTCGGGGTGTAGGCCATGATCTTCTCGGTGGCACCCAGCCCGTCGAGCTTGGGCATATGGATGTCCATCGTCACGAGGTCCGGGCGCAGCCGCTCGACCATGTCGACGGCCTCTGCTCCGTCCTTCGCTTGTCCGACCACCTCGATGTCGGGATCCGTGCCCAGGATGGTGGCGAGCATCTCGCGTGCGACGAGCGAGTCGTCGGCGATCAGGACCCGCACTTTCTGCTTGAGGCCAAGGGGCATTCGTGGCTACCGGATCAGGCGCTCGACGGTGTCGAGCAGCGTGTCCTGATTGAACACGGACTTGGTGATGTAGGCATCAGCGCCCGCCTCGATACCCTCGGCCTTCTCCTCGTCGCGCTCGAGCGAAGTCACGATGATGACCGGGATCTCCTGCAGCGCCGAATCCGACTTGATCGCCTTGGTGAGCTCGAACCCGGTCATGTTGGGCATCTGGACGTCGGTCACAACCGCATCGACGCTCAGACCTTCCTTGAGCTTGCCGTAGCCGATCGCACCGTCGGCCGCGGTCTCGACCTCGTAACCGGCAGCCTCGAAGATGGAGCGTTCCAGCTCGCGGGTGGTGAATGAGTCCTCGCAGATGAGAATCTTGTACGGGCCGGTGCGCTCGGTGCGCGCCACGGCTCCGGTGCGCTGTCCCGACCGGGTCCGCGCGTTGGCCATGAGGTCCGGGACGTTGAGGATCGGCACGATCTCGCCGGCCCCGAGGATGGTCACGCCCGCAACGTTGTCCACCTTCTTGAGGTGTGTGCCGAGCGGCTTGATGACGATCTGCTGCTCGCCGACGAACGCATCGACGATGAAGCCCATACGGTGCCCGGAGTAGCCGATGGTGACGATGGGCTGCTTCATGCCCTCCGGTCCATGCTCCGGCACGCCGAGGATCTCGGAGAGGCGCACGAGCGGGATGGTCCTGCGCTGGCGGCGAATGACCTCGCGGCCCTCGACCTTGATGATCTCAGCGGGATCGATCCTCAGGGTCTCATCGATCGAGCCCGTGGGCAGCGCGAACATCTGGTCACCGATGCGGATGAGCAGCGCACGGATGATCGCCAGCGTGAGCGGGATGGTGAGCTTGAAGGTCGTACCCTTGCCGATCTCGGATTCGACGTCGAGTGAACCTTTGAGCTTCTCCACGACGAACTCGCGCACGACGTCCATGCCGACACCGCGGCCCGAGATCTCAGTGATGATCGCGGCGGTCGAGAAGCCTGCCTCGAAGATGAGGTAGCGGGCCTCCCGGTCCGACATCGCGGCAGCTTCGGCCTCCGTCAGGTAGCCCTTGCGGATGGCCGACGCCTTGACCTTCTCGGAATCGATTCCGGCCCCATCGTCACTGATCTCGATGACGATGCGGTCGCCCTCCTGGCGGGCCTCCATTCGGACCGTGCCCTTGGCGGGCTTGCCCAGCTTGCGCCGCGTCTCGGGGTCTTCGATCCCGTGATCGACTGCGTTACGCATGATGTGGACCAGCGGGTCGTTGATCTCCTCGAGCACCTTCTTGTCGAGCTCGGTGTCACCGCCGTCGATTATCAGCTCGATGTCCTTCTTGAACTGCTTGGCGAGATCGCGCACAGCCCTCGGGAAGGTCTGGAAGATGGTGTTGGCCGGCAGCATGCGAAGCCGCATGCCCTGCTCCTGCAGGTCGTTGACCACGAGCGAGGTGCGGCTGGAATCGTCGGCGAATCCTGCGGCGTAGTCGGCGATGGCACGGCGATGATCCGCCAACAGCGAGTCGAGCAGGTTGACGTCTTGAGCCAGCCCGTCGTCGACCGTGGAGTCGAGCACCGGCACGAGCGCGGACTTGAGCCGCGTCCAGGCCTGCCATACCTCGACCGACTCCGCCTGGAGTCCACGGATCTCGGTGACACGCTGCTCGGACTTGATCTGAGCGATGACTACCTCGCTGATCAGGTTGAGCAGCCCGTCCACTTGGCTCGTGCGGATGCGGATCGTGGCCTGGACCTTCTTCTTGGGCTCTGCGGCCGCCGTTCCCTTGCTCGCCCCTGCCGCAGGTGCGGCGTGGTCGTCTTCCTCGGTGTCAACCTCGACCACGACGGTCTCGTCGTCGTCCTCGCCTTCCTGCTCGGCCTCCGGTGCCGACTCGGCGGCCGGCGCGGGCTCCGCCTTGGCCGATTTCTTGGCGGCCGGCTTCTTCGCGGCCGGCTCCGGCGCGGGAGCCTCGCCGGGCGCGCCTCCCTCGGCGATGGCGGCAAGACGGGCACGCAGCCCGTCGAGGTCGAGCAGGTCGCCCTCGTTGACGCCGTTGTTGTCAGCTAGGTAGACGATGGCGTCGAGCGCCTCGAAGAAGGCGTCGCTCATGTCCGGCGTGTACGCCATCTCCTTGTCGCGCACCTTGACCATGATGTCTTCGAGCCAGTGCGCGACATCGGATATCTCGATGAGGCCGACCATGCGCGAACTGCCCTTGATGGTGTGGGCATCGCGCATCATCTGGTCGATGAGCTCGCGGTTCTCCGGATCGCCCTCGAGGGTGATGACGCCCTCGTTGAGGCGCTGGAGAAGGTCTTGCGCCTCCTCCTGGAACTTCGCTATGAACGCGCTGCGGTCGAACTCGACCATGGCGTCGCCTTCCTGACGGCGTGTACTTGGCTGGTGTGGGGCTTACGCGCCCTCGACGATGGTGAAGGCGGACCCGACCTGGCTGGACTCGCGGGCCATGCCGGAGAGGGCCTCGGCCGACGTCGCGACCTGGCGGGAACCGGCCGCTGTCTGCTGGGCCACGGACGCCACCTCGCGCATCGCCTTGACGACCTGGTCGGTCGCCGACTTCTGCTGCTGTGTCGCAGCCGAGATCTCCTTGGCCGCCACGGTCGTCTGCTCGACCATCTCGAGGATCTGGTCGAGCGACTCGCCCGTGAGGTTGGCCAAGTCGACACCGGACTGGACCTGCTTGAGTTCCTGCTCGGTCGACATGACAAGGTCGTTGGCGGACGTCTGGATCTCGGTCATGATCGTCCCGATCTCGCCGGTCGAATCCACCACGGACTCGGCGAGCTTGCGGATCTCGATGGCGACGACCGAGAAGCCCTTTCCCGCCTCACCGGCGCGTGCAGCCTCGATGGCCGCGTTGAGCGCGAGGATCTTGGTCTGATCGGCGATGGAGTTGATGATCGCGAGCACCTGGCCGATCTGCTGGCTGCGCTCGCCGAGCGCGAGGATCTTGTTCGCGCTGGCCTGCGTGCGGCTCTTGATGTCCTCCATGGCGTTGAGGGTGTTCATGACCGCCTGCTGCCCTGACTCGGCGCTGCCGAGCGAGGCTTCGGCCATCGACACGACCTGGTCGGCGTTCTCGGCGATCTGGCGGTAGGTGCTCGCCAGCTCCTCCATGGTCGCTGTGGTCTGCGAGATCGACGCGGCCTGCTCGGCGGCGCCGGACGCGGCCTGTTCGGTCGCGGAGAGGATGTCGTTGGCCGACTGCTGCAGGCGGCGCGACGACTCCTGCGTCTGCCGGATGAGGTACACGATCAGGTCGAGCATCTGGTTGTAGCTCGAGGCCAGCACGCCGATCTCGTCTTCGGTCTTGACCTCGACCTTGCGACCGACCTCACCCTGGCACGCGGCACGAACGGACGCGACGACCTCGTCGAGCGGGCCCATGAACTTCTTGCCGAGCCACAGCAGGATGAACACCCATGCGGCGAGCAGTGCGGCCGTCGACGCGGCGAGTATCCAGACGTCGGTGGTGAACTCCGCCATCTTGGAGAGCTCGTCTCCGAAGATGCCGAGCCACAACGACCATTGGACGAGCTGGAAGACCACCTGGATAAGAAGCGTCCAGAAGATCAGCCGATAGAGGAACTTGCTCCTGATCAGCTTCACGATGCCCATCTGCGCCGGCTCCCTTACTGTAGGTACTAGTGACGCGCCGCGCCCGAGCCGACCGGCTCGAGCATCTTCTCCACATTCACAAGCCCGACCATCGATCCGTCCACGTACACAGAACCCGAGATGAACTCGGCCTGACTCCGGTCGATGATGCTGACCGGGGGCTCGATCGCGTCGTTGGCGACGTCGGCGATGTCGCCGATCTCGTCCACCACGAGCGCGGTGACCACATCGTCGTGCACGATGACGATCGCGGGCGGGTTCTCCGCCGCGTCGACATCGATCCGGCCCAGCCGCATGATGCGAGCCGGGTCGGTCACGGAGAGGATCTCGCCACGCACGTTGACCACCCCGAGGATGTGGTCAGGGACGCACGGCACCGTGGTGATCTCGTACTCTTGGAAGATCTCGCGGACCTCATCGACACGAACCGCGTACCACTCCTCGCCGATGCGGAACAGCAGCAGCGACTGCCGGTCGCTGACCTCTTCTTCGATCGACTCGCGAGCGAGCGACTCAGCGCGGCGCCTGAGAACCTCCTCGGCGGTCTCCGCGAGAGAGCCCGCGGCCGAGACCTTGTCCAGATCGGTCACCGTCACCACCCCCCTACCGAGATGATGCCGGCCAACAGTGCATCGAGGTCGAGCAGGTAGACCAGCCCGTCATCGAGTCGCGCGACTCCGAGCATCTTGGAGGCGAGCGCGTGCATGGGCGGCGCGGCCTGCAGGCAGCCGGCCGGCAGCTCGAGGACGTCTTCCACCTCGTCGACGACGAGCGCGAGCAGGTGGGCACCGATGCGACAGATGATCATCGGAGTCTCGAGGTCGTAGTCTTGCCGGGACATGCCGACAAGCTGGCGAAGGTCCACGGCCGGGATGACGTGGCCGCGCAGGTTGATCATGCCGACCACCCCGAGCCCGCCTGAGGGAACCTCCGAGAAGGCCACGATCTGCTGGATCTCCTGAACACGGTCGATGGGCAGCGCGTAGCGCTGCTCTCCCAGGTAGAACGCGACGGCGCGCTCTACCAGAAGACAGTCACCGGTGGCGTCGTCTTCGATGATGATGTCGGCTTCGTCGCTCATGCGCTCCTCACGAGGTGAATCGCATCACGCGGTTGAGTTCTTCAGGACTGACCAGCCCGTCGCGCACCTTGGCAAGCCCCGACGCGATCATCTGGCGCATGCCGGCGTTGCGGGCAGCCGTCTCGATATCCTCGGCGCTGCCGCCGCGGGATATGACGGCCCGGACGGGCTCGGTGAACGGCAGGACCTCGTAGATGCCGGTCACTCCGGCGAAGCCGGTCTTGCTGCAGTTGGGGCAGCCGCTTCCGGACTTGCTGACCATCCCCTTCTCGGCACCGGGGATCAGCTCCGCGAGCGGGTCACGGTCCTCAGTCGAGCAGTTGGGGCAGTTGGTGCGGGCCAGCCTGCCTGCCACGCCCAGCGTCAGGGCACCCGCGAGCGACACGGGCTCGACACCCGCGGCCAGCAGGCGGCTGACCGCCGAGACGATGTCTCCGGCGGCGTAGGTGGCGATGACGAGCTTGCCCGTGCCGGCGGCCTCGATCGCCAGGTGCGCGTCCTCGGCGCCCGTGAGCGAATCGATGGCGACGACGTCGGTGTCCTGCCGCAGGCCCGCAGCCAGGTAGTTCGCAACGCCGACCGGCTGGCCAGGGCTGACGAGCACCTGCGCGACGGCGGGAATCTCGTAGTCGATCGAACGCTCGACCGAGTAGACGGTCTTGCCAACCTGCGCAGCATGCTGCAACAGCGCGTAGTACGTGGTCGACCGCCCGCCCGATACGGGAGCAGCCACCAGCAGCAGTCCCCGGCCGCGCTCGACCATGGCGTAGAGCGCCTTGGCCTCGGCCTCATTCATGCCGATCTCTTCGAGCCCTCGCGGCTGCGGCTTGGCGGGCGCGATCGAGACCACGAGACGCTGTCCTGCGACGGTCGGGACCGACGAGGTGGTCAGGACCAGCGGCTTGCCGCCGATCTCGCTGTGCACGCGTCCCACCGCAGGGCGGTTGGCTGCGATGCCTGTGAGCTTCGCGTAGGCCTTGAACCCATCGATGAGCGGCTGCTGCATCGACAGGGGGGCGCTGGCGATCTTTTCGAGGCGCCCCTTGATGCGGAAGACGAGGAAGAAGTCGTTCTTGTAAGGAAGCAGGTGGATGCGTCCGGCACCACGCTGGACGGCCGCCTCGAGGATGTCGCTCACCAGTACCGCGACCTTGCGCTCGTCGGCGACCGCGAGGACATCGAGGTCGATCCTGGTGCCGCCGGACGGCGCGGCCGCTTCCACGACCTCCTCGACGGTCTGGCTGATCACGTCGGCCTCGGCGCTGACGGTGTCGCTCGGCGCTTCGATCACGACCGGCGCATCCTCGCCCACGTCGAAGAAGTCGGCGACCGAGATCTCCAGGTCGTCGGGCAGCGCCTCGATGGCCGGAGCCACGCTCTCTTCGCCGTAGTACTGCACGATCGCCGAGCGCACGCCCTCGCCGTCGGCCAGGACCGCGTCCATGCCGACGGAAAGCTGCTCGCCGACGGCGTCGAGCAAGAACACGTCAGCGGGATCGCCGAGGGCGACCGTCAGCATGCCTTCGATCTCGAACATAGGGAGCACGCGGTAGGCTCGGGCCACGGCACCGGGAACGACAGCGAGTGCGTCGTCGTCAGGCGCGTAGCTCTCCAGGTCGACGCGCGGGAAACCGAGCTCGTCTTCGAGTATCAGCCCCAGCTGCTCGCTGGTGAACAGCCCGCGCTCGAGCAGCAGTCGACCGGCCGCAGCCTCATCGCCGGCCTCGAGGCGCGCGGAGCCCACCTGCTCGGCGGTCGCGGCACCCGCCGCTACCAGAGCGTCGAGCACCCGCTGTGAGATGGTGTTCTCAGCCATGGACTGCCGCCCTCGGAGACAATCCGTCAGCCCTGGAGCTTCGCGAGCTCTTCGGCGACCGCTTCCAGCAACCGCTCGGGCTCGATGGGCTTTGTCAGGTACTGGTTCGCACCGGTCCTGATGCCCGTGGCCATCGCCTGCTCCTCCGTCTTGGCGGTGAGCATGATGATGGGGATGTTCTTGTACTTCTGGTCGAACTTGAGCAGTCGGCACACCCGGTAGCCGTCAAGCTTGGGGAGCATGACGTCGAGAAGGATGAGGTCCGGCATCTCGGCACGTGCTGTCTCGAGTGCCTCGGCACCGTCGGCGGCCGTGATGACCTCATAGCCCCCCGAGATCAGGATGGCCTTGATCATCTCAAGGATGGTCGGGCTGTCGTCGACCGCGAGGATTCTCGCCATGCGACCAAACTCCCCTCGTTCCCGTTCGCATCAGTTGATGTTATCGCCCTGCGAGCAGGGGTTCTTGAGCACTATGTGCTCCTCCGACACTCTAACAGACTACGCTCACACGTCTTAGCCAGCAGGTCCGATTTGAACCCGCCGAGAAACGCCGTCCATGACCCCTCCGGCTTGGCGTAAAGCGCCCTGAGGGTGTTCTCGTACTCGCGGCACGCCTCTGAGACGTTGCCGCGCTGGCGGTTGATGTTCGCCAGAGCAAAGTGGGCAAGCACGAAGTCACGATCGATGTAGAGCGTCCGCTTGAACTCCTCGACCGCCTCATCGGTCTTGCCCTGCTGCTGGTAGATCACGCCCAGGACGTAGCGCGCAGGCGCCGCGAGCGAGTTCTGTGCGAGTACCGTGCGTGCCTGATCCATCGCCTCTTCGAGCTCTCCGCGATCGGCGTGAGCGAACGCGGCCGCCAGGTGGGCGTCGAGATCGTTGGGTGACAGCGCGAGCGCGCGGCGCGCGAAGTCGAGCGCCTCGGTCGGTCGCGCCTGCTCCAGCATGGCGTTGGCCGCCCGCACCAGCTCGGCGACGGTGCCGGGCAGCTGCTCGACCGACACACCGGCCTCCTCGGCGGCCTGCGCGGGTGTCAGCGCAACGGGCTCCGCCACCGTCTCGCGCACCGGCCGGGGCCTGCGCTCCGGAGCGGTTGGCAGCGTCCGCGACGAGGCGGCGGCCGCACGCTCGGCGGTCGTTTGGCGCGGCGCCGTGCGGCTCTGGCGCCGCTCGATGATGTCGTTGAAGGTGAAGCCGCGCTTGATGTGGGGCTTCCGGTAGAGGAACACGCCGCCGATCTCGACCGGCTCGAAGCGGTCGGTGATCGAGGTGAGGGTCTCCGAATGGCCTATGAACAGATAGCCGCCGGGATTGAGGGCGTTGAAGAAGTTGTCCACGACGCGCTTGGTGGATTCGATGCGGAAGTAGATCGTCACGTTGCGGCAGAAGATGATGTCCCAGTTGCTCATGAAGGCGAGCGGGTAGGGCTCCTTGATGAGGTTGTGGAAGTGGAACGCGCACAGGTTGCGCACCCGCTTGATGGGGCGATGACCGTCGGGAACCGTCTCGAACCAGCGGCTGCGCACCTGCTGCGGCAGCGATGCGACCGCACGGTCGGGATAGACCGCCTTGCGGGCGCGATCGAGCGCCTGGGTCGACACGTCGGTGCCGACGACCTCGCACCGGTAACCGAGCGCGTCGAGTGTCGAGTCCTGGAGCGTCATCGAGATGGTGTAGGGCTCCTCGCCGGTGGAGCAGCCGGCGGACCACACCCGGAACTGGCGCGGCGCGTCTTTGCTGCGCCCGTCGAGGATCTCGGGGATGACGCGATCGCGCATCGCGTCGAACTGCGCGGGAAACCGGAAGAAGCTCGTCTCGTTGATCGTGACGAGGTTCATCAGCTCCTTGAACTCCTCCTCGTCGTTGGACAGGAGGCGGAAGTAGTCGTCGTAGTCGGTGAACCCGAAACGGGTGGCACGCGTGACCAGCGAGATGCGCAGCGAGTCGACCTTGGTGTCCTCGAGGTAGATGCCTGAGAACTTGTGGATCCAGTCCCGGAAGAGCGTGAACTCCTCTGGGGTCAGGTCCTTTCTGAGCGCCTCGTTGCGGTTCATCATGCGCGTGGGTGCCCCTCGGCCTAGTCGTCCAGCGGCTCGCCGGCGGGGCCAACCCGTCCGATGAGCCCTCCGGCGTACATGCCGTACAGGATGCGGGCGGTCTCGAAGTCGCTGTAGCCCGTGAGCTCGACGAGCTCGCGCACGCTGCGACTACCGTGCAGGTAGCACAGCAGCATCCACTCACGCGGCTTGAGGTTGATCTCGCCGTTTCGTGCACCCGGGCCCGACGCCATCGCGAAACGCGTGTCGAGCGACGGGATCTTCTCCTTGATCTTGTTCCACAGCTCGAGGCGCTTGGCCGCGTCTGTCAGCACCGAGTCGACCGGCACGCTGATCCCGAGGTCTCCATCGGCGCATGCCTCGTCCGGCACAAAACGCAGCTCGCCTTCCTCCCAACGCAAGAGGTCGAACAGCGCGTCGGCGACCTGGTCGCGCACGAACTGCTCGATGACGGCGGCCTCGAGATACCCCTCGTCGACAAGGATCTGGCCGAGCTTGCGGCCCGCACGGTCCTTCTTCTGGATCTTCATCAGACCCTGCGCTTGGCGGACCTGCTTCTCCGAGACGATCCCCGCGTTCACGAGCCGCTTGGCCGCGGGCTCATTTCCACCAGCGGTACCGGCGAAGAGCACTTCGCCGTCACGGAAACACACGACGGCCTCCGATGGCCCGTCGACGTGGAGCGTGCCCGTCTTGGCCCCGGTCTGCAGCAGCCGGAACATGTCCTCGAGCGAGAAGTCCTTGAGGTTGCCCTCGAGAGCCACGAGACCTCCTGCAAAACCGCCGTGGTGGACTGAAGCGTCGCCGTGTCCGCGGACCCCCGACACCATCGCGAACAGCTCTCTAATGGTATCACGGCGCACGCGGGACTCTCGGCCACGAATGCGCTGGTCGAAACGGGTCGCTTCCCGCGTCGCTCTCGGCGGGCGGCAAGGCTCCGGCTACGAGGCGGTCACTCGCCTGCGGCAGGCGCGGTCGAGCGCGTGGGCAGGCCCGAAAGGCGCGCCGGAAGTCCCGTCGTCGGATGGCACGTGCTGGCCACGCCGAGAAGCGCGGGCACGAACGCCAGCATCCAACCCAGCGACCAGCGCACCGCCTCCCCCATCGTCGGCTTCGTCTGGGCCTCGAGACCGAGGTCGAGCAGGTACATCGCGGGAGAGCGCCCCCACGTCACCGCAGCGAACGCCAAGTAGACGCCGAGCACCGCGAGAGAGAGCAGCAGCAGGACGGACACGAACAGCACGATCCCGGCCACCGGCCCGGCGGCCTGGACGAACACCTGCCGCAGCACCGGCTGCGGCGTGACGATCATCGCGATGAGGGTGGCGGCCAGTCCGTCGAGCAGTCCGGCCGTGCGCGTGCGGCCGGGCGTCGCGTCCCCCGTTATCTCGAACCGCGCCAAGGCGCTCACCGGCGTCCACCTTCCTGGGAACCTGATGTGTCTCGCAGCGCGGCGAGCACCTCCGCATAGGCCGCAAGGCCGGCCGCGTCGGTGATGCCGCCGTCGTCGCAGATGATAGCGGGTCTCGGGCTCGCCGAGGCGATGCGCTCGACGATCTCAGCAGTCCCGCACCCCACGAGGTCGCCCGCTGCCACGCCCCCCATCGCGAACAGCCCCGAACCAGACGCTGCTGCGGCCATGATGCCCACCGCGTCGTGTTCGAGCCCTGCGATGTGCACGCCGGCGAAGCCCGCGTGCGCCAGTGCCGGGTAGAGCGCACGCACGTCGCCATCCGAGTGGAAGATCGCCGAACCGCAGCTCGCCGAGATCTCCGATGCAAGCCGCCGGTAGGTGCGCACAAGCACCTCGAGGGCAAAGTCAGGCGACACGAGCCAGCCGCTCGTGGAGGCCAGGTCGTCGGCTACCACGAAGAGCTCCGCGGCCGCCCGCACTCCGCGCCGCACGTCATCAAGCGCCTCGTGGAGCGCCTCGTCGAGCCTGAACGCCAGAGCGCCCGGCTCCCGAGCCGTGGCCGCGAGCGTCTCCGAGAAGCCCGATCCGCGCTCGACCCGCGACAGCGGGCCCGGTACGGCCCAGGCCACGCGCCGGCCCGACCCTGCGAGCGCGACCGCCCGCTCCGCAGCGTCCCGCGAGCTCGCATCGACGAGGACGATGTCGACCCCAAGGGCGCGGGCTGTGGCGACGTGGGCTGCGATCGGCTCCCGGACCCCGGCGAACTCTGCCAGGGCCTCGTCGGGTACCCACGTGAGCGCGGTGCGGACGGGTGTCACGGCCGCACCTCGAAGCTCGCCCAGACCGCATCGGCCTCGGAACGCCAGAATGCTTCGCGGTCGGTCACGTCACGCCCGAGCTCGCGTGCCGCAAAGGCGAAGTATCCGTCTCCGGGCATACCGGTGTCGGCACGCACCACGAGCGAGGCGATCATCACACCGCGCGCCGCGTCTTCGGCGGTATCGACCTCTGAGAGCAGGTCCATCAGGGCACCGGAGCGCGCCGAGAAGCGCCCGCCGAACGCGCGTCGGGCGGCCTCGCCGTAGGTCACGGTCGAGCGGGCGCGTGCAGCCTCGGCGAGCAGTGCGCCGAGCCGCTCGCGGGCCTGGGCCCACTCGGCCTGACTCATGCCCCAGCGTGTGGTCTTCTCGGTCACAGGGATCTTTCTCGCATATGCACGCGGCCCCCCGAATTCCTCGAGGGGCCGCGATCTATCTGTCTGGTGGAGGCGGCGAGAGTCGAACTCGCGTCCACAACAGCCCTCCGGGAGGCATCTCCAGGCTCAGTCACCACTTGGATCTCGGCTTGGGCGACATGCGGTGACCCACGTGCCCGCACCCAGTCGGTTCGGTCTTATGCGAGCGGCATACCGTCTACGTCCGTCGCAGCAGTCCCCTCAGTGGCGCCGTCGCGGTATCGGGGACACATACCGGTTGGCGTCGCTGGCTAATTAGGCAGCGAGGGCAAAGTCATTGTCGACGCTTGAGCGTCTTTACCCCTGTTTAACGAGGTGAGGAGACCTCGACCTGCTTCCTCCGTCAGAACTGTCATGTCGAAACCAGTCGCCCCCACGTGAAGTGGGCACCGGTCGGTGTGAAGGTGCCGCGCGCTCGATACTGGCATCGAGGCGCACGGGTCAGTATACCCGCGGGTCTGACATGAGCAATCGGCGTGCCCGAGGCCCTCAGGACCACGCTTGACCGGCGATGCCGCAGCCGGCTCCCCAAGCCGAGGCCCGGCAGCCTCAGCCCTTCTGGCGGTCGCGCAGGGCGCGCTCCATGTCACGCTGCTGGTCGCGCTTGGCGATGTCGTCGCGCTTGTCGTAGAGCTTCTTGCCCCTCGCGAGCGCGAGCTCGACTTTGACCTTGTTGGAGTCCGAGAAGTACATCTTGAGCGGCACAAGCGCGTAGCCGCGCTCCTTGGTCTTGCCGATGAGATAGCGGATCTCGTTCTTGTGCAGCAGCAGCTTGCGCTCGCGATCCGGATTGACGTTGGACCGGTTGCCGTGGCTGTAGGGCGCGATGTGCAGCCCGAGGATCCAGACCTCACCACGGCGCACGAGCGCGTAGGTGTCCTTGAGCGAGGCGCGCGCCTCGCGCAGGGACTTCACCTCGGTACCCGTGAGCACGATGCCGGCCTCGAACGTCTCCTCGACCGAGTAGTCGTGGAACGCCTTCTTGTTGTTGGCTATCAGCTTCTCGTGCGTGCTCACGATGACGCGGACTCCCAGCGCACGGAGTCGATCCGCGGACGCGGGCCGGGCTGCTCGACGGGGTGACCGACAGGCAGCAGCGTCACGATCTCGAGCGTCTCGGGGATCGCGAAGTGCTCGCGGATCTCGCTGAACTCGGCGTGGTGGACCCAGCACGCGCCCAGCCCGAGGGCGGCGGCCTGCAGGTCGATGTGGGCCGTGGCGATGGCGCAGTTCATCAGCGCGACATCGCGGCCGATCTTGAGTGCGAAGGGCTTGCCGCTGCCGGAGCGCATGGAGCTCATGTCGAGCGGCTCCAGTGCTCCGGACTCGGTGAGCTCGCCGACGCGCTCGCCGAGGTGCGCATCGGCGGTGAGATCCGCCATGCACACGATGATGCACGGCGCACTCGCGCAGGCGCCGACGCCGTAGGCGGCGGCCCTGACGACAGCGAGATCGTCGGGGTCGGTGACCACGAGGAACCGCGACGGCTGCAAGTTGACGGCGGACGGCGCCCGGCGCGCGGCCTCGAGCAGCGCCTCGATGTGCTCCGGCGAAACGGGCTCACCCGTGAACTTGCGGATCGACCGGCGCTTCTCGGCGGCCTCGAAGATGTTCGGCATCAGCCGTCCTCCCCCTCGATGAACTCGATGACTTGCGCGACGCCCAGATAGGATCCTGCATCGTCGAACAGCGGGTTGTACGACACGCGGAACGTGCGCCCGCCGCCGCACACCGTCTTGCTCGGGAACTCGCGCCCCTCGCGCAGCCGCTCCATCATGGCAGACATTCCCGGGCGGTACGGCTCGGAATGGGCCCCTTCGAGTGTCATGCCGACGAACAGCGTCGGACGGCCGACGCACGCGATGAACTCCTCGGCGCGCGCGTTGTACTCCACGACCCGGTCGGCCTCATCGACGACGATCACGCCCACCGGCAGGGAGCGGATGGCGGCGACCAGTCGGGCTCCGGCGGCACCGTTCACGCGTCCACCGCCTTGACGATCTTGCGCATGCGCGCCCAGATGAGCGCGCCGGTGATGACGAAGATCCACATCAGCGCGTGCTTGATCATCAGGGCCGTGAACAGGTACTTGTTGCTCGGATCCGCCAGGTTCCACTCGACTTGCTGGAACCAGATGGTGCGGGGGATGCCGCCGATGATGATCCAGACGATGGAGAACTGCGCGATGCGGGTGAGCGTCCGGTACGCGCCGGCGAACCAGCGCGCTGCCTCCGGCCCGTCCGCCTCGGCTTTGCGACCCAGCAGCCACATGATGATCGCGCTGGACAGCAGCATCGCCGTCGCGACGTCGTGGAAGTAGTTGTTCATGATGATCAGTACTTTGGCGAGCGGGCTCAGATCCACGTTCTCAGACTCCTCAGGTACACGTCAGGCGGTCGGCTCGAGCCCTGCCGCGACGCGGCGCTCGTGCTCTCGGGCGAACTCGTGGAAGGCGCGGCCCTGGGGGTACTGGACCGCCCACGAGGTGATGTGCGACATCGGGAACCCCTTGGCGCCCACCTTCGTGATGCGCGAGAGGATCTGCGGGACCGAGAACAGGTCACGGCGGAGATGGATGATCGCCTCTTCGCGGGCCGCGGGGGTCATGGCCGGATCGTCGTGCACGAAGTTCGCGTGGTTACCGTCGTAGAGATCCCAGTCTTGGCCCGGGATCAGGAACGGGGTGTACTCCTCGTACAGCTTGGTGCCGGGAAACGGCGTGGTCATGACCGGGTGGGCCGAGATCGTGAGCTCGTCGCACAGCTCGCGGATGCGGTCGAAGTCCCGGAGCGAGTCGGCCCGGCTCCCCACCATGATGAAGAGCATGACCTCGATGCCGGCAGCGCGGATACGCTTGATCGCATCGATCCGGTCGCGGCCCTGCTTCTTCGTCGCGTCGAGCTCCTCGAGCACGAGCGGGTTGTCCGACTCGTAGCCCACCATCGCAGCCGTCATGCCCGCGCGCCGAGCCCACGTGAGCAGCTCGTCGGACTTGCTGTTGCCGACGGTGACCAGATCGCCGGAGCCGAACCACCACTTGCCATGGACCGACGTCGCCATCTCCTTGTACAGATCGATGGAGCGGTTGATGTTGATGCCCCACACGTTGTCGTCGATGTTCCAGAACAGCCGCTTCTTGCTCGATGCGACCTCGGCTACGACCTCGTCGATCGGACGCATGCGAACCGTCCGGCCGAAGAACTCGTGCACCGAGCAGAACGCACACGAATGCGGGCAGCCGCGGCTCGTGAAGAAGCTGCCGAACTGGTAGTGATCGGGCAGCAGGTCGGTGCGCGGGTGCGGCAGGTTCTCGAGCGGCGCGTAAGGGCCGTCGTAGCGCGGCTCCAGCGAACGGGCTGCGGCGTCGTCGAGCACCTTGCCCCAGATCGTCTCGGCCTCGCCGATCACGATCGCGTCGGCGTGTGCAGCCGCTTCCTCGGGCAGCGCGTGCACGTGGATCCCTCCGAGCAGCACCTGCACGCCATTGGCCCGCAGCGCATCGGCGGTACGGTACGCCCACGGCGCCTGCGGGGTCAGGACCGTCATGCCGACCAGGTCCGCATCACAGCGAGCCGGGTCGAAGTCCCTCAGGTTCGCGTCGACGAGCGTCAGCTCGTGCTCACCGGGACGCACCTGGTCGGTGAGTCCGGCGAGGTACTCGAGCACCGGCGGCGCGATGGGCAGGCCTTTTGACTTCTGGCCTCCCTCGCCGAACGGCGGACTGATGAGGGTTATCTTCACCGAGGACCTTTCCTGTGACGCGCGTCGAAGCGGCCACCGCATGAGCGGCCGCCGCACGAGTGTAGAACAGCACGGCACATGCCACGGCGACCTTCACCAAACGCCCACGCGGATGGTGCCGAGGCTTCGCCTAGGGCGTGAAGTCGGTTCCCGCCGGAAGGTCGAGGACGAAGCGGGCCAGCAGCTTGACCGCGGCGTCGAGGTCCTTGAGCGCGAGCACCTCGGTCGGCGTGTGCATGTAGCGCAGCGGGATCGAGACCAGCGCGGCGGCCTTGCCACCCCGGGAGAGCTGGATGGCGTTGGCGTCGGTGCCGGTGCCGCGCGGCTCGGCTCCGATCTGGAACGGGACCTTGGCCTTCTTGGCGGCCTTGCACAGCAGCTCGAAGACGACCGGGTTGATGTTTGCGCCGCGCGCGATCACGGGCCCGCCGCCGACGAGCTGCTCGCCATGCTTGCGCTTGTCGATGTCGGGATAGTCCGTGGCGTGGCACACCTCGACGGCGATGCCCACCTGCGGGTCGACCCCGTAGGCGCTGGTGGTGCCGCCACGAAGGCCGATCTCCTCCTGCACGGTCGCCGCGGCGACGAGCGCCCCGGCACCGCGACCGCCCTTCTTGACCTCCTCGAGCACGCGCGCCGCGATGAAGGCGCCCATCTTGTCGTCGAACGCGCGCGAGACCGCCAGCCCGTCGCCGAACGTCTCGAAGCCCACGCCGAAGGTAATCGGATCACCCACGCGCACCCGCTTCTTGACCTCCTTGGCGTCGAGGCCCAGGTCGATGAAGAGGCGCTCGATCTTGGTGATGTTCTTGCGCTCGTCGTCCTCGATCAGGTGGATCGGCTTGCGGCCCATCACGCCGAGCAGCGGGCCGTCGGCCGTGTGGACATTGACACGCATGCCCGGCAGGATCGCTGCGTCGACGCCGCCGATCGCCGAGAACGCGATGAAGCCCTCGGCGGTGATGTAGTTGACCATCATGCCGATCTCGTCGATGTGGCCCGCGAGCATCACGCTCACGCCGTCCTCGACGCGGCCGTCGAGCGTGGCGTGCACCGAACCCATGACGTTGGTCTCGACGCGGTCGGCCACGCCTTCGAGCCGCGAGCGGAACACGGCGGCCGCCGGCTGCTCGTAGCCCGAGGGGCTCGGCGCCTCGACCAGCTCGGTGAGGAACTGCAGGTCCTTCGCGTTCATCTACTTCGCCTCCTCAGGCTTGGTTGCGCGCACGACGTACAGCCGCAGACCGTCGGTGTCGATGGCTGCGAACTCCACGGTGGCGGTCGTCTCTCTCAGGTAACGCAGGTCCACGCCCGCGCGCTCCTGCTCTCCGTACGGATCGATGCCGGTGAGCCGTTCGACCGCGGGTGCGAGCGCCGATGTGGGCTCGAAGCCCCGCGTGTCCAAGGCCTTCTGAAGCGCGGGCATGTCGGTCGCACTCACCGACGCCGCGAACGAATACTGCCGAGTTACCCGATCGACCGCGACGATGACATCGACCGTCGACGTCGGGGCCAGGTCGGGCACGAACCCGCGGGCCGCGAGGCCGTCATCGACAGCCGCGGTCAAGGTGCCGTACTCCAGTTGCCGGGTCGGATCGTAGACACCGAGCACCGCTGCGAACAGGATCGCCACAACGAGCAGCCCGATGATCCCTATAACCTCGTAAGTGCCTGATTCACCACGCTTGAAGTCCACCCGATCGCGCTCCGTAGGTCGTCGTGGGCTCGGTCACCGGCGTGCGCAGCGCACCGATACCCGTGCGCAGTGCGACTCGCCGCGTCGTCGCCGATGCGATCAGCGAGGACTTAGCGAGTTTAGCGCACACCTCCGACGTCAGCGGCCATGCCGCGATCGAGTATCGCTCGGCGGCGCCTTCCACCCCGTGTGCAAGGGCGGAGGCCACCGCGGCACCACTGCGCAGCGCGTAGCTGATGCCCTCCGCCGAGCTCGGCGAGATGTGGCCCGCAGCCTCTCCCGCAAGCAGCACGTCCCGCCGGCCGAGCGTGATATGCGAAGGGCGCGCGGGTCGCACAACGGGAGCCGCGGCCCGCTCGTACTCGAGTCCGAAGTCGAATCCGGCCTCGCGCGCACGAGCCACGAACTCGTCGAAGCGGCGGTGAGCATCCGGACCTGCCGGCAGGGCCGCACCGACGAGCACCTCGGCACCCTTGGGGATCGTCCACCCGTAGAAGTCTGTAGCGGCGGCATCGAAGATGGCTCCGTAGTGCGGCTCTCCCCCGGCGGTCACGCACCGCGCCTGCATCGCGACGTACGCGGGCACCCGGCGCGTGTCGCCGAGCAGTGCGCGTCGGACGAGTGAGCCGGCTCCGTCTGCGCCGATCACCACGCGCGCGGCGACGCTTGCTCGCCCTCCACCGGGCGTCGCGAAGCGGACGATGCTCGCTTCGTCGTCGCGCTCCAGCGACAGCGCGCGCCACCCATGTGCGACCTCGACACTGTCGGGCACCAGCGACACGAGCCACCTGTCGAACGCCTCACGGTCGATGTTGGTGTAGAAGCGCTGGTAGAGCCGTTCGAGCCCGGCATCGATGTCGCAGGTGCGCACGGCGAACAGCTGCGGGCCGGCGAGCACCGACTGAGGCACGCCGAGTCCCTGACGGGCAAGCTCGGCCTGGGCACGCGGGGAAAGGAGCCCGCCGCACAGCTTCTGCGGGTCTCCTGAGGCGTAGGCACGGTCCAGTGGGCGCTTGTCGACGAGGAGCACACGCAGGTTCCTCGGCAGGAGCCGGGCGGCGGTCGCACCGGCAGGACCGGCACCGATGATGCAGACGTCGTACACGCGATCGACCTCGCTTTGCGACGGGAAGGACGTTGCCGCAATCGAGTGTGCTGCGACGGCCGGGCTCCCCCGTCGCGCCGTTGACCTGCCGTGGACTTGGTTCGCATGCCGTTACCAAGGCGCCGCGGACGTCACCGCGACGTCACCTGGGGGGGCGAGCGGCCTACGGTCAGGCGGGCTCGAAGTCGATGCGCCCCTCGGCGGGCGAGACGTTGATGATGCGCACGCGGATCTGCTGGCCCAGGCGCCAGATGTGTCCGCGGTCCTCGCCGAAGAGCATGAACCGCTGCGGATCGAACCGGTAGTGGTCGTCGGCCATGTTCTCCACGTGCACGAGCCCCTCGGCGGTGTTGTCCAGCTGCACGAACAGGCCGAAGGTCGTCACGCCGGTGATCACGCCGTCGAACTCCTCGCCCAGATGCTCGGCCATGAGCTGGCACAGCTTGAAGCGCACCGATTCGTCCTCGGCCATCTCGGCCTCGCGCTCCATGAACGACGAGTGCTCGGCGAGCCACGCGAGCTCGGGGACCATGCCCGTGGCGTTCGGGTCGGTCTCCAGTGCTCCGGCGAGCTGCGCGCGGAGCAGCCGGTGCACGATGAGGTCGGGATAGCGCCGGATGGGGCTCGTGAAGTGCGTGTACGCCTCGCTGGCCAGGCCGAAGTGCGGCGCGAGGAAGTCGACGTAGCGGGCGCGCTCGAGGGCCCGCAGCAGCAGCGAGTTGATGAGGCGCTTCTCCGGCCGGGTGTGCGCGAAGTTGATGATGCGCTGGAACGTGGCCGGACTCGCCCCGTGGATGTCCTTGACCGGGTAGTCGAACTCCTTGAGCACGAGCGCCACGCTGCTCAACGCGTCGGGGTCCGGGTTCTCGTGGATGCGGTAGACCATCGGCGCCTCGGCATCGCGCATGTGGCGCGCGACGACCTCGTTGGCCGCGATCATCGCCTCCTCGATCATGCTGGTCGCCTGGGTGCGCTCGCGCACGACGACCTCGAGCGGCGTACCGTCCTCATCGAGCCGCACCTTGGCCTCGACGGTCTCGAAGTCCAGTCCGCCACGTGCCACCCGACGCTCCCCGATCTTGGCCGCGACGCGCGCGAAGTCACGCAGTGCGCGCTCGCTCTCCTCGTCCGGGAACGGCTTGGCTCCGTCGAGCATCCGCTGGACCGAGCCGTAGTCGAAGCGGCGATCGGAGCGCATCGCGCTCGGGTAGAGCTCGTAGCGCTCGACGTGGGCATTGGCGTCGAGGTACATGTCGACCGTGAACGAGAGCCGGTCGACTCCCGGGTTGAGCGAGCAGATGTCGTTGGAGAGCTCCTCGGGCAGCATCGGCAGCACCCGGTCGACCAGGTAGACGCTGGTGGCCCGCTGCCGGGCGTCCTCGTCGATCGGGCTGTCCCACGGCACGTAGTGGCTCACGTCAGCGATGTGCACGCCGAGACGGACGAGTCCGTCGACGTGCTCGATCGTGATGGCGTCGTCGAAGTCGCGGGCGTCGACCGGGTCGATGGTGAACGTGAACCGATCACGGATGTCGCGCCGGAGCGGGTCCTTGGCTACCGTCTCCGTGACATCGAGCCGGATGCCACGCGCCTGCTCGAGCGCGTCATCGCTGAACTCCGTGAGCAGCCCGTGCTCGCGGATGATGACCTCGATCTCGATGCCCTCGTCGTCCTCGTGGCCGACGATCTCGGTGACGACGCCCTGCGCGGACTGGTTGCGCGAGGGGTAGCCGACCAAGGTCGCCACCACGATGTCTCCCGAAGCGGCGTCCCCGATGGCGTTGCTCGCGATGAAGACGTCGTGCTTGATGCGGCGGTCCGCCGGGACCACGACACCGATCGCCCCGTGCTTCTCGAACCGGCCCACGACCTGCGTGACCGCGCGCTCGAGGATCCGCACGACCGTCCCGCTGCGACCTTGGCGCCCTCGCTTGGTGTCGGGGCGGACGACGACCACGTCGCCATGCATAGCGCCTGCGGTGTCGCGGCCCGAGACGTAGTAGTCGCCTTCAGGGGACTCCACGAAGCCGTAGCCGCGGCGCGTCATGGAGATGCGGCCTACGATCTGGCCCGAGCGCTTGGGTTTGGGGAACCGCTTGGCCTTGCCCACCCGTTTCAAGCCCCCTTGCGTTCGGCCGATGGCACCGGGCGCTCATCGCGCCCCCGCGTGCCGCCCGTCGCCGTCAGTCTACCGCACGCCACTCGGCCCACAGAATGTACACACGACGGTGCTAGAATCGCCGAAAGCCATCACGCTTCACCCACGGAGTAGCTCATGGAACCCCTTCGCCAACTCGCCCCCTGCCTCGTCGGCTGCGGCTCGCTCGCCGGCCCGCGCGACATGCTCCGCGCACTCGAGACCATCGACACGGTGCAGTATCGCTACGTGGTAAACGGCATGCCGATGCATGAGGGAGAAGCGGCGCTCGTGAAGCTCATGGCCGACCAGGAGTCGTCCACGCTGATCGTCAACGGCTGCCTGTTCCTCAATGTGGCGTCGTTCCGCTACCTCGACTTCGAGCAAGACGTCGAGGGCATGTGGAAGTTCATCCTGCACGGGGACGGCTCGGAGCTCGAGTTGATCGCACTCCCGGAGACCGAAGAGGAGCGCGAGCGCAACCGCCCGCACCTGCTGTCGGAGGAGTCCGCGATCGGGTTCGACGTGCTGCTCGCCATCGACGACGAAGACGAGGAAGAGTAGGACTCTCTCCTACTTCGCCTCGCCGCGCGCGATGGCCAGCGCCTTCTGGAGCTGCGTGTCGGTCTTGGCGTCCGCCTGCTTCTCGGCGTCCATCTTGACCTCGACGTCCGGCTTGAGGCCCTTGCCGTCGATGACCTGCTTCTTGGGCGTCAGGTAGTGCGCGGTCGTGTACTTGATCGCACCGCCGAACGACAGGTTCTCCTCGATCTCCTGGACCGAGCCCTTGCCGAAGGACTGCTCGCCGACGAGCTTCGCCCGGCCGTAATCCTGGAGCGCGCCACCGACGATCTCGGAGGCCGAGGCGCTGTTACCGTTGATGAGCACGACGAGCGGCAGGTCGGTCAGCTTCTCGAGCGTCGTGCGGTACTCCACCGGATCCTCGACCCGGGACTCGACGCGAACGATGACCCCGCTGTCGATGAACAGTGACGAGACATCCACGGCCTGGTTGAGCAGGCCGCCCGGGTTGTCGCGCAGGTCGAGCACGAGCGACTTGGCGCCTTTCTCGGTCAGCTCCTTCACCGCGTCGGTGATCTCGTCGGCGGCCTTCGCGTTGAACTGCGCGATGCGGATGTAGCCCACGTCGCCGTACATCTCGGTCTTGACGTTGGGGTACTCGATCATCGCGCGCGTGATCGTGAACGACTCCTCGGAGCCGGGCTGGTCCTTCTTGCCCGGGCGCACCATCACGATCTTGACCTGCGTGCCCTCCTTGCCGCGAACGAGCTTGACGACCTCGTCGCTCGTCCACTTCTTGCGGGTCTGGCCGTCGATCGTCTTGAAGATATCGCCGGGCTTGATGCCCGCCTTCGCGGCCGGCGTGCCCTCGAAGACCTCGACGACGTAGGTGCCCTCGTCGCCGTCGCCCAGCGTCACACCGATGCCGCCGAACTCACCGGCGTTGGTCTCCTGGAAGAAGCCGTAGTGCTTCTCGTCGAAGTACATGCCGTGCTTGTCGCCGATGCCCTCGAACAGGCCGTTGAGCGCGCCGACGGTCGCGGATGCCTCAGTGGGCGGCACGAGTGCGCGCTCCTTGAGGATCTGCTCGACCTCCTCGACATTGTCACCGGTCGTACTGCCGTCGTCGGCGGGCAGCGCGAGCGCCGAGGCGCCCGGCGAGAAGCGGGCGACGGCGTAGCCACCGACGAATCCTGCGCACACCAAGATGACGGCGAGGGTCACGCCGATGATGGCCTTGAGGGCATTACTCATTCGTTTGACTTCCGGTTTCTCTCGAAAGACGAGGCGCGGTACGAGGGCACTAGACCTTCAGGTACCTGCGCATAGCAAGCGTCGAGCCGAGCAGACCGATGATCACGCCGCCGAGCACGAGGGCCAGCGAAATCTGCGCGGTCGCAGACCCGGAGAGCGACAGCCCGAGAAACGGGATGACCTCCTTGAGCCTCGGCAGGATGAGTGACTGCAGGCCGACCACAGACAGGATCGCCAGCGTGGCGCCGATCAGTGACTGCATGAGTCCCTCGAGCAGGAACGGCGTGCGGATGAACCAGTTGCTCGCGCCCACGAGGCGCATGATGCCGATCTCCTTGCGCCGCGCGTAGATCGCAAGACGGATGGTGTTGTTCATGAAGATCAGCGAGACCACCGAAAGCATCACGATGAAGACCGCGAAGACGATGCGGATGACGCGTGTGACCGCGAACAGGCGCCGCACGATCTGCTGGCCGTACTTCAGCGACTCCTCCGGGTTGTCCGGGCGGTCGGCCACCTTGAGGAAGAGCTGGCTCTTCTTGATCTTGGTGACCATCTCCTCGACGGTACGCGGATCCTTCAGCGTCACGTCGAGCGAGGCCGGCAGCGGGTTGCCTTCAAGCTGCTCGATGATCTCGGGGGACTGCTTCATGTCCTCCTTGAACTTCTGCAGCGCCTCTTCCTTGCTGGTGTAGTTGACGCCATCGACGAGCGCGTCGCCGAGAAGCTCCTTCTGGAGCGCGTCCACGTCAGCCGTGGCGGCGCCGTCCTTCAAAAAGATCTGGATGGTGACCTTGTCCTCCACCGACTGCACCGCGGCGTTGACCACGACACCGGCGGCCAGGAAGACGCCGACGAGCAGCAGCGAGAGGTAGATGGTGATGACGGCGCCCAGGCTCATGACCCAGTTGCGCTGGAAGTTCTGCGCCGATTCACGCACGAAGTACCCGACGTTAATCGACATAGCCGTACACCCCTCGGTCCTGGTCACGGATGACCTTGCCGCCCTCGAGCGCGATGACGCGACGGCGCATGTTGTCGACCATGTCGCGGTCGTGCGTGGCGACGAGCACGGTCGTACCGGTCTTGTTGATGCGCTCCAGCAGCTTCATGATGCCGAGCGACGTCTGCGGATCGAGGTTTCCGGTCGGCTCGTCGCACAGAAGCAGCGGCGGGCGGTTCACGAACGCGCGTGCGATCGACACACGCTGCTGCTCGCCGCCGGACAGCTCGTCCGGGTAGTTGTCGATCTTGTCCTCAAGACCGACGAGCCGCAGAACCTCCGGCACTTGGGTGCGGATGACGTGCTTCGACTTGCCGATGACCTCGAGCGCGAACGCGACGTTCTCGAACGACGTCTTGTTCGGCAGCAGCTTGAAGTCCTGGAAGACGCACCCGATGTTGCGGCGCAGGTACGGGACCTTCCAGTTCTTGAGCTTCACGAGATCCTGGCCCGCGACGATGATCTGGCCGCGCGTAGGCAGCAACTCGCGGAGCAGCAGGCGGATGAAGGTCGACTTGCCCGAGCCCGAGTGGCCGACGAGGAAGACGAACTCGCCTGCGCCGATCTCGACGTTGCAGTCGGCGAGCGCGGGCTTCTCAGGGACGTAGAACTTCTGGACCGAGCGCATCGAGATCATCGACGGGCCGGTACGCCGAGGCGCCTCGGCGTTGGACTGCACCGCACTCGGCGGCGCTATTCGGTCATTCAAGGGATGCTCCTTAAAGTGCGACGATTTCCCTCGCGAGAGTTTAGCAAAAGGTCAGCCACGCCCCCGTGATTGGGGGCGTGAAGGTTGTGTGTAATCGGCATCAGCGCAGGTCAGGACGTCAGCTCTCTCGCGGCGGCTGCGATGTGCTCGGCACTCAGGCCGAAGTGCTCGACGAGCTCGGCAGGCTCGCCGCTGGTCCCGAACACGTCCGCCACACCGATGCGGCGGGTGGGCACCGGGCAGACCTCGGACAGCACCTCCGAGACCGCCGAGCCCATGCCGCCCAGCACGCTGTGCTCCTCGCAGGTCACGATGCGCCCGGTCTTGGCGACGGACGTGACCAGCGTGTCGACGTCGAGCGGCTTTACTGACGCCACGTCGATGACCTCTGCCGAGATACCCTCGGCAGCCAACGTCTCGGCGGCCTTGAGCGCCTCGGCGACCTCGATGCCGCAGGCGGCCAGCGTCACATCGGTGCCCTCACGCAGCACGTAGGCGCGCCCGACCTCGAACTCGAAGTCGTCGCCGTAGACGTCGGCGAACGACGTGCGGCCGAGACGGATGTAGAACGGCCCCGGCGTCATCGCCGCGGCGCGCAGAGCGGCACGCGCGGCGGCATAGTCGGCCGGCACGAGTACGCGCATCCCCGGCAGCACGCGCATGAGCGCGATGTCCTCGATCATCTGGTGGCTGCCGCCGTCAGGGCCGACGGTGATGCCGGAGTGAGTCGGCGCGAGCTTCACGTCGAGCCCCGAGTAGCAGACGGTGTTGCGCACCTGGTCGTAGGCGCGACCCGTGGCGAACACGGCGAAGCTGCCGGTGAAGGCGACCTTGCCGCTCACCGCCAGGCCGGCGGCCACGTCGATCATATTCTGCTCGGCGATGCCGACGTTGAAGAAGCGCTCCGGGAACGCATCGGCGAACGTCGCGGTCGTGGTGGACTTGGACAGGTCAGCCTCGACGGCCACCACGTCCACGCCCTCGCGCGCGAGGTCGACGAGTGTGGCGCCGAACGCCTCTCGAGTAGCCTTGGCCACTAGGCACCACCTTCCCACGACGCGGCGATCTCGCCGCGAGCCTGCTCGGTCTGCTCGGCGCTGGGGGCCTTGCCGTGCCAGCCGGCGTCGCCCTCCATGAATGAGACGCCCTTACCCTTGACGGTGTGCGCGACGACGACGGCCGGGCCGCCCTCGTGCGTACGCGCGGCCATGAGACCCTCGTAAAGCTGAGCGGGATCGTGGCCATCGACCTCGAACGCGCGCCAGCCGAACGCGGTGAACTTGGAGGCGATCTCACCGAGACACATCACCTCGGAGCACGCGCCGTCGATCTGCAGGCCGTTGTCGTCGACGATCGCGACCAGGTTCTCGAGGCCGTGGTGCGCGGCGAACATCGCGGCCTCCCACACCTGACCCTCCTGCAGCTCACCGTCGCCGAGAAGCGCGAAGACGCAGCGGTCGTCGTCGGGCGTCGTGCGAAGCCCCGCCGCGATGCCCGCGGCGATCGAGAGGCCTTGGCCCAGCGAGCCGGTCGAGACCTCGACGCCCGGCGTCTTCTTGCTGTCGGGATGACCCTGCAGCATGGAGCCGAGCTTGCGAAGCGTCGACAGGTGGTCGCGGCCGAAGTAGCCCGCCTCGGCCAGTGCGGCGTAGAGCACCGGTGCGGCGTGACCCTTGGAGAGCACGAAGCGGTCGCGACCGGCCCATGCGGGGTCGGACGGGTCGTGGCGGAGCACGCCGCCGAAGTACAGGGTCGCGACGATGTCCGCCGCTGACAGCGAGCCGCCGGGATGCCCCGACCCCGCCTCGGCGATCATCTCGACGATGTCGTGACGCATGCGGGCAGCCGCCTGCTTCACGCGCGCCTCATCGAACACTGCGGTTGTCATCAGACTCCCATCCCCTTGAATCCCTCACCGATCGTCTCGTGCACGTCAGATATCACGACCATGGCCGTCGGGTCTATCTCCCGAACGATCGCCTTGAGGTCGTCGAGCTCGTTTCGCGAGATGACGACGAACAGCATCCCGCGCCGCTCGCCAGTGTATACACCCGTGGCCTCCATCGCGGTGGCCCCGCGGTCCATCTCTTCGTTGACGGCGGCGCCGATGCGGTCAGCGGCGTCGCTGATGATCCAGATCGCCTTGTCGATGGCGATACCTTCGAGCACGAGGTCGATCGTCGCCGACCCCACGAAGATGGCGACCACGCCGTAGAGCGCGAGCTTGGGGCCGAACGCGAAGGCCGCAAGAGCCGTCACGGCGGCGTCCACGACCAGCATGATCTGGCCGACGCCGAACGGCAGCCGCCTCGAGAGCAGCTGCCCGATGATGTCGGTGCCACCGGTGTTGCCGCCGGCCTTGAAGACGAGTCCCATACCGAGGCCCGAGACCGCGCCACCGTACAGCGCCGCCAGCAGCAGGTCGTCGGTGGCCAGCGGCATCGTGAAGCTGGCGAACACGTCGATGAGCACCGACATGAGGACGATCCCGTACAGGGTCTTGGCGATGTAGCCCAGACCCCGCGCGCGCCACGCGATAAGCAGCAGGATCGCGTTCATCACGAGCATCTGCACGCCGATCGAGACGGTGACGCCGAACATCTCCTGCGCGGTGTGGTAGATGATCGTGGCGAGACCCGAGACGCCACCCGCGGCGATCTTGTTCGGGATGAGGAAGGCGTCAAGCGCCCACGCCGTCAGCGCGATACCGAGGGTCATGAGCCCGTAGTCGCGCATAGGGCGGCTCTTGAGCACGCGCTCGACGACCATGGCTACTCCCCCTCCCCGTCACGCGTGGGCCACGTGTGCGTGCCGCCCAGATCGAGCCGCGGCCGCTCCCGGCGGGCGGTCAGGAACGCGAGCACACTGTGGGCGTCGCGGTTCACCAACCGCTCTTCGTCGATACCCAGCTCCTCGGCGACCGCACACGCGGCGTCGAACCGGCCCACCGCCAGCGCATAGTGCGCATCGGAGCCCACGGCCAGGGGAACGCCGGCCGCCAGCGACGCCTCGGCGAACTCCCGCTCACGTGCGCAGCTGTGCGCCCGCGCGCTCGTGGGAGCGAACGAGTGGTCGTTGAGCTCGAGGATCACGCCGTGCGAGGCGGCCGCCGAGACGACCTCGTCGAGATGCAGCGGGAACTCGTGGTCGTTGCCCGGGTGCGTGATCATGTCGACGTACGGGTTCGAGATCACCCGCAGGAGCGTCTCGGTGTTCTTGGTGCGATCGCCGTCATCGAAGCCCGTGAGCGGGTGGAATCCCACCGCGACGAAGTCGAGCAGCCGTAGCAGGTCGTCGGGCAGGTCGATCCCGTTGTCGGTGTCGAGCGCCGGGTTGGCCTCGCACCCCTTGAGGACGCGCACGCCGTCGAGGACGGCCGGTGCCGCCTTGAGGTTCCAGAAGTACCACGGGTGCTGACCCTGGGGCACGCGAGGCCCGTGATCGGTCACCGCGATGAGCTCGAGGCCCTTCGATGCGGCCACGTGCACGTTCTCGGTGAGCGTCGAGTAGGCGTGTCCCGAGGCGATGGTGTGGGTGTGCAGGTCAGCGAGCAGCCGCACGGCCTACTCGTCCTCTTCCGAGACACCCACGGCCACGGCCTGCTCGCCGGCGACGCGCCACCGGTGGTAACCCACCACGAACTGCTCGATGTCGCCGTCGAGGACCGCATCGACGTTGCCGGTCTCGATGCCCGTGCGGACGTCCTTCACGAGCTGGTACGGGTAGAGCACGTAGTTGCGGATCTGGCTGCCGAAGGTGATCTCGCGCTTGGGACCCCGAAGCTCGTCGAGCTCGGCCTCGCGCTTCTCGCGCTCGATCTCGAAGAGGCGCGAGCGCAAGATGAGCATCGCCGCCTCCTTGTTCTTGTGCTGAGACTTCTCGTTTTGGCAGGTGACGACGAGCCCGGTGGGCAGGTGCGTGATGCGCACCGCGGAGTCAGTGGTGTTGACCGACTGTCCGCCCGGTCCGCTCGAGCGGTAAACGTCGATACGCAGGTCCTCCTCGCGGATGTCGACCTCGACATCGTCGGGAAGCACCGGCAAGACCTCGACGCCAGCGAAGGTGGTCTGGCGTCGCTTCTTCTCGTCCGTGGGGCTGATACGCACCAGCCGGTGCACGCCCATCTCGGACAGCAGCATGCCGTAGGCGTTGCGGCCATGGACGGTGAACACGGCCCGGTCGATACCGAGCTCCACGCCGGCCGGCGCGTCGTGCAAGTCGAGCTTCCACTTCTTGCGCTCGCAGTACTTGGTGTACATGCGCAACAGCATCTCGGCCCAGTCCTGCGCCTCGAGGCCGCCTTGACCAGGCGTGATGGTGACGATGGCGTCCCCGTGGTCGAACTCGCCGGTGAACCACGAAGACAGCTCGAGCGCGTCGATGCGTGTGGCGAGGTCGGACAGACCTGCGCTGACCTCGGCCGCCATGTCCTCGTCGCCCTCGGCGAGCGCGAGCTCGTTGGCAACCTCGGCATCCTCGAGTGCGGCGATCGCCGACTCGTAGGTCTCAATCTCGTCGCGCAGGCCGGAAGCCGAGGCCATGGTGGCCTGAGCGGTGGCCTGGTCGTCCCAGAAGCCGGGCTCAGCGGCCGCGGCTTCGAGCGAAGCGAGCTCGGCGCGCTTGGCGTCGATATGGAGGTACTCGGCCATCTGCGCGACCCGGTCGCGCAGCGCCGCGATCTCGCCTGAGCGGTTCTCGATCATCTACGCGTTCGCTCCGTGGCACTTCTTGTACTTCTTGCCACTGCCACACGGGCACGGGTCGTTGCGCCCGACCTCGGCGTAGGGATCGTCTTTGTCCTTGACGACCGGCGCGGCCTTGCCTGCACCGGCTGCCTGACCCGCGGCGGCGATGGCCTCGGGCGACGGGCCCCCACCGACGGCCGCGGCGGCCGCGGCGACCTGCGCCGCACTGCCGAAGATGCTCGACTCCGAGGGTGCGGAGTAGCTCACGTTGGTCAGTGACGCCACCGGCTCGGGCTCGGGCTCGACGACGACCTGAATGTGCATCAGCGTGCGCAGGAAGTCCTCGTTGACCTGCTGGACCAGCGCCGAGAACATCTCGTAGGCCTCGGCCTTGTACTCGACGATCGGATCGCGCTGGCCCATGGCCCGCAGTCCGATGCCCTCCTTGAGGTAGTCCATCTCCTGGAGGTGATCCATCCAGCGGGTGTCGATGACGCGCAGCATGACCTGGCGCTCAAGGTCACGGATGGCCTCGGTGCCGAGCTCGGCCTCCTTGACGCCGTAGACCTCGTGGGCCTTCTCGGAGAGGTGCTCGGCAAGCTCGTGGGGGTTCTCGGCGGTCGCGCGCGCGGCCTCGACCACGCCCTCGATGCCGGTGAGCTCCTTGTACCAGGTGGTCAGCGCGTCCCAGTCCCAGTTCTCGGAGTAGGTGCGCTCCGGGCAGAAGACGAGCACGTTGGAGACGATCACGTCGGAGAGCATCTCTTCGACGCGAGCGTGGATGTCCTTGCCGTCGAGCACGCGGTTGCGCTCGGCATAGATGACCTCGCGCTGCTTGTTCATCACGTCGTCGTACTCGAGGACGTGCTTTCTGGCGCTGAAGTTCATCGCCTCGATCTGGCGTTGAGCGCTCTCGACCGCCTTGCTGACCATGCCGGCTTGGATAGGCAGGTCCTCGGGGATCTGCGTGCGCTCCATGAACGACGAGATCCGGTCCATGCGGTCGCCGCCGAACAGGCGCATGAGATCGTCTTCGAGCGACAAGTAGAACTGGCTGACGCCCGGGTCGCCCTGGCGGCCCGAACGGCCGCGCAGCTGGTTGTCGATACGGCGCGACTCGTGGCGCTCGGTGCCGAGGACCGCGAGGCCGCCAGACTCCACAACCTCGACGTGCTCGGCGGCACACAGCTCCTTGGCGGTCTTGAGCGCGTCTGCCTGCTGCTCCGGCGTGGCATCGTCGGGCTGAACCCCCCGCTCGCGCAGGATGTCCTCCCACAGGAACTCGGGGTTACCGCCGAGGATGATGTCGGTGCCTCGGCCGGCCATGTTGGTTGCGATGGTGACCGCGCCCTTGCGCCCGGCCTGGGCGATGATCTGGGCCTCCTGCTCGTGGAACTTGGCGTTGAGCACGTTGTGCTTGATGCCGCGCTTCATAAGCTGACGGCTGAGCCGCTCGGAGTTCTCGATCGAGATGGTGCCGACGAGGCACGGCTGGCCGGCCGCGTGACGCTCGGCGATCTCCTCGGCGACCGCGTCGAACTTCGCGCCGACGGAGCGGTAGACGAGGTCGTTCTCGTCGTTTCGGACCATGGGCCGGTTGGTCGGGATCACCATGACCGGCAGGTTGTAGATCTCGCGGAACTCCTTGTCCTCGGTGACGGCGGTACCCGTCATGCCCGAGAGCTTGTCGTACATGCGGAAGTAGTTCTGCAGCGTGATGGTCGCGAGCGTCTGGTTCTCCTCGCGGACGTGCACGCGCTCCTTGGCCTCGAGCGCCTGGTGCAGGCCCTCCGAGTAGCGACGGCCGTACATGAGGCGGCCGGTGAACTCGTCGACGATCATGACCTCGCCGTCGGCGACGACGTAGTCGACATCGCGCTTGAAGAGGAACTCGGCTTTGAGCGCCTGCTGCAGATGGTTCACGAGCTGGCCGGACGGGTCCGAGTAGATGTCGTCGATGCCGAGCGCCTGCTCGACCTTGTGGATGCCGGCCTCGGTGGGCGCGACGGTGCGCTTGGCCTCGTCGAGCTCGAAGTCGATCTCGGGGCGCAGGCGCGGGATGACCTTCGCGAACTGCTTGTAGGTGTCGGCCGACTTGGTGCCGGCACCGGAGATGATGAGCGGGGTACGCGCCTCGTCGATCAGGATCGAGTCGACCTCGTCGACGATCGCGTACGAATGGCCGCGCTGCACCCGGTCACCGGGGCGCGTGACCATGTTGTCGCGCAGATAGTCGAAGCCGAACTCCGAGTTGGTTCCGTAGGTGACGTCGGCCTGGTAGGCCGGGATGCGGCGTGCGGGGTCCATCTGGGACTGGATGAGGCCGACTTCCATGCCCATGAAGCGGTAGATGCGTCCCATCCATTCGCTGTCGCGCTTGGCCAGGTAGTCGTTGACGGTGACCACATGCACCCCGTTGCCGGGCAGCGCGTTGAGATAGCCCGAGAGGGTGGAGACCAGCGTCTTGCCTTCACCGGTCTTCATCTCGGCGATCATGCCGTCGTTGAGCACCATCGCTCCGATGAGCTGCACGTCGAAGTGGCGCATGCCGAGCTCGCGCTTGCCCGCTTCGCGGGTGGCGGCGAACGCCTCGGGCAGCAGCGAAGTGAGGTCCTCGCCGCGCTCGATGCGCTCGCGGAACTCCACGGTCTTGGCAGCGAGCTGCTCGTCCGTGAGCTCCTGCATGTCGGGCTCGAGTTCGCCGATACGAACGACCATCTGCTCGTACGCGCGCAGTTGCTTGCCCTCACCGAAAGTGAGGAGCTTCTGGAGTATGTTCGCCATAGGTCAGGACACCTTCTTGAGGCGGAGTTGTAGGCAGGGGTCAACCTCGCGAGTCTAGCACACGGCGTGCCTGATCCAGCCGCCGCCGCTCGGCGTCAATCCCCCGTGGGCGGGCGCGAGAGGCGGCTGCCTCCCGCGCCCGCGGGGAGATGCGCAGGCCCATCGGGCCCGGACGGATCAGCCGGTCAGATCGGTGCCCCTCAGGAGTCCCGCTCCTCACCATCATGAGACCGCGCCCGTCCGCTTCAGCCCCTTGCCGAGGAGCCCGACGAACCTGCTGCGAGCCGGTCGCGATCGGCATCCATCGACTCGACTCGTGAAGCAGCGTAGCGGGCGCACCTTCCCAAAAACTAAACGCTCGCCGATGCCCTAACCGGCCAGGCCCGCCGAGTCGAAGTCGGTGCGCTCCTCCATGGCCAGGATCTCCTCGTACAGGGCGATGGTCTCAGCCGATGGGTCGAGTCCGAGCTCGTCGACGAGCTGTGAACGGCACTGAAGGAACGTCTCGATGGCCGCGCTGCGCTGCCCGCTGTCGATGTGGGCGCGCAGGGCAAGCTGATAGAGATCCTCCCGGGTGGAGTCGACCTGCAGCCCCCTGCGAGCGAACACGAGTGCTTCGGCCGGCTCGCCGAGCGCGATCAGTTTCGCCGCGCCTCTGCTCATGGCCGAGAGGAAGTCGAACCGATAGCTGTCCCGCAGGGGGCCGAAGCACTCCTCGTAGACATCGCCGGGCAAGAAGTCGCCGCGGTACGCCGCCGAGATGCGCCGCAACGCGTCGAGCACCGCCTCGATATCGGTGGCTTCCTCGGCAGCCTTCAGGTCGACCATGGCGGTCTCGAGGTCGTCGAGGTCCATGCGCACGGCCGAGCGCGTGATCCGGCATCGGCCCCTGAAGCTCTCCACGTACGGGCAGGTGCGGCCCGGGGTCTCCCCTTCCGGTGTCAGCGCCGCCTTCATCGTGCTCCACACGACGTAGAAGTTGTTGCGGGCGCGCTCAGGCTCGAGATCGGGCCACAGCTGATCGAGAATCTGCTCGCGCGGCACGTCCGCGCCTCGCCTGGCAGCGATCATCGCGAACAGCAGCCGCGCCTTGCGCTTGCCCCAGTCTCGCTCGCCGAGAACCTTCTGCCCGATCGTCACCTCGAGGCCACCGAACATCCGCACGTGACACAGCGGCTTGCCGGAGCGGTGCTTGAGCTGCTCGAACTGCTCCGCGCCGAGAAGTCGGACGCCAAGCCGCTCCCACTCCGCCTGGTCCATCCAGCCCATGGCCGCTTCGAGCGAGCGCTCGGCGTACTCCGGCAGGATCATTCGGAGCATATGGACAGGTAACTGGTCAGAGCCGAGCGCAGTGGCGAACATGCCGAGAAGGTGCGGGAACGCGCGGCAGTACATGGCGATCTGCAGGTTTGAACTCTCGGAGGCAACCTCCTCCCTCAAGCCACGCAGGCCCGAGATTGCCTGCGACAGACGGCCATCCCTCCGGTCGCATTCCGCCACAACCATCGCGTGCCGCACGTGATGGTATGCGTTCTCGTGGTCGAGCCTGCCAGCGGCGATCTCCACATGGCGGCGAGCGCCTGCTGAATCCCCTATCGCCACTAGTGAGGCCGCGACCTCAATTGCGGCGAGTGCCGCGAAGCCCATGTAGTCAACGATGGACAGAACCTCATGCGCACGCTCAGCAGCAGTCAGAGACTCGTCGAGTCGTCCCGCAGCCCGCAGCGCACAGGCTAGGTAGGCGCGATTCGTCGCCAGGTCAGAACTGTGCTCAAGGTCAATCGAGGCCTCGAGGGCTTCACCCAGGTCATCATCGAGCGACGGGTTACCCATCGCTGCGTGTACCATGCACCGAACCGCCAAGAAGGCACTGCGGTCGTACGGGTCTCCGCGGTCAATCGCGTACTGCAGGAGGCCGAGTGCGCGCTCGAGCCGCCCCGTCTCAGCCAGGCAGCAGGCAAGGTTCCCCCTCCAAACCGCACGGTCGGTCACCCATCGTGCGTACCTGGCCTGCAATGACGCCAAGGTCGATGAAGCCCCGGCGTAATCGCCGGCTTTCAGCCCGCTGAGCATAGCCAACCGCAAGTCGGCCTCGCATCGCGCAGACTCATCACAGCCTGACGACAGCAAGACCGCCGCCTCCCCAATACTCGACTGGGCACCTTCGAGGTCTCCGCTGCAGGTCAGGCAACTCGACACCTCCAGAAGCGCGCGCGCTCTGGTCCCCTCAGACAATGATGAATCCAGACTTAGCCGCAGTCGCCTTGCCTCCTCAGCGCGCCGGTCTTGAAGATCCATAGCGGCGAACGATCTAAGCATCAGCATGTGCGCTTCAACCGCTGTGTCCGAGTCGCCAACCTGAGCGGCAAGGCGCATTGCGGCGCGCGCCTTGGTTAGCGCATCGTCAGGGTGGCCGCACCGAAGGAGGTGGTCCGCCCAGACGACGATTGCGCGGGGTCTCGCCACAAGGCTCCCGATCGAACACCGACTCAACAGGTCGTCAATCTGCCGCTGCAGACCCGCCCGCATCAGCTCCGAGCCCCGCTGCTCCAACCAGGTAAGGCACAAATCAATGCTGCCGAATGTCGCGACTACTTCCACAGCCCGCGCCAGGTCGCCTCGCTCTACCAGTAGATCGGCAGCTCTCGTGAGCAGTCCGTCGTCGGGTTGACACCAGTGCGCAAGCAGCCACTGCTCCGCTGAATCATGCAGTTCGTACTCTGTGCGGACACCGGTACCTACACTCACCAGCGGCAACGAGCGAAACATCGACTCGATGTCTGCTCGAGCGCCCACTATGCCCAAGAGCTCAAGCTCTTCGATGGTGCATCTCCTTAGCAGAGCTAATGCCTCAAGGGCGCGACGTTCGGCCGGACTGCAGCCCGGCCCCAGCGCCGAACGGAACCATTGGTCAACCGCATCCGACAAGTCCCTGGTGCAGGCGGGTCGCTCATCTTCGGCCCATCGCGACATCACGAAGAACAGGCCCGCATGTCCACAGCTCGCGGCCAGGAGCTCCGCCGCAGACCTGCTACAGCCGCAGATGCCGGCGGTCAGGTGGGCAGCCGAAGCCGCTTCATCCGCAGTCAACCTGAGGTCGCCCGGGCCCAGCAATAGACTCTCGCTTGGCGGCGTCACACCCTTCGCGTCACGCGTGGTGATGACGAACTGGACCCCGGCTGAGGAAAGAAGTGCTGGCAGATCGACGAGCTGCAGGGTCCCCCTATCAGGCTCATCCGTGTCAGCAGCAAGATCGTCAATGACGACGAGCAGTCCCTGCCGAATCAGGTCACTGCCGAATGCAGCCTCGAGACACCGGTCGACCGTCTCTCGCAGCGGTCTTTCGGCTCCGGCCAGCACCCTCGACCGGCTAGGACGACCGTCGCCAACGAGCCTCTCCAAGACTTCAGCAGCCACGAGCTCGGCCCGCAGCGATTGACCACGGGCCTCAATCCAGAGAATCCGCGATGAACTCGAGGCCGCGTGCGTTGCAGCCAAGAAGGTCTTCCCGCTCCCACTCGGCGCTGCAATCAAGATGCAGCGCCTTCCCGCGGATCGCATGAGCTCCAGCAGGCGCGGGCGTTCCAGCGCTACCCCAAAGTCTGGGGCGACCCAGTGCGATGCGTAGCCCTGCAAATCGGCCCCCTCCCAGTACCGAACCACCAGCGATCGTGAGCCGGGGGGCTTACCGTTCTCTTAACGTCGCGAAGGTCGACGCGCCAACGACTGAGCCCTCCCAGCCATGCTCGGAGGAGACTAGCGCCGTGGAGTCAGGCTCCAATCCCGCCGAGAGAAGGACAGCCGAAACGCCGACTAGAAGGAACACATCGCCGATGCTGAGCATGTAGGAACCGGCAGGGAGTGTATCAGCGAGGAACCAGAGAACATCCGCACGCGTTAGCGGATGATAGAAAGCGCCTGTGTAGTCCCAGGTCTGCCCCTCTCGAAGGAGAACGGGCATGCCGCCGTTGGCCAAGACGACGAGCAGGTTGGCGGAAAGCCCAAGCGCGACAACGCCAAACCCTTGCGAGGACCTGCTGTTCAACACCGCGAGCGCAAGCAGAAGCGTCGCGGCCACGGCCCATACCAAGACCGCCCAATCGCTCTCAGCACGGATGAAGGGAAGTCGAGCGCGAGCGACACCTTGCAGAAGGAAGAGCACGACCATCAATGCGGGGAACCTCAAGGAACTGCGCGACGCCCGCTCAAGGGAAGCCCCTGTTCCTGCGAACAGCAACGCAATCATCAGGCATGGTACGGCGATGCTCATGACACCGCTGGGATTCGGTAGCCGGAGTGCAGGGCAGCCGACACCGCCTTTGCCTTCGCGGCTTGAGGAACCACATGCGCGAGGAATCGATTCGTATCGGTTGGGTGTATCGCCTTGAGCTCGGGCCTGGCCTCCACATCTATGTCGCTCGCGAGCGCAACTATGTAGGCGGCAAGCAGATCTGAGTCCTTCACCCTGGCCCCCTCAGCTTCTCCGGCCTTCAGACGCAACAGCGGTATGACGTCCTCAAATAGCCCAATGCCGCCCAGCACTTCTTCGGGCCCACCGTCAGCGTGACTGGGCGCTGGTCGTCCGAGCACGTCGAGATCATGCAACAGCGCGGCATACCCGATCCGCTCTATCTCACGTGAACGGAAGCCGCATCGGTACGCGATCTCACGTGCCAGCTGGGCGGTTCTCTCGGCATGGCCGGACAGTCGAGAGTCGCCGCCCTCTGCCGCCTCCACCAGGACTTCGACCGTCGCTCGATACGTCTCCCGAATACCCCAGAGAAGCGCGTACGACTGGCGCATGAGCAGCAGCAACGCCACAACCAGCAAGAGACTCCAGCCGCCCATACGCGGGTAGATCACAGTGGCGAGAATCGCAGCGGACACTTGCGCCGCAAGAAGCGACGCCTGTGATCCAATGTTGCCGCCGATCAGCTGTGAGTAGCCGCGGCCGGTCCTTACCGACACGAAGAGCTGCACTATCAAGAGCTCAACGAGCAAGAAGATGCACGCGGCCACCAGTGCCTGAATCCACTGCGGCACACCCGAGAACAACCCCGTGGTCAGCACCAGTGCGGTAGCAGTCAGCCCACTCAGCTCGGCGACAAGGACGGTCCACTCGTTCGGCCCACCGCGTTCGCGAGCTCGAAGCACAAGGGCGATTGCGGTGCCTGCGACCGCCGCAACCAGAGCCTCCGCGGGGGACAGAAGCACCACTGCGGCCGCCGACAGCGCTCCGCTAACCCCGAGCGTGTCCCCCCTCGGCATCGCGATGTCGAAGTAGCTCAGAACTGCGATCGACACAGCGAACCAAGTCACGGTCAGGCTGTGCGCCGACACCGGGATTACGAGTTCAGTGATCATTGCGCAGCCTCCTGTCCCGCAAGTACGAGAATCGCAGGAGCAAGGGGGGCACGAGACAGCCCGTCCGCCTCTGCACGAATCCCGGCTGCGATGAACTCCCGAACCAACCCCTCGTCGAACTGCCTGCCGGCTCCTGCGACGAGCTCGCTTACTGCCTCCTCATGCGACATGCGCGGACGGTATGCGCGACTCGTAGTCATGGCATCGTAGGCGTCCGCGATGGACAGCATGAGAGCCTCTTCGGGAATCTCCGCATGCCTCAAGCCGTTGGGATACCCGGTCCCGTCCGGTCGCTCATGATGGGCACCGACGTAGGGTGCGAGACTGCGGAGGGGCGGTATTCGCTCTACCATGCTCTGCCCCGCGCCCGGATGCTCGCGCATCTTCCGCGCCTCCTCGTGAGTCAGGCTCTGCGGCTTCGCCAAGACCGCCGATGACTGGGCAAGCTTCCCGATGTCATGCAGCAAGGCCGCGCCCTCCATCCGCTCCAACTGGCGGCTGTCGCCGCCAATCTGTCGCACCAGCGCCAAGGCATACCGGGCGACACGTTCGGAGTGTCCGCGGGTGTATGGGTCCTTGGCCTCAAGCGCACCGATCAGCGACCGCACCGTGTCCAGGTATGCCTCGCTCAGCGAGGCGTATCTCTGATAGACCTGACGTGCAAGGAACAGCGGGAAGAGGAAGAGCGGGAACGCCCACGGGTTGATGGCGAGCACTGCGGCGACAAGGAGTCCGACACAGGCCAATGCGACTTGCGTTGGAATGTGAGTCGCGAACTCGGCGAAGACGTGGCGGGGATGCAGCTGCCTGTCGAGCCAAAGCCCGGCGGCCAGCAGTGTCGTATTGAACAGCCAGAAGACCGTGGCACCCGCCACCACGCCAGCAAATACCGCAGGGAGCCATCCTGGAGCTGGCAGCGCTGGAGTGCCCGAAAGCTGTAGATGCGGCGCGCCGGTCGCCATGTAGGCAACACCCGCAGCGCACCCAGCTATCGCGAGTTGACCGAAGTTGAAGGCAAGTGCCGTGAAGTGCCGCTTGGATCTGATCTCCTGGATGTTGGTGAAGCTAGCGGCCGCTACGATGCCACCGCCGACGGGCCCCCAAATCACGACGGCAGCGACCACCAGAGGGAACGCGATGGATACTGTGAACATCCTCAGCCTGAGCGCGTAGCTCTCCGACAAGGCCGCAGCCGCCACGACAAGAGCGAGCTCGGGATCGTATAGCGTGGGATCCTTTAGAAGGAACCTCGAGAGGGTAACCGCGCCCGCGAAGAACACGAGGACTGCCAGGAGCGCGAAGGGGCGAGAAGGCTTGGTGTTCATTCCACGCCCTCCCGCCCCCGCGTACTCGGACCACAGCCGGCATCGACGGCTAGAAGCGGTAGACCGCTCCGCCGGCGAGCACAACGGCCGCCAGCGAGGCGAGGAGAAGAAAGACTCGCTTCATGGTGAGAAGACCCCCTTTTCAGTGAAAGAGTTCTGGTCTCCTCCCATCCCGCTCGTGATGGAGGAACGCTGCCCGCTCCGCTCAGTTCGTGGCTGACAGTGTTCGTGTCGGGATGCACGGCCTGGTCCAATGGGGTTGTCTATGCGGTTGTCAGATGACCGATACGGCGGTTGATCGCGTCCAAGGTCGCCCGCACGATCGAATCCTTCTCGTTCTGCCGGACAAGCGCCGAGCCGGAGAACGACTGCTCCCCGAACGGCGTCACCAGCGATACACACGCGACGGCGACGCGCTCTCGGCCCAGCTGCACCAGCGTCACGTCCTCAAGCGCAAACGTCACCGTGTCCTCGGCGTACTGGCTCACAGCGTCGAGTGCTGCGAGTGCGACCTGGCGGCTGCGTCCCGTCTGGCTGGCGGGTCCGGCCGACGTACCGATGTACTCGGTATCGCCGATCTCCAGCGTCACGGATGCGGCTGCCTGGACACCGGCAACCGTCGCGTTGATGCTCACGATCCGAGGCCGGATCTCGCTGGGCCGCTCCTCCGTCGGAGCGGCGATGACGTCGTCGACCATCTCGCGGCCCAACTGAGCGATCGAGATCTTGCGGTGGTCGATCGGCAGGCCGAAGCGAGCCATGAGCGTCGACTCGATGTCACGAACGAGCTGCTTGGGTGTCTTGGTGGGCAGTGCGAGGACGTGAATCTCCGAGACGACCCCGTCCAGGCCGGCGACGACCCTGACGGCTTTGACTTCGGCGATCTGAGAGATCGCGGTCTCGATATCCTCCACGCGAATGCGGGATACGCTCTGGTCCATGAGGACCCCCCTGCTGCTACGACGTAATGCTGCTGCGTCCCCCGACCGAGAACAGGTCACCAGGCAGACGGGACCTTGCGCACACAGTAATTGTGCGTTTCGTCACATGTCAACAGTGACCTGTGTCACATTCTCAAACCGTTGCCGTCACGACAAAGGGGCGCCCGGAGGCGCCCCTGGTCCTTCTCAACGCTCTCGGCGTCTACGCGCTCGGCTGGATGAGACCGTAGTCGCCGTCGTTTCGGCGGTACAGCACGTTGACCGCGTCGGTCTCCTGGTGCGTGAAGACGAAGAAATCGTGCCCGAGGAGCTCCAGCTGCAAGATGGCCTCCTCCTCCGACATCGGCTTGGCATCGATCGTCTTGGTCCTGACGATCTGCGCCTCCTCGACCTCGGGCTCGGTGACGATCTCGGAGTCGCCCGGGGCGGTCTTGACCGCCATGTGGCCGTGGCGACGGTCGAGCAGCTTGCTCTTGTACTTGCGCATCTGCTTCTCGAGCTTCTCGGCGACCAGGTCGATGGCCGCATACATGTCCGGTGCCGCCTCCTCGGCGCGCACCACGACGCCCTTCATCCGAGCGGTTACCTCGGCGACGTCCTTGTTCTTGTTGGCGGGGTTCTTCTCGACGTGCAGAACGACTTCGACCGTCATGTCGTCGCTGTTGTGGATCTTGGCTGCCTTGCCGATCTTCTCCTCGGCGTACTCGCGGATCGCATCGGTGACGCCCATGTGGCGTCCGGTGACTCGCAGCTGCATGGTAGGCCTCCTCGTGGGTGCTTTCCGTCCACTCAGGAGATACCCGTTTGAGGCACCTGCGCCGCGCGATGCAGGCTAGGAGATGTGGCCGAGGAAGTCCTTCGTGCGCTCCGACTGGGGGTTGTCGAAGACGGCCTCGGGGCTGCCCTGCTCGACGACGACACCCTCGTCCATGAACACGACGCGGTCGGCGACATCGCGCGCGAAACCCATCTCGTGGGTCACGACCATCATGGTCATGCCGGCCTTGGCCAGCGACTTCATGACGTCGAGAACGCCGCGCACGAGCTCGGGGTCGAGCGCCGAGGTGGCCTCATCGAACAGCATCACGTGAGGATCCATCGCGAGCGCGCGTGCGATGGCGACGCGCTGCTGCTGTCCACCGGACAGCTGCGACGGGTAGTAGTCGATCTTGTCGGAGAGCCCGACGCGGTCGAGCTGCTCGATCGCGGCCTTCTCGGCGTCGCTTCTGGAGCGCTTGAGGACCTTCTGCTGGGCGAGCATGACGTTGCCCTTGGCAGTCAGGTGCGGGAAGAGGTTGAAGCTCTGGAAGACCATGCCGATACGCTCGCGCACCTTGTTGATGTCGGTCTTCTTGTCGGTGACGAGCGTGTCCTCGAACCAGATCTCGCCACCGGTGGCCTCCTCGAGGCGGTTCACGCAGCGAAGCAGCGTGGACTTGCCGGAGCCGGACGGCCCGAGGATGACGACGACCTCACCCTTGGTGACCTCGAGATCGACGCCCTTGAGGACCTCCAGGTCGCCGAAGGCCTTCTGGAGGCCCTTGATGCGAACGATCGCCTGCTCGCTCATCGGTGGCCTCCGGTCATCGGGTTGGATCGAGAGTCAGTCGTGGGCAGTCCGTTGCTGTGCGCGATGACATGCTCGGCATCGATCGCCGGGGCGTCGAGCGTGGGCGGGCGCTTGCCGCCTCCCCCGCCCTCGGACTCGGCGAGCTTGTCCTCGAGGCGGCCGACAAGGCGGCCCAGCGGGATCGTCAGCAGCAGGTAGAAGCCGGCTGCGACCATGTAGGCCGACTGGTTGAAGGTGCTCGCGACCAGCTCGCGGGCACGCAGGGTCATCTCGGCGACGCCGACTGCGGCGAGCAGCGCGGTGTCCTTGAACAGCAAGATGAACTCGCTCATGAGCGTCGGAAGGATGCGGCGCACCGTCTGCGGGATGATGACGAAGCCCATGGCCTGCGGGGTGGTCATGCCCAGCGAGCGCGCGGCCTCCATCTGCCCCTTGGGGATGGACTGGATGCCTGCGCGGAAGATCTCGGCCATGTAGGCTGCCGAGTTGAACGACAGCACGAAGAACGCCCGCATGTAGATGGTGAAGTCGATTCCGAAAAGGAACGGCTCCTTGAGGGCGGGAACGGCCTTGATGAGATCCTGATAGAACGGCAGGAGCGTCAGGCCGAAGTAGACGACCAGGATCTGCAGGAACAGCGGCGTACCGCGGACCACATCGACGTAGAAGGTGGCCGGCCAGCGGATCAGCCGGCTCTTGGCCATCTTCATGAACGCGAGCAGCAGACCGCCCGGGATCGCGAGGAAGAACGATCCGACGCCGATGAACACCGACACCGGGAACGCCGCCAGGATGATGGGGAAGGCGTCGGCCATCTTCTCCGTGTTGAAGAAGATCTCCTGGATTGTCTGCAGTGACTCGATCAGCTGGTCCACGCGTGGTCGCTCCTCGCGGTGTCTGGTGTTGCACGAGAGAGGGGCCGACGACCGTCAAGCCGCCGGCCCCACTCTAGCAAAGTGAAGCTACCGAGCGTCCCCTAGGGGATCGAAAGCGGCTCGGCGCCGAACCACTTCTTGTAGATCTCGACGTAGGTGCCGTCGGCCTTGATCTCGGCCAGTGCGCCGTTGACGGCGTCACGCAGCGCGGTGTTGGACTTGTTGAACGCGAAGCCGTACTGCTCGCCGGTCGGGATCTCGGCGACGACCTTGGCCTTGCGGGCCGGGTCCTTGACGACGTCCTGCGAGATCGGGGCGTCGTTGATGACGGCCACGATGTCGCCGGCGGACAGCGCGTTGAACGCGGCGAGGATGTCGTCGTACGGGGTCACGACGATGCCCTTGGGCGCCAGGTTGTCCTTGGCCCACTTCTCACCGGTGGTGCCGGACTGCACGCCGACCTTGTCGCCCGACTTCAGGGCGTCGACGGTGGCGATCGTCGAGTCGGCGGCAACGGCCAGCGACTGGTTCGAGTTGATGTAGGGATCGGAGAAATCGATCGCCTGCTTGCGCTCGTCGGTGATCGTCATGGCCGAAGCGATCATGTCGAACTCGGTACCGGCCTGCATGCCGGCGATGAGCGCGTCGAACTTGTAGGTTTTGAACTCGACCTCGACACCCAGGCGCTCGCCGATGGCCTTGACCAGGTCGACGTCGAAGCCCTCGGTCACGCCGTTGACGACGTTCTCGAACGGCGGGTACGCGGTGTCGGAACCGACGATGATCTTGCCCTCGGTCAGCGTGGTGAACTCGGCGGCTGCCGGCTCCTCGGCTGCGGGCTCCTCGGCGGGCTCCTCGGCGGCGCCACCGCAACCGGCCAGGCCGAACAGGGCCATGACCATCGCGAGGGCGAGCAGGAGCGAAAGCAGCTTGCGCGTCTTGCTCATGTGTCCTCCCTTGTCCTCGTAGTTCTTCGCGCCGCGCCCCCGGATGGATACGCGTACGCTGATTTCACAAGGTGTAATCATACACTTCATCGCAGCGTACAGCGCGCCTGGAAACGCATATGCAGAATTCTGTGCCTTCTATGCAACGGTACGCGTGCGTCGTTCACCGCAGCGCGTGAAGCCGATACAGCAGGCGGGCGTGCCGACGGAGCCTCGCGACGTCAGGGAGCGACGGTCTCCTCTGAAGAGACGGTCCCGGACTCCTCGCTCGCGGCGGTCTCAAGCTCCGGCAGCGTGCCGACCCACTTGCGGCGCAGGGCGTCGATCACGCCGTCGGCGGCGAGCGCGTCGAGCTCGGTGCGGATCGCCTCTCCGAGCGTGGTGTTCTCGGCGGTGACGGCCACAGCGAGTGGCTGGGCGAGGCGCAGCTGACCCGCAAGGTGGATCTCGGGGAAGTCGCGCGCGATGTAGGCGGCCGTGAGGATGTCGCCGGCGACGAGCTCCTCCTCGCCGGCGTTGAGCGCCTCGATGGCGGCGCGCAGCGACTCGTACGGAGCGATGGACTCGCTGTCGAGCTCGGAGCGCAGGACCCAGAACGACTCCGAGCCCTCCTGGGTGGCGACGCGCCCGGCGACGCTGTCGAGCGTGAGCGACGGTTCGACCGAGGCGGTGGAGCCGGTCGAGACGAACAGGCCCGGGCCGTTGTCGATGTAGCTGCCCGCCAGCGAGAGCTGGGTGACCGCCGCAGCGTCGGCCAGCGGCACGGACATGACGGCGTCGGCGGTGCCGGCGGCCAGCGCGGTGGCGGCGTCGGAGGGCTTCACGTCGACGTAGACGACCTTGAGGCCCAGACGGTCGGCGAGCGCGGCGGCCACGTCGATGTCGAGGCCGGCCTTGCGGCCCTGATCCTCGCCTGCGAACGGGGGCTGGGACATGTCCACGCCCACCTTGAGGGTGCCGGCGGTGGCGATCGCGGGAGGTGCGACCTTGGGCTCGACCTTGGGCTCGGCGGCCTTGCCGCAGCCCGAGATGCTGCCCGCCACCAGGATCGAGATGGCGGCTATGACGACTGCCTGCAGCTTGCTCACGATCGAGCCCCTCTCGTCGCCTCGCATCGCGCGGGTGCTTCCGCCCGGCTGACCTGGTCTTTGGCCCCACACTCGCATACTGGAGCTTCCGCTTGATGCTATCTCACTACCGGCCCTCTCGCCCGAGACCGCGGGATGCGGTCTTCATCGGGCGGTACGACTTACCCCTAAGACGCGCCATGCTCGCGCGACGGACCGGAGTCCGCCGGCTTACGTGGGTCCTTTCGGCCGCGTCTACCTTGGACTAGGGCGCACAAGGCGCCCGCAACCACAGACCCGGGCGGAAGCAAGGGCGATTCTAGCACGCGGACTACCACGCCCGAGCCACCACGGCGACCCCGACCCGCGTCGCGCCCGCAGCACGCAGCGCATCGGCGGCCGCCTCGAGCGTGGCGCCGGTCGTGAGCGCGTCGTCGACGACGAGCACCGCACCCGTGCACGCCGCGGCCACGAACCCGGCCTCCTCGGCGGCTTGCAGGCGCGCCTGCCTGCCCAGTCGGCGCTGGTCGCGCGCGGCGGGGCGCGTCAGCAGCGCCTCGCAGGGGACCCCGAGCGATGCCGCGAGCGGCTCGGCGATGGCGCGCGCGTGATCGAAGCCGCGCCGTGTGAGCGCCGCGCGGGTCGGCGGGATCCAGGTCACGACGTCCGGCACCGCACCCGCACGCCCGGCGGTCAGCTCGCCGAGAAGCGCGCCCAACCGCAGCTCCCCGGCGTCCTTGTGCAGCACGACCGCGCGGCCGAGCGGCCCCTCGAGCTCGCCGAGCGCGACCGCAGAGTCGAACGCCAGCTCACGCTCGCAGCACTCGGTGCAGGCCAGGACTCCGAAGGGGGCGGCGCAGCGCGGGCACGCGAGCGCCGGGTCGTAGCACGCGACGCGTGCCAGGCACTCGTCGCACAGCAGGGTTCCGGGCAGGTCGCAGCCGGCGCAGCGTGTGGGCGCGAGCAGTTCGGCGATGACGCCGGCGGCCGCGCGAAGCAGACCCGCTGCTACACCAGGGTCACGATCAGCGGGATCGTCACCGCCGAGAGCACCGTGGTCACGAAGATCGCCGATGCGATGAAGTCCGTGTCCAGCCCGCACCGCTCCCCCACCACCAGCGTGAGCATCATCGACGGCATGCCCGCCTCGAGCACGGCCACGGCGAGCGCCGGCTCTCCGAGAACGGCCCGGCCCACCACGAGTGCTGCGAGCGGCGATAGCACGAGCTTGAGACCGGCGAGCGCCGCCAGTGCCACCCCTGCACCGGCTATCGTGCGCGCCCGAAGCGACAGCCCCACCGACAACATCACGAGCGGCGCGACCATGCTGGCGCACAGGTCTAACCCATCGCTTAACGCGGAAGGTAACGTGACGGGCCGCAGTACGAGCGCCGAGGCCAAGGCGATGACCGCCGGGAAGCGCAGCAGCTCGAGCAGCAGGTGCCGGGGGGTCTCCTCGGCGACACCGAAACGCCGGGCGACGGGGAGTCCCACGAGCACGAGCGCGAACACCGTCCCGAAGACGTCGTAGAAGACCGCCTGCGGCACGCTCGCCGCGCCGAGCAACGCCACCGTGAGCGGGTAGCCGATGTAGCCCGTGTTGCCGAGCGATGCCGCGATGGCGAACCCGCCCGCGCGCGGCCGGTCGAGGCCCAGCGCGCGCGTGGCGAGCAGCGCCACCACGAGCGTGACCGCGAGTGCGACCCAGGCGATCGGCACGACGGCGAGCAACTCGGGGCCGACCTTGGCGGTGTGCACCGCCTGGAACACGAACGCCGGCAGCCCAACGTAGACCACGACCGCGCTGAGCGGCCGCGAGTCCTCGGAGCGAAGCACGCCGGTCGCGCGCAGCAGCCAGCCGACGCCGACGATGCCGGCGAACGTGAGGATCGTGCCGACGAGCGCGCTGCCGGTCACGAGTGTGCGCCTGCCCTACTCGGCGTCCGGCCCGGGCATCGGGCGGAGCTCGTCCTCACCGCCGGCGAAGTCGGCGATGCCCAGCTCGTGGATGGAACCGGTGCCCATGAGCCGAAGCGCGAGTGCGGTGGTGTAGTCCGGGGCCGGCTCGATGATGCCGCGCTCGGTGATGAAGGCGGTCACGAGCTCGCCGGGGGTGACGTCGAAGGCCGGGTTGTAGATGTCGATGTGCGGCGGGGTGATCTTGAACCACGCGTCGAACGAGAAGCCGCCGCCCTTGCGGTCGATCACCATCTGGTGGCCCTTCTGCAACGGGACCTCGTAGGTGCCGTCCTTGGTCAGCAGGTCGAAGGCCTTCCACGCCTCGCCCTCGACGTCGAACGCGCCCGAGACGGTGAAGCCCTCGAGCTCGCGGGGGTCGCGCTCCTCGATCGGGATCTGCGCGCCGCTCTCGAGCGTGAGGTCGACCGTCGACGACGGCGCCGCGACGTAGAACGGGATGCCGTGGTGCTTGGCGAGCACGGCCAGCCCGTAGGTGCCGATCTTGTTGGCGGTGTCGCCGTTGGCCGCGATACGGTCGGCCCCGACGATGATTGCGTCGACCCAGCCGTTCTTCATGACGCTGGCGGCCATGTTGTCGGCGATGAGCGCCGAGGGCACGCCGGCCACGCGCAGCTCCCACGCGGTGAGGCGTCCGCCCTGGTTGACCGGCCGGGTCTCGTCAACCCACACGTGCTCGATCTTGCCCTGCTCGTGTGCGGCGAAGATCACGCCCACCGCGGTCCCGAAGTACGCGGTTGCAAGCGAGCCGGCGTTGCAGTGCGTCAGCACCTTCGAGCCCTCGGCGAGCAGGCCCGCACCGTAGGCACCGATCGTGCGGTTGCGCTCTTCGTCCTCGGCGACCATGTTCTCGGCCTCCGCGAGCACGAGGGCGCGCAGCTCGTCGAGCGGCAGGTCGTCGTTGCCGCGCGCGATCTGGCGGATGCGCTCGGCGCCCCACATGAGGTTCACCGCGGTGGGACGGGTCGCCATGATCTCGGCGGCGACCTCATCGAGGCGGTCGAGGTAGGAGCCGGTGTCCTCGTACTGGGCGCCTTCGGTCTCGCTCCACAGCGCGATACCGAGCGCGGCGGCCACACCGAGCGCCGGAGCGCCACGCACCGCAAGCGTGGCGATGGAGACGCAGACGCCCTCGTAGGTGTTGCATACCAGCACGTCGCCTTGCAGGGGCAGGCGGGTCTGGTCGACGAGACGGACGGTGCCGTCCTCCCACCAGATGGTGCGCGGGATGTTGTCGATCGACATGGCGACTCTCCTCATCGTGTGGCGGTGCTTCGATACGCGCGCGACCGGCGCGCGGGCGGCTTCGTAGACGACTGCCAGTGTGGCTGAGGACGCGCAGGCGGCGCAAGCGACAAGGCCCGACCCCCTCCCCCGAGGGCCGGGCCTTGCGATGGAGCAGTACCGAAGGTGTGTTACACGTTCGGGTTCATCATGGTGTAGAAGAAGTTCTTCACCGCGTCGGTCACCGAGCTCGTACCGCCGATGACCCAGCCGTCGTAGATGTCAGCGTCGTAGGTCTCGATGAAGTACTTGGGTGCGGACTGCATCTTGGTGGTCGAGTCGGTGAACAGCATCACGCCGCGCACCTTGCCGAAGAAGGTGCCGCCGGTCAGCGCGTCGGGCAGCGTGGCGGCCAGACCGGTGTCACCGGCGTAGACCCAGCCCTTGTCGCACATCTTGCCGGCGATCTGCGCGGCCGCGGTATAGCGGTTCGAGCTCGTGGCCAGGCGCTCGTTCACGCCGCCGGCCTGCGCGACCGCCGCAGCCGAGATGTAGGTCGGGCTCGACACGATGAAGCGCTTCGAGGCCTTGAACTCGTTGTTCAGAGCGGTCTTGACGACCGGCGGGACCGAGTCTTTCTTGACCGCCATCATGGGCTGACGATACGCGTAGGCGCCCGGCGAGGCGGCCAGCGCGTCGTAGAACGCGGCCGGGTTGTCACCGGCGACCAGCATGACGCCGCTTTCCGCGCGTGCCGGGGTCATGTTGATCGCGTTGACCTTCTTGGCGATGGCGACCGACGTCGCGTAGCGGTCGACGCCCGCGATACGGGTCTTGGTCGCCGAGACGCCCTTGATCGAGCGGATCGACGCCCACACGCTGTCGGGCACGCTCGCCATGCCGCCGATCAGGTAGACCCTCACGCCCGGGTTCTTGGCGGCGATGGCCGCGATGGTGTTCTTGGTGGACAGTGGAAGTCCGGTCGACTTCACGAGCAGCACCGGCGCATTGAGCGCGCCGGACAGCGGCGCGGCGCACAGCGGATCGGCCTCGCGGCCGGTCTCGCCGTTGGCGACGATGATGTTCTTCACGCCCGTCCACGCGTTCTTGCCGTCCGGATCCCAGCCCTTGCGAGCCAAGGCGGCGGCCACGGCGAAGCGGTCCGAGCCGGAAACACGCGTCACGAAGCGCTCGCGGCGCACCAGCGAGAAGTCCTCGTTGATGGTGGTGGTGCCGTCGTAGGTGTAGGGGCCCATCCAGTCGTACTCGTAGCCGTCCAGGTAGGCCTTGAACTCGAAGTCGAACGGCAGGGCACCGTACTCGGCCAGGTACGGCAGCGTGTACTTGCCGTCGGCATCGGTGTAGGCCACGCCGAAGTGGTCGCCGGTCACCGGATCGGCGAGGTACATCGCCACGCCCTCCATGGGCTCACCGGTCGCAGCACTCGTGACGGTGCCGGCCGCAAGCGGCGGCGCGGGGTCGAGCGCGGCGTCGATGACCTCGGTGTAGAACCCGCCGTCGTAGTTGAACGGGGTACTCTCGATCGGGAGCAGGCCGTCGGCGGCGATGGTCACGCGATACTCATAGCCGCCGGGCATGTAGGGACCGAAGAACGCATACTTGCCGTCGGCGTCGGTGTTCGTCGTGGCAGAGAAGGCCCACGGCTCCACCTCGGTGACAGCGGGAACCTCCGCCAAGGGTCGGAGTTCGAGGGTGACGATGGCGCCTTCCACCGGGTCCGTACCGTCGGTGACGACACCTTCGACACCGGCGGCAGCATCAAGTGTGGCGTCGACGCTCTCGTACGGTCCGACGATCTCATCGAGGTGAGACTCCTGAATCCAGGCCTGGTCGAGACCGTGGGCGTCATCGTAGTACTCGCCCATCCAACGGCCCTCGTCGTAACCGGAGAACCAGACGGCCAGCGGATCGCCGTCCCACACGTTGTAGATCGTGTAGTCGCCGTTGTCGTCGGTGGTGGTCCAGTCGTACTCGTACCAGATGCCGGTACCGGACCGGTCCCACCACAGCACGGAGACGTCGGAGCCGGCTGCCGGCTGCCCGTTGTCCAGCTTGACCGTACCCGAGAACGACGGCACGTCCGGCTCGAGCGCGAAGTCGCGCACCGTAGTCGCCCCGAACGGCGTGGCCTGCCATGTGGATGCCGTCTGGTAGCCGTCGGCTTCGACGTACCACGCCGTCGAGTCCAGCGTGGAGAAGAACGTGTACGAGCCGCTCGCATCCGTACTCGCGGACACGATGAACTCGAACGTCCAGGGGTCGTAGGCGACGATCGTCGCTCCGGCGATCGGTAGCCCGGTGTCAGCGTCAGTCACGGTGCCGGTCACCACCGGTGGGCCGACCGCCCCCGCCGGCGCCGCTATCGCCAGCACCATCCCAACGGCCAACGCCAGCACCACGACGGTGCTGCGCCAGCGCAACAAGCCAGCCCTGACCATGCGATCCCTCCACTCATCTGCGGCGCCGCGACGACGCCGTGCCCCAATCCCACGCGCACGCGACGCGCGCGAGGATGTCACCACGAGTTATCGGCCGATACGGCATGCGGGTTGAGACACCCGCCGAGAAACCCGGTGCGCGGTGCGTCCGGTCACAGCCGGAAGCCCGCGCCCCCAGGTGCAGCGCGCTAGCGCGTGAGCGCCACGTCGGCATCGCTCGCGACGTCCGAGCGCACGGACGCCTCGCCGCCGAAGAGCCGTAGGCCGCCGACGGCGGTGCGACGCTGGTTGAGCCACACATGGGCGTCGGGTCCCAGCCGGGGGCCGGGTGTGAGCAGCAGCGGGCTGCCGCCGTAGCCGACCGCGGCGCCGCCCGTCAGTGCGTCGGGCAGCGTGGCGGCGAGGCCCGGACGCATCGCGGTGAGCCAGCCGCGCGCGAGCGCCATGTCGGCGACCGCCCTCGCCGTGGCGTAGCGCGTCGCCCCGGCCATGCGGCTCGTCTCGCGCGAGCCGAGCGAGCTCACCACCGCAGGCGTCACCGACGAGGTCCCGCCGGCGACGTAGACCTGCGGCCGGCCGAGCGCCGAGAGCGCCGAGCGGGTCGCGCCCGGAACCGAATCGCGCTCCACGAGCAGAACCGGCGCTCCCTTGCGCGCCGAGATGGCCGACAGCGCAAGTGCGTCGTAGAAGGTCGCGGGGTCGGCTCCGTTGGCGATCAGCGCCACGCCGGGCATCGCCACTCCCCGCGCCGCCTTCATCCGGGCGGCGACCGCGGCTGCGACCTCGTAGCGGTTGGCGCCCGTGACGCGGTCGAAGCGCAGGCTCGACCCGCGCGAGCCGAGCGCCCGCACGATCTCGGTCTTGCGCGCTTCAGGCACGCTCGAGGTGCCGCCGACGATGTGCACGGTGACAACGCCGTTGGCCGCGACGATCTCGGACAGCGCCGTCTCGACCGACGCGTCCGTGCTGCCCGATGCGGTCAGCAGCACCGGCGCACGCACGTAGGCCCAGCTCAGGCCTGCCGCCGAGAGCGGGTCCGCTGCAGCCTTGTCCTCGCCGCACGCGAGCACGACGTGCTTGATGCCGGTCCAGCCCGGATACGCCGAGCGCGCGATGGCCACCGAGCCCGCATAGCGGTTCGCGCCGGCCACGCGCACGGTCTTTCTCGGCGTGGCGGAGCCGGGGTACAGCGCGATCGACGCGCCCGAGCCGGCACCGAGACGATCGGCGGTGTGGGCGGCGTAGCGGTTGTTCCAGAACTCGGAGACGTAGCCGGTGCGCGAGACTGCGAGGACGCAGTCGGGCTGGGATTCGAGGCGGAAAGCCCCGCGCGAGTCGGTGAGCACGCTGTTGTACACGGCCCAGCGCGGCGTGCCGCCCGGCGGCGTCCACAGGTAGCGGCTCTCGACGCGCGCGCCCGGCAGACCGGTGCCGGTCTGGCTGATCACCGTACCGGTCACCGTGCCCGCGAACGCAGGCGCGGCGCCCACGAGGAGCGCCGCCGCCAGTGCGATCAGATATCTGTAGGGAAGCGGCCTCACCGCTTCAGGATAGCGCGTCTAGTCGATCAGCCCCGCAAACGTCGTTTGAACGCCGCTCGGCACGCTCGCCGTCCCGCCGAGCACCCAGCCGTCGAGGATCTGGCTGCCCCGCGCCGTGATCCAGCTCTTGGGCGCGGCTTGCATGACCGAGGTCGAGTCGGTGAACAGCATCACGCCGCCCCGCTTGCCGAGGAACGCCCCGCCGGTCAGCGCGTCGGGCAACTTGGCGGCCAGCCCGGTGTCTTGCGGCGACAGCCAACCCTTGGCCACGGCGTTCGTGGCGATCTGCGTCGCGGCGGTGTAGCGATTCGAACTCGAGGTCAGGCGCGTGGCGCCGGCCAGTCCGCCCGTGCCGATGTAGGTCGAGCTCGACGCGGCGAAGCGCGGCTTGCCCGACAGCGCCCCGTTGAGCACCGACGAGATCGAGATCGGCACGCTCCCCTTCTTCACGGCGAGCATCGGCATGGCGGCTGCGTAGGCGGCCGGGCTCACGGCGAGCGCATCGTAGAACGCGGCCGGGTTGTCGGCGGCCACGATCAGCACGCCGGGGATCGCCGCCTTGCCGCGCACGCTCACGATGCGCGTCGCGATGTTGGCCGAGACCTGGTAGCGGTCGGCGCCGGCGAGCCTGTCCTTGGTCGCCGAGACACCCGGTATGGCCTTGATCTCGTTCCAGCGGGCGTCGGGAAGCGACGCGGTGCCGCCGATGAGGTGGACCTTGAGGCTCGAGCCCTCGGCCTTGCGCTTGGCGGCGAGCTGGGTGATCACCGAGCGCGTCGCCGACGGCAGGCGCCCGGCCTGGGTCAGGAGCACCGGCGCGTTGTAGGCACCGGCAAGTCCTGCCGCCGACAGCGGGTCGGCCTCCTTGCCGGTCTCACCGTTTGCGACGATGACGTGCGTGACGCCCGGCCAGGTGCCGTTGGCACTCGGATCCCAGCCCTTGCGCGCCATCGCGGCGGCCACGACGTAGCGGTCAGCCCCCTGGATGCGGGTCACGACGCCGGCGGGCGCAGCCACGCCGATCTGGTCGAGCGCGCCCTTGGCGTTGAGGCGTCGGTTGCCGGCGACCTTGCCCGCGAGCGACGTCTTCACGTCAGCGCCGGCCAGCAGCGCGGCCTTGATGTCGGCGGTGGTGGCGTCGGGCTTGTAGGCCTTGAGCAGCGCGGCCACGCCGGCCACGTGCGGGGTCGCCATGGAGGTGCCGTCCCACGCGTCGTAGGCGTTGGTGTAGTCCGGCACCGAGTTCGCCATGCGTACGTCGTCGACGAACACGCCGAGGAACCCGTCGCTCGTCGAGTCGATGTCGCCGTCGCTCCATAGCTCGAAGGCCGGCGTGACCGAGGTCTCACCCCTGTACGGATCGAGGTTGACGAACTCCTCGACCCAGGTCCCCGACCAGCCGCTGTACCACTTATCGATCCACCACGTGCCGTCCTGGTCCTTCATGTAGACGTTGAGGTAGTCGTAGTCCTCCTCGGTGTCGTAGTAGGTCTTGAAGAACAGTGCCGGGGTGGACAGCGAGCTGATGTCGACGCCGTGATCGAGGATGATGGCCGACTGCTCGTCGTTCACGTAGTCGGCGTGGCCCGCGAACGGTGCACGCGACCAAAACGTCGTGTCGTTGAAGATTCCCCAGTCGTTGATCATGGAGCTGACGAACCACGGAGGCGTGCCCGAGAAGGTCTCGTTGAAGACCGGGTTGCCGGACTGCACGAGCTTGGCGGCGCTGCCCGGGATCGACGACCAGATCTGCACGCCCGGGGCGGCGATGTCGGCCGCGGTCGCACCGTAGTTCGAGAACTCCGCGACGACGTCGCGGTTGTCCGAGGCCGCCACCGCGATGACGTTGGGCAGGTCGTACTCGGCGGGGAACGAATCGTCCACCCATGTGTCGAGGTCGTGGCTCTCGTTGCCCGTCGCGCAGGCGAACAGCGCGCCGTTGGCGGCGATGGCGTCGGAGAGCGCGTCACCCTGTCCGGTGCCGCCGCCGCTCCACGAGCAGTTCACGACGTCGGCGCCCACCTCAGCGGCGTACTCGATGGCCTCGATGCAGTCCTCGTCTGTGCCGGTGCCGGCGGAGTCGAACGCCTTGATCGCCACGATCGTGACGTCCCAGTTCACGCCGGTCACGCCGACGCCGTTGTCACCCTCGCCTCCGATGGTGCCCGACACGTGGGTGCCGTGGCCGTGATCGTCGTACGGGTCGCCGTCGGTGTTGACGGCGTCCCAGCCGAAGGTGTCGTCGACGTAGCCGTTGGAGTCGTCGTCGAGACCGTTGTTGGGCAGGTCGGCGATGTTGACCCACATCTGGCCGTCGAGTTCGGGGTGCTCGCGGTCGACGCCGGTGTCGATGACGGCCACCTTGACCGCGCTCGAGCCGGTCGTCAGGCCCCACGCCTCATCGGCGTCGATATCGGCATCGGCGATGCCGGCCTGGCCGTAGCCGTCGGTCTGGCCGGTGTTCTTGAGCCCCCACAGCAGCGGGAACTTGGGGTCGCTCGGCGTCATCTGGACGCTTGCGCCGTTGATGCGGTGGTAGGTGTTGGGCTGGGCGTAGAGCACGCCGGGCTGCGCCTCGTAGGCGGCGACGGCCTCGGCCACGCTCTGGCCCTTCTTGAGCTTGACGATCGTCAGACCCGGGACGCTCTTGCCGAGCTTCTCGGCACGCGCGGCACCGGCGCGCGCGTGGGCGGCGCCGACCGATGCGACACCCGCGCCCGGCGCGAACCGAACGATGACCTCGTCGCGCACGTAGGGGCGCGCGAGCTCACCCGGCGCTCCGGGGGCCGGGATACGACCGGCGGTGGCCCCCGAAGCGGGCGCCAGCTTGCCGGCGGTGGCCGCCGATGCCGGTACCGGGACGAGTCCGGCGACGAGCGCAGCCGTCAGTACGATCGATCCGAGCCTGTTCACACGCTTCACGTGAGCACCTGTCCCGTCCCCATAGAGTGCCGAGGCGCGCCGAAGCAGCGCGCCGATTCTCCGTCACAAGACAGTATCGGCAGCACGGACCGTGCCGTCGAGCATTCAGCCCGCCGTTGCGGGAATCTCCGTCAGTTCAGTCGCGCGTCGATCTGGCTCAATGTCGTGGGCGTGACGCTGCGGATCCCTCCGAACACGGAGCAGTAGCTGATCTGGGCCCGGTTGAGCTCCAGCCAGTTGCCGGTCGACCCGTTGAGCGGGCTCGAGGTGGTCAGCAGCAGCGGACCGTTGTTGAATCCGCACATCGCGCCGCCGGTCAGCGCATCAGGCAGCTTGGCCGCCACGCCGACGTTCGCCCGTGCAAGCCAGCCCTCGGCGATCGCACCCTCGGCGATCGCGATCGCCGTGCCGAACCGGTCCGGCCCGGACCAGCGGTCCACAGCGGTCACCTGGTCGAAGAAGTCGACGATGTTGTCCGAGACCGTGGCAGGCCCGCCGCCCACGACGATCTCGATGTTGGCGTCGGTGTCGATGGTGGCGAGCGCCTGGATGGTGGAGTCCGGGATGTCGTCTTGCTTCACCAGCAGGATGGGATAGAGCCGATCGGTCGCGATGGGCGACAGGGCCAGCGCGTCGAAGAACTTGGTGGGATCGGCGCCGTTGGCGACGAGCACGACCGGCGGTTCGCCGCTCGGCCACGCATCGGCGACCCGCACCGCGATGGCGCGGGCCAGGTCGTAGCGGTTGCCGTTGGGCGTGATGCGCTCGGCGCTCAGTCCCGCGCCTGCCCACGACAGGATGTCGTTGACCCGAGCCTGCGGGATCGAGACGGTGCCGCCCACGACGTGGAGCACGACCGGCCCGGTCGCATCCTCCACCATCTGGCGGATGGTGTCCTTCACGTAGAAGTCGGTGCTCGCCGAGCCGATGAGCAGCATCGGTGCGTCGTAGAGTCCGCACAGGCCGGCAGCCGCCAGCGGGTCGGCCGCCGCGCGGTCCTCACCGGAGGCCAGCACGATGTGCCTGAGCCCGGCCGGCCATTGGGTCTCGCCACCGACATTGGTGCCGAACTCCTCGGCCGCGATCGCCACGGACCCTGCGTAGCGGTTCACATCCGATACGCGCTCCACGGTCGCCGCCGAGGCGACGGAGACCGCGCCGAGAACGCACGCCACGGCCACAGCCACGGCGATCAGTCTGATGGTCAACCTCATGAGAGTCTCCCCCCTCATCGTGATGCGGCCCGCACCCCCTGCGGACCAGCGAACCTCAACAAGGAGTGCATACCCAGCGCCGAGACGCGCGAAGGCCCCGCGCGGTGGCGGGGCCTTCGGATCTCACAGCCTTCGGCGAGGCAGCGCCCGCTACTTGATCATCGTCTTGAAGGTGCTCTCCTGGCCCGCGGGCACGCTCGCCGTGCCACCCAGCACCCAGCCGAAGTCGACCTTCTTGGCGTTGGCAGCGATGTAGGCCTTGGTGGCCGGCTGTATGGCGCTCGTGGAGTCGGTGAACAGCAGCACTCCCCCGCGCTTGCCGAGAAACGCGCCACCGCCCAATGAGTCAGGCAACTTGGCGGCCATGCCGACGTCGGTCACGGCGAGCCATCCCTTGCCCGTGGCGAACTTCGCGATGTCGGAGGCCGCGGTGAACCGGTTGGAGCTCGTCGTCATGCGCGTCGCGCCTGCGAGGGCGGCGGGTCCGATGTAGGTGGCGCTCGATGCCGCGTAGCGAGGCTTACCCGCCAGTTCCTTGGCCAGGACCGACGCAACGCTCGAGGGCACGGAGCCCTTCTTGACCGACAGCATCGGCATGCGGGCCTTAGCCGAGATCGGCGATGCGGCCAGCGCGTCGTAGAAGGCCGCAGGATTGTCGGCGGCCACGAGGATCACACCATTGACGTTGCCGGCGCCCGAGCGCGCCACGACCTTGCGCGCGATCTCGGCGGAGACCGCGTAGCGATCTGCGCCAGCGATGCGCGCGACCGAGGTGAAGACGCCCGGCACCGCCTGCAACTGCGTGCGCAACGTATCGGGCACGCTCGCGGTCCCACCCACGATGATCACAACGAGCATGCGACCCTGCGCCTTGCGGCGGCCGGCGATCTCGGTGACAACGTCTTTGGTCGCCTTCGGGATACCGGTGGTCTGGACCAGCAACAGCGGCGCGTTGAAGGCGCCCGACAGTCCGGCCGCGGCGAGCGGGTCGGCCTCCTTGCCGGTCTCGCCGTTGGCGATGATGACGTAGTCGACACCGGGCCAGGCCTTGGTACCCGTCGGATCCCACCCCTTGCGCGCCATCGCGGCGGCGACAGCGAACCGGTCCGAACCGGACAGCCTTGTCACGACACCGGGTACGTCGGACGGGATGACCGTGAAGGCAGCCACCCGCGTGGTCTCGCGGTTCCCGGCGCCATCCGTGGATGCGTAGTGCAGGGCGTAGGACGCGGGCACCGAGGCCGAGGGCCGGAAGGCCGCCGTCAGACCCTGGCCGCTCGCCGTCACCGAGCCGTCCGAGGCCCGGATGACGGCCCAGTCGGTCCGCGCCACACCCGAGCTGTCGTTACCGTCCTCGGGTTCGAAGGTGACCGTCTTGGTGGCATCCGCGACCACGATCTCGTCTTGCAGCAAGCCGTCGCGGTGCGTGATCGGCGCATAGCGGTCTGCGTAGACTCTCCCGAACTTGTGCATCTCGGTGTTGCCGTTGCGATCGACAGACCAGTACTCGACGTCGATGGGCGTTGACGCGGTGACCGAGAACGGAGCGGAGTAGTCGGTGACGAGGCCACCACCGATGCGGTAGCGCGTCACCTGCACGCCCGAGGACTCGGGGCTTCCGGTATCGACCGGCTCCAGGGTCACCGTCACATCGCCGTTGGTCCACCCCGCCGGGTCGAACGTGGCCGTGGTGGTGGGCGCGACCGTGTCGGCGACCGTCGCCGTGATGGTCAGACGAGCCGGCGTCGCACTCAGCCCGAGGGCGTCTGACATCGTCACCGTCGCATCCGTGGAGCCGAACGCGTCGGCGGCGAACGTGAACGACATCACCCCGTTCGACGCCACCTGAGGTCCGGCCGAGAACAACTCCTCGTCCTCGACTTCGACCGAGAAGCTCACTGCCTCACTCTCGAGGGGTCCCGGCGTGACCGACGTGGCCCACGCCGCAGAGTACGGACCGGCGCTGCGTTGGTGCGACACGTTCGCGCCCGCGGTGAAGCTCGGCGCGTCGTTGACCGACGCCACGTCGATGGTCACGTAACCCTCGTAGGAGACCTCGCCCCCATCGGAGGCGAAGTAGCCGAACGTGTCGGTGCCGTGGAAGTTCGGTGCCGGCACGTAGACGAACGAGCCGTCAGCTGCGAAGTCGACCGTGCCGTGCTGAGGGTCGACCTCGGCACCCGTGCGTGTGGCGGTCAGCGTCGCCGACTCGGGATCGCTGTCGTTGGCCAGCACGCCCGGCGCGGCGACGACCAGCGTCGTGTCCTCGGTGGCGTCGTAGCTGTCGTTGTAGGCAGCCGGCGGGTCGTTCACGTTGGCGACGGCCACCGTGACGGTCGCGTAGTTCGAGTACAGCGCGCCGTCGTAGCAGCGGTACGTGAAGGTGTCCGTGCCGCTCCAGCTCGCGTCAGGGCGGTAGCGGAACCAGCCGTCCTGCGTCAGCGACAAAGTGCCGTGCTGCGGGTCGAGCGCACCGGCACGGTCCCAGATCACGAGCGTCGCACTCTCGACATCGCTGTCATTGGCCAGCAGGCCGGGCGCTGCTATCTCGATGATGGCGTCCTCGACGGTGTTGTAGGAATCATCGCGTGCGACCGGCGGGTCGTTGACCGGCTGGATCTCGATGGTGACGGCGGTGGGCGTCGACTCGGCGGCCCCGTCGTCGGCCACGTACCAGAACGCGTCGGTGCCGCTCATGCCCTCGGGCGCCCGGTACGTGAAAGATCCGTCGGCAGCGAGCGAGACCGTGCCGAAGAACGGCCCTGAGCTCAGCTCTGCTGTGATCGGGTCGCTCTCGGCGTCCGTGTCGTTCGCCAGGACACCCGGTGCGGTCACCGTGAGGGTTTCGTCCTCGCCGACCACATACGCGTCTGTGGCTCCCACCGGTGCGTCGTTGGCGGGGTCGACGAGCAGATGCACGGTCGCGACCCCGGAAGAGGTCATGCCGTCATCCGCCTGATAGGTGAACTGGTCGGGGCCGGAGTATCCGGGGTCGGGGGTGTACAGGTACGAACCGTCAGCGCCAAGCGACAGCGTCCCGTGGTCCGGATCGGTCACTCTGACCGCAGACAGCAGGTCGTCATCGACGTCGACGTCGTTGGCGAGCACGCCGGGAGCGGACACCACGAGCCCCGCGTCCATGTGTGCCGTCCGCGTGTCGTCGTGCGCGATGGGCGCGTCATTGATCGCGCTGACCATCACGGTCACCGTCGCAGGTGCGGAGTAGGTGGTTCCGTCGCTCGCGCGGTACGCGAACGCGTCGGTGCCATTGAAGTCCTGCTCGGGCGTGTAGGTGAATGCGCCGTCTGCGCTGAAGGTCACCTCGCCGTGGTTCGGATCGGTGAGCTTGACCGCCTCGAGCGTGTCGGAATCGACATCGACATCGTTTGCGAGAACGCCAGGCGCTCCGAAGCTGATCGGCGTGTCCTCGTCGGTCATGGCGAAGTCGCCGACGGCCTGCGGCGCCGTGTTCGCTTCGGCGTGAGTGTGATAGACAGCCCCCGCATCGCTGCCGTTCGCGTTGTCGTCGTACGGCGCGCCGACGAACAGCGCGCTTCCCTGGACGGCGAGTCCTCCGAAGCCGTAGTAGTCGCTGGCGACGCCGTCGGACGCGGTCAGCTTCTTCTGCAGCGACCACACATTACCCGTGCGCGAGAAGACGTAAGCCGCCCCGGCACTGTTGCCGAGCGTGTCGTCGTAGGGCGCGCTGAGGACCGCCATATCGCCATCGAGCGCCACGTACTCGCCGAGATTGTCGCCGGCCGCACCGCTCGGCGCGGTCAACTTGGCCTGCTGGGTCCAAGACACGCCGCTCCGCGTGAACACATAGGCCGAACCATGGTTGGAGATGGTCGGCATGCCCGGGGTGTCATCTCCGGCAGCGCCGATGACGGCGGTGTCGCCGTCGAGCGCGACCGCGTATCCGAAGGAGTCCGTGGCCGCGGCGTCCGCAGCCGTGAGCTTGGCCTGCTCCGACCAGGAGCCGGCGATGCGGGTGTACACGTAGGCAGCTCCGGAGGATGAACCGAGGTCGTCGCGACCAGGGGCGCCCACGACGAGGGTGTCGGCCTGCACATCCACGTCCTGCCCGAACAGATCCGCGGTCGCGCCGTCAGAGGCCGTCAACTTCTGCTGGAGGGTCCACGTCGAGCCGGTCCGCGTGAAGACGTAGACGGAACCGGAGTCACCACCCATGTCGTCGTCGAGTCGCGCCCCCACCGCGATCGTGTCGCCGGAGATATCGACCTCGTGGCCGAAGTAGTCCATGTACGCGGCGTCCGGCGCCGTGAGCCGCGCCTCGGTCGCCCATGAATCGCCGTCCCACACGAACACGTAGACGGCGCCACCGAGCACGCCCCAGTTCTTGTTGTAGGCGCCGACCACGATGGTGTCGCCCGATATCGCGACGGCATCGCCGAACTGCGCGTTGGAGCCCATATCCGTCGCCAGCTTGGAGCGCTGCGTCCACGTCCCGTCCCACGTGTAGACGTAGGCGGCTCCGCAGTCGGCCACAGCGCCCTCATCGTCGTAGGGCGCACCGAACACCGCGACGTTGCCGTCGATGCCGGCGGCGGACCCGAAGCGGTCTGACGCAGCCCCGTCCGAAGTGGTGAGCTTCTGCGTCTCCGTGTACCCGGCTGCCGCCTGCATGGCACCGACGGCCAACACCGCCAACACAAGCGCGACCACAAGCACCCGTCGGCTCGACCTCGACGACATCATCATCACTCTCCGCAGACGCGATCTCGGAGGACGCGCACAGCGCCCATCTTGAGGACATCCTAGCTCGCCAAGCGCGCCGGCGACACGCCGCTCGGCGGTTCCGGTCTTCGGGCCGACGCAAAGGGTCGGCCCGACGGAGCATCCCCACCGGGCCGACCCTTCAGCTACGCCTGCCACCTCGTGCTACTTGAGCAGATTCCGATACGTCGTCTCCTGGGCGGTCGGCACGCTCGCAGTGCCGCCGAAGATCCAGCCATTCTGAATCTGGAGCTTGCGTGCGGTGATGAAGGAGCTCGACGCGGCCTGCATCGTCGAGTCCGAGTCGGTGAACAGCAGCACGCCGCCGCTGTTGCCGAGGAACGCGCCGCCCGTGAGTGAGTCGGGCAGCTTGGCCGCGAGACCCGTGTTCGTGGCCGCCACCCAACCGTACGCGATGGTCGTGCCAGCGATCTGTGACGCGGCGGTGTAGCGGTTCGCACTCGTCGTCAGGCGCGTGGCGCCGGCGGCGGGGCCTGCGATGTAGGTAGCCGAGCTCGCCGAGTAGCGCGGCTTGCCCTTGAGCGAGCCGGAAAGTACGGATGCGACGCTTCCCGGGATCGAGCCCTTCTTGACCGCAAGCATCGGCATCGTCCTAGCAAACGACGCGGGGCTGGCCGCAAGCGCGTCGTAGAAGGCAGCCGTGTTGTCGCCGGCGACGAGGATCACGCCGGGGACCGCAGCCGAGCCCTTGAGCGAGACGAGGCGAGTCGCGATGGCGGCAGACACCGCGTAACGGTCGGCACCGGCGATGCGATCCTTGACAGCCGAGACGCCCGGGATGGCGCGGATCTCGTTCCAGCGCGCGTCGGGCACGCTGGCCGTGCCGCCGATGATGTGGACCTTCACGCCCGGGTTCTTCTTGGCGATCTCGGTGATGACGGTCTTCGTGGCGGTGGGGATCTTGGCGGTCTGCAGCAGCAGCACCGGAGCGTCGTAGGCGCCTGCAAGCCCTGCCGCACACAGGGGGTCGGCCTCCTTGCCGTCCTCGCCGTTGGCGACGATGACGTGCGTGACACCTGTCCAGGCCTTGGTGTTGGCCGGGTCCCACCCCTTGCGGGCGAGGTTGGCGGCGACATCGAAGCGCGCATTGCCGCCAACGCGGGTGACGGTACGCACCACGGGTGCGGTCACGTCGATGTAGACGGTCGCCAAGGAGTTGGCATCGATTCCGTCGCTGATGCCGTACTGGAACTGATCGGTACCGATGAACCCGGCGTCCGGCCGGTAGGTGAACGACCCATCGCTGTCCACGAGCACCGTACCGTGCGTGGCCGGATCGTTCCCCACGACCTGCAGCGTCTGGGCCTCGGAATCCGTGTCATTGTCGAGGATGCCCGGCGCCGCAACCGTCAGCGTCGTACCGGTCGTCACGGAGTAGTTGTCGTCGTTGGCGACCGGCGGCGTGTTCACGCGCACCCGGCGTGTCGCCGCACCCGAGTAGCTCCACACGCCGTGCTCGATCGCGCGCACGTGGAAGTAGTTGTCGCCGTATCCCGCCGTGACTTGCGCGAGTGGCTCGATCGTGTCCGCGACCGTATCTGGCGTGCCCGTCGGCGAAGTGTCGACCGAGTACGAGTAGATCGACGGCATACTTGCACAGTCGAAGGTGTGAAGCCCCGGCTTCGCGTCCACACCGCCATAGGAGTTCGACGCCGCGAAGACGATCTCACCGCAGCTCTCGATGCCCACGACGTCACCTGCGCCGCCGGTTGTGCCCACCACGATGGGCGTGTGGGGGTCCGTGATGTCGACCAGCGTGACGCCGCTGTTGTAGCCGGCGACGTGAAGCAGGTTGCCGTCAGCGCGAACGTCTCGTGCGAATCCCGGCGTGCTGATGGTCGCGACGTGCGACGGGTTCATCGGATCAGTGATATCTACGACGACCACGCCGTACATGTCGTCGGCTGCGTAGACGTAGTCGCCCTCGATGTCGACGTCCCAGACCGCCTCGTTGGTGTCGGTGCCGGGGTTGGGGTTGAAGATGCCCTTCTGCACCGGCGCGGATGGCGACGTGACGTCGAGGATCTCGATGCCATCCTCGCGGTTCGCCAGCACCGCTATGTTGCCGTCGACATCGATGCCGTGGGTCTCGGTGGTGTCGTGGCTGCCGATGATCGTCGGAGCCGTCGAATCCGAGACGTCGATCGCGACCATGCCACCGTAGTAGTCACTCACGTACACGACATCGCCCTCGACCGCCACGCCGTTCGCATACCAGCTGGTGTCGCATGAGCCGAGGCTCGTGAGCGAGGCGGGGTTGCTCGCATCGACGATCTCGAGACCGAAGTGATCCACGGCCGCGTACAGCAAGTCCCCGTCGACCGCGACATCATGCACGGCATCGAGTGCGCTGAACTGACCTGTCAGCCCAGGCGACCGCGGATCCGAGACGTCGTAGGTCTCGATCGAACCCTGCGCACCAGTGGTGGTGTCCGCGGTGCCGAGGAATGCGACATCGCCCGCGACCGAGACGCACGACCCCGCGAATGTCGTCGCGCGGTACCCGAGCGGCGTCGGCGTGATGGCCGCGGCTGACTGATGCATCTGGAAGCCGGAGCCCGTGAATCCGACACCGATCTGCGTGCCATGTGACTCCACGCCGTATGCGTGCGCCGTGTAGTCCTGTGCCCACCGCCTGAGCGTCTTGGGGCTCGTCGGGTCCGAGACGTCCAGGGCGACGATCTCGGCGGGCTGGTCCTCGTATCGGTAGAAGGCCAGATACGCGACATCGCCCCACACGCACACGTCGCCGACCACGCGCGTCACCGGGACTGTCGCGACCTGCGTGGGGTTCGTGGGGTCGGCCACGTTGAAGATCGCGAAGTTGGCAGCAAGACGTCCCGCGCCGTAGACCAGGTCGCCCTCGACGTCCAGTTCGCCGACCCACTGCGGAGTGCTCGTTCCAAGGTACTCCGGCGCATCGGGGTCCTCGACGCCGTAGCAGCTCAGACCCTTGTCCCCCGCGGCAACGTAGAGCGTGTCGCCTGCGACCTCCACGTCCAACGCGAAGTCGGAGGCGTGGTCGATCGTCGTGACGTACACGGGCAGCTCGGGGTTGGTGATGTCGTATACCTTCACGTCCTCCCAGTCGGCCACGTAGAGCGTGTCGCCCGATACCGCGATTCCCCATGCGCCCGTCCCGGTGGTGTCGACCTGGCGCCTGAACACCGGCGAGGCGAGGTTGTCGACCTTGTAGACCAGGACACCCCGGGAGCCGGCGGCGTCGTAGGCGTAGTCCCCCGACGTCACCAGGTCGTTCGTGGCGCTCCCGACCGCAGCCATCCCCATCGTGACTACCGCGGAGGGATCGGATACGTCGTAGATCTCGAACTGGGGATCGATGCCGAGGGAGAAGGCCTTGTCACCGAAGAACCGGACGCCTCCCGAGTTCGAAGGTGCCGTGTCCAAGACCGACGGCTCAGGACCCACGGCGTCCCACGTGAGCGATGCGGTCGTGGACACGTAGTAGACGTTCGGATCCGGATGCGTGGAGGACTGCAGCCCGGTCGGCGCCGGCGGCGCGGCGCCCGCGATCAGGACCACGGTCACCAGACCCAGGATAGACAGTCCGACCAGCGCGGCTCGCGCCGACCAAACACGGCGAAGACCAGTCGACATCATGTGCCCCCTCACCCCCGGAACCTGCCCGGGCGCTTCCCCGGGCACCGCTCTGTATGTGCCCCGTTCAGAACGAGTTCCGCAATGCCATCTCCTGTGCGGCCGGCACGCACGTGGTGCCACCCACGCAGTCGGCGTCGGGTAACACCTCATGAGCTCTGACGCTCAGGTCCTTCGGGAAGAAAGAGACCCCGGAGCTGGCGCGCCGGGGTCTCTCGAATTCTTGCTCGGTCGTCACACCGTCTAGCAGGTGCCCTCTTCCCACGAGCACAGGTACTTGGCCTGCTCCTCGGTGAGCTCGTCGATCTCGACGCCCATGCTCGCGAGCTTGAGCGCGGCGATCTCCATGTCGATCTCCTCGGGCACGTCGTAGACGCCCGGCTCGAGCTCGGCGGCCGCGGCGGCCATGTACTCGGCGCACAGGGCCTGGTTCGCGAAGCTCATGTCCATGACGTTGGCCGGGTGACCCTCGGCGCACGCGAGGTTGACGAGGCGACCGTCGGCCAGCAGGAAGATCTTGCGGCCGGACGGCATGACGAACTCCTCGACCAGCGGGCGCACCTCGCGGGTGCTCGTCGCCATCTCGCGGAGCTTGGGGATGTTGATCTCGGCGTTGAAGTGGCCCGAGTTGCAGATGATGGCGCCGTCCTTCATGACGTCGAACATCGCGACGTCGATGACGTTGATGTCGCCGGTGACGGTGACCCACACGTCGCAGATCTTGGCGGCCTCGACGGCGGGCATGACGCGGTAGCCGTCCATGACGGCCTCGAGGGCCTTGAGCGGATCGACCTCGCACACCACGACGTTGGAGCCCATGCCGCTCGCGCGCATGGCGATACCGCGGCCGCACCAGCCGTAGCCCGAGACGACCAGCGTGCGGCCGGCGAGCAGGCGGTTGGTGGCGCGGATGATGCCGTCGAGCGTCGACTGGCCGGTGCCGTAGCGGTTGTCGAACAGGTGCTTGGTCATGGCCTCGTTGACGGCCACGATCGGGTACTTGAGCGCGCCGTCCTCGGCCATGGCGGCCAGGCGGATGACGCCGGTGGTGGTCTCTTCGGTGCCGCCGATGATGTACTCGAGCTTCTCGGGGAAGTCGGCGTGGATGCGGCCCACGACGTCGGCGCCGTCGTCCATCGTCATCTGCGGGTTGTGCGCGATGGCGGCGTCGATGTGCGCGTAGTAGGTCTCGGTGTCCTCACCCTTGATGGCGTAGGTGCGGATGCCGTAGTGCTCGACGAGCGCGGCAGCGACGTCGTCCTGGGTCGACAGCGGGTTGCTCGCGCACAGCACGATGTCGGCGCCGCCGGCCTTGAGAGTGCGCATCAGGTTCGCGGTCTCGGTGGTGACGTGCAGGCACGCGGCGACGCGGATGCCGTCGAGGGGCTTCTCGGCCTCGAAGCGCTCGCGGATGCTCGCGAGCACCGGCATGTCGGCGTCGGCCCACTCGATGCGGTTCTTGCCGGCGTCGGCCAGCGCGAGGTCTTTGACGTGGTAGTCCATGTGGCGCTCCTTCACACTCGGGGTACGGGTCAAGCGGCGCGCGTTCGCGGCCGCGTTCAGGGCAACCGCGCGAGTATATCAGTGACGAGACGCTCCATGTTGTGCGCGGCGACACGCCCCGCCTCGAGCACCTCTTCATGGCTCAGCCCGTGGCCTGCCGCCACGTTGGTGACCAGCGAGAAGCCGAGCACCCGGATGTCCAGCGCGCGCGCCGCGATCACCTCGGGGACCGTCGACATGCCCACCACGTCGGCACCCATGCGCTTGAGCATCTCGACCTCGGCCGGAGTCTCATACGCCGGGCCGAGCAACCCGAAGTACACACCCTCGGGTTCGAGCTCGATGTCGAGTGCGAGCGCGGACTGGACGGCGATCTGCCTGAGCTCGGGGTCGTAGGCGTCGCGCATCGGCACGAACGGCACGCCACCCTCAGGCCCCGGCCAGCCCACAAGCGGGCTGTCACCGGTCAGGTTGACCTGGTCGGAGAGCAACACGAGCTGCCCCGGGCTGAGGTGGTCTGCCACTCCGCCCGCTGCGTTGGTGACGATGAGCACCGGTGCGCCAAGCCCGGAGGCGAGCCGTGCCGGGAACGCCGCGTCTTTCGCCGAGAACCCCTGGTAGCGATGCACCCGGCCCTCGAAGCACGCGACGCGCTTGCCGGCGATCGTGCCGATGACGAGCCTGCCCGCGTGCCCAGCCACCTGGGACTCGGGGCGCGGGATGCCGGGGATCTGCTCGTAGGGGACCGAGATCGCGTCCTCGACCGCCGAGGCGAGCCCCGCCAGCCCGGAGCCGAGCACGATGGCGGCATCGATGGGCAGATGTGCTTCGAGCAGGGGCGGAGCTTCGATGCGCAAGTCGTCAGCCATGACGATGACACCCTTCGGTCGTGCGGAAACGGCAGCGGCTTCGGCGTGGCCGCCTCTGGGAGTATCCCCGACTTGGGGACCGGACACGCGCGGGCGCACGCGGCCGGAAACGGCGCGGTGGCGTATGCCTGGCGTCAGTCGGCCTGGCGCTCGGCCAGAATGGCCGCGATCTGGTTGGCGGTCGCCGGCGTCAGCGTCAGCTCACCGCCCAGCAGGTAGCAGTCGAGCACCCGGTAGGCGCGCTGCCCGAGCAGCTGCTGCGCCGGACGCGAGAGGGGCTCGCCGGCCGTGAGCACGAGCGGCCCGCGAACGCGCGCCGCGAGCGGGGCGCCCGCAAGCGCATCCGGGAAGACCTGCCCCGACGCTACCGAGATGCGCGTGGTCGTGAACGACGGCGGCAGCCCCGCTCCCCCGTCGAGCCCGAGGCGCGCGACCGCGACCGAGGTGGCGTAGCGGTCGGCGCCGGCGATGCGCTCGGGCGCGGGCAGCAGCTGCAGCGCCTCGTCGCGCACGGTCAGCGGGCCCCCGACGACGATCGTGGTCGAGACTTCTCGGCTCCAGATCCACTCGAGCGTCGCGGGCGGTACGCCCGTTGGCCGCACGAGCAGCACCGGCAGGCCGCGGGCGGCCGCCACCGACGAGGCCGACAGCGCATCGGCGAACGCCTCACCTGAGACGGCGAAGACGGTCTTAGGGGTGCCCTTGAGCTTCTCGAGCTCGGTGGCGATGGCAGCGGCGCACGCGTAGCGGTCGTTGCCCGAGATCCGGCTCACAGTCGTCACCGAGCCGGTCTTGAGCCGGGCGGCGTTGGCCTCCGTGACCGTGGCCGTGCCGCCGAGCACGATGACCTTGCGCGCCTTGAGGCGCGCGATCTCGCCCTTGACCGACCCCGGCAACGAGTCGCCAGGCACCAGCAGCAAGGGCGCGCGGTACGCCTCGGCGAGCGGTCCGCCGGCGAGCGCGTCAGCGAAGACCTCACCGGACGCGACGATCACGGTGTCGGCACCGTTGGGGAACGCCTTGCGCGAGATCGCGACGGCGGTCTCGTAGCGGTCCTTGCCCGAGAGACGCTGCAGCTCGGGGAAGAACTCGCGTCCGCGGTAGCCATCCTCGCCCCACAGGTAGACCTTGTGCACCATCGCGCCGGCGTCGTTGTTCCACTCGCCGAACAGCAGTCGCGAGTCGATCGCGTCCGGCCCGGCATCCTGATGGCCGACGACGATCTGCGGGTCGTTGTAGACGATGCCGCGGTCGCGGTCGGCCACCGCGAGCGTGGACTCATGGCTCCACGACGCACCACCGTCCTCGGAGCGGTACCACACGATGTCGCCACCGCGGTAGTCGTAGGGGTTGGCCGGCGTGGCCTCGAGCGACGCGCCGGAGGTGACGTAGGCGTCGATGCCGCCGTCGCGGTACTCGAGCGCCCCGGAGTCCATCACGTAGTCGGCGCCGGCAACGGTCGACGTGATCCACGCCGAGCCGTCGTGGCGCGCGAAGGTCCAGGAGCACGCACCCTCGCCGTAGGCGCCGCCGCCCACGAACAGCAGACCGGCCGCGCCGGAGCCGTCATCGGCCGCCGTGACGCCGTTGTGGAACTCGCCCTCTCCGACCGGGACCGCGCACACCGTGGAGGTCGCCTGCAGGTCGGGCATCGTGAGCGGCGTCCCCGTGGTGCCGACGGCCGTGCCCAGCGCGTCGGTCCAGCGGCCGGTCGCCGCGTCGCGCTTGAGGTAGTAGACCCCGCTGCGCTCCCACGGGTTGTCGTAGTCGACCTGCTGCGTCGTCGCGACCAAGTGGATGGCGTCATCGGCGCCCCGCTCGAAGTGCGCGTAGTAGCGGGTGCCGTTGTTGGCGTTGAGCACCGGCGTGGTCGATGTCCAGGTGGAGCCGCCGTCGAAGGAGCGTGCATGCCACCAGCTGTTGGCGCCGGCGGCAGGAGTCGTGGTCGTACCGGCGAACGCCGAGTCCCTGCGGTAGAACAGGTGGGCGACTCCGGTTTCATCAGCGAATACCTGCGGGTAGGTCATGCCGCCGAGCCGCGTCTCGATCGTCACGGTGGTGCTGGTCGGCTGCGCCGCGTCGATGCGGGCGTGGCGCAGCTGCGTGCCGTGTGCGCCCCAGAAGACGTGGAGCAGGCCTCGCGCGGGATCCGCCAAGATCGCCGGGGCACCGTGCGAATCGTCGGGATTCGAACCGTCCGACAGCGGGTTGTCGCCGAGCTTGTACGGCCCGTCGACGGAACCATCGTCCGAGAAGACCACGAGGTACGGGTCGAGGTTGAACCCCTGGTAGACGACGTAGACCGAGTCGCCGAGCCGCACGGACTGCGGATGGATCGCCATGTCCTCGTAGACGGCCTGGCCCGAGGCATCGCCGTCGAAGAAGTCGCCGGGCCACGCACCCGCAGTCAACACGGCCCCGAGGACGACCGCGACCATCACGGCCGCGAGCAGGAGGAGTTTTGGGGTACGGGTCATGCGGCTACCTTACGCGAGGTGCTCGTACGCGTCGACGAGACGCGCCGAAGCGTCGGCCCAGTTCATGTGCTGCTCGATGTAGGCGCGGCCGCGCCGTCCCATCTCGGCTCGGCGCTCGGGGTCATCGGCGAGCAAGCGCAGTGCCGAGACGAGCTCGTCGACGTCGGTGCCACCGACGGTCACGCCCACGCCCTCGCGCTCCACCATGCGCCCGAACCACGTGCCCTGGTTCGCGATGACCGGCAACCCGGCCGCCATCCCCTCGAGCGCCTTGACCGGCAGCGCGACGCGGATGTTGCCGACCTTGGCATCGTAGACGGCGAAGACCGCGTCGCAGCCCGCGTAGAGTCCGGCGGCCTCCTCGGCGGTGAAGGCGCCCGAGACGTCGACGCGGTCGTAGCCCGCGGCGGTCCGGGCGACCTCTGCCTCGGCGACACCGCTGCCGGCCAGGTACGCCGAGAAACGCTCGTCGGCCTGCACCGCGCGCATGAGCAGTTCGAGCGACTCGGCGTAGCGCTTGGCGCCGACGTAGCAGACGCGCAGGCGATCGGCCGAAGCGAGCTCGTCTGAAGGCGTGAAGCGCTCGGCGTCGGGGGCGTTCTCGACCACGAGCACGCGCTCGAACGCGGCGTAGCGCTCCTCGACCATCGCCGGCGCGGCGACGATGAGCAGCGACGCGCGGGCGTGTGCCTTGCGCTCCAGCCGGTCGACAAAGGCCTGGGCCACGCGGCGCAGCAGCGGCTTGCGCGGGATCATGCGGCTCTCGCGGTACAGCTCGTGCCAGTCGAGCACGAGCTTGGTCGACGCCGGAAGTTCCTTGAGAGCGGCCAACCCGGCGCTCGCGGTGTCCATGTCATGGCAGTGCACGACGTCGGGACGCAGGGCGACCACCTCACGCGCGGCGTCGGCCCAAAACGCCCGGAACAGCCCGAGGCTCTTGAGCCCGGCGCCATACGGTGCCACGGGGCCGGTCCGGACGATGTCGAGCGAGCCGCGCGTCTCTTTCGCCGGCGCGGTGCCGCTGCGGCCCCACGCAACCGCGGTGACCTTCCAGCCGGCGGCCGCCAACGCGGCGGCCTCCTTCTCGACGCGCGGGTCGCTGAGCATCTCGTTGCTCACGATCATCGCCACGCTGCGCGCGCTCACGAGGCCACCTCCGCGTACAGGGCGGCCAGGCGCGCACCGACGGATTCGGGGCCGAAGCGCTCGAGGGTCGCCGCGGCGATGGCTGCACGGTCGAAGCTCTCCAGCGACGACGCGGCCCGCTCGATCGCCTCGGCGAGCGCGGTGGCGTCGCCCGGGGCGACCAGCACGCCGTCGCGCCGGGTGACGATGTCGGCGGGGCCGCCGGAGTCCGTTGCGACCGCGGGCAGTCCGGTCGCGAGCGCCTCGACGAGCGCGACGCCGAACCCCTCGCGGCGAGACGGCTGGCAGTACAGGTCCGCCGCGGCAAGCTCGGCGGCCAGCGCGTCGCCGGACAGCGCGCCGAGGAACTCGGCGGTTCCCGACAGTCCGAGGGCCGCCGCGCGCTCGTGCAGGCGGGCGCGCTCGGCGCCGTCGCCCACGATACGCGCCGAGACATCCACGCGACCCTTCAGCGCGGCGAGCGCCTCGAGCAGGACGTCGACGCCCTTCTCGGCCGAGAGGCGCCCGATGGTGAGCAGGCGCACCGGTGCCCCGGCTTCACGCTGCGGGCGATCGACGAAGGCGAAGCGGGCGGCGTCGTAGGTGTCGGGGACGACGTGGACGCGACCCTCGTCGATGCCGAGCTCGGCGACCAGGTCGCGGGCGAGCGCCGACGAAACGCAGATCACGGCTGCGGCAGCGGCCGCGGTGGAGGCGACGAGCTCGCGCCAGCGCGGCTTGGCGAGGTTGGTGTAGAGGTCGGAGCCGTGCACGCTCACGACGAGCGGCAGCCCGGCACGCTGCGCGAGGATGCGCGCGGCGGCCGCGGACGGGTACAGCTCATGGGCGTGCACGAAGCGCGCGTCGTCGGCCACCGCTGCGTCGAAGTCGGGACGGGCCGTGCGCGCCATCTCGCCCGCGACACCCGCCCAGCCGATACGGCGCGGCAACATGAGCACGCGGGGACGCGCGACGGGCACGCCGTCGACGACCTCGGAGCGCGGCACCGGGGCCACGGTCGAGCGCTGGGGCCACGCGAGCGGGGCGATGACCCGCCAGTCCACCGAATGCGCGGTGGCTGCGACCTGCTCGGCGACGAAGGTACCGCGGATCGGCTCGGCAGGGTTGGGGTACTGGCGCGAGAAGCAGATCCCGGCGATGCGCGGGCGGCTCACGGCTTGGCTCACGCCCCGGCGTCCGCCTGGACGGAGCGGCGGCCCATGAGCCACGCGATCACGAGGCCCAGGAACAGCCCGAACAGACCGCCGCCGAGCACGGCTGCGCCCAGCTCGGTGGTCCGCGACGACTCGCCCGTGGCGACCTCGCCCTCGAACGAGTAGGCGTTCTGGACGAACAGCAGGCTCTCGCGCTCGGCGATGTCGGCCTTGACCACGTTCCAGCGGAAGAACGACTCGAGGTCGTCGCCTTGCTTGGACTTCTCGAGCGCGTTGAGCGCCATCTCGTTGGCCTCGATGTTGGCCAGGTCGGTCTGGATCAGCGGCTCAGCCTTGGCCTTGTAGTCGGCAAGGAGCTGGGCGCCGGCCATGCGCGCGATGCGGCCGGCCTCGGCCTCATCGGCGTGGGTGACCTCGACCATCACGTGGTCCTGCGGGTTGCCGGTGGTATAGGCGCGAAGCACGAAGTCGCTCGTGCCGGCCTCCTCGCTCAGGCGCGCGCCGAAGTCCTCACCCTGCGCGATGGCGACCATGCCGTCGGGCTTGGGCAGGCGGGCCTCGCGCTGGATGGTTGCGGTGTCGACCACGATGGCCGCGGTCCCGGTGAACTGGGGCTCGGCGGTCGCGACCACGATGCCGGCGACCAACGCGCCCGCCACAGCCGTCACGGCGACGATCCACCAGTACGCACGCACCGCCTGTGCGAACCTCATGCGGTGCTCACTCATACGGACTCCTCCTCGGCGGCGAGCCGGGGCGCCGCGACAGCGAACGCGACCAGCAGCCATAGATACTCGAAGTACAGATAATACTGGAACAGGGCCTGGACCAAGATGGCGACGAGCCCGGCGACGGCGAACGCCTCGTAGGCGCTCCACCCCTTGGGACGGCGCCGCCACAGGACAGCGATGATACTTCCCACCAGCACGATCTCGGCGATCAGACCGGCTACGCCCATCTCTGCGACCATCGCCAACGGGAGCTGGTGGGGCTTGAGGATCGTGGACAGCGACCCGAGGCGACGATACCTCGGATAGGCCTTGTCGAACGCGGCGAGGCCGGTGCCGTGAACCCACTCGTCACGCATGATCTCGACGGTCGAGCCCAGCATGTAGTACCGGGTCGCGTTGGAGTTGTTGTAGCCCACCTCGCCGATCGACGCGACGCGCTCCGTGACCTGTCCCGGCGCCACGATCAACACCGCGAGCACGAGCGCGACACCGGCGCCGAGCAACCACATCCGGCGCTCCTTGGGCGCCGTGAGCACGAGCGCGATCGCGCCGACACCCAAGCCGATGATGGCCGTGCGCGAGAAGGTCACCGCGATGCCGGCGAGCAACACGAGTGAGGCACCGCCCCACAGCGCCGCCCGCTTCCACGTGCGCTCGTGGACGAGCAGGGCGCCCGCGGCGATGAGCGACACGGTCAGGAAGGTCGCGAGGAAGTTCGGGTCGTGGAACAGCGCGCCCACGCGGCGCAGGTAGCTGCCGCCACCCTCGTTGATCATGCGGATCGAACCGAAGGTGAAGCTGGGTACGGCGTACTGCACGATCGCGAGCATCGCCGAGCCGACGCCGGTGCCGACAAGCGCCCAGGTCACCCAGTCGGCGACCCGCCGCTGCGACAGCGCGTTGGCGTACAGCAGCGTGAACGCCCACAGTCCCACGAGACGCACGATGGCGACGATGGTGGCCGTGGGCGCGAGCGAGCCGGGTAGCGACCACAGCGCCGCCCCGATGAGCGCCGCGATGCCGGCGTCGACCGCCGAGAACCGCAGCTTCACGTCGGTGCGCCACAACGGCGCGATCGCGAAGGAGCCGAGCGTCAGCAGCAGCGCGAGGTGGAACAGCGTGACGGTGACCGGCGCGGAGATGACGCGGCCGTACTCGTCGAGCGGCAGCGTCGCCACCATGAGCACCGCGCCGACCTCGTAGCGGGCCAGAACCGCCGCGGCCATGATGACCGCGACGACCGCACCGGCAAGCAGCTCGGGACGCGATGCGCCCGCGGCGATGACGCCGGCGAAGACGCCTGCGACGAGCGCGGCGGCAAGCCACCCCCACTGGGAGCGGTCGATCGCGAGCAGACGGGTCACGAGCCGCTCTCCGTCGTCGAGTCGAGCACGCGAGCCAGGTCGAGCGCGACCTGGCAGCGGTCGTAGCGCTCGATGGCCGCGCGGTCGGGATCATGCTCGAGCGCTCCGGTGGCCTTCGCATCGGCGTAGCGCTCGACGGCCGCGGCGATCGCGTCGGTGTCGCCCGGCTGCACGACGACGCCGCCGCGCACGCGCTCGACCAGCTCGGCGGTCTCGCCGGCCGCGGGGCCGATGACGAGCACCGGGATGCCCACCGCCAGGTACTCGAAGACCTTGCCCCCGATGGCCGCGCCGGCACCGGGCCGGTCGGCGATCAGCTGCACGGCGACGTCCGCGCCCGCAAGGCGCCTGACCGCGACGTGGTGCGGCAGGTAACCGGTGAAGCTCACGGCCGAGCCGATGCCTCGAGCCGTGGCGGCCTCGGCGACTCCGGCGGGGCGCTCGCCGATGAACTCGAGTGTGACCTCGAGCTCGGGTCGACGGCGCTTGAGCTCGCCGAGCGCGTCGAGAAGCGGCCACGGGTCGGAATGGCCGCGGTAGACCTTGCCCATGAAGGCGAGGCGCAACGCACCGGGGCGCGGGGCCCACGGGGAGAGATCGTCAGGGTCGTAGCCGTTGGGCAGGTGCTCGACGCGCGCCGCGCCCATCTCGGCGGCCTCGGCCACGATCGCGGGCGTGGTCGCGGTCACGACGGTCGCCGCGGCCATCACGCGCCGCTGCAGCTCGACGGAGCGCTTGCGCGCCGCGCTCGAGGGATAGTAGGCGACCGGGTTGTCGCGCCACGCGTCGCGCAGGTCGACCACGAGCGGCACGCCGAGCTTGGATGCGATGCGGCGGCCGGCCTCGGTGACGGTGAACGGCGGGCCCGAGGCGAGTACCGCGTCGACGGGCGTCTCGGCGGCCACGGCAAGTGCGGACTTCACGGCACTGTCGACCCACAGCTGTGCGTCATCGGAGGTGATGCGGCGGGCGATGCGCGCCGACAGCGACACGCGGCCGTCGGCCGGCGGCTTGGTGGCCGCACCCTCGCTGCCGACGGGCGCGGGCGTACCGCGCACGAGCCGCTTGATGGGAGCGATGGCGCTCGCGATGGCCACCGACGGGTGGCGTGAGGGCGTGCGCACCACCTGCACGTGCGCGACCTCGGACACGAGCGAATCGTCGCGCGGTCGGCCCACGACGGGCTCGGCTGCCACGACGACAGGAGTCCAACCCCCTTCGGGCAGGTAGCGGGCGAATTTCGCCATGCGCTGGACGCCACCGCCGCCTGAAGGGGGGAACTCGAAGGTAACGATAAGGACGCGACGCGCGCCGTTGCTGCTCATGAGGACCGATTATATACTGTGCCGTCCTTCGCGACCCCTTCGAAAGGGATACGAACCGTGCGCATCGGCATGTGCCTCGCCCCGCTCCCCTACCCTCACGACCACCGCGTCGGCAAAGAAGCCATCGTGCTCGCCGACGCCGGCCATGAGGTCTTGTTGGCCTGCAAGCGCCGCGACGGGGAGGCCGCCGACGAGCAGATCGGGCCGGTCCGCGCCCTGCGCCACCAGGTGCATCCCGGCTCGAGCCTGCGCCGGCGCATCGACTCGGCGACCTACCTGACCACGCTCGATTCGCCGTCGTGGCGCGGCGCGTTCGAGCGCCTCGTGACCGAGCACGGCGCCGAGGTGCTCCACGTCCACGACCTGCCCTACGCCAAGAGCGGCATCGCCGCGGCGCGCCGGACCGGCGTGCCCGTCGTGCTCGACCTGCATGAGAACCACCCGGCCGCCTACCGCCTGTGGAAGCGGCGGCCCATCGACCGCACGCTGTTCTCGGCGGATCGGGCCGAGCG
>Ga0073934_10000686_pt1 | contig 93572 bp, 87 predicted proteins | sample LarsenN4metaG_FD_76834 | JGI IMG/M metagenome (GOLD analysis project Ga0073934, IMG submission 76834) | Hot spring sediment bacterial and archeal communities from British Columbia, Canada, to study Microbial Dark Matter (Phase II) - Larsen... ...
CTAGGTCTTCGCGGACCTCTTCGCGGCGGCCGGGCGCGCCGGGCAGGACTTGTGGAACCACGTGGTGCCGAGCTTCACGTGGTTGCCGTTCCTGCGGATGCGCTGGCGGCACTTCGGACACGTTCCCATCGCGGTCTCCTTCCCGAATGTCGACGCAGTATTATACAGGCCCATGTCCGCGACGCCGGCCGCCGGCTGCCTCTTCTGCCGCATCGTCGCCCGCGAGGCGCCCGCCGACATCGAGTACGAGGACGACGCGGTCGTCGCCTTCAGGGACATCTACCCGAAGGCGCCCGTCCACGTGTTGATCGTCCCCCGGCGCCACATCGCGTCGATCCTCGCGATGGAGCCGGACGACGTCGTCCCCATCGGCCGCTGCCTGCTCGCCGCCCGGGCCATCGGCGAGGCCAAGGGCTTCGGCGAGCGAGGCTACCGCGTGAGCGTCAACTGCGGGCCCGAGGGCGGGCAGCACGTCTACCACGTCCACTTCCACTTCACCGCCGGGCGCGCGCCCCGTGGCTAGCCACGTCGTCGACTACGCGCTGTTCGGGGACCAGTTCTCCACGCCGGAGATGCGCGCGATCTTCGACGAGCGGGCGATGATCCAGCGCTGGCTGGACGTCGAGGCGGCGCTGGCGGCCGCCCAGGCCGAGCTCGGCCTGATCCCGGCGGACGCCGCCGGGGCGATCGCGCACGGCGCCCGCGTCGAGCGGCTGGACCTCGACGCCGTCAGGCGGGACCTGGGCGTGACGGCGCACCCCATCGTTCCCGTCGTGCGCGCGCTCGAGCGCGCCGTCGGGGAGCACGGCCGCTGGGTCCACTGGGGCGCCACGACCCAGGACATCATGGACACCGGGATGGTGCTGCAGCTCCGCGCCGCCCACGCGATCCTGGTCCGCGACCTCCGTGCGCTCACCGGCGTGCTGGCCGCGACGGCGGCGCGGCACCGCGACACCGTGATGGCCGGCCGGACCCACGCGCAGCAGGCGCTGCCGATCACCTTCGGCTTCAAGGCTGCCGTCTGGGTCGCCGAGTGCCTCCGGCACCTCGAGCGCTTCGAGCAGCTGGCGCCGCGGCTGCTCGTCGGCGAGCTCGGCGGCGCCGTCGGCACGCTGGCCGGGCTCGGCCCCCGCGGCGAGGAGGTGCAGCGGCGGGTGATGGCGCGCCTGGGCCTCGGCGTGCCGCCGATCGCATGGCACGCCTCGCGCGACGCCGTCACCGAGCTGGTCGTGCTGCTCGCCATGGTGGGCGGCACCCTGGCGCGCATCGCCAACGAGGTCATCGAGCTGTCGCGCACCGAGGTGCTCGAGCTGGAGGAGCCGTTCGTCCACGGGAAGGTGGGCAGCTCGACGATGCCGCACAAGCGCAACCCGGCGCACGCCGAGCGCGTCGTGGCGATCGGCCGGGTGCTGCGCGGGCTCGCCGGCACCGCGCTGGAGACGATGGTCGCGGCCCACGAGCGCGACATGAGCGTCGGCCGGGCGGAGTGGGCGCTGGTGCCCGAGGCCGCGTGCCTGGCGGCGGCGGCCGAGCACTGGACGCTCCACATCGCGCGCGGGCTGCGCGTCGACGAGCGCCGGATGCGCGAGAACCTGGGCCGCACCGGCGGCCTCCTGCTCTCGGAGGCCGTCATGCTGCGCCTCGGCGCGGCCCTCGGCCGCAACGCGGCGCACGACGTCGTCTACGAGGCGGCGATGGCGGCGTTCGAGGACGGCAGGAGCTTCCGGGACCTGCTGCTCCGCGACCCGCGCGTGAGCGCGGTCCTGCCGGCCACGGAGCTGGACGACGCGCTGGACCCGGCGGGCTACACCGGCCTCGCCGGCGTCTTCGTCGACCGCGTGGTCGCCGCGGCGGAGCGCGTCGTGGGCCGGACGGGCGGGCCAGGGTGACCGTGACGACGTGGGCGCCGGGCCTCGCCGGCGCGCGCCGTCGAGGCGCGCGTGGTCATCCTGCCGGGGCCCCGCCGGACCCGCCGTCCTGACGAGTCTCGCGGAATACGGTGACGGCGCAACGCCGGTGCCCGGCGCCGAGAGTCCCGGGAGCGCCGTACGGCGAGACGTGTCGCCGTCGCGAAGCGCAGGGTGGGGCGAGCGCGCCGCCGGGCCCCGACCGCCCTCGGGCGAGCCCCCTCCGGGGGCTGGGGGGGGCGCGCGAGCCCCACCCGAGCGAGCGTCGGCGTACAGGCGAGCCATCCTCGGCGCGACCGGGGCTGCCGGGCGCCGGCGTCAATCGATTCCGCGCGACTGATCAGGTCGAGGCCGCGAGCTTGGCGTCGAGCGGCAGGCCGGCATCGGCCCAGCCGCTGAGTCCACCCTTGAGGATCCTGACGTCCCGGTAGCCGAGGCGCTTCAGCATCTGCGCCACACGGGCGCTGGTCGCCTCGTCGGGTCAGGTGCAGTACGCGACGACGGTGCGCTCGCGCGGGAGGTCGAGGCCGGCATCGCCGCTCTCCAGCGTCTCGGGAGGCACGTGGCGCGCGTCCGGGATCCTCACCGGGCTGCGCTCGTAGGTGGCGCTGTCGCGGACGTCGATGATCACTGGGGGGTCGGGGCCGTCGAGGAGCCGCTTCACCTCCGCCGGCCCGATCCGGAAGCGGTTGCGCCGGCGCCTCACGGCGAGCAGCGCCGCGGCGACGGCGCCGGCCGCGGCGGCCGCGATGCCGAGCGCGAGGCGCCACGGAAAGGGCCTCGGCGGCGGGTTCCGGATCAGCTCCTCGTTCTCGGCGGTGAGGCGGCGGACGTCGGGCAGCTCCGGCATCAGCCGGTTCGCCTCCTCGAGCGCAGCCGCCGCGCGCGCGTGCCGCCCGGCGAAGAAGTCCCGGAGCGCCGCGTGCCACGCCCGGTTGAAGCGGCTCGGCGCGTCCAGGTCGACCCCGGTCCCCTCGAGGAACTCGCGCACGGTCTGGACCGGGATCACGAAGTTGAAGCCCTGCACGATCCCGCCCTGATCGCCGCCGGAGAGCGTGACGAATGTCAGGACGCCGATCACGCGCCCTTGGTGGTCGAGGGCCGGGCCTCCGCTGTTGCCCCACGCCGCGGGGGCGTCCGTCTGGATCACGGGCTGACCGGCGCGGTCCTGCTTGAACCCGGAGATCGCGCCGCTGGTCACCGACGCCTCCACGCGCGCGGTGGCATTGAGCAGCTCGTGGGTGAGGACGACGCCGGGGAAGCCGACGACGTGGAGCGGATCGCCGATGCGCGCCGCCATCGAGTCGCCGAGGACGAGCGACGGCATGTCGGCGGCTTCCAGCCGCAGCAGCGCGAGGTCCTGTCCCGACATCTCCTCGCCGGCGACGGGCGGGCTGTACTTCGCCACACGGGCGGGGAGCCGGAAGCCGTTCGACAGCACGACCGAGATCGAGGGATCGAGCGCGACGGCGCCCGGACGGCATCCCGGCCGGGCGGCCCGGTCGGCGAGCCGTGACGTGACCGACTGCGGCGGCCGGTGGGCGAGCGAGACCACGTGAGCGTTCGTGATCACCCAGCCGTCCGGGGTCACGAACCAGCCAGTGCCCGTCTCGCGCACCGGGTCCGGCGTCACCTTCACCTGGCCGCCGGGGCAGTGGAGCGTCACCTCGCCGGCGACCTCGGTGATGACCACCGCGACCGCCGGCTTCGCGCGCAGGAGGGCTTCCTGGACGCTGATCGTCTGCGCGAGCGCCGGGACGGCGGCGAGGGCGAGGGCGACCGCGAGCAGGCGCAGCATCGTCGCCATTCTATACGGCGTCCGTGGAGGCGCCGGATCGACAAAAGCAGAAGGGCTCCAGGACGGGTGGTCCTGGAGCCCCGTGTGCTGCGGTCGCTGCGCTACTTCAGCGCGGAGATCGCGGCCTCGGCCTTCGACTTGGCCGTCTTCATGTCGCCGGCCTTGCACGCGGCCTCGGCTTCCTTGATCAGCGAGGACGCGCGGCTCACGTTGCCGGTCGGCCGGGCGCCGGCCAGCGAGCGAGGAGCCTGGACGTCCTGGCCACGCGGCGCCTGCACGTCCTGGCCTCGAGGAGCCTGGACGTCCTGGCCACGCGGCGCCTGCACGTCCTGGCCCCGAGGAGCCTGGACATCCTGACCGCGCGGAGCCTGCACATCCTGGCCACGCGGGGCCTGCACGTCCTGACCCCGAGGAGCCTGGACATCCTGACCGCGACCGGCCTGGACGTTCGTGCCCCGAGGAGCCTGCACGTCCTGACCCCGAGGAGCCTGGACATCCTGACCGCGACCGGCCTGGACGTTCGTGCCCCGAGGAGCCTGGACATCCTGACCGCGCGGAGCCTGCACGTCCTGACCCCGAGGAGCCTGCACGTCCTGACCCCGAGGAGCCTGGACGTCCTGACCGCGCGGCGCCTGCACGTCCTGACCGCGACCGGCCTGGATGTTGGTGCCACGCGGAGCCTGCACGTCCTGACCCCGAGGAGCCTGGACGTCCTGGCCGCGGGCGCCGGCGAGCGAGCGCGGAGCCTGCACGTCCTGGCCACGCGGCGCCTGGACATCCTGACCGCGCGGCGCCTGCACGTCCTGGCCCCGAGGAGCCTGGACGTCCTGACCGCGGGCGCCGGCGAGCGAGCGCGGAGCCTGCACGTCCTGGCCCCTCGCCGTCCCCGCCTTCTGCGCCAGCATCTCCTTGGCCTTCGCCACCTCCGGCGGGCACGCGCTCTGCGCGTCCACCGACGGCGTGAAGGCGACGAGCACTGCGAGGCTCATGACCGCTGCGAGCAATCTCTTCACCATTTCGTCTCCCTGTCCTTCCTGCTTCGGTTGCCGTTCACTCCACCGTTCCGCCCTGGGCGACGACCCCGGCGCGCCCTCGCGCCGGACCGTGCTCACGGGGGTGTAACGCAAGAGAGGTGCCACGACCGAGTTCCGCCGGAAGCCCCGCAGTTCCGGGTACTTGCACTGCGCGTGGGCGTTCGCCATGGGCGATGTGCCCGACGGCGCGCGAGAGCCGGCAGCGGCATTCTGCCCGGCGCCGGCGCGCCCACTTCGGTGTGGTAGGCTGGTGGGCCGATGCGCCGGCTGAGCTGCATCCTGCTCGCGTTGCTGGTCCTCCTCGGGGCGAGCGGATGTCTCGTCGGACGCCGCCCGGCGCCGGCGCAAGGGGATCCCCAGAGAGCCGTCCGCCGCGTCCTTCCCAACGGCGTCCGCGTCGTCGCCCAGGAGCACCGCGCCAGCGACGTCGTCGCGCTCCAGCTCTGGGTCGCCGCCGGAGGCCGCGACGAGGCGGCGAGCGAGCTGGGTCTCGCTCACTACCTCGAGCACATGCTCTTCAAGGGGACGACGACACGCCCGGCCGGCTTCATCGACCGCGAGGTCGAGGGAGTCGGCGGGCGGATGAACGCGGGAACGTCGCTCGACTACACCTACTACCACATGCTGCTCCCGGCGCGACGCGCCCTGGCCGGCATCGAGACGCTCGCCGACATCAGCGTCAACGCCGCGCTCGACGAGAACCAGCTCGAGCGCGAGAAGCGGGTCGTGCTCGAGGAGATGAAGCTCGCGGAGGACACACCGTCCAGGCTCCTGGCGCGACAGCTCTACGAGGCCGTGTTCGACGGCCACGCCTACGGGCGTCCGGTCATCGGGCGTCCCGAGCTGATCCGCGCCCTCACCCGCGACCAGCTCCTCGCCTTCTACCGGCGTCATTACGTGCCGGAGTCGCTGACGCTCGTCGTCGTCGGCGCCGTGCGGCCGGACGACGTCGTCGAAGCGGCGACGCGCGCATTCGGGCGGTTTCCGCGCAGCGGCACCCAGCGCCTGCCCGCCCCTCCGGCGGCGAGCGCCCGGCCGCGGCAGCTCCAGCGCCTGCGTCCCGGCGCCCACGCCTACCTCGGCCTCGCCTGGCCGGCCCCGAGGCTCGACCACGCCGACACGCCCGCGGTCGACCTGCTGACCGCCGTGCTGGGGCAGGGGCGCGCCTCGCGGCTCACGCGGTCGCTCCGCGAGCGCCTGGGACTCGTGAACACGATCGCGACGAGCTACGCCGCCCTCGAGGCCGCCGGGATCGTGTCGATCACTGCCCAGCTGGAGCCGGCGAACCTCGAGCGCGCGGAGGCCGGGATCCTCGAGGAGGTCCGCCGGATCGCGCGCGACGGCGTCAGCGAGGCCGAGCGCGAGCGCGCGCTGACGGTCGCCGAGGCACGCCGCGAGTTCCAGATGGAGACCGCCGAGGGGCGAGCGTTCACCCTTGGCCACGCCGAGACGATCTGGACGATCGAGGAGGAGCTCGCCTACGTCGACCACCTGCGCTCGGTCACCCGCGAGCAGATCCGCGCGGCGGCGGTGCGCTACCTCGACCCCGAGCGCTTCGCCCGCGTCGTGTTCACCCCGGAGCCGGCTCGATGAGCCGGCCGGCGCTGCTGCTCGCGCTCGCGCTGCTCGCCGTGACGACCCCGGCGGCGGGGGAGGCCCGGGTGAGCCGCCACGTGCTGCCCAGCGGCGTCCGCGTCCTCGTGCGGGAGGACCCAGCCGCCGGGGTCGTGGCCGTCTCCCTGCAGGCGCGGGCCGGCTCGCGCTTCGAGACGCCGGCGACGGCGGGCATCACGAACTTCCTCCAGCGCAGCCTGCTGCGGGGCACGACCCGGCGCTCGGGCGACGCCCTCGCGGAGGCCGTGGAGCTCCTCGGGGGCAATCTCGACGCGGCGGGCGACGTCGAGTACGCGGAGGTGCGCGGCTCGGCGCTGGCGCGGAACTGGGAGCCCCTCCTCGACCTCGTAGCCGAGGTGGCGCTGTCGCCCGCCCTGGCCCCGGCGGAGATCGAGAAGGAGCGGCGCCTCGTCCTCGGCCAGATCCGCACCCGCGGCGACAACCCGTTCCCGCAGTCGTTCGACGCGCTGATGGCCGATCTCTACGGCCCGCACCCGTACGGGCTGCCGAGCGTCGGACGCCGGGACGTCGTCGAGCGGCTGTCGCGCGACGACCTGCTCGCGCACCACCGCGCCGTGTACCGGGCCGACCGGCTGGTCCTCGCGGTCAGCGGCCGGGTGGAGCGCGACCGCGTGGTGCGCGCCGCGGGGCGGCTGCTCGGCGGACTGGCGCGCTCGGAGCGCTCCGGCGACGATCGTCCCCCGCAGCCGGCGCCGACGGCGGCGCGGCGGGTCCTCCAGCGGCCGGCCTCGCAGGCGCAGATCCTGGTCGGCTTCCTCGGTCCCGCGGTCGGCGAGCCCGACTACGCCGCCGTGAAGGTCCTGAGCGCGGTCCTCGGCGGCGGCATGTCGGGCCGGCTCTTCGTCGAGCTGCGGGACCGCCAGGGGCTCGCGTACTCGGTCGGCGTGCTGAATCCGACACGCGCGGGCCCGGCGTTCATCCTGGCCTACATGGGCACCGCGGCCGAGAACGCCGCCGCCGCGGAGGCGGGCATGGCGCGCGAGCTGGGGCGCATCGCCGAGGAGGGGATCCGGGAGGACGAGCTGGCGCGGGCCAAGGCGTACGTGCTCGGCACGCTCGCCATCGACAGGCGCACCAACGCCCGCCACGCCTGGTACCTGGCATTCTTCGAGATGGTCGGCGCCGGCTGGGACTTCCCCGAGCGCTACGCCCGCGCCGTGGAGGGCGTCACGGCCGCCGACGTGCGGGCGGCAGCGCGGCGCTACGTCCGGGGGGCGACGACCGTCGTCCTCGAACCGCGCTGATGTTCCCGCTGAAGGACGACGTCCCGTCCCGATCGCTGCCGCTCGTCACCGTGGCGATCGTGCTCGCCAACCTCGTCGCCTTCGCCTACCAGGTGTCGCTGCAGCTCGGCCCCGATCCCGGCGCCCTCGCCGCCGTGCAGGACTTCGTCGCCGAGTTCGGTGCGGTGCCCTGCCGGCTGACCGGCGCGTGCGCCGCGCCGGCGGAGGCGCCGCATCCGGCGGTGACCGTGATGACGTCGATGTTCCTGCACGGAGGGCTGTTCCACGTCGGCGGGAACATGCTCTACCTGTGGATCTTCGGCGACAACGTCGAGGACACGCTGGGACACGGCCGGTTCCTCCTGTTCTACGTGCTCTGCGGGGTCGCCGCCGCCGCCGCCCAGACGGCCGCGGATCCGGGCTCCCGCGTCCCGATGATCGGGGCCAGCGGCGCGGTCTCCGGCGTCCTGGGCGCCTACCTGCTGCTGTTCCCCTACGCGCGCATCCTGACCCTGCTGATGATCGGCTTCTTCGTCCGGTTCGTGTACGTGCCGGCCGTCGTCGTGCTGGGGTTCTGGATCGTGGTGCAGCTCGTGAACGGCTTGCTCGCCATGAGCGCCGCGGCGGAGCGGGGCGACACGGGCGGCGTCGCGTGGTTCGCGCACGTCGGCGGCTTCGTGGCGGGCATGGCGCTGCTCTTTGTCTTACGGGGCCGGCGCGGCGCTCGCCTATAATGAGGCCACCATGGCGACGCGAATCAGGATCGATCGGTTGCTGGTGGAGCGCGGGCTGGTGGAGACCCGCGAGAAGGCCGCGAAGCTGATCCTCGCCGGGGACGTCGTGGTCGACGGCGAACGCGTGGACAAGGCGGGCGCGCTGGTGTCCCCCGAGGCGGACGTCGAGCTGCGCGGCCGCTCGCCGTACGTCAGCCGCGGCGGCGAGAAGCTCATCTACGCCCTGGACCAGTTCAACGTCAACGTCGTCGGCCGCACGTGCGTGGACGTCGGCGCCTCCACGGGGGGCTTCACCGACTGCCTGCTGCAGCGCGGCGCGGCCCGCGTGTACGCGGTCGACGTCGGCACCGGCCAGCTCGACCAGCGCCTCCGCCGCGACCCGCGCGTCGTGGTGATGGAGCAGACCAACGCGCGCTCGCTCGATCCCCGGCTCTTCGCCGAGCAGCCGTCGCTGGCGGTCGTCGACGTCTCGTTCATCTCGCTGGAGAAGGTGCTGCCCGCGGTCTTCGGAGTGCTGTCGCCGCGCGCCGAGGTCGTCATGCTGATCAAGCCGCAGTTCGAGGTCGGCCGTGCCCAGGTCGGCAAGGGCGGCGTGGTGCGCGACCCGGCGCTGCACCAGCAGGTGGTGGCCCGGCTCGCCCGCTACTCGGTGCTGCGCGGCTGGCACGTCCTCGGCGTGACGGCGTCGCCGCTCCGCGGGCCGAAGGGCAACCGCGAGTTCTTCCTCCACGTCTCGTCTCACGGGCGCACGGCGGCGAACCTCGAGTCGATGATCACGCGGACGGTCGAGGCCCTGGCCTGACCGGACGCGGAGCCCCGGCGGTCCGGACACCGTGGTGAAGCGCGTCGGCATCGTCGCCAAGCCCCACGCCCCCGGCGCGGCCGACGTCGTCCGCCGCCTGGCGCGGTGGCTGGGCTCGCGGGGCCTCGACGTCGTCCTCGACGGGGAGACCGCCGCGCTCGTCGCCGACGTCCAGCCCAGGCGGGCCGCCCGGGCCGACCTGCCCGGCCAGGTGGACGCGCTCGTCGTGCTGGGCGGGGACGGCACGCTGTTGTCGGTCGCGCGCGCCGTCGGCGACCTCGGCACCCCCATCCTCGGCGTGAACCTCGGCGATCTCGGCTTCCTCACCGCCACGACCCTCGACGAGATGACGGCGGCGCTGCAGGCCTTCCTGGACGGCCGGCTGATCGTCGAGGAGCGGATGATGCTCGCCGCCACCATCCTGCGCCGCGGCGAGCCGGCCGGGCGGTTCCTCGCCCTCAACGACGCCGTGATCATGAAGGCGGCGACGAGCCGGATCGTCGGCCTGGCCGTCGCGGTGGACGGCACCGCCGCCACTGCGTACCGCGCGGACGGCCTCATCGTCGCCACGCCGACGGGCTCGACGGCGTACTCGCTGTCGGCGGGCGGGCCCATCCTGTTCCCGACGATGGACGCCATCGTGCTCACGCCGATCTGCTCGCACACGCTGACGGCGCGGCCGATCGTGCTGCCGGGGGCCTCGCGGATCGAGGTCGCGCTCCGCACCCGGGACGAGGTCGTCCTCACCGTCGACGGCCAGGTCAGCGCCCCCCTCGGCGACGACGACACGGTGGCGGTCGAGCGCGCGGCGTCCCGCATCCGCCTGGTGAGGATCCCGCAGAAGCACTTCTTCTCGGTCCTCCGGACCAAGCTCAAGTGGGGCGAGCGCTGATCGCGCCGCGCCGCCGCCGCGTCCCGGCGGCCGGGCGCTGAGGCGCCGGCGCCGACCCGCGGCCGGCGGCCGTCCGCGTCGCGGGCGTCGCCGGTCGGATACCGCTTGTCGGCCGCGGGCCCTGTCCACTAGCATCTCGGCGGCATGCTGCGCGAGGTCCGCATCCGGAACTTCGCCGTGATCGAGACCGTCACCGTCCCGTTCGCTCCCGGCCTCAACGTCCTCACCGGCGAGACCGGCGCCGGCAAGTCGATCCTGATCGACGCGATCCTGCTGCTGCGCGGCGCCCGCGCCCAGACCGACGTGATCCGGACCGACGCCGAGAGCGCCGCCGTGGAGGCCGTGTTCGACGTGCCGCGCGACGGCGCCGTCGCGGCCGTGCTGGACGAGGCCGGCCTCGACGCCGGCGGCGGCGAGCTGGTCGTCCGCCGCGAGCTGAGCCGCTCGGGACGCCACCGCGCCTTCATCAACGACTCGCCGGTCACGGTCGGGCTGCTGGAGCGCCTCGGCGACCATCTCGTCGAGGTCCACGGCCAGCACGAGCACCAGCGGCTGCTCCAGCCCGGCCGCCAGCTCGACGTCCTCGACCGCTTCGCGGGCGCGGCCGCGCTGCGCGCGCGCGTCGCCGGGGCGCACGCCGCCTGGCGCGCCGCCAGCGCGGAGGTCGAGCGGCTGCGCGCCAGTGACCGCGACCGCGCCCGGCGCGAGGACCTCCTGCGCTTCCAGATCTCCGAGCTGGAGGCGGCCCGCCTCCGGCCGGGGGAGGACGAGGAGCTGCGCGCCGAGCGGCGGCGCCTGCAGCACGCCGAACGCCTCGCGAAGGGCCTGGCGGAGGCCGTGGCGCTCCTGGCCGAGGACCCGGAGTCCGCGGCGGCGCGGCTCGCCCGCGCCTCGCGGCTCCTCCGCGACCTCGGCCGTCTCGACCCCGCGTTCGGCGGCCCGGCCGACCTGCTCGACGCCGCCGCGGCCCAGGTGGAGGAGGCGCTGCTCGCGTTCCGCGCCCTCCACCGGAGCATCGACGCCGAGCCCGGCCGCCTCGAGGCGATCGACGACCGGCTCCACGCGCTCACGAGGCTCCAGCGGAAGTACGGCGACACCGTGGAGGCGATGCTGGCGTTCCGCGACGCCGCGGCCGCGGAGCTGGCCGCGCTCGAGCGCCACGACGAGCTGCTCGAGGCCGCCGCGGGCCGGCAGGCCGCGGCCGACGCCGAGCTGCGCGCCGCCGCGGCCGTCCTCGGCGAGGCGCGCCGTGGCGCCGCGGCGCGCCTGGGGCCGTCGATCGAGCGTGAGCTGCGGGCGCTCGGCATGCCGCGCGCGCGGTTCGAGGTCGCCGTGGAGGCCCCGGACGGCGGCGAGATCGGCCCGCGCGGGCTGGAGCGCGTCGAGCTGCGCTTCTCCGCCAACCCGGGTGAGGAGCCGCGCCCGCTCGCCCGCGTCGCCTCGGGCGGCGAGCTGAGCCGCGCCATGCTGGCGGTGGAGGTCGTGCTCGCCGGCGACGACGGCGCGCCCACGGCGGTCTTCGACGAGGTCGACGCCGGCGTCGGCGGCGGCGCGGCGCGCGTCGTCGCCGACAAGCTGGCGGCGGTCGCCGCCGGCCGCCAGGTGCTCTGCGTGACGCACCTGCCGCAGATCGCCGCGCGCGCGGACCATCACCTGCGGGTCGCGAAGGGCGTCCGCGGCGGGCGGGCGCGCGCCAGCGTCGCGCCGCTCGCCGCCGCGGACCGTGTCGAGGAGATCGCGCGGATGCTCGGCGGCGACCCGCCGAGCGCCACCGCGCGGCGCCACGCGAGGGAGATGCTCCGGAACGGCGGGTGACCGACGGCGGCCTGTATAATGGGCGCCAGGCGATGCTGAACGCTCTCCTCCGGACGATCTTCGGGACCAAGCACGAGCGCGACGTCAAGCGGATGATGCCGGTCGTCCAGACGATCAACGCGCTGGAGCCCGAGCTCGTCGCCCTCGACGACGCCGCGCTCCGCGCCCGCACCGACCACCTGCGCGAGCGCGTCGCCGGCGGCGCCGAGCTGGACGACCTGCTCCCGGAGGCGTTCGCCGTCTGCCGCGAGGCCGCGCGCCGCACGCTCGGCATGCGGCACTTCGACGTCCAGCTCATCGGCGGCATGGTGCTGCACTCGGGGAAGATCGCGGAGATGGCGACCGGCGAGGGCAAGACGCTGGTCGCCACGCTGCCCGCGTATCTCAACGCCCTCACCGGGCGCGGCGTGCACGTCGTCACCGTCAACGACTACCTCGCTAAGCGCGACGCGCAGTGGATGGGCCCGGTTTACCACCTGCTCGGGCTGTCGGTCGGCGTGATCCAGCACGAGGCGTCGTTCCTGTACGACCCGTCCTACGTCACGCCCGACATCCGCATGACGGCGCTCCGGCCGTGCACGCGGGCCGAGGCGTACCGCGCGGACATCACGTATGGCACCAACAACGAGTACGGCTTCGACTACCTCCGCGACAACATGCGCTTCACGCGCGAGGAGCTGGTCCAGCGGGAGCTGCACTACGCGATCGTCGACGAGGTCGACTCGATCCTGATCGACGAGGCGCGTACGCCGCTCATCATCTCGGGCCCCGCCGAGGAGTCGACCGAGCTGTACTACAAGATCGACCGGATCATCCCCAGGCTCCGCCGGGCCGCCACGATCGTCGAGGGCAAGCTCTCCGAGATCGAGGAGCAGCGCGAGGGCGACTACATCGTCGACGAGAAGTCCAAGGCGGTGGCGCTGACCGAGCAGGGGATCGCGTCGTGCGAGCGGTTGCTCGGCGTCGAGAACCTCTACGACCCGAAGAACATCGACGTCCTCCACCACATCCAGCAGGCGCTCCGGGCCCACGCGCTCTACCGGCGCGACGTCGACTACGTCGTGAAGGACGGGCAGGTGGTCATCGTCGACGAGTTCACCGGACGCCTCATGCCCGGGCGGCGGTGGTCCGACGGCCTGCACCAGGCCGTCGAGGCGAAGGAGGGCGTCCGGATCGAGCGCGAGAACCAGACGCTCGCCACGATCACCTTCCAGAACTACTTCCGGATGTACGACAAGCTCGCCGGCATGACGGGCACGGCGGAGACCGAGGCGGAGGAGTTCGCCAAGATCTACAAGCTCGACGTGACGGTCATCCCCACGAACCGCCCGCTCCGCCGGGTCAACATGCCCGACGTCGTCTACAAGACCGAGAAGGAGAAGTTCGCGGCGGTGGTCGAGGACATCGTGACGTGCCACGAGCGCGGCCAGCCCGTGCTGGTCGGCACGATCTCGATCGAGAAGTCCGAGCGGCTGTCGGCCCTGCTGAAGCGGCGGGGCGTCAGGCACGAGGTGCTGAACGCCAAGTACCACGAGCGCGAGGCCGAGATCGTCGCCCAGGCCGGGCGGCTCGGCGCCGTCACCATCGCCACCAACATGGCGGGCCGGGGCACCGACATCCTGCTGGGCGGCAATCCCGACTTCCTGTCGAAGGAGATCCTCCGGCGGAAGGGCGTGGATCCGGCCACGGCCACCGCGGAGGCCCGGGCGGCGGCCCTCGCCGAGGCCCGGCGGATCACGGAGCCCGAGCACGAGAAGGTCGTGCAGGCGGGGGGCCTGCACATCGTCGGCACCGAGCGCCACGAGTCGCGCCGGATCGACAACCAGCTGCGCGGCCGCGCCGGCCGCCAGGGCGACCCCGGCTCGTCGCGCTTCTACCTGTCGCTCGAGGACGACCTGCTCCGGATCTTCGGCTCGCACCGCGTGCAGAAGATCATGGACACGCTCGGCATGGAGGAGGGCGAGCCGATCGAGCACCGGCTCGTGACGCGCGCCATCGCCACCGCCCAGAAGCGGGTCGAGACGCACAACTTCGAGATCCGCAAGCACCTCCTCGAGTACGACGACGTCATGAACAAGCAGCGGGAGATCGTCTACGGGATGCGCCGGCAGATCCTCGACGGCGAGGACCAGCACGACACGATCACGGAGTGGATCGGCGACCTGGTGGACCTGACGCTCGAGACCTACGCGCCGGGGGCGAGCCATCCGGAGGACTGGGACCTGGCCGGCCTCGCCGAGGCGCTCAACCGCCAGTTCGACGTCCGGCTCCCGGCGCCGCGCCTGGGCGACGTCGGGTCGCGCGCGGACCTGGCCGAGATGGTCGGCAGCGCCGTCACCGAGCGGTACGCGGAGCGCGAGCGCGAGCTGGGCGCCGAGCTCCTGCGGGTCCTCGAGCGCCACGAGATGCTCATCGTCATCGACCAGCAGTGGAAGGACCACCTGCTGTCGATCGACCACCTGAAGGAGGGCATCGGCCTCCGGGGCTACGGCCAGCGCGACCCGCTGACGGAGTACAAGCGGGAGGCCTTCGACCTCTTCCAGGCGATGGCCGACCGCGTGAAGGCCACGGTGGTGGAGCGGCTGTTCAAGGTCCAGGTCGTCCGCGAGGCGCCGATGGAGCTTCCCGCGGTGACGGCGTGGCGCGACACCCGGGAGAGCCGGGGCGCGCTCCCCCCGGAGCCCATCGCCGCCGGCATGCCGGGACCGCCGCGCGCCGCGCCCGCCGCCGCGCGTCCCGCGCCGCGCACGGCCGCCGGCGACAAGGTGGGCCGCAACGACCCGTGCCCCTGCGGCTCCGGCAAGAAGTACAAGAAGTGCTGCTACCTGAAGGGGGCCTGATCGCTCCCGAGATGTAGGGCCCCGGCCCCCGGCCGGCCCCAACGGCTGGTGCTTTTTCTTTTGGTCGCGGGCGGGCCTCCGTGCTAGAAGGTCGCATGCGCCTCGAGTCCGTCACCCTCCACGGCTTCAAGTCGTTCGGCGAGCGCACCGAGATCAAGATCCTGCCGGGCATCACGGCCGTCGTCGGTCCGAACGGCTGCGGCAAGACCAACGTCGGCGAGAGCATCAAGTGGGCGCTCGGCGAGCAGAGCGCCAAGTCCCTGCGCGGCCAGAAGATGGAGGACGTCATCTTCTACGGGTCGCAGTCGCGGAAGCCCGTCGGGATGGCCGAGGTCGAGCTGCGCTTCTCCAACGAGGACGGGGCCGTGAACGTCCCGTACAGCGAGATCTCCGTCGCCCGCCGCCTCTACCGGACCGGGGAGAGCGAGTACCTCCTCAACAAGACCGCGACGCGGCTCCGCGACATCCTCGACCTGTTCGCGGGCACCGGCGCCAACCCGCGCGCCTACTCGGTGATGGACCAGGACAAGCTCAACCACGTGCTGACCGCCAAGCCGCACGAGCGCCGCGTGTTCATCGAGGAGGCCGCGGGCATCGCGCGCTACAAGCAGCAGCGGAACGAGACGCAGGGCAAGCTCGACGCGGCCCGCCAGAACCTGCTCCGCGTGCGGGACGTCATGGACGAGGTGAGGCGCCAGCTCGGCTCGCTCGAGCGCCAGGCGCGGAAGGCCCAGCAGTACAAGGCCCTCGAGAGCGAGCGGCGCGAGCTGCGGCTGGCGCTCGTGGCCGCCGACCACGCCGCGCTCGCCACGGAATGCGAGCGCCTGGAGGCCGAGCTCCGGACGCGGCGCGAGCGCGAGGACGCGCTGCGCGTGGCCCGGACCCGGCTGGCGGGGCGGGAGGCCGTCCAGCGCGAGCAGATCCAGGCGAGCGACCACCAGCTCGGCGACCTCCGCCAGTCACTGCAGAAGGTCCAGGCGGAGCTCGAGCGCCTCCTCGAGCGGCGCGAGCAGATGGGGCTGCAGCTCGCAGAGGTCGCCGAGGAGGGCGTCCGGCTCGAGGAGGAGATCCGCGCGACCGGCGAGCGGCTGGAGGCGATCGCGGGCGAGCGCGAGACCACGCGGGCCGCGCTCGCGGAGACCGAGCGGCTCGTCGCCGAGCGAACCGCGGCCGCGCTGATGCTGGAGGAGCAGGTGCAGCGCCACCGGACCGTCCTCGCCCAGGAGCGCGGGCGGCTGGAGGGGCTCCGGCTGGAGCAGGTCCGGCTGGCGTCCGAGCGGACGGACCTCACGCGCTCGGCCGGCGAGCTGCGCGAGCGGGCGAGCCAGCTCGGCCGGCGCGCGGAGCGGCTCGCCGCCGAGCTGGCCGAGGCCGAGGCCGAGGCGCGGCGGCTCGGCGAGCGCCGCCACGAGCTCGACACCGCGCGGCAGCGCGCCGACGCCGACGTCGCGACGCTGACCGCCGACCGCCAGCGCCTCGGCGCAGCCCTCGCCGCCAGCGAGCGCGCGCTCGCCGAGGCCGAGTCCCGTCTGGCCGAGGGTCGGGTGACGCTCGCCTCCCGGCGCTCGAGCCTGGAGGCGCTCCTCGGGCTCGAGCGGGCCCGCGAGGGGTACGGCTCGGGGGTGCGGGCGCTCTTCGCCGACGGCGGGCGGCCTCGCCTGGCCGGCGTCATCGGCACCGTGGCGGACCTGCTCGACGTCCCGCCGCACCTCGAGCGGGCGGTGGAGGCGGTCCTCGCCGACCGGCTCGAGTGGGTCGTCGTCGAGCGCTTCGAGCAGGCGCGGGCCGGCGTCGAGTTCCTGCGGGCGAGCAACGCCGGGGCCGCGACGTTCCTGCCGCTCGAGACGCTCCCCGAGCCCGTCGACACGCCGGCCGACAACGGAGTGCGCTGGGCCGTCCGCCACGTCGGGGCCCCCGCGGGGCGCCTGCTCCACTACCTGCTCGCGCACGTCGCGGTCGTGGAGCACCTGGACGAGGCGGAGGCGCTCTGGCGTCGCAACGGCGTCGTCGCGACGTACGTCACGCCGCAGGGCGAGGTCCTGAGCCCGACGGGCCGGCTGCGCGGCGGCGCAGGGGACGGCGGCGCCGAGCGGTCCTTCCTGGCGCGCCGCCGCCGGGTGCGCGAGCTGGAGGAGGAGGTCGAGGGGCTGTCCGGCGTCGTCGCGACCGCGCAGGAGGACGTCGCCCGGCTCTCGGGCGAGGTGGCCGCGCTCCGCTCGCGGATCGCGGCCTGCGAGCGCGCCCTCGGCGAGCGGCAGTCCGAGCGGCTCGCGTCCGAGAAGGACCTGGAGCAGGCGCTCCGCGAGCAGGACCGTGTCCACCGCCACGCGGAGACCGTCCGGCTCGAGGCGGGGCAGGTCGCCCGCGAGTCCGAGGAGACGGAGTCGATGCTCGGTCGCCTCGAGCAGCGCATCGCGGCGGCGCGCGAGGCCGAGACCGCGCACGAGACCACGACCGCGACCCTCCGGCAGGCCATCGAGACCGCCCAGCAGCGGGAGACGGCGCTGGTGACCGAGCTGACCGCGTGTCGCGTCGAGGTGGCGTCGGTGGCCGAGCGCCAGGAGGCCCTGGGCCGCGAGCTGGCCCGCATCGACCAGATGGAGAGGGACCTCAGGGAGCGGCTCGCTCACGCCGAGGGCCGGCGGACCCACATCGCCGACCGGAAGGTCTGGCTCGCCGACGAGCGCGAGCGGACCGACGAGGCCGCGCGGCAGGTCGCCGCCGACCGCGACCGCGTCGAGGCCGAGGTGCGGGCCGCGGCCGAGCGCCACGAGCGGCTCCAGTCGGAGATGCGCGCGATCGACCAGGAGGTCCGTGCGCTGGACGCCGAGATCGGCCGGCTCGTCAGCGGGATCCACGAGCTGGAGCTGCAGGCGACCGAGCGGCGCGTCCGCCGCGAGGAGGTCGCCCAGGAGGCGTACCGGAGCTTCGGCGTCGACGAGGCCGCGCTCCGCGCGCACCACGACCCGTCCCGCGATCTGGACGGCATGCGCCAGCGGGCGCGCGAGCTGGAGGACCGGCTCGCCGCCATCGGCGCCGTCAACCTCGTCGCCGACGAGGAGTACCGGGAGCTCGACGAGCGCCTCTCGTTCCTCCGGACCCAGCACGACGATCTCACGGCGTCGATCCGGGACCTCGAGAAGGCGCTCCGCGGCATGACGCGCACCGCGCAGGAGCGCTTCGTCCACGCCTTCCACGAGATCAACCGGGAGTTCTCGCGGATCTTCGAGCGCCTGTTCGAGGGCGGCCGGGCCGAGCTGCGGATGGTGGAGGCCGAGGAGGGCGGCGACCCGCTCGACACCGGCGTCGAGCTGATGGCGCAACCGCGCGGCAAGCGGCTCCAGTCCGTCACGCTGCTGTCCGGCGGCGAGCGGGCGCTCACCGGTCTCGCGCTGCTCTTCGCGATCTTCTACTACCGGCCGAGCCCCTTCTGCGTCCTCGACGAGGTCGACGCGCCCCTCGACGACGCCAACATCCACCGATTCCTCCGGGTGCTGCGGGAGCTCACCGGCCAGACGCAGTTCCTCGTCATCACCCACAACCGGAGGACCATGGAGGCGGCCGACATCCTCTACGGGGTGACGATGGAGGAGCCGGGGCTGTCGAAGGTCGTCTCGGTGAAGCTCAACTCCTGAAAGGTGAAAACCGGACGGCGATACGCTAGACTCGCAGCATTGTAGCTATGGCGTCGGCGTCGCTCGGTTCCTATCTCCGCGGTCAGCGAGAGCGCCGTGGCCTCAGCCTCGAGGAGATGGCGCGCGCCACCCGGGTCGCGACCCGCTATCTGGAGGGCCTGGAGGCCGAGGACTTCCGCTCGCTCCCCGCCCCCGTCTTCACCAAGGGCTTCATCCGCGCCTACTGCCAGGTCCTCGGCATCGACGCCGAGGAGGCGCTCGTCCGCTATCACCAGCAGACCGGCGAGGCCCCTGCGGCGTCGTCCAGGGGGCCTCAACCCGAGCGTGAGCTGCCCGCCCAGAGCCGCAACCGGGGAACCGTCCTCGTCAGCTTCGTGCTCCTGGTGATCCTCGGCGGCGCGCTCTTCGCGGTGACGCTGGCCCTGCAGTCGGGTCGCGAGGACCGGCGCGCGCGCCAGTCGCAGGCCGAGACCCAGCCGTCGGCCGCGGCGAGGTCCGGTCCGGCGACGTCCGCGACCCCGGCCGTGCCCCCGGCGGTCCAGGGCACCACGAGCGCGACTCCGCCGCCGGCCGCCCCGGCGGCCGTCGTCGCTTCACCGGCCGCACCGCCCCCGAAGGAGGCCGCCGCGCCGGCGGAGACGAGACCGGCCCCGGCCGAGCGCGCCCCGGAGACGGCGGCCGCGCCTCCGTCCGCCGTGGCGTCCGTCAGCGCCATCGCCGCCGCGGTCGGGACGGTCCCGAGCCCGTACCGCCTGGTGGCGCGGGCGCTCGAGCCCACATGGGTCCGCGTGCGCATGGAGGACGGCCGCGCCATCGAGGAGACGATCCCCGCGGGCGGCGTCAGGGAGTGGGTCTCCAGCGCCCCGTTCGTGCTCACCGTCGGCAACGCGGGCGGCATCACCCTCGAGCTGAACGGGCGGGCGCTCCCGCCGCTCGGCGCGCGAGGCGTCGTCATCTCGCGGCTCGTCATCCCACCGGCGCAGCAGTGAAGTTCCTCGGCGGTCTCGGCGAGCGCCTGAGCGCCGGCCTCAGGCGGTCGCGGGAGTTCCTCGCCGGCGAGCTGAAGGCCGTCTTCGAGTCCGACCGGCCCATCGACGAGTCGCTCTACTCGGAGCTCGAGGAGACGCTGATCGCCGCCGACCTCGGCGCCGCGCTCGCGGCGGACTTCGTGAACCGCGCGCGCGAGGAGGTGATGTTCGGCACGGTCACGCGCGCCGACCAGCTCCGGCCGTTGTTCAGGCGGTTCCTCGCCGACGCGCTCGCGGTCGCCGCGCGGCCTCTCGACCTGGATCACCGCCCGGCCGTCCTGCTGATGCTGGGCGTCAACGGCTCCGGCAAGACCACGACGTGCGCCAAGCTCGCCGCGGCGCTGAAGGACGAGGGCAAGGACGTCCTGCTCGCGGCCGCGGACACCTTCCGCGCCGCGGCGATCGAGCAGCTCCAGGCGTGGGGCGAGCGCATCGGCGTCGAGGTCGTCCACCAGGCGGCCGGCTCCGACCCGGCCGCCGTCGTCTTCGACGCCGTCAAGGCCGCCACCGCGCGCCAGGTCGACGCGCTCATCGTCGACACCGCCGGGCGGCTCCACACGAAGACCAACCTGATGCAGGAGCTCACCAAGCTGAAGCGGGTGATCGAGCGCCAGCTCCCGGGCGCTCCCCACGAGAGCCTGATGATCCTCGACGCCACCACGGGGCAGAACGGCTTCGCGCAGGCCCGGATGTTCCACGACGCCGTGGGGCTCACCGGTGTCGGCCTCACCAAGCTCGACGGCACCGCCAAGGGAGGCATCGTGGTGCGGATCGTCAGGGAGCTGGGGCTGCCCGTGAAGCTGGTGGGTGTGGGCGAGAAGCCCGGCGACCTCGGCCCCTTCCAGCCCGAGCGCTTCGTCGAGGCGCTCGTGCCCGCGGAATGAGACGACGCCGCGCGCCGGACCCGAGGCCGGCCACGGCGGGGCCTCGGCGCGTCAGGGTCGTCGGAGGGATCGGAGGGGCCGCCCCGGACCCCGGACCGTGGATCGCTTGCGCGCCGTATCGCCGACCCCGGCACGGATGACGGACGACGACGAGCGCTTCATGCGGCGGGCGCTGGCGCTGGCCGAGCGGGCGCGCGGCCTGACGTCGCCCAACCCGCTGGTCGGGGCCGTCGTGGTGCGCGACGGAGAGGTCGTGGGCGAGGGCTTCCATGCGGCGGCCGGACGCCCCCATGCCGAGATCGAGGCCCTCGCCGCGGCGGGCGAGGCCGCCCGCGGCGCGACGCTCTACGTCACCCTGGAGCCGTGCGTCCACCAGGGCCGCACGCCGCCCTGCGCTCCGGTCGTCGTCCTGTCGGGCGTGCGCCGGGTCGTCGTGGCCGCGACCGACCCGAACCCCGCGGTCGCCGGCCGCGGCGTCGCGGCGCTCCGGGCGGCCGGGCTCGAGGTCCGCGCCGGCGTGCTCGAGGTCGAGGCGGCCCGCCAGAACCGGGCGTTCTTCACGGCCATGCGGCTGGGCCGCCCGCACGTCACGCTGAAGGCCGCGATGACGCTCGACGGCAAGATCGCCGACGTCCACGGCGCCTCGCAGTGGATCACCGGAGAGCCGGCGCGCCGCGAGGCCCACCGGCTCCGCGCCGAGTCCGACGCCGTCCTTGTGGGCGTCGGCACGGTCCTCCGCGACGATCCGCGGCTCACCGTGAGGCTCGATCGTCCCTGGCCGCGAGAGCCGTACCGCGTGGTCCTCGACTCCCGCGCCCGCACGCCGGCGACCGCCGCGCTGATCTCGGCCGCCACCCCGCGGCGGTCCGTCGTCGTCGTGGGCGCCGGCGCCCCCGGCGAGCGTGTCCGCGCCCTCGAGGCGGCGGGCGCCACGGTGGTCCGCGTGGCGGAGCGCGGCGAGCGCGTCGACCCGGCCGCCGTGCTGGCCGCGCTCCACGCCTGGGAGGTGCGCGCCGTGCTCGTCGAGGGCGGCAGCGAGGTCCACGCGTCGTTCATCGAGGCGGGCCTCGTCGACCGCGTCGCGGTGTTCGTGGCGCCGCGGCTCCTCGGCGGCCGCGATGCGCCGTCGGCGGTCGGCGGCGCCGGCCGGGTCCTCAAGGACGCCCTCCGCCTCGGGCCGTTCGCGGTCACGCCGCTGGCCGACGACCTCCTGCTCGAGGCCGACGTGCTGCGCGACGCCTGATGTTCACGGGGATCGTCGAGGAGATCGGTCTCGTGACCCGCGTCGCGCGCGCCGCGGACACCCTGCGGCTCGAGGTGCAGGCCGCCGTGACGCTCGACGGGAGCGACGTGGGAGCCAGCGTGGCGGTGAACGGCGCGTGCCTCACGGTCGTCGCGCGCCGCGCGGGAGGGCTCGCGTTCGACGTCGGGCCCGAGACGCTGGCGCGCACGGCGCTCGGCCGCCTGGCGCCGGGCGACGGCGTGAACCTCGAGCGCCCGCTCCGGATGGGCGCGCCGCTGGGCGGTCACCTCGTCCTCGGCCACGTCGATGGCGTGGGAACCGTCGAGGACGTAACGCGTGTAGAATCGACGGCACGGGTCCGCATCGTCCTGCCGGGCCCGGAGCTGGATCCGTACCTGGTGCCGAAGGGGTCGGTGGCGGTGGACGGCGTGAGCCTCACGGTGGCGGCGCTCGAGCGCGGGCGCTTCGAGGTCATGCTGATCCCGCACACGCTGGCGGTCACCACCCTGGGGCGGCTCGCGGCAGGGCAGGCGGTGAACATCGAGACCGACGTGATCGGAAAGTACGTCGTGCGATCACTCACGCTGCGGGAGACGTGATGGCCACGTTCGCGACGATCGAGGAGGCCATCGAGGAGATCCGGCAGGGCCGGATGCTGGTCGTCGTCGACGACGAGGACCGCGAGAACGAGGGCGACTTCCTCATGGCCGCCGACAAGATCACGCCGGAGGCCGTGAACTTCATGGCGAAGCACGGCCGCGGCCTCATCTGCGTGCCGATGATCGGCGAGCGGCTGGACGAGCTGAAGATCGCCATGATGGTCTCCGACAACACCGCGCCGATGGGCACGGCCTTCACGGAGACGGTCGACGCGCGGCGCGGCGTGACGACGGGGACGTCGGCCTACGACCGCGCCGTGACCATCCGCACGCTCGTCGACCCGGACACGCGGCCCGAGGACCTCACGCGCCCGGGCCACGTCTTTCCGCTTCGCGCGATGCCCGGCGGCGTCCTCCGCCGCGCCGGTCACACCGAGGCCGCCGTCGACCTGGCGCGGCTGGCCGGCTGCTCGCCGGCGGGCGTCATCTGCGAGGTCCTCGACGAGGAGGGCGGCATGGCGCGGCTGCCCCAGCTCATCGACATCGCCACGCGCCACGGGCTCCGGATGATCACGATCAAGGACCTGATCGAGTACCGGACCCAGAAGGAGAAGCTGGTCCGTCGCATCGCCACCACGCGGCTGCCGACGGAGTTCGGGGAGTTCACGGCGATCGCCTACGAGGCGACGGTCTACAGCCGCGTCCACCTCGCGCTGGTCATGGGCGACGTGGCCGGCGACACGCCGGTCCTCGTGCGGATGCACTCGGAGTGCCTCACCGGCGACGTGTTCCACTCCCGGCGCTGCGACTGCGGCGAGCAGCTCCAGAAGGCGCTGCTGCTGATCAAGCAGGAAGGCCGCGGCGTCGTCGTGTACCTGCGCCAGGAAGGGCGAGGGATCGGCCTGCACAACAAGATCCGCGCCTACGAGCTGCAGGACCAGGGCAAGGACACCGTGGAGGCCAACCAGGCGCTCGGCTTCAAGGCCGACCTGCGCGACTACGGGATCGGCGCGCAGATCCTCGTCGACCTGGGGCTCAAGAACCTCCGGTTGCTCACGAACAACCCGAAGAAGATCGTGGGCCTCGAGGGCTATGGGCTGCACTTCGTGGATCGCGTCCCGATCGAGATCCCGGCCAACCCCGAGAACCGCAAGTACCTGAGCACCAAGCGGGACAAGCTCGGGCACTTGCTCTCCTCGCTCCCGTAGTGGCCGGCCGGGCTCCGGGACGCCGACCCGTGGACGGGGGCGCCGGCCCGGCGCGCTTCGCCGTCGTCGCGGCCCGCTTCAACGAGCGGATCACCAAGAAACTCGTCGACGGCGCCCTCCACGCCTTCGCGGAGGCCCAGGTGCCGGCGGGGGACGTCGAGGTGCACTGGGTGCCGGGCTCGTTCGAGCTGCCGCAGGCGGCGCACCACCTGGCGGCGACCGGACGCTACGCCGGGATCGTCTGCGTGGGCGTCGTGATCCGGGGGGCGACCCCGCACTTCGAGCACGTGGCGCGCGAGGCGGCGGCAGGCATCCGGCACGTCGGGCTCACCACCGGCGTCCCGACGACGTTCGGCCTCATCACCGCCCTGACCGAGGAGCAGGCGTGGGAGCGGGCGGGGGGCGAGGTCGGCAACCGGGGCGAGGAGGCCGCCGACGCCGCGCTCGAGATGGCGGCGTGGCTGCGCACGCTGCGCCGGTCGCGCGGGCGGCGGGGGTAGGGATGGGCCGCCGCCGCAAGGCGCGCGAGGTCGCGCTCCAGTTCCTCTACCAGCTCGACCTCCACGGCGAGGACGATCCGGCGCCGCACGCCGAGGAGTTCTGGGCGCGGCATCCCGTCGACGACGAATCGCGCGCGTTCGCCGAGGCGCTGGTCCGCGGCGCCACCCAGAACCGGGCGAAGGCCGACGAGCTGATCCGCCAGTACGTCGAGCACTGGGATCTCGACCGCATGGCCGTCGTCGACCGGAACATCCTGCGGCTGGCCATCTACGAGCTGCTCTGGGCCGAGAACGTGCCCGCGAAGGTGGCCATCAACGAGGCGATCGAGATCGCGAAGAAGTTCGGCACCCGCGAGTCCAGCCGCTTCATCAACGGGGTCCTCGACCGGATCCACAAAGAGCTGCGCCGCGCGTCCTGACGCCGTCGTGCGGTACGCGATCCTCTCGGACATCCACGCCAACGCGGAGGCCCTGCGCGCCGTCCTCGACGACGCCCGCCCGCGCGCCGACGCCGTGCTGTGCCTGGGAGACGTCGTCGGCTACGGCGCCGACCCCGAGGCGTGCATCGATCTCGTCGCCACGACGTGCGCGGCCGTGGTCGCCGGCAACCACGAGTACGCCGTCGCCGGCCTGCTCGATCTCGCGTGGTTCAACCCGTGGGCGCGGGCGGCCGCCGAGTGGACGCGGGAACGGCTCGACGACGACGCGCGCGCGTGGCTCGCCTCGCTGCCCCTCGTCCGCGACGTGGCCGACGCCACGCTCGTGCACGCGTCGCCGGCGCACCCGGAGGAGTGGGAGTACCTGGTGTCCCCCGACGACGGCCACGCCGTGTTCGGCGCGTTCGTCACGCGGCTCTGCTTCGTCGGCCACTCGCACCTGCCGCGCGCCTGGGCGCAAGGCTCGTGGGGGCGCGCCCACGACGCGACCCCCGCGGAGCTGGCGCTCGAGCCCGGCTGCCGCTACCTGGTGAACGTCGGCAGCGTCGGCCAGCCGCGCGACCGCGACCCCCGGGCCGCCTACGCGCTCTGGGACCTCGACGCGCGCCGGGTCAGCATCCGGCGCGTGGCCTACGACGTCGCCGCCGCCCGCGCCAAGATCGTCGCCGCCGGCCTGCCGCGGTTCCTCGCCGACCGGCTCGCCGACGGGCGCTGAGGCGAGCCGCTGGTCGCCGCCGTGCGTGACGCGGTGGTCAGGGCCCTGCCCGCGGCGCTCGTGGCCACGACGGCGGGGGCGGCCCTCGCCAGCGCCTACCCGCGCACCGACTGGTCCGGGGCCGCGTGGATCGCCGTGGCGCCCGTCCTCTTCCTCGCAGTCACGCGGCCGCCGCGCCCGGCGTTCGGCTGGGGCTGGCTCGGCGGGTTCGTGTTCTTCCTGCTGCTGCTCCGCTGGCTGAACTTCACCTTCCGCGTCTACAGCGCGATCCCGTGGCCGCTCACTTGGATGCCGACGGCGCTCCTGTCCGCGTACTGCGGGCTCTACGTCGGCCTCGTCGCGAGCGCCGTCTCCTGGGTCGCGTCCCGGCGCGGGCCCGGGCTCGCCCTCCTGGCGGCGCCGTTCGTCTGGGTCGCGGCGGAGTGGGCGAGGGGAAAGGTCCTGGGCGGGTTCCCCTGGGGCGCGCTGGGATACTCGCAGCACCGGCAGCTCGAGGTGATCCAGATCGCCGAGCTGGGCGGCGTCGAGGCCGTCTCCTTCCTCGTCGTCGCGGTCAACGCCAGCATCGCGGCCTCGGTGACGCTGCCGTGGCGGCGCGCCGCGGTCGGCTGGGCGGCGGGCGCCGTCCTCGTCACCGGCGCGCTGGCGTTCGGCACCGCCCGGCTCGGCGAGACCCCGCCGCCCGGCGGGGGCGCCGTCGCGCTGATGCAGCCGTCGATCGAGCAGCCGCTCAAGTGGAACGAGAGCCACACGGCCTCGACGCTGAGGATCTACGGGGCGCTCACGCGCGAGGCCGCGCGGGGCCGCCCCGACCTGATCGTGTGGCCGGAGACGGCGTCGCCGACGCTGCTGCGTCGCGACCCCGTCCTGCTCGGCGCTCTCAGGGACCTCGCGCGCGAGTCGGGGACGGCGCTCCTCGTCGGCTCCGTGGACGTGGTCGGCGAGGGTGGCAAGGACATCCGTAACACGGCATTTTTGTTGGACGAACGGGGCATCGTGGGCCGGTATGATAAGATCCACTTGGTTCCCTTCGGAGAGTACGTGCCGCTGTCGGGTGTCATCGGGTTCGTGCGGGGCTGGGCCGAGTTCATCTCCGAGCTGACTCCCGGCTCGCACGCCGTCGTGTTCCCGGGTCCACCAGCCCCGTTCGGCGTCGTGATCTGTTACGAGGGCATCTTCCCGGCGCTCTACCGGCGCTTCATCGACAACGGCGCCCGCCTGATGGTGAACATGACGAACGATGCCTGGTTCGGTCGGACGAGCGGCCCGCTGCAGCACCTCGCGATGTACCCGTTCCGCGCGGTGGAGCACCGGACGGCCGTGGTGCGGGTCGCCAACACGGGGGTGTCGGCCTTCATCGCGCCGACGGGGCGGATCGTGGAGTCGCTGGGGCTGTTCGAGCGCGGCACGCTGACGGAGCGCGTGCCGCTGCGCCGCGGGCGGACGCTCTACACGCGCCTCGGCGAGTGGTTCGCGTACCTGTCCCTCGCGGTGTCCGGGCTGACGCTCGCCGCCGCGGGCTGGCGGAGGGCCTGATGGCGGGGGAGCTGGCGCGGGACGTGGCCGAGCAGGTGCGGCGACTGGACGGGCTGCGGAGGCATCTTTGACGTCGCCGGCAAGGAGAAGCGGCTGGCGGACATCGACGCCGAGATGGCCGGCCCGAGCTTCTGGGAGGACAACCGCCGGGCCCAGGAGCTGATCCGCGAGCGCTCCGAGCTTCAGCGCGCCGTGACCCGCGTCACCGAGCTGGGCAAGCAGGCCGAGGACCTGGGCGTCCTCCTCGAGCTGGCCGACGAGAGCGGCGACGACACCCTCGATGCCGAGATCGCCGAGGCGCTGGCCCGGCTGCGGCGCGAGCTGGACGAGTTCGAGCTGAAGGTGATGCTCTCCGGCCCCCACGACGCCAAGCCGTGCGTGCTGTCGATCCATCCGGGCGCCGGCGGCACCGAATCGCAGGACTGGGCCCAGATGCTCATGCGGATGTACCTCCGCTGGTGCGAGCGCAACGGCTTCAAGGCGGAGGTGGTCGACCTGCTCCCCGGCGAGGAGGCGGGCATCAAGTCGGTCACGATCGAGGTCACCGGGGAATACGCGTACGGCTACCTGCGCGGCGAGATGGGCGTGCACCGCCTGGTCCGCATCTCGCCGTTCGACGCGTCCCGGCGCCGCCAGACGAGCTTCGCCTCGGTGGCCGTCGTCCCCGAGGTGGACGACGTCGAGGTCAACGTGCGCGAGGACGAGATCCGCGTCGACGTGTTCCGCTCCTCGGGCCCGGGCGGCCAGGGCGTCAACACGGCGGACTCCGCCGTCCGCATCACCCACCTGCCGACCGGCATCGTCGTCCAGTGCCAGAACGAGCGGTCCCAGCTCCGCAATCGCGACACCGCCATGCGCATCCTGAAGGCGCGCCTCTTCGAGCTGGCGCAGAGGAAGCAACGCGAGGAGCTGGCGGAGCTCACGGGGGAGAAGAAGGAGATCGCGTTCGGCAGCCAGATCCGCTCCTACACGTTCCATCCCTACCAGCTCGTGAAGGACCACCGGACGGGCGTCGAGGTCGGCAACGTCGACGGCGTGATGGACGGCGACATCGACGTCTTCATCAAGGCCTACCTGCTGCACGCGCGCGGGGCCCAGGCGTGAGCGACGTCGAGCCGCCCGGCCACGAGCTGATCCGGCAGCGGTACGAGAAGATGCAGGCGCTGCGCGCGCGGGGCATCGAGCCCTTCGGCGGGCGCTTCCCGGTCAGCCACTGGGCGGGGCCGCTGCACCGGCAGCTCGACTCCGCCAAGGACGAGGAGCTGGAGGCGTTCGGCGCCGTCAGCGTCGCGGGACGGATCGTCGCGCTCCGGCACCACGGCAAGACCTGCTTCGCCCACCTGATGGACCGCACGGGCCGCATCCAGCTCTACGCGCGCGCGGACCAGCTCGGCGACGATTACCCGGTCTTCACGCAGCTCGATCTCGGCGACTTCGTCGGGGTCACCGGCGGCGTCTTCCGGACGCGGACCGGCGAGCTGACGGTTGCCGTCAAGTCGTTCACCTTCCTGGCGAAGTCGCTGCGGCCGCTGCCCGAGAAGTGGCACGGGCTCCGCGACGTCGAGACCCGCTACCGCCAGCGCTACGTGGACCTCGTCGTGAACCCCGAGGTCCGGGAGATCTTCCTGCTGCGCTCGCGCCTGGTGGCGCTGCTGCGGCGGTTCTTCGACGCGCGCGGCTTCGTCGAGGTCGAGACGCCGATGATGCAGCCCATCCCCGGCGGCGCCATCGCCCGTCCGTTCCGGACGCACCACAACGCGCTCGACATCGACCTGTACCTCCGCATCGCGCCCGAGCTGTACCTGAAGCGGCTCCTCGTGGGCGGTTTCGAGCGCGTGTACGAGATCAACCGCAACTTCCGGAACGAGGGGATCTCCACCCAGCACAACCCCGAGTTCACGATGCTCGAGTTCTATCAGGCGTACGCCGACTACCAGGACCTGATCGAGCTGACCGAGGCGCTCTTCGTCGAGCTGGCCCAGGACCTCAAGGGGTCGCTGCGGCTCGTCTGGGGCGAGCACGAGATCGACCTGTCGCCCCCGTGGCGGCGGCTGCCGTTCTTCGCGGGGCTGTCGCAGGCGCTCGGGACGACCGTCACCCCGGACACCGACGCGGCGGCCATCGCGCGCGCCGCCGCCGCCCGGGGTGTGGAGACCGGCGAGGGCGGGGCGGCCTGGACGGCGTGGAAGGACGTCTTCGAGGCCCTCGTGGAGCCCATGCTCGTCCAGCCGACGTTCGTCACCGACTTCCCCATCGAGCTGTCGCCGCTGGCGAAGAAGCGCCGCGACGACCCGCGGCTCGTGGAGCGCTTCGAGCTCTTCATCGGGCGGCGCGAGATGGCCAACGCCTACAGCGAGCTGAACGACCCCGTCGACCAGCTCGCGCGCTTCCGCGAGCAGGCGGCCCTCCAGGCGCGCGGCGACGAGGAGGCGCACTGGCTCGACGAGGACTACGTGCGGGCGCTCGAATACGGCATGCCGCCCGCCGCCGGTGAGGGGATCGGCATCGACCGGCTCGTGATGCTGTTCACCGACCAGCCGTCGATCCGCGAGGTGATCCTCTTCCCGCACCTCCGGCCGGAGAGCCGGTGAAGCGCGGGCTGCCGTTCGAGCTGTTCCTCGGGCTGCGCTACCTCCGCGCGACGGGGCAGCGGACCAACCTCTCGCTGTTCGTGTGGATCGGCGTGGGGGGCGTCTTCCTGGGCGTCGCCGCCCTCATCCTGGTCCTGGCCGTCATGACCGGCTTCCAGGACGGCATCCGCGACAGGATCATCTCGGCCAACCCGCACCTGCTCGTCTTCGGCACCGCGGGGAGCGGCGTCGCGGAGGCCGACGCGGTGGCGGCGCGGATCCGGGAGGTTCCCGGCGTGCGGACGGCCACGCCGTTCGTGCTCCAGCAGGCGCTGTTCACGACCGACGGCGGCGGCGCCCACGGCGGCCTCGTCCGGGGCGTGGACCTCGCCACGGCGCCCGTGCGCGCGGACCTGAGGGCGCAGCTGAGGACGGGTCGTCTCGACCCGCTCGAGACCGGGGAGCCCGCGATCCTGCTGGGCGTCGAGCTGGCCCGCCTGCTGGGCGTCGTCCCGGGCGACCACGTGACCGTCATCTCCCCGAAGGGCGCCATCACGGCCGTCGGGATGGTGCCGAAGATGCGTCGCTACACGGTGGCCGGGACGGTGGAGGCCGGCATGTACGAGTACGACTCCTCCATCGCCTACCTGTCGCTGCCGGCCGCGCGCGACTTCGCCGGGCTTCCGTCCGGCGTCACCGGCATCGAGGTGAAGCTCGACGATCCGTTCGACGCCAAGCGGGTCGGCGGGGAGATCGGCCGGCGGCTGGGCTTCGCGTTCTGGGTGCGCGACTGGATGGACATGAACCGGAACCTCTTCGCCGCGCTCCAGCTCGAGAAGCTCGCCCTGTTCGTCATCGTGACGATCATCGTGCTGGTGGCGGCGTTCGCGATCATCGGCCACCTCGTGCTGCTCGTCGCCGAGAAGCGGAAGGAGATCGGCATCCTCAAGGCCATCGGCGCCTCGGCTCCGAGCATCACCACGGTGTTCTTCAGCGTCGGCATGGCGATCGGCGCGGTCGGCACGGTGGCCGGCTCGGTGGTCGGGCTGGTCCTGATCTGGATCCAGAACACCTACCGGATCATCCGGCTCGCCGGCGACGTCTATCAGATCGACCACCTGCCGATGAAGCTCACGCCGACGGACTTCCTGCTGGTCGTGGGATCGACGCTCCTGCTGTCGTTCCTGGCCACCATCCTGCCGGCGCGCCGGGCGGGCGCGCTCGCCCCGGTGGACGTCCTGAGATATGAGTGAGCGTCCCCCGCTCCTGGCCGGGGAGGATCTCGAGAAGGAGTACCGGACGGGGCCGGAGGTGGTGCGGGTGCTCCGCGGCGCCAGCGTCACCGTGGGCGCCGGCGAGGTGGTGGCGCTGGTCGGCGCGTCGGGCGTCGGCAAGTCGACGCTGCTGCACCTGCTCGGGACGCTCGACCGGCCCACGGCGGGACGGGTGATCTTCGACGGGGCCGACGTGCAGAGCTGGGGCGAGGCGGGGCTGGTGCGGTTCCGCCGCCATCAGGTCGGCTTCGTCTTCCAGTTCTACAACCTGCTCGGCGAGATGACGGCGCTCGAGAACGCGATGATCCCCGCGCTGCTGGCGCGGCGGCCGACGGCCGAGGCGCGGCAGCGCGCCGCGGATGCGCTCGCCGAGGTCGGCCTCTCCGACCGTCTGAGGCACCGGCCGGGCGAGCTGTCCGGCGGCGAGCAGCAGCGCGTGGCCATCGCGCGCGCTCTGGTGAACGGCCCGCGAGTGATCCTCGCCGACGAGCCGACCGGGAACCTCGATCCGAAGACCAGCGGGCTGATCTTCGACCTGTTCCTCCGGCTCCAGGCCGAGCGCGGCATCGCCTTCATGATCGCGACGCACAATCCCGAGCTGGCCCGGAGGGCCGATAGGGCGTACCGTCTGGTCGAGGGACGGGCGCGGGAGGTGCGTCCGGGCGAATGACGCGCTCGCTGGCGCGTTTCCCGCATTACTTTCGCGCAGTTAGTCAGTCGGGACGAAAAAGGGTGGCGACCCCTCTGGAGCGTGGGCTATACTGAGGCCGGTAACTAGCCGTCGGGGAAAGAAAAATCGGCACCCCGGAGGCCAACGAAAGGGGTGGGGGGACTCCAGTGTTTGAACGATTCACCGAACGGGCGCGGCGGGTCATCATCTTGGCGCGCGAAGAGGCGGGACGCTTCCGCCACGACTTCGTGGGCACGGAGCACGTCCTCCTCGGTCTCATCCGCGACGGCGAGGGCATCGCGACCGCGGTCCTGCAGCGTCTCGGCCTGCGCCTGGAAACGGTGAAGGCGGAGGTCGAGCGGGCGCTCGCGGGCTTCCCGAAGACGCTGACGTTCGGTGAGGTGCCGTTCACTCCCCAGGCCAAGCGCGTGCTCGAGCTCTCGATCGAGGAGGCGCGCCAGCTCGGCCACAACTACATCGGGACCGAGCATCTCCTGCTCGGCCTGATGAAGGAAGGTCAGTCGATCGCCGCGAAGATCCTCGAGTCGCTCGGCGCGCGACTGGACGAGGTGCGCCAGGAGACGCTGGCGCTCCTCGGCGACCAGTACTACCCGCGGCCGAAGAAGCGCTCGCAGACCCCGGTCCTCGACGAGTTCGCGCGCGATCTCACCCAGCTCGCCCGCGAGGGCAAGCTCGATCCCGTCATCGGCCGCGAGCAGGAGATCGAGCGGGTCATCCAGATCCTCGCGCGCCGGACGAAGAACAACCCGGTGCTGATCGGCGAGCCCGGCGTCGGCAAGACCGCCATCGTGGAGGGGCTGGCGCAGAAGATCGTCAGCCACGACGTCCCCGACGTGCTCCTCAACAAGCGCCTCCTGCAGCTCGACCTCGGCGCCCTCGTCGCGGGCACCAAGTACCGCGGCCAGTTCGAGGAGCGGCTCAAGGCCGTGATGAAGGAGATCCGGCAGTCCGAGAACGTCATCCTCTTCCTCGACGAGCTGCACACGCTGATCGGCGCCGGCGCCGCCGAGGGGGCCATCGACGCCTCGAACATGCTGAAGCCGGCGCTGTCGCGCGGCGAGATCCAGACGATCGGAGCCACCACGCTCGACGAGTACCGCAAGTACATCGAGAAGGACGGCGCGCTCGAGCGCCGGTTCCAGCCCGTGATCGTGAAGGCGCCCAGCGTCCCCGAGGCGATCGAGATCATCCGTGGCCTGCGCCACAAGTACGAGGCGCACCACCGCGTCAAGATCACGGAATCGGCCATCACGGCCGCCGTGAACCTCGCCGACCGCTACATCACGGACCGCCAGCTCCCGGACAAGGCGATCGACGTCATCGACGAGGCCTCGTCCCGCACCCGGCTCATGGCGCTCACGCCGCCCCCCGAGGTGAAGGAGATCGAGAAGGAGCTGGAGCGCGTCATCCGCGAGAAGGACATGTACCTCGAGGCCCAGGAGTTCGAGAAGGCCGCCTCGCTCCGCGAGAAGGAGAAGATCCTCCGCCACCGGGAGGAGGAGCTGAAGCGGGAGTGGGAGCGGAACAAGGGGAAGGGGATCCAGTCCGTCGAGGAAGAGGACATCGAGTTCATCGTCTCGCGCTGGACGGGGATCCCCCTCAGCAAGCTCGAGGAGAAGGAGTCCGAGAAGCTCGCGCGGATGGAGGACGCCCTCCACGGGCGGATCATCGGCCAGCACGACGCGGTGGCGGCCGTCTCGCGCGCCATCCGCCGGTCGCGCGCCGGCCTCAAGGACGCCAAGCGCCCGGTCGGCTCGTTCATCTTCCTGGGGCCGACGGGCGTGGGCAAGACCGAGCTGGCCCGGGCGCTCGCCGAGTACCTCTTCGGCGACGAGAACGCGCTGATCCGGGTCGACATGTCGGAGTACATGGAGAAGTTCTCCGTGTCGCGCCTGCTCGGGGCGCCTCCCGGCTACGTCGGCTACGAGGAGGGCGGGTTCCTCACCGAGAAGGTGCGCCGGCGCCCGTACTCCGTGGTGCTGTTCGACGAGATCGAGAAGGCGCACCCGGACGTGTTCAACATGATGCTGCAGGTGCTCGACGACGGCCGGCTCACCGACTCGCTCGGCCACGTCGTCGACTTCAAGAACACGATCCTGATCATGACGTCGAACCTCGGCACCAGCCTGATCGGCAAGCGGGTGACGCCGGGGTTCCTGCAGGAGGGCGAGGACCAGTCCTACGAGCGGATGAAGGACCGGGTCATGGAGGAGCTCAAGCGGGCCTTCCGGCCGGAGTTCATCAACCGCATCGACGACATCATCGTCTTCCACCCGCTGTCGCTGGACCACATCAAGGAGATCATCCGGCTGATGATCCGCCGGATCAACACGCAGCTCTCGGACAAGGGCATCGAGCTCCTGCTGACGCCGGCCGCGGAGACCGCGCTGGTGGAGAAGGGGTACGACCCGACGTACGGGGCCCGGCAGCTGCGCCGGACGATCCAGAAGCACGTGGAGGACCCGCTCGCGGAGGCCATCGTCCGCGGGCAGATCGCGGACAGCGCCCGGATCGAGGTGGATGTCGAAGGGGGGAACTTCGTGTTCCGCGAGGCCCGCCCCGCGGACGCGCCCCTCGAGCTTGCAGAGCACTAGTCAGCGGTTCGCGCGAGCCTGAGAGCCCGGTGACCACCGCGAGGAGCGTGCGCCTCGCCGTCGTCCTAGTGTGCGCGTGGCTGGCAGCGCAGGTCGGTGCGGCATCGGCCCAGACGCGCCCGGTGCTGATCCGCGAGATCGTGCTCGAGGGCAACCGCCGCGTCCAGGACGCGGTGATCCTGGGACGGGTCCAGACCAGGGTCGGCGCCCCCTTCAACCCCGCGCAGCTCAGCGAGGACATCCGCAGCGTCTTCGCCCTCGGCTTCTTCGACGACGTGCAGATGCGCCTCGAGGACTTCGAGGGCGGGGTGCGGGTCACGTTCGTGCTGGTCGAGCGGCCCTTCATCCGCGACGTCGACTTCGCCGGCAACCGGCGGTTGTCCACCGACGAGCTCCGCGACAAGATCGACCTGAAGCTCGGCAGCGTCTACAACCCCGTGGAGGTCCAGAAGGCCCGGGAGCGCCTGATCGAGCACTACGAGAGCGAGGGCTACTTCGAGGTCCAGATCACGCCCGAGGTGGAGAAGTTCGAGGACGGCGACGTCAGGGTCGTGTTCAGCGTGAACGAGGGCCGCCGGATCACCATCGACCGGATCGTCATCGAGGGCAACCGCGGGCTCACCGACCGTCAGATCAAGAAGGCGCTGGCGACCCAGGAGCGGGAGTACTTCATCCTGCGGGGCAAGCTCCAGCGCCAGAAGCTCGACGAGGACGTCGAGCGGATCCTGGCCCTCTACAACGACCACGGCTACATCCAGGCTCGCGTCGAGCGCCACGACATCGCCGTCGACCGGGAGCGGGCGCGGGTGACGGTGACCTTCACGGTCGTGGAGGGGCCGCAGTACCGCGTCGACGAGATCCGCATCAACGGCGTCACGCTGTTCCCCGAGAACGAGATCCGCCGGCTCGTCAGGCTCAAGCCCGGCGACGTCTACTCGCGGAGCGCTCTCCGCGACAGCGTCCGGCAGATCACCGACCTCTACAGCACGGTGGGCCGCGCCGCCGTCGACGTCACCCCGCGCACCGAGCAGAAGCCCGACGCGAGGGTCGGCCTCGTGTTCGACGTGAACGAGGGCCCCGAGGTGTACGTCGAGCGCATCAACATCAGCGGCAACCTCCGGTCGCAGGACAAGATCCTCCGGCGCGAGATCCCGATGGTCGAGGGCGACCTCTTCACGCTCCAGAAGCTGCAGCGCGCCCGCCAGCGACTCCTCAACCTGGGCTACTTCGAGTCCGTCAGCGTGACGACCGCGCCGGGCTCGGACCGTACCCGGATCGTGGTGAACGTCGAGGTCACGGAGCGCCCGACGGGGCTCTTCAGCATCGGCGGCGGCTACTCCTCGGTGGACAGCTTCATCGGCACCATCGACCTCGTGCAGCGGAACTTCCTCGGGCGCGGCTGGGAGGCGTCGATCCGCATCCGGGCGGGCGGCAGCACCCAGCAGGGGATCATCAGCTTCACGGAGCCGTGGCTGTTCGACCGGCCGCTGTCCGCGGGCTTCGACCTCTTCAACCTCCGCCGGGAGTTCATCGAGTACGACTACGACTCGCTCGGCGGGGGCCTCCGGTTCAGCCACCCGTTCGCCGAGTACTGGCGCTGGCACACCGGCTATCGCCTCACCCGTGACAAGATCTCGAACGTCGCCGATGGCGCCGCCGACGCGCTCCGCGATGAGGAGGGCACGCGGGTGACCTCGCTCGTCAGCCTGGGCCTCGTCCGCGACAGCCGCGACAGCGTCCTGGCGCCGACGCGCGGCGGCCAGAGCTCGATCACGCTGGACCTCGCCGGCCTCGGCGGCGACTCGCGCTTCTTCAAGACGATCGCCAGCACGACGTACTTCAAGCCGATCTGGCTGGACCACATCATCTCCGGCCGGGCGGAGATCGGGTACGGCTTCGGCTGGTCGGATGAGCCGCTACCGCTGTTCGAGCGGTTCTACCTCGGCGGCCCGAACTCGCTCCGCAGCTTCAAGTTCCGCCGCCTGTCCCCGGTGGACGAGACGGGAACGCGGATCGGCGGCACGACCGAGATGCTCGGCAGCCTCGAGTACCTCATCCCGCTGCCGTTCGGGCTGCGGCTGGCGGCGTTCGTCGACGTCGGCAACGTGTACGGTTTCGGAACCAAGTTCGACCCCACGGAGACGCGCGAGGCGGTGGGCGGCGGCGTCCGCTGGCTCTCGCCCTTCGGTCCGCTTCGCGTCGACTACGGCGTGAACCTCGACCGCCGGAAGGACGAGGACTTCGGGGCGCTCCACTTCTCCGTGGGCACGCCCTTCTAGGAGGCTCGCATGAACAGACGACTGGGCGCGGCGCTCGCGCTCGGGTCCGTGGTGCTGGGCGCGGCGCTCGCCGCCGATCCGAGCGGCGCCCAGGCGCCGGCGGCCTCCGCCACGGCTCCGAAGATCGGCTTCATCGACATCCAGCGCGTGCTCGTCCGCTCCGCGGCCGGCGTGGCCGCTCGCGAGCAGCTCGAGCGGGAGAAGGCGACCATGCAGCGGGAGATGGACGCCAAGCGCCAGGAGCTGGAGAAGCTCCGGGACGAGCTGGAGAAGAAGGGGTCGCTGATGTCGGCCGAGGCCCGGCGTGACCGGGAGGACAATCTCGAGCGCAAGCGGCGGGACGCCGCCCGCCTCGCCGACGACTTCCAGCGGGAGCTGGTGCGGAAGGAGCAGCAGCTCCTGGTCAAGGTCCAGCAGGAGCTGGCGGGGATCATCGAGAAGGTCGGCAAGCAGCGGGGGTACTTCATGATCGTCGAGCGCCGGGGCGCCGGCGTGCTGTACCATGCGGCGGAGGCCGATCTCACGGACGAGATCATCCGCGCCTACGACCAGGAGGCGGCCACGAAGGGCAAGAAGTAGCACGATGACGCAGGAGGCCGGCTACACGCTCGGCCAGCTCTCGGAGGCGCTGGGAACGACACTCGACGGCGATGCCTCCCGTGTCGTCAGGGGCGTCGCGCCCCTGGAGACGGCCGGACCGCACGAGATCTCCTTCGTCACCGACGCCCGCTACCGCAACGCCGCCCGCACCTCGCGCGCCGGGGCGTTCCTGGCCCCGCCGGACGTCGACGGCCTGCCGGGGCCCGTGCTGCGGTCGCCGTCGCCGCGGTTGACGCTCATCGACCTGATCGCGCTCTTCCACCCCCCCGCGCGCCCCGTCCCCGGCATCGCGACCTCGGCGGTGGTCGCCCCCGACGCCCGCGTGGCGCCGTCGGCGTCCGTCGGCGCCCTGGCGGTGATCGACGCCGGCGCCGTGGTCGGCGAGGGCGTCCAGATCCACCCGCTGGTCTACGTGGGGCCCGGCGCCGTGATCGGCGACGGATCGGTCCTCTACCCTCACGTGGTGGTCCGGGACCGGGTGACGCTGGGGCGGCGCGTGATCGTCCACCCGGGGGCGGTCATCGGCGCCGACGGGTTCGGCTACGTCCGCGCCGGCGCGGCATATCGCAAGCTGCCCCAGGTCGGCGGGGTCCGGGTCGAGGACGACGTGGAGATCGGGGCCAACACGACGATCGACCGCGGGATGCTGGGCGACACCGTCGTCCGCCGCGGCACCAAGATCGACAACCTGGTCCAGGTCGCGCACAACGTGGAGGTGGGGGAAGACGCGATCCTCGCCGCGCAGGTCGGGATCGCCGGCTCCTCGAGGGTGGGGCGCGGCGCCGTCCTCCTCGGCCAGGTGGGCGTGGCCGACCACGTCACCGTGGGCGAGGGTGCGGTGCTGGGCGCCCAGTGCGGCGTCGCGCAGGACGTCCCGGCCGGCGAGCGACTGACGGGGACGTGGGGCCGGCCCATGGCCCAGGCCCGGCGCATCTGGCTGGCCCAGGCGGACCTGCCCGACCTGCTGCGCCGCGTGAAGACCCTCGAGCGCCGCCTCGAAGAGCTGGCCGCGCGCGTCGGCGGCGAGGGATCGGTGAAGTGACGGCGCCCGCGGTCCATCCCACCGCGATCGTCGACCCGGCCGCCACGCTCGGAGCGGGTGTGACGATCGGGGCCTTCTCCGTCGTCGGTCCCGACGTCGTGCTCGGCGACGGCGTCGCCGTGGGCCATCACGTCGTGATCGAGGGCCGCGTCGAGGTCGGGCCCCGAGTGAGCATCGGGCACTTCTCGTCGATCGGCGGTCTCCCCCAGGACCTCAAGTTCGATCCCGCGACGGTCTCCGGTGTCCGCATCGGCCCCGACACCGTGCTCCGCGAGTACGTGGCCGTGCACCGCGCCACGCGGCCGGGCGGCGTCACGGAGATCGGGCGCCGGTGCCTGCTGATGGGGCTGACGCACGTCGCCCACGACTGCCGGCTCGGCGAGGGCGTGGTGCTCGTGAACTACGCCGGCCTCTCGGGCCACTGTGAGCTCGACGACTTCGTCACGGTCGGCGGCCAGGCGGGCCTGCCGCCGTTCACCCGCGTGGGAACCTTCGCCTACGTGGGCGGCTGCTCCAAGCTCGAGGCCGACCTGCCGCCCTACATGCTGGCCAACGGGAACCCCGCCACCGTCCGGGGCATCAACAACGTCGGGCTGCGACGCGCCGGCATGCCCGCCGCCGAGCGCCGCGCCGTCAAGGAGGCCTACCGCGTGCTCTACCGAAGCGGGCTCGCGCCCGGCGCCGCGCTCGAGCGACTCCGCCGCCACCCCGCGCCGACGCCCGCCGTCGAGCGCATCGTGACGTTCGTCGCGGCCTCCACCCGGCGCGGGATTTGCCCGCCGCCGCGCGGCTGGCGCGACTCCGCCGGCGCCGGCGAGGCCGACGTCGAGAGCGAGCGGGTGCTCTGATGGCCGCCGAGCGGAAGATGCGCGCCGGCGTCGTCGGCGTCGGCCACATGGGCCAGTACCACGCGCTCGTCTACGCCGAGCTGTGGGACGTCGACCTGGTCGGCGTCGTCGACATCGACCCCGACCGCGCGCAGTCGGTGGCCCGGCACTTCGACACCCGCGCCTTCACGGACCATCGCGAGCTGATCGGCGAGGTCGACGTGGTGAGCGTCGCCGTGCCCACCGAGCAGCACTACCGGGTCGCGCGCGACCTGCTGGAGGCCGGCGTGAACGTGCTCGTCGAGAAGCCGATCACGCCGACGCTGGAGGGAGCGCGCGAGCTGTTCGCGGTGGCCCGCCGCTCCGGGGCGGCGCTCCAGGTCGGGCACGTCGAGCGGTTCAACGGCGCCGTCCAGGAGCTGCGCAAGATCGTCGAGCGGCCGATCCTGATCGAATCGCGCCGGCTCGGCCCCTTCACGCCGCGGGTCCAGAAGGACACCGTGGTGATGGACCTGATGATCCACGACCTCGACATCGTGCTGGCCCTCGTCGACTCGCCGCCCCGCCGCATCGCGGCGTTCGGGGCCGCCGTCGGCTCGGACGCCACCGACGTGGCCAACGTGCAGATCGGCTTCGCGTCGGGGACCATCGCCACGCTGACGGCGAGCCGGGCCACCGAGGAGAAGATCCGCACGCTCGCGATCACGCAGCCGGACGCCTACATCGTCCTCGACTACCTGGTGCAGGACATCCAGATCCACCGGCGCGCCGCGCAGGAGTCGATGCCGAACCGCGAGTCGATCCGCTACCGGCAGGCCTCGTTCGTCGAGCACCTGTTCGTCCACAAGGAGAACCCGCTCAAGCTCGAGGTGCTCCACCTGATCCGGACGGTCCGCCGGATGCGGGCGGGGGAGGTCGTCGAGCTGGCGGAGGCGGAAGACCTCCGGTCGCTCGCGATGGCGCTCGAGATCGAGCGCCTGATCCGGGACGGGCGCTGCGAGGCCGAGCTGTCCGGGGAGTGGCCATGGGGCGGGGCCTCGGCGTGATCTGCGGCGCCGGCCCGCTGCCGGCGCGGATGGCGCGGGCCGCGCGCCGGCAGGGGTGGCGCATCGTGGCCTTCGCGTTCCCCGGCGCCGACGACATGGCCCCGCACGCCGACCTGGTCGTCCCCAGCCGCCTCACCGAGATCGGCGCGGTCCTGGCCGCGATGCAGGGCGAGCGGCTCTCGGCGGCGCTCTTCGCCGGCCGCTTCTCGATGAGCGACGTGGTCAGGACCGAGACGCGGACCGCCGACGAGACCTCGCGCCGGATCGACGAGCGCTCGGGCTCACGCGCCGACCGGAAGCTCCTCGACACGGTCGTCGCCGTGCTGGCGGGCATCGGGGTCGAGGTTCTCGACCAGCGCGCCTTCCTCGGCGAGCTCGGCAGCGACCCCGGCTGCCTGACGAGCCGCGCGCCGACCGAGGCCGAGTGGACCGACGTCAGGGTCGGGCTCGCCGCCGCCCGCATGATCGCCGACGGCGGCATCGGGCAGACCGTCGTGGTGCGGCGCGGTGTCGTGGCCGCGGTCGAGGCCGTCGAGGGCACGACCGAGGCGATCCGCCGCGGCGCGGCGCTGGGCGGACCGGGCGCCGTCGTCGTCAAGGCGGTGGCGCGGGACCACGACTACCGTTTCGACACGCCGGCCGTCGGCGTCGAGACCGTGGCGGCCGCGGCGGCCGGCGGCGTGGCCGTCATCGCGGTGGAGGCAGGCCGGGTCCTGATCGTCGACCGCGAGGCCACGACGCGGGCCGCCGACGCGGCGGGCATCGCCCTCGTGAGCGTGGATGGCGCGGGTTGAGGCGGGCGCCGCGTCGTCCATCGTCGCGCCCTCCATCATGGTGGTGGCCGGGGAAGCGTCCGGCGACCTGCACGGCGCGGCGCTCTGCCGGGGGCTGAGGCGCCTGGCGCCGGAGGTCCGGATCGTCGGCATGGGGGGCTCGCGCATGGCCGCGGAGGGCGCGGAGCTCATCGCCGACGTCACGCGGCGCGCGGTGGTGGGAGGCACCGAGGCCGTCGGCCGCCTGCCCGCGCTCTGGCGGGCCTTCCGGGCGCTCCGCGCCCGGCTGCTCGCGGAGCGCCCGGCGGCGCTCGTCCTGATCGACTTCCCCGAGTTCAACCTGAAGCTCGCCGGCGTCGCGCGCCGCGCCGGCGTGCCCGTCGTCTACTTCATCCCGCCGCAGCTCTGGGCCTGGCGCGGCGGCCGGATCCGCACGATGCGCGAGCGCGTGTCGCTGGTCCTCGCGGTCCTGCCGTTCGAGCCGGCGATCTATCGCAGGGCCGGCGTGCCGGTCGAGTTCGTCGGCCATCCGCTTCTCGACGCCCTGGGCGACGCGCCGTCCCGCGCCGGCGCCCGCGCCCGGCTCGGGCTCGACGCGGGGGATCTCGTGGTCGGCATCCTCCCCGGCAGCCGCACGGAGGAGGTCGCGCGGATGACGCCGCTCATGCGCGAGGCGGCGTCGGCGATCGCCGCCCGCCACCCGCGCGCCCGCTTCCTCCTCGGGCTGGCCCCGACCGTGGAGGCGGCATCGGTGGAGCGCCTGCTCGCCGGCGGGCCAGCCCTGCGCGTGGTGTCGGGCGCGACCCACGCGCTGATCCGCGCCGCCGACCTGCTGCTCGCGACGTCGGGGACGGTCACGCTGGAGGCGGCGCTCCTCGGCACCCCGATGGTGGTCTGCTACCGGGTCTCGCTCCTGACCCAGCTCATGGGCCACGCGCTCCTGCGGGTGCCGTGGATCGGTCTCGCGAATCTCGTGCTGGGGCGCGGGGTCGTTCCGGAGCTGTTCCTCCGCCGCGACGCGACGGGGGCCCGGCTCGCCGGCGAGGCCCTCCGCCTGCTCGAGACGCCGGGCGCCCTCGAGGCCCAGCGGCGGGCGTTCGACGAGCTGGCCGGGGCGCTCGGCGAGCCGGGGGTCGGCGCGCGCGCCGCCCGCCTGGTCCTCGCCGCCGCGGGAGTCGTCGCGTGAGAGCGCTGCTCGCGGTCGCCGCGCCGGGACTCGCGGCCGCCCTCGTCCGGCTGCTCGCGCTGACCCTCCGCGTGCGTGTCGTCGGCGTCGACCGGCTCCGCGTCCACTGGGCGGCGCGGCGCCCGCTCGTCTACGCCGTGTGGCACGGGCGCGTCCTCATGGTGCCCTGGCTCAACGCCTGGCTGCGGCGGACGCTGGGCGCGCGGCGCGTCGCGGTGCTCGCGAGTCGCTCGCGCGACGGCGACATCGTCGCGCGGTACGCCGTCCGCTTCGGTCTCACCGCCGTCCGGGGGTCGTCGTCACGGGGCGGCGCGGGGGCGCTGCGCGCGCTGGTCGGCGCCGTCCGCGCCGGCGAGGACGTCGGGGTGACGCCCGACGGGCCGCGTGGTCCGCGCGGCCGCGTCCAGCCCGGGGTGGTGGCGCTGGCGGCCCTGACGGGCGCGCCGATCGTCCCGCTGGCGTTCGCCGCGCGCCCCGCCCGCGTGCTCGACACGTGGGACCGGTTCCTGGTGCCGCTGCCGTTCGCCCGCTGCGCGCTCGTCTTCGGCGAGCCGATGTCGATCGCCGCCGACGCGGACCGCGACGTGGCCCGCAAGGAGGTCGAGCGCGCCCTCGAGGAGATCACGGCGGCCGCCGACCGGCTGGTGGCGAGGTGATCTACCCGCTCTACACGCTGGCGCTCTCGGCGGTCGCCGCCGCCTACCTCCCGGCGGCCCTCTGGCGGCGGGCGACCGCCGGGGTGCCGCTGAACCTCCGCGCGCGGCTCGGCTGGGGCGCGGCGCCCGTGGGAGGGGCGTCGGCGTGGATCCACGCCGTCTCCGTCGGGGAGGCGATCGCCGCCCAGCCGCTCGTCGACGCGCTCCAGCGCGCGTACCCCGAGCTGCGCATCGTGGTCTCGACGGTGACCGTCACGGGCGCTCGCGTGGTCCGGGAGCGCTACGCTGGCATCGCGACCCACCGGTACTTCCCGCTGGACGTGCCGGGTGCCGTGCGCCGGGTGCTGAACGCCATCGATCCCGTGTTCCTGATCTGCATGGAGACCGAGCTGTGGCCGAACGTCCTCCGGATCGCGTCGCGGCGCGGCGTGCCGGTGATGATCGCCAACGGGCGGCTCTCCGACCGCTCGTTCCACCGGTACCGCCTCGCGCGTCCGCTCCTCAAGGCCATGCTCGACGACGTCACCGTGTTCGCGATGCAGTCCGAGGAGGACGCGCGGCGGATGATCGCCCTCGGCGCCGCGCCCGAGCGCGTCTTCGTCACCGGCAACCTCAAGCACGAGCCGCTCCCCGACGCCGTCGGCATCGTCGACCTCTGGCGTCGCCTGCTGGCGCTCGCCCCCGACCAGCGCGTGTGGATCGCCGGCAGCACCCACGGCGGCGAGGACGACGCCGTGCTCGCCGCCCACGCCGCCGCCCGCGCCGAGCACCCGGGGCTCGTGCTGGTGCTGGCGCCGCGACACCCCGAGCGCGTGAGCGACGTGGTCCGCGCGATCCGGGCGCGCGGCTGGCAGGCGGTGCGGCGGAGCGAGCTGCCGCGCGGCTCGATCGGCGACGCGGTGATCGTGCTCGACACCGTCGGCGAGCTGGCACAGCTCTACGCCGTCGCCGACGTCGTGTTCGTCGGCGGCAGCCTCGTGCCCGTCGGCGGCCACAACATGCTCGAGCCGGCGCTCCGCCGGAAGCCGGTGCTGTTCGGGCCGCACACGACCAACTTCCGAGAGGTGGCGAGCCTGCTCGTCGAGAGCGGCGGCGCGGTGATCGTCCGGGACGAGCGCGAGCTCGCGGGCGAGCTGCGGCGGCTCCTCGCCGATCCGGGGCTCCGCGACAAGATGGGAGCGGCGGGCCAGGAGGCGGCGGCGTCGCGCCACGGGGCCGTCAGCGCGACGCTCGAGCTCGTGGAGCGCTTTCTCAGACCCGTGAGGGCGCGGTGAAGGGCCGCCGGGCCGGCACGCGGCTCGTCGAGGGCTGGGAGCGCGGATTCTCGCCGGGGCCCGCCGCGCTGCTCGGGGCGCTGTCGGCCGGCTACCGGCGGTTCCTCGGCGCCCGCGAGTGGCTGTACGAGCGGCAGGTGCTCCGCTCGAGGGCCCTCGACTGTCCGGTCGTGTCGGTCGGGAACCTGACCGTCGGCGGCACCGGCAAGACGCCGGCGGTCGAGCTCGCCGTGCAGACCCTCGTCAGGCTGGGCCACCACCCGGCCGTCGTGAGCCGCGGCTATCGCCGGCGCACGAGCGGCGTGCAGGTCGTCGCGGACACGGCGGCGATCCGCCTCGATGCGGAGGACGCCGGCGACGAGGCGTTCCTCCTGGCGCGACGGCTCCCGGGCATCCCCATCGTCGTCGGCGCGAGCCGTCACGAGGCCGCGCGGCTCGCCGTCGAGCGCTTCGGCGTCACCGCCGTCGTGGTCGACGACGGCTTCCAGCACCGCACGCTCGTCAAGGACCTCGAGATCGTCATGGCGCGCGCGCGGAACCCCTGGGGCAACGGCCGGCTGCTGCCTGGCGGCCCGCTCCGCGAGCCCCTCGCGGCGCTGGCGCGCGCCGACCTGATCGTGGCCACCGGCGTGGAGAAGGCGGCCGACGTCGTCGAGGTCGAGGCGAGCGCGGCGCTCCACGCCCCCGGCGTGCCGGTGCTCGCCGCGCGCCACGTCCCCGTCGAGTGCCTCGACGCCGAGCGGATGCGGGCGGTGCCGCTGGCCGACCTGGCGGCGGCGCCGGTGCTCGCGTTCGCGGGAATCGCCTCGCCGTCGTCGTTCGTGACGACGCTCCGGACGCTCGGCGCCCGGGTCGCGGACGTCGTCCCGTATCCCGACCATCACTGGTACACCCGCGACGACCTCCAGCGCCTCGAGGAGCGCGCGGGCGCGCTCGGGGCGGCGGCGCTGGTGACGACCGAGAAGGACTGGGTCCGGCTGAGGCGCATCCCGCTCCCGCGACGGTCCGTCTACGTCCTCACCATCCGGCTCGAGCTCGTGACCGGCGAGCCGGCCTGGCGCGGCGCGTTCGAGAGGGCATGCCCGAAGCGGTGATCGTGCGACTCCCGAACTGGCTCGGCGACACCGTGATGGCCGTGCCGGCGCTGCGGGCGCTCCGCGCGGCGCTCCCCGAGGCGCGCATCGGCGCGGCCGGCCCCTGGGCGTCGCTCCTCGGCGGACAGGGGCTCGCCGACGTCCTCGTGGCCTACCCGAGAGAGTGGAGCGGTCGCCTCCGCGCCGCGGACGCCGTCCGGGACCTGGGACCGTCGATCGCCGTGCTGCTCCCGAACTCGATCGAGGCCGCGCTGGCGGCGCTCTACTGGCGCGCGCGGCGCCGCATCGGCTTCGCGACCGACGGGCGGCGCTGGCTCCTCAGCGACCCCGTCCCCCTGCCGCCCAGGCGCCGCCACCAAGTCGACGAGTACCTCATGCTCGTCGAGCGGCTCGGCGCGACGGCGGCCGAACGCGAGCCGCGCCTGTCGGCTCCGCCCCAAGACTCGGAGGAGCGGAGACGCGCTCGCGCGGCGCTCGCCGAAGCCGGCGTGCCTTCTTCCGGCCGCCGCATCGGCATCCACCTGGGCGCGGCGTTCGGTCCGTCGAAGCTCTGGCCCGTGGAGCGCGTCGTGGAGCTCTGCCGTCTCGTCCGGGGGCGCGGAGGCGTCCCCGTGCTGCTCGGCGCGCCGGAGGACGCGGACACGGCGGAGGCGGTCATCGCGGCCGCGCCGGCGGCGAGCCTGGTCGGCCGCGACGACCGTTCGCTGCTGTCCGCGGTGCTGGCCGAGATCGACGCGCTGGTCTGCGGCGACACCGGCGTCGCGCACCTGGCGGCGGCGCTCGGCACGCCGGTCGTGGCGCTGTTCGGGCCCACGGACCCGCGGCTCACCGCGCCCCGCGGGCGCGCCGCCGCGCTGAGCGTGACGACGCCGTGCGCGCCGTGCTTCTACCGGGTGTGCCCCATCGACCACCCGTGCATGCGGGGGATCGCGGCCGAGGACGTCGCCGCCCAGCTCGAGGAGCTCGCCGCCTGATGCCGCTGGCCGTCCTGCACCTGGCCTCGAACCGCTGGTGGACGGGCAGTGCCGACCCGGTGATCCGCCTGGTGGGGGGGCTGCGCGAGCGGGGCCATCGCGTCCTGCTCGGCGTCATCCCGGGCGACCGCTTCGAGGCCAAGGCGCGCGAGGCGGGTCTCGAGCCGCTCACCGGCCTCGACCTCCGGCCGCGGTTCGCGCCGCACACGCTGGCCCGCGACGTGCGGCGCCTGCGGGCCATCCTGCGCCAGGAGCGCATCGACCTGATCCATTGCCACCACTCGCACGACCACTGGCTCGCGCTGCTGGCGCGCGGCGCGAGGACGCCCGCCGTCCCCGTGGCGCGGACGTTCCACAACTTCCGCGCGGTCAAGCGCGACGCGGTCTCCGCGCGCGCCTACCGGCGCACCGCCGCGGCCTTCGCCGTGTCGCGCCAGATCGAGCGCCGGTGCCGCGAGGCGGGCATCCCCGCCGGGCGCGTGCACTGGATCCCCGGCGCCGCCGACCTCGCGCGCTTCACCGGCGACGTCGACCCGGCGCCGATCCGCGAGGAGTTCAAGCTCGGCGCCTCGCCCGTGGTCGTCTCCGTCGCCCGGCTCGCGCCCAACCGCGGCCACGAGCTGCTGCTCGCCGCCTTCAAGCTGCTGCTGGCGAGGTTGCCGCACGCGCGGCTGCTCCTCGTGGGCAAGGGCGAGACGCGCCCGCGGCTCGAGCAGCTCGTGGCGGAGATGGGGGTCGCGGACCGCGTGATCTTCACCGGCTACCGCGACCGCGACCTGCCGGCGGTCGTCGCGGCGGCCGACTGCTTCGCGCTGATGGCGGCCGGCTCCGACGACTCCTGCCGCGCCGCGCTCGAGGCGATGGCGGCGGCCCGCCCGGTCGTCGCCCGCCGCGTTGGCGCGCTCCCGGAGACCGTCGTCCACGGCGAGACCGGCCTCCTGGTCGACGACGACCGGCCGGAGGCCGTGGCCGAGGCGCTGGCCGCGGTGCTCTCCGACCCGGCGCGGGCGCGCCGCATGGGCGAGGCGGGGCGCCGGCGGGCGCAGGCGGAGTTCAGCCCCGAGCGCTCCATCGCCATCGTCGACGCGGTCTACCGCTCGCTGGCGTGAGGATCCTCCACGTGATGTCGTGCCGCGGCTGGTCGTCCGACGCGTACTGGGCGGCCCGGATGAGCCGCGAGCTGGAGCGCCGTGGTCACCGGGTGACGCTCGCGTGCCGCGCCGGGACGGAGTCGCGCGTGATCGCCCGCGTGCGCGAGGAGGGGGTGGCGCGCGTCGAGACGCTCGCGCTCGCGAGCGGCGTCAGGCCGGGGCACGACCGCGCCGACCTCGCGCGGCTGCTCGCCTGGCTGCCCGAGACCGACGTCGTCCACGTCCACCGCGGCAAGGAGCACTGGCTCGCGGCCATCGCCAACCGCCTCAGCCGGACGCCGCGCCCCGTCGTGCGCACGCGCCACATCGCCCAGGCCGTCCGTCCCCACGCCGCGAACCGCTGGCTCTACCGGTCGGCGACGGCGCTCGTCGTCACGGTGACGGAGGCGATCCGCCGGCAGTACCTCGCCGCGGGGCTGGTCGACGCCGGGCGGCTCGTGACGCTGTCGGGGGGAGCCGACGCCGAGGCGTACGCGCCGCGCGCCGCCGACCCCGAGACGCGGCGGCGGCTCGGCGGCGCCGACGGCGAGCCACTGGTCGGCATGATCGGCGGCCTGCGGGTCATGAAGGGGCACATGGTCGTCGTCGACGCGGTGGCGCGGCTGGCGGCCGAGGGCCGGCGGCTGCGCCTGGCGTTCGTCGGGCGCGGCAGCCAGGAGGGACCGGTCCGCCAGATGATCGCGGCGGCCGGCCTCGAGCGCCGGGTGACGCTCGCGGGTTTCGCCGACGACCTGCCCCGGGTCATGGCCGCGCTCGACGTGGCGCTCTACGTCCCGCTGGAGTCCGACGGGATGTCGCGCATCGTCTGGGAGTACCTCGCGGCCGGCCGGCCGCTCGTCGCCTCCCGCGTCGGCGTGGTGCCCGAGGCCCTCGAGGACGGACGGCACGCGCTCCTCGTCCACGCCGGCGACGCCGGCGACCTGGCGCGCGCCCTCGCGCGGATGCTGGACGACGCCGCGCTGCGCGCGCGGCTGGGCGAGGCCGGCCGGCGGCTGCTCCTCGAGCGGCACTCGGGCGCCCGGCTCGCCGCCGCGCTGGAGGAGCGCTACGCCCGGCTCGTGGCGTGAAGATCTCGGTCGTCTCCTTCGACCTCGCCGACAACGCCACGGGCCGCGCCGAGCTGCTCGCGCGGCTCCTGGCGCCCCGCCACGACGTCGCCGTCGTCGGGCCGCTCTTCGGTGAGCGCCTCTGGCCGCCGCTCGCCGGCAGCCCCATCGCTCACCGCGGCGTGCCGGCGCGGCGCCATCCGCGCTTCGTGGCCGACCTCCCCGCGCTCGCCCGGCTCGTGGACGGCGACGTGATCTACGCGTCGAAGCCCCGCCCCACGAGCTTCGGCCTCGCGCTGCTCGCGCGCCGCGGCCGGCCGCTGCTCCTCGACGTCGACGACTGGGAGCTCGGCTTCTTCTATCGCTCCGGGGCGTGGGGACGCGTGGGACGCGCGCTCAACCTCGGCGACCCGAACGGGCTCGCGTGGACCTGGCTCTGCGAGCGGCTCGTGCGCGCTGCCGACGCCGTGACGGTCGCCTCGCGCTTCCTCCAGCGGCGCTTCGGCGGCACGCTGGTGCCCCACGTCCGCGACACGGACGCCTGGAACCCGTCGCGCCACGATGGGGCCGCCGTGCGCGCGACCCTGGACGCCGCGGACCGCGCCGTCGTCATGTTCCTCGGCACGCCGCGAGGCTACAAGGGCGTCGATGACCTCGTCGAGGCCGTGGGCCTCCTCGGCTCGCGGGCCGTGCTCGCCCTGATCGGCGCCCGCCCGGACAGCGACGCCGCGCGCCGGTGGGCCGCGCGCCCGTGGGTCCGCGTCCGGGGCGAGATCCCCTTCGACGACGTTCCGCGCCACCTGATGGCCGCCGACGTCGTGGCCGTGCCGCAGCGGGCCACCACCGACACCGCCGGCCAGGTGCCGGCGAAGCTCTTCGACGCGATGGCGCTCGCGCGGCCGATCGTCGCCACGTCGGTGTCGATGATCCCCGAGATCCTCGACGGCTGCGGCCTCGTCGTCCCCCCGGGCGACGTCGGCCAGCTCTCCGGCGCGATCGCCCGGCTGATCGAGGACCGCGCGCTCGCGTCGGCGCTCGGGCGCCGGGCGCGCGAGCGCTGCGTCGCGGACTACAGCTTCGCCGCCGCCCGCGCCCGCCTGTTCCCGCTGATCGACGAGGTCGCCTCGCGACGGCGTGAGGTGGTCTGGCGGTGACCCGGCTGCTCCTCATCGCGCGGCCGTTCGTCTTCCACGGCGGCGTCGAGCAGGCGACCGCCGGCCTCGTCGGCGCCCTCGTCGAGCACGGCCATGACGTGCACCTCGCCACGCCGCCCGGGCAGCGCCCGATCCCCGGCGTCACGCACCACCGGCTCTCGCTGCCGCCGCTCCCCGGCGCCGCCAGGCTGCTCGCCCTCGCGGTGGCCGCGCGCGCGATCGCCGGCCGCGGCGGCTGGGACGTCGTGCAGAGCCACGAGCGGACGCTCTGCCAGGACGTCTACCGGGCGGGGGAGGGCTGCCACCGCGCCTACCTCGCGTCGCGCGACGAGCCGGCGGGGCGGGCCTTCTACCACCGGGTCGTGCTCGCTCTCGAGCGGCGGGCCTTCGCCGTCACGCCACGCATCGTCGCCATCGCCCGGCGCGGCAAGCGCGAGATCGAGACGCTCTACGGCGTCGATCCCGGCCGCGTGGACGTGGTCTACAACGGCGTCGACCTCGAGCGCTTCCACCCCCGCAACCGGCGCACGCTCCGCGCGGCGGCGCGCGCCGACGCGGGCGTGCCGCCCGGGGCGTGGACGCTCCTGTTCGTGGGCAGCGGCTTCGAGCGGAAGGGCCTCGCGACCGCCGTCGCCGCGCTGGCCGCCCTCGACGACCCCGCCAGCCGTCTGGTCGTCGTCGGCCGCGGCGACGAGGCCGCCCACCGAGCCCTCGCCGCCCGGCTCGGGGTCGCGGACCGGATCGCGTGGCTGGGGCCGCGGCCCGACGTCGAGCGCTGGTACGCCGCGGCCGACGTCTGCGTGCTGCCGAGCCGCTACGAGCCCTTCGGCAACGTTCACCTGGAAGCGCTCGCCTCCGGACTTCCCGTCGTGGCGAGCCGGGAGGCGGGTGGCAGCGAGGTCGTCGAGGACGGCGCGTCGGGACGCATCGTCGATCCCCGGGACCACCACGCGGTGGCGCGGGCGATCGAGGAGTTGCGGGCCGTCCCGGAGCGGGCGGAGGCCGCGCGCCGGAGCGCCGAGCCCTTCACGTTCGCGGCGCAGGTCGGGGCGCTCGGCCGCGTCTGGACCGCCTGCCGCCGGACGCCCAGGGCCAAAATGCGTTGAGATATCGGAGGCTTCGACTTACACTGCCCCCGTGGCGCTGCGCCCGGCCGTCTTCATCGACCGCGACGGGACCCTCACCGAGGAAGTCGGCTACGTGAACCATCCGCGGCGCCTGCGGCTCCTGCCGCGCTCGGCCGAGGCGATCCGGCGACTCAACCAGGCGGGCGTGGCGGCGGTCGTCGTCACGAACCAGGCCGGCGTCGCGCGCGGCTACTTCTCGGAGGAGGTGCTCCACGCCGTGAACCGCGAGCTCGTGGAGCAGCTCAAGCGCGAGGGCGCCCACCTGGACGGCCTCTACGTCTGCCCGCACCACCCGACGGAAGGCGAGCCGCCGTTCCGCGCCCGGTGCGACTGCCGCAAGCCGAAGCCCGGCCTGCTCCAGCGCGCCGCCGCCGACCTGGGCCTCGACCTCGGCGCCTCGACGATGGTCGGCGACAAGGCGTCCGACCTGGTGCCGGGGGCGACGGTGGGCGCGCGCAGCGTGCTGGTGCTGACGGGCTACGGTCTCGGTGAGTGGGAGTTCCGCCGCTCGACGTTCCCCGTGGCGCCCGACCACGTCGCCGGCGACCTGCTCGACGCCGTTGAATGGGTCCTGGGGCGGAGCGCCGCTTGAGCGTCCCGGCCCGGCGGCTCGCCGCGGCGGTCCACGGCTTCGCCTCCCGCACCCTCGTCGTCGTCGGCGACGTCATCACCGACGAGTACCTGCTCGGCAAGCCGGGCCGGATCTCGCGCGAGGCGCCCGTCATCATCCTGAGGTTCACCGAGCGCGACGTGCGTCTCGGCGGCGCGGCCAACGCCGCCAACAACGTCCGCGCGCTCGGCGCCCGCGTGCTGCCGGTGGGGGTCGTCGGCAGCGACCGCGCGGGCGAGGAGCTCGTCGCGCTCTTCGACGCCGCCGGGATCCCGACCGACGGCCTCGTGCCGGAACGCGGGCGCACGACGCCGGTCAAGACGCGCATCATGGCGGGCGGCTATCCGGCCACGCGCCAGCAGGTCGTCCGGCTCGACCGCGAGCCCGCGACGGAGATCGCGCCGGCGACGGAAGACGCACTGCTCGCGCGCCTGGCGGCGGCCGTCGCGGGCGCCGACGCGATCCTCGTCTCGGACTACGGCTACGGGACCGTGACTCCGCGCGTGTTCGAGGGCGTCAAGGCGCTGGCGAGGGAGCGCCGCCTCATCGTGACCGTCGACAGCCGCTACGACCTGCCGCGCTTCACGGGCGTGACCGCCGCCACCCCGAACGAGGCCGAGCTGGCCGACCTCACCGGCGCCCCCGTCGACGACGAGCGGGCCGTGGAGAAGGCGGGCCGCCAGCTGCTCGAGCGCCTGGACGCCCGCATGCTGCTGGTGACCCGCGGCAGCCAGGGGCTCGCCGTCCTCGAGCGCGAGGGGTCAGCGACGTTCATCCCGATCTTCGGCACGGACGAGATCGCCGACGTCACCGGCGCCGGCGACACGGTGATCAGCGTGTTCACGCTCGCCCTCGCGGGCGGCGCCTCGCCCGTCGAGGCGGCCACGCTGGCGAACACCGCCGGCGGGCTGGTCGTGATGAAGCGGGGGACGGCGACGGTGTCGCGGGGCGAGCTGCTCGGGGCGCTCGGCGCCGGCGCCCCGTGAGGCGGCCGCTCACCGTGGACGAGGCCGCCGCGCTCGCCGAGCGCCTCCGCGCCGAGGGCAAGCGCATCGTGCTCGCCAACGGCTGCTTCGACCTGCTCCACGTCGGACACGTCCGCTACCTCGAGGGGGCGCGCGCCCTCGGCGACGTGCTCTTCGTCGGCATCAACGCCGACGCGGCCGTCGCGCGCCTCAAGGGCGAGGGACGCCCGGTGATGCCGGCCGCCGAGCGCGCCGAGCTCCTCGCGGCGCTCCGGCCGGTGGACCACGTGGTGGTCTTCGACGAGGACACCGCGGACCGGCTGGTCGCGCGCCTGAGGCCCCACGTCCACGCCAAGGGGACCGACTACACGGCCCGGTCCGTGCCGGAGGCGGGGACCGCGCGCGCCGTCGGCGCCGAGGTCGCCATCGCGGGCGACCCGAAGAGCCACTCGACGCGCGACCTCATCGCGCGCATCCGGGGACAGGCCCGGTGAACGTCGCGCTCGTGAAGCTGTCGTCCCTCGGCGACGTCGTCCACGCGCTGCCCGCGGCCGCCACGCTGCGGGCGCGGCGCCCGGATGCGCGCATCACGTGGATCGTGGAGCGGCGGGAGGCGGCCGTGCTGGCGGGCCATCCCGCGATCGACGAGGTCGTGACGGTCGACACGCGGGCGTGGCGGCGCTCTCGCGGCCCGGCCGGGTGGCTCGCGGCCGGGCGGGCGATCGCGTCGCTTCGCGCGCGGCTCCGGGCCGGGCGATTCGACGTCGCGGTGGATCTCCAGGGGCTGCTCAAGAGCGGCGTGCTCGTCGGCATGACCGGCGCGCCGCTGCGGATCGGCTTCGACCCGCGACACTCGCGCGAGATGAGCGCCCTCTTCACCAACCGCCGGATCGTGCCGGCGCCCGGCCGCCACGTGGTCGAGCACTACCTGGCCCTCGTCGAGCCGGTGGCGCCCGGCCCGCCGGTGCTGGAGTTCCGGCTGCCGTCCGATCCCGCCGCCGACGCGGCGATCGACGACGCCTTCGCCGCGGCCGGGCTCAAGCCGCGAGACCGCGTCGCGGTCATCAACCCGGGCGCGGGCCGGCCCGACAAGCGGTGGCCCGCCGAGCGCCACGCCGCGGTGGCGCGGCGGCTGGCGTCGGACGCGGGCGCGCGCGTCCTCGTCGTGTGGGGGCCCGGGGAGGAGGCGCTGGGCCACGCCATCGTCGCGGGCGGCGGCGCCGGCGTCCTGCTCGCCCCGCCGACGGACCTCCACCGGCTCATCGCCGTCCTTCGCCGGGCGAGCGTGGTCGTGGCCGGGGACACGGGACCGATCCATCTCGCCGCCGCCCTCGGCACGCCCTGCGTGGGGATCTACGGCCCGACGGCCGCGGCCCGCAACGGCCCCTACGGCCCCGGGCACCGGACGCTCCAGGGGCCGGACGGGCGCGTGGAGTCGGTCGGCGTCGACGCCGTCGCCGCGGCCGCGATCGAGCTGCTCGGATGAGCGACCGTCGCCCGGGCCCGAGGCGCGCCACGGCGGGGCGCGTCCGAGCGCTCGTCAGGATGACGGGAGCCGTCGAGGCGCTCCGACCATCGATCGTCCGGCGCCCATGTCGCCTCCGGCGCGACGGATGACGCCCCCCCGGCTCAGCGTCGCGATCGTCACGCTCAACGAGGAAGCGCGGCTGCGCGCCTGTCTCGAGAGCGTCGCCTGGGCCGACGAGATCGTCGTCGTGGACGCCGAGTCGCACGACAAGACCGCGCAGATCGCCCGGGAGTTCACGGACCGCGTGGTGGTGCGGCCGTGGCCCGGCTTCGCCGCCCAGAAGAACTTCGCGCTGGAGCAGGCCCGCGGGGAGTGGATCCTGTCGCTCGACGCCGACGAGGAGGTCTCGCCGGAGCTGCGCGAGGAGCTCGCGCGAGTGACGCGCGAGGCGGGCGCCCTCGACGGCTACGCGATCCCCCGCCGCAACGTCTTCATGGGGCAGTGGATCCGCCACGGCGGGCTCTACCCGGACTGGCAGGTCCGGCTCTTCCGCCGGGGGCGGGGCCGGTTCGGCGAGCGCGACGTCCACGAGTCGGTCCACGTCGACGGCCCGGTCGGCCGGCTCGCCGGCCACCTCGTCCACCGCAGCTACCGCGACGTCACCGACTTCTTCGAGCGGGCCCACCGCTACTCGACCCTCGCCGCCGAGGAGCACGTGCGCCGGGGCGGCTCGGCGCGCGCCCGCGACCTCGTCTTCCGGCCGCTCGGGCGCTTCCTCTCGATGTACGTCGTCCGCCGGGGCTTCCTCGACGGCCGCAAGGGGCTTCTGCTCGCCGGGCTGTACGCGTACTATGTGTTCATGCGCACGGCCAAGGTGTGGGAAGCGGCGAGGCGCCGATGACGACGCGGGCGCGCGTGCTGTCCGGGATGCGGCCGACGGGGCGGGTCCACCTCGGCAACTATCTCGGCGCGCTGAAGAACTGGGTGACGCTGCAGGACGACTACGACTGCTTCTTCTTCGTCGCCAACTGGCACGCGCTCACCACGGACGTCGAGAACGTCCGCGAGGTGCCGTCGGCCACCGTGGAGATGATCGCCGACTGGCTGGGCGCGGGCCTCGATCCCCAGCGGTCGACGATGTTCGTCCAGTCGTGGGTCCCGGAGCACGCGGAGCTCCACCTGCTCCTGTCGATGATCACGCCGGTCGGCTGGCTGGAGCGCGTGCCGACCTACAAGGAGATGATCGAGCAGCTCGGCCTCGAGTCGCCGTCGTACGGCTTCCTCGGCTACCCGCTGTTGCAGGCCGCCGACATCCTCATGTACAAGCCCGCGTGGGTGCCCGTCGGCATCGACCAGGTGCCGCACATCGAGCTGACCCGGGAGGTCGCCCGGCGGTTCAATCACGCCTTCGGCGAGGTCTTCCCCGAGCCGCAGGCGAAGCTGACCGAGATCCCGAAGGTGCCCGGCACCGACGGCCGGAAGATGTCGAAGTCGTACGGCAACGCCATCTACCTCTCGGACTCCGAGGCGGAGATCCGCGAGAAGGTGAGGCCGATGCTGACCGATCCCGCGCGCAAGCGGCGCAGCGACCCCGGCAACCCCGAGGTGTGCCCCGTCTTCGACCTGCACGAGATCTTCACGCCGCCGGCCGACCGCGAGTGGGCGGCGACCGGCTGCCGGACGGCGGGCATCGGCTGCCTGGACTGCAAGGGCAAGCTGCTCGAGCACATGCTGCCGGCCCTGGCGCCGATCCGCGAGCGGCGGCAGCAGTTCGCGGAGAAGCCCGACGCGATCGTCGACATCCTGCGCGAGGGCTCGGCGCGCGCCCGGGTCACGGCGCAGGCCACCATGCAGGACGTCCGCCGCGTGGTGACGCTCGCCCCGTGAGCGACGCCGCCGCGCCGCCGGCCGCCCTGACGCTCCGGGTGGGGGAGTTCGAGGGGCCTCTCGACCTGCTGCTGCACCTCTGCCGCACCAGCGAGGTCGACCTCGCCGCGCTGCCGGTCCAGACCATCACCGACCAGTACCTGGCGCACCTCGAGGCGATGCAGTTCAGGGACCTCGAGGCGGCCGGCGCCTTCCTCGTCATGGCGGCGACCCTCATCTACCTCAAGTCCAGGCTGCTGGTGCCGGCCGACGAGCAGGCCGAGGCGCCGGACGAGGAGGCCGAGGCGCTCAGGCACGAGCTGGAGGAGCGCCTGCGCGAGTACGCGCGCGTGAAGGCGCTGGGCGTCTGGCTGGCCGAGCGGGAGGCGGAGCAGGCCCTGGTGTGGGGCCGCAGCGTGAACGGGCTGCCGGCGCCGGACGACGTGCCGCTCGAGGACCTGTCCGTGCATCTGCTCGAGCGGGCCATGAGACGGCTCGTCGAGGAGCAGGCGCGGCGGCGGCCGCGCGAGGTCCAGCCGGAGCCGATCACGCTGCTCGAGCGCATGACGGAGATCCTCCGCGTGCTGCGCGACACGTGGTCGCTGCTGTTCTCGTCGATCGTGGGCGCCGACCGCCAGCGCGCGGAGGTCGTGGTGACGCTGCTTGCGGTGCTGGAGCTGACGCGGCTCGGCAACGTCCGGACGCAGCAGACGGACCTCTTCGGCGACATCGTCATCGAGCGGCGGCCGGACGCGCCGCTCACGATCGCAGCGTCGGCCGACGGGACGCCGCCGGGACGCGCCGGCGCGGGGACGCAGGGGGGAGAGGGATGATCGACACGCGTGACGGCGGCGCCCCGGGCGCCGCGGGACGGGACGGACGATGACGCCCACGGACGTCGTCGAGGCGCTGCTGTTCGCCTCCGACACGCCGCTCGAGGCCGAGCGCATCCGCGAGGTGCTGGAGCTGGCCGGCGCGGACGAGGCGCGCGCGCTGGTCGACGAGCTCCGCGCGCGCTACGCCGCCGCCGACAGCGCGCTGGCCATCGCCGAGGTGGGCGGCGGCTACCGGATGGTGACCCGCCCCGAGACGGCGCCCTGGCTGCTGAAGCTGGCGAAGAGCCGCACGAAGGCGCGACTGTCGCGCCCCGCGCTCGAGACGCTGGCGATCGTCGCGTACCGGCAGCCGGTGTCGCGGCCCGAGATCGACGCCATCCGCGGCGTCAACTCCGACGGCGTCCTCGAGAGCCTGCTCGAGCGCCGCCTCGTCAGGATCGCCGGACGCAAGGACGCGCCCGGGCGCCCCTTCCTCTACGAGACGACCCGCGAGTTCCTCGTCGCCTTCGGCCTGCGCGACCTGGGCGACCTGCCGAAGGTCGAGGGCGAGCTCATCGTGCCCGAGGTCGCCGCGGGCGCCGAGGTCGCCGTGAGCCCGGATGGCCGCCCTGAGACTGAACAAGATCCTGGCCCTGGCAGGGCTGGCGTCGCGCCGGAGAGCTGACGACCTCATCCTCGCCGGGCGCGTCACGGTCAACGGGCGCGTGGTCCGGGAGGTGGGCACGCAGGCGGATCCGGCCGTCGACCGGATCGAGGTCGACGGGCGCGCCATCCCTCCCGCCGAGGCGCCCCGCTACGTCCTCCTCAACAAGCCGCGCGGCGTGCTGACCTCGCGCAGCGACCCGCACGGGCGCCCGGTGGTGACCGATCTCGTGCCATCCGACGCGCGGCTCTACCCCGTCGGCCGCCTCGACGCCGACGTCGAGGGCGCGCTGATCCTCACCAACGACGGCGCGCTCACGCACCGGCTGCTGCATCCCCGCTACGCGGTGCCGCGCGTGTACGAGGCCGACGTGCACGGGCGCGTGTCGCCGCAGGACGTCGCGCGCTGGCGGCGCGGCGTCGAGCTGGAGGACGGCCCCGCCGTGCCCGTCGCGGTGCAGCTCGTGTCGTCCGGGTCGACCAGCCGGCTCAGGCTCACGTTCACCGAGGGGCGCAAGCACGAGGTGAAGCGCTACTGCCGGGCGCTCGGCCACCCGGTCGCGTGGCTCCGCCGCGTCGCGTTCGGTCCCGTCGCGCTGGGCGACCTGCCGCCCGGGCGCTGGCGGGCGCTCGAGGCGCGCGAGGTGAGCGCGCTGCGCCGGGTGGCGAGCGGCGCGCCCGCGCCGCGGAAGCGCGGGTGACCGCGCGCGCTTGCGCGCGTTCCGAGCGATGGCCTATAATGCGCGGTATTCGGTGACCGGGCAGGAGTCCCTATGAACCTGGACGATTGGCGTTCCAGGATCAACGACCTCGACAACCAGATCCTCAACCTCCTCAACAAGCGCGCCGAGGCCGCTCTCGAGATCGGAGACCTCAAACGCCGACAGGAGCTGCCGGCGTATGCGCCCGAGCGCGAGGCCGAGATCCTGGCGCGGCTGGTCGCCCGCAGCGACGGCCCCCTGACCGCCGACGCGATCCGCGCCATCTGGCGCGAGATCCTCTCCGGGTGCCGCGCGCTCGAGCACCCGCTCACCGTCGGTTACCTCGGCCCGCCCGCGACGTTCACCCACCAGGCGGCCCTCCAGCAGTTCGGCGCCTCCGTCGAGTACCGGCCGGCCCGTTCCATCGCCGACGTCTTCGACGAGGTCGAGCGGGGCCGCGCGCACTTCGGCGTGGTGCCGGTGGAGAACACGACGGAGGGCGCCGTCAACGTGACGCTGGATCGGCTGATCGACACCGACGCCGTCATCACCGGCGAGCTGTCGCTGCCCATCGCCCAGCACCTGCTGTCGCGCGCCGAGGGCCTCGCCGACGTGAAGCTCGTCGTCTCGCACCCGCAGGCGCTGGCGCAGTGCCGGCGCTGGCTCGCCGACCACCTGCCGGACGTCCCGACGCAGGAGATGGCGTCCACGGCGGCGGCGGCCGAGCTCGCGGCCGGCGACGCCGCCGTCGCCGCGATCGCGTCGGACCTGGCGGCGCGGCTCTACGGCGTGCCCGTGCTCCGGCCGCGCATCGAGGACAACCCGCACAACGCCACGCGGTTCCTCGTCCTCGGGCGCCATCCCGCCGGCCCCAGCGGGCGCGACAAGACGTCGATCCTCTTCGTCATGCGCAACCAGCCCGGCGCCCTCCACGACATCCTCGAGCCCTTCGCCCGCCGCGGGCTGAACCTCACCAAGATCGAGTCGCGCCCGGCGAGGCGGCCGCCGTGGGAGTACGTGATCTTCGTCGATTTCGAGGGACACCGGGACACCCCGGTCGTCGCCTCGGCGCTCGCCGAGATCGGGGACCGGGCCCTGTTCCTCAAGGTCCTCGGCTCGTACCCGGCGGGATAAGGAGACAGCATGTCGACCCAGTGGGAATCCCTGGCGAACGAGCACATCCTCGGGATCGCCCCGTACGAGCCGGGCAAGCCGATCGAGGAGCTGGAGCGCGAGCTGGGGATCGCCGACGCGATCAAGCTGGCGTCGAACGAGAACCCGCTGCCTCCCTCGGACCGGGTGCAGAAGGCGGTGGCGGCCGCGCTCGGCCACCTGAACCGCTACCCCGACGGCAGCGGCTTCTACCTGCGCCAGGCGCTCGCCAAGCGCCACGGCGTCACGCCCGAGCAGGTCATCCTCGGCAACGGCAGCAACGAGCTCATCGAGCTGCTCGTGCGGACGTTCCTCAAGCCGGGGGACGAGGCGGTCGTCCCGCACCCCTCGTTCGTCGTCTACCCGATGATCGTGCAGGCCGCGGGCGGCATCCGGGTCATGGTGATGCTGAAGGACTACCGCCTCGACCTCGAGGCCATGGCCCGGGCGATCACGCCGATGACGAAGATCGTCTTCATCGCCAACCCCAACAACCCGACGGGCACCATCGTCACGGCCGAGGAGGTCGAGCAGTTCATGGCGCGGGTCCCCGAGCGCGCCATCGTCGTCTTCGACGAGGCGTACATCGAGTTCGCCCTCGGGCCGGACTTCCCGGACTCGCTGGGCTACATGCGTCAGGGGCGCAAGGTCATCGTGCTCCGCACGTTCTCCAAGGCGGCGAGCCTCGCCGGCCTCCGCGTCGGCTACGCGCTCGCCGAGGCGGACGCGGTCTCGCTGATGAACCGCATCCGCCAGCCCTTCAACGTCAACTCGCTGGCGCAGGCGGCCGCGCTCGCCGCGCTCGAGGACGACGCCCACGTGCTGGAGTGCGTGCGGATGATCGACGCCGGCCGGCACTTCCTCTACGACGAGTTCAAGGCGCTGGGCCTCAAGGCGGTCCCGTCCCGGGCCAACTTCATCCTGGTCGACGTGGGCCGCAGCGCCGCTGAGATCTACCAGCAGCTCCTCCACCAGGGCGTCATCGTCCGGCCGATGACGTCCTTCGGCATGGAGAGCACGCTCCGCATCACGGTCGGGACGCCCGAGGAGAACCGGCGTCTCGTGAAGGGCCTGCGCGCGGCGCTCGGAAAGCGGGCGCCGTGATCCGCCGCCTGGCCGTCGTCGGCGTGGGCCTCCTCGGTGGCTCGGTCGCCAGGGCGGCCCGCGCCCGCGGCCTCGCGCGTGAGATCGCCGGCGTCGGGCGCGACGCCGGCCGGCTCGGTCCGGCGGTCGCCGACGGCACCCTCGATCACGCCACCACCGACCTCGCCGGCGGACTCCGCGGGGCGGACCTCGTGGTGCTCGCCGCGCCCGTCGGCGCCATCGAGCGGCTGCTGCCCGCGGTGTGGCAGGCGGCCGGCGACGACGCCGTGATCACCGACGTCGGCTCCACCAAGGCGGCCATCGTCGCGGCGGCCCGGCGGCTCGCCGCCGGGCGGCCGCTGGCGTTCGTCGGCAGCCACCCGATGGCCGGCTCGCACCGCAGCGGCTACGCCGCGGCCCGCGCCGACCTCTTCCACGGCGCGGTCGTCGTCGTCACGCCGACGGAGTCGAGCGCCCCGGCCGCCGTCAAGACCGTGACGGCGTTCTGGGAGGGGACGGGCGCCGCGCGCGTCGTCACCCTCGACCCCGAGGCGCACGACCGCGCGGTGGCGGCGGTCAGCCACCTGCCGCACCTCGCCGCGTTCGCGCTCGTCGACGCGGTCGCGCGCTTCGACCCGTCCGCCCTCGACATCGCGGGCCGGGGCTTCCGCGACACCACGCGGGTGGCGGCGGCCGACCCCGAGGTGTGGGAGGAGATCTTCCTGGCCAACCGTGACGCGCTGCGCGAGGCGCTCGGCGCCTACAGGGACTCGCTCGCGGCGCTCGAGCGGATGGTCGCCGCCGGCGACGCGGCGGCGCTGCGCGAGACGCTCGCGCGGACCAGGGCGCGGAGGGAGACGCTGCCGTGAAGCTCAGGGTGCGTCCGGCGCGGCGGCTCTCGGGGCGGGTCGAGGTTCCGGGCGACAAGTCGGTCTCCCACCGCGCGGCGCTGCTGGGCGCGATCGCCGACGGGGTCACCGAGATCCGTGGCTTCCTCGAGGCCGAGGACTGCCTCCGAACGGTCGCCGCCGTCGAGGCCCTCGGGGCCGAGGTGACGCGGAAGGGGCCGGGCGAGTACCGCATCGCGGGCGCGGGCCTGCGCGGCCTCGGCGAGCCGGCCGACGTGATCGACTGCGGCAACTCGGGGACGACCGCGCGCCTGCTGCTCGGCGTCCTCGCCGGGCAGCCGTTCTGGACGTTCCTCACCGGCGACGCGTCGCTGCGGCGCCGCCCGATGGCGCGCGTCGGCGAGCCGCTCCGCCGGATGGGCGCGACCGTCGTCGGGCGCGCCGACGGCGCGAAGCTGCCGCTGGCCGTGCGGGGAGCCGGGCGGCTGTCGCCGATCGCCCACGTCTCGCCGGTCGCCTCGGCCCAGGTGAAGTCGGCGATCCTCCTCGCCGGCCTCTACGCCGGCGGTCCCGTGTCGGTCACCGAGCCCCAGCAGTCGCGCGACCACTCGGAGCGGATGCTCGAGCGGTTCGGCGCCCGCGTGGAGCGCGACGGCCTCACGGTGACGGTGACGCCGGGGCCGCTGCGCGGGACGTCGGTGACGGTCCCCGGCGACATCTCCTCGGCGGCGTTCCTGCTCGTCGCGGGGCTCCTCGTCCCGGGCTCGCGCGTGACCGCCGCGGGCATCGGCCTCAACCCGACGCGCACGGGGCTCCTCGACGCGCTCGGCGCGATGGGCGCCTCCCTCGCGATCTCCGGCTCCGACGGCCCGGGCGAGCCCCTCGGCGACGTGACCGCGTCCCACGCCGAGCTGCGCGCCACGACCGTCGCCGGCGCGCTCGTGCCGAGGCTCGTCGACGAGGTTCCCGTCCTCGCGGTGGCGGCGGCGCTCGCCCGCGGGCGCACGGAGATCCGCGACGCCGCCGAGCTCAGGGTGAAGGAGTCCGACCGCCTCGCCGCGCTCGCGCGCGAGCTGGGCGCCATGGGAGCCGCCGTCAGCGAGCTGCCGGACGGGCTCGCGATCGAGGGGCCGGCGAGGCTCCGCGGCGCCGCCGTCGCCAGCGGCGGCGACCACCGGATCGCGATGGCGCTCGCCGTCGCGGGCCTCGTCGCCGACGGCGAGACCGTGATCGACGACGTCGAGTGCATCGCGACGTCGTTCCCGCAGTTCGTCGACCTCGTCAACGCCCTGGCCGGCGGCGACGCCGCGAGCCTGGAGCCGTGATGGAGCAGCCGGCGCCGCCGCGCCGCCGGGCGCGACCCGTCGTCACGATCGACGGCCCCGCCGGGGCCGGCAAGAGCACCGTGGCGCGGGCGCTGGCCCGGCGCCTCGGCTTCCGGCTGATCGACACGGGGGCCATGTACCGGGCGCTCGCGTGGAGCGTCGACCGCGCCGGCCTGCCGGCGGAGGACGGCTCCGCGCTGCGCCGCCACCTGGCCGCCACCCGCGTGGAGCTCCACGACGACCGGGTGCACGTCGACGGCCGGGACGTGACGGGCGAGATCAGGACGCCCGCCATCAGCGAGCTGACATCGAAGCTCACCACGCTGGCGCCGGTTCGTGAGAAGATCACGCCCCTGCAGCGGGAGATGGCGGCCGGAGGGGGCGTGGTGCTCGAGGGGCGGGACACGGGTACCGTGGTGTGCCCCGACGCCGAGGTGAAGTTCTACCTCAGCGCCTCGGTGGAGGAGCGCGCCCGCCGCCGCCAGGCCGAGCTCCGCGCCCGCGGCGTCGACGTCGACCTCGAGGCCGTCCAGGCCGACATCCAGGCTCGCGACGTCCAGGACACGACCCGGAAGCTCGCGCCCCTGCGCAAGGCCGACGACGCCATCGTCGTCGACACCACGGGGCTCAGCCTCGAGCAGGTGATCGAGAGTATGCTGGGGGAGATCAAGCGCCGGTGCTCTACGCGATCCTGAAGCCGTTCGCGGTGGCGCTCATGCGCCTGCTCTGGCGGCTGGAGGGGCGCGGGGTCCAGCACCTCCCGCGGGAGGGAGCGGTGCTGCTGGTCGCGAACCACGCGAGCGTGCTCGATCCCCCGCTGGTGGGCGGCGTGAGCCCCCGGCAGGTGTCGTTCCTCGCCAAGGCGGAGCTGTTCGACATCCCGCTGTTCGGGCGGTTCATCCGCGCGCTGAACGCGCACCCCGTGCGCCGCGAGGGCTCGGACCCGGGCGCGCTCCGGACGGCCCTGAAGACCCTGGAGCAGGGCAAGGCGCTCCTGGTCTTCCCGGAGGGGACGCGCAGCCCCGACGGCACGCTGCGTCCGGGCAAGGCGGGGGCGGGGATGATCGCGGCGCTCAGCAGAGCGCCGGTGATTCCTGTATATATCAGTGGCTCCGGCCGGTGCTGGCCACGGGGGGCGTGGCTGCCGCGGCCGGGCAAGGTGACCATCACGTTCGGCCCCCCGCTGCGCTTCGCGGCGCCGGCGGGAGCCGGGAGGAAGGACTCGTACGAGGCCGCCAGCCGGGAGATGATGGCGGCCATCGCGCGCCTCAAGGACGGTGCCAGCCCCGCGGGGCGGGTCACGTCGCCGCGTGAGGAGGATCCGGCGAACGGCGAGGTGGGTGTGGGAGGAGCCTCGATCTCGCCCAAATACACCGATGGGAGGAACGGGCAGCATGGAGAAGGATGAACCGCGCACCAGCCTCGGCGGCCACAGAAAGGAGGGGACCCAGGGCTCGGCCGAGGAGCGCATGGAGGACTGGTACGGCACGACCGGGATCACGGAGTTCGAGGAGGGCGAGGTGGTCCGCGGGCGCGTGGTGCACGTCGGCTCCAGCGAGGTCCTCGTCGACGTCGGCTACAAGAGCGAAGGCGCCATCCCGATCGAGGAGTTCCACCGGAGCGGCAGCCTGCCCAAGGTCGGCGACGAGCTCGACGTCTACCTCGAGGCCAAGGAGGACGCCGAAGGCCTCATCGTCCTCTCCAAGGAGAAGGCCGACAAGATCAAGGTCTGGGACATGATCTCCCAGGCCTACGACAAGGGCGCGCCGATCGAGGGCCGCGTGGTCGAGGTGGTCAAGGGCGGCGTCGCCGTCGACGTCGGCGTCAAGGCCTTCCTCCCCGGCTCGCAGGTCGACCTGCGCCCGGTCAAGAACCTCGCCGGCATGGTGGGGCAGACGATCCGGGCCAAGGTGATCAAGCTGAACCGCCGGCGCGGCAACGTCGTGCTCTCGCGGCGCGTCGTCCTCGAGGAGGAGCGGGAGGAGAAGAAGAAGCACACGCTCCAGGTCCTCCAGGAGGGCATGACGCTCACCGGCACGGTGAAGAACATCACCGACTACGGCGCGTTCATCGATCTCGGCGGCATCGACGGCCTCCTGCACGTCACCGACATGAGCTGGGGCCGCGTCGGCCATCCCTCGGAGATCTTCCAGGTCGGCGACCAGGTCGAGGTCGTGGTCCTGCACTTCGACCGCGAGACCGGCCGCGTGTCGCTCGGCTACAAGCAGAAGTCGTCCGATCCGTGGGAGAACGTCGAGCAGCGCTACGCGCCGGGCACCAAGGTGCGGGGCCGCGTGGTGAGCCTGACGAACTACGGGGCGTTCGTCGAGCTGGAGCCGGGCGTGGAGGGCCTCGTCCACGTGTCCGAGATGTCGTGGACGCGGCGGGTCCGCCACCCGTCCAAGATCGTCAACGTCGGCGACGAGGTCGACGTCGTCGTGCTCGACGTCAACCGGGGCGCCAAGCGGATCTCGCTCGGCATGAAGCAGGTCGAGCCGGATCCCTGGCAGACCATCGAGGAGCGCTACAAGCCCGGGACGCGGGTCGCCGGCAAGGTGCGCAACCTGACGGACTTCGGCGCCTTCATCGAGCTGGAGCCCGGGGTGGACGGCCTGCTGCACATCTCCGACATGTCGTGGACGCGCTCCGTGGGCCACCCGTCGGAGGTCTTGAAAAAGGGGCAGGACATCGAGACGCAGATCCTCAGCATCGACCGCGAGAACAAGCGGATCTCGCTCGGCCTCAAGCAGATCCAGCCCGACCCGTGGTCGACGGTCGCCCAGCGCTACCCGATGGGCTCTCGCGTGACGGGCAAGGTCGTCCGCCTCACGGACTTCGGCGCCTTCGTGGAGCTGGAGCCCGGGGTCGACGGCCTGCTGCACATCTCCCAGATGTCGAACCGGCCGATCGGCCGCCCCGACGAGATCGTCAGCGTGGGCGACGAGCTGACGCTGCTCGTGATCCGGGTGGATCCCAACGAGCGGCGCATCGGGCTCAGCCTGAAGGAGCTGGCCCACGCCGTCGACCTCGGCCACGAGGACCGGAGCGGCGACCGGGGCCGGCGCGGGCGCAAGGGCAAGCACCGCGGCGACTATGACTACGACGACGAGGAGTAGCCTCTGACGTGGGACGCCGCTTCACCGTCGTCGCCGTCACGATCGCGCTGTGGCTCGGCACCCTGGGGCTCTTCCTGGTCGCCGTGCCCGCCGCCCTCCGCGGCACGGACGGCCCGGGGCTCGGCATCGGGCCGCGCGTCGCGATCGTCGAGCTGGAAGGCATCATCGTCGACGTCGAGGGCCTCCTCCGCGAGCTGAAGGAGCACCGCGACAACCCGCTCGTCCGCGCGGTCGTCGTCCGCATCAACAGCCCGGGCGGCGTCGTCGGTCCCACCCAGGAGCTGCACGACGCGCTGCTGAGGCTGCGGCAGGCCGGCAAGCCCGTCGTCGCCTCACTCGGGGCCGTCGCTGCCTCCGGCGGCTACTACGTCGCGGTCGCGGCCGACCAGATCTACGCGAACCCCGGCACGCTCACCGGCTCGATCGGCGTCATCATGCAGATGGCCAACCTCGAGAACCTCATGAAGAAGGTCGGGGTGGACTACGTCGTCGTGAAGGCCGGCCAGTTCAAGGACCTCGGCAACGTCTCGCGGCCGATGACGCCCGAGGAGCGGCGCGTGCTCCAGTCGCTGCTCGACGACGTGCACGCCCAGTTCATCTCCGCGGTCGCCCGCGGGCGCAAGCTCGACCGCGACGAGGTGGCGCGGTTCGCCGACGGGCGCATCTTCTCCGGCGTCCAGGCGCGGACGCTCAGGATGGTCGACGAGCTCGGGGGCCTGGAGGACGCCGTCGACCGCGCAGCGCGGCTCGCCGGGCTGGACGTCCCGCCGCGCGTGATCCCGCCGCGCCGCCGGTTCTCGATCTTCGACCTGCTGGGAGCGCGGCTCGGCCTGGCCGGCGAACAGCTCTTCACGCCCCGGCTGCCCGTGTTCAAGACGCCTCTCTATCTCATGGACTGACAGGGAGACGGGCGCCTGAAGCTCGAGCGAAGCAGCAGCGCTTCGGGTCCAAGCACCTGCCGCATCGTAGGTTTTCCCGATCGGTCCGCGCCGGTTTCCCGGCGGGCCATGGCGCTAACTCCTTATGATGGTTGACATTCTCGCGTTCGACGTGCTACGGTGCGGACGGGTTTCGAGGCTGGTCCCCGACCTTGGACGGAGTGCGCGATGACGAAAGCCGAGCTGATCGACGAGGTCTCGAAGGTCGCGAACCTGACGAAGAAGGAAACCGAGACCATCGTCAACACGATCTTCGACAACATCACCGACGCCCTGGCGAAGGGCGACAAGGTCGAGCTGCGCGGCTTCGGCAGCTTCCGGATCCGCCACCGGAACTCCCGGAAGGGCCGGAACCCGAAGACGGGCACCGCCGTCGACGTCCCCGAGAAGCGGGTGCCGTTCTTCAAGGTCGGCAAGCGACTGCGCGAGCTGGTCAACACGTGAGGCGGCGCCCGGCCGCGTGAAGCGCCTCTGGGCGCCCTGGCGGATGGCCTGGCTCGCCGGCGCCGAGGCCCCCGCCGGCTGCATTTTCTGCAACGCCCTGTCCGCCGGCGACGACCGCCGCCTCCTGGTGGTGTTGCGCTCGACCCACGCCTACCTCATCCTCAACGCGTACCCGTACACCTCGGGACACCTGATGGCCGTCGTGAACCGCCACGTGGCCGCCGTCGCCGACGCGACGGCCGAGGAGATCGCCGACGCCATGCGCCTCGTGGGCGCCGCCACCCGCGCGCTCGCCGACGAGTACCGCGCGCAGGGCTTCAACATCGGCATCAACCAGGGCCGCGCCGCGGGCGCCGGGATCGAGGGCCACCTGCACGTCCACGTCGTGCCGCGCTGGGAGGGCGACTCGAACTTCATGCCGGTCGTCGGCGAGGTGCGGGTGCTCCCGGAGGCGCTCGAGACGACCTGGGAACGCCTGGCGAGACGCCTGCGTGGCTGATCCGTCCGACGGCGCCACGCCGATGATGCGGCAGTACCGGGAGCTGAAGCAGCGGTTCCCGGATCACCTGCTCCTGTTCCGGCTCGGCGACTTCTACGAGCTGTTCTTCGAGGACGCCGAGGACGGGGCGCGGCTCCTGTCCATCACGCTCACCTCACGGCAGGGCGCGCCCATGGCCGGCATCCCGCACCACGCCGCGGAGTCGTACATCGCGCGGCTGGTCCGCGCCGGGCGCAAGATCGCGCTGTGCGAGCAGCTCGAGGCGCCGGGCAAGGGCAGGAAGCTGCTGCGCCGCGACGTCGTGCGCGTGATCACGCCGGGCACCGTGACCGACACGGCCTACCTCGCCACGGCGGCCAACAACTTCCTGCTGGCCGTCGCCGCCGCGCGCGAGGGCACCGGCATCGCGCTGCTCGACGTCTCCACCGGGGAGTTCTGGGTCGGCCAGGACGCCCCCGGCGAGCGCGCGACCCTGGAGGCGGCGCTGCTGCGCCGTCCCGTGGAGATCGTCGTGCCGGAGACGCTGCGCGAGGCGGCCGACACCGTGGCCCGGCTCGCCGCGACGGGCGCGACGCTGACCTTCTGGGACCCGGCGGCGTTCGCGCCGCGGCGCGCGGCGTCGGCGCTGGCCGGCCACTTCGGCGTCCCGGGACTCGAGGCCTTCGGCGTCGGCGACATGGCCGCCGGCGTCGGGGCGGCGGGCGGCGCGCTCGACTACGTGCGCGCGACCCAGGGCGAGCGGCTCGGTCACATCACGCGGCTCACGCGGCTGGCCGCCTCGGACGCGATGGTCCTCGACGCCACCGCGGTCGAGACCCTGGAGCTGGTCGAGTCGCGCGAGGGGGACCTCCGCGGCTCGCTGCTCGGGGTGGTGAACGAGACCGTCACGCCGATGGGCGGCCGGCTGCTGCGCCAGTGGCTCCTCCGCCCGCTGCTCGACGTCGCGGCGATCGCCGAGCGCCAGGACGGCGTCGCCGCGCTCGTGGAGGCGCCGGCCGAGCGGGCGCGGCTCCGCGGCCTGCTCCGGCGCGTCGGCGACCTCGAGCGCCTGACGAGCCGCGCCACACTGGGCGTGGCGCACGCGCGCGACCTCGCCGGTCTCCGCGCCTGCCTCGATCCGCTGGAGGACATCGCCGCCGCCGTGGCGGGGATCGAGGCGCGTCTGGTCGCCGTGGCGCGCGGCGAGCTGGCCCCGCTGGGGGACCTCCGGACGCTCCTCCACGCGGCGCTCGTGGACGAGCCGCCGCTCACCCTGCACGACGGCGGGCTGATCCGCGAGGGCTGGAGCGAGGCGCTCTCGGCGATCGTGGAGGACGCGCGCCAGGCGCGCGCGTGGATCGCGGGCCTCGAGGAGCGCGAGCGCGCGCGCACGGGCCTCTCGACGCTGCGCGTGAAGTTCAACCGCGTCTTCGGCTACGGCATCGAGGTAAGCCACGCCCAGGCCGCCCGCGTGCCCGCCGACTACGTCCGCCGCCAGACGCTCACCGGCGCCGAGCGCTTCGTGACGCCGGAGCTGAAGGAGTACGAGGCCCGGGTCCTGGGGGCCGACGAGCGCCGGCGTCGCCTCGAGTACGAGCTGTTCGACGACGTCCGGCGCCGCGTCGCCGCCCGGGCGCCCGAGCTGCTCGGGACGGCGCGCGCGCTCGCGAGGCTGGACGTCCTGGCGGCGCTGGCCGAGGTGGCCCACGCCCGCGGCCACGCGCGCCCCCTCGTCGACGCCTCCGGGACGCTCGCGATCGTCGAGGGCCGCCACCCGGTGCTGGAGGCGCGGGCGGCCGAGCCCGTCACGCCGAACGACCTCCACCTGGACGAGGCCGCCCGCGTCGTGATCCTCACCGGGCCCAACATGTCGGGGAAGTCCGTCTACCTGCGCCAGACCGGCCACATCGTGGTCCTCGCCCAGATCGGCGCCTTCGTGCCCGCGCGCGAGGCCCGCATCGGCGTCGTCGACCGGCTGTTCACGCGCGTCGGCGCCCAGGATCACCTCTCGCGGGGCCAGAGCACGTTCCTGGTCGAGATGGTGGAGACGGCGAACATCCTGAACAACGTGACCCCGCGCAGCCTGGTGCTGCTGGACGAGGTGGGGCGCGGCACCTCGACCTTCGACGGCCTGGCGATCGCCTGGGCGGTCGTCGAGGCGCTCCACGCGACGGCGGGCGCCAAGGTGCTCTTCGCCACCCACTTCCACGAGCTGACCCAGCTCGCGCAGAAGCTCCCCGCCGTGCGCAACTTCCACGTGGCCGTGCGCGAGTGGAACGACGAGATCATCTTCCTCCACAAGGTGCGCCCCGGCGGCACGGACCGGAGCTACGGCATCCAGGTGGCGCGGCTCGCGGGGCTGCCGGCGAGCGTGATCGCGCGCGCCCGCGAGCTGCTGGCCGAGCTGGAGGCCGCCGGCCAGCTCGGGGCCGACGCGCGCGACGCCGTGCAGCTGGGCCTCTTCGCGCCGCGGCCCGATCCCGTCGGCGAGGAGCTGGCGCGCCTCGACCTCGCGCACCTCACGCCGATCGAGGCCCTCAACCTGCTCGCCAAGTGGCAGCAGCGCGTCCTCGGGGCGCCGGGGCCGGCGAGCCGCGCATGACGGCGGGCAGGATCCGCAGGCTCCCCGACCACCTGGTGAACAAGATCGCGGCGGGCGAGGTGGTGGAGCGGCCCGCCTCGGTGGTGAAGGAGCTGGTCGAGAACGCCCTCGACGCCGAGGCGCGCGCGGTGACGGTCGACCTCCGCGACGGCGGCACGGCGCTCGTGCGGGTGGCCGACGACGGGCTCGGCATGTCGGCCGCCGACGTCGCGCTCGCGCTGGAACGCCATGCGACGTCCAAGCTCGCGGCGGACGAGGACCTCGACGCGATCGCCACACTGGGCTTCCGCGGCGAGGCGCTGCCCGCCATCTGCGCCGTCTCCCGCTTCACGATCACCACCCGGCCGCGCGGCGCCGGGGACGGGACGCGGCTCTCCGGCGCCGGCGGCGAGATCGTCCAGCGCCTCGCGGTCCCGGCCGACGCCGGCACGACCGTGGAGGTCGGGGACCTGTTCTTCAACACGCCGGCCCGCCTCAAGTTCCTCAAGTCGCCCGGCACCGAGCTGGCGATGGCGCTGCGGACCCTCACCCAGCTCGCGATCGCGCGTCCCGACGTGCAGTTCCGCGCGACCAGCAACGGGCGCCCCGCGCTGACGGCGCCCGCCGCCAGGGACGTGCGCGAGCGCGTCGGCGCGCTGTGGGGCTGGGACGTGGCCGGCCGCCTGCTGGACGTCGCGCGCGACGAGCACGGCGTCCGCGTGCGCGGCGTCGCGAGCCCGCCCGACCTCACGCGCGGCGGGCGGGACGACGTCGTGCTCGTCGTCAACGGCCGGCCCGTGCGCGACCCGGCGCTCTTCCACGCCGTGCTGGAGGCCTACCGGCCGCTGCTCCCGCGGGACCGGTTCCCGCTCGTCGCCCTCGAGCTCACGCTGCCGCTGGCGGACGTCGACGTCAACGTCCACCCGACCAAGGCCTGGGTCCGCTTCCGCCATCCGCGCCTGGTCCACGAGATGCTGGCGGTCGCGCTCGGCGAGGCCCTGCGCCAGCGGGCGGTCGTGCCGGCCGTCGAGCGCTTCCCCGCCGCCGGCGCCGCCTCCGCGGACGCCGGGGCCCGCCCGGCCCCGTGGGTGGGCTCGCAGGAAGCGCTCTTCGCCGAGCCGCGCGCCCCGTACGCCCCGGCGCAGCTCGGCCGCGTGCTCGGCCAGGTCCAGGACACGTTCATCGTCGCGGCGTCCGACAGCGAGGTCTTCTTCGTCGACCAGCACGCCGCGCACGAGCGCGTCATCTTCGAGCGCCTGCAGGCCGACGTCGCCGCGGGCGCGCCGCCCGCGCAGGCGCTGCTGTTCCCCGAGCCGCTGGCCCTCGCGCCGGGCGCGCGGTCGCTGCTGGAGCGCTGGCGCGAGCCGCTCGAGCGGCTCGGCTTCGCCTTCGAGGGGTTCGGCGGCGACGCGATCGTCCTGCGCGCCGTCCCCACCGTGCTGAAGGGCGACGAGCCGCGGCGCCTGGTGGAGGCCGCCGTCGAGGACCTGGCCGCCGCGAAGCCCGGAGAGCCGGTGCTCGATCGCGCGCTCTCGTTCGTCGCCTGCCGCGCCGCGATCAAGGCCGGCGCGCCGCTCGAGCGGGAGGAGATGGAGCGGCTCCTGGCCGAGCTCGGGGCGACGAGCCGGCCGTACTTCTGCCCGCACGGGCGACCGACGATGAGTCGCATCTCGATGCAGGACGTCCGGCGCGAGGTCCGCCGCGTCTGGTAGCATGAAGCCGATCGGATGGCGATTCCCCTCCTCGTGATCGCGGGCCCGACCGGCGTCGGCAAGACGGCGACGGCGGTCGAGCTCGCCCGCCGCGTCCCGATCGAGGTCGTGAGCGCCGACTCCCGGCAGGTGTATCGCGGCATGGACGTCGCCACCGGCAAGCCGACGCCCGACGAGCGCCGCGCCGTGCCCCATCACCTGATCGACGTCGTCGACCCGGACGACCGCTACCACGCGGCCCGGTTCGCAGGCGACGCCCGCGCGCTCATCGACGCGATCCGCGGGCGGGGCGCGCTGCCGGCGATCGTCGGCGGCACCGGCCTCTACCTGAGGGCGCTCCTGCGCGGGCTCGATCCCGCGCCGCCGGCGGACCCGGAGTTCCGGCGCGCGCTGGAGGCGGTCGCCGCGCGGGAGGGACGCGCCGCGCTGCACGCCCGCCTCGCGCGGGAGGCGCCCGAGCTGGCCCGCCGGCTGCATCCGAACGATCACGTGCGCGTGATGCGGGCGCTGGAGCGCGCGCGCTCCGCGGGCCGGGCGCCCGCCGAGCAGCAGCGGTGGCGGCAACCGGCCGGCGAGTTCGCGCCGCTCTACGTGGGGCTCACGATGGAGCGGACGGCGCTGGCGCGCCGCCTGCGCGCGCGGGCGGCCGCGATGGTCGCCGCGGGGCTCGAGGACGAGGTCCGGCGACTCCTCGCCCGCGGCCACGACCCGACGCTGCCCGCGATGCAGGGGATCGGCTACCGGGAGTTCGCCCGCGTGGTGGCGGGCGCGCTCGACCGCGACGAGGCGCTCCGGCTGATGCAGCGCGACACGATCCGCTACGCCAGGAGGCAGTGGACGTGGTTCAGCCGCGAGCCGGACGTGCAGTGGCTCGATGTCGCGCTCGCGGGCGGGCCGGCCGGCGTCGCGGCGATCGTGGAGCGGCGGCTCCGCGAGGGAGGTCTGATCGGGTGAGCAACGGACGTGGACGGACGGTGGAGACGGCGCGCCGCACGCGGGAGCGGGCGGTGATCGCGGCGTTGCGGCTGCCGGGCGAGCGACGCTGGGAGGTCGACGAGTCGCTCGACGAGCTGGCGGGCCTCGCCGCGGCGGCCGGGGCCACCGTCGTCCACCGGGTGGTGCAGGAACGGGCCGCGCCGACGCCGGCGCTGCATTTCGGGCGCGGCAAGGTCGACGAGATCGCGGAGGCCGCCCGCGCCACGGGCGCCAACCTCCTGATCGTCAACGACCCGCTGTCGCCGGTCCAGGAGCGCAACATCTCGAAGGCGCTCGGCGTCAAGGTCATCGACCGGACCGCGCTCATCCTCGACATCTTCGCCCAGCGGGCCCGCACGGCGGAGGGCAAGCTCCAGGTCGAGCTGGCGCAGCTCACGTACCTGCTGCCGCGCCTGGTCGGGCAGTGGACCCACCTCGAGCGGCTGGGCGGCGGCATCGGCACCCGCGGACCGGGCGAGACGCAGCTCGAGTCGGACCGGCGGGTGATCCGCCGGCGCGTGATGCAGATCCGGCGCGACCTCGAGCACGTCCGCGTCCACCGCCGCGTCCAGCGCGAGGGGCGCCGCCGCGCCGGCGTGCCGGTCGCCGCGCTCGTCGGCTACACCAACGCCGGCAAGACGACGCTGCTGAACCGCATGACGGGCGCCCGCCTGGTGGCGGCCGACCAGCTCTTCGTCACGCTCGACCCCGCGGCCCGGCTGGTGAACGGGGCCGGCCGTCAGCCGTTCATCCTGACCGACACGGTCGGCTTCATCCGCAAGCTGCCGCACGAGCTGGTCGCGGCCTTCCGCGCCACGCTCGAGGAGCTGCAGGACGCCGACGTGCTCGTCCACGTGGTGGACGTGAGCCATCCCTCCGTCGAGGAGCACATGGCGGCGGTGGAGTCGCTGCTCGCCGAGCTGGGCGTCGCCGGGCGCCCGAGCGTGCTCGCGCTCAACAAGGTGGACCGCGTGGCGGAGCGGGCGATCGTCGAGCGGCTCGTCGAGTCGCGCGGCGGCGTGCCGATCTCCGCCGCGACCGGGGAGGGGATCGACCGGCTGCGCGCGGCGATCGAGGCCGCGGCGCGGCCCGCGACGTCGGCGAACGTCCGGCTCCGGGTGCCGCACGGCGACGGCACCGCGCTCGCGCTCTGCTACGAGCGCGGCCGGGTGCTGGCGCGCGCGGACCGCGCCGACCACGTGGAGCTCGAGGTCCAGCTGCCGCCCGGGGTCCAGAGCGTCCTGGCCCCCTATCGCGTCCGATGAGCCTCGCCGAATGCGGTGACGGCGCGACGTCGCCGCCCGGCGGGCGAGAGCCGCGGGAGCGCTGCATGGTGAGCCGTGTCGCCGTGCGAAGCGCACGGTGGGGCGAGCGCGCCGCCGGGCAGCGGCTGCCCTCGGGCGAGCCCCCTCTGGGGGATGGGGGGCCGCGCGAGCCGCATCCGAGCGAGCGTCGGCGTACGGGCGAGCCATCCCCGGCGCGACCGGGGCTGCCGCCGCCGGGCGCCGGCGTCGCTCGATTCCGCGAAACTCGTTAGGGAGTACACTCGACCTCTCCATGGGCCTGGCGAACTGGCTGACGCTCCTCCGGATCGTGCTGATCCCCGTGTTCGTCACCCTGCTCGTCTACCGCCGGCCGGGTTGGGCGCTGGCCGTCTTCGCGGCGGCGGCGCTGACCGACCTCCTCGACGGCTGGGTGGCGCGCTCCCGGGGAATGTCGAGCCGGCTCGGCGCCTTCCTCGACCCGATGGCGGACAAGCTGCTGCTGACCGCCTCGTTCGTGACGCTGACCTACCTGAAGGCCGTCCCGTTCTGGATCACCGCCGTCGTCATCAGCCGCGACATCGTGCTCGTGGTGGGCGCGCTCAGCATGCACATGGTCGGCGTCCGCATCTATCCGAAACCCACGTGGGCGGGCAAGGCGGCGACGTTCTGCCAGGTCCTCACCGTGCTCGCCGCGCTGCTGGCCCGGTGGTTCCGGCTGCCGTACGGCCCCGAGCCGGTCATGTGGCTGGCGGCCGCCTTCACGATCGTCTCGGGCATGCAGTACCTGATCCACGGCATGCGCTTCCTCAACGCCGCCAACGCCGCGGAGCGGGAGGAGAGTGAGAACCCGCTGCTCCGGTGAAGGGGAAGCGGGCGGCGTGATCGTCTCCCGCGTCCGCCGCCGGACGCCGGCCGCGGAGGCCGGCCTCCGTCCCGGCGACCGGATCCTCGCGATCAACGGCCACGCCCTGCGGGACGCCATCGACTTCCAGTTCCACGCCGCCGACGAGCGCCTGCGGCTCACCGTCGAGCGCGACGGCGCGCGCCGCGCGCTGGCGCTCCGGCGGCGCGGGCCCGACGTGGGGCTCGAGCTGGCGCCGCCGACGCCGCGCGACATCGCGACGTGCGCCAACAAGTGCGTCTTCTGCTTCATCCACCAGCTGCCGCGCGGCCTCCGGCGGAGCCTCTACGTCAAGGACGACGACTTCCGCCTGTCGTTCCTCCACGGCAACTACATCACGCTGACCGACCTCGACGAGGCCGAGCTGGCCCGCATCGTCGAGCAGCGGCTGTCGCCGCTCTACGTCTCCGTCCACGCCACCGACCCGGCGTTGCGCCACGAGCTGCTCGGCCGCCCGCGGGTGGCGGCCGACATCCTGCCGCGGCTCGAGCGGCTGGCGAAGGCGGGGATCCGCATCCACGCCCAGATCGTGCTGTGCCCCGGCCTGAACGACGGCGGCCATCTCCACCGGACGGTCCACGAGCTGGCGCCGCTCCACCCCCAGGTGGCGACGGTCGCGGTGGTGCCCGTCGGGCTGACGCGGCACCGCGAGCGCCTTCCGTCGCTGCGCCTGCTGCGCCCCGACGAGGCGCGCGCGCTCGTGGAGGAGGTCCACGACTGGCAGGCGCGCTTCCTCCAGACGCTCGGCAGCCGCCTCGTCTTCCTGGCGGACGAGATCTACCTGCTCGCCGGCCACCCCGTGCCGCCCGCGCCGGCGTACGAGGGATTCCCGGTTGCCGAGGACGGCATCGGGCTCGTCCGCCGCTTCGAGGACGAGCTGGCCGCCGCCCTCCGGCGCGCGGCGCACGGCCGCACGCGGCGCCGCGTCACCATCGTGAGCGGCGAGATGTACGGGCCGCGGCTGGCCGGCCTGCTGGCGCCCGCCGCCGAGACGCTCGGGATCGACGCGCGCGTCGCGGCGGTGCCCAACGAGCTCTTCGGACGCACGATCGGCGTGGCGGGGCTGCTCGCGGGCCGGGACATCCAGCGCCACCTCGCGACGCGCGGCGACCTCGGCGACGAGGTGCTCGTCCCCGCCGTGGCGGTGCGCGACGTCGAGGGCGTGTTCCTCGACGACCTCACGCCCGCAGACCTGGCGCGCGACCTCGCCGTGCCCGTCCGCGTCGTGGAGCCGACGGGGCCGGCGCTGCTGCGCGCCCTCGCGCCGCGGGCGGCGCGATGAGCTCGCGGAGGACGGGGCCGCCGTCGTCCTGAACCGGGCCGGGCCAGAGACCATGCTCCGCCCCGTCATCGCGATCGTCGGCCGCCCGAACGTCGGCAAGTCCTCGCTGTTCAACCGGCTCGTGGGACGGCGCCGGGCGATCGTGCGCGACGTCCCCGGCGTGACGCGCGACCGCCTCCACGGCCAGGTGGAGTTCGAGCGCTGGCAGGCGACGGTCGTCGACACCGGCGGCTTCGATCCGGCGTCGACGGAGCCCCTGGTGGAGGGCGTCCGCCGCCAGGTGCTGGCGGCCGTCGAGGAGGCCGACCTCGTGCTCTTCGTCGTCGACGCGCGCGACGGCGTCACGGCGCTCGACCAGGAGATCGCGCGCATCCTGCGCCGCTCGGGCCGGCCCGTGGTCCTCGTCGCCAACAAGGTCGACGCCGGCGGCCGGGAGCCGGAGCTGGGGGAGATGCACCGGCTCGGCTTCGGCGAGCCGCTCGCGGTGTCGGCGGAGCACGGCCGCGGCGTCGCCGAGATGCTGGAGGTCGTGCGGGAGCGGGCGCCCGCGGCGGCCCCGCCGGCCGCCGCGACCGCCGAGCCGGTGAGGATCGCGGTGATCGGCCGGCCGAACGTCGGCAAGTCGTCGCTCGTGAATGCGATGGTGGGCTCGGACCGCGTGCTGGTGCACGCCGAGCCGGGCACGACCCGCGACGCCGTGGACACGCCGCTCGTCCACCGCGGGCGTCCCTACGTCCTCGTCGACACCGCGGGGATCCGGCGCAAGGGCCGCGTCACCGAGGCCCTGGAGAAGCTCGCGGTGGTGATGGCGCTGAAGAGCCTCGAGCGCTGTCACGTCGCGCTCCTCGTCCTCGACGCCTCGGCCGGCCTCGCCGCCCAGGACGCGCACATCGCGGGCTACGCCCACGAGGCCGGCCGCGCCACCGTCGTCGTCGTGAACAAGTGGGACCTGGTGCCGCCGGGGATGGTGAGGAAGGCGGAGGTCGTCGAGCAGGTGAGGGAGCGGCTGCCGTTCCTCGACTACGCGCCGGTCTGCTTCACGTCGGCGGCGCGCGGCGAGGGCCTCCGCGACCTCTTCGACGCCGTCGACCGCGTCGCCGCCGAGGCCCGTCGTCGCGTGTCGGCGCACGAGGCGACCCGGGCGCTGCTCGCCGCGGTGGCGCGCCGCCCGATCTCCATCCGGGGCGCGCCGCTGACGGTGCAGTCCGTCGCCCAGGTGGGCGCCTCGCCGCCCACGTTCGCCGTCAGGGTGAACCGGCCGGCCGAGATCCACTTCTCCTACCAGCGGTACCTGGTGAAGGCGCTCCGCGACGCCTTCGGGTTCGAGGGATCGCCCATCCGGATCTCGTTCCGGAAGGCCGTCGGCGGCCGCGCCCGCCGGCGCATGCCCCGCTGAGGCCCCTTTTTCGCCTCCGTAAAGTGCTGAAATCGTGGAGGCTGTGCTAGTATCACCGCCATGGTGCAGAACGAAGAGCGCGAGACCGACACGTACGACGACGAGGGACCGCGGTCGATCTTCTCGGCGCTGTGGTTCCGCGCGCTCGTCGTCATCCTGGTCCTCGGCGTCGTGGCCGTCGTCGCCGTGCCCTACGTGCTCGACACGGTCAGCACGCCGGACGCGAAGCAGACCGCGGCGGTGAAGCCCCCGCCCACCGCGAGCACGCCGGCGACGTCGCCGCCGCCCGCGACGGCCGTCGCCACGCCACCGCCGTCGACCACCCCCGCCCCTCCGTCCACGACGACCGCAGCGCCTCCTCCCACGACCGTCGCCCCCGCCGCGTCGTCGGCCCCCGCGGCGCCGCCGGGCACGCCGTCGGGGACCGCGCTCGCCCCGTCGCCGCCCTCCGACAGGCCCGCGGAGCCCGCGAAGTCCGAGGCGCCGCCCGTCGCGGCCAGGACCGAGGCCGCCAGGGCCGAGCCCGCGCGCGCCGAGCCGCGCGCGGCGAAGCCCGACACGCCGAAGGTCGACGCGGGGAAGCCCGAGACGGCCAGGGCCGAGACGGCGCAGGCCGAGGCGACGAAGACCGAGGCCGCGAAGCCGCCGCGTCCGGCGAAGACCACGGTCGCGGCCCGCGCGACGAAGGATCCGGCCGCGCCGAAGGCGGCGACGCCGAAGCCCGAGACGACGGCGAGCGCGCCGCCCGCCGACGGCGCGTGGTGGGTTCAGGTGGGCGCCTTCAAGGACCCGGAGACCGCCCGGCGGCTGGCCGACACGCTCCGCGGGCAGAACTTCAGCGTGGAGGAGTCCGTGAGGAGCGGCGCCGCGCAGACCGCGACCGCCGCGGCGGCCACCGTCACGAGCACGGAGCCGGCCGCGCCCGCCGACCGCTACGACGTGTTCGTCTCCGGCATGGCGCCCGCCGAGCTCAGCGCGAAGCTGCGCGCGCGCGGCCTCGCCGCCGACCCGGTGGCGGGCGGCGTCGTCGTGAAGCCGAGCCTGCCGCTGAGAGAGGCGGTCGCGCTCTCGAAGGACCTGGCGGGCGAGGGACTCAAGGTCCAGGTGCGCCGCTCCGGCCAGTCGCCGGCGTCGGGGACGGCGAGCGCGAAGGAGCCGGCGGCGTCCACCGCGACGCTCCATCGCGTGCGCGTCGGCGGCTTCCCCGACCGGGCCGCGGCCGAGGCAGCCGCCAGGGACCTCGAGGCCAGGGGCTTCAAGGGGTTCATCGCGCGGGGCACGAAGTAGCCGATGAGCGAGCTGTGCCTGGTGCTGTCGACCGCCTCCTCGCGCGAGGAGGGGGTGGGCATCGGTCGCCGGCTCGTCGAGGAGCGCCTCGCGGCGTGTGTCAACGTCGTGCCCGCCGCCCGCTCGGTGTACCGGTGGGAGGGCGAGGTGCAGGAGGCGGACGAGGCGGTCCTCATGATCAAGACGCGCCGCGACCGCTACACGGCGCTGGCGCGCCGCCTCCAGGAGCTCCACTCCTACTCGGTGCCCGAGATCGTCGCGCTGCCGATCGAGACCGGGGCCGCCGCGTACGTCGAGTGGGTCCGGCAGAGCGCCGCCCCGAGAGGAGGTGAGGGGTCGCCGTGACGAAGAACGACCTCATCAACGCGGTCGCCGCGCACGGGCTGTCCAAGCGGCAGTCGGCCTCGGTGGTCGAGTCCGTGTTCGACATCGTCTTCCGCTGCTTCGAGAAGGGCGAGGACGTGAAGATCGTCGGCTTCGGCCACTTCCGCATCCGCCGCAAGGCGTCGCGGCGCGGCCGCAACCCGCAGACCGGCGACAGCATCGAGATCACGGCCCGGAAGGTGCTGACGTTCAAGCCGAGCAAGGGGCTCAAGCAACGGATCAACCAGCAGCAGCCGGCGTGACCACCGAGTCGGTCGAGAAGCTCTACTACCGCATCGGCGAAGTGGAGTCGATGACCGGAGTCCCGGCGTACGTCCTCCGGTACTGGGAGTCGGAGTTCAAGCTGCTCCGCCCCAAGAAGAACCCGGCGGGTCAGCGGGTCTACCGGCGCCGCGACGTCGACCTCGTTCTGCGCATCAAGAGCCTCCTCTACGAGGAGCGGCTGACGCTCGAGGGAGCCAAGAAGCGCCTGCTCGCCGAGTCCCGCAAGACCGAGCAGCTGCAGCTCGGTCTCCGCGACAACCACGCGGCCGCGCTCCGGCGCGTCCGCGAGCGGCTGATCGCGCTCCGCGCGCGCCTGACGTCTTGAAGGGCCGCGTCGTTTCTGGGACAATGCGCCTCCGGCGGTCGGGGCGTGGCGCAGCCCGGTAGCGCACCAGACTGGGGGTCTGGGGGTCGCTGGTTCAAATCCAGTCGCCCCGACCAATTCTTCACCCCGCATGGCGGTCCTCCTCGTCACCAATGACGACGGCGTCCACGCCCGGGGCCTCGCCGCGCTCGCCGGCGCCCTGGGCGACCTGGGCGACGTCTACGTCGTCGCGCCGGAGCGCGAGCAGAGCGCCTGCGGCCACGCGCTGACGCTCCACCGGCCGCTCCGCGTCGAGCGCGTCCGCGACCGGTGGTTCGCCGTCAACGGCACGCCGTCCGACTGCGTCAACCTGGCGGTCCTCGGCTTCCTGCCGGAGCCCCCGGTGCTGATCGCCTCCGGCGTCAACCACGGCGCCAACCTCGGCGACGACGTCACGTACTCGGGCACGGTCTCGGCGGCCATGGAGGGCACGCTGCTGAGCGTCCCGTCCGTGGCGGTCTCGCTCGTCGACGGCGGCGACTTCGAGCGCGCGGCCGCGGTGGCCCGGCTCGTCGTCGCGCGGATGCTGGTCGAGGGCCTGCCGCCGAAGACGCTGCTCAACGTCAACGTGCCCGCCGGCGCGCCGAAGGGCGTGCGCGTCACGCGCCTGGGCCACCGGGTCTACACGGAGAAGATCGTCGAGCAGCGCGATCCGCGCGGCCGCACCCACTACTGGATCGGCGGCGGCGAGCCGCGCTGGGAGGCGCTCGAGGGCACGGACATGGGAGCGGTGCACGACGGCTTCGTGTCGGTCACGCCGCTCCACCTGGACCTCACGCACCACCGGGCGCTCGCCCAGCTCGCCGACTGGCCGGCGGCGCTCTCGACCCAGGTCCGCGTCATCCGGCAGGGACGCTGACGTGGACCACGAGCGCGAGCGCGTGCGCATGGTGGAGGACCAGCTCGTGCGCCGGGGCATCACCGACGCCCGGGTGCTGGACGCCATGCGGCGCGTGCCGCGCCACCTCTTCGTCGAGGAGGCGCTGCGCGACCGCGCCTACGGCGACCACCCGCTGCCGATCGGCGAGGGCCAGACGATCTCCCAGCCGTACATCGTGGGGCTGATGACGTCGCTCCTCGGCCTCGAGGGCCGGGAGAAGGTGCTCGAGGTGGGGACGGGCTCCGGATACCAGGCGGCCGTGCTGGCGCTGCTGGCGCGCCGCGTCTGCTCCATCGAGCGGCTCCCCGCGCTCGCGACGCGGGCCCGCGCGCTGCTCGAGGGGCTCGGCGCCCACAACGTCTGGGTCCGCGTGGGCAACGGCACGCTGGGCTGGCCCGACGAGGCGCCGTTCGATAGGATACTCGTCACGGCCGGCGGGCCGGGCATCCCGCCGCCGCTGTTCGAGCAGCTCGCCGAGGGCGGACGGATGGTGCTGCCGGTCGGCGTCCCGGCGAGCCAGACGCTCACGCTGGTCGAGAAGGTCGACGGCCAGCAGCGGGCCCGCGCGTGCGGCGAGTGCAGCTTCGTGAAGCTGGTGGGCAAGTATGCGTGGGACGCCTGAGCCTGTACAATGGGCCGGTCACGCGGGGCGTAGCGCAGCCTGGTAGCGCGCACGGTTCGGGACCGTGAAGTCGGAGGTTCAAATCCTCTCGCCCCGACCAGCTCCATGATCGCCGGCCGGCGTCTTCCCGAGGCGCCGGCCGGCGGTCGGCATCGTCCCCGGTCATCCATGAAGGGGCCGCGAAGCGCCGCCGAGATCGTCGTCGAGGGCCGCGTGCAGGGCGTGGGTTTCCGGAACTACGCGCAGCGCCGCGCCGAGACGCTGGGCCTGGCCGGCTACGTCATGAACCTCAAGGACGGGCGCGTGCGCGTCCACGCCGAGGGAGCCCGCGACCTCATCGAGGAGCTCGCCCGGCTGCTCGAGAAGGGGCCGCCGCTGTCCCGCGTCGAGCGCGTCGCGGTGCGCTGGGTGCCGCCGAGCGGCCGCTTCGCCTCGTTCGGGATCCGCTACGCGGAGTTCGACCCGTGAGCGACGACGAGGAGGTCCTGCCCGACGAGCCGCTCGACGTCCTGGTCGACGCCGTGGACCAGGACGTGAGGGAGGAGACGCGGGACACCAGCCGGGCGAACCTCGCCGTCTACCTGAACGAGATCCGCGGCATCCCGCTGCTGACCCGCGAGGAGGAGGCGGCGCTCGCGCGGCGCGCGCGGGCCGGCGACGAGGCCGCCAAGGCTCGCCTGATCGAGGCCAACCTGCGTCTCGTGGTCCAGGTGGCCCGGCGCTACGTCAACCGCGGCCTGCCGCTGCCGGACCTCATCGAGGAGGGCAACCTCGGCCTCATCCGCGCCGTGGAGAAGTTCGAGCCCGAGCGCGGCCTCCGCTTCTCGACGTACGCCACGTGGTGGATCCGCCACGCCGTCACCCGCGCGCTGGCGAACCAGGCGCGGGTGATCCGCCTGCCGGTCCACGTCGAGATGTTGCTCGGGCGCTACGCCAGGGAGCAGCAGCGCCTCACCCAGGCGCTGGGCCGCGCGCCGACGGCCGCTGAGCTGGCGCAGGCCCTGGGGACGACGGAGGAGCAGGTGGCCGAGCTGGAGGAGATCCGCCAGCAGCCGGTCTCGCTCGACGCCCCGCTCCCCGAGCAGGGACGCATCGCGGACGTCGTCCCCGATCCCGCCGCCGACCCGAGCGCCGTGCTCACGCGGCTCTTCCGCGAGCGGGCCGACCTCGTCTCGGTCCTCGACGACCTCGCGGAGAACGAGCGCCGGGTGCTCAGGCGGCGGTTCGGGCTCGAGGGCAACGAGCCCGAGACGCTGGAGGCGATCGGGCGCCAGCTCGGGCTCACGCGGGAGCGCGTGAGACAGATCGAGGGCTCGGCGCTCAGGAAGCTGCGGGCGCTGCTGCGCGCCCGGGGCGTGGAACCCGACGACCTGTTCTGATCTCGTGGGGGCCGCGGGCGGTCCGCCCCGCCCCGATCGCGCGCGGCGCGGGCGGGCCCGCGGCGCCCCCACGTCGCGCTACGGGCGGCCGCCGTGGCGGGCCATGGCCCAGATGTCGGCGCGCGTGACCGGCAGCCGCGTCACGCGGGCGCCGAACGGCGCGAGCGCGTCCTCGACGGCCTGGGCGATCACGGGGTGCACCGGCATGATCCCGCCCTCGCCGGCCCCCTTGGCGCCCAGCGGGTTCAGCGGCGTCGGCGACTCCACGTGGCGGATGTCGAAGCGCGGCGGCGCGTCCTCCGCGGTGGCGAGCGCGTAGTCCATCAGCGTCGCGGTGAGCCGCTGGCCCGCGGCGTCGTGGGCGAGCTGCGGGTTCAGGGCGTCGGGGAGCCCCTGGACGACGCCGCCGTGGATCTGCCCGTCCACGAGCGCGGGCATGATGACCCGCCCGCAGTCGTGGGCGACGACCCAGCGCAGGACGCGGAGGCCGCCGGTCTCGGGATCCACCTCGACGAGGGCGGCGTGCGTGCCGTTGGCGAACGTCGACTGCGACACGGTGAAGACCTGCGTGTCGTCGAGGCCCGGCGCCTCGCCGGGCGCGCGGCCGCCGTGGGCGGCCGCCGCCACCTCCGCCCACGTGACCGAGCGGGCGGGGAAGCCGCGCACCGAGAACCGGCCGTCGGCGCAGACGACGTCGGCCGCGGCGGCCTCGAGCAGGTGCGCGGCGACGCGGACGGCCTTGTCGCGGACGGCGCGGGAGGCGAGGAGCGCGGCGCTCCCTCCGAGCGCGGTGGTGCGGCTCCCGAACGTCCCGCCGCCCTGGGCGATGAGGCTCGTGTCGCCCGTGAGGACCTCGATGCTTTCCGGCGGCACGCCCAGCGCCTCGCCGACGACCTGCGAGAGCATCGTGACGTGGCCCTGGCCCTGCGGCGAGGCGCCGGTGACCACGACCACCCGGCCGTCGGCCTCGATCCTCACCTCGGCGCTCTCGAGCGGCGCCGTCCCCGTCGCCTCGACGTAGTTCACCACGCCGACGCCGAGGAACCGCCCCTGCTCGCGCAGGCGCGCCTGCTCGCGGCGCACCGCGGGGTAGTCGAGCGCCTCCAGCGCCAGCTCCATGCACCGCGGATAGTCGCCGCTGTCGTAGACGACCGGTCCGCGCCCCACGGTGCCGAGCCCGGTGTCGTACGGCTGGGCCTCGGGCGGGATCAGGTTGCGTCGGCGGACCTCGACGGGATCGAGACCGAGGTGGCGCGCGACCGCGTCCACGGCGCGCTCGATGACGCACGTGCCCTGGGGGCGGCCGGCGCCGCGGTAGGCGCCGACCAGCGTGGTGTTGGTCAGCACGCCGCGCATCACGAGGTCGAGGTGGGGGATCCGGTAGGGTCCCACGGAATGGATCATCGTGTTCTGCGGCAGGTTGAGCCCCGACACCGTGTAGGCCCCGAGCTCGTGCGCGAAGCGGTCGCGGAGCGCCAGCAGGCGGCCGTCGCGCGTCGCGGCGACCTCCAGCTCGTGCACCTGCTCGCGCTCGACCCAGGACGCCACCAGGTGCTCGCGCCGCTCCTCGATCCACTTCACCGGGCGCCCGAGGGCCCGCGCCAGCGCCGGCACCAGGATGTCCTCGGGATAGAACTGCCCCTTGGTGCCGAAACCACCGCCGACGTCGGGCGGCGCGACGACCCGCAGCCGGCTCTCCTCGAGCCCGAGCTGCCGCGCGATGAAGCGCCGGTGGCGGTGCACCATCTGGATCGCCGCCCACACCGTGAGGCGCTCGCCGTCCCAGCGGGCGACGAGCCCGCGCGTCTCCAGCGGCTGGGCGCCGCCCCGCGACAGCCGCAGCGTCAGGCGCACCACGACGTCGGCCTCGCGGAACGCGGCGTCGGGGTCGCCGACGCGCTGCGACCACTCGGCCGCCACGTTGGTGCCGAGCGGCTCGTGAACGAGCGGCGCGCCCGGAGCCAGCGCGGCGTCGACGTCGGCGACCGCGGGGAGCGGCCCGTACTCGACCGCGATCAGCTCCGCGGCGTCGCGGGCGGCGTAGCGGTCGGTGGCGACCACCGCCGCGACCGGCTCGCCCACGAAGCGCACGCGGTCGGCGGCGAGCGGCGGGATGCCGCAGGGCCGCGGCAGCCCGGGGTGCTCGTTGAAGACCGGGATGGGCGCGCCGGCCTTCCCGAGGTCGGCCGCCACGACCACCGCGACGACGCCCGGCGCCTTCGCGGCGGCCGCGGTGTCGATCGACGCGATGCGCGCGTGCGCGTGCGGCGAGCGCGCGATCGCGAGGTGCAGGCAGTCGGGGACGGCGAGGTCGTCGATGAACGCGCCGCCGCCGCGAAGCAGGCGCGGGTCCTCGCGGCGGCGGATGACCTGTCCGGCGTGCTCGGCCACGACGGGGCCCGGGCTACTTCGCCCCGTCGACCCGGCCGATGCGCTTCACCACGGCGGCGAGCGTCTCCGCGTCCTTCCTCCACCACGCGTTGAACTCCTCGGCGTCCTGGTAGGCGATCGGCGTGTTGAGCTTCTGGCTCGCCGTGACCACCTCCGGCTCCTTGACCGCCTGCCGCATCGCGTCCCCGAGGACCTTCAGGACGTGGGACGGCGTGCCCTTCGGGGCGACGAGTCCCGCCCACGCGTAGTACTCGACGTCGTAGCCCAACTCCTTGAGCGACGGCACCTCCGGAAACGCGGGCAGCCGTCCCGTGCCCGTGTGGGCGAGCAGCCGCACCTTCCCCGCCGGGAGATGGGGCGCGACGAGCGTCGGCACGCTGGCGACGATCTCGGCGTGGCCGCCCAGCAGCGCGTTCATCATGGGGCCGCCGCCGGTCGTGGGCAGGTGGCGCATCGTGATGCCGGCGGCCTGCAGGAACATCGCGAAGGGGATGTGCGAGGCGCCGTAGAGCCCCGACGACGTGTGGACGATCTGGCCGGGCCGCCTCTTCGCGTCCTCCACCACGTCCTTGATGGTCTTCCAGGGCGCGTCGCCGCGGACCGTGATCACTGACGGCTCGGCGTTGACGCGGGCGATCCCGACGAACTGGTCGATGGTGTAGTTGTGCGGGCGGCCGAAGAGCCTGTCGACCTCCGGCAGCGTCGAGATGCTGACGAGGGCCATCAGCAGCGTGTAGCCGTCCGGCTTGCTCGTCGCCACGAACTGGTTGCCGACGGCGCCGGCGGCGCCGGGCTTGTTCGTGACGACGACCGGCTGCTTGAGGATGCGCTCGAGCGCCGTCGCCACGGGCCGCGCCGTCAGGTCGGCGAGCCCGCCGGGCGGGAACGCGACCACGATCGTGATCGGACGCGTCGGGTACGGTTCCTGGGCCCGGGCGGCCGGGACGACCGAGCACAGCGCCAGCGCCATCATCGCGACAACGGGCAGTCGCTTCATTCCTCCGCTCCTCCGTCGAGGGCCCGGTCCCGGGCCGCGGGCGCGACTGTACCACAGGGACGGCGCCGGCGCGGCGGGGGAGGAGGGGGTTCGCGGTCGTGATCCTCGCGCGCTCCGGCGGCCACGAGGTGCAACCGGGCGGCGAGTTGCCCACGCGGTCGAGCGGGCGCTCGCGGGAAGCCCGACGTCGCGATCGCCGGCATCGGGCTGCCGGTCCCGACGGGCTACGAGGTGCCGAGACGGGCTCGCGTGGCCGTCACTGGCTCCGCGCCTGGGCGCGGTCGCCCGACACCGTCAGCTCGTTCGTGACCCGGTTGTCTCCCGCGACGGCGCGGGCCACGGCCTCGACCCGGGCGCGCGTGGCCTCGTCGGGCACGGTGCCGGTCAGGTAGACCATGTCGTTGTGGGTGCGGACGTGCACGCCGGTCAGCGTTCCGATGCCCTCCCTGGCGGCCAGGCGGCTCTTGATCGTCGCCGTCGTGCTGACGTCGTTGAAGAGCTGGCCCGGCGTCATGTCGGTGACGAGCGAGCAGCCGGCGATCATCGTCGCCGCAGCGACGGAGGAAGCGAGCAGGACGAGTCTGCGCATGGTCGGCCTCCCGTGGCCCGCGCCCGGACGCTGTCCCGGGCAGGCGAGCGCACCGGTCCCCAGGGTGTGCAACGGCGGTGCCCGACCAGGACCCACTGCCGGACGCCGACTTCCGGGACAGGCGCGGGAGGAGGACGGGAATCCGCTGCCGGATGTGTGGCCGGAGGTGCGGAGGCGAGGACACCGCGCCGGCCGCCGCGGGCGACCGCGCGCCCCGCGAGGACGCGGTACAATCAGACCCGGTCCCAGAGCCCCCGTAGCTCAGGTGGATAGAGCAGCAGTTTCCTAAACTGCGTGCCGGGTGTTCGAATCACCCCGGGGGCACCAATCTCCACGGCCGATCCGGCCCGGCGGGCGCCGCGCGAGGCCGACCCCGGGCTCCTGCTTGCCCCCGTGAGACGTTCCCGAGACGGGAGGCTGCGATGGCGATCAACCGCCGGAAGCCCGCGGTCGCGCGGATGTGGCGGGGCCGCACGACGCAGTCGCTGGCCGACGAGTATGCGGCCTGTCTCTGGGAGCACGGCGTCAAGAAGCTGAGGTCCACTCCGGGGAACCTCGGCGTCCAGGTCTTCCGTCGCGCCCACGACGGGATCGTGGAGTTCACGACGATCTCCTGCTGGGAGTCACGCGAGGCGATCCGCGCCTACGCGGGCACGGACATCGCCCGGACGCACCACCTGCCGAGGGACGCCGAGTACCTGCTGGAGCTGCCGCCGACCGTCACCCACTTCGACGTGCTCGTCGACGAGCGCGGACCCGCGTGACGGCCGCGCAGCGGCCTATCGCCCGCTCCGGCGAGGGCCGCAGCGGTACACCTCGACCACGAAGTCCTTGCCGCGCATGGCGTCCTTCATGACCACGGTGTCGCCGTAGATCTTCCCCGCCTTCTTGAGGAGGTCCTCCATGTCGTCGTCCTGCGCCATGCCGCGGAACTCGCAGCCCGGCGTCTCGCTGCCGGCCTTCAGGACGCGGATGTCGCGCCAGTCGACACGGTCGTCGCCCGAGGCGGGCGCCAAGAGCCCCGGCAGCAGCACCACAGATGCGATCGTCGCGACGACCACGCCCGCCTTCGCCCTCGTGCGCATGCCCCGCTCCTCCCTGGGCGGCTCGCTCCTCTCGTTCGCGCGAGACCGGGACGTCGGCCCGGCACCACATATCGTTCCCGTCGCCGCGCAGTTGCCGCCGGCCCGTCTTGCCGCCGGCCCAGGTTATCCTGTGGCGGCCATCTCGCGCGCGACGTCGTGCACGGGGCGGGCGTCTCCGAGACACGGACGCTCGGAGTGGGGGGCAGAACCGCCGGCGGAGCCGGGCCGGACCGCGCCCGGTGGATCGTCGACCGCGCTCCGCCGGCGGCCACTTCCTGGCGCGCGGTGACCGCTACGCCGCCTGACGCTGCCGGTCGGCCGCGGAAGGCTGATCCGCGCCGTACCAGTACGACACTCCGGCTCCGATCAGCGAGGCGACGCCCGCCGCCAGGCTCGAGATCGTGGCGTAGGTGTGATCGGTGAAGCCCAGCACCAACGGGGCGATCACCATCCAGAACCCCACCAGCGCGTGCCAGGCGGGCAGATATCTCGTCCACGCCATGCCCGCTTCACCTCCTTCGGCTCTCACCATGGTGAATAGCACACCGTCGCCGGATGGCAAGTGCCGCCGCCCGGGCGAGGGATCGGTGCCGCCCGTTCGGGCTCGGCGGCGTCGGCGTCAGTGCCGCCCGCCCGGGCACGGGATCGGCGCTAGACTCTGGGCGTGAGCCGCCATGGGGCCTTCGACGCCGCCGTCGTGGGGGGCGGGCTGCTCGGGTCGGCGACCGCGTACCACCTCGTCCGCGCCGGCGCGCGCACGCTGCTCGTCGACCGCGCCGACGCCGGGCGGGCGACCGACGCGGGGGCGGGGATCCTGTCCCCGGAGACCAACAGCCGCGACCCGGAGGCGTGGTTCCGCCTGGCGGTCGAGGCCGCCGACTACTATCCGGCGCTCGTTGACCTGCTCCGGGCAGACGGCGCCGGCGACACGGGCTACGCGCCGTGCGGGAAGCTGGTCGTCGCGGTCGGCGAGGACGAGGTCGAGGCGTTCGAGAGGGCGCGGCGGATCATCCTCGATCGCCAGCGGCGGCGCGGGGCCCCGAAGCCCGAGGACCTCCACGAGATCTCGGCCGCCGAGGCGAAGGCGCTGTTCCCGCCGCTCGCTCACGTCCGCGGCGCCATCTACTCACGCGGCGCCGCCCGGGTCGACGGCCGGCTCCTCAACCGCGCCCTGCTCGACGCCGCCGCCGGCCGGGGCCTCGTCGTCCGTCGCGGCAGCGTGGACCGGCTGCTGATCGATCACGACACGGCTCGGGGCGTCGAGATCGGCGGCGACCGGATCGCCGCCGGCGTGGTGGCGATCGCGGGCGGCGCGTGGTCCGGGGACTTCGGCCGGCAGCTCGGGGTGAGGATCCCCGTCGCGCCGCAGCGGGGACAGATCGTCCACCTCGACCTCCACGGAGTCGACACCAGCCGCTGGCCCATGGTCAGCGCGTTCCACCATCACTACCTGGTGGCGTGGCCCGACAGTCGCGTCGTCGCCGGCGCCACCCGCGAGACCGGCTCCGGGTTCGCGCCGCACACGACGCTCGCCGGCGTCCACGAGGCGCTCGGCGAGGCGCTGCGCGTGGCCCCCGGGCTCGCGGGAGCGAGCGTGCGCGAGATCCGCGTCGGGCTCCGCCCGCTCACCGCCGACGGCCTGCCCGTGATCGGCGCCGTGCCCAGCGTGCGCGGCGCGTTCCTGGTGACCGGGCACGGGCCCACGGGCCTGACGCTCGGACCCTACAGCGCGAAGGTGGTCGCCGCCTGCATGCTCGGCGCACCGCCGGAGACGGACCTGCGACCGTTCTCCGTCGAGCGCTTCGCCCCGCAGGCTTGACACCGGCGCCACCGCGCCCTACGGTCCCCCCGTGACGGCGCCGACCGTTCCACGCTTCGGGCTCAACCGGTTCGACGCCACGTCCGTCGACGCCTTCGCCGCCGACGTCCGCCGCGCCGAGAGCCTCGGGTGGGACGCGGCGTTCCAGCCGGACTCCCAGCTCCGCCGCCGCGACACCTACGTGCTGCTCGCCGCCGCGGCGCGCGCGACCGGGCGCATCACGCTCGGGCCGCTGCTGGCCAACCCGATGACCCGCCATCCGACCGTCACGGCCTCCTCGATCGCCACCATCGACGAGCTGGCGCCGGGTCGCACGCTGCTCGCCCTCGGCGTCGGCGACACGGCGGTCCGGCTCGCCGGCCTGCGCCCCGCGCGGGTGAAGGAGCTGGAGGCCGCCACGCGCCTGGTGCGCGCGCTGCTGCGCGGGGAGGACGTCGAGGTCGGCGCCCGCCGCCCGGCGCGGCTGCCGCACCACCGTCCGGTGCCGGTCTGGATCGCGGCCGGGGGCCCGCGGACGCTGCGCATGGCGGGCGGCGTCGCCGACGGCGTCTTCATCCGCGTGGGCACGCACCGCGCGAACATCGAGGCCGCCGTGGCGGCCGTCCGCGCCGGCGCCGCCGAGGCGGGGCGCGATCCGTCGGCCGTCCGGCTCGGCGCGGTGTTCCACACGATCCTCGTGGACGATCCCGCGCGCGCCCTCGTGATGGCCCGGTCGATCGCCGCCGGCTACCACGAGCACTCGCCGGCGCTCTTCGAAGCTCCGGGGCTCCGCTGGACCGGCGACTCGCCCGAGGCCCTCAAGCGCCGGCACGGCGTGTGGCCCGACTTCCACCACGCCGCCGACCTCGAGGCGAGCGGTCGCGTCGTCGGCTTCCTGCCCGAGAGCGCGGCAGACGCCTTCAGCGTCCGCGGCGGGCCGGACGGGATCGCCGCGCACCTCGTGGCCCTGCTGCGGTCGGCCGGCGTGGCGCTCGACCACGTCGTGCTCCACCCGGTCCCGAACCCGCCGTCGCCGGACGATCCGGATCGCGGCTACATGGCGCGGATGGCGCGCGAGGTCCTGCCCCGCGTGCGCGCCGCGCTGGCCGCGACCTGACGGGTGCCCGCCGCCGACGACCGGGAGCGCGCCCGCCGCCGCCAGGGCGCGATCTTCCTCGCCGTCGTCGTCCTCGCCTGGGGCCTGACGTGGCCCGTGAACAAGGCGATCCTGGCCTCGGTGCCGCCGCTCTGGATGGCGGCGATCCGCTCGGCGCTCGCGACCGTCGCGCTGTTCGCGATCGTCGCCGCCACCGGGCGTCTCGCGCTGCCGCCGCGCGGCGACGTGCCGATCGTGCTCGGCATCAGCCTCCTCCACATGGTGGCGTTCGTCGTCCTCACCAACATCGGCCTCCAGATCGTGCCCACCGGCCGGTCCGTGGTGCTGGCGTACACGACGCCGCTGTGGGTGGCGCCCGGCGCGGCGGTCTTCCTGCGTGAGCCCCTGACGCCGCGCCGCCTGCTCGGCGTCGCCAGCGGGCTCGCGGGGCTCGTGCTGCTCTTCAACCCGCTCGCGTTCGACTGGAGTGACCGCGACGCCGTCCTCGGCAACGGCGCCATCCTCGCCGCGGCGGTCATGTGGGCCGCGAGCATCGTGCACATCCGCGGTCATCGCTGGCGCTCGACGCCGTTCGCGCTGGCGCCCTGGGAGGCGCTCGTCGCCACCGCGGCGCTCGTGCCGGTCGCGCTCGCCTCCGGTCCGCCGCCGCCCATCGACTGGGACGGGCGCCTCGTCGCGCTGATGCTGTACTCCGCCGGTCCGGGGACGGCCGTCGCCTACTGGGCGATGGCGATGGCGAGCCGCGACCTGCCCGCCGTCGCGACGTCGCTCGGGCTGCTCGCCACGCCCGTCGTCAGCATCGTGGTCGCCACACTGTGGCTCGGCGAGACCGTGACGCTGCCGCTCGCGGCAGCGGTCGTGCTCATCCTCGGCGGCGTGGCCCTCGGCGCGACGCGCTGACGCCGATGCCCGGCGCCACGTGCCGCCGGCCGGTTGACCGCCGCCGCGGGCCACGGCTACCCTGGGCAGCACCTTCCCGGCGGAGGACACCATGGACTACCGGATCGTCTCGGCCGACGACCACATCGACCTCCAGTGGCTGCCGCGCGACCTCTGGGAGAAGCGCGTGCCGGCCGAGTGGCGCGAGCGCGCCCCGCGAGTCCTCGACACGCCGGACGGCCCGCACTGGGTCTGCGACGGCGATCGCTGGGACGCCTGGGGTGGGCGGAAGGGCGCGGCCGGCGCCATGGGCGGCCGGCGCCTGGCCCTCGAGCGCGGCGGCGTGCTCGAGCCCGGCGTGCTGAGGCCGACGACGACCGCCCTGCGGCTGGCGGACATGGACCGCGACGGCGTCGACGCGACCGTCATGTACGGGCCGATCGTCCCGCTGCTGATCAAGGATCCGGGCCTGCGCCGCGCCTGCTACCGCGCCTACAACGAGTGGCTCGCGGAGTTCTGCGCGACGGCGCCCGCGCGGCTCGTGGGCGCCGGGCTGATCCCGGTCGACGATCCCCGCGCCGCGGCCGAGGAGGTGCGCCACCTGGCGGCGCTCGGCCTGCGCACGGGGATGTTCCTCGCCGCGCGCGCCGAGCCCGCGCTGTGGGAGGAGGCGTGGGAGCTGCTCTGGACGGCGGCGGAGGAGTCGGGCCTGCCGATCGGGTTCCACCTCGGCGGCGGTCTGAGGACGGTCGTGTTCAGCGGCCCCAAGGCGGCGCTGCCCGGCAACATGGGCGTCCGCGTGGCGTGCTCGACGCTCCAGATGGACGAGCCGCTCGCCGCGGTGATCTTCTCCGGCGCGCTGGAGCGCCATCCCGGGCTCCGCATCGTGCTGGCCGAGACGGGGATCGGCTGGCTCCCGTACATGCTGGAGCGGATGGACGACACGCACGAGAAGTTCCTCGACGCCGGCGACTTCTGGCGGGCGCACGGAGGCCTGCCGCTCCGGATGGCGCCGAGCGCCTACTTCCGCCGCCAGGTGTGGGCGACGTTCCAGACCGACCGGGCGGGGCTGCGCCTGCTGGACGTGATCGGGGCCGACCGCGTCATGTGGGCCTCGGACTACCCGCACGCCGACAGCACGTGGCCCGACTCGCAGGCGGTGATCGCCCGCGACTTCAAGGACGTGCCCGAGGCCGTCCGCCGCCAGGTCCTCTGCGACAACGCGCGGCGGCTCTACGGGCTCTGAGCGCCGCCGCGCGGCGGCCTACTTCTTCTCCTCGACCTTGCCGATGCGCCGGACGATCTCGGCGAGACGGCGGCTGTCCGTGTCCCAGAACGTCTTGAACTCGGGCGCGTCGAGGTACGTGATCGGCGCCTCGAGCTTGCCCATCGCGCCCTTGAACTCGGCGTCCTGGACCGCCTGGCGGAGCGCGGCGCGGACCTTCTGCAGCACGGGCTCGGGCGTCCCGGCCGGAGCGAACGCCCCCACCCACGTGTAGAACTCGATGTCGTGGCCGAGCTCCTTGAACGTGGGGACGTCGGGGAGCGCGCCGACGCGCTTGCCCCCCCAGCCGGCGAGCACCCGGAGCTTGCCGCCGCGCACCATCGGCATGACGACCGCCGGGCCCGGCGCCAGCGCGTCGGCGTGGCCGCCGAGCAGGGCCGTCATCGCGGGGCCGGCGCCGGGATAGGGGATGTGGCGCAGCTTGATGCCGGCGCTGTGGGCGAACATCTCCATGGCGAGGTGCGCGGGGCCGTAGATCCCCGAGGACGAGAACGAGATCTCGCCGGGCCGCCGCTTGGCGTCGTCGACGAAGTCCTTGACCGTCTTCCACGGGCTCTCCGCCCGCACGACGAGGACGGCCGGGTCGGCGGAGATCAGGGCCAGCGGGGCGAACTGGTCCGGGGTGTAGGCGGGCTTCCGGTCGAACAGCCTGTCGGCCTCCGGGATGACGGAGATGCTCGACAGCGTCACCAGCAGCGTGTAGCCGTCGGGCTTGCTGTGCGCCGCCGCCGACATGCCGACCGCGCCCCCGGCGCCCGGCTTGTTCACCACGACCACGGGGTTCTTCAGCGCGCGCTCGAGGGCGGCCGCGAGCGGCCGGCCCGTCAGGTCCGCGGTGCCTCCGGGCGCGTAGGGCACCAGCACGGTGATCGGGCGGTTCGGGTAGTCCTGCGCCGGCGCGGGCGAGCCGCCGGCGAGGACCGCGAGCGTCGCGAGCACGACGACGAGGGCGTTCGGACGAGCGCGCATGGACTCCTCCGTTCTCACTCCGGGCGGCGACCGCGCCGTCGCAGCAACTCGGGCAGGGCCGCGATCCTCTCCAGCACGACATCGGCGGCGCTGAGGTCGTGACCGAGCGTGGGGCCGCAGGGGATGGCGACGCAGGCCATGCCGGCGGCCTTCGCCGCCCGCACGCCGTTGAACGAGTCCTCGACGACGAGGCACCGCGGCGGATCCACGCCGAGCCGGCGCGCCGCCTCGAGGAAGATGTCGGGCGCCGGCTTGCCGCGGGGGACCTCGACGCCGGAGACCACGGCGTCGAAGTGAGGGCGGAAGCCGAGCGCGTCGAGCGTCGCCCCGATCACGTCGGGGGTCGAGGACGATGCGAGCGCCAGCCGGCGGCCGTCGCGCCGGAGGCCGGTCAGGACGGCCTCGACGCCGGGCAGCGGCGCCGCCTCGCGCGCGAGCATCTCGACGACCTCGGCGACGAAGCGCCGCCCCAGCTCGGCCTCGTCGGTCGCGAGCCCGTAGCGGCGCCGGAACAGCGCGAAGATCTCGTCATCGGTCAGGCCGATCAGGCTCGGGTCCTGCTCGTAGTCGATGCCCTCGGCGGCCAGGATCCGCCGCGTCGCCTCTGCGTGGATCGGCTCGGAGTCGAGCAGGACGCCGTCCATGTCGAAGATCACGGCTCGCACCTCGTGCACGGCCGGCGACGAACCTCCCGGGGATCGAGCGGACCCGCGCGCCGGACTCTAGGGGGCCGGGCGGGTCGTGTCAAGCCGGCGCATCGACTCAAAACTTCGGTGACCGAAGGCAGGGTCATAGATCAGAAGTCACGGTTACCAACTCCACCCAGGAGGGGCCCGTGACGCGAGCCAGCCTTCGGGAGTATGCCGCGGTCCAGC
>Ga0073934_10000687_pt1 | contig 93533 bp, 82 predicted proteins | sample LarsenN4metaG_FD_76834 | JGI IMG/M metagenome (GOLD analysis project Ga0073934, IMG submission 76834) | Hot spring sediment bacterial and archeal communities from British Columbia, Canada, to study Microbial Dark Matter (Phase II) - Larsen... ...
AAGCCTGCCGCGCGCTTCCACCATTGCGAGGAAAGCGGCGCGATATCGCGCGTCGGGAAGGGCAAGCCGGAGATCGATGGTCGTGTCGCGCTCCGGAAACTCCAGTGCGCAAGGCTGCTCATATCCCCGCCCGACCTCAGGAATTTGTACTCGCCTGTCGTGGACTGGAAACGGAATCTGCGCAATCTGCGGCAAAGCGCCTCACTCGACAACCCCAAACCGGAAATTGTCCACAAATGAAGTGCGAATATTCTACGAAGCGGATCGTGTCGTTGTGGAACTGGACTTTGGTATTAGCGGCGGCGAACGAAGGCGCCAGGTTGCGGCGCCCTCCCCCGTAGCGAGATCGGTTCCAGGCTTACTTGAGAACCTGGTATCGCAGAATCTGCCCTATGAGCTCGCGCGTAGAGGTGCTCGACGGAAATGGCGAGGCTGTGTAGGATGACCGCCGTCCAGCGATCGGCGGTCGTCCGGCACTGACCCTCTCGCCAAAAGAAAGCTGGCCTCAATCATAAAAAAGACCGCGATCATCCTATGTCAAGTCTTCCAATCTTGTGCTGCAGTCTGGATCAGAAGGTGCGGCAACAGACGGTATTATAGAAATCCGCTTTGTTCAAAAAGATTGATTAGTAATTAATGACCAATGCGCTTGGCAAATCTAAGATTTTTTCAAGGACATTAATCACTAATCAATTCTCAATTCTCAATTCTCATTTCAGGTCAGTGGCACAGGCGCAAGCAAACTAGCTCAATACCGGCTCCGGCCAAAGCCCGGACTCCGCTCCTCACGAGGCGCAACCGGCCGGGCTTCGGCCACCGTCATGGAACGGCCGCCATAGCTGGCGCCGTTGAACTTCTGGATAGCGTCGGCGGCTTCCTGATCCGAGGACATCTCGACGAACCCAAATCCCTTGCTCCGGCCTGTGTCGCGGTCCATGATCACCTTCGCCGATTGAACGGTTCCTACCTGAGCGAAGATCTCCTGCAAGGCTTCATCGGTTGTGCTGAAAGGCAGATTGCCCACGTAAAGTTTCTTGCCCATGTTGCTCTCCTCCGCGGTGCACACATTTCATTCACTCAATCCGCTAAGAGGACGGGGGACAAGGCCTCGGACTCTACGCGGTCTTGGTTGATGTTGGGGGCGGAATTCTTATATCACGGCGGGAACGGAAAGCATAGAAAGGGAATTCCGGATTTCGGATTTCGGATTGCGGATTTGGGAAGAACTGTGAATCCAGCCCCCCAATCCGAAATCCGAAATCCGAAATCTTTCTAGAAGCTCCGCATGTGCTCCTTCAGAATGCACCGGTCCATCACAACTTCTATCCCGGCTTCGCGGGCGCGGGCCGCGGCGCGTTCGTGAATGACGCCTTCCTGCATCCACACGACCTTGGCGCCTCTTCGGATGGCGGCCTCGACGATTTCCGGAACGTATTCAGAGCGTCTGAAGATGTCCACAATTTCAATAGGACCCGGCGCCTCGTCGAGTGAAGCGTAGGCTTTCTCGCCGAGCACTTCGGTTTCGTTGGGATTGATGGGAGTGATCTGGTACCCGGCGCTTTGCATGAAGCGGGAGACGCCGTAGGCGGCTCTCCAGGTATGAGAAGACAGACCCACGACGGCAATTCGCCTGTAGGTTTCCAATATCTCTTTGATGCTCATTGTTTCTTGTCAAACTCGAGCTTGAAGCGGCGGACTTCCGTCTCCGTGAGAAATCGCCACTCGCCGGGTTTCAGTTTCTTGTCTTCCAAAAAACCGATTCGCACGCGCCGGAGCTTTTCGACCGGATGACCGATGACCTGGAACATCCGGCGGATCTGCTGATTCCGTCCCTGATGCAGCGTGACTTCATACCACGGATTGGGCCCCGTTTTCAGCAGCTCGATCTCGCATGGCGCCAGGCGCTTCCCATCCAGATAGATTCCTCGCCGCAGCCGGTCGAGGTCGCGCTCTGAAGGCTGTCCGGCGACTTTGGCGTGATAGACCTTGGCGACAACGCCGGCTTCGGTCATCGCTTTTGTGAAGTCGCCGTCGTTGGTGAGGATGATCAAGCCTTCCGACGCAAAATCCAGACGCCCGACCGGATAGAGGCGCTCTTTCAAAGATCGCACGTAATCGATCACCGTCGGCCGGTTTTCCGGATCACTGGAGGTCGACATTACGTTTTTCGGCTTATTGAGCAGGACGTAGACGAACGGCCGGACAGCGCGAATGCGCTTGCCGTCGAAGCGAATGACGTCGGAAGCTGGATCGGCGCGGCTGCCAAGCTCGGTCACGATTTCACCGTTTACCGACACGCGCCCCTCGCGAATCATGTCTTCGGCTCTTCGGCGCGACGCAACGCCTGCACGGGCAAGGATTTTCTGTAGTCGCTCCTGCAAGCGACTATTGTACTTCTTCGAGCGGGAGCTCTACAGGCGCGGGCTCGTCGGACACCTCCGGCGCATCGGAAGACGCATGACTTCGGATCAGTTCTTCGAATTCTTCCATGCTGGGAAGATCATCGAGACTGTTCAATCCGAAATGCACCAGAAACTCCTTCGTCGTTTTGTAGAGGATCGGACGACCCAGAACTTCTTTCCGTCCGGCGGCGGCGACGAGTTTCTTGTCGAGCAGGGTCTTGATAACGCCGCTGGCGTGTACGCCGCGAATTTCCTGAATTTCGGGAATCGTCACGGGTTGCTTGTATGCAATGACCGCCAAGGTTTCGAGTGCGGCAAGCGACAAGCGCGTTGGCGGGGTCTGACTCTGTACAAATTTCTTCAGAACTTCATGGTGTTCCGGCTTGGTTGAAAACCTCAGCCCTTCGGCAATCTCCCGGATTTCAATTCCGTGCTCGGCGCTTCGATACTTCTCAATCAGCCCGCGAACGGCCGCTTCAATCTCCTGACGGCCGACTTCAGGCAGGGCCTTCTGGATGGCCTCTATGCCGACAGGCTCCTTAGCCACATAGACAATGGCTTCAATGAGCGATGAAAGACTTGGATAACTCATAGTCGGGATTTGCGCGAGCCGTTATCTCGCCGAAAGGCTTTTCCTGGCGGAGATGGATCGCCCTCAAGCGCGTCAGTTCCAGAAGCGCCAGGAAAGCCGTGATCAAGCCCCGCCGGCTGTTCACAGCGGGCAATACTTCCGTCAAGGTGATCGGACCGCGGGCGGCCAGGATGTTCTCGAAGAGATACGCCATCATCTGCTCAACGGAGAACTCTTCGCGGTCGACTTCCAGCAACGGACGCGCTTCGGAACGTTTGATCACATCGCGGAACGCCATCAGCAGATCGTAGAGACTGACCGCAAACTCCGGCTCCAGCTCCGCTTCTTCGAAAGGGGCCGCCCCCGGATTGCTCCACACTGCGTTTTCGATCATCTCGCGCTGGTAGAGCATCTGGGCCGCGTTTTTGAATTTCTCGTATTCGAGCAGGCGGCGCACGAGCTCCGTGCGCGGATCTTCCATATCCTCTTCGGAAGCGTCCGGGTCGGGAGGCAGCAGCGTGCGGGACTTGATGTAGATCAATTGCGCCGCCATAACAAGAAACTCGGAAGCGAGATCAACGTTGAGTTCCTCCATCAGATGAAGGTACTCCAGATACTGCTCGGTGATGCGGGCGATGGGTATGTCGTAGACGTCGATCTTTTGTTTGCGAATCAGATCCAGGAGAAGATCGAGCGGACCTTCATAGAGCGGCAGGCTGACTTTCAATTCTTCTATCATTTTCGAATCGGCGTAATCTGCGGCTCTAAATCTTCACCGCTTCTCTCACCTGCGCCATGGTCTCCGACGCCACAACCTTCGCTTTGGCGGCGCCTTCATCAAGGATTGCCACGACGTCGTCCTTCCGCGTCTCGATAGCCTTCCGGCGTTCGTAGATCGGACCCACCTTCGTTTGCAAGCTGTCAAACAGCCACATTTTGCACTCGATGCAGCCTATGCCGGCGGTGCGACAACCCTGGTCCACCTCGGCAATTCTTTTTTCGGTCGAAAAAATTTTGTGGTAGTCCCCAACCGGGCACACGTCCGGGTTTCCCGGATCCTGCCGTCGCACGCGGGCAGGATCGGTCACCATCATGCGGACGGTTTCTTTCACGACCTCGGGCTTCTCTGTGAGCGCGATGGCGTTGTTATAACTCTTGCTCATCTTGCGCCCGTCTGTTCCCGGGAGCTTCGGAACCCTCGTCAGCAAGGCTTGCGGCTCCGGAAAGACCGGTCCGTAGAAATGATTGAACCGGCGCGCGATTTCGCGGGTGAGTTCGATATGGGGGACCTGATCCTCGCCGACAGGAACGGCGGCCGCTTTATAGATCAAAATGTCAGCGGCCTGCAGGAGCGGATAGCCGAGGAAGCCGTAGGTGTGCAAATCCCGTCCGGTCAGCTCCTGCATCTGCTCCTTGTACGAAGGGACGCGTTCGAGCCAGCCGAGTGGAGTGATCATGGAAAGCAACAGGTGCAATTCCGCGTGCTCGACCACGCGGGACTGCACGAAGATCGTGGCGTAGTTCGGATCGATCCCCGCCGCAAGCCAGTCCATGACGTTGTCCAGAATGCAGTCGCGGATGTCACCCGTGGATTCGTAGTTGGTCGTCAGCGCGTGCCAGTCGACCACGCAGAAGAAACAGTCGTAGTCCTGCTGCAGCCGCACCCAGTTATCAAGAGCGCCGACCAGGTGTCCCAGATGGAGCCGTCCGGTCGGGCGCATGCCGCTGAGGATTCTGCTCTTGGCCATGGTTCCGTTCCGCTTCAAAATACGAGGTACGACAGCACCGCCTCGAGCACGGGGTTGTACAACTTCGATGGAACGCCCGCGACCAGCAGCGCCACAAGAATGAATAACCCGTAACTCTGGAGCTGCTCGAGTACGACGGCCGCGGATCTCGGCAGCAGTCCGGCCAGCACCGCGGCGCCATCCAGAGGCGCGACAGGTATGAGATTGAACACGGCGAGAATCAGATTGATCACGATTCCGTAGTAAGCCACGTGCGCCAGCGGCGTCCAGAATGCGTCCGGTCCGGCCTGGCCGACCGTCACTTCGCGCACGAGATCGGCGCCCTGCGGCGACGACAGCTTCAGCGCCATCATGAAGAGAAAGAATCCCGCTGCGAGCGCCAGATTGCTGGCGGGCCCTGCCGCCGCGACCAGCATGTGGTCCCGGACCGGATTCCGGAGACGTCCCACATTGACTGGGACAGGCTTCGCCCAACCGAACATGACTCCGGACAACATCCCGATCAGCGGAAAGATGATGGTGCCGAAAAGGTCGGCATGAACGATCGGATTCAGAGACACGCGTCCTAGATAGCGCGCCGTCGAATCGCCCAACATGTCGGCCGACCACGCGTGCGCGGACTCGTGCACGCTCAGGGAAAACAGCAGAACGAAGAACTGAATGAGCACGAAGAAAACCTGCTCGTTTAGCATCTCAGGCATTGTAAGGGATGGTAGCACAACGGATGGCGGGACCCCCTCCGCCGAAGGCCGCTTTCCCCCTGCCAATAAACATACTTGACGAATCCTCCCCGGAATGCGGCAGGGAATTTTGAAATTGGACGATTCCTTGACCTCAAATCCGAAATCCGAAATCGCAAATTGTACGCACAACAACGTCTACTTCGCCGCGAGTATGGCGGTCGTTCAGTTTGAGATTTCGGATTTCGGATTTTGAGATGCAGGACTCGTCCAATCTCCGATTTCCTCCTTGGCGGGGCGCAGGATTCGTCTCGCTTCAGGGTCCGCCAAGCCGCCCGAACCCCGTGTGCTATAATCCGCGCATGCATGTCCTGCTGCTGAGACTCGCACTAGGACTCTATTCCGTCGGTCTCGCGCATTCGATACTCAGCATTCTTAAGAAGAAGCAGACGTTTTTCGGACCCGCCGCGATTGCGGCATTGATCGGCTTTGTGTTGCATGCAGCGTCGATCGGACTGCGCTGGTACGAGCTGCAATACATTCCGCTCACGCAGCGTTACGAAAGCTTCTCCTTTGTTGCGGCCGTGGCCGTCCTTGGATTCTTCCTGGCCTATCTGAAGTACAGGATCACATCCCTGGGCGTCTTCGCGTTTCCTGCGATTTTCATCATGACGTTCATGGCCAACCTCGGCAGCTACGATCCATCCGAGTCGATTCCGGAGGTGCTTCGCAGCAACTGGATCTATCTCCACACGCCGCTGTTATTCCTGGCGTACGGGGCGCTCTTCATCGCCTTCTCCGCGGCGGTCCTTTATTTGATTCAGGAGCGCGAGTTGAAATCGAAGCAGCCGAAGATGTTTTACAATCGCCTGCCGTCGCTGGAACTCTGCGACGATCTCGCCTACCGCTCCCTCGCAATCGGTTTCCCGCTCATGACCCTTGGCATTCTGGCGGGCGCGCTCTGGGCGCAGTCGGAATGGGGCACTTCGTGGACGATTGATCCGAAGATCCTGTTTTCGATCTTCACCTGGCTGATCTATCTGACGCTCATTCACTATCGGCTGATCGCCGGATGGCGCGGCAGGAAAGCAGCGTATCTTTCCATCGTGGGATTTGTCAGCGTGCTCATTACGTTTTTGGGCGCCAATTACTTTACGGGCCTCCACACATTCGACTAGCCGATGCAGCTCGCCTTAGTAGGAATCAGCCACAAGACGGCGCCGGTCGAGATTCGGGAACGGCTGGCCTTTCCTACCCAGGAATTGCGTTCCGCCCTCGCGACGCTCGTCGAAAGAGCGCGCGCGGCGGAAGCGATGATTTTGTCCACTTGCAATCGCGTGGAGATCGTGGCCGAAGGGCCTGACAGCCGCCTTGTACAGGACTTCCTCTGCGAGTATCACCGTATAACGCCCGACGCCGTCTCTGCGCATCTCTACAGCCTCCAGGACGCTGAAGCGATCCGTCACGTTTTCCGCGTCACGTCGAGTCTCGATTCGATGATGGTGGGAGAGCCGCAGATACTCGGTCAGGTGAAGGAGGCGTATCGCATTGCATTCGACGCCGGTACGATCGGCCTCCACCTGAGCGCCTTGATGAATCGCGCGTTCGCGGTCGCCAAGCGCGTCCGCACCGAAACGGGGATTTCTCAAGCGGCCGTCTCGATCAGCTACGCCGCCGTTGAACTCGCCCGCAAGATCTTCCGAGACCTGTCAGGCAAGACTGTCATGATTATCGGCGCGAGCAAGATGGGCGAGCTGGCTGCAAAACACCTGAGACGCAACGGCGCGTCATCCGTCCTTGTAACCAACCGGACGTTCGAGCGCGCCGTCGAGCTCGCGAGGATCTTCGAAGGCGCGGCGCTGCCCTTCGAGCATTTCATCGATCACATCGATCGCGCCGACATTGTGATCAGTTCGACCGGAGCCCCGCATTTCGTCATCACCAAAGAAATCGCCGAACAGATCATTCATCGCCGGAAGAACAAGCCCGTATTCTTTATCGACATCGCCGTGCCGCGGGACATCGATCCGGAAGTCGACGACCTCGACAACGCCTTTCTTTACGACATTGACGACCTGCAACAGGTCATCGACGCGAACGTGAAAGAAAGAATGAGGGAGGCGGATCGCGCCGAGGAGATTATCGACTCGGAAGTTCATGCGTTTTGCGCAAGGATGCGATCGCGCGAGGTCGTGCCCACGATTGTGCTGATCCGCGAATCGCTGGATCGGCTGCGGCGCGAAGAGATCGAACGCCATCGAAAGCGGCTCGGCGAGCTCACGCCCGGTCAGCAGGAAGTGGTTGACCACATCACTCAATCCATCATCAACAAGATCCTGCACACGCCCGTGTCTCAACTCAAAGAAATGGCGCATGACCCCAAGGGCGCCGAATTTGTCGATTTAGTACGCAAGCTCTTCAATGTCAGAGATGACCGCGAGCAATAGGCTCCGCCTTGGGACGCGCGGCAGCCCGTTGGCGCTGTGGCAGGCCAATTGGGTCAAGAGCGAACTCGAGCGACGATGGCCGGATCTGGAAATCGAGCTGACCCCGATCAAAACGACGGGCGACAAGATTCTCGGCGTCCCGTTGGCGGAAGTCGGCGGAAAAGGACTGTTCACGAAGGAAATTGACGAGGCGCTGTTGGCGCGCCGTATTGACGCCGCGGTTCACAGCATGAAGGACATCCCATTTCAACTTCCCCATGGAATCGACTTTGGGGCGATTCCGGAACGCGAAGATCCGCGCGACGCCTTCGTGTCGAACGGCCGCAGGATTGAGAATCTCCCGCCCGGTTCGCGCATCGGCACAAGCAGCCTCAGGCGCCAGGTTCAAGTGCGGTATCGCTTTCCCGGCGTCCGCCTCGAGACCCTTCGCGGGAATGTCGACACGCGACTGAAGAAGCTCGCGGCCGGAGAATTCGACGGCGTCATTCTGGCTCTGGCGGGTCTGAAGCGCCTTGGATATGAAGACCGCGTGACGCAGATCCTCGATGAGGACGTCATGCTGCCGGCCGTTGGTCAAGGCGCGCTGGGAATCGTATGCCGCACGGACGACGCGGGCGTCCGGTCCCGGCTTGCTCAACTGGACCATGCGCCGACGCGCCTCGCGATTGCGGCCGAGCGTGGGCTTTTGGAAATGCTCGAAGGAAGCTGCAAAGTCCCTCTTGCAGGACGCGCCGTAGTGCATGGCGAACGGATCACGTTGCGGGGACTGGTCTCCAACCTTTCAGGAACTCATGTGATCATCGAGTCGGCCGAAGGCGACGCGCGGCATCCCCGCCAACTTGGCGTCGCTCTCGCCGAACAACTGATCCGCCGCGGCGCCGGCGCGATTCTCGCCGAGATCACGCAACATGGATCTTCTCGGTAAGACCATCCTGATCACGCGCGCCGCAGACCAGTCGGCGGACTTGCGGGACGCGCTGCTCCGTCTCGGCGCCCGCGTGATCGAACGCCCCGCGATCGAAGTGAAGCCTCCGGAAGACTGGAGGCCTGTTGACGCCGCCATCTTCCGGCTGGAGTCCTACGATTGGATCCTGTTCACAAGCGCCAACGCCGTTGAGCTGTTCATGAAGCGTCTCGAAGTTCACGGCATCCACAGCATTCACAGCGCATCGCGGCGCGTCTCGATCGCAGTAGTCGGCCCTGCGACGGCGGAGAAGCTGCGGGAGTGGAACCTGTCGGCGAATCTGGTTCCTGAGGACTTCCGCGCTGAGGGACTGCTCGACGCCTTTCCTATGGATCTGGCCGGGACGCGAATTCTGTTTCCGCGCGCCGCGTCGGCTCGGGAAATCCTGCCGGAGGAATTGAGACGCCGTGGAGCAACCGTAGACGTGGTTGTGGCGTACCGCACCGTTCGCGCCGCAGGCCTGAACGATCTGGGCCGGCTTCTCACTTCGGAACCGATCGATTGCGTGGTGTTCATGAGTCCATCGACGATCCGCTTCGTGCTGGAAGCCTTGGATGAAGACGCCGCTCTCAAATTGCGGACGCTTCCCGCGGCAGTGATCGGTCCTGTAACGGACGAGGCGGCCGCGTCGTCCGGTTTGACCACTCGCATCAAGCCGGTGCAGTCCACCGTCGCCGATCTTGTGCAGGCCATCCAGAACCATTTCCTCGCGAAGTGATGTAAGATCCCTAGCCACAAATCAACTCCACAAATGGAGAATCCATCATGGATGCAAGAACCGGCTCCATATCACGCCGCATGTTCAGGTTGGCTTCTGTATTTGCGTTTTGGACAATGCTGGGGGCGCCGCATTCCCTATCTGCGCAGTGGACCAAGGTCCCTGCTCCGGCGATTCCTCGCACGCCGGACGGCAAGCCGAATCTTTCGGCCCCTGCGCCGCGTCTTCCGGACGGCAAGCCGGATCTGTCGGGCATCTGGAATCCGCCGCCGGGATACCTGCGAAATCTCGCGCTGAACCTTAAGCCCGATGAAGTTCAGTTTCAACCATGCGCGAAGACCGTTTACGACGCGCGCGCAGCCGGCTTGCACTGGAAAGAAGAACCGGACGCGAACTGTCTGCCGCAGGGCGTCCCGAAGATCTTGCTCGCCCCGGCGCCGTGGAGGATTGTTCAAACTCCGGAACGTATTTTCTTCATCCATGAAGCATTCAACCTCTGGTGGCAGGTCTTCATGGATGGACGGGAATTCGCGCCAAGCGACGACGTGACGCCGACATGGATGGGCTATTCCACCGGCAAGTGGGATGGAGACACGCTGGTCGTCGACAGCCGGGGATTCAATGGAAAGGTCTGGCTGGATCAACTCGGGAAACCGTCGACTGAAGCGCTGCATGTCACCACGCGGTTCCGGAGAAAAGATTTCGGGCGCATGGAGATCCAGATCACGATCGATGATCCGAAAGCCTATTTGAAGCCGTGGACGAACACTGTGGAGGTCACGCTGTTGACAAACACCGAGCTCATGGAATTCATCTGCCTCGAGAACGAAAAGGACACCCGAGGCAAGTAGCCGTCTGACCCCCTGCCGCCTTCGGCGGCTCTCCCCCTCGAAGGGGGAGGAAAAGGTTTTGGCTGGGAGGCGGCAGGGGGTTAAAACTCTGCTCGACCGCGCGGCTGCTACGGCCGACGCCGGCATTCATCGGCCGCTTCGCGCAGCGCTTGAAACATCGAGTCGGTCGGAGATCCCGGCGGAACATCGAACTGCACCGCGTGGACCGCCTCGGTTCTGCGGCCGGACGGCGGAAACCGAGCGTCGCCGCGCCAGTTGCTGCTCGAAAAGGCGCGCTCCAGTTGGATCGCGCCGCCGGCGGCGATAACCAAGAGGCGCTCCACTCCTCCCACAGACGTCCGCGAGACGCGCACGGCGCCGAGTGAAAGCGTTTGGACGTCTTCTTCGAGCCACCACCGCGCGGCGTCATTGGGATCTTCGAAACGCGTCGCATCGGCAATCTGAATCGTGCAGCCGTCTGGAATTTGCACATCCTTTACCGAATACGTTCTGTTCCAGCCATTCTCCACAGTCCGAATCGTCCGGCCCAGCAGTCCCTCGATGATGACACGGGCGCGGCGGCCGCGACTTGGAGTCGAAGCATTCAGCGGCGGACCGCTGAAGAATCGTTCGCCGTAAGCCCGCACCGGCGGAATGTATCGGCCCGCCTGCATCTCTTCCGCCACTTCTCCGAAAGCGTCTTCCCATGCATCACGCTTAACGGTTCCTCCAGACGCGAGTGTTGCGAGGCCGAGCTGCCGGAGGGTCTCGCTGGACTGCAAGCGCTCGACAAACCGGCTTGGGCTCATTCCCAGCTCAGCCGCCGCGGCAACCGCATCGAGAGGCATGGCATATCGTTCCGAAAGTTCACTGACGGGCTCGTCGCCGCCGCGAACTCCCATCTTGAGGAGAGCGGATTCAAAGCGCTCCTGGTCCTGCGACACGAGCTTCCGGAGCACGCTGTTGTCGGCGTAGAGCGCCAAAGCGTACCTGCGTTCGTGTTCGGGGAGCGCGGCGAGGGAGGCGCGCACTTCGTCGGTGAAGGGCCGCATGCCGCCGGCGTGGCATCCGATGCAGCTTACGCCGTTTCGAATTTCCGCCCGGGATCCTCCTTTGTTGAAAACGATGTGCGTGGGCGCCTGATCGATCCGCTCGCCGTTTTCGTTAACCAAAAGGTACGCCTGCAGTCCGTTTGGAAGATTGAAAATGATTTCGCCTCCCGCGCGCTTGAAATCCAGCGGGCGTCGAAGAATGTTGTGCTCCCCGAGGTTGTCTGGAAAGTCGTGCGACTTCCAGTAGGCCCCGTACGGAGAGCGGTGGCGTTCGACGATTCTGTTGTTGTTTGAAACGCCGGATTGAACGAAGCCGGCGCGTACGACCCGGACTCCAGGCGAGTCGCGCAGGTTGCCTTCCGTATTGATATTCAGACAGCGGCGCCCATGGCCGCCGCAGCTTTCAAGATCCGTCTCGTTGGAAGGCAGATCGAGAATCTCGTGGTAGAGCGGCGGCATCGCAGCGGCGGCTGTGAACCAGTCGGCGCGAATGAAGGGAGTATCCGACGACGTCAGAGCCTGAATCGCCGCGTAGCCCCGCCCACGAAACTCGAAGAGATAGGGATAGCCGGCGAGAATCGTTTCCCAGGCGGCCGTGGGATCGGTCCAGTCGTAGTCGCGAAGATCCACGCGGAGGATTGTTCCCTCTGCATCAATAGCAGTGGGTAATACGATGTCCTTGTCCCACGAGAGGCTGTTCAGCAGCTTGGCAAGAGCGAGCCGGTGCGCCGGAAGCTTCTTGTCTCCGGCGTTCCACAGATTGGTCAAAGTGAAGTAGCGCGTAAAGCGGCGGTCTGTGTCTGGGCCCATCGACCTCAGATCGCGTTCGATTGCGGCGATGACTTCATCGTTGGAGATAAATCGTCGCGGCTGGTCTTGGTCGTCGCGATTCCAGGGCGGCGCTCCGTCGTCAATCCAGCGCTTCACGATCGCAATGTCGCCTTCGGAGAGCCGGGCGCCGCCGGCCGGCATGATCGGAGTGATCACGCCCGTCAGTCGTTTGTAGAGAATGGAGTCCTCGGCCCTGCCGGGAGTAACTTTGCCCGTGCGAATCATGGCCTGCGGGTCGAGAAGCATATAGCTGCGAGCCTGTCCTGAGGGGCCATGACACGAAGCGCAATTTTTCTCCAGGACCGCGGCCGCCGCCTCGGCGGTGGAGGAGATTGGCTGACTCGCAGGCGCCACGGATTGAACCTGCGGCAGCGCCGCCCCGGCGCATGCCAACGCCGCGAGCCATAGCGGAAAACGCATGGCCATGGTTTTGGTCTCCATTGGATTTAACAGGTCTGGGCGGAGTCTTATTAGGCTGCTTCGGTGCTATGCTCCGAAAGATGAACACCTGGCAAAGTCTCGCCGCGATGTTCCGGAGCTGGCGTCTCGCGGCCGTATGTTTGCAGCAGATTGCGTCCGGCCTTCCGCTCGGCCTGGTCTGGATTGCGATTCCCACGTGGCTCACGCAAGAAGGCGTCGACATCCGCGTCGTCGGGCTCTTCACGCTGGCTCAGGCGCCGTGGAGTTTCAAGTTTGTCTGGTCGCCGTTGATGGACCGCTACCCTCTGCCGTTTTTCGGCCGCAAGCGGGGATGGATCTGCGCCGCCCAAGTCGCGCTGCTCGGCCTGACGCTCTGGCTCGCCGGCGTCTCCGATCATCCTGATGCAGTCTGGGTGATCGGCGCGCTCACGCTGGCGATGGGATTTGCCGCGGCCACTCAGGACATCGCCATCGACGCCTACGCGGTGGAGGTGCTCCGGAAAGAAGAGCATGGGGCGGCCGTCGGCGCCCGCACGGCGCTGTATCGCGCGGCAATGTTCATCTCGGGCGGTCTGGCCATCACTCTCGGCGCCGAGTATTCGTGGAAGTTCGTCAACTTCCTGCTGGCTCTCATCTACCTGCCAATGCTGCTGGTCACGATGCGTTCGCCGGAGCCGCAGTCGCTGCCGCAGCCGCCGCGGACGTTGCGCGAGGCGGTGTGGGATCCGTTTGTCGGATTTCTCGCGCAGCACCGGGCTCTGGAGATCCTCGCATTCGTCGTCCTTTATAAACTCAGCGACAACCTGACGCAGGCGCTCACAGGTCCTTTCCTGACGAAGATCGGCTACAACGCATGGGACGTGGGCGTCGGCCGCAGCGCGGCGGCGACTGCGGCCACTCTAATCGGAACATTCTGCGGCGGCGTGTTGACGGCGAAACTGGGGCTTGGACGCGCACTTTGGATCTTCGGCTTCCTGCAAATCTTCTCCAACCTCGGCTATGCGCTGATCGCCCAGGCGGGCGTGAATCGCGCGATCATGTACGCCGCCGTCGCATTTGAATTGGGGTCGAGCGGATTGGGAAGCGGCGCGTTCGGAGTTCTGCTGCTGCGGCTGACGCAGAAGCGGTTCTCCGCCACGCAGTTTGCGCTTCTGTCGAGCTTGTTCTCGATTCCTCGCGTCCTGGCGGGTCCCCCGGCCGGATGGTTGTCGGACACTTTGGGCTGGCGGGATTTCTTCATCCTCACGCTGCCTCTCGGCATACCCGGACTCCTGATGCTGGCGCGATTCGTTCCCTGGAGCGTTCGCGAGCCGGAGTTCCACGTCGCTGCTCCGGCGTGGGGCGCGCCGCTCACACGACGGCAATTGACGGCCCGCGCGGTCGTGTGCGGACTTGCCGCGTGGGGCGTAGGGTTAGCGACCATGGCCGGCCTGGAGGCGTTGCGGACATACCGTGCAAAGCAAGTGTTCGACTTCAAGGTTCAGGCCGCCGCCATCCTCAGCCCACAAACGCTTGGCGCCTGGACGACGTGGGCTGGTATTCTGCTGTTTGCCGTAACCGTCGCACTAATGACCGCCGCGACGCTGACCGCGCGCCGCGGAATAGCGCCCGCCGCGAAATTGGCGGAAGCGGTCCGTGCGCCTGAAAAACGGGTGTGATATGCGATACCTGGTCACAGCGAAAGTGAAACCTGGCCGATCCACCGCGCTGGCGCGCGCGATCGAGGAAGGCGCGCTGGGCAAAGGCTCTGTCGCCGGCGACGAGTACTACCGGAACATGGAATCCGCCCGTGAACTCGACGACGGCCGCGTGCAATGGGTTGAGATCTGCTACTGCCCCACTCCCCTTGCAGAAGAGCGTCCCTATTGGGAAAAGTATTTCGACCTCGTGAAAGTCCAGGATGCTCACGCGCGCAGCCGCTGCCGCGACTGGAACGGCGTGGAGTCCTGGGCTTGTGACAACTGCGATTGCACTGCCAAGCTCGAAGCCCGTCTCGCCGCAAAGGGTCGTAAGTTTGTTCCACAGTGATTTTGGCCGAAGCGGTTAGCGCATGGACAACCTCACAGCGCTGCAGCGTCAGGCAACGATGCGCGCCGTGCGCAGCAAGGACACCTCGCCGGAAATGTTTGTCCGCAGGCTGATCCATGCGTTGGGATATCGGTACCGGCTGCATGACCAACGGCTGCCAGGATGTCCCGACATGGTCTTTCCGGTTCGCAAGAAGCTGATTTTCATTCACGGCTGCTTCTGGCACGGCCACCGGTGCCCCGCCGGGCTGAACCGGCCGGCTTCCAACAAAGCCTACTGGCGCGCGAAGCTGATGCGAAACAGACTGCGCGACGCGCGCCATGTCCGAGACTTGCGAAAGCTCGGCTGGAAGATCCTCACGATTTGGGAGTGCGAGATCCGGTCGCCGGGTCTACGCCGGCGGCTCATCCATTTTCTGGAAAAGCGATAGCTACTGGTGTTTCTGAACGTAGTCGAGGGCGAACGTTTTCAGCGCCTGACTCGTGAATCCCAGAGCCGTCGCTTCGGTCATCGCGCGGTCGACGTCCCACTTGTCGACGACAGCCCGTTTGATGAACCACATCGCAGCCGCGCGATTCCCTCCGGCGCAGTGAATGAACGCCGGCTGGTTGGGCTTTTCCGTGATCACTTTGAGAAAGCGATCCACGACCGCCGTGTCCGGCGCCGAGCCATTGAAAGGCAGGTGATGGTAGTTGATGCCTGCGGCTTTGGCGGCGGCCGCTTCGGCATCGACGTTGGCGCCTTGCTCACTGGCCTGCCGAAGATTGATGATCGACCCGTAGCCCATCTTCTTGATTTGCGCGACGGATTCCGGCGTGATGGCGCCCGCGCAGGCCACAGTGCTTTCAATCTTTGCGAAATTGTTGATCCCGGGAACGCTTTCCTTCGTGACTTGCGCCTGCCCTGCAGCCACAACGCTAACGGCGACGACGATCAAAGCGGCAAGGAATGGTTTCATGTTCGACTCCATGGTCTTGAGTATGTTCCGGAGCATTCTACCTTCGGAGTCCATGATTTAGAATGGATTCAATAGTTCGATGCGCCGGCCCGACAGAAAGGAAAGCGAGATGGGTGAAGTAAGAGTGAAGGTTCTTCTGACCAACGCCGTGGACGAGGCGCAGGCGCGGCGAGGCCTGCTTGCGAAAGATAAGATCCGAGTTTATGAAGGCGAGGCGATGGTAGATACAGGGTCGGTTTGCACGGTCATACCTGCGCACGTTATGGACGAGCTAGGGCTCCTGGCAGATCACCGGCGGGTGGTTCAATATGCCGACGGTCGCGAGGAAGCAGTCGATGTAACCGAACCGTTAACGGTTCGCATTGCGGGAAGGGCGACAACAGAGGAAGCGGTAGTACTCGGCGACGAGATTTTGATCGGTCAGACCGTGCTCGAGAAAACCGACATGCACGTGGATTGTACGAAGCGCCGGCTTGTCCCAAATCCCGAGCATCCCGACCAGCCGGTCATCAAAGTTAAATAACCGCAGACCATTTCCCCAGCTCCGGAATCGCGGCGCCGTCGTGCCGCGGTTCCGAACCTCCGTAGTGGACGCCGTCCGCGTCGCACATCACGGCCTGCCCCCAGCCGAAGGCGCCTGTTCGGCCCTCGACCACGTTCAACTCGTGGCCAAGGGAACGAAGCTCCGCGCGGACGTCCTCTGGAACCGATGCTTCGATGTCCACGTCGCATCCAGTGAACGTCAACTTCGTGAAACGGCCCGCCTCGAGCGCCTCTTGAATGTTCAAGCCATAGTCCGCCACATTCGCCACAAACTGGGCGTGCGCCTGGGGCTGATTGAATCCGCCCATGATGCCGAATCCGATTCGAACGCCGTCCTTCTCCATGAAGGCCGGAATTATGGTGTGCAACGGACGCTTTCGCGGCGCCAATGTGTTGGGATGACCGGGCGTCAGCGTGAACAACGCGCCGCGGTTCTGCAGTGCAAAGCCTGTGCCGGGAGCGACCAGGCCGGAACCGAAGCTGAAATAGTTGCTTTGAATCAACGAGGCTATGTTGCCGTATCGATCGATCGCCGCCAGATATGTCGTGTCGCCTGCAGAGCGCGCGTAGCCCGGGAGGAAGGACGGCTCGACCCCTGGGGCCGCTCGCCTCATGTCCATCAGAGCAGCGCGGCGCCGGCCATGCTCCTTGGATAGCAACGCATCAACGGGCAGGCGTGAAAAAGACGGGTCTCCGATGTAGCGCATCAGGTCGGCGAAGGCGAGCTTCTTGGCCTCGATCATCACATGAAGCGCTCTCGCGCTGTGAAACCCCCATTCCGACAGAGGAAACTGTTCCATGATGTGGAGCATCATTAGCGCTGCAACGCCTGTGCTGTTGGGCGGGAGCTCTTGGACCGTCCACTCCCGGTATGTCGTGGCGATGGGCTGGACCCATGCTGGTTCGTATTCTTCCAGGTCCGCGGCGGCCATCGTTCCGCCGAGATCTCGTGACATTTGAAGAATCGCTTCCGCAGTAGCGCCTTGATAAAAGCCGTCCCTGCCTTTTTCGGCGATGCGCCGCAGAGATTGCGCAAGGTTCGGGTTGCGGAATATCTCGCCGGCCCTTGGCGCGCGGCTCTTGATGAGAAAGGTCCGGGCCGCCTCCGTGTGCTCCAAAAGCTTTTCAGCAGCCGCGCCCCACGTGGCGGCGATGACTTCCGGAACGGGAAAACCATTCTCCGCGTAGTAAATGGCGGGCGACAGGAGCTCTGAAAACGGCTTCGTTCCGAAGCGGCGGCGCAGCGAATCCCAGCCGGCCGTCACGCCCGGAACGGTCACGGAATGAATGCCGGAAACCGGCATTTCCGAAAAGCCTTCGGAATCGAGACGCTCGGCGCTCAACCCTGCGGGCGCCCAGCCGCTTGCATTCAGTCCGAAAGTCCGGCTCGTTGTGGCGTCGTAGTACAGGACAAAGAGGTCGCCGCCGAGGCCGTTCATGGCCGGTTCCATGACCCCAATGGCGGCATTGGCGGCAATGGCGGCGTCGGCCGCTGTACCGCCGCGCTCGAGCATCTCGACGCCCGCGCGGGCCGCTAAGGGATGGGCCGCCGCCACTATTCCATGAAGCGTGGATACAAGAGAACGCCCGACGATGGGGCGATGATTCACAGCCATTCTGGCCTATCGCGCAGCGCCGGAGGCGGAAGCAAGATGTGAAGCGGCGACTTTCTTCGGCAGCGGAGCGCTGCGCAGCGCCAATGCTGTCAGCGCGGCCAACAGCGTGATCGCCGCCGTTGCGTAAAAGACAATCGTCCAGCTTCCCGACGCCTCCAGTACTCGTGTCCCAAGATACGCGCCCAGATAGGCCGCGACTCCCTTTGCCGTATACAGCAATCCGTAGTTGCCGGTGGCGTACTTGCTCCCGAAATAATCGCCAAGAGTCGATGGAAATAGCGAATAGATTTCGCCCCAGGTGAAGAAGACGAGAACAAGCGTAATCGTAAACAGGACGGTGGAAGCCGGGCCCGCGACTGCGACGGAAACGAGGCACGCCGCTTGCAGCAAGAAAGCAATAACCAGCGTGTTTTCGCGTCCTCTGCGGTCCGAGAACCAGCCCCAAAAAATGCGGCTTGCGCCATTGGCCAGCGGCCCCAAAAAGACGACGGCGGTCAATGCGCTGGTCATGCCCCACGATCTCGCAAGAGACGCCTGATTCGCCGTCAGGAACAAGCCGCCGCAGGCGACGGCCACAAACATTCCGTAGAGCACATAGAACTGTGCGGTCCGCAACATTTCACGGGGCGTAAAGTGGTCCGTGTTGCGCCGTGAGGCCGTTGCCGCCGCGGCGGCCGCCGGCTTCGGCGCGACAAAGCCGGGGCCGGGATGGCGCAGGAACTGGGCCACGATCGTGATGACGAGTCCTTGAATGACGCCGGTCCAGAGGAACGCCGTCCGATAGCCGTATTCCGGAATCAAGAGCCGTTGGATGATGACGTTGAACAGCGCGCTGCCGCCTCCGAAACCTGCAGCGATGACGCCGGACGCGAATCCGCGCCGGGCGGGAAACCACTTCAAGGCCGATCCAATCGACGCGCTGTACACGAACGCTGCGCCAACGCCTGCAAGGGCGTAGAAGAGATATAGCTGCGGCAAGGAGGTCGCGTATCCCATCGCGCTCCAGCCAAGTCCGCACAGAATCCCCGCAACAGTAATAAAACGCCGCGGTCCCACCCGGTCGATGAACCACCCGTCGAGAGGTTGCACGAACGTTTGCAGAAAAATAAACAACGAAAAAGCGAACTGGATGTCGGAAAGTTGCCACTGCGATGCTTCCCGGATCGGCTCGACAAACAGCGTCCACGCGTATTGCAGGTTTGCGATCATCACCATCGCAATCAACGAACAGACCAGTTGGAACCATGGGTTACTCATTGGCTGCTCCCCCGCCGCCGCGCCAGCAGTTTCGTGCACGCGTACACGGCGCGCGTATGCGGCATATCGACTCCTAAGCGTTCTCCCAACTCGACGACTGCGCCGACGATGGCTTCGATTTCCATGGGACGGCCGGCTTCGAGGTCCTGCAGCATCGAGGTCTTATGCTCGCCTACCTTCGCCGCGCCTTCCATTCTCTGGTCGATGGAAACCGGCAGCTCGATCCCGATCCGCGCCGCCACAGCCGCCGCCTCCGTCATCATGTTGCGCACCAGCGCTGAAACATCCGGGTCCCGCGCCATCTCCACGAGAGTGGCGCCGGTGAGCGCGCTAATCGGATTGAACGAAAGATTGCCGAGGATCTTAACCCAAATCTCACTTCGGATGCGCGTGGTAATCGGCGCCCGGAGCCCTGCACGGATCAATGCGTCAGCGATTTCGCGAATCCTGCCGGAGCGCGAGCCGTCCGGCTCTCCCAAGGAAATGCGATTGCCTTCGATGTGACGGATGACGCCGGGCCGGCTGATTTCCGAGGAAAAATAGACAATGGATCCGATTACGCGGTCGGCGGGAATCGCGGCCGATACAGCGCCTTCCGGATCCACGCGTTCCAGACGCGTTCCTTCCAGTTCGCCGCCGTGTCTTTGGAAATACCACCATGGAATTCCGTTCTGCGTGCTGACAAATACCGTTGCAGGACCGATCAGCGAACCGAGTCGCGGCGCAAGAGCCGGCAGGCTGTGAGCTTTCACGCCGAGGAACACGACGTCGGCCTTCCCCGCCCTCTCCAGATCATCGACAACGTCGGGATGCACGACGAAATCGCCGCCGGCCTCCGAAGACTCCACTCGGACTCCGTTCTCCTTCATCGCGCGGTAGTGAGGGCCGCGAGCGAACAGCACAACTTCCTGGCCGCTGCGCGCCAGACGGGCGCCGATGTAAGCGCCGATGGCCCCCGCCCCAGCGATGACGCACTTCACTTCCGATCCCCGCTGAATGCGGCGGCAACGGCGCGGCGCTGGATCTTTCCGGTCGCCGTACGCGGAATCGCATCGACGATGTGGATCTTCTTTGGCCGCTTAAAGTCCGCGAGCCGCTCCTTGCAGAACGAGATCAGCTCCGATTCTTGCACATCGCCTTTCAGTACGACCGCCGCCGCGACTTCCTCGCCCCACGACGGATGGGGAACGCCGAAGCACACCGCTTCCGCTATCGCGGGATGGGAAAGTAAGACTTCATCGATCTCGCGCGGGGAAATCTTTTCGCCGCCGCGATTGATAAGTTCTTTGATCCTTGCAACAAGCCGGAGATATCCGTCGGCGTCGAGAATGCCTTGGTCTCCTGTTCTGAACCAGCCCTTCGTAAACGACGACGCATTGGCCTCCGGATTGTTTTCGTATCCATCGATGACATTGGGGCCCTGAATCACAACCTCGCCGGCGGCGCCCGCCGGTAGATGGGCGCCTGCTTCATCCATGATGCTGATCTTCACGCCCGTTCCGACGCCGACGGATCCAGGCTTGCGCGCCGCCGGCGGCAAGGGATTCGACGACATCTGATGCGACGCTTCCGTCATGCCGTACGCCTCGAGAACCGGCGCCCCGAACGCTCCTTCGAGCTTGTACATCATCTCGGGAGAAAGCGGCGCGCTGCAGGATCTGATGAATCGCAAATTCTCGGCGCCTTGCGGACGCTCTGAACCCGCACGGGCAAGCAGCATGGAATGGATCGTTGGAACGGCGGAATACCACGTCGAGCGCGTGTCGCGGACCGTGCGCCAGAACGAGAGCGGATTGAACTTCTGCGGCGCGACGACGGTTCCCCCGGAGAGCAAAGTTGCGAGAACGGACGCGACCAGGCCGTGAACGTGAAACAAGGGCATGGCCACAAACGCCACGTCGCCGGGGCCAAGATTGTAAGTACCGACGATGTTCTGCGCGGATACGGCCACGTTGCGGTGACGCAACGGCACGCGCTTCGGGCGGCCCGTGCTGCCGCTCGTGTGCAGGACCAACGCGACGTCGTCCGGGGCCGGCGCCTGCGCTGTTTTCGCTCGTGAAGACGGGGTCAGTCGGACTTCCCCGGCCGAATCCACCTCCGCCGTCACAACCGGCGTCTTGTCGCCGGCGGCCCGGCGCGCCTCGTCGGCGCCTTCCGGGGGAAGGACGAGCAGCTTGGCATTCGTGTCATCGAGGTAAAACGCGAATTCGTCATAACGATACGCCGGATTGAGCGGCGCGGCCGTTCCCGCGACCGAAGCCGCCAGGAAACACACGATCGCCTCCAATCCGTTCGGCAGCGCCATCGCCACGCGCTCACCCTTCTGTATCCCCGCGCTGGCGAACGCATCTGCCACGCCGGCCACTTGGGCGCGCAGCGCATCGTACGTGATCCTTGTGTTTGTTTCCGGAAGAATGACGGCTGTCGCATTCCCCGGCGCCTGATGGAGTAGCTCAAGTAAAGTGTTCATGTGGTTTTTGGTCCCCCGGCAAGATACCATAGCCGGGCAATACCGTAGAGAGGTGATTCAATGGGGACGAGAAGGCTGGAGATCCGAGGAAACCTGCAAAAGGAATATAGCGACATCCTGACTGAAGAAGCCCTGGCGGCGCTCGAAGCGCTTGCGGGATTCGACGACGACCGCAAGGCCGTCATGACCGCCCGCATCGAGCGTCGAGCGGCCCGCGCTCGAAACAAACAGCGCATCGGTTTCCTCGATCCCGACGCCCGGATTCCACGGACCCAAATCAGAGTTCAGGAAGCGCGCGACGGCGCCTTTGTCGGGAGCGAAATTCCGGCCGACTTGCGCCGTCAGTGGATTCAAGGAACCGGTCCCGCGGCCAAGCCCAACGCTCCGACGGACAAAAGCATCCGCAACGTTGCATACGCCCTGCTGTCGGGCGCAGACGGCTGGATGTTTGACGGCGAGGACGCGCTCGGACAGATATCGACGATGTCGTTGGATAACCAGCGCAACCTCAAGCTCGCGATCCATCGCGACCCAGCGTTCATGCGGCCCGCTGAGCAGGTCGCAGCGGAAATGAACGAGTGGGCGAAAGGCTTCTTTGGAAAACCCATCATCGAAGATTGGGTGCGGCAGCTCGATTTCACGACCAAGATTTTCCGCGCGCGCGGGCTTCATCTCGACGACCGTCACGTCCGGCGCGCCGACGGCAGAGGCTTTTCAGCATCGATCGTCGACGCAACGCTGTTCGTCGTCAACAATTACCGCCGGTTGCGCGAGACCGGCTGCTCCCTCGTTCTGTACCTCCCCAAGATTCAGACTGCTGAAGAAGCGGCGCTCTGGAATGACATCCTGACCGCGCTCGAAGGGCAGCTGAGTCTGGAAGCCGGAACAATCAAGGTGTACGTACTGGTCGAACAGATCGAAGCTTGCTTTCAGCTCATGGAGATCCGCGCCGCGCTCGGCAAGCACTTTGTCGGATTCAATACAGGCCGATGGGACTACATCAACAGCGTTTCGGACGCGATGGCGTGGGACCGTGAATTCCTCAACCCGAACATCGACGCCATCACGATGACCTACGGCTACATGCGTCACTATGAAGACCGCGTGCGACGGGCCTGCAACACGCCGGATCGGTTGGGGCAGTACGCGCTATGGCAAGGCGGAATGGAGCCGAATATCCCCGTGGGATCGGAGGCCGGAGTCGCCGCCGGAATGAAAAAAGCGGTTGCGGGCGCCGAACGCGAGCAGCGCGAGGGCGCCAGCGGCAAATGGGTCGCTCACTGGAAAATGGTGCATATCGTCCGCCCTGTCTGGGAAAAGGCAGGCCAGGACAACCAACTTGGCCGCAAGTTCCCGCCGTTGACTTACACGCAAGACGACGCGAACGGACTCCTGTTGCTCGAGCCCGCGCCTCGCACCGTGCGCGGCGCACGCGATCTCCTCAGCGTTGCTCTGCAGTACGGCAACGCGTTCGGCCAAGGGCTTCAGGCCGCGGCGCTCAAGCCGGCCGACTATTTCGGCAATGAGGACGTCCTCTATCTCATGGAGGACATGGCCACCGGCGAGATCCGTCTCAGCATTCTCTGGGAATGGCTCCACAAGAACGCCACCCTGACGGAAGCCGATACGGAAACCGGCGTGAAGGCCGGCGACCGCTTTACTCCGGAACTGTATGCGCGTTTACTGTCCGAAGAGTACGAGAAGCTGCGCCGGGCGAGCAATCGCGACGTCCACGATGTGTCGAAGAACACGACGCTCCCGATTGCGCGCGAGATTGTTGAAACCTACGTGATGGACGAAATGAAGCTTCCCTGGTACATCGATCTGCTGAACATCAACCTGAACAACCACGACTTGAGTGAAGCCAGGCGTCGCATCCGCATGCTTGCCGACGCGTTTCGCAAAGACGGAACCCGAATTACTGAAAATCTGGACTTCGAACCAATAGGCAAAGGACGCGCTAACTGAGCGCAATCCCTGGAACAGTTGCAAATGTGGGCCAACGGCCGCCTCACCGGCGGCCGTTCAATTTGTATTGCACGATTTTTCGGCTGAGAGTGTTTCGGTGTACGCCAAGAACGTCTGCGGCCTTCGTCTGATTTCCGCCCGTCTTGTGAAGAGCCGTTTGAATGTAACGCTTCTCAAATTCGCAGAGGGCTTCCTCCAGATAGATCCGCTTCTCAATCAATTCCGCAACCAAAGACTCCAACTTCTCTTTCACCGACTCATCCTCTTTTCGGCGCGTTGTTAATTCTCAGGGCTGTTGTCGCCGCCATTCCTCCACAGCGCGATAGCCGCTCAGGAATCGCGCCTTCAATTCAGCAGGCGTCGCAAGAGCAATCAACCGGGCGCCCGGAAGGAAGTAGGGCGCCAGTGCTGAATTCTTAACGGCGTCCGACTGCACGCCAAAGGCGGTCAACCCAAGGAAAACGACTCCGCCCAGCACCCAGCCACGAATGAATCCGAACGCCGCTCCCAGACAGCGATCAAACCATTGGATGCGGGCGAACTTGACGAATTTCGTGACAATCCAGGTGGCTAGTAAACCTGCGAGGAGCGTCCCTAAAAACAGAATAGAGAACCCCAAGAATAGAGCAACGTTTTCCGTCTTTACAACATCTTTAAATGGGGCCGCTGCGTCGGGGTAGAACCAGGCTGCCGCCAGCAATGCGAGGACCACAGACGCAAGCCCAAATATCTCGCGGACGAAGCCCTTCTTGATGCTGATGACAATGGAGTATAAGAGGAAGGCCGCGACGATCCAGTCCAGCCAGGTGAAAGTCCAAACATTCATGAAACGCTATTGCAAGTCTCGCCCCGTCAGGATGCGGAGAGCCTCGACATATTTGGAACTGGTCGCACGGACAATGTGATCGGGCAGCGTGGGAGCAGGCGGTTGCTTGTTCCACCCGATCTGCTCGAGGTAGTCGCGAACGAATTGCTTGTCAAATGACGGCTGCGGCTTGCCAGGCTCGTAACTGTCGGCCGGCCAGAAGCGCGAAGAATCCGGAGTGAGCATCTCATCTACGATAATGATCCTTCCATCCACGACGCCGAATTCGAACTTCGTGTCGCAAATGATAATGCCGCGCTCGGACGCATACTGAACCGCCGAGCTATAGATCGAAAGCGAGAGTTCTTTCAACAGCCGGAGATTCTCTTGTCCGATAATTCGCGCCGCCTGCTCCTCCGAGATGTTTTCGTCATGACCCTTTTCAGCCTTAGTGCTCGGCGTGAACAACGGCGACGGCAGCCGGTCGCCGTCGCGCAATCCCGGAGGCAGATCGATTCCGCAAACCTTGCCGGTCCGGAGGTAATCCTTCAAGCCGGAGCCTGTAAGAAATCCGCGAACGACGCACTCGACTGGAAACACCTTGGCTTTACGAACCAGCATGGAACGTCCTTCGATCTGGTCGCGAAAAGGTTTGAGCGCGGATGGGAAGTCGCTGAAGCGCGTCGAGACGACGTGGTTGGGCGCAAGGCTTTGGAACCGCTCGAACCAGAACGCAGACATCTGGTTCAGCACTTTGCCTTTGTTTGGAATCGGCGTCGGCAGCACGACGTCGAAGGCCGACAGCCGGTCGGTTGCGACGATCAAGAAGTGCTCGCCAAGATCGTAAATGTCTCGCACTTTGCCGCGGCTGTGCAGCCGCACGCCGGGCAGGTTTGTTTGAATAATCTCCATACGTCCTCGCAACCGTTAGTTTAGCCGGACCGATACGATTTTGGATACGCCCGGCTCCTCCATGGTGACGCCATAAAGCGCCGAGGCCGTCTCCATGGTTCGTTTGCTATGGGTAATCACGATGAATTGCGTCTGTTCGCTCAGCTGCCGGACGAGTTGCGCGAATCGGTCGACGTTGGCGTCATCGAGCGGAGCGTCGACTTCGTCGAGCACGCAGAACGGGCTCGGTTTGAATTGGAACAACGCAATCAGCAGCGCCAGCGCCGCCAGCGCCTTTTCCCCCCCGGACAGCAGCAATACGTTCTGGAGTTTCTTGCCGGGCGGTTGGGCGACGATCTCGACGCCGGCGTCCGCCTCCGACGCTTCTTCCAGCAGGCGCAATTCGCCGTGGCCGCCGCCAAACAACCGAACGAACGAATCTTTGAATCCTGCGTTGATCGCCTCGAACGCGTCCTTGAACTGTTTGCGGCAAACGGAATCAATTTCGTCGATCGCCTGAGATGTGTCGCGAATCGAATCCAACAGGTCTTGACGCTGGCCGTTCAGGAATTCAAACCGCTGCTCGGCCTCTTGATACTCGTCGACGGCCATCATGTTGACGCCGCCCATCGAATCCATGCGCTCCCGCAGCTCGCGGTATTCCTGCTCGCGCTGTTCAAGCCCTTCAGGCGCGAGCGTCTGGAAGTATTTCAGGCACACGGACTCGATCGTCTCGTTCAGCTCGTTCCAACAGGAGGTGGAAAGGTGCTTGAGATCCGAATCGACCTGCGTTCTTTCGATCTCCAGCGTATTGTGGCGGTCTTTCCACGCATCGAGCGCCGCGCGGCTTTCGTCCCACTTGTGCTCTGCATCATGCAGGTCCCGGCGCAGCGACTCCAGACCATGCGTGGCATCCGTGATAGCCGCCGCAAGGGAGTCGCGCTCGCCGGCCAGCCTGTCCCGGGTTTCCTCAAGGTCGCGAATCAAGCCGTGCGTTTGACTCTGCTGCTCTTCGGCCTGACGAATCTGAAGCGACGCGCGGCGGCTGCGGTCTTCGAGGTCAGCGGCCTGCTGCCGGAGCGTGTTCAATTCCTTGGAGGCCGTGGAGCGCCGTTCTTCGAGCACGGCCAGCCGCGCCTGGATCTCGGCCAGTTGGTGCCGCGTGATTTCAACTTCGACGCGCAGCGCCTCAATTCTGAGGGAACGTTGCGCGATTTCCTCGTCCATGGATTTTTTTGCGGCTGCAATGGCGTCCAGACGTCCAGCGGCGGCGCGCACGGCATCCGCCAGCTCGGTGCGCTCTTCCGTCAATCGCTCGATTTCGGCGCTCGCGACCCTGCGGCGCTGCTCGGCGTGAGCCCAATCGGAAGCCAACGCTTGAACGCGATGATCCGTCGTCAGGATCGTCTTTTCGATTTCCTGAAGCTCCGCCGAGAGGCGGCTGCGCAGTTGCTCGGCTACTAGTCCTTCCTCGGCCAGAGTTGCGGCTTTCGCCTCCAATCCGGCGGTCTCCTGCGTCGCGCGGTCCATGCTGCGATCCAGTTCGCGGATTTCGCGCCGGAGAGAAAGCGGGCCGTGAGCCTCGTGCTCTCCCCAACTCACGATGGGGCCTCGGACGACTTCACCCGTACGCGCGACGAAACGGCGGTCGGGATAGCGCCCTGCGAGTTCCCACGCCTGTTCCACTGTTTCCACGATATAGCCGTCGAGCAGCCGGTCTGCCAGGTGATGCAGGCGTTCATCCAGGCGGACGACGCTCGACAGCGGAACGGCGCCGGAAATGTCTTCCAGCTGGGCCGGGATGCGCGGCGCCGCATCCGGCGTGAGAACGAGACACTCCAAGCGGCCCTTGGTGACTTCCTTGACGACCGCCAGCGCCCGCTCCGCCAGACTGCGATCCTCGACAACTACGTACTGCAGTTCTGACCGCAGCACATCTTCGACGATCGATTCATAGCCTGGATCGACCTCGATAAAGTCCGCAATCATACCCAGCGGCGACCAATCCAACGAGCGCACATGGTTGAAAAATTGCTGTATGGATTCCGTGCTGTAGGCGCGCCGCGTGGAGAGTTCGCCGATTGCGTGCAGGCGGTTGCGAATGGCGTCTTCGGCGCTTTTGGCCGCAGCGAGCGCTTTGACTGCTTCGGCGTGGTCATTCTTGATGCGGGCGCACTGCTCTTCGGTTTGGGCCAATTGCGCCTTCACCTGGCTCATCCCCGCCTGGCGTCCGGAAAGTTGCGTCTTCGCTTCGTCGAGCTGAAGCTGAATGGCCGAGGCCAGTTCGTGAGCTTCCGCCGCCTCGCGTTCCAGACGGCCGATCTGAGCTGAAATGCGCTCGATCATTTCCTGACGGCTGCCGATCTCGTTGCGAATGCGCGCCTCTTCGCCAACCATCTCGAACTGCTTCCTTCGCAACTGATCGATGGCGGATTCCACGGAGGAGCGCTCCGCCGTCAATCCAGTCATCACTTCTCTCATCTGTTCAATCGAGCCGGCCACTCCTTGCCTGGTCTGGTCCAGTTCTGCAACCTGGGCGGCGCGGCCATTCTGATCGTTCAGGTTGCGCGCGAGGTCGGCGGTCGCGCGCGCAAGTTCCTCCGAAAGAGCGGCCTTGCGTTCGTCCAGACTGCGAACCTGGTCTTCAAACCGCTCGATGCGCTGGACTGTTTTTTCATACTCCAGCCCGACGTCGGCGTGCCGGCGCCGGACGGCTTCCAGCGCCTCCTCCGCCGATTCGACCTCGGAGCGCCGTTGGTGGACATGGCCGTCCAGGCGCTCGATGTCGGCTTCCAGCCGCCGGCCTTCGTCTTCAATCGACGCAAGCGCGGCTTCGACAGCCTCCTGCTGATGGATCATCATCTCCGCTCGCGTGGAGAAGACCGCGCCGAGAATATCCCGCATGCGATTGCGCATTTCGATGTAGCGGCGGGCTTTTCCGGCCTGACGCTTCAATGAATTGCGCTGGCGGTCCACTTCCGTAAGGATGTCGTTCACGCGCGACAGATTCTGACGCGCGGCTTCGAGCCTCGACTCCGCCAGCTTCCGCTTCGCCTTGAACTTCGTGACGCCGGCGGCTTCCTCGATCAGCGCGCGGCGTTCCAGCGGCTTCGAGCTGAGCAGTTGCCCCACGCGTCCCTGTTCGATGATGGCGTAGCTGTTCGGCCCTAGTCCCGTCCCCAGGAAGATGTCCTGGATGTCGCGCAGCCGGCACGGCCTGCCGTCAATGAGGTACAGACTCTCTCCGCTCCGGTAGAGACGGCGCTGCACGATGATGTCGCGTGGCCCTGGAGCGTGCGCGCCGTTGCCGTTGCCGCCGGCGCCGTTGGTATCCGTCAGCGTGATCGTGACTTCAGCCATCCCCATCGGAGCGCGATGCCGCGTTCCATTGAAGATGACGTCCTCCATCTTTTCTCCGCGGAGGGATTTGGCGCTCTGTTCGCCCAACACCCACGCCAGCGCATCGGAAACGTTGCTTTTGCCGCAGCCGTTCGGGCCGACTATCGCCGTGATCCCCGACTCGTTCACGACGATTTGTCCCCTGTCGGAGAAAGATTTGAAACCCACAAGCTCAATGCGTCGAAGTTTCAACACGTGTTTTTCTCCCGATACACGGCTGTTAGCTTCCGTCTCGACCGTGACAGATCCGGTCCTCTTTGGCTATGCTCAACCGCATTCTTTCATGTCGCCGCCACGCACCATCCTACACGTTGACATGGACGCCTTCTACGCATCCATTGAACAGCTCGATAACCCCGCGTTCCGAGGCCGACCCGTCATTGTCGGCGCGGACCCCAAAGGCGGGCGCGGCCGGGGCGTGGTCGCGGCGTGTTCCTATGAAGCCAGAACCTTCGGCGTGCGTTCCGCGCTTCCGATTAGCCGCGCCTGGAAGCTCTGTCCAGAGGGCGTATATGTACGACCGCGGATGGAACGCTATGTGGAAGTTTCTCGGCAGGTCATGGAAGTTCTGAGCCGTTTCACGGACTTGGTCGAACCGCTCAGCATCGACGAAGCCTTTCTTGACATCACCGGGTCGCTCACGCTGTTCGGGGGCGCTGAATCCATCGCGCGGGCCGTCAAGAAGCAGATCCGCAAGACAACGGGGTTGACCGCGTCCGTTGGCGTCGGCCCTAACAAGTTCATCGCCAAGATCGCATCGGACCTGCGAAAGCCGGACGGCCTGGTCATCGTCGACGAATCGGTTGTCGACGAGTTCCTTCGCGATTTGCCCATTTCCCGTCTGTGGGGAGTCGGTCCAAAGACGGAACAGAGGCTGCGAGAGCTTCAACTGCGCACGATCGGCGACGTTCGCCAGACGCCGCCGGAGCGCCTGGTGCGCGCGCTAGGGAACATGGGGGAGCATCTACATCAACTTTCCCTCGGAAAAGACGACCGACCGGTGATCCCAAACTGGGAACCGAAGTCGATGAGCGCGGAGACGACCTTCGAAGAAGACACGCGCGACCGCGAGCAGCTCGTGAATACCATCCGCGCGCTCTCCAGCCGCGTCGGGCGGCGCCTGCGGCGGGAGAATCTTCGCGCCAGGAAAATCACGCTGAAAATCCGCTACGAAGGCTTCCAGACGCACACGAAGCAAACTTCCGCGGCGAGCGCCGTTGAAAGCGACGCCGACATCGCACGCATCGCCATTCACTTGTTTCAAGAATTCCCTCTCGACCGCAAAGTCCGCCTGGTCGGGGTCGGCGCCGGCGAGTTCCTACGTGACGGAGAGGGCTCTCAGCAGCTTGAACTGTTTTCGGAGAGGAAGCGGGAGTCGGTCGATCGGACGCTCGACCGAATTCGCGATCAATTTGGAGATGATTCCCTGCGCCGCGGGCGCGACGTTTAGCCGCGGATTACGCCTGTGATTTGCAGGAATCGCTCGCGGTCCTGCTCGAAATCCGAAATCACGGCTGTGGCGCCGCTGGCCTGAAGTTGTGCGGTCGTATACGCGCCCGTTGCGACGCCGATCGTCGCAAACCCTGCTTCGCTGCCGGCTCGCACATCGTTGGGAGTATCTCCGATCACAAAGACATCGCCGGGGGACGCGGTTCGTCCAAACAGTTGTTCGGCGGCTTCCACAGCACGCCGCACAAGAACCGTCCGATCCCCCGAATCCGAACCGAAGCCGCCGAACGCAAAATACCTGTTGAGATTCCCGCGTTCGAGCTTGATTCTGGCGCCCAACTCCACATTGCCCGTCGCCAGTCCCAACAGCACCGAGTCGCGGCCGTGGAGTTCTTCCAGAATATGGTGAACTCCAGGGAGAACGCGGTAGGAAGGGGACGCCTGCACTTCATCGGGGAGAAACGCAAGATACGCCTCGAGAACACGATCGGCGGATCCGGTGGGGATAAAAGCACGCCGGGAGTCAAAAATTTCCCGGATGATGCCGGGATCCGTTTTGCCGTGCGGAAGTACTCCATCCATGGCGTTCTCGATCGACAGAACCTTCATGAATGCCCGATTGAGCGCGCGGATTCCGGCCCCGCCGGTGCTGATCAGCGTCTGATCGACATCGAAGAGCAACAGCTTCACGCTTGTATTGTATCGGAACTCTTGAGCCGCAGACGGAGCGGACAGACTTGCGGCGCGAACTTCTATGCGTAGGCCAACTGCTGATCCGGGTGAAGGATCTCGTCGATATCCTGTTGCTCCATGAACAACTCCAGCTCACAGCCGGGCTCCACACAAACGAAACCATGAGCCAACACGGAGTACGCCATCTCTTTTTCGCTTCTGCATGCTGGGCAGATCATGTTGCACCTCGTGAAAACACCAATGCACTTCACGTGCCAAGTCAGATTGGACGTGCGATGTCAAATATTCGTTTAGCAACGAAAAAATTTTGTTCTATGCTGATCGCCCGATGCTCGACATCACCCTGGAACAACTCCGGATTTTTTCCGACCATGCCGGCGCGCTCGTCACGGTTGACGCCCCTTTGTTCGGGGTTGTAATGATCATGAACGGCCGCGTCTTGATCCGCGGAAGCCATGAAACAGACAAGATCGGCAAAAGCATCGGGTTTCCGCCGCGAGAGCAGATTGTGGCGGAAGCCTCCCGGTTCTGGATTCTGCGAAACGACGGCGTTCGTGAACGCAAGACGCGGGAAGAAATGGTTACACTCCTAAGGGAAACGCAGCGGGCGGCAGGCGCGACGAGCTGAATCCCAATGTTTACCCGCGCTGAGCGGTGGAAAGCTCGCCTGATCGGATGGGCCGGCTACATTGCGATCACATGCATCGGCCGCACCATCCGATGGCAGTCGGTCGGCGACGAGTATCTTGAAGAAATCCACCGTTCCGGACATCGCGCCATCTTCGCCTGCTGGCACGGACGCATATTCCCCGCCGCCTATTACTGGCGCCATCGAGGCATCGTCGTCATGACAAGCCAGAATTTCGATGGTGAAGCCATCACGCAGTGCATCCAGAGATTCGGTTTCGGCGCGGCGCGCGGCTCCAGTTCCCGGGGCGGCTTTCGCGCCTTGGCGGAGATGGCTGCCGCGATCCGGAAAGGCCGAGACGCCGGGTTCACGGCCGACGGCCCGCGCGGACCGCGTTATGTCGCCAAGCAGGGGCCCGTGCTGCTGGCCATGAAAACCGGCGCCGCCATCTTCTGCTTCCATATTTCCATGAAGCGCAAGATCCAACTGAAGAGCTGGGATGAATTCCAAATCCCGCTCCCGTTTACCCCCGCAGTTGTACTGACGGCGGCGCCCATCTGGGCGCCCCGGGACGCCACCGAAGAGGAACTCCGCGCCCTCCATGCGCGCATGCAATGCACCCTGGATGAGTTGCGGAACAGAGGCGATGCGTGGTGGCAATCGAAGGCGCCGACTTTCCTAGCCCCGCCAGATTGATGTAAATTGCTTACTAGCTTCGCTTGAAGGGAACCAATGAGCACAAACTTCAAAGACCTGCTGACTCGAGTCAAAAGAGAAATCCGGGAAACTACTGTTCATGAAGTAGATTCACGGCTTAAGTCGAAGGAAAACTTCATCTTGATTGACGTGCGGGAAAAAGAAGAATGGGACGAAGGACATCTGCCGGGCGCCCTCCATATCCCGCGCGGATTTCTGGAACCGCGCATCGAAAGAGAGATCCCCGACAAGAATGCGCCGATCGTTGCGTATTGCGCCGGCGGGACGCGATCCGCTTTCGCCGCGAAGTCGCTTCAGGAGTTGGGCTATAGGAACGTCGCGTCGATGGCGGGCGGTTACGGAGAGTGGAAGAACAATGGACTCCCCTTTGTGATTCCCGAGAAGCTTCACAAAGATCGTCTTGCGCGGTATAGCCGCCACATCAAGATTCCGGAAGTTGGAGAAGCCGGTCAGTTGCGGCTTCTTAAAAGCAAGGTTCTCTTGGTTGGCGCCGGCGGATTAGGGTCTCCGGCGGGCGTTTATCTCGCGGCGTCCGGGGTTGGTACGATCGGCGTCGTCGACAGCGATGTTGTCGATGAATCCAACCTGCAGCGACAGATCCTGCACTGGACCTCCTCCGTCGGCGTCTCCAAAGTCGACTCCGCGCGGCGTACGCTGTTTGAAGTGAACCCCGACGTGAAGGTAAAGACCTACAACCTCCGGCTCGACGCATCCAACGTGCTGGATATTTTCAAAGAGTACGACGTTATCGTCAGCGGCTCCGACAATTTCGCAACGCAGTACCTCGTTAACGACGCGGCTGTGATGCTCAACAAGCCGGTCGTGTATGGAAGCATCTTCCGCTTCGACGGCATGGCCTCCACATTCATTCCGCACGAGGGGCCTTGCCTGCGCTGCGTGTGGGAGCAGGCAACGCCTCCGGAACTGGCGCCGAGCTGCGATGAGGCGGGAGTGCTGGGCGTTCTGCCGGGAGTCGTCGGATTGATTCAGGCCACCGAAGCGATCAAGGTGCTGCTCAATATTGGAGAGACCCTCGTCGGGCGGCTGATGACCTATGACGCTCTGGCAATGACGTTCCGCGCATATAAGATCCCGCGCAGGCCGGAATGCATCACCTGCGGCCCCAATGCGAACATCGACTTGGAGTCGATTCCGCAGTTTGTCTGCGCCGCGCCCGTGCGATAGCCGATTGAAGACAGAACCGATCCACGCCGGCGACTTCGTATATTGCCGTTCAAAGTATTACCGGGATCAACTTCAGCTTCCGGAAGCGCCGGCGCTGATCATCGAGATCAAGCGGAACAACTTCAAGGTTCTCTACGCCAACGACAAGCGATGCTGGCTTCCGCGTGACGCCATCGTTCGCGTGCGGGGAGAAACCGGCCCTACGGATTTCCTTTCCAAACTGCACTATGTGCTCAAGCGGGTCCGCGCGCACGAATGCGAACTGGTCTCGGGCGACGGCATTCATCGCGTGGCCGCACGAATCGATAAGATCGATCAAACGACCATCGACGATCTGAGGCGCTTTCTAGGCGACGCCTTCATTTCCCTCGTCGTCGTTCCTGAGGGCATGGCGTTCATGCAGGTGGAGATTACGTTCCGGACGGATCTTCAGCCGCCAATCCCGTCTGCGGTCATGTAGGATTCCAGCGAGTCGAGCTGCTGATTTAGCTCTTGAACTTTGTCCTGAAGCAGATTGCGCATTGAAACAACGGCCTGCACCTTTCCGTCGGCGCCGACGACGGGAAGATGGCGTATGTGTTCCTGCAGCATGAGTTTCAAAGCCTGATCTCCCGTGGTTCCCGTCGAAATCGTCTGCACCGGAGTGGTCATGACTTCTTCAACAATCGTCCGCTCGGGATCCCGCCCCTCCAAGACGACGCGCAGCATCACGTCGCGCTCGCTGAAAATTCCCTCCACTCGCCCGTCTTCGACGACAACCACGCTGCCGACCTTTGCGCCCGCCATGGTGCGCACGGTGTCCATAACAGTGGCGGTGCGCGGAACCGTTATGGCCGGTGTGCTAAGAATCGCCATTAAGACCTCCTGGAATTGCGAATTGCGGATTTCGAATTGCGAATTTCGCGCCGACGTTCCTTCGCGATTCCCAATTCGCAATTCGCAATTTACTCCGATCTTCTCTTCTCGAATACCCCAAAACCGCGGCGCCGTCCAAGCTTTTCCATCATGGGAACCAGTTTTCTGACGGTGAGGCTGCCCAGGAAAAGGCTTCCGTAAACCGCCGGCAGGCTCGGGCGCGCGCCTTGGCAATTGGCGCACGCGGGATAGGCTCTGAGATCGCCGTGGAGGTGGGCCTCCCGCAGTGAAATCATGCCGGGAGAATTCCACACTTCCCGCAGGGATTGCTTCTTGAGATCGCCCACAGGAGCATCTGCGTACATGTAGCAGCAGGGAAAGACCTGTCCGTCATGCCGCACGTAAAGCGGCCCGCGCCACAACACGTAACACGGGTTTGCACGCCGCCCTTTCAGCGCGGAGTTCGAGTTCGCAGCCCCATTGATTTGAATCTCGTCTCGTTTGAAGCGCACCTCATCCACCCCGGGGAGATCCCACAGTCGGCGGTACGCGTGCATGTCTGCAACGTTGTCCTTCAGAATCACCATCTGCAAGACGACGTAAATCCCAGCGCCGCGCTTGCGCTTCATATCCAGGAATCGCAGGATCTTTTCGCGCGTTTCTTCAAAGACGGCGCCCGCTCGGTATTTTTCATAAGTTTCCTTGCGGGCGCCGTCGAAGGCGAGAATCACGTAATCCAGCCCGCAGTCCAGCAGCAGCGCGGCGCGCGCGTCATCGAGCAACGTCGCGTTCGTCGACAATCCGGTTCGGATTCCCGCTTCCCGCGTGAGTCGGATCATTTCGAAGATGCTGGGATGAAGCAGCGGCTCGCCGATTCCGTACGGCCAGACGAACTCGACGTCGGTCTTACACTCCTGAATGATCTTCCGGTAGAGCCCCAGATCCATGTTTTCGTTATGAAACGTGTAGATCTGCCGCGGACACATCGGGCAATAGAGATTGCACTTCGACGTGCTCTCGAGGGTGATCTCAATGGGACCGCCCGGAACAATGCTCCTGCGGCGGAAATAGGCCGCCGCAACGCGAAGACGGGCGCCAAGTCGGGTCGTCATTCCTTTCGGCCTTCGCAGATGAATCCTAACGTGTACGCTCGATCGGCATCCAGAACATCCAGGTAATAGCAGCACAAAGGGAGAAGGAAGCCGAAAACCGGCGCCATCAGCGGAAACAGCGCCCATCGCCAGCCTTGCTGCACGAAGGCAAGAACCGCAATGAAGCGCCGCCCTAACTGCCAGAAGAATCCGCCGACCGGCTCAAGACGCCGGACGCTCAGGCCGGCGCGTTGCGCCAGCAGCCGGACGCCGTTCGAGGTGAAGCGGAAATAGTCGCGAGGCCGCTGATGCTCCTCCCACATGTAAGGGGCGACGATATAGACGGCGCCGCCCGGCTTCAGCACGCGGCGGATCTCGCGGAGTACGCGCGTGGGCTCGCAAGTGTGTTCGAGAACGACGATCGACAAGACGCAGTCGAAGAAGTCATCGGGGAACGGCAACTCCTCGAGCCGGCCGATCACGTCCAGTTTCGAGTAGTCCCAGGAAGGGTCGCCCTGCGCTGAATCGAGTCCAATGTATCGGGTATGGAAAAACTGCGGCCGGTAGCGGCATTCGCCGGCGCCGGCGTCGAGGACCCAAGCGTTTCGCGCAGTCTTCGCCGCGGCCTCGGATACGAAACGAGCTACTGCGGCCTCAAATGGATCGAGCCGCCTGGCGAGCGGACTGGGCGCGAAGCGCCTGAAACTCGCCGTGAGGGTGCGATTAAGCAAGTTCGGAGACTCGCTGGACGGGGTTGTAGAGAGTATCCCTTTCGACAGGGACGCGGCCGGCGTCCCGGATCAGTTTCTCGATCTCTCGACGCGTCATGCTCCGTTGCGCCGCGCCCGCGCCATGAATGATGCGTTCTTCAATGATCGTGCCGTCCAGGTCGTCAGCCCCGAAGCTCAACGCAACTTGCGCAAGAGCGGGGGTCAGCGTCACCCAGTAGGCCTTGACGTGTGGAAAGTTGTCGAGCATGAGACGCGAAACAGCAATCGTTCTCAGATCGTCCATGGCGGACGTGGCCGGCAGATGGGCGTACACCGTGTTCTCCGGATGAAACGCGAGGGGTATGAAACACTGGAAACCGCCGGTGTCGTCCTGAAGTTCGCGCAGACGGACCAAGTGATCGACCCGCTCTTCCAGAGTTTCGATGTGACCGTATAGCATCGTCGCGTTCGAGCGAATCCCCTTCTGGTGAACCGCTCTCGCAACCTCCAGCCATCGGCGGCCTGAAATCTTGTGTCCTGCAATCTGCGGCCGGGCCCGCTCCGCGAAGATCTCAGCGCCGCCGCCCGGGCAGCTTCCGAGGCCGGCTTCGCGCAGCCGTTCAATCACCCATTCGAGCGGCTTTCGCGTGATCTTCGTGAAGAAGTCCAACTCGACCATCGTGAAGGCTTTCAGGTGTACGGAAGGAAAACGGCGCCTCAATCCTTCGAGTAAATCCGTGTAGTAGCTGAACGGCAGCTCAGGGTTCAATCCGCCGACAATATGAAACTCGGTGACCGAATCGGTATACTCCTGCTCCGCGAATCGAAACGCCTGCTCCAATTGCATGGTGTAGCCGCCTTCTTCGCCGGGCTTCCGGGCATACGCTCCCTGGCAAAGCTGGCAGTCAATGACGCATACATTCGTGTAATTGATGTGACGGTTGACATTGTAGTAGGCCGCATTGCCGTTAAGTCGTTCACGTACGTGGTTGGCCAACCGCGCCAGGGTGATGAACTCCGGCGTCCGATACAACGCAACGCCTTCTTCGAAAGACAGCCGCTCCCCGCGATGGACCTTGTCGACGATCGTATCGAGGCTGTTCATGCATTGGGATTATACCTGCAGACGGCGGTTCCTACTGAAACCGAAACGGAGAGTATGGGCCCAGTGGGACTTCCGGCTCTCGTCCTTCCATCAGGTCGGCGACGATGGAGGCCGTAATCGGCGCGAGTAGGATGCCATTTCGATAGTGTCCCGTGGCGTAAAAGAGCTGCTCGAGTTCCGCGCGGCCGATCAGCGGAAGGCCGTCCGGCGTCGCAGGCCTGAAACCGGTCCACATCTCCAGAATGGGGAAGGCAGCCGTGTGCGATGAAATCTGCTGCGCCGCTGCAAGCAGGCCGCCGACGCCGGCCGGAGTGAGGCTGGCATCGAAGCCGGCGTCTTCGTCGGTAGCGCCGACGATCAAGACGCCGTCCTTCCGCGGCACAAAGTAGGCGTGCTCCCAGCGAATCATTCTGCGAAAAGACCGGCCGGGCGCGGCAAGCGACAAGATCTGTCCCTTTCGCGGATACACTGGGATCCGCGGCTGCAAGCCTGCAATTTCCGAACTCCATGCTCCGGATGAGACAACTACCGCGCCTCCGAGAATTCGTTCACTGCCGGCGCGCACGCCTTCGACGCGATTTCCTGACACCAGGATCTCGTGCACTCGGAAGCCGGTTTGGATCTCGACGTTTCGAGCTATGCAGGACGTTCTGAGAGCGCTGAGGAGACGGCGAGGAGTGACGTGATGTTCGTCGCGCATCAGCAGCGCTCCAGCCGCCGGCAGGGTCAGCAAAGGCTCGATCCGGCGGACTTCAGCGGGCGGCGCCCACTCCACGGCAAAGCCGGCGTCCCGCTGCCAATCCCGGCGCCGCTGCAGCGCGGCGGCGGCGGCGGCCGATGAAGCCAGATACAGCAGGCCGGGACACGCGTATTCCGGATCGATCCCGGATTCTTCGCGCAAATGATCGGTCCACGTGCGATAGATGCGGAGGCTGGCCATGCAAAGCTGGAAGAAGGGATTCGACTCTCCGGCTTCGCTGAGCGGCGACAACATCCCCGCCGCTGCAGAGGATGCCGACGCGGCCGCGCCCGATGCGCCGGAGTCGATCACCAAAACGGATCGTCCGCGACCGGCGAGCTCACGCGCGACTGCAAGGCCGATCACTCCGCCGCCCGCCACGATGACGTCGTGCATGCAAGCATTCTACATGACGCGGCGCCACGGCCGGCTTCCGTGCTACCATCAGCGACGGTGAGCACTCGATCACGCCGGACCTTTCAAGAACTGGTCAATCTTCCCGACGGCGCTATACCTTTGGCCGAGGCGGCGCTGCTGATGGCATGCGAGGAGTACCCGCATCTCGAGATCGGCCCCTATCTGGATCAGTTGGACGAAATCGCCGCGATCGTGCAGGCTGAATTGCGCGGAGGAGATTCGCCGGTGGAAACGATCCACAAGATCAACGGGGTTTTGTTCGACGTCCTCGGGTTTCGCGGCAATACGGAAAACTACTACGACCCCCGCAACAGCTACTTCAATGATGTACTGGAGCGGCGCGTCGGAATCCCGATCACGCTGTCGGCCGTGTACCTCGAAGTAGCCCGCAGGCTTCGCTTCAAGATTTCGGGAGTCGGAATGCCCGGACACTTTCTAGTGAAGTATGCCGATCCGACCCATGAATTGTTTCTCGATCCATTTAATCGCGGCGAAATTCTTACCCGGGCGGATTGCGCCACGCGTTTCTCGCAACTGTACGGAAACGGGGCGACGTTCTCCGACCGGCTGCTAGCCTCTGTGCCGCCCCGTCAAATCCTGGCGCGCATGCTGAACAACCTGAAAGCGATCTACCTCAAGGCGGAGGCCTGGGACAAGGGGCTGGCCATGGTGGAGATGATGCTTCTGGTCGAGCCCGAAAATCACGAACAATATCGCGACCGCGGTTTGCTGAAACTTCAGCTGCGTCAATTTGAAGCTGCGGCCCGCGACCTTGAGCAATACATGAAGGCTGCGGCGGACGCCAAGGACCGGCAGGAGATCGAGGATCATCTGAAAGAACTCAAGCGCATTCGAGCCATGATGAACTGAAGCGCCTCCCAGTATGCGCGCGAAAATCAAAGACGTCCGGCGGGTCGTCGTCAAACTCGGATCAAACCTTTTCTTCAATCAAGCCGGCCATCTGGCTCTCGGCCGCATCTACTCCCTGATCGAAGACATTGCAGCCGCCAAACTCGACGGCCGCCAGATGATCGTCGTCTCATCCGGCGCGGTGGCACTCGGCGCGAACGCCTTGCACAAGAAAGCGCACGGCGCCCTTCTGACCGAGAAGCAGGCTTTCGCGGCCGTGGGGCAAAGCCGGCTGATGAATCTTTATGAGCAGGGATTCGCAAAGTTCGGTCTCATTGCAGCACAAGTGCTGTTGACAGAAGAGGACTTTTCAAGTCGGAAGCGTTACCTGAACCTCCGGAATACCCTTCTCACGCTCCTGGACATGGACGTGATTCCCGTGATCAATGAAAACGACACCGTGGCCACCAGCGAGCTGGAGATCACCGACCGCAACGCGAGTTTCAGCGACAACGACAAACTGAGCGCTCTTGTGATGAGCAAGCTGGAAGCGCAGTTGCTCGTGCTCCTATCCGACGTCGACGGGCTTCTCGCCAACGACCCGCGCGAAGATCCACAGGCGGCGTTGATTCCGGAAGTTCGAGAAATCACGTCTGAGATTCAGGCCCTGTCCGGAGGCAAGTCCGCGCGGGGCCGCGGCGGCATGGCGACAAAGCTGCAAGCCGCTGAGATTGCGATGAACTCGGGAGGCATGGCGGTGATCGCAAATGGGACGAAGCCGGGCGTCCTTGCGCGAATCCTGCAGGGGGACGCCGAAGGCACTCTGTTTGTGGGCAGGACAAACGCGCTGTCGGGCAAGCGACGCTGGATCGCTTTTGCATCCGCGGTTTCCGGCCGCATTCATATCAACGCCGGCGCGCTCGAAGCCGTCATGCGGAAGAACGCCAGTCTGCTGTACGCCGGCGTCACGCGCATTGAAAATCGGTTTGAGCACGGCGACGTCGTCGCCATCATCGGTCCCGACGGCCGCGAAGTCGCGCGCGGCATCGTCAATTACTCGAGCGAAGACGCCGCGAAGCTTATTGGAAAGCATTCCGATGAGATTGCGCGCCTGGCGTCTACAAAGAACTACGACGCGTTCGTAACGCGCGATAACATTGCGTTCCTGCCGAAGAACCATGAATGACATGCGCCGCCGCGCCGAATCCGCCAGACAGGCGTTCCTGAAACTGTCCGGTCCTCTCGACCGCACCCAGATGCTCCGTGACGTCGCCCGCGCCCTCAGCGAAAACGCTTCCGATATATTCGCGGCAAACTCCGAAGACCTGAAAGCTGCGGAACAAACCCTTGCGAAGCCGCTTTACAAGCGGCTCATGCTGGACGATCCGAAGCTTCGCGACGTCATCGACGGCATCCAGCGGCTTGCGGCCATGGAAGATCCGGTCGGCCGCGTTCTGGAAGCGACCGAGCTGGACGAAGGCCTGGTCCTCAAAAAAGTTCAAACGCCGATCGGCGTGATTGCCGCCATCTTCGAATCCCGTCCTGACGCCGCCGCCCAGATCGCCGCCCTTGCGATTCGGACAGGCAACGCCGTTCTTCTTAAAGGCGGCCGTGAGGCAGCCCAGACGAACGCAGCGATCGTCGAGACGATCCGCCGTGCGCTTGCCGGATACGGCGTCTCCGATGCGGTTCAGTTGGCGTCGACCCGCGAGGAAGTCGCGGAGCTTCTGGCAATGGACGATCTGATCAGCCTTGTCATACCGCGCGGGTCCAACGAGATGGTCCGCAGCATCCAACGCGCGACGCGGATACCGGTGCTCGGGCACGCCGACGGAATCTGCCACGTGTATATCGATGAGTCTGCGGATGTTCAAAAAGCGATCCGCATCGCCGTCGACTCGAAAGCCCAGTATCCGGCGGTGTGCAACGCGGCGGAAACGCTGCTGGTCCATCGAAATTTCCGCGGCCTCGACGCAGTCATCCTGGCCTTGAGAGACGCCGGCGTCGAATTGCGCATGAATACGGATTTCGGCCGCGAGTTCCTGGATCTCATTATGTCCGTGCGGGTGGTAAACAGCATCGATGAAGCAATCGAACATATCCACCGCTACGGCTCGGCACATACGGACGCAATCGTTACCGAAGACGCCGCCGCCGCCGAACGCTTCCTGAACGAAGTCGATTCGGCCGGAGTTTACTGGAACGCCTCGACTCGCTTCGCCGACGGATTCCGTTACGGACTGGGCGCCGAAGTGGGAATCAGCACCAACAAGACCCACGCGCGCGGACCTGTAGGGGTCGACGGGCTCCTGATTTATAAGTATCAACTCATCGGCGACGGCCACATCGTCGCGTCATACGTCGGAAAGAATGCACGGCCATTCCGGCATCGCAGGTTATGAGTCGTCAGTTATGAGTTCTCAGTTTTGAGTTGTCAGTTTTTGTCGCTATGCCATCTCATGTCTCCATCCCTGCAGGTGGAAGTTTTATTATCGAGGGAAGCTCTCCCGACCAAGTCTTCACTCCCGAAGATTTCTCGCCGGAGCACACAATGATTCGCGACGTGACGGCGCAGTTCGTCGAAAAGGAAGTGCTCCCGCAGCAGGAAAGAATGGAGCAGCAGGACTGGAGCGTCACAGTCGGCCTGCTGAAACGCTGCGGAGAGCTCGGCCTGTTGGGAATCGAAGCGCCGACGCAATACGGCGGAGAAAATCTCGACAAAGTTTGCGCGATGATCGTTGCGGAGCAGATGGCGCGCGTCGGATCGTTCGCCGTGTCTTACGGGGGCCAGGCGGGCATCGGAACCTTGCCGATCGTCTATTTCGGAACGGAGGCGCAGAAACAGAAATACCTGCCCGCCCTGTGCCGCGCAGAAAAGCTGGCGGCTTATGCACTGTCGGAAGCGGGCAGCGGTTCCGATGCGCTCGCGGCGAAGGCGTCCGCCGTGCGCAGTCCAGACGGACGTCATTGGATTTTAAACGGCGAGAAAATGTGGATCACGAACGCCGCCTTCGCAGATCTGTTCATCACATTTGCGCAGGTGGATGGAAAGCACTTCAGTTGCTTTGCAGTTGAGAAGGACTATCCCGGCGTGTCGACCGGCGCCGAAGAACGAAAGATGGGCCTCAAAGGTTCGTCCACCCGCACTCTCATCCTTCAGAATGCCGAAGTTCCCATCGATAACCTCATTGGAGAGATCGGAAAGGGCCATCACGTGGCCTTCAATATTCTGAACATCGGCAGAGCAAAACTCGGGGCCGGGGCGGTAGGCGCCAGCAAGACTGCGTTGAATGACTCCATTCCATACGCCCGTCAGCGGTTTGCGTTCGGCAAGCCGATCGCCGCCTTCGGGGCCATCAAACACAAACTGGCCGAGATGGCGATCCGGACCTGGGCGGCGGAAGGGATGGTCTACCGCACGGCGGGCATGATGGACCGCGCGCTGGAGGCAGTCGACTCCAGCGATTCCAAGGGCATATTGAAGGCCATGGAAGAGTACGCAATCGAATGCTCGATTCTGAAAGTTTTCGGATCTGAAGTGATGGACTTCGTGGTCGATGAGGCCGTCCAGATCCACGGCGGCTACGGGTACAGCGCAGAGTATCCCGTCGAACGCTACTATCGCGACGCCCGCGTCCACCGCATTTTCGAAGGAACCAACGAGATCAATCGCCTGCTGATTACGGGCATGTTGTTGAAGCGCGCCGCCGCGGGAGCGCTTCCGTTGTTCTCTAGCGCTGCGCTCGATTCCTCGCCCGCCGCCCCAGTAGAGGCGGCGCTGCAAGGTTTAAAGAAAACATTTCTTTATACGGCTCGTCTCGCTGTGGAGCGGTTCGGCGACGCGATCAAGAATCAGCAGGAAACGTTGATGCACCTCAGTGACATCGTCATGGATATCTATGCGATCGACACGGCCACGCGGCGGTCTGCAAAGAAAGGCTCTTCCGGCGTTCATGCGCTGGCGGTAGAGGTTCTGACGAACGACGCAGTGCACCGGGCGTGGTTTTCAGCTTCGCAGGCGCTCGCCGCGTTCTCCGAAGGCGCGGTCCTGGTGGACCATCTCACGCACGTTCAGCGCCTTCTCAGTTGGACGCCCATCAATACCGTGCTCGCGCGTCAGCGCATCGCCGACCACATCATCGATCAGGGCCGGTATTCCCTCTAGATGAGATTCAAGCCCTCGACAATCCACACGCCAAGAATCACAACAGCCAGGACGCTCCAGGCGACTCCGACGACTTTGATGTATTTCGACAACGTGTTGACCCGGGCGTGTATCGTCGCCTGGTCGCGAACCAGATGAGATTCGGAGTCATCGAGAATCAGTTGATCGCCTTCCTTCATGTCGAGGAAGCCGCGCCACAGAAACATGGCGATGGCCGTCGCTGTCAGGACGATTTCGACGACCAGCAGACTCATGAGGGTAGGACTCATCTCAACCTCCTAATTCAGACCACAAAAATGCACTGATCGTTAAGTGCGTCCGCGTCAGGATTGAGAGTATTTATGCGCTTCGGCGGGAGAGCTTGTCAAGCCGGGGACGAAGGGTCCGGGGGACTTACAGGAAGAATCGCCTGGATGCAGACGCCGCGGCCGGGTTGGCTCTGGACGTGGAATTCGCCGTGGAGGAGCCGCGCGCGCTCTTCCATGCTGACCAGGCCCAAGCCTTCCCTTTGCGCGAAATCGGGCGCAAACCCGACTCCGGAGTCGTTGATCGTGATCTGGACCCGGCCGGCAAGCCGCTCCAGACGAATGCCGGCTTCTGCGGCTGCGGAGTGTTTCGCGATGTTCGTCAGCGCCTCCTGCGCGATTCTGTAAACGCACAGCGCCGTTTCCCCGGACACGTCTGCGAAAGCGCCGGATGCCGTGAATCTTACGGAGACGCCTGTGCTGGTCTCGAATTCACGGCAGAGGGACTCGAGGCCTGCAACGACGCCTGCAATTTTCAACACGGGGGAATGCAACTGATGGGACATGCGGCGGACGCTTTTGGCCGCCTCCTCTACTTTGTTGAGAAGCTTTTCCAGGTCCTCGGCCAGCGACTTATTGGAAAGGGCGGCGCGTCCGGCGACGCGCCGAATGACGAGGGCCATTTCCGTGATTCGCCCGCCGATGTCGTCATGAACCTCTCGGGCGATGCGGCGCCGCTCCTCCTCCTGCGCCCGAAGCAATCGTCCCACGATCGACTCTGGACGCCGCCCTGGCTCGCCCCGCGCATGAGCCGTGTGCGCCGCCGCGTCTCTCTTCGCCTGCGTCATAATGCGAGAAAATTCTTGAACAAGAGGGTGAGGAACGAGAATTGGACTTTAGTCCAACATGGCCTAAGGAATATTGCTAGGAATTCCGGCGCGCCCAGCCATGCGCACGAGGTCCGCCAGCGAGAGCGCGCGCATTTTGTGCATCACGCGAGCGCGGTGCACTTTGACGGTTTTTTCCACGGTGCCCAGTTCGCCGGCAATCTGCTTGTTGAGCCGGCCCTCCACAACATGCTCCAGCACCTGGCGTTCCCGCGGCGTCAGCGTGGCCAGACGCGCCTGAATGGACGCTATCTCCGCCAGTTCCTGGCGCGCCGCGCGATCCTTGTTCAAGGCTTCGCGAACAGCGCGCAGCAGGTCCTCGTCGCTGACCGGCTTCATCAGAAAGTGCACGGCGCCCGCCCGCATGGCGCGAATGCCTGTTGGAACGTCAGCTCGGCCGGTTATGAAGACGATCGGCCGCGGAGCGCCGGCCGAAACGAGCGCGTTCTGCAGTTCCAGACCGTTGATTTCCGGCATGGCGACATCCAGCACGAGACATCCGGGAATGGAAGGATCGTGCTGTTCGAGAAACGCCTTCGCCGAACGAAATGTGTGAACTTCCAATCCTTCCGAACGCAGGAGGCGCGACAGCGCTTTCAATACAGAAGGATCGTCGTCCACGACGAAAACGACGTCAGTTGGCGAGTTCATGATCCGCCCCGATGCACGCGGGCAGGCCGACGTGAACAGCCGCTCCGCATCCCGCTCCATATCTCAGCCCACAACCGGCCGCTGTGCGCCGCGGCGATCGAACGCGCGATCGTGAGGCCGAGACCAAGTCCCGTCTCTTTGGTTGTAAAGAAAGCGTCGAACACATGCTCCAACGCTCCCGGCTGAAAGCCGACTCCACGGTCCATGACTACCAATTCCACATATTTTTCGTTCCCGTTGTCGGACGCTGTGCAGTTTCGCGTGGAGATGATGAGCCGGCGCTCATCGGGCGCATTGCCGGCCATAGCGTCGCAGGCATTGACGATTAAGTTCAACAGAAGCTGTTGAAGCTGCACGCGGTCCCCGCGGACCGCGTGCAGATCAGACGCAAGCCTAAGCGCAACGCCGACGTTGCGCGTGAGCAATTCGGCTCGTGCGACGCGGAGGGTATCGCGGACGACTTCATTCAAATCGACGGTCTGCATTTGCGTCTCGCCCTTCGTCAGCAGCCCGCGCAGACGCCGCAGAACCTCGCTGGCCCGCTTGTCGTCTTCGACGATGTCGTTCAGTATCTCCCGGACTTCTTCGACGTCGATCGGATTCTTCCACAGGTGACGCTGCGCCGCCTGAGCGTTGGACAAGATGGCCGCCAGCGGCTGATTGAGCTCGTGCGCCAGGGCGCCGGACAGTTCGCCCAACGTCGCTGCGCGCGACAGGTGCATCAATTCAAGGCGCTGCTGTTGGGTCTGTAATTCAGCGCGGCGCTGCTCGGTGATGTCCCGGCCGACGGCCTGTATCTCCGTAACCCGCCCGTCGGCGTCCAGCAGCGCATGGTCTCTCCACTGCTGCCAGCCGATGCTCCCATCCGGCCTCAAAACTTCATGCTCATATTGTTCTTCGGAGGAGTTTGTCGCAACGGACTCGACAATCTGAAGCGCCGACATGCGGGACGACTCCGGAATGAGCTCGATGAATTTTGTACCGATCAGCTCGTCGCGGCTTCGCCCGAAATACCGGCAGTAGGCCTCGTTTACAAACGTCAAAGTCGTATCCGGAAGATACCGGCAGATCAACTCCGTCTGCGTCTCAACAACGTTGCGATAGCGCGCCTCGCTTTCGCGAAGCGCTTCCTGCGCGAGCTTGCGCTCCGTGATGTCGATGGTGACGCCAACCATGCGAATGGGTTTGCCCCCTTCATCCTGAAACACCCTGGCGTATCCCATCAACCAAAGCACCTTTCCGTCCGGGCGCACGACGCGAAATTCTTTTTCGTAAGGAACGCCCCGGGCGAGCGACTGCTCGAACGCGTGTTGCACGGTTTTGCGGTCGTCCGGATGGACGCAGCTCAAAAAGTTCTCCAGAGTGAAGCGGCCGCCGGGCGGCGACGCGCCGAATTTCGGCGTCGCGCACTCGGAACAGGTAATCTGATTGGCGCGGACGTCCCAATCCCAGGTGTCCATCTGCGCCGCACGCAATGCCAGCCCCAGCCGATCGCCCGCTTCACGCGCCGCTTGCTCCGCCCGCTTCCGTTGTGCACGATGAATCAACAGGCCGACGATGAGCACCGTCTGCAGCACCGACAAGACGACGACGGCCGCGATGCGTCCGCTGTCGAAACCCCACGTGGACTCCGCTTCGTTCAGGAAGGCCAGGATCCAAGCCACGATCTTGCATCATATTCGGTCAGGCGCCGGCGCTCAACTCGGATCGGCGGCGGCGCAGCCGTCCTACTGTGCTTGGAGTGAAAGCCGGTATCGGCCGGAATTGAACGCGCCGCCCTTTCCTTGCGACGGAGTGCTGAAGCTGCGAACCTCAATGATGTAGGACCCTTCGGACAATACGCGAGAGATGCTTTCGAACTGCCCGCTGAGTCCGCGGTCCGACTTTGCAATCACACGGCCGGTGAGGTCGCGGAGGTAGAGATCAAGGTCGTTGGCGGCGGGATTATTGCCGCGGCCCAACCCTTCGATGTCCATACGGATCGTGGCCGGACCGCCGGAAGTCGTAAAAGAGAAAAAATGCGCAGACTGGCTTAGATTGGTCCGCCGCGTCGTAAGCGAATTCACTTCGCCGGCGGCAGTCTGCCCGAAAGCGATCGGTCGAGGAAACGGGTTTGTCACGCTCGGACGAACGCCGGGCTGGAAGTCGATGGAGCGGAGTTGCACCATGCTGCGGACCACGTCGGTAGATTCAGGGTTTCGTGCCAGAAAACGCTCCAGAAAATAGGGCAGGTAAACAAAGTAGTCGTTGCGCAGGTCTGCGAACGCCTCCCATAGGGAGCTGAAGGAAAAGCGCACCTCATCTCCAGCGTCGGCCGCATCGTCAAAAAGGTCCCATAGGAGCGAATGAACCGACGCTTCACTCCAATATCCGGGCCGATCCCCCGGCGGAACGTTCTCTTCGAGATCGTAACGCAGCGTTTTTCCGCCATTGAAGCCCTTGGCGTCGCGGTAGATCGGGTCGTTGCGGGCCGCGCTGGAGAAGAAGTTTGCAAACCCTTCCGACCACGCCACGCGCGGATCCAGCACGTCGCCGACGCCGTGAGAGGCGCCCGGAGAATCGTCTTTGGAAAAGCGCACCGCCAGCATATGGGCGTATTCGTGCAGGATCACGGAATCGTCGAATTCATCCGGATCTGCGTTCGGATCACCGAGGATGAATGCGGTGGCGCCGGAAAGGCTAAAAAACGTCGTCCCGACGAATCCGTCCTGTACGGCCCCCGAGCGGTTGGTATTGCGGACGCTCCAGTACATCGTTACAGGCGGCGGCGTGATTCGCCGGTCGGCCAGCGCCAACAAGTCATTGCCGCGCTGCACGGCTTCCAGAATGTTGAATGCCCCCGACGCTTGCGAGCCGGCAATGAGCCACAAGCGCTGCGGAGGTTCACGCATGTCGATCTCCTGAGAAATTCCATATAGCCGTGCGCCGCTGGTGTTGTCGGCCACGCGCAAATGGAGTCCGCGAAGCCGGCTGAGGACGCGGACTGTCAGATCGGATCCTTTGGGCGCCAGTGCACGAAAGTAGCCGTGGTTGTCGGTCTCGGAGACAGAAATCACGCGCTGGGTCGCGCGGTCCACGACTTCCACGCGCGCGCGCCGCACCGGCGTCATGACGCGTTGCGACGAATCCCAACCCGTGTCGGTGACTTCAGGCTTCTGATAGAACGCGCGTCCCTCCAGGGTCTCGGTCAACAAACCGTCCGCGTCTAGAACCCGCAGCCAGGCGGCGTTTGAATCTATTCCGTCCCGGCGCAGCTTCATGTTGACAAAGCCGGGCTCGATCCGCGGAACCTCCACTTGAAACACGGCATCACCGCCCGACGAGATGAGCAGCGCCGGCGCCGTCTGTTCGCCGAATACAAAGGAAACGCCGTCGCCCGCGCCGACGTTGGCGGCATGGACCTGAACGCGCATTCCCGGCGTGACGTCGGCGCCCGGTTCAATGCGGAGTATTCGCGGCGCCGCGACCGACGGTTCCAGGGCGTATGCGGGCGTGAGCGTCTGAGGATTGATGGCGGAAACAACAGGCGATCCCGGGCCGCCGATCCACGCCATACCGTACAAAGGGACCGATGAACGAATCGTAATCAGTCCGTCGCTCAAAGCGGCGGTCTCGCGGAAGAGTCGGCTCAAACGGAGCGACCATCGCGTATTCGGCGAAAGCTGGACGGTTTGCTGGGCGGCGGTCGCGCCGTCCGGCCAGCTCAAGGTGACATTCACGCTGGCCCTGGCGCCCTGCGCAGTATGAAGCAGCGCAAGCGTTGCAGAGGGATCGTCCGCACCGGGAATGGTCAACACAAATCGTTCAAGAGGCGTCGACTGCACGGGAATCACAGTCGCCGCCCGGTCCGACTCCACGATCACAAGGCCGTTCAATGCCGCATTGGGTGAATCGATGCGCAGCCACCCGTCCACAACAGGGACCGGGCCGGAAGCGCTGCCGGTGATCAGCGCTGCATCTGCGCTCGCCGACCCATTGGCAGGAATGGTCATTCTCCACTGCGCCGCCGGCGTCAACGCCGCGGGAGCGCCTGCATTGTTGTAAAGGCGGATGTCGACCTGGACGGGCGAATTCGTAGGATTGGTTAGAATCAACGTCGAATTGAGTCCGTTTCCGCCGACAAAGTGGGGAACAATGCGTGCAGCCGCGAGTTGATCCACTGCCTGTCCGCCGACGAACACAACCGAAGCCGGCCGCTCCACAACTGCTGTGGCCACGACCCGAGCGTCCGCGTAAACGCGCGCGGAAGCGCCGAGCGCTCGAACCGACCGTTGGGCGTGCGGCGCGATCCAGTCTGCGGCGCGGCCGATTTGCACTCCGCGTTCGTTGTAAAAGATGACCGTGAACCGCGCCTCGTCCGAACCGGGGTTTGTTAGAAGAATCGTTGCTCCTGAACCTGCATCTTTCAGGGGGATGACCTGGTCCAGCAAACCTTGCGACGATTCCTCGCTTTCAACTCCGCCGCGCCCGTCGCTTGAAAAGGACAGGCCTTGCAGTCCTGAGGTCGAGCTCGTCGCTTGAATCCAGCCGGCCGGCGCCGACGTTCCGAAGATTTCCGCCGGCGACATCGCGAATCGGCTGCGCGGCGGAATCCGATAGGCTACGGGATTGGCGGCCGAGCGGCGTAACACGCCATCGGACGCGTACAGCGCAATCTTCAGATCCGCGTAATAGGGCGAAGGGTTGAATACAGAAACGGCGCCGGGAGAATTCACGCCGCGCATCGCGACTGGAAAGTTCAGCTCGGATTGCGCGGCGGCGGCTTGCACGAAGAACAGCAGCGCGGCCAGCGCGCAGACGGAGTGCGGCCGCAGGTCGCCTTCACCGCAAGCCCGCAGACTCAAGCCGGCAGCCTTCTGTCGATTGCGCTCCGGACGGCGTCGGCGTCGGCAGGCGCTTCGATCGGTGTGTTGCGCAGCGTTCGATCCGCTCCAGGCAGCTCGCCCTGATGGAATCGAAGTTTGAAATCAATGAACTTCAACCCATGCGCAGTGCTGATCACGACGACGCGGGACCGCTTTGGAATAGCTCCGGTCTTAATCAGCCTCATCGTTACAGCCAGCGCGACCCCCGTGTGCGGATCGTTGAAGAAGCCAAATCTGTCCACATAATTGGCGGCGTTCACCAGTTCGGTTTCGCTGGCCTGTTCTACAATTCCGTCCGTCTCTTTCAGGGCTTTGACGGCCTTTGGAAAACTGACAGGGTCTCCGATTTGAATCGCCGTCGCCAGCGTCGATCCCGCAGTTACAGGCCGGAAATCTTTGAAGCCTCCAACGTAGGAACGGTACAGAGGATTCGCCTGCGCGGCCTGGGCGCACACCAGGCGCGGCGCGCGGTCGATGACGCCCAGTCTTTTCATGAGGAGAAATCCCTGGGCGATCGCCGATATGTTGCCGAGATTGCCGCCAGGGACCACAACGTAGTCCGGGGGATTCCAGGCGAGCTGTTCCAGAATTTCCACCGCGATTGTCTTCTGCCCTTCCACACGGAGGGAGTTCAGAGAATTGGCCAAATAAATGGAGGAATCCTTCGTTGTAATCTCCTGAACAATCTTCATGCAGCCGTCGAAATCCGAATCTATGGAAACCGTGATGGCGCCGTTCGCGATTGGTTGTACCAACTGCGCAATCGAAACCTTGTCCTTGGGAAGAAATACGATCGATGGGATTCCCGCCGCCGCGCAATACGCTGAGACCGCAGCCGACGTGTCTCCCGTCGAGGCGCACGCGACGGCGCGCACTTTTGAACGGATCTCGTTCACCATGGATACGAGGACGGTCATGCCCAGATCTTTGAAGGAGCCGGTGTGCGAAGCGCCGCACTGCTTGATATAGATGGCGTCGACCCCGAGTTCGTTGGCAAGCCTGTCGGATCGGATAAGCGGCGAATTCCCTTCTCCCAGCGAGACGATGTTCTCATCGCGAAGCTGCGGAAGCACGAGTTCCTTCTTCGACCAAACGCCGCTTTGACGGCCGAAACGCCCGTCGAACAGCGTTCGCCATTCAGCGGCCGGCCGCTGACGCAGCGCCTCCTCGTCGTGACGCACCTCCAGCAGACCGCCGCACGCCCGGCACCGGTAGACGATTTCACTCAAGTCGCAGCGAACGCCGCATCCGGAAAAACACTCGAACCACGCGTTGAACGTCATGCTCTTCCGGATTCTAAAGTAGGCGCGATCTCAGACCGCGCCCGCAGGGCAGGATTCATGTGCAGGCTCGATATTGAGCATTCACTATAGCGGCCGCCGCAAAAGGGTGTCAATACCAGGAACCCCGGGGAACTGCGGCGTCAGGTTCCTTCGGACCACGAGGCCAGATATTCCGCTTGTTCCCTCGTGAGCGCGTCAATCTGAACGCTCATGGACTCGAGCTTCAGGCGGGCGATTTCCTTGTCGATGACTTCCGGAACGGGATACACGTTTTTCTCGAGCTGCGTGTAATAGTTCTTGATGTACTCGACCGAAAGCGCCTGATTCGCAAAACTCATGTCCATCACGGCGGCAGGGTGTCCTTCAGCAGCGGCCAGATTCAGGAGCCGGCCTTCACCAAGAAGGCAGACCCGCCGGCCGTCTTCGAGGTAATACTCTTTGACGAATTCGCGCGGCGACGCCGTTCTCTTGGCCAGCTTTTCGAGAGCGGGAATGTCGATTTCGACGTTGAAGTGTCCGGAATTCGCCAGCATCGCGCCGTTCTTCATGACGCGGAAATGCTCGGCCCGCAGCACGTTTTTGCTGCCTGTGACTGTGATGAAGATGTCGCCGATCGGCGCCGCTTCGGCCATCGGGAGGACGCGGTTGCCGTCCATCAGGGCCTCCAGGGCTCGAACGGGATTGACCTCGGTCACGATGACGTTGGCGCCCATGCCCCTGGCGCGCAGCGCAACTCCCTTCCCGCACCAGCCGTAGCCGGAGACGACGACGTTCAGTCCCGCAATCAGGCTATTTGTTGCGCGAAGCAGCCCATCCAGCGTCGACTGGCCCGTTCCGTAACGGTTATCGAACAGATGTTTCGTTTCTGCGTCATTTATGGAAATGATTGGAAATTGCAGCACGCCGTTCTGCGCCATGCTTCGCAGTCGGATGACTCCGGTTGTAGTCTCTTCGGTCCCGCCGCGGATGTCGGCAAACAGGTCACGGCGGTCGGAGTGGATTGTGGAAACCAGGTCCGCTCCGTCGTCCATCGTGATATGGGGCTTGTGGTCGAGCACGGCCGCAATGTGCTTGTAGTACGTCGGATGATCTTCGCCTTTGACGGCGAAAACCGGCGTCTCGTGGTATCGCACGAGCGCCGCAGCAACGTCGTCCTGCGTGCTCAACGGATTTGAGGCGCACAATGCGACCTGGGCGCCCCCTTCCTTGAGCGCGAGAATGAGATTAGCCGTCTCGCTGGTGACATGAAGGCATGCGGCGATGCGCACGCCTTCAAGCGAATGTTCTCGGGCGAACCGCTTGCGCACGAGATCGAGCACGCCCATTGACGTTCTGGACCAGTCGATGCGCTGCTGCCCTTTTTCGGCCAGGCGAAGATCCTTAACGTCGCACTGCATAGGAGGCCACGACGCCTGTCAGAGACCGGCTTGTTTGCGCAGCTTGTCCGCCTTGTCCGTGGCTTCCCATGTGAATTCGGGTTCGTTCCTCCCGAAGTGCCCGTAGCTTGCAGTTTTCTTGTAAATCGGCCTGCGCAGGTTCAGCGATTCGATGATGCCGCGCGGCGTCAGGTGGAAGTTTTCACGGACGATTTCCGATATCTTGTCGTCGTCGATCTTCCCTGTGCCGAATGAATCGACGAGCACCGACACCGGGTCGGCCACGCCGATCGCATAGGCGAGCTGGATTTCGGCGCGATCGGCGATGCCGGCCGCCACGACGTTCTTCGCAATGTAACGGGCCATATAACAAGCCGACCGATCGACCTTCGTGGGATCCTTTCCGGAGAACGCGCCGCCGCCATGGCGCCCCATGCCGCCGTAAGAATCCACGATGATTTTGCGTCCGGTCAGGCCGCAATCGCCCTGTGGTCCGCCGACGACAAATCGGCCGGTCGGGTTGATGTGGTATTTGGTCTTGGAATCCAGAAACTCCGGCGGGAGGACGGGCTTGATGATGTGCTCGATGACCTCTTCGCGAATCTGCGCCGGTTTGGCGTCAGGAGAATGCTGAGTCGAGATCACCACCGTATCGATGCGAACCGGCCGCGCCCCTTCATACTCGACGCTGACCTGCGACTTGCCGTCGGGACGCAGGAAGTTGGGCACGCCCGCGCGCCGCGCGTCGGCGAGGCGCTTCGTCAGCTTGTGGGCAAGGAGGATGGGCAAAGGCATCAGCTCTGGGGATTCGTTCGTGGCGTAGCCGAACATCAGGCCCTGGTCTCCGGCGCCGCCCGTGTCCACGCCCATCGCGATGTCCGGGGACTGCGTATCGACGCAAGCCATGACGGCGCAGGTTTTATAGTCGAACCCGTAGGTTGCGTCGGTATAACCAATGGCTTCAACCGTGCCGCGGACGATTTTCTGATAGTCGATGTGCGTCTTGGTCGTGATTTCGCCTGCTACGACCGCTACGCCGGTTGTGACCAGCGTCTCGCAAGCGACGCGGCCGAGAGGATCTTGAGAAAGAACGTAATCTAAGACTGCATCGGAAATCTGATCCGCGACTTTGTCCGGATGGCCCTCAGTGACCGATTCCGACGTAAACAAGTGCCGGCCCTTTTTCACTTCTAAACCTCCATCTTGCTCTTCAGCGGCAAAATACGACCCGCCGGGATGCGACCCTGGATGATAGCCCAAGTCATGCGCGAGGGTGACAACTTTTGTAGATCTGCCGGAGCCTTTCCCGGATGACATGAGTATAAATCTGAGTCGTCGATATGTTGGCGTGCCCCAGCATCATCTGCACGGCGCGCAGATCTGCGCCGCGGTCCAACAGATGGGTTGCAAAGGAATGCCGCAGCACGTGCGGCGAGATCCGTTTGCGGATTCCGGCCTTGGCGGCGTACCGTTTCAGCAACTGCCAGAAATCGAAACGCGTCAGCGGGCCCCCCCGCGCGGTCAGGAAAACGTATTCGGAAGCCTGTTCGGCGCGGCCGTTCCGCAAGTACGCCTGCAGCGCTGCGCATGCCGATGCGCCAAGCGGCACGATTCTCTCCTTGCCGCCCTTGCCGATACAGCGCACAAATCCTGCATCCAGATTCACCCCATCCATGCGCAGTCCGACCAGTTCGGACGCTCGCAGTCCAGTGGCATACAGGACCTCGACCATGGCGCGGTCGCGGAGGCCTGTGGGATCCGAGGGGGCCGGCGCCGCTAACAGCCGTTCGACTTCATCAAAGTTCAAGAAACGCGGCAGCGGATGAAACGCGCGCGGCGCCTCCACGTGCAGCGTTGGATTCACAGCGGCGGCCTTTTCCAAAAGCAGAAACTTGTGCAGTCCTCGAACGGCGGCCAGCGCTCTTGCGGCGGATCTCGGCTTCCAGGAGTGCGCGTAGAGAAAGCTGAGGAATTTCGACACGTCTTGAGGCTGAACGCTTTGCAGGCCGGCCTCTCCCAAATGCCGGCAATACATCTCCAGGTCGCGGCGATAGGCAATGAGCGTGTTCTGAGACAGGCCGCGCTCGATGCGCAGATAGGCCAGATAGCGATCGATCCATTCGAGATTCGTCACGAGCGCTCCACCAGACCAGGTCTTCCCGAACGCGCGGGGCTCCAATGTTACACTTGTCTTGGTTTCATGAGCGAACACCGCCGCCTGCTGAAGTCGACCTCGACGATCAGCAGCCTTACGATACTGAGCCGCATCTTTGGATACCTTCGGGAACAGCGAATCGCCTTCTTATTGGGAACTAGCGACGTGGCGGACGCCTACCGCGTCGCTTTCCTGATTCCCAATTTACTCCGAAGGCTGGTAGGCGAAGGCGCAGTCAGCGCTGCGTTCATCCCGACGTTTACGCGATACCTGAACGACGAAAACCGGAAGGAAGCCTGGGAGTTTGCAAACACGCTGCTGACGGCCATCACCGTCTTCATCACGATCGTCACGATTTTAGGCGTGGTTCTGTCTCCGTGGATTGTCCCATTGTTCGCGTCCGGATTCGCGGAGACGCCGGGAAAAGTGGAAGTCACGACGGTTCTGAACCGCATCATGTTTCCCTATATCGCCTTCGTCAGTCTTTCCGCGTTTGCGATGGGAATACTCAACAGTTTTCACCGCTTCGCCGCTCCGGCGTTCGCGCCCGTTCTGTTGAATCTGTGCGTCATCGCATTTTCGTTTCTGACCGGCTTCTTCTCCAATCCGGAGATTGCTCTCGCAGTCGGCGTCGTGGCCGGCGGCGCGCTGCAGGTGGCGATACAGATTCCGCCTCTGATCCAGTCGGGTTGGCGATTCCGCTGGATCTGGAATCTGGCGCATCCCGGGGTCCGGCGGGTCGGATTGTTGATGGCGCCGCTCCTGTTCGGCATCGGAATCGTCCAGGTGAACGTCCTCGTGGACACGCAGTTCGCGTCGTACCTCTCCACGGGCAGCGCCGCTTCGATCGGCGTGGCGGATCGCGTGATGGAACTGGTCCTCGGAGGCTATGCAATTGCGCTCTCGACCGCCATACTCCCGCTGCTCTCCCGCCAGGCGGCGGACCGGCGGCTTGAAGAGATGAGGACCACGCTCAATTTTGCGCTCCGCATCGTCTTGTTCGTGACGTTGCCGGCGACCGTGGGACTGATTCTGCTGCGCCGGGAAATCATTCAAGTTCTGTTTGAACACGGCGCGTTCGACGCCAACTCCACTGCGCTGACGGCGTGGGCGTTGTTGTTCTTCGCGGTTGGCTTGTCGGCGTTCTCAATGGTGAAGATCATCGTGCCGGCGTTCTACGCGCTGCACGACACCCGGACGCCGGTGTGGACGGCGTTCGTCGCCATGTTGCTGAACATCGGCTTGAACTTTCTGTTCATCCGTCCGCTCGAGAACGGCGGGCCGGCCCTGGCGACGTCACTGTCGGCGGCCTTCAACTGCATTGCGCTGATTGTGATCTTCCGCCGGCGTCACGGCTCGCTTGACGTGCGCAGCGTCGCGGCCTCGTGTCTCAAATTCGCCGCTGCATCGATGTTCATGGGAGTTGCGGCCTACTCGCTGATCCGCATTCCCGGCTTTTATTCGGGTCCGTTTCTACAGCGCGCCCTCGCTCTAACGACCACGATTCTGGCTTCCACGGGCGCCTACTTCGGCGCCGCCTATTTGCTGCGGACGCGCGAAATCCAGGAAATGCGCGGAGTGTACCGAAAACCCGCGCCGGCCGTCGGCGCAGTCGGCGAGAAATTAGCGGACCCGCAACTGTAGGGGGCTCTATGAGCGGCCAAACTGTAGGGGCGCTCTATAAGCGCCCACGGGGCGGTCATAGACCGCCCCTACAGGAGACGAGGAGGTAACACATGAAGCTAGGGGAGATCGCCGTCAAACTCGGATGCGAGCTGAAGGGTGAGCCTGGCATCGAGATCCACGGGGTCGTCGGGATCGAAACTGCGCAAGCTGGACACCTGACCTTCGTTTCGAATCCGAAATACGCCGCCAAAGCCAAAACAACAGCGGCGTCGGCCGTCATCGTTTCGGCCGACTTTCCCGAGATCCCGACGGCGACGCTTCGCAGCTCGAATCCCTATCTGGCCTTCGCTCGCGCGGTCGAGTTGTTCTATCGGGCGCCGAGGCTCACCGCCGGCATTGACGCAACAGCCCGGATCGCCGCAAGCGCAAAGATCGGCCCGGGCGCTTCCATCGGCGCCTATGCCGTGATTGATGAGGACGTCGTCATCGGCCGCGACTGCGTCATCTATCCGTTTGTGTACATCGGTCCCGGAGCGACAATTGGCGACAACTTCAAAGCGCATTCCCACGCATCCGTCAGGGAATACTGCCGCATTGGAAACAATGTCATCCTGCAAGACGGCGCGAAAATCGGCGCGGACGGGTTCGGGTATGCGAAGAAGGAGGACGGCGCCTACTACAAGATCGTTCAGTCCGGGATTGTCGTTTTGGAAGACGACGTCGAAATCGGCGCGAATGCGACCATCGATCGAGCGACGATTGGAGAAACGCGCATCCGCCGCGGCGTCAAAATCGACAACCTTGTGCAGGTCGGACACGCCTCGGAGGTCGGCGAAGACACGCTTCTCTGCGCACAAGTCGGACTCGGAGGCAGCTCCAAGATCGGACGCAGCGTCATCTTGACGGGTCAAGTCGGGGTCGCAGGTCATCTGGAAATCGGAGATCGCGTCGTGGCGACGGCGCAATCCGGAATACCAAATTCCGTTGAGGCGGATCAGGTGATATCCGGCTATCCCGCCATCGAAAACCGGTTATGGTTGAGAAGTTCCGCGGTGTTTAAGCGTTTACCTGAGTTGCTGAAACGACTTGAGGCTCTCGAAAAGACCGCTCGCCAATCTGCTGACGCCACATCGCATAATACAAGCCCTTGAGCTCCAGCAGCTCGTCATGCCGGCCGGACTCAATGATGCGGCCCCGTTCCAGCACATAGATGCGATCTGCGTGCAAAACCGTCGAGAGGCGATGCGCAATCAAGATTGTGATTTGATCCTGCCGCGCCGAAACATCCCGAATCGTGATCGTGATCTCTTCTTCCGTTAATGAGTCCAGGGACGACGTCGCTTCATCGAATACCAGCAGCTTCGGCCGGCGCAACAACGCCCGCGCGATCGACAGACGCTGCTTTTCCCCGCCCGAGACCTTCACGCCGCCTTCCCCGATGACGGTGTCCAGACCCTTATCCGCGCGCGCCATCAAGCTTTGGCACGCCGCTTTTCGCAATACCTCCAGACATTCCTCATCGGACGCCTTGGGATTGACGAAGAGCAGGTTCTCGCGAATCGTGCCCGAAAAGAGCTGGGTGTCCTGCGAAACGAGTCCAATGCGCTCGCGGAGCTGATCGAGATCAATCTCGTGGATCGAAAGCCCGTCATAGCGAATGTCCCCAGTGCGCGGCCTGTAAAGACCCACCAACAGCTTGACCAACGTCGTTTTTCCGGATCCCGAGGGTCCGACGAATGCGACCGTTTCCCCGACGGTCGTTTTGAAAGAGATGCCGTCGAGGGCGTTCGTTGAAGCCGACTGATGCCGAAACGTCACGTTGTCAAACTCGATCCGGTCCAGCCGGCCCAGGGGCGCAGGCGCGACGGGCCGCGGTTCCTTCTTCGTTTGGAGAATTTCTTCAAAATTTTTTAGAGATACTTCCGTTTCGCGGTAGGTATTGATGACGCTTCCGACTTCCTGGAGCGGGCCAAAAATAAAGAACGAGTAAATCCACAACGTGAAGAACTGCCCCATCGTGATTTCGCGGACGAATATCAGATAGAGCATCATCAAAAGGATGCCGTTGCGCAGCGCGTTGACCGAGGTGCCCTGAATGAAGCTCAGACTCCGGACGTACCGGACCTTTCGAAGCTCCAGCTCCAGAATCTTTCTCGTGGTTCCATTAAGCCTCCGGATCTCCTGCTTTGCCAGACCTAGACTCTTCACCAGCTCGATATTCCGCAGCGATTCGGTCGTTGAACCCGCCAGCGCCGTGCTCTCCGCTACGATCTGTTTCTGGAGCGCCTTAATTTTCCGGCTCAACACCATGCTCAGCGTCGCCAGCACCGGAACCGTCAGGAAATACACGGGCGCAATGATCCAATGGACGCTGAAGGCGTAGATCGTTACGAACACGATCCCGACGACCGACAGGAACAGGATGTTCACGATGACGTTCATGAACCGTTCCACGTCCGTTCTGACCTTCTGCAATTTCCCCAGCGTCTCGCCGCTTCGCTGGTCTTCAAAAACCGCGTACGGAAGCTCCAGAGAATGCTGGACGCCGTCCGAATAGATCTGTGCGCCAATCCGCTGCGTGATGACGTTGGTGAAGTAATCCTGGAAGTTCTTGGCGACGCGCGAAACAAAAGCCGCGCCGATCGCCAGTGACAGCAGAAACCCGACGCCTCGGAAGAATTCGCCCCTGGTGTACTCACGGTCGGTCGCGGCATACCCGTCGATGATCTTTTGAAAGATGTACGGGTCCAGGAGCGAAAAGACCTGATTGATTGCGGCCAGAACGAACGTTAGAAGGACTAGCGGCCAGTATTGGCGAAGGTAGGAAAAGAGTAACTTCATAAGATCGAATAAATTGCGAATTGCGAATTGCGAATTTAAGACCGGCGCGCGGCGCAATTCGCAATTCCCGATGCGCAGTTCAACACTTCACACCGTTCTGCCCCGCTCGGCTGACTTGTGCGCCACAACCGCCTGCGCTGCTGCGAGCCGCGCAATCGGCACGCGGTAAGGCGAGCAACTGACGTAGTCCAGTCCGATGGCATGACAGAATTCCACCGACGACGGCTCGCCTCCGTGCTCGCCGCAGATGCCGAGCTTCAGATTCTTTCGCGCGGAGCGTCCCTTCTCGACGGCCGTTTTCATCAAGCCGCCCACTCCTTCCTGGTCCAATACCTGGAACGGATCGACTTTGAGAATGCCCCGCGACAGATACTCGAGAATGAACTTTCCAGCGTCGTCGCGTGAGAAGCCGAAGCACATCTGAGTGAGATCATTCGTCCCGAAGGAGAAGAACTCCGCAATCTCCGCCATCTTATCCGCGACGACGGCGGCGCGCGGCACTTCAATCATGGCGCCGGTCATATACTCCACGCTCGATCCTTTTTCTTTGAACACTTCAGCCGCAACGCGATCGACGATGTGCTTTTGGTCGTCCAGCTCCGTCGGCGATCCCGCCAGCGGAATCATGATTTCCGGTTTCACCGTCTTGCCTTCCTTTTGGACGTTGCACGCCGCTTCGAAGATCGCCCGGCACTGCATCTCTGAGATTTCCGGATACGTGATGCCCAGCCGGCAGCCGCGGTGGCCGAGCATCGGATTGAACTCGTGAAGGGCTTCGACGCGCGCCAGGAGCTTTTCCTTTTCTTCGATTTCCTTGGCCGCGTCGCCTTTGGCGCGAAGCGTCGCCAACTCCACCATCAACTCTTCCCGCTTCGGAAGAAACTCATGCAGCGGCGGATCCAGCAGGCGGATGGTCACCGGCAGCCCGTCCATGGCCCGGAACAGCCCCTCGAAGTCCGATCGCTGGAACGGCAACAGCTTGGCAAGCGCTTGCCGCCGGTCGGCTTCAGTATCCGACAGAATCATGCGCTGCACGTGCGGCAGGCGGTCTTCGGCAAAAAACATGTGTTCGGTGCGGCAGAGTCCGATGCCTTCCGCGCCGAATTTTCGTGCGGCTTCGGCGTCGCGCGGGATGTCGGCGTTGGCGCGCACGCGCAGCCGGCGAATCTTATCGGCCATTTCCATGAACGCCGCGAGGTCTCCGCTGGTCGGATCGGGCTCGATGGTCGGGACCTGACCTTCAAAGACCTTGCCGGTCGAACCTTCGAGCGTGATGTAGTCGCCTTCCTTCAGCGTCTTGCCGGCGACGCTCAGCGTCTTTGCAGCTTCGTCGATCTTGATGGATTCTGCGCCAACGACGCAGCATTTTCCCATGCCGCGGGCTACAACTGCGGCGTGGCTGGTCATTCCGCCGCGCGAGGTCAGGATTCCAACTGCGACGTCCATGCCGTGGATGTCGTCGGGCGCGGTCTCTTTGCGGACGAGGACGACGCGCTGCTTGTCCCCGGCGATCCGAACCGCATCGTCGGCTGAAAACACGATCCGCCCGTTGACGGCGCCGGGCGACGCGGGCAGACCCTGCGCCAGTTCCTTCACCTTAGCCTTCGGATCCAGGATGGGGTGCAGCAACTGGTCGAGCTGCGAGGGCTCGACGCGCATCACGGCTTCTTCCGGCGTGATCAATCCTTCGCGAACCATGTCGGCTGCAATTTTCACGGCGGCCTTGCCTGTGCGCTTCCCGTTGCGCGTCTGCAGCATGTACAACCGGCCTTCCTGAATCGTGAACTCGAAATCCTGCATGTCGCGGTAGTGGCGCTCGAGCCGCTCGGTGATTTCTCTGAGCTGCTTGTAGCAGTCCGGCATCACGCGGTCGAGTTCATGGATGGGAGTCGGCGTCCGGATTCCGGCGACGACGTCTTCACCCTGCGCATTGAGAAGGAATTCCCCATAGAACTCTTTCTCGCCAGTGGACGGATTTCGCGTGAAACCGACGCCGGTACCGGACGTATTCCCCATGTTGCCGAACACCATCGCCTGGACGTTCACAGCCGTGCCGAGCGCGTCGGAGATTTTGTTCATCCGCCGGTAGTGAATCGCACGTGGGTTGTTCCACGACCCGAACACGGCGTTGATGGCCAGTTGCAATTGTTGCCGCGGATCGTCGGGAAAATCCGAGCCTTTCTTTTCCTTCACCAACGCTTTGTAGCGCTTCACAATTTCACGCAGTGAAGGAGGAGGAATCTCAGTGTCGAGCTTCGCTCCGGCCTGTTCCTTCACATGTTCGAATATTTCGTCGAAGTCCTTCTTTTCAATTTGAAGGACGACGTTGCCAAACATCTGAATGAACCGGCGGTAGCTGTCCCACGCGAAGCGCTCGGCGCCGGTCCGGACCGCCATCGCCTCGACGGCGGCGTCGTTGAGTCCAAGATTGAGAATCGTGTCCATCATGCCCGGCATCGAGAACTTCGCGCCGGATCTGACCGACACAAGCAGCGGCTTCTCACGGGAGCCTAATTTCTGTCCCGCAGCGGCCTCGAGCTTGGCCAGCGCCTCTTGAATCTGCTTCTGAATGTCATCGGTGAGTTTGCCGCCGCTGTCATAAAAGATCCGGCAGACGTCCGTGCTGATAGTGAAACCCGGCGGAACGGGGACGCCGGCGTTCGTCATTTCGGCCAGCCCAGCGCCCTTTCCCCCGAGCGTGTCCTTCATGTCGCCTTTTCCTTCCGCCTTGCCACCGCCAAAGAAGTAAACGTATTTGCTCATGATGTCCTTTAGAGAAGTTTAACCGTTTCCACGCACAACAATTTCAGAGACGTCGGCTGCGCGCGAGAAAGCCTGAAACAAGTTCGCAAGCAGCGCGAGGCGCCGCTTCCGCAGCTCAGGGTTCTCGTGCATGACCATGACTTTATCGAAAAACCGATCAATGACAGGACGGGCGCCGGCCATCGTTTCCAAGACAACGCGATATTTCCGCCGGCGAGCCAGCTTGTCAATGCGCGGCCGGATGTCCTGGAGCAGCGCAAAGAGATCGGATTCCGCCGGCTCAAGGTCTTGACCCTGGGGCGCGTCCGCGAAGCGCTCGCCGGCCTTCTCCGCTTGCCTCAGGATGTTCTTGATCCTCTTGAACGCAAGCGAGATCGCTTCGAAGTCAGGACTGGAACGGATCTCACGGATTGCCTTGACGCGGTCGAGTACGTCGGAAGGATCGTCGCAGCCGGCCGCGACGACCGCGTTGATCTCGTCGTATGCGAATCCCCGCTGCTCGAGGATGTACCGCAATCTCTCCTCGTAGAACTGCTTGAACTGAGAAGCCGCGCCGTCTCCCGCCGCCCGCTCCATTGAAAATGGAAGCTCGCGGTCGAGCAGGACCTTGATCACCCCTTGCATGGCGCGCCGCAGTCCTAGAGGATCTTCCGATCCCGTCGGTACGACTCCCGCATTGAAGCAACCGAGCACCGTATCGAGCTTGTCGGTAATGGACAGAACCGCGCCCGACGGCGTGTCAGGCGAAGCGTCCGCCAGACCTTGCGGCCGGTAGTGCTCGTAGATGGCGCGCCAGATTTCCTCGGGCGCTCCTTCGGATCGGGCGTAGAGTCCACCGACGACGCCTTGAAGGTCCGTAAACTCACGGACCATTTCGGTCGTCAAATCGCTCTTGCTCCATTCAACGGCCTGGCGCAACGTTTTCGAATCGACGCGGGCTTTTGTCAGAGCATTGACCTTCCTCGCGAGCTTTTGCATGCGCCGGACCTTGTCCGCATAAGATCCCAGCTTTTCGTGGAACACTATGGATTTCAGTCGCGTGCTCCGCTCGGCCAGGGATTGTTTCCTGTCAACTTCCCAGAAGAACAGCGCATCCGTCAGACGCGCTCGCAGGACGCGCTCGTGCCCTTTCCGGATCAAGCCCCTCGGATCGCCGGCTGTGTTGATGACGGCCAGGAAATACGGCGCCAGCACGCCTTCCGGCGTTTCCACAGCGAAGTACTTCTGATGTTCCTTCATCACGGTAATCAAGATTTCCCGCGGCAATTCCAGGAAGCGCTGGTCGAACTCGCCGCGCAGCACTGTTGGATATTCGTTGATGAAGACGACTTCCTCGAGCAATCGATCATCGCTGATGATGCGGGCGTTGAGCCGGGCGGCTTCTCTGTCCAGTTCGTCCACGATCTTTCTGCATCGCTCCTCCTGCGACACGATGACGTAGTTCTTGCGAAGCTTCTCGATGAAATCGGCAAAAGAGCCGACTTCGACGCGGCCTGCCCCGAGAATCCGATGTCCCTCGGAATATCCGGCCGAGCGAACGCCAAACAACGTCAGCGGAAGAAGCCGCTCTCCGTGCTTCGCGATGATCCAACGCACCGGCCGCGAGAATCGCTGCGCGGGATCCATCCAAACCATGGTTTTGGGGAAGCTCATCGAGCTGACAATCCGCGGCAGGTTGCGCGTCAGGATGTCGGCTGCGGATTCGCCTTCGACCGTTGTTTCGAAGCCGAAGTACTCTCCCCGCTCCGTGGAAAAGGGTTTCAACTCCTCGACTGCAACGTTGTTCTTTCTGGCAAAGCCAACGAGCGCCGGCGACGGCTGTCCGTTGTCGTAGGCGATTCTGGCCGGAGGACCTAACGTGAGCGTGCTCCGCGGCTTCTGACGCTCGGCCAGGGACGGCGCATGAATAACGAAGCGGCGCGCGGAGCCGAAGGCGTCCACGCGATCGAATTCCAGGCGCTCTTCTTCGAGCAAATGCTTCACGCCGTCTCGAAGTTCGCCCAGTGATTTCGCCATCGCCCGCGCCGGAATTTCCTCGCAGCCAATCTCGAACCAGAACTCAGCCGGCATGCTTCACCTCGAGGCTCGCCACGTACGCCTTGGCCACTCCAACCGCCAGGGCTCGGACCCGGCCGATGATCTGGGCGCGCTCGGTGACGCTGATCGCGCCGCGAGCGTCGAGAATATTGAAGATATGGGAGCATTTCAGACAGGCTTCGTAGGCAGGAAGCACCAGATGCTCTTGGAGGAGGCGCTGGGACTCCGCTTCGAAGTCGCGGAACATCTTGAAGTACTGACGGGCGTCAGCCGACTCGAAATAGAATTTTGAAAACTCGAACTCGTCGCGATGCCGGACTTCCCCGTACGTGATTTCGTTATTCCATTTCAGGTCGTAAACGTTGTTCACGTCGTTGAGAAACATCGCAATGCGCTCGAGCCCGTAGGTAATCTCTCCGGATATCGGAAACAATTCCAATCCGCCGGCTTGTTGAAAGTAAGTGAACTGCGTGATTTCCAGTCCGTCGAGCATCACTTGCCAGCCGATGCCCCACGCCCCTAACGTGGGCGCCTCCCAATTGTCTTCCTCGAACTTGATGTCGTGATCCTTCAAGTCAATGCCCACGGCCGCAAGGGAGTCGAGATACACGGCTTGAATGTCATCCGGGGGCGGCTTCAGGATCACCTGAAGCTGGTAGTACTTTCCGAGCCGATTCGGATTCTCCCCATATCGGCCGTCGGTGGGCCGGCGGGACGGCTGGACGTATGCGACCCGGTAGGGCGCCGGGCCCAAGACGCGGAGGAATGTCTCGGGATGCAGCGTGCCCGCCCCCATTTCTATGTCGTAGGGCTGTTGCAGCACGCAGCCGCGCTCGCCCCAAAAGTTCAACAGCGCCTGAATCAGATCCTGAAAGTTCATCGTTCGCAGTAACGCCGTATCCAATAGAGATTGAGTTCGTGCAGATCCTTAATGCCTTTCTCCAGGACGCCCAATTCATTCTGAACGGCTTCGCCCTCGAGACGGTTCCTTAAAATCCAACTGAGAGCCGCCGGCGCATCCGGATGCACCGCCACTCCCTCGCGACGCCCGCAGGATTCGCACGTGACGGCTTGAAGGCCAGGCGCGAGAAAGCGCTCTTCATTCTCCTGAATCTCCCGAGCACACGCGGCGCATCGAAAGAGATCTGGGAACACGCCCGCCAGACGCAGCATCCAGACCTCGAAGTAACACCGGGCGGCTTCTAACGGACACTGTTGCTCGAGGGCTCGAATGGTGAGCCTGGCGAGGCGAAACACGGCGTCGTGCGGTTCGTGCTCGGGGCTGAAACGGTCGAGAAGGTCTAGAACCTGTCCCGCCGCGACCGCGCGGTCATAATCTGAAAGCAGACTCAACGGTGAATCCAGCAGGTCCGCCGCCTGGATCCGCACGAGGTCGCGGTTCTCTTTCTCAAAGAAAGTGAGCCGCGAGTGCGACAGCGGCTCCAGCGCGGCGCCGAAGCGGTTCTTCATGCGCCGGGCGCCATTGGCCACGCCTCGCACTTTCCCGTAGTCGCGGCTGAAGAACGCCACGATCCGGTCCGCCTCTCCCAAGGGATATGTCTTCAGGATAATCGAATCGCTCTGAAGGAGAGGCATGCCCGCGTGTCTCGCAACCGGTCAACTTATCATGCCGGGATGCGCAGACGCCACGGCTAATGCGGATGTTGGGTTCGACTTTCTGGGGCGGCTAAACCGCTAGTTCTGGACGACCGAGCCTGCGGAGGGACTGATGACCACCGAAATTTCCGTTTCGACGCAGCGCGGTTCGCCCTGGATGACCGCTGGCAGAAACTTCCACTTCTGCACGGCCGTGCGTACGGCGTCGTTCAAGACGACGTTAGCGCCTGTGACGTTCGTCACGGAAACGTCGCCGCGATCACTGATTCTGGCCGCAACTTTGACCGTGACCGGAGTGTTCTGAATGAAGCTGCGCATTGCAGGAGTCAGCTCCGGTTGCGCCTGCGTTTCCTTCTTCACGCGAACGAGGGCGTTTCTGGGTTCCATGCGGACGCAATTGACGTTCGTGCAAGTCGTCATCCGATCGAGAAAATCCTGGCCGATCGATCGATCCGGCAGAAGATCGTGAGCGCGGTTGCGAATCCCTTCCACGCCCGTTTTGTCCCCCGAAGCGCAAGCCTTATTCCACGATTCCACGATCGGCGCCAAGGCCGTGCGGTATTGGGCGCGCATCTGATCCAGCATGGAGGCCGCGTCTCCGTCAACATTGAGCGCGACGAGTTGATGGTAGCCCTCCGCCGCCGGTCCGAATTTTTGCGCCTCAAAGTTTCTGCGCCATTCGATGAAGGTTTGATCAATTGCGACGCGGAGCTTGTTGACGGCGAGGTCCAGGTATTGCGACGCCAGCTCGTGTGCGGGGTGAAGCTTCAAAGCGCTGCGAAATTTGTCCAACGCTTCCGGAATTTGATCGCGTTTGTAGGCTTCAAGGCCCTTCCGGTAGAGAGCATCCGCGGCGGCAGAGACGGCCGCGGCGAGTCCCGGACATTTGCCCTTCATCGGGTCGAGTTGCTCGGGCGCCACAGGCTCGCCGGCGTTGACGCGCCGCAGCGCTTCGTCACACATCTTGCGGCGTCGCATTTCGTTTTGTTCGGCTTTGACTTCATCCGCCATGGCGACGACTTTCGGGGCGAATTGCTGCGCGTCCAGCGAAAAGTTCGGGTCAAGCGAGAACAGCTCGTTCAAGCGGGACTTCGCCTGGGCGTTTTCGTTGAGACCGATATGGGCCAAGGCCAACTGCAGCTTGACGTTGACTTTTTCCTTTAGCCTTTCTTGCTGCTGGTCCAACACCTCGTTGATCCGCAGCAAGACCGAGATCGACTCCTTGAACTTCGCCTCGTAGTAGAGAGCTTCAGCGTGCGCCAGCGCATCCGCAACGTCATTCTGCGGCGCGGCTTCCGCCATCGCTCCCAACAACAGGATCAAAGGCAGGATAACGGCGTATCGCGACATAAGCAGCCCCTATGGGAAAACGACTTGGATCGTAGAATCCTTGGAGGCGACCCGATGCGTCTTCCGCGAAAAGTTTGGATTCTCGAACACGAGAATCGTTCCTACCGGCACCCGGACGTCGCTTAGCGGCGTCTGTCCGAGCGGCCTGGCTTGCGGACCGTCAACAAACACCTGCGCCCAAGGCTTGGCGTTGATCTGGATCGTGACGTCGAAGGCCACTGTGACCGACACGGTCTCATCCCGTCGGATCGTGTGCGTCATCGACTTCCGCAAGTCGCCCAGACGATACTCCAGCGTGTGGCTGCCAGACGCTAGCTCGAGCGTCGTCGGCGTCGACCCCAGATGTCGATCTCCCAAGTAGATATCAACCGGCTCCGGCGCGTTGACAACCAGTCTCCCCGTCGGCGCCGGCCGGGTGACGGCCGCGGCGTCGGCTGGTTCGGTGTTCGCGGGCTTAGCAGCAGGCGCGGCGTCGGCGGGCGCGCCTCGCTGACCGCCCGCCGCGCTCGATGCCGTTGTTTCCGGCTCCTGCCGCACGAGAGGCTCCACAGGAGCGTCAGGGCGAACGTCGACAACGAGCGGCTCCGCCGAAGCAATCACTTTCTCGGGAGCTTTCTGCCCCTCCCGGTCCCGCGTAAACCCGACCACTACCGCAACGACGCCAAAGCCTGCTAATGCGACGGCTGCCGCAGGCCGAAACCAGCGGCGGTTCTCCGAACCGCCCTTGCTGCGCAACGCCAGCGGTTCAACCCGAAACGGCTCCACCTCGGTTGCCTTGACGGTTGTCTCGGAGGGCGGGACGGTTCCGGATGGGTCGGGCGTCTCCACTGCAGGAAGAGGAATCGACTGCGGCTTCTCACGACCGCCGCTCAAGATCTCAGCCCAGCCCTGCTTTGCTTCCTTTCTCTGAACATCTCGCTGAACATCTCTCTGGACATCTCTCTGGACATCGCCGCTACGAACGTCCTTTTGAACGTCTACATGGACATCGTGACCCTGCTTCAGATCCTTCTGAATCGCGGCCTGCAGCTCAAGCGCTTCCGCGTTTTCGGGATCGATCCGAAGCATGGCTTTGGTCAAGGCCAAACAATTTTGGGTGCGCTTCTGCTGGTAGGCCTGCCTGGCCAACAGGGCAAGGTTCGCCAAGATTGGGTTTGGCGGTGCATTTACCTTGTCTGACATCCTCGTTGCTCCTGGGATTTGCTTTCCCCTTGTTTCTTAACCCCGTTGAGGTGCAGTCACTTAAGTGACAATCGTCAATCCATGACTATGGCACTTAGGTGTTGGCGGATCATACAAAAAGGGCATTCGCCAGTCTCGAAAAAAATACGTGAAATTTTGCTGAGGATTTCGGGCCTAGCGGGAGATGGCCGCCAGGAGCGTGTTCACAAATTCCTGAGCGGCTTGTGAATGGGCTTCCGTCCGGCGGCGCGCCAGCCAAAGCGTCCGCTCGTATTGAAAGTCCTCGACGGGAATGCGCACGAGTTCTCCGCGCGCGATCTCATCTTGAACGCACATTTCGGGAACGAAGCCGATTCCGAGGTTCATTGCGATCAGCTTTTTGATGGTTTCAATCATCGCGACTTCCATCACGATGCGCAGAGGGGTTCCAGTGGTTCGGAACGCCTCGACGACTCTGTGCCGCGAAGCGGACGTGACGGTATGGGCGATAAAGAGTTCATCGCCTAAATCGCAGATGTGGACCGCGCTGCGTTTGGACAACGGATGCTCAGGGCCGGCGACAAGGATCAGCGCGTCCTTCATCACCGGCAACGCTTCGATGTCCCTTTCTTCCGGCATGAAGGACATCAAGGCGAGGTCGACGTTGTTTTCACGGATGTCGTGAATGAGCTGGCGGGAGTTTTGACGGCTGACGTCGATGCGCACGTTAGGATATTTCCGCCGAAAAGCCTGAATGAGGCGCGGCAGCAGATAGTTGCCGGCGCTTTCATTGGCGCCGATCCGAACCCGGCCGCGTTCCAGATTGTGCAGCTCCCGGATCTGCGCCAGCGCTTCGTCGCGCAGTTTCAGAAGACGCTTCGCAGAGTCGTACAGCAACTCGCCGCTCGCTGTGAGGACGTAAGCGCCCTTATTGGACCGATCGAACAACGGAGCGCCCAGTTCTTCTTCCAGCTTGCGCAGGGCCATGCTCACCGCCGGTTGGCTGCGAAATACTCTGTCGGCGGCCCTTTGCACGCCCCGCGCTTCAGCCGTTGCCACGAAAATCTCCAACTGCGCCAGATCCATGAGCGCAGCTTAGCATGGCCGGCCTGCATCTTCCCTTGGCTCAATCAGGTTCGCTTCGGTCGCGTCATCTGTTGCTGTAGCTGTTGAGCCTTGGAAAGGTGCGTCTCAATCGTCGGAATGACTGTCGTGATGTAGTTGCGCAGTTCCTGATTCTGCGTCGTGTTCAGCGCCCCACGATAGGAGTCCAGCGACTTCTGGTGATTTTGCGCCATCATGCCGACATAGCCTTTGTCGAATTGTTCGGGCGCCAACTTGCTGAGGCTTTCGACATGCGTCTTGTCGGAAGATTCCCGACGCATCGGCAGACCATGTGCGTCCATAAGAGTATTCAGCTTCTCCAGCGCCGCCATGTGGTCTCTCTCAAGCATTTGGGCGTAGTCCCGAACGTCCGCGTTAGTGGACCGTTCCATCGCCAATTTCGCCATATCGATTTCTTGAATATGCGACTCCGACGCCCTACGCATGAAATCCTTGTCTGCTGTGGTCATTGCAGCCGCGCGGTCGTCCGCCTCCACGGTTTCCCTGGCGGCCTGAACTCCACGGTCGGCGCGTTCGCAGGCGCTTGCGAGCAATGCCGCAAGCAACAGGCTAGTTGTTAGAAATACAAGTCCCGGCTTTCTCATAAATGAGCAAACCTCCACACAATTCCGGCCGCACACGGCGTTCCATTAGCTGAAATTCAATCGGAAGAGGTCAGTTCCAGGATGGCGATGGCGCGGTCCGTGCGCATGAGGTCTCCCGTAGCATTGCGGCTTTCCACAGGAACGTCGTCTCGAACCACACGGCCCAAAAGCAAGGCGCGTTCCGCGAAAACGAGATCATGGACGATCTTGTCCCGTTCTTTGTCGATGTCGGCGTCGATGGTGTGAAAGAAAGTGCGTTCGTCCGGGGCGAACGCCAGCCCGACGTCGTGCGTTGCGGCGGCGACCCAGATGTTTCTTCCGCGATACTCGCCGGGACGCCGCCAGAGGCGGACATGATGACGTTTGGCGAAAGTATTGGTGGTTTTCTGGAATACGAGATCCGGCTCGCGGCCATCCAGCAGCAGCGTGGAGACAGGCGCTTCATGGTAGCCGCGCGCTTCGATGATGGCTCGGGCGGTCTCCAGCACTGAGGCTGAATTGACCTCCTGCGCCCTAGTCCAGCCCGCAGCCGCAAACGCGGCCGTCAGTTCTTCGCGGGAACCCATGAAGAGGAGATTCGTGATATCGGAAGGAAGGCGGGGCTTGAGCGCAACCGTCCGCGCGGGCTGACGCCTCGCCAGTTCCTGAAGGTGAGCAGGCGCGACGCCGCCGCTCGCGCGCCGATGCCGTACTGCGTCCAACGGCTGGGTCAGTCTCAAACGCAGCTCGGTTCCCTTGGGATAAACGATCTCGGGATCTGCATCCTTGACCAGCAGCGCTTTCAGCGCGCCGAGCGCGGCCGCCACATCCTTGAAGTCTTTATTTTTTCCGAGTTCCTCCAGTCCCCGGTCGATTTGCGCCGCGAGGGTCTCCGAGCGCAGTATCCCCACGATGCGTCCTTCCGAGTCGACCGACTCCCGCGCGTTATCCACCTCCAGCAGTTCCGCTCCTTGAAACTCGAGGCCGAGACGCGCGCGCGTCTCTTTGCCCGCAGCCCGAGCCTCACGGACGCGGCCTCGCACGGTCACGCGCTCAAGCAGCGGAGCAATGACGACAGCTTCAACAGGATCGCCAGGCTTCGCATGAGCGGTGGACACGGGCGTCATAAGCCGAACATGAATCTCGGCGCCCGGCTCGAGCCGGACTGCAGAGGAGGCCGCGAGAAGCTGAGCGAGAAAGAAGACGATTGCCGTCACAATGTTCTATTGGACTCCGACGGGCGGGAATCGGTCAATCCGCAATCCCCTCGTGTGGTCTACAATTTTTGTATGAAGTCCTTCTGGATCTTCTCGGCGTTGACTGCCGGAGCCCTGGCGTTTGGCGTCAGCCAAGACCGTCCCCTCCTGGATCTGGCGATTCTCGCAGCCGGAGGCTTGCTGGCGTGGACGCTGGTGGAGTATCTCTTGCACCGCCTCGTCTTTCACAGGGAAATTCGCAACGCACGGCTTCGAGAAATCTTGAGCGGTCAACACATCGCACACCACAATGAGCCGCGAGATCCGGCGCATATTTTCGTCAGAACGCCTAACGCGATCGCGACCTCGCTGCTGATTGCAGGGGCGCTCCTGCTCTTCAGCCGGAGCCTGTTCTCGACGGCGGGAATCCTATCAGGTCTCTGGATGGGCTTCCTGTACTACGAATGGGTGCATTACCGCGTGCATCGAACGGCGTCTGAAGGGATGTTGATTTCGCGTCAGCGGCGCAGGCACTTCGATCATCACTTTCGCGATGCTGAACGCTCCTTCGGAGTTACGACGCCGCTATGGGACTACGTCTTCGGGACGCGAGGGCCAACCAGCCGCTAACGGCCTGCAACAGCTGCCGGCGCGCCAAACTCCCCTCCTCTTCGGCCTACCACCCCTCGCACGACCTTCGGTCGCGCTGCCCGCCTAATCTAGGTGCGGCAATTTTGAATCATCGCTTGGGGTGCACCATCGCCTGAAGGGACTCGTACGCGCCCGGCGCGTTGTGATTCATCCACTGAATGAACCTGAAGGCAGTTCTTTCCAGGTTTCGGTACGGAAGCGGGTTCTTGCGGACGCGTCTGAAATCTTCGATGAAGCTGCGGGCGCGCTCCCACACGAAGAGCATCTCGGAGTTGTTCTCGAAAAACAGTTCTTCGTGAAGCACGCCCTTTGCAACGAAAGACGCCGCCATATCCCAATAGGAGAGTACCATCCGAAAATAGGCGTTCGGTTCGCTGCCGGGAGGGTATTTCTCCATGGCTTCGCCGACGGATTGCGCAAAAAAGTTCGCGGTGAACCACGCGCGGGCCGCGCGCAGCTTTTCTTCGCGGCGCAGGTCGTAGAGTTTCAGAATGAGTTCGGCGTCCTGATAGGTCGCTTGGGGCATTGTGATACTCCTAGGAAAAGCTAATCCGACAGAGTGGGCTGCGGCGCTCCGCGGCGTGCTCGGAGCGTGGCGCCTTTGGCTTCCTTCAATTCTTCTTCGAGCTGGCTGATCTGCTTGCGAGCCCGGCGCCGTTCGGCCTCCCACTCCTCCGCGTCATCCTGAAGACGGCGCTCGGCGCGAATCCTCAGCCGGTTGGCTTCCTCGAGCTTGCCTTCGAATTCGGCCTGAAGTTCCGCCACGACCTGCTTGCGAGTGGCCTCTTGGGCGTCAGGCAGCGCCTGTTCGAGCTGGTCGATGCGCGCGGACATCCGCCGGCGGTCCTCTTCAAATTGCGCCGAAACCCTCTCCAGTTCTTCGGCAAGGCGCCGCCGTTCTCGACTGAGCTCTTCGATCTTCGGCTCATATTGGGCGCGAAGTTCACGGTACGCCTGATTCCGGATTTCGTCGGTCGACTGCTGGCTTTGACGCTCGAGTTTCCGCAGCTTTAACTCGAGTTGTTCCCGTTCGATGTCAAATTGCATCTTGACGTCTTCGAGTTCTTTTTGCCACTGCTCGGCTGTTTTTGCATCCGGCGCGGGCGCAGAGGGCGCTTTTCCGAGTTTCTGAAGCAAGGCGCGCCGGGCGGCTTCGCGCGGATCTTCGGCGCCGCCTTCCCGTCCTGATTTCCGAAGCCGTTCGATTTCCGCGTTCAGCCGGCGCCGTTCAGCCTCCCATTGCATCTGCCAGTCTTGTCGCGCTTCGGCGAGATGCAGCTCTATCTGCTCGCGCATTGCAAGTTCCGATCGGGCGGGATTATTGGATCGTTCGATCGCTTCGATCACCGATGCTTGGGCCGCGGCCAGTTGTTCCTTTAGCGACGCGCGTTCCGTTTCCCATTTCGTCTGTTCGGCGATCAGCGCAGCCTCGGATTGCTGTCTGGCCTGAACAGCTTCTTCGAGCTTGAAGCGAAGCTCCGAATGCAGTTCGTCCATTGTCTGCCGCCGCGCTTCTTCTTTGGCTTGCTCGACGGCGAGTTCCAGTTCCTCGATCTGATCCATCAGGCGGCGTCGCTCGGCGCGCCATTGATCGCGCGCATTCTCGAATTCCTCTTCGAGTTCAGTTTGCCGCCGCTTTGCTTCGCGAAGTTTCCGCTCGAATTGCGTTTCCAGTTCCTCAACGAGCTGGTCGTTCGTAGCCGACCATGCCACCGCATAAATATCGATGGGCTCGTCCTTGCCCTTCATCTCCGCGCGGCCGAGCCTTGCGCATTGGACTCCCGCTCTCTTGGCGGCTTCAAGTAAAACGTCCGTAATCAGGATCTGATCGGGCTGCGCCTGATGCTGGACGCGCGATGCGGCGTTCACGACGTCGCCGTAAATGTCGTTGTCCTTGACCAGGCCAACGCCGGTGTGGAGCCCGACGCGAATATGAATGTGCTCCTCGAGCGGCCGGCCCGCGCGATCCGTTTCCAGAGCCTGCTGCATTGCGACCGCAGCCGCCACAGCAGCGACGGGGTCCTGAAAGCAGGCCATAATGGAATCGCCGATCGTCTTCACGATGCGGCCGTTGTGTTCTTCGATGATGGGATTGAGCAGCCGGTTGTGCCGCTCGATCATGGCGAGTCCTTCAAGATCCCCCTTCTTCTCGAAGTACGCCGTCGAACCCTTGATATCGCTGAAGAGGATCGTGACCGGAGAGCGCATCCGTTGCAGTTCTTGCTCCGCCTGCGCGCGGGCCTGAAGCAACTCTTGAATCTTGTTCCGGTCCATAAAATCCGAGGAATTATAACAAACGCGCGTTACGGCGCGGCTAATGCGAGCGGCCGCCCGACGCGATCGAACAGGTCGAGAGTCCCCGACACTGTCGCGTCCGGCCGTGAATTAGTCAACACGAACTGCAGATCGAAGCCGCCGCCGATGACGATGCGCGGAATGAAACGCGTGGACGCCGGCGGTTCACTTTCGCGGACCGGAACACCGGCGGCGATAAATTCTCCGCGTTCGTTCACGCGACCGCGTATCGCGGTCACGGCGATCGGGCCATCAGCAGCAATGTTCAGAAGGCCTTCGAACGGGACGCCGGGCTGCAACTCGACAAGCTCATCGACAAACTTCGCGCTATGACCGCCGCCGGGAATGCGCATTTCAGCCGACAGCCCCGTAAGGGCGCCGTCGATGGCGGCCAGTTCGACGCGAACGCCGGCCTCGGCGCTCGACAGGTTCGCGACGGCAATCCCCATTCGAAGCGCGGTTGAAAGATCGATGTAAAACTGAAAGCGGCTTCCGCCGGTCGTAGCCTCTACGGCGGTTTCCGTTACGACGACTCCAGCCTGCCGCAGTCGAAAGACGGCGATTCCCGCCGGCGCCGGGCTGTTCGCCGCAGGCATGACGCGCGCGGCGCCTACAGCGATCACGCCGGCGCCTGCCGTCGAGAATCGTTGGAACGATCGCGGCGCAATCGAGTACGGGAACGCGGGGCCCGTCTGACCGTTAACCGTCAGATTCGCGGGCAGGCCGGAGGGACCGAACAACCGCAGGCTGCCTTCGGCCCGCGCGTCTGTGGGATTTACCAGGACGAACTCCGTGGTCCATCCACCGCCGTCGGCGTAGTGCGGGAAGGTCAGCGGTTGGAACGACGCCGAGAGCGGCGTAATGGGCAGCGTCGCGAACAGAAACTCCGACCGTTCGTTGACGAATCCTCGAATCGCCATGACTGCGACATCCGACGACGCTTGAAACGTGAACGCGCCGTGAACGGCGCCGCCCAAGTTGAACGGATCCTGATCCAGAAACGCTCCGATGTGCTCCCCCGGCGGAATCGTGATCGTCTTCGCAGGCGAATCCCGGCCGGTCGCATCGGTGAGAAAGAAAGTGAGCGAGACCGTCTGCCCCCCGATGTTCGTAACCGCGACGCCCGTATTTACTCCGCCTCCAACCTCCGCGTAGATACGCCCCGACCGGACGGCCGAGGCGGCCTCTACCGCCGCCTCCGAAATCAACACGCCGTCCGCCCGCAGACCGAGAATCGCGGCGCCGCCCGGCGCCGGCGACCCGTTTGTCCCTTGAATGCGTCCGTAGCCGATGATCATTTCACTCGATGAATTCAACGGCGTGACCGAGAGCCCCGCCGGTCCCGGCAGATCAAATGAAATGCGGCTGCCGCCGCCGGCGTCTGAATTCCGGATCTGAAATATCGCACCGCCGTGGGCGACAACATAAAGCTCGCCGGATTCGTCTTCGCCGAAGGATGAAATGTTCAAATTCGTGTCTATGAGCAGGCTCTGGACGCCGTCCTTCCACATGAAGATTTCGCCTGAGCAATAGTCGCCGAAAATGTAGGCGCCGGCCGGAAGCGACGCACGAAATCCACGGTAGACGTAGCCGCCGGTGACCGAACATCGCCCCAGAGGGCCATTGGCGTATTCGACAATCGGGGAAACAAAGTTTCCGCCGGAACACGCCGCGGGCCCGAGTCCCGTACATCGCGTTCCCTCGAACACGCGCCAGCCGTAATTGCCTCCGATTGTGACGATGTCGATCTCCTCGATTGCGTTCTGGCCGACATCGCCTGCATAGATCTCGCCGGTTCTCCGATCAAAAGAGAAGCGCCATGGATTCCGCAGTCCGTATGCAAAAATTTCATCTCGGCCGGGCGCCGGGCCGAAGAATGGATTTGTCGGCGGCGACGAATAGCGCAGGCCCCCTGCCGCACGATCCACGTCGATGCGCAGCATTTTTCCCAGAAGGTCATCCAGGTTCTGCGCCCGGTTTTGGGGATCATTGCCTGAACCGCCGTCGCCAAGCCCAATGTACAAATAGCCGTCCGGGCCGAACTCGATCATGCCGCCGTTGTGATTGGCGAAAGGCTGCGGCACAGTGAGGAAGATAGATTCAGAATTCGGATCCGCAGCATTGCGGTTTTCCGCCAGCGTCGTGAACTCCGAAACGATAGTCGCGCCGTCGGGGGCTTTCGTGTAGTTGACAAGAAACCGGCGGTTTACAGCAAAGCGAGGATGAAACGCAAGTCCCAGCAGGCCGCGTTCGCCGCCGCTCAAAACTCGGCTGCGAATGTCGAGAAAGACAGTCCACGTATCGGAACCCGGCTGCATGACCAGAATCCGGCCCGCCTGCTCGACGATGAATCTTCGGCCGCTGCCGTCTCGGGGATGCGTCAGAAAGACCGGCTGACTCAGTCCCGTTGCGATCGGTTGCAGTTCGACGCCGGAAACCTGCGCCCATGCAGGAGTGAAGAGGACAGCCAGTATCAAAGGGGCAAAGGCGCCCCTTCGCGCCATTCGCGTCATTGGCGGCTCATTCCATCTGCGCTAAACGTTGTGCGAGCTACGAATTGTCGCCGTCGAGCAAGCCGCCAATTCCGCCAAGAAGCGATCCTTCTTCGCGGCCTCTCCCCGTTAGGCCGGGAACTGCGGCCACAATGCGATTGGCGAGGCGGCTCAAAGGAAGAGATTGCAGCCAGACGCGTCCCGGGCCGCGCAGGGTCGCGAAGAATAAACCCTCGCCGCCGAACAGCGCCGACTTGATCTTTCCAACGTACTGGATGTCGTATTGCACGCTAGGCTGAAACGCCACGATGCAGCCCGTGTCGACGCGGATCACTTCTCCGGAGGCCAATGTTCGTTCGGTCAGCATGCCGCCGGCGTGTATGAATGCGAATCCGTCCCCTTGCAGCCGCTGCATGATGAATCCCTCGCCGCCAAACAAACCGATCCCAAGGCGCCGCTGAAAGGCAATCCCGATGCTGACGCCCTTCGCCGCGGCAAGAAACGAATCTTTCTGCGTGATGAGTTCGCCGCCGATTTCTGAAAGGCGGACTGGAATGATCCTGCCCGGATACGGAGCGCCGAACGCGATTCGTCTTTTTCCGGAAGCTCTGTTCAGGAACACAGTCATGAACAGAGACTCGCCCGTGAGCAGCCTCTTCCCCGCTCCCATCAGAGCTCCCAGAAATCCAGACTGCTGTTGCGAGCCGTCTCCGAAGATCGTTTCCATCTCGATCCCGTCTTCCATGTACATCATTCCCCCGGCTTCAGCGACGGTTGCTTCTCCGGGATCCAGCTCCACTTCTACGAACTGTAAATCCTCACCAAGGATCTTGTAGTCCACTTCATGCATCGTTGGCATAGCTCAGCCTCCTCAGGAGCGCCTCATCATAACTGATCTAACTCCGTGTGTCGTCGGCGAATGCTTCGTTGACGACGCGTCCAATGGAGTGGCGAGGCGCCGCGATGCCTAGCAATCGGCCAAGCGTTGGCGCGATGTCAATTTGGCGGATCGGCCCGATCTGCCTGCCGCGAGCCAAGCCGGCGCCGGTTGCGTACCAGATGGAGTGCATTTTAGGGAGGAGCGGGTTGAATCCATGAACGCCGTTTCCAATCGGCGACGATAATCTGCGGACGGGTTGCGGCGCCGGCGCGGGGCTCGGCGCGTAGCCGTCCGCCAGGTCCAAGTAGAGATCCCCGCCGCCTTCTCCGCGGCCCCCTGTTCCCTCCATTTCACCGCGTCGAAGGACGCGCTTCACGACGGCCGCGCCGGTGTCGGGATCGACGACCGCAAGCAGCGCGCGAACCGCCTCGCGCAGAACTTCGTCGCGGTCTTCCGGACGCACGATCCCATCTTTCCATGCCGTCGAGTTCACACTAACGAAGAAATCGCCCCAAGGCGGCGCGCAGACCTTGGTTCTACTTAAGTCGATAGCGCCGTCCTCAGTCCGCACGAGAAGGCCGGCTTCCTCCAAAGCGGCATTGGGATAGAAAATCTTTCCGGCGCCTGCCATTCCATGATCACTGACCAGGGACACGACGGCTCCGCCGGCGCGATTCAGGATCGTCCCCAACCACGCGTCCTGAAGTTGCAGAACTTCAGAATAGAAAGGCCAGAGGCGCGCGGCGAGTCGTGCGTCGTGCGTCGGGCTATCAGGATCCAGCGCGCCCATCCACGCGTGTCCGACGCTGTCGCTGGTCGACGTGTAATGCAACAGCAGATCCGGTCCAAGCTTTTCCAGCGCGAACCGCGCGCCCCGATCAAGGAGATTGATGTTCAACCGTATGATTTCCACAAGCCGCCGCTCCGCCGCTCCCTGTCCGCCGTTCCACAGCGTTGGTCCCAGCGTCCCGTTGAGATAGCTTGCAACGCCGTCGTCAATGAAACCGCCGGAGGCCGCAAGATAGGCTTCCATGATTTCCGGCGGGGCCGTCGTGCGGAAGCCGTTCACCGCCCGGCGGTACAACACCATTTGTCCATCAGGGGTCAGCAAGAAAAGCCGAAAGTACGTAAGTCCGTAGAGGCCGCCTTGCGTAATCCGCACCGGCCGGCTCCATTGGCTCAGGTCCGGTCGCGCTTCCGCCGGCTTCAGCAGAATGCATTCCGGCGCGTCAGCTTTTTTGCGCTCGGGGCAAATGCGTACGGAATCGAAGCCGTTGGTCGGGTCGTGAATCGAATCGAAGACCGCGACGTGAAACTCCTGGTCGCCGATTCGCATCGAGAGATCCCGCGCGCGCCCTTGAGACGCGTCGAGCGCGGTCCATCCGGTCGCCGGCCGAACATCGCCGCCTGCGATGACCATAGGCGGCGCGATTTCCGTTCGAAAGCCATCGAAGCCAAGGAAGTGATCCTCAGGAACGCCCGCCGCGCGCATGGCTTCCAGATACGGGGCCGCCGGCGCTTGATGCGTCGCCGACAGCGCGACGACGCGTTTTCCCGCAAGCGCTGCAGTAAGCCAGATCGGCTCGGCTCGGAGTACGCTGGAGTCGAATCCGTCGCGTGATTCAAGGATGCTGTGTTCGAGGGAGGGCGAAAATGGAACGGTGTTATTGAATACGCCGTTGATGTCGCTGAAAGCGCCTGTCCAGATTGCAGCATGTCCGGGCGCGGTCTTCGAGGGGAACGCCGGCGTGACGTATTCTGCACGGACTCCGCGCCGGATCATCCTCTGGAGATTTGGCAGCTTGCCCTCTTCGAGAAGCCGATCCACCACCCAATCGGCCGCGCCATCCCATGAGATGAGAATCAGCCGGCGTTCGGACTCAGGCCGGACTTCAGTAAGGAGCGTCCACGCAGAAAATAAGAGTACGATGCAGAACGAAGAGGACGTGTAGAGCCGCCATCGCATATTCCGATGACTCGTACCATACGCTGGAGGCTCTGTGAAGGCCCTCGTTATCCTGCAAGCGTCCGAACGCCGCGCCGGATGCCGCGTACAACCGAACCGAGGTGGTACAGAGGATCCAGAATCGACTTCTCCAACGTCAGGATCGTGCGATTCAATTCGTCGATGGCGCGATGAACCTTAGCGGCGATCTGATCATTCTTGGATTCGAAGGTATGAACTTTCCTCCGGAATCCGCCTTCGGATTCATCGTAGCCGCGCCGGCCGGCCTCCAGCGATTCCATGACGCGGCGCCGCATATTTTCCAATCGGCCGGAGACGTCGTATGCGCAGCGCTCCACAGTTTCAAGCAACGCTTCCATCTTTTGAGGAACCGACTTGATATCGATTCGGTGAACCGCTCCAGGCGACCGGCGGCGGCGGGCCTTCAGTAAGAAGTAGGCGATGGCGCCGCCAATAGCCGAGCCCGCTATGACATATGTCGCTCGATTTGAACTCATTGTTGAATCCTCCAACTGCTTTTTTGGACGCGGCAGGTCAACGTTTGTTGGCCTGCAGGATTTTCTTGCGGAGGCGTATCGACTTTGGCGTCGCCTCCACGTACTCGTCGTCGCGTATGAATTCGATGGCCTGCTCGAGATTCAAAATTCGCGGGGAGACCAGGCGGATCGCTTCGTCTGCCGTGGACGCCCGCATGTTCGTCAGCTTCTTCTCCTTCACGATATTCACGTCCAGGTCCACACTCCGGGCGTTCTCGCCCACGATCATTCCTTCGTAAACTTCAGCGCCCGGCGATATAAAGATTTCGCCGCGCTCCTGTAAGTTATAGATCGCATATGCGGTTGCCTTGCCTGGACGATCCGCAACCAAAGCTCCGGTCGGACGGGTCGGGACGTCCCCTTGCCATGGGACGTAACCGTTGAACAAGGAGTGGAGAATTGCGGTGCCACGTGTATCCGTCAGGACCTCGCTCCGAAAACCGATGAGCCCCCGAGTCGGTACGTGAAACTCCAGTCGAACGCGGCCCGATCCGTGATTGACCATCTTGACCAATTTGCCTTTGCGCGGGCCCAGCTTTTCGATGATAACGCCCAGAAAGGCCTCGGGACAGTCGACGACCAGCAATTCCAGCGGTTCTTCCACTGCGCCGTTGACGGTGCGCGTGAGAATCTCCGGCTTGCCGACCATCAGTTCGTAGCCTTCGCGGCGCATGGTTTCGATCAGAATCGACAGTTGAAGTTCTCCGCGGCCCATCACCCGGAATGATTCCGGGCCTCCGCCGTCCGCCACGCGAATCGAAACATTGGTCAGAAGCTCCTTCTCGAGGCGCTCCCGCAGATTGCGCGATGTGACGTAGGCGCCTTCGCGGCCGGCAAACGGCGATGTATTGACCGTGAACATCATCGCGATCGTGGGCTCATCGATCTGAATCCTGCCCAGGACTTTAGGGGCTTCCGCGCTGGTGATTGTCTCGCCGATGCTGATGCCCTCCACGCCGGCGATCGCCAGAATGGCGCCCGGGCCGGCCGCGGTTTCCTCGACGCGCTGAAGTCCTTCGAACGAGTACAGCTTGGTGATGCGCGTCTTCTGGATGCTTCCATCCAGTTTCGCGACCGCTACATCGTCGCCAAGTCGAAGGGTTCCGTTAAAGACGCGGCCGATAGCCAGGCGTCCGAGGTAGTCGCTGTAGTCCAGATTGGCGACCAGAAGTTGAAGGACTGCTGCAGGGTCTCCGGCAGGTTGCGGAATGTGCTGTACGATGGCTGAGAAGAGCGGCTCGAGGTCCATGTCGGGGTCATCAAGCGCCGCTTTAGCGATTCCCGCGCGAGCATTTGTATAGATGATCGGAAATTCCAACTGATCCTCGGCGGCGTCCAAATCGATGAACAGATCGTACAGTTCGTTGATGACTTCTGGAATGCGCGCGTCCGGCCGGTCGATCTTGTTGATGACGGCGATGACGGGAAGCCTGGATTCCAGAGCCTTCATCAGTACATAGCGTGTTTGGGGCAGCGGCCCCTCGCTGGCGTCAACGAGCAGCAGGACGCCGTCGACCATCTTCAGTGCGCGTTCCACTTCCCCGCCGAAGTCGCTGTGGCCCGGCGTATCGACGATATTGATTTTGATTCCGCGATATCGCACTCCGGTCGTCTTGGCCAGGATGGTGATTCCGCGTTCGCGCTCCAGCTCGTTCGAGTCCATAACTCGGTCCGCCACATCTTCATTCGAGCGGAAGACGCCGCTTTGCCGCAGCATCGCGTCCACGAGCGTCGTCTTGCCATGATCCACGTGCGCAATGATGGCGATGTTGCGAATGCCTTGGTTCTTCATTTCCTCAGTTTACGCTTTTGTAACAAACGCTTGACCGCACGGGCCAAGATGCCGTAAAAGGATCGGCCACGGATACATCGCGTCCCGCCTTTACAGAGGTTGACGTTCCAGGAGAGTTCGTCAAGAGACAGGAGTTTCCTATGAGCCGACTAAAACGGATCGTTTTGATTCCGCTTTTCGCGCTTTGCTTCGCGCTGCCTGCGCTCGCGCAGGCAGAGCAGGCAGGCCCCAAAATCGATACGGGAGACACGTCGTTCATGCTGGTGTCTTCTGCGCTCGTCCTATTCATGACGATCCCAGGATTAGCGCTCTTCTACGGCGGGCTGGTGCGCACGAAGAACGTTCTCGGAACGCTCATGCAAAGCTTCATCATGGTCGGGCTGATTACGCTCCAGTGGGTGATTCTTGGCTACAGCCTGGCCTTTGCTCCAGGAAGCAGCTTCCTTGGCGGCCTGGAATGGCTGGGGCTTCAGAACGTCGGACTCGATCCCAACGCCGACTACGCCGCGACGATTCCGCACCAGGTTTTCATGGTCTTCCAGCTCATGTTCGCCATCATCACTCCGGCTCTGATGACAGGAGCATTTGCGGAACGCATGAGGTTTTCAACCTTCCTGCTCTTCTCCCTGCTGTGGGCCACATTCATCTACGATCCGTTGGCGCACTGGGTGTGGGGGGTCGGAGGCTGGCTTCGGAATCTCGGCGCTCTGGATTTCGCCGGCGGGACGGTCGTTCATATCAGTTCGGGGATCTCCGCCTTGGTTGCAGTTCTCATTATTGGAAAGCGCGTTGACCATGGGAAAACCCCGACCCCGCCGCACAACCTGCCGTTTGCAGTAGTGGGCGCTTCACTCTTGTGGGTCGGCTGGTTCGGATTCAACGCCGGTTCTGCTTTAGGCGCAAGCAGCCTGGCGGTCAGCGCTTTTGTCGTCACGCACGTGGCGGCCTCGGTCGCCGCTCTCGCCTGGATGTTCGCCGAATGGCTCGCCAGCGGCAAGCCGACGATGTTGGGCGCGGCCTCCGGCGCGGTGGCGGGGCTCGTAGCGATAACTCCCGGTTCGGGATTCGTGAGCCCGCTGTCGGCGATCCTGATTGGAGCGATTGCCGGAGTTCTCTGCTATACGGCGGTCGTTATGAAGTCCCGCTTCGGCTATGACGATTCTTTGGACGTCGTCGGCGTCCATGGCGTGGGCGGCATTTGGGGCGCGCTGGCGACCGGCATCTTCGCGTCAAGGGCGATCAATCCCGCCGGCGCGGACGGCCTGCTGTACGGCAACTGGGCGCTGATGCAGTCGCAGATCATTGCGGTGGTTGCGACCGTCGCGTTCGCGGCAATCGGAACCGCCGTGATTCTATCCGTCTTGAAGGCGGTCGCTGGACTGCGCGTGTCTGAAGAAGACGAACGATTGGGTCTCGACCTGAGCCAACACAGCGAAAGCGCTTACGTGTTCGGCGCAGACTACGACGAGACGGGTCAGCGCCGCGCGCCCGTTTCTCAACCGGCGCCGGCAAAGACGATCGCCGAAAAGGCTTAAACCGTCCCATACCGGCGGCAGGCCAACTGCAGCAGAGATTCGTGGATGCGCACACTCGAACGAATCCTGCTGATTATTGGCATCGTTTGTTTGGGACTGTACGGAATTTTTACCCTTCAAACCCACATCCACCAGCGCAGGCTTGAACGGGCGCTGGAAAGACAGCTGGAAGAAGGCCAACCAAAGAAGGCGCCTGAAAAGGCGCCCGGCGAAAGTCCCGCGCCGCCCCCTGCCGCGAAACGGCCCAAACTCGCCGAAGGCGATCTTGTCGGCAGACTGGAAATCCCACGCTTGAACCTGTCGGTAATGGTCATGGAAGGCATTGGAAAGAAGACGCTAATGCTCGGGGCCGGTCACATCCCCGCAACGTCGTATCCAGGTCTGCCGGGAAACTCCGGCATCGCCGCCCACCGGGATACGTTCTTCCGGAAGATCCGGCACATCCAGGAAAACGATGTAATTCGGTTCACAAGCCCGCACGGCGTCTTGACGTATCGGGTAAAGACCACGTCGATTGTGAAGCCGACAGACGTGCATGTGCTCAATCCCACCCCGCAGGAAACCATGACCTTAGTCACCTGCTATCCGTTCTTCTATGTTGGCTCCGCCCCGAAGCGTTTCGTCGTGCAGGCGGTCCGAGAACATACCGTTGCCGATTGATGAGGACTGAAATACCCCACTCATCTTTGTAATTTCTGAACTACAATAACGGATTGTTTCTTCGCCTGACGTCCCGTTCGTCTAGCCCGGTCCAGGACACGGCCCTTTCAAGGCTGTAACACGGGTTCGAATCCCGTACGGGACGCTTTCCTATTTGAAAAAGCGTTACGGCCAGCATTTCATTTCCGACCGCAACATTCTTCAGCGCATCGTGCTTCTTTCAGGAGTTGGCTCGCGAGACATCGTCGTTGAAATCGGCCCGGGCCGGGGAACCCTGACCCGGGAATTGGCGCAAGCGGCAGGCCGCGTTGTCGCAATCGAAATCGACGGCGCGCTGATACCGGATTTGCGTGCAGGGGCGCCGCCGAACGTCGAGATCATCCACGGGGACGCCTTGGTCGTGGACTTCCAACAAGCGGCGGGCGGATTGTTCCACGTTGTCGGCAATCTTCCTTTCAACGTCGCAACGCCGTTGATCAAGAAATTCGTTGCGGAGCGGGCGCGAATTGCGGAAGCCACTGTGATGATTCAGAAAGAGGTCGCCGAGCGCATGGTCGCCGAACCTGCCACGCCGGCCTATGGGCCGCTTGCGATCCTTGTTCAGTATTACGCGCGCGTAACGTGGGGTTTCGTCATTCCTCCGGGAGCTTTTACGCCCCGGCCCAAAGTGGATTCGGCGGTGATTCGTCTGGACTGGAAGCTCGGCGTCGAGGACAATCCGGCTTTCACCGATTTCGTCCACCGGGCTTTTTCATCGAGGCGGAAAACGCTTCTCAACAATCTTGTCGCGATGACCTCGGGCCGCTCCCGCACCGAGCTGGCCGAGCTTCTCGCCGACGCGGGAATCCCCCCGCGCGCACGTCCAGAGACGCTTTCGATGGAGCAGTTTCTACGTGTGTATAATCGAATTCGGATGACATAGATCGTGCAGACGGATCACACACTGGAAGTCATACCGCTGGGCGGCCTTGGCGAATTCGGCATGCACATGATGGCGTTCCGCTGCAACGGTTCCATCATTGTGGTCGATGCCGGCGTGATGTTTCCGGATCAAGAACTCCTCGGGGTCGACGTCATCGTTCCAGACATCGCCTACCTGCTCGAGAATCGAAGCGAAGTCCGCGGAATTCTGCTGACGCACGGCCATGAGGACCACATCGGCGCACTCCCCTTCATTCTTCCTTATTTGAAAGTACCGGTGTACGGAAGCACGTTCACGATCGAGCTGACGAAGAACAAGCTCGCGCAGCATGGGCTGCTCGAAGACGCGCAGCTCCACACCGTGAAGGCGAAGGACGAGGTCGAGCTTGGCTGCTTCAGAGTGCAGTTTTTCCACGTCACGCACTCCATCGTGGATTCGTTCGCGCTCGCCATCAAGACGCCTGCCGGAACCGTTATCCACACCGGCGACTTCAAGATTGACCCGACTCCGGTCGACGGCAAGACATTCGACCTTCACACGCTGGCGGCGTACGGCGAGCAGGGCGTGCTGGCCCTGTTTTCCGACAGCACGAACGCCGAGCATGGCGGTCACACGCCCTCCGAGCGGAGCGTGAACGATCGTTTTGCATCGATCTTTCGCAGCGCCCAAGGACTGATCGTGCTTTCGTGCTTCACATCCTCGATTCCACGTCTCCAGTTGGTGATTGATCAGGCAAAGCAATTCGACCGCGTCGTAAGTTTTCTCGGCCGCCGCATGACGGAGAATACCGAGATCGCCCATCAGCTCGGCTTCTTGAACGCGCCGCCGGGTCTGGTGATTCGTCCCAAGGACATCCGCAACTATCCGCGCCAGCGCGTGTGCGCCGTCGCCGGAGGATGTCAGGGCGAGCCCATGTCGGCCCTTTCAAGGATCGCGTTGGATGACCACAAGGACGTTGCGATCGCGCCGGGAGACGCCGTCGTTCTGTCCGCCCGTATGATCCCAGGAAATGAGCGCTCGGTTCATCGCATGATGGACCACTTCTATCGCCGCGGCGCAGAGATCTACTATCCGAACGGCGAGCAGCCTCCCGTTCACGTGAGCGGGCACGCCAGCCAGGAAGAGCTCAAGCTGGTCCTGTCGCTTGTGAAGCCGCGTTTCTTTATCCCGATCCACGGCATGTACCGCCAGATGCATCGGCATGCGCGGCTCGCCGAAAAAACGGGCGCGGTTCGGGAGAAAGTCATCGTGGCCGAGACCGGAGACATTGTTCGGTTCGGTCCAGACGGCGGCGAAATCGTCGGCAAAGCGCCGGTTGGACGCGTTCTCATCGATGAAGGCAGCCTGGAAGAAGTGCAGGAGATTGTCATTCGCGACCGCCGGCACATCTCAGAAGACGGCATCATCATTCCGATCATCGCCATCAATAAACAGACCGGCATGATGGAAATTGCTCCCGAAGTGGTGTTTCGCGGCGTTTCATTCGCCGATGAGAGCCGGATACTTTCAGAGAGCAAACAGCTTGTCGTTGAGACCGTCCAAGGTTCCTCTGTGGAAGAACGCGGGGACTACACGGTAATTAAGGAAAAGATCCGAAAGGACCTCAAGAGGTTTGTCTTCAAGCAGACGTCCAAGCGGCCGTTCATCCTGCCGGTCATTATGGAAATCTGACGAGTTTTGAGTTTTGAGTTTTGAGTTGCTTCAACCTGAGACTCATAACTCATAACTCATAACTCCATGTCGTCCTTAAGCTAGGATGGATTTCGGATCGCAATGGACATACTGCAAGCCATCATATTTGGCGCGGTGCAAGGCATCACCGAATTCCTTCCAATTTCCAGCACGGCGCACTTGATTCTATTGCCCTGGTTCATGGGATGGACGGATCCTGGACTCTCCTTCGACGTCGCGTTGCACCTGGGTACGCTGGTGGCGCTTCTGATCTACTTCCGCGTCGAGTGGCTCAATTTGGCTCGATCCACGGCGCGCCTGCTGCGGGGCCGGGTGCAGGACGCGGATGCGCGGATGGCGCTGTTCATCATTTTGGGAACGATTCCTGGCGCGCTGGGCGGCCTGTTGTTTGAGGACGTCGTGGAAACGACGCTGCGGAGCCCCGTGGTGATCTCGATCACGCTCATTGTGCTCGCGCTCGTTCTGGTCATCGCAGAGCGAAGAGGCCGGCGCGAGACCGATCTGAACAGCATGTCGCTGACGGACGCGTTGACAGTTGGATTCGCCCAGGCGATCGCTTTGATTCCCGGCGTATCCAGATCGGGAGTTACTATCACCGCCGGCCTGTTTCGCGGAATGACTCGAGAAGCGGCGGCGCGTTTCTCGTTCTTTCTCTCGACGCCGATCATCGCAGGCGCCGTGGGCAAGAAACTATTCGACATTGCAGCCGAAGGACTTCCTGCAGCGGAAGCGCCGGCGTTCGTCGTCGGCATCATTTCAGCAGGCGTGGTCGGTTATGCATCGATCGCGTTCCTGTTGCGTTACCTCGCAACGCACGACACGTTCGCGTTCATCTACTATCGCATCGGCCTCGGTATTGTGGTGTATCTCGCATTCTGGTCGGGATTCCGTTAGAATCGTCGCGCAGATGGCGTCGATGCGCTACTTGATACCGACTGAGCACCGGCGGCTGAACGAATTTATTGGATTGCTGCTCGCGACCGCGGCCCTTCTTGTGGGGCTGAGCCTCGTATCGTTCAATCCCGACGATCCATCATTCAATATCAGCCGCAATCCCCAGTTTGACGGCAAGCCTGCGAACTTTGTCGGCGTTGTGGGTTCGTATCTTGCCGACGGATTCTTTCAGGTTCTCGGCTATTCGAGTTTCCTGGTTCCAATTTTTCTGGGCGTCTACGCATTCTACTGGCTTGCTTCGTGGCCGATCTATCTGCTGCCCGTGCGTTTGCTGGGAATGGCTCTGATGACCCTCACGTTGTCGGCGTCGCTGTCTCTTTCGCCGTCGTTCCCGCGCGTCGGCAGCCAGATTCCAGCCGGAGGTTTTGTCGGCATTCTCATCGCGGACCGTCTTGAAACATGGATGAACCCGGCCGGCGCAGCGATCGTCCTGATTGCGGCGTTTCTCGTCTCATTGTTTCTCTCGACGACGTTCTCGTTCCAGTGGGCGGCGTCCGTCGTCAAACCCCGTTTCGGCTTTGCTGTTTCTTGGATGGACCGATTCGCGGAATGGCGGCGCGAGCGCGCGCGTGAAGCGGCGCGCGGCAGGGCCGAAGAAAAGCGCGCCCCAAAGAAGCAGGTCATTCTTTCCGCGAAAGAAGGACCCAGAACGATCGCGGCAATTGGAGGGTCCGCCGAGATCGTTACTGCACGCGCGTCGCGCCCGGCCCCTGCGCCGGCGCCCGCAAGCGTCCGAGCCGCAGCCGCAGGCCGCGCGCCGGCCGCTGGTCTTGCGGACTTGCCGCCGACGACTCTCCTGAACAGTTCCACGGTTCAGGCGGAAGTCGACGAAGAAGAATTACGGCAGCGCGCCATTCTAATTGAGCAAAAAGCCCGGGAGTTTGAAGTTGAGGGATCTGTCTTGCACATTCATCCCGGCCCTGTCGTAACGACGTTTGAGTTCAAGCCGGAACCTGGAGTCAAGTATTCCAAAATCACGTCGTTGGGGGACGACCTGTGTCTGGCGCTGGAAGCGGAATCCGTCCGGATCGACCGGCTTCCCGGCAAATCGACCGTCGGCATTGAGGCTCCCAACGATGAACGCGCGATCATTGTATTGCGCGAGATTCTGGAATCGCCGGAGTACATGCGCTCCAACTATCGACTGCCTCTCGCTCTGGGCAAGGACATCACGGGAAAGATCGTCGTTTCGGATCTTCAAAGAATGCCGCATCTTCTCGCGGCCGGCTCCACCGGCACCGGCAAGAGCGTGTCCATCAACGCGATGATTCTGTCGCTGCTGTTCCGCGCGCGGCCGGATCAGGTGAAGATGATCTTGATCGACCCTAAGCGTCTCGAGCTCGGCCTCTATCAGGACATCCCGCATCTGCTTGTTCCCGTCGTCACGGAGCCGAAGATCGCGCAGAACGCGCTGCGATGGGCGGTTTCCGAAATGGAGGCTCGCTACAAGAAGCTTGCGAAGCGCGGCGTACGGAATCTCGAAGCGTACAATGAACAAGTCCGTCAGCTCCCGATTCCGGGACTCTCCGCCGAGACTCCTGACTCCGAAGAAGACCGCGAGCCCCTTCCCAACATCGTCATTGTCATCGACGAGCTTGCAGACCTGATGATGACGGCCGCACGCGAAGTCGAAGAATACATCACGCGCCTTGCGCAGATGGCGCGCGCCGTGGGCATTCACCTGATTCTTGCGACGCAGCGGCCTTCCGTGGACGTCATCACGGGTTTGATCAAAGCCAATTTCCCCGCCCGCATTTCGTTTCGCGTCGCGTCGAAAGTCGACTCGCGCACCATATTGGATTCCAACGGCGCCGAACAGCTTCTCGGCCGCGGCGACATGCTGTTCCTTCCGCCGGGTTCGTCGCGTTTGATGCGTGTGCATGGCCCGCTCGTGACCGAGGAGGAAGTGACGCGCGTAGTCGATTTCCTCAAGAAGCAAGGCAAGCCCAGCTACAACGATCAGATCCTGGAGGCGCGTGAAGAAGCCGTCGACGCTGCGGAGGGAGACGGCGAACTCGACGAAGCGTACGATGACGCGGTTCGCATCGTGATCGAAATGGGAAAGGCGTCGACTTCGGTGTTGCAGCGCCGGCTCCGCATCGGCTACGGCCGGGCGGCCAGTCTGCTGGACGCCATGGAACGCGCGGGGATCATCGGTCCGCCCGAAGGCAGCAAACCGCGAGCCGTTCTGGTGAACAAAGAAGACTATTTCAGCGAGACATAATGGGCTTCCGAACTGACGCGATTCATGCCGGACAGAGCCCGGATCCCGCGACGGGCGCCGTGACGATTCCGATCTACCAAACGTCGACCTACGTGCAGGAAGGCCTTGGACGGCACAAGGGCTTCGAATACGCGCGCACGCAGAATCCCACGCGCATGGCTCTCGAGGCGAACATGGCGACGCTCGAACGGGGCGTCGCGGCGTTTGCATTCGCGTCCGGCATGGCGGCCGAAACCGCCGTATCCCAGTTGCTGCTGCGTCAGGGCGACCACGCAGTGTGCTCCAGCAATGTGTACGGCGGGACGTTCCGCCTCTTCGACAAGATCGTGCAGCACTACGGCGTGGAGTTCACTTACGCCGATACATCCGACCTCTCCGCCCTTGAGAAGGCCATACGGCCGAATACCCGGATGGTCTTTATCGAAACGCCGACCAACCCGCTCATGGCCATGACGGACATCCGGGATGCGGCCGAGATCGCCCATTGTAGCGAATGCCGCGTGGTTGTGGACAACACGTTCATGACGCCCTACTTCCAGCGTCCATTGGAACTGGGCGCGGACATCGTCGTCCATAGCACGACGAAGTACCTTAACGGCCACAGCGACAGCGTCGGCGGGATCGTTGTACTCAAGCGTCAGGATGACGCAGAGCGGCTCGGCTTCATACAGAACGCGGCCGGCGCTATTCTGTCTCCGTTTGACTCCTGGCTGGTGCTTCGCGGCATCAAGACGCTGCCCGTCCGGATGGACGCACACAATGCAAACGGAATGGCAATCGCACAGTATCTTGCCGGCAAGAAGCAAGTGCGGAGGATCTACTATCCCGGCCTTCCGTCACACCCGGGACATGAACTGGCCAAGCGACAGATGTCTGGTTTCGGGGCAATGATCGCCTGCGACCTCGGCTCGCTTGAAGCCGCAAAGCGGTTCTTGGAAAAAGTGCGGCTTTGTTCCCTCGCAGAAAGCCTCGGCGGCGTCGAGACCCTGATTTCTCATCCCGCTACAATGACTCACGCATCCGTCCCGGCGGAACATCGAACAAAGCTCGGAATCACGGATGGGCTCATTCGGCTGTCGGTCGGCATCGAAGACGTCGATGACCTGATTGCCGATCTGGAGAACGCGTTCGCAGGACTTTAGCCGCCGGTTATCCGCCCACCGACCGATCAATCCAATCCAGATATTTCTCCGAGCCATCCTCGATAGGAACGCCGATGATTTCCGGAACCTCGTAACTATGTAAGGCTCGAATCCGATCCTCGAGCTGCGCGAAACGCCCTCGCGTCGTTTTAATGATCAGCAGCAATTCCTCCGACCAGGTCAACTTACGCTCCCACACATAGCAGGAGCGAACCCCCGGCAGCAGGTTGACGCACGCTGCCAGCTTGTCTTCGACAACGGAGCGCGCAATCCGCTCGGCCTGCTCTCGGTGTTCACAAGTGACAAAGACAACGAGCTTGTCGGTCATGACAACCCTTCCTGTTATGATTTCAAGATGTCCGCAAAGATCAAATTCGGGACATCCGGTTGGCGCGCGATCATCGCAGAAGACTTCACGTTTGCCAACGTTCGAATCGCTGCGGAAGCGATTGGGCGCTGGGTCAAACGCCGGCGCCGCGAACCGACGCTGCTTGTCGGCTACGACACGCGCTTTGCTTCCGAGCACTTTGCATTGGAATCGGCTCGCGTGCTGTCTTCACAGAATATTCGCGTCAAGCTTTGCTCACAAGCCGTTCCCACCCCCGCTGTCGCATTCACGATCGTGAATGATCATCTGGACGGCGCTATCAACATCACGGCCAGCCACAATCCCGGCGAGTACAACGGCTTGAAATTCTCGACCTCGGACGGCGCCCCTGCTTTGCCGGAAGTTACGCAGGAAATCGAGAAAGAAATTGAGGGATTGCAGGCTGCGGGTTGGAAATTGGAGCAACCGCCGAACGATGCGCTCATAGAGACAGTGGACATTCGTCCGTCGTACCTTCGCGATCTGGCAACCAAGGTCGACCTGACGAAGATTCGTTCTGCGAATCTCCGAATCGGATACGACGCTTTGCACGGCTCGGGCGCCGGATGCCTGGACACGGTTCTGCGGGATCACGGGATTGCTGTGGTCGCGCTTCATACAAATCGAGACGTGTACTTCGGCGGTCATCACCCCGAGCCTGCCGCGGATCAACTGGCCGAGTTGAAGGACGTCATGCAGCGGGAAAACCTTCGAATCGGATTGGCGACGGACGGAGACGCGGACCGCTTCGGAGTCCTGGATGAAGGCGGCGATTTTATCTATCCCAATGAGCTCATTGCCATGCTCGTGGACTACCTTGTCGAGAGCCGCGGCTGGCGCGGCGGAGTCGCCCGGACCGTCGCGACGACGCATTTGATCGATCGCGTGGCTGCCGCGCACGGCCTGGAGGTGTTGGAGACGCCGGTCGGTTTCAAGTACATCGGCGAATACATCAAGGAGGGAAAAATCATTCTCGGCGGCGAGGAGAGCGCTGGACTGTCGATCCGCGGTCACGCGCCCGAGAAGGACGGCATCCTCGCTTGCCTGTTGATCGCCGAAATGACGGCCGCCCGCGGCAGGCCATTGAAAACGCAACTTTCCCAGCTTTTTTCGCGAGTTGGCGAAGTGTATAATCGCCGCCTGAATATCCGGCTCGATCCGAAGATCAGCGCGCGCTTGAAGGAGAAAATCGCTTCTCCGACGACGGAATTTCATGGCAGACGCGTGGCGCGTGAAGATCGAACCGATGGACTGAAGCTGATCTTCGACGATGGAAGCTGGGTCTTGATGAGACCGTCCGGCACGGAACCCGTTGTTCGGTATTACGCGGAGTCTACGTCGCCGGCAGATCTGAACCGTTTGCTCGAATACGGAGAACAATGGGTTACCGAAGCCTGATGCAAGGATTGCTGGCGCGGATCGCTCTCGGCGTATTTGGTCTGTTGACGGCCGCGATGCTGCTGCTCGCCGTCTTCAACGATCGGGGGGCGCTCCAGGTGCGGGCGCAATCTCAGAAGCTGAACGTCCTTCAAGCCGAAATTGAAAGGCTGGAACAGGAAAATGAGCAATTGGCGCGGGAGATTCACGCGCTCCGCACCGATCCAGCGACCATCGAGAGACTGGCGCGCGAACAGTTGAAGCTCGTCAAGCCCGGTGAGGTTGTTCTCGTGGCGCCGGAACAGTAGTCCTTTCTATGCCGCCGTCTGCTGTCTCAGTTCGGCCTTTCGGTTGTGAAACTTCATACCTAAATCTTCGAGTTGTTCGACGGTCATATGCCGCTCGGCCAGCGGCAGGACCTTCCCTTCCTCCTCTTCCACGTGATGTTGGATCGTTCGACGCAGGTCGGCGACTTTGCCGTCGAATTCTGACGTCATCGGATCGATATTCGAGATTTGCTGCAGCAGATCCTTCATGTTCTGATGTTCGCGATAGGCGTCCGTCACATACTCCTCGACGCGACCGAAATTGAGACTCCGCACGGCTGGGTAGAAGATTTCTTCCTCGGCTTGGGAATGCGCCATCAACTGATGGCGGATCTGATTGAAGAGAGATCGGCGGATCATGCCGTTCACCTTCGGAGTCCGCTCCAGAGTCATGACCATTCCACCGATCAGCCGATGATCCTTCCTCAGGATGTTGGTCACCTTCATGACTTTGCGCTTTAGCTTGGGAATGGCCGACATCAGCGCGGCGCCGCCAGCCGCCAACCCTCCCCAGAACGCCCATCTGCCTCGGGCCGAAGCCCGTCTTGAAACTCGTCGTTGGAACATTGAATGCACCCTCCACGAGTTTTTTCTCTTGCAGCCTTCGAACCAAAGTCTGAACCATTCGCGCGGGCGCGGCCATTGACGGTTCTCTTCGAAGGGCTTATAGTGAGAAACGAATAACGCGGGGTGGAGCAGTGGTAGCTCGTTGGGCTCATAACCCAAAGGTCGAAGGTTCAAATCCTTCCCCCGCAATTAATTTTAAATAACTTAGAGATT
>Ga0073934_10000688_pt1 | contig 93524 bp, 83 predicted proteins | sample LarsenN4metaG_FD_76834 | JGI IMG/M metagenome (GOLD analysis project Ga0073934, IMG submission 76834) | Hot spring sediment bacterial and archeal communities from British Columbia, Canada, to study Microbial Dark Matter (Phase II) - Larsen... ...
ACAAATGAAGAACAGGCCCTCAGTCAGATGCAGACGATGGCAGAGAAAGTCGGGTTTGAGCACATCCATCACGCGCCAATCGCGCCCAACGCGAACAAGGTGCCCGGCTTTCCCCAAGACGCTTTCATGGAGATGGGGATGGACGAGTTGGTGGCCAAGCCCGAAACCTACGGACTGCCGCCCAACTGGAGCGCCGGCATGATGGGCATGATGACGCTCGTACGCGTCCTGCCTCCGGAGAAGTACGACGAAATCATGGCCATGAAGCAGAGGCCCGGTGAGAAAAAGCTGCCGCAGAAGCACGAGCATCCCAGTGAATGACTGGAGCGCGCAACAAAGAGAGAGGAGACAGAGTAATGATTCTGCCCAAGAGGAAAGCTTTGTGGATATTGGTAGCAACGCTGGCGCTCCTGGCATCGCCCGCCGCGAAGTCGCAGGAGCAGCCGACGCAGTCACAGCAAGAGCCTGAAAGACCAAAGAAACCCGCACCCAAGAAAGCTCCGCCCGCCAAAGCCAAAGGAGAACATGAGCACCACGCCCCTCCCACGCCGGCTCCCACGCAGCCCAAGGCAGAACCAGGCAAGTCCGCTCCGCCCGTCCGGAAGATGGAAGGCATGGAGATGCCTGCCGAGCATCAGCAGCACACACAGCATCCGCAAGCACCGGGCCAGATCCCACCCGAAGGACAGGCTCCGGCTGGGCATGAACACATGCAGCACATGGGCCGCATCCCAACAGTGAAGCCTGAGTTTCCACGATTGGGCAAATCACAAGAGAATCCGCCGGCGCCGCTGATCAACCTTGAAGAGTTGGAGCAGATGGCTTTGGCCAACAATCCGACGCTCCGGCAGGCCGACGTCGAAATCAGAACATCGAAGGCACGCCAGCGCCAGTCGGGGCTCTATCCGAACCCGCGAGTAGGGTATTCAGGAGAAGAAATCCGTGGCGGTTCGTTTGGCGGCGGCCAGCAGGGATTCTTTGTCTCCCAGACGTTTGTCACCGCTGGCAAACTCGGACTCAACCGGAAAATCTTCGGCCAAGAAGTGCGCATCTCGGAGCTCGAGGCGGAAGAGCAACAGCTGCGCGTGGTGAATGCGGTTCGGCTGGCCTACTACCGGGTGCTGGCCGCGCAGGAGATGCTGGAGACGGAAAAGGACTTACTCCGCATCACAGAGGATACTTTGAAGACGGCACAACAGCTCCGCAACATTGGGCAGGCGGACGATACGGAGGTTCTGCAGGCGGAAGTGGAGGTGGAACAGCACAGAATAGCTGTCGAAACTCAGGAACACACGCTGAAGCAGGAGTGGAAGTCGCTGGCCGCTGTTGTGGGGAAACCACAACTCGAAATACGTACTGTATCCGGATACCTGGACAAAGATGTTGTTGAACTGGACGACGAGCAAATCGTTCAGACGCTGGTCACCCAGAGTCCAGCCGTACGCATTGCCCGCTCATCGGTGGACCGATGGCAGGCAATTGTAGCGCGGGAACGGCGCGAGCCAATTCCCGACATCGAAGTACGCGCCGGTCTGCAACGAAATGGCGAACTATTGGAACCTTCGCGCCGCCGCGTTGGGTTGCAGGGCTTTGCGGAAGTGGGCGTCCAGATTCCCATTTTCAACCGCAACCAGGGCACTGTGGAGGCCGCGCGTTTTCAAGTCGAACGCGCACAGCAGGAGACGCAGCGTGTCGAGCTGGCACTGCGCGAACGTGCAACCGCCGTCCTGGATATGTACCATAGCTCGCGAATCATGGCGGAGCGATATCGCACCCAACTCCTCCCTCGCGCGCAGAAGGCGTATGAGTTGATGGTGCAGAAGTACGGCCTCATGCTGGCGTCCTATCCACAGGTATTGCTCGCACAACGCACGCTCTTTCAGCTACAGACCGAATACATTGCCGCGCTGGAAGGGCTCTGGGTGAATACCGTCACCCTCCGGGGTCTGCTGCTCACCGATGGCTTGGAAGCTCCGGCCCGCCCGGGCGAGATAGATATGCCCGTGCGCGAAATCAACGTGCCCATGATGCCACGCACGATGTCAAGGGAGGAGTAGCGGTGCCCAAGCGAACTGTCGTGGTGATCTTGCTCGTCATCGTGCTGGCCCTCGGGCTCTACGGATGGTCTCTCATTCACCGTGGCTTTAGCACTCACGACCAACCTTCTGCCTTGGAATCTCTCCTGGCTCGGACAGCACGTAGCTTGGCGGTGCCAGCCTCCTACAGGAGCCTCAAAAACCCTTACCCGCCCACCCCGGAGAATATCCGGGAGGGCCTGGAGCACTTTGCGGATCACTGTGCTGTCTGCCACGCCAACAACGGCAGCGGCGACACTCCGTTCGGGCGCGGCATGTATCCCAAGCCGCCAGACATGCGGCAGCCACTGACCCAGAACAAGACGGATGGCGAGATCTACTACACCATTGAGCATGGTATCCGCCTGAGCGGGATGCCCGCCTTCGGCGAGAAGAATCGGACGGATGACGAGTCCACCTGGAAGCTCGTGCACTTCATTCGGCACCTCCCGAAGATCACCCAGGAAGAAATCCGACAGATGGAACGGCTGAATCCAAAGAGCCGGGAGGAGTTCGAACAGGAAAAGCTGGAAGAAGAGTTCCTGCGCGGCGCTGAGTCGAAGCAACCGGCGCCACGCCGACACCACTAAAACAAACTGGAGGGAGAACAATGAAACGAATGCTGGCAGTACTGTTCTTGACCTTTGCACTGGCGGGCGTTTTGGCAGCGCATGAGGGCATGCAGCACATGCTCGGCAAAGTGACAGCCGTCACGGAAAATTCAATCACAGTTGAAACTGCGGGCAAGGAACCCAAAGTGGTGACGGTCTCGATCACGCCCCAAACCAAACTTGAGAAGGACGGCAGTCCCGCTGTGCTGAAGGATCTCAAGGTAGGCGAGCGTGTGGTCGTCCATGCGAAGGAGAACAACAAAAAGCTCGAAGCGGCCGTCGTGATCTTTGGGAAACCGGCCCCGAAGAAGAAGTAATAGCTACAGAACGCCAAAAAAGGAGACAAAGACAAATGAAGCGCGCCTTGTTTGCGATGGCGATGATTCTGTTCTGCGGGTCGTTCTTTACGGTGAGCGCCCAGGACACCTCATTCAAAGCCGCCCTGGAAAAGTATGACCGGGCGTTCCGCGCCAAGGACACCGAGATAATCAAGGGCCTGCTGGCTCCGGACGTTTTGCTATACGAACACAGCGTCCGCAACGATGGCCTGCAGGACGTTTTTGAGAATCACCTGAAGCCCGAGATTGTGGAGTTCGAAGACTTGCAGCTTGAGTTTTCTGGTTTGCGTGTGACTTCAGGGACTGACCTCGCCCTGGTCACCCGCCAATACACGATCCGAGGCAAGCTGCGTGGCCGGTACATCGACGCCACCGGCAATGAAACAATGGTCTGGAAAAAGACAGGCCCGGAATGGAGGATCGCCCATATTCACTACTCCCACCCCTGCCCCAGGCCTCCCGCCCCGAAGCAGTAGGGGGCGTTGCAGGCTCTCGTTTGAGCAGCACTACAAGGGCTGGCCGATGCCTGCCGACCGGAGCGGGGCTTCATCCGGCCCGCGACCAGTGCAGCAATCGGCCAGCTTGCCGTCGATTACCACGGCAGGGACAGAGCGGATACCCAAGTTCTTCGCTCGGCCAGCCACCGCCGGATTCCTCATATCGAGAACCGTAACCTCGCATGAGGAGCAAGCAATCCGATTGATGAGTTGGACCGTCTCGTCGCATGCTGGACAGCCTGCACTGAATACCTCAATCTTTCGCTTGGCACCCACAGTAAGTATCTCCTTTCAATTGCGTTCTATTGTTTCGTGACAGATGCCAGGGAATATCCAGCATCCGATACGGCCTTTCGCAGCTTCTCTTCACTGACCAAAGGATCAGCCACGACAACGGCTCTCCGCTGCTCGTAGTTCGCTGACGCACTGGATACGCCCGCGAGATTCGCGAGGCTGGACTGGAGCTGCGCCGCACATCCTTGGCAGGTCATTCCCTCAATGGCGAAGGTCCACTGAACCTGGTTCCCGAAACGCCCCGCATAGTTTCCCGCCCCGCCAATCGCTGCAAGGATCGCCACCCGCGGAACTTGGTGGCCTCTGGGCACGCCGACGACAGCTTCGGCCTTCTCGTAATTCACTTCTGCGGCGGCCACCCCGGTTACGTTACGCAGGGCGTTCTCGATCTTTGCCGCGCACGCTTCGCAATTCATTCCCTCGATTTTCACGACCACCTTGTCCAGATCGTGGCGTGCGGCAAGCGTAACGCCACCCCCCAAGAGGTAGCCCGCATAGTTGGGGAAGAAGGCGAACGCCAGCACGAAAGCGGTCACGACCCAAAGCATGACCTTGTTGAATTTCCTGAGCATGAACCCCTTGGTGCCTGGCGGTAGGCAACAGGCCGTGGCTTTCACGTCAGCGCCTGGGGCGCAGCAGGCGTCCCCAGCGGCATCCAGTTCGCTGGCGGATACGGGGGCAGCCTTTGGCCTCCGATAGGTAGAATAGAAGGCAAGGCCGAGCAACAGAAAGGTTATGGGGAGCAGAACCGGCCGCCAAGCTTCGAAGGTGGCTGATAACGCCCCACCGGAAACCCCAACGGCAAGCAGAAGTAACGGCTGCCAGCAGCAGGCCGATGCCAGGACGGCCGAAACTAGTGCCCCGAACTGCGCGAGGGTTCCGGCATCCATGCGGGAGTCGTGCCCCTCTGGCTTCCCGGTTTCGTACTGAGCCTGTGCAGTCTTCAGAACCTGCCGCACGTTGCCGAGGCAACAAGAGCCCTGTGGGTTAGTTTCCTCGCAGTGTTCTAAGCCCTGCCGGCACTTCTGAGTGATGTCGTCGGGGAGTCGTGAACTTCCCGTCTTTCGCACCTCCTCCTCAATCTCCTCGACCGTGTGACCGAAGCAGTAGCAGACCGGCCGGGGACTGGTGGTTTCCTTCTGGCCGATGCGCACCTTAACGTCTGTCCGGCGGAACAGGTGGCCAGTCTCCAGGTGGTAGTAGGCAACGTCACAGGTAGGTTCGGCGCAAAACCGAAAGCCCTCGGTCCGGTCAGCCCTAGTGCGAGCGTCCTCTTTGACCAGAGACTCGATGGTGATTGGTTTCACTGACCTGCCTTTATGGCTGCAGGAAGGGCAGAGCACCTGTTGTTCGCTGCTCGTTCCTATCGGGCTTCCGTTCGTGCTCATGGCTTCTTCCTCTCGGAATCAAGTGCGCCGAGAATCGGACATTTGGAAACGGGGCTGCGGCCGATGCATTCCGACATCAGACTGGAGAGCGCCTTGCGCATCGCGCGGAGCATACAGACTTTTTCGTCGATGTCCTGAATCTTCGCCTCAGCCCGCTTGTAGATGTCCGCGCACCTCGCTCGAGGTGTCGCACGGAGAGAAAGTAGCTCCTTAACCTCTTTCAGCGTAAAGCCGAGTTCCTGCGCACGCTTGACGAACCGTACGCGTCGGACGGCGTCCTCCGAATACAAGCGATAGTTGGAGGCTGACCGGGGCGGCTTTGGCAGCAGCCCCTGTCGTTCGTAGTAGCGAACCGTCTGCAGATTCACGGCAGCGCGCTGGGCGACCTCTCCGACCTTAAGGCCCTTCATAATCCCCCTCACTTGCCTCACCGTTGGAGTCTAGACCCTATACTCAACTACAGGGTCAAGCGATTTCTTTCTGGGCTGTGTACCCACACATGTCTCTTTCTTGCCCCGCAACGGCGATTCCCTCAGGTTCTCGTTTGGGCGAGGTTTGGCGCAAATCTGGAGCGGCAGTTGAGAGAGTTCACCAAGCGTTGCGCCCCCCATCCTGCTAATTCTCTCAGATGGCAGGCTTTAGGTGCCCGACAGATTCGGACTCCAGATTGCCATCGGCGCAAAGGACATCTTGAGGAGGATTGGCAACTTCAATGAATCGCAAACGTGCACTCTTCCTGCCCTTGATTCTTGTTCTGCTCACTGGCTGCGGAGGGGGCTCAGCAACCGCCCCTGTAACCTCGCCGCCGCCCGCTCAGGCCGGTACTGCTGCAGTGAGTGTGTCCATTAAGGACATGCCACCTTCCGGCGTCACTGTCCTATCGTTCGAAGTCACCATCACCGGCATGGTGCTTCAACCTGGCAACGTATCCATGATCAGCAACCCAGTCCGCGTGGAGATGATGCGGTTGGAAACGCTGACGGCGTTCCTGAACACCGTCCAAGTTCCAGCAGGAAGCTACACGCAGATGCAAGTTATGTTTGCTAACCCGCGGATGACGTTCCTCAACAATTCGGGTATGCCCATGATGATGGGCAGTTGCCTAGCGGGGGCGGTCTGCGAGATCACGCCGGGGATGATGGCTTCGAGTGTGGCCATGTCCGGATCACCATTTCCGCTCAGCGTGCAGGCCAACACACCGATGGGCCTTCTGGTGGATTTCGATATGTTCAATTCGATCATGGGCGATATGAGCGTCAATCCGACCGTGACCTGTGCGCGGCGTACGCCAATGCAGGGCACCGGGCAACTGGAAGAGATCGAAGACATGCTTGGGCGAGTGACGGCGAAAGACACAGCGAACAATCAGTTCACGCTCCAGGTGATGCACGGCGCGCAGTCGCTCACCGTGAAGGTCGACACCAGCACGCAATACGATGATTTCGACGGCGCCGGTTTGGCAAATGGTTTTGCGAGCGTAGCGGTCGGTCAGACAGTAGAGGTGGACTTGCGACTGGTGGCCGGGGGCATCCTGCTCGCCACGAAAGTGGAACTCGAAGATACCGACAACGAGGAAGAACTCGAAGGCATGGTGATCCGGGTAGCCAGCGCAACGCAGTTCGAGATGGTGCTGATGCACGAAGATGGGAATCGCCGACCGTCTCTGACGTGACAACAGCGATGAGTTTGGTTTTGGACATGGCGATAATGTTCCTCCCGGACTTCCATCAGGGCGCGTGTTACTCCGGAGAGCGCTCCGGCGGGTAGGGGATGGTGGTTCCGCCAGTTCATGTCACGAGCATACGTCGTATTTTACTACGGATCAAGACTAAACTTCCTAATGGACTACGGATCATCTGGGCACTACATTACCTTCTCACGACGAAGTCTTGTGACGGAAAAATGGAGCGACAATGAATCAAGATGCCCTACTCCCTCAAAACCTGGTGATTCTGTTTGTGGCGGGTACGTTGGGACTCGCCGTGATCGCGGCGCTGGTGGCCACCTTCTTCACGGTGGAGCAACGCACGACCGCGATCGTTCAGCGACTCGGAAAGTTCGTGCGGGAAGCTGGGCCCGGTCTCCACGTCAAGATCCCTTTCATCGATAGGGTGATCGGGCGCGTCAACCTGCGCGTCCAGCAACTGGACGTCAAGATCGAGACCAAAACCGAGGACAACGTGTTCGTTCAGATGGTGGTCGCGGTCCAGTACTTCGTCCTGCCTGAGAAGGTCTACGACGCGTTTTACAAGCTGGATGACGCGACCAGGCAAATCACGTCGTTCGTCTTCGACGTCGTGCGGGCCCGGGTGCCCAAGATCAAGCTCGATGACGTCTTCGAGAAGAAGGACGAGATCGCCGACATCGTCAAGAGCGAGCTCGCCCAGGTCATGGACGGCTTCGGATACGGAATTCTCAAGGCGCTCGTCACGGACATCGATCCGGATCCCAGGGTGAAGGAGTCGATGAACGAGATCAACGCCGCGCAGCGGATGCGCTTGGCAGCCACCGAGAAAGGCGAGGCGGATCGGATCCTGAAGGTGAAAGCGGCCGAAGGCGACGCGCAGAGCAAGGCCTTGCAGGGTAAAGGCATCTCCGACCAACGGAAGGCCATCGTGGCGGGACTGCGAGACTCAGTGGACGAGTTCCAGAAATCCGTACCGGGTACCACGGCCAAGGACGTGATGAACCTCGTCCTGATGACACAGTACTTCGACATGCTGAAGGAGATCGGGGCCTCGTCGCGGACGAACGCGATTCTCATTCCTCACTCGCCGGGCAATCTCACCACCCTGACCGAGCAAATGCGGAATGCCATGATCGAGGCCGACCAGACCGTCAGGGTGTCCGAGGTCAGGGGCAGGCCGTCGCCTGAGTTGAGAATGCTCGAAGACAGCCGAGTAGCGGTCGGCGCGGCGCGGGAGTGAACAGGCCAAGGAGCCGCTCGCATCCCCCACGACGCGCGGAGCGGCTCCACCTGGATCACCCGAGACGGCACGCGAGCTCAAGCAAAGATGTGCTTCCGCGCGGCGTCGTTGATGGCGAGCACTGCGGGGTGTCTAATCTTTCGCTCGACCGAGATTGCGTAAAAGCGCTGCCGCACTTCTTCGACGCGACCGATGAGCTGCACCTTGTAACGCTGCCGAACCTCCTTCTCAACCACATCGGGCGCCGCGAAGACGCCGAGCCCCGCCTCTCCGGCGATCTTCGCAAGCGCGGCGTCATCCACCTCAGCGATGACCTTTGGCCGTATCTTGAGGGAGTCAAACCACTCCTCCAGCGCTTGGCGGAGTGCCGAGTTGCCGCCCGGGAGGAGAAAGGGGACTCCGTCGAGCGAACGCGGGAAGCGGCGCCGGCAAGCCTTGGCGAGCTCGGGTACCGCGAAGAACGCGGTGCCGCACTCGCCGAGTGGGTGACTGAACGCCCGGACGGACGTGCCGGGGCCGGTTGGTGCGTCCGAGAGGACGACGTCGACCGTATGCATGGCCAACTCCCCCATGAACGCTTCCGCTGACTTGTCCTCTCGACAGATGATGCGTACGTCTTCTTCAAGGCGGAACGCCGGCTCCAAGATTCGGTACACGATGGATTTCGGGAGAACGCCCGCGATCCCAACCACGAAGCGGATCGACCGGCCGCTCGACCGTCCCTTCGCGGTGTCCATAAACTCGCGCCCGAGGGAGAAGATCTCCTCAGCGTAGCGGAGGGCCACACGGCCGAACTCGGTGAGCACCAACTGGCGGCCTTTTCGCTCGAACAGCTTCTCGCCGAGAACCTCCTCGAGTCGGTGGATCTGGGCGCTGATGGTGGGATGCGCGAGGCGAAGCTTCTTGCTCGCTTGGGCGATGCTCCCCTCCTTCGCGACGACCCAGAAGTAAAGGAGGTGGTGGTAGTTGAGCCAGTCCATACCGGAAGCCTATCAAGGTTCTTACTACGAATCACGTCATAACTTTCTAATAGTCTATGGATGGCGTCGAGGATACAAGAAGAGACGGTGAAACGAGACGGAGGTGCCACCAACAGGCGCGGGAGAAGCGTGACGAGGTGTTTGCGAGGTGTTTGGAATGGATGGCGCGAATCCGCGCAAGTGCGCAAGGATGATGAACAGCGGCGTAAGAGCCGCAGAGGAGTGAGCCATGCAAGCGACACAAATGACACAGCCGAGCAGCGCGGTGACCCACGCTATGGAGCTTTCGCAGCTCCAGACGCATATCCGCACGCTCATCATGCTCGAAGAGGACGAGGCGCCAATCGTGAGCTGCTACGTCCATCGTGCCATCGGGCGGAACGACTCAGGCCCTCCGCTGTTCGTACGGCGCGTCCGAGCGAACCGCAAGGTGCTCGGCGGGCAGCAGCTCGACCGCCTCGAGGAGGCGTTCGAGCGCATCCAGCGTTACCTCGCCACTGAAGTCCGACCAACGACGCGAGACGTGGCGATGTTCGCACGCGCCGGCACGCGGCCCTTTTTCCTGGGCTTGCAGTTTCAGGGGCCGCTCCCTGATCGACTGTCGGTGAGCTCGACGCCGGACATCTATCACCTGGTCGAGCTCAAGGACACCTACCACCGGTACGTCGTGCTGATCTCGACGGAAGAGAGCGCGCGCATCCTCGAGGTGAACCTCGGGGCGATTACGCGCGAGTTCTGGGCCGAGCGGCCGGAGCTGCGCGAGCGTGTGGGCAGGGACTGGACACACGAGCACTACCAGAATCACTGCCGCGACCGAGGCGAACGATTCCTGAAGGAGAAGATCGAGATGCTCGAGAAGTTGATGGCGGCAGCCGGACACACGCACCTCATCCTCGCGGGTAGCCCGCGGATGACGGCCCGCATCCGCAACTTCCTGCCCAAGCATCTTCAGGCTAAGCTCATCGACGTCGTGCCCGCGTCAGCGAGCGCGCGTGTCGCGGACGTCGTAGCGGCGACCTTGTGGAGCTTCATCGACTGCGAGCAGCAGGAGTCACTCGATGCAGTGGCCGAGCTCGTGAGCTCCCTCCGGCGCGGTGGGCTAGGAGCATCCGGAACCGCCGCAACGCTCGAAGCTTTGCGGCGCGGTCAAGCCGACGTCCTCGTCATGGCCCGCGCATATGAGCCCGGGCCGGCGTGGAGCTGCAGGCACTGCGGATGGATCGACGCAACGTCTTGTCCACCTGAACGTTGCCCAGACTGCGAGGCGAGCGAGTTGCGGTCGGCGGACCTCAAGGAGGTGATGGTCAAGCTCGCGGAGCGGCAGTCGCTCGAGGTGGAGTTCGTTCAGCACAGCGATGTGCTCATGGAGCTCGGGGGCGTCGGCTGCCTGCTTCGGTACGCCACGCCGGAGCCAAGCCGATAGGCCTGATTTGGGAGGAGTACGCGATGCAGGTAGATATTCGCGCCCGGAAGATCGAGGTTGATGAGGCGTTGCGCGCCCACGTCGACCGCCGACTGCGATTCGCGCTCGGCCGGTTCGGAGAGCGCATTGCCAAGGTGACGGTGCGCTTCGCGGACGCTAATGGCGCACCCGGCGGCGTGGACAAGCAGTGTCAAATCGACGTCGCTCTTCGACCGTCTGGCAACGTCCTCGTCGAGGACATCGACGCAGACCTTCGCGCCGTCCTCGATCGCGCCGCCGACCGGGCCGCACGAGCCGTGGATCGCGACCTCCAACGGCGCAGGGACGCGGGACGACCATGACTCGGACGATGATGACGCGCGGTCGGGTGGGCACCGACGCGTCAAGGCTTTTGGATGCGCGGACATCGAAGAGGGGAGACCAAACATGACGACACAGAGACCCAGCGCATCTGAGGAAGAGTACTTCGCCCGCCAGGAAGCAGAGCGCAGGCGAGTGAATGCGCTTAAGACGCAGCGGCAGATGGAGCAGGCCGAGCGAGAGCGTCTCAAGGCGCTTCACTACTTGCGCTGCCCCAAGTGTGGGATGACGCTCGAGACCGTAATCCTGCAGGGCGTCCAGATCGACCACTGCTATTCGTGCAATGGGACTTGGCTCGATGAGGGGGAGCTTGAGCAGCTCGCTGGGAAGGAGCTCGGTTTCCTGCAGAAGCTCATCGGCATCTTTCGGGGCGGTTGAGAAGGAGAAAGGAGATGAAAAACCAACTGAAGACGCTGCTGTTGCTCGGGCTCTTGTCCGCGATCCTGATGGGTATTGGGGGCGCGCTTGGCCCCGGCTACCTGTACGGCTTCACCGCGCTGGCGCTGATCCTGAACCTTGGGGCGTATTTCTTTTCGGACCGGATCGTCCTGGCCATGCACCATGCCCACGAGGTCACACGGGCCCAGGCGCCAGCGCTGCACCGCATGGTCGAGGAGCTTGCCCGCACCGCCCGGATCCCCAAGCCGCGCGTGTTCGTCATTCCGGAGGTACAGCCCAACGCTTTCGCGACGGGCCGAAACCCCGAGCACGGCATCGTCGACCTGCTGAGCGAACGGGAGCTCAAGGGCGTGCTGGCGCATGAGATGGCCCACATCAAGAATCGCGACATCCTGGTGGCGACCGTCGCAGCGGGAATCGCGGCCGCCGTGACCTACATCGCGCACGCTGCCCAGTTCACCACAATCTTCGGAGGACGCGGTGACGACCACGAAGAGCGTGGTTCCCTATGGGGAAGCCTCCCCCTCGTCCTGGTTGCGCCGATCGCGGCGACGCTCATCCAGCTTGGAATCTCGCGGTCCCGCGAGTACCTGGCCGATGAGACCGGAGCACGTCTCACCGGAGACCCCGAAGCGCTCGCCCGAGCGCTGGAGAAGATGGTGACGGCTGCGCACCGCATCCCAGCCCATGTGGAGCCCGCCACCGCGAGCCTTTTCATCGTCAGCCCGCTCTCAGGTGGGCAGGGCCTGCTGAGCCTGTTTTCCACGCACCCGCGCGTGGAGGAGCGCATCCGGCGGCTGCGCGGGCTCACGGTCAGCCTGCAGCGGGTACCCGCTTGACGGGCGTCTGGGACAGCAGACAGGCGGTGGGCTGTTCCCTCGTCAGGCCAGCGACCCTGGCTGATCGAGCAGTGCTGCCCACCCGGAGAGTGAGCACCTTGGATGGGTCGGGAGTGAGGAGTTGACCACGGGACTCGAAAGCATCGGCACGCCAGCATTGTGGATCGGCTTCACCGTGTTCGTGCTGGCGATGCTGGCGCTCGACCTGGGTGTCTTCCACGGCAAGGCGCACGAGGTACGCGTCCGAGAAGCCCTTATGTGGACGGTCGTCTGGATCTCCCTCGCTCTCGTCTTCAACTTGGGCGTGTACTTCTGGTTCGGCTCGGAACGCGCGCTCGAGTTCCTCACGGGTTACGTCATCGAGAAGGCGCTGTCGGTCGACAACATCTTCGTCTTTATCGTCGTCTTCTCGGTTTTCGCGGTCCCGGCCAAGCTTCAGCACCGAGTGCTCTTTTGGGGGATCCTCGGCGCGCTCGTCATGCGCGCGATCTTCATCGTGCTTGGCGCGGCGCTGCTCCACAAGTTCCACTGGGTCGCCTACCTGTTCGGGGTGTTCCTCGTTTTCACGGGCATCAAGCTGCTCGTGCAGCGAGGCGGCGAGGTCCACCCGGACCGGAACCTGATCTTCCGACTGTTCCGGCGATTCGTTCCTTCGGTGGATGAGTACCGCAACGGGCACTTCACCGTGGTCGAGGCCGGCAAGCGGCGCGCGACCCCGTTGCTCCTGGTGCTGGTGGCCATCGAGGCCACTGACCTCGTCTTCGCCATCGATTCCATCCCGGCCATCTTCGCCGTCACGACGGACCCCTTTATCGTCTACACCTCGAACATCTTCGCAATCCTCGGCCTGCGAGCGCTCTATTTCGCACTCGCTGGGATGCTGGGGAAATTCCACTACCTGAAGTTCGGATTGTCGCTCGTCCTTATATTCGTCGGAGCGAAGATGCTCCTGGCCGGGATCTACAAGATCCCGACCCAGGCATCCCTCGGTGTCATCGCGGCACTGCTTGCCGGCTCGATCGTGGCGTCGTTGCTGCGCTCACCGATCAAGCCGCTGATTCCCGTCCATCCGCCACATGGAGGGCCGGCAGACCAGCCGCGCGGGGTGGAGCCGCGAGCCCACCACGGAAGGGACCTCTGCTGCAACTGCTACGCTTCGCGTGGCGCGCGAGGCCGTCGTGGCGGTGATCGGCGTGACTGTTGTGGCGGTCGGCGTGGCGCTCATCGTCCTTCCCGGTCCTGCCATCCCCGTCGTCCCGCTCGGTCTTGCAATCTTGGCGACGGAATTCCTCTGGGCGCGTCGACCGCTCCGGCGGCTCCACGATGGCGCCACCCGAGCGCTTCGGCGGCCAATCACGGAGAAGAAGGAAGCATGCCACTGGATCTGCTCAGCCAGCCTGAAATCTACGTGAGGCTGCATGACCCTCACGGCCATTCCGCGGTGACGGCCTGCCGATTCACGGCGTCCGCGCGGAAAGAAGTATGAGCGTTGAGCCTCGAACTCCTCTAGTGGTTCTGCTTCTCATCCTCGGAGCCGAGTTTGCGAACCGCTGGACGGACGCGCCGAATGCGATCGCCACCGTCGTCGGAACGCGCTCGCTCTCTCCGCGCGCGGCGTTGGCGATGGCATCCGTATTCAACCTCCTCGGCGTGCTCTCGGGGACCGCGGTGGCCGCGACGATCAGCAAAAAGATCGTCGACGCGAGTGCCGTGAACCTCACCACGGTTGGTGGGGCGATGGTGGGCATCATCGTCTGGTCGAGCGTCGCCGCGCGCTGGGGCATCCCTACCAGCGAGAGCCATGCGCTCGTTTCGGGCCTTGCAGGCGCTGGGCTGGCGTCCCTTGGACCATCGGTCCTCGTCTGGGCCGGATGGAAGAAGGTCCTCCTCGGGTTGCTCTTCTCCAGCTTTCTCGGCTTCGGAACCGGGTTCTGCTTGATGGTGGCCGTCTACTGGCTCTTTCGGAAGGCCGTGCCCGGCAGGGTCCGAGGGGTGTTTCGCTGGCTGCAGATCTCTTCATCGGCGTTCATGGCCTTCAGCCACGGGTCCAACGATGGGCAGAAGTTCATGGGCGCTTTCACGATGGCTCTCGTCGCCGGTGGCGCCCTTACGACGTTCGAGATCTCGATTTGGGTCATGCTCCTTTGCGTCCTGGTGATGGCGGCCGGAACCAGTATCGGCGGCTGGGCTTGCCGGAGTCCTGTCACCATGGACCGTTCGAAGAAATGAACGCTGCCCCAAGTTTGCCTTGCTTCTTGCTGCAGGTGATCCCGTTTGGCGATCATAGGAGCATCAGCGCCGCACACCGGGTATACTATGGCCTGTCCTTCCGATCCCTCTTTCTGCTGTCATAAGAATGTCATACCAATTGTGGCAAAACGCAGCAATTTGCGAACAAAAGGTGAACAAAGAAGGAGAAAGCGACTTGCCCGGGTTTGTCGCAGCTTGCTGATTTCCTCCAGTTGGCGCCAGCTCCGGCAAGATTTGGAAAAGTGAAAAGCTTGGCTGTTAACCGAAGGCCTCAACTTCGAGTCTTACCCACCTTTACGATACGAAAAGCCCAGAGCCGCTGTCTGGTAGCGTCCTTGTCTTGCGTTTGTTCGTCAGCAGATTATGAACGAGATTGTGGCTGCGCCTTCGAAACAGCACGTGGTCCACGCGCGGTGTTGCGAGATAGACCGAGGGCAAGAACTCTTGTGGGGAGGGATGGGACGGGAATGACGTTTCGACTTGTTCTGACCGACAGCCCGCTTAGGTTTCGTGAAGTCTTCGCCAAGCTTGTGACAAAACTTGTTACAAAATGCTCGAAAACAGACCAAAACAGATCGAACTAGCTCCACGCGCCCCTCATCGGACCTTGCTGCAATTCAAAGCCTTTGGAGCATCCACGCAATCTTTCAAAAAGTGACCGGAGGCACTTAGGATCCTGCGTCTTGAAAGGCCATGTGGGTTCGAATCCCACCTTCCGCACCATATTCTCCTTCTCTCTCAGACACATAGGGCCGCTCTGAGGCAATTTTGTCGGTGGGCTTCTGTCTTCGGCGCCGGTCTTGTTACAAGTTCTGTTGCAAAGAGTCCTGAGCCTCTGAACTGATCGGTCCGGTGGAATTTCTTCAGCGGTCGAGGCTCGACGATTTGCCGCCACCTAGGCACCTTTCTTGCCAACTATGCGGGAAGAGCATTCGGCTCCGAACTGAAAAGGTCGGGAGTTTCTGGCCTGTGGCAAGTTCAGCCTGGCCGGGGAACGGACTGGTGCCTGGTCACTTTCGTCCGCGCCCTAGCCCAAACGGGTGCTGCTAGAATACGTCTGTCTCTCCCTATAGTATAGTTCGAAGCCAGAAAGCGGGGAACGAGGCACCCACGGTGGAAGCGATGCTGGCAGATCTCATGACCGAAGAAACGCTGGAGGCGCTGGCGGGTGAACGGGCGTTCGAGCGCGGCACGGATTACTTTGCAGATGGAACCGTTGTCGGGTTAAAGGAAGTCGGGGGCACGATTACGGCGAGGGTGCGCGGCACGTATTATTACCGCGTGAAATTATCGGCCGCCGCGGAAGGGCTCGCTTTTGAATGCGAGTGCCCGGTCGGGCAGGATCGCGTCTTCTTAAGCACTGTGTCGCGGTCGGTCTGGCTTGGTTTGAGAAGCAAAGGCATCCTAGCAGCGCTTCTGGACGGAAGTTCAAGCGCGAGGTAACGAACGAAGAGATTCGTGCTCATCTCATGGCACAGGATAAGGGCACACTGGTCGAACTCGTGCTGGAACACGCAGACTGGGACACGGAGTTCCGGGACCGGCTTGTGTTGATGAGCGCCCAGAAAGGGGAGAAGCGACCCGACGTGGCAGCGTTCCGCGCGGCGATTGACAAAGCAATTCGCCGACGCAGCTTCGTGGACTACCAAAGGATGCCTGAATATGCGAGGGGGATCGAAGCCATTGTGGACTCCCTTGGAGACCTGTTGAAACACGGACATGCCGTGGAAACACGCGAGCTAACGAAGCGGGCCCTCAAAGAAATGGAATCCGCGCTAAACCATGTGGACGACTCGGATGGGTTCATGAGTGGAATCCTCGAGAGATTGCAAGAGTTGCATCTCGACGCCTGCCGAGCGACGAAGCCAGACCGAGTGGCACTTGCCAAGTTCCTCTTCGACTGGGAGGTCGGCAGCGATTGGGATATTTTCCATGGCGCTGCTGAGACGTACGCGGACGTTCTGGGAAAGGAAGGACTCGTCGCATATCGCAAGCTGGCGGAAGAGGAATGGGCCAAAGTACCGCCGCTCGCGCCCGGGGAAAAGGACCCAGAGCGCCACGGCAGGCGCTGGCGGATCACGCACATCCTGGAGACGCTTACGTTGCAAACAGGCGACGTCGAGGCGCTGGTGGCCGTAAAATCGCGCGATCTGTCGGACGCCTACAGCTTTTGTCAGATTGCCGAAATCTACAAAAAGGCAGGCAACGATGATGCCGCGCTCGAATGGGCCGAACGCGGCGCGCGGGCGTTCCCGGTCCATACGGACGGGCGGCTGCGCGAGTTCCTCATCAAGGAGTACAACAGGCGCGGCCGGCACAACGATGCCATAGCCATTGCTTGGACAAGTTTCCGCGAGCGGCCCGACGTGGACGCCTACGCGGAGCTGCACAAAAGCGCTTGCCGGGCAAAGCAATGGCCCGAGTGGCGTGAAAAGGCACTGGCGCTTTTGCGGGAAGAAATCGCAGCCAGAAAGAAGCAGCCGTCAAAAGACGATTGGGGCCCGCATGCCCGCGCCGACCATTCAGAGCTTGTGAAGATTTACCTTTGGGAGGGCCATGTCGAAGCAGCGTGGAACGAAGCGAAGGCCGGAGGCTGCCACAACGGCCTATGGTTTCAACTGGCCGAGGCGCGGGAGAAAGACCATCCCGAGGACGCCATCGCTGTTTATACGGAACAACTCAAGCCTGCACTCCAGTACGCGGAGCGACATGCTTACGAGGACGCGGTAGAAATTCTTCGCAAGATTCGCAAACTGATGGCGCGGATCGGGAAGGAGCGCGATTTCGCGTCTCTTGTCCAATCCGTCCGCACGCAGTATAAGCCCCGCCGGAATTTTGTGAAGCTCCTCGACGCCGAGGGATGGTAGCGCCACGCCTCCAATATGAGCATCGAACGGCACTCGGCGGGGACATCCTGAACCTGATTGCGGGTATAGGCGCGCGAATCTCCTGATCGTCGCCGCGGTCGCGTCTTCCCGTGCGCACTGTTTCGTGTTAGAATTACATTTGTCATATTTTGTCATAATGGTCGTTTTCGGCGCATCCACGCTGATCCTGATCGCGAAGGCCGAACTTCTCGAACCCTTCCTGGCCGGGATCGAGCTGGGAGCGGCCATTCCGGGGGAGGTGGAGAAGGAATGCTGCGGCTCCAAAAAGACGCTGGATGCAATGATGATTCAGAAGGCCGTGGATGAGTCGAGAATCGAAGTCGTCGCGGTCAAGAACCGGGGACTCGTTGCGAAATTGCGGGCGGACTTCAGCTTAGGCAAGGGTGAAGCTGAAGCCATCGCGCTTGCCCTGAACGAAAAGGCTCAACTCCTGGGAATTGATGACAAGAACGGGATCAACGCCTGCAAACTGCTGGGCATTGCTTTTACGACCGCTGCGGGTATTCTAATTCGAAGCCGGGAAAAGGGATTGCTGGAAGGCTCCGATGCTCTTGCCAAACTGGTAGTCCTGGCAAAGTACGGGCGCTACAAGGACTCGATTATCGAGGATGCAAGATTGAAGTTGGAGGCCAGGCCATGAGCAAGACGATGAGCATCCGCATGGACCGCGACAACTATGAGTTTCTCAGCGAGATCACCAAGGAAGAACGGAGCGATCTGTCCAAGGCGGTTCGAGATCTGGTCACTCGCGGAAGGATCTTGCTTGCCGTGGAGAGATACAAGAAGGGAGAAGCGTCCCTCGGCAAGGCTGCTGAGCTTGCCGGGCTTCCTCTGGGGCAGATGATGACAATCCTGACGGAGTTTGGAGTGGAGAGCAAGCTGGAGAAGGAAGACTATCTCCACGGGCTTCAGAATCTCCAGAAGGTATGGTAACGACACCTGCGGTTTCTTCGCTCATCGAGAGTGGAAGCGGTCCGGTCCGTTCATAAACTGAGGGCGCCCCACTGTCATAGACATGTCATGCGAATCGCAGCAGCGGTGGCAATCTCCGGACAAAAGGTGAAGAAAGTAGGAGTAAGCTAGCCCGGATCTGGAGCCACTTATTGATTCGCCTCAGCCAGCGTCGGTTCCGGCAAGATTTGGTCAATTGGGCAACGCGACTTGAAGCAGGCTGTCGCAGGTTCGAGTCCTGCCGGGCGCGTCATTCTTCTTTCACTCTGGAGAATTTCGCAAAATGGTTGAGAAAATGAAAATCCCGCGTTCCAGTTACGTTCCAGTTGGGGGCTATTTTGCGGTTTCGAGCGTTTTGGTCGTTTCGCAATTTCAATAAGTTGCGTGTTATCAACGCCCATGAATATTCCGACTCCCCCGGCCTCCATCTGCCTTAGCCCGGCTTCGCCGGGCGACGGCAGATGCCCGCCGAAGCTCTTTCGCAGCCGCGGAACTCGCAACAATTGCGCGACTCGGTGTTAGGATGCCAATTCCTAACCCGAGCAAGCGAAGGCGGGCCAAGTGTTTTATGTCTACCTGCTTCGAAGCGAAAGTCGCCCAGAGGAAACCTACATCGGTTTCACTGCCAACCTGAAAGCCAGACTTGAACAGCACTCCTCCGGCAAGGCCGGGCACACCAGCAAGTTCGCCCCATGGCGGTTGGTCACCTACATCGCATTCAGCCTGAAGCGAAAGGCCGAAGCCTTTGAAACCTATTTGAAGAGCGGTTCAGGCCGCGCCTTCGCAAACAAACATCTTTGTGATGCAATCAGGTAGAGCGCTGGGACCACGCGAAGAAGGCGGCACTCATCCGGAGTTCCCTTCGACGGCGCCTGTCCCGAGCGAAGCCGACGGGCTCGGGACAGGCGACCACCGTCTCCACCATTTTTCTGTTGCGGGAACGGAGAGAAGAAACAACAATCTGGAAGGGTCGGGATTCGCGTGGCTGGCCATTTGGGTCCCAGCCGTTCAATGTTTCGATGAGAGGAAAAAAACATGAGGAAACAACTCTTTGTTTTCTTTGCTGTGTTCTTTTTAAGTCTGGCCGTGCTAACCAGCCCGGGCCTGAGCCAGCAGGACAAGAGCAAGCGGCCCAGCCCGCCGGCTCAAGCTCAGTGCAAATTCGACGACGGCAAAACGATAACCGTGGACTACTCCAGCCCGCGCATGAAGGGACGCAAAATCTTTGGCGAATTAGTCCCGTACGGAAAGGTCTGGCGGACCGGGGCGAACGAAGCGACCACGTTCGTCACCGACGCGGACTTGGTGGTGGGCGGCAAGGTGGTGCCGGCGGGCAGCTACACCATCTTCACCATCCCGAACCAGGACAAGTGGACGCTCATCATCAGCAAGAAAACCGGCGAGTGGGGAATCCCGTACCCGGGAGAGGCGGAGGACCTCACGCGCACGGACATGAAGGTTTCCTCGCTGCCGGCGCCGGTGGAGAACTTCACTATCTCGCTCAACCGGTCTGGCGACGGCTGCACACTACACCTGGACTGGGAAACGACGCGGGCCTCCGTGGAAACATCCAGGAAGAAGTAGGGCACGGCTCCAAGGCAATTTTGCCGAGTACCCCCTGAATTGCCTACGGGCGGCAAGTGAGGAAACCCTTTCCCTCACTCGGACTCCACGTGTGGATTATCGCCACGCGCAAGGGGGACGTATGGCCCGAAAAAGATGCGTAAGTGCGCTGCCATGTAGGGCCGATACTGGGACGGAGAGCTTTACTGATACGAATCATGGGGTCCCGGTTTGTTATTAACCGCTTCCCTTTCTGAGTGTTACGATAGTACCAGAACCTTTTTGACGGTTCCGTGTTCTATGCAGTGACCGGTCGAAGGCGTAAGAAGTCGCGGGAATGACTAGAAGTGGCAAAAGCAGGGAAAAAAGGAGGAGTAACATGCGACGAAGCACACTCTGGGTTCTGGCGGTTGTGGCGCTGGGCGCTGCGCTGGCGTTGGGGCCGGCCGCATACGCACAGGCCACCTCCATCGAGCAGACCGGCTCTGAAGAGCAGATGAGCCAGGACCTGAAGCTTACACAGGACCAGAAGAACCAGCTCAAGTCCATCAACGAGCAACGCCGCAAAGACATCAAGGCGGTGACAGAGGACAAGTCACTGACCGGCCCGCAGCGCGCGCAGAGAATCCGCGAGATCAACAATGGCGCGAATTCACAGATCGGCAACCTGATGACACCGCAGCAGCGCACCCGGTGGGAGCGCCGGTGGCGTGACCGTCGCGAGGACGTGCGCGACCGTCGCGAGGATGTACGCGACCGCAAGGAAGACGTCCGCGACCGGAGGGAAGATGTCCGCGATCGCCGGGAAGACGTCCGCGACGCCAAGCATGAGGGTGGGCGCCGCGACCGTCTGGAAGACCGGCGCGACCGGCGCGAGGACGTGCGCGATCGTAAAGAAGACCGGCGCGACCGCAAGGAAGACGTCCGCGACCGGCGCGACCGGAAGACTCCCCCACCGCCGCCGCGCAAGCGTCGCTAAATTGGTTCTGCGAGATGGGGAGGGCGATCCTCCCCATCTCGTTTCTCTTCCCTTCCACGCCTCTCCGCATGGCCATCTGACTCCTTCACGTTTTCTGTTATCCTCGTGCCCGTGCAGTTGGCGAGACCCATTCTTTGCGTGCTGATTGCTTGTGCCGGCGTGCTGGCGCTGCTGGCTCAACAGCCCACGCCGCCGGCCACACCTGCGCCTTCCCAGGCACAGCCGAGTCAACAAGGTCCCGCGCAAGGATTGAGCGTAGTCGTGCTCGACGCGGCGCATGGGGGCACGGACCCGGGCGCACGCGGTGCGGGCGGCATCGTGGAGAAAGAAGTTGTGCTCAGCGTGGCGCGCGCGGTGCAGGCACAGCTCGAGCGCCAGGGGCTTCGCGTCGTGCTCACTCGCCAGGGTGACGAGAATCCCTCCTTTGACGACCGCGCCGCCGCGGCCAACGCGCAGCGCGGCGCCGTGTTTATCAGCCTGCACGTTTCTTCCAACGGCCCGGCGGGCACCGCGCGCGCGTACTTCGCCGTTGCTGAAAACGGCGGGATGCAAACGGCCGAGGCGTCTGGGCTTCTGCGCTGGAACAGGGCGCAGCAACCCTACGCCGCGCACAGCCGCCGTTTGGCGGAAATCCTCCAGGTACAACTGGGGCAGAAACTGCGCGGCTCGCCGGAAATCCCCTTTGCGGGAGCGGTGCGCCAATTGCGCTCCATCACCGCCCCGGCCGTGGCCATCGAGCTTTCCAGCGTCAGCGTCGCTGACCGCGCGCAGTTGGATAAAGCCATCGAGCCGTTGGCCGAGTCTGTGGCGCGCGGGGTGGCTGCGTTCAAAACGGTGTACGAGGCGGGAGGCAAGTAATGTCCCGCGTGTTGAAGCTCGCCGTGGCCGTGCTGTTGCTGGGAGTGGCCGTCGGTGTCATCTACCTGCGCGGCCTGCACGAACGATTGCTGCGGCTGGCACGCCCGGAACGCACCGAGGCCCGGGCGCGTCGCGAAGTCACGCAGCCGCCCATAGCCACGCCCAGCGACCGCAAAGTGAAGACCAGGGTCTTCTGGGCTTCCGCAGATAACCCGGGCATGTTGGAACCCGTCGAAGTAGAGTTGCCGCTCTCCGCCGAACCGGTGCAGCGCGCCAAGCAGGTCCTCAACACGCTGATGGGTGACGCGCCTTCGCCGGAGCGCCGCACACTGCCGGAAGACGCCGTGCTGCTGGAGTTCTACCTGCTCGCGGACGGCACGGCCATCGCTGACTTTTCCGGCGCGGTGGCCACGGGCACGCCTTCCGGCATCCTGAGCGAACAGATGGCGGTGGACTCCATCGCGCGCACGCTGGAGGGGAATGTGCCCGGCATTGTGCGCCTGAAGATCCTGGTGAACGGCCAGGAAGCCGAGACGCTGGCCGGGCACGTGGATTTGACCGGCTTCTTTACGCTCCAACCGCCGCAGCCAGCTACGCCGCCCGCAGCGGCTCCCGAGCCGGCGAAACCCCAGCCGGGCAAGTTGACAGCGTCCGGCTCTGCGGTCAGACTTCCGCGCTGAAGTTATGCAGCACAGGCTGAAAGCCAGTGCTGTGGGAGGCTCTCCTGCGACCTGACGGACGCAATGCCAATCAAATGCGGGCGGTAAAGCTGACGCCGGACTTCATCCCCACGGCGGAAGGCAGCGTACTGATCGAAATCGGCCAGACGCGCGTCATCTGCACCTGCACCCTGGACGATGGCGTGCCCAGCTTTCTGAAAGGCTCGGGCAAGGGCTGGGTGACCAGCGAATACGGCATGTTGCCCCGCGCCACGGATAAGCGCACGCCCCGCGAAGCCGCCCGCGGCAAGCAGACCGGCCGCACGCTGGAAATCCAGCGGCTGATCGGCCGCTCGCTCCGCGCTGTCACCGACTTGCAAGCCTTCGGCGAGCGCACTGCCTGGATTGACTGCGACGTCATCCAGGCCGACGGCGGCACGCGCACCGCGTCCATCACTGGATCGTTTGTGGCACTGGCGCTGGGGCTGGAACGTCTGGTCGCCGCGGGCATCCTGAAGTCGCTGCCGCTGCGCGATTCGGTGGCCGCTACCAGCGTGGGCATCGTCGAAAACGAGCTGCGCCTGGACCTGAACTACGAGGAGGACGCCGGCGCCGAAGTGGACATGAACGTGGTGATGACCGGCAGCGGGCGGTTCGTCGAGATCCAAGCCACCGCCGAAGGGCGGCCCTACTCCAACGAAGAACTGCAGCAACTTTTGACGCTGGCTTCAGCGGGTATCCGCACCTTGACCGACCAACAGCAAGCTCTGCTGCAGATGAACTTCCGTGCCCGAGTCCGCTAAGCTCGTTGTGGCCTCTTCGAACCCCGGCAAACTGCGCGAATACCGGGCGCTCGCCGCGGGCCATGCCATCCAGCTCGAACTTTTTCCCGGCTACGAGTCCATCCCTGCTTTCCAGGAGTCTGCGGCTACCTTCAGCGAAAATGCCGCGGGCAAAGCGCTGCATTACAGCCGTCATTCTTCGCTGCCGGTGATTGCGGACGATTCCGGGCTGGTGGTGCCTGCACTGGGCGGCGCGCCGGGGCCGAAGTCCGCGCGCTACGCCGGGGCCGGAGCGAGCGACGCCGACCGCGTGAAGAGACTGCTGGAAGAATTGCGCGGAAAGAGTGGCGACGAGCGCCGCGCGCGCTTCGTCTGCGTGCTGGCCCTGGCGCAGGCCGGGCGCGTGATCGCTGTCTTTTCCGATTTCGTCGAAGGGGTCTTGCTCGATGCTCCGCGCGGATCGGGCGGCTTCGGTTACGACCCGCTGTTCCTCTACGAGCCGCTGGGGAAAACCTTTGCAGAGATTCCCCGCGAAGAGAAAAACAAGATCAGCCACCGCGGAAAAACCTTCCGTAAGCTGCTGGCCTTTCTGGAAGAATCTGATCGGTAGGGGCGCGCCTGCGTGCGCGGCCCATCATCGTGGGGCGGACACACAGGTCCGCGCCTACAGCCCGTGGGCGGCTGTGATATATTGCGCGGCGATGCCGGCGAAAAAGACAAAAAAGAGGCCATCGAAACCGGCACGACCAGCGGAGCAGACGGGTACGCATCCGCATCGCGTGCGGGCCATCCTGGAAAAACTCGACGAGACCTATCCGGCGGCGACCTGCGAGCTGCTGCACAAGAACCCGTTCCAGCTTTTGGTTTCCACCATCCTCTCCGCACAGTGCACCGACGAGCGCGTCAACCAGGTGACCCGCACCCTATTCCAGAAATATCCGACGCCTGAGGCATTCGCCTACGCCAACCCGCGCGAACTGGAGCGGGACATCCGCCCGACGGGTTTCTTCCGCAACAAGACGAAGTCCATCATGGGCGCAAGCAAGAAGATCGTCGAGCAGTTCGGCGGCAAAGTGCCGCACACCATGGAGGAACTGCTGACGCTCCCCGGAGTGGCGCGCAAGACCGCCAACGTGGTGCTGGGCACAGCTTTCGGCATCGCCTCCGGCGTGGTGGTAGATACGCACGTGCTGCGGCTCTCGCGGCGCCTGGACCTCTCCAGGCAGAAGGACCCCAAGAAGATCGAGCAAAACCTGATGCAAGTGATTCCGCAGGACCGCTGGATTCTCTTCTCGCACCAGTTGATCTGGCACGGCCGCCGCGTGTGCGCCGCACGCCAGCCGCGGTGCCTCGAGTGCAATCTGAAGGGAATCTGCTACTCGAAAGACAAAACGGTCTGACGCTCCTGTAGTGGCGCGGCATGGCGCGCCTGGGCGGGCCATGGCTCGTCCCCGCTTGTGATGGCTTGCTTCCCTGCGCTCTTCTTTCTTGTCGCCTTCTCCCTGCCGCGCTATAGTTCCCCGCGACCCGGCGAGCACTCGCCAGGCCCCTTCAGGAGAAGCTTGAATGGAACCGTTGACTGGCAAAGAAGCTGCAGATCGCGTGACCGGAATCATCAGCGCCAAGCACCAGGTCCACGGCTACGCGGTGGACTTGACGGTGAAGAACCTCTACTCGGTGGACCCCGTAGGCCGCGTGGACTTCGGCGGCGGCGAGTACATGCCCGCGGGCAAGATTGCTGTCGCGCCGCTGCGCCGCAACCCGGAAGACAAATACAAGTGGTGGGAGCTGGGCAAGGGTTGCTTCTTTATCGAGTACAACGAGACGCTCGAGCTGGCTCCGGATGAGATGGCGCTGCTCGAACCTGACGAGCGGCTGCTGCGCGCGGGCGCTTCCCATGCCTCCAACTTCCTGCGCGGACGAATCGCACCGCTAGAAACGCTGCTGCACGTGGATACGATGAGCGTGCTGGTCAAGCAGAATGCCCGCGTCTCTCGGGTGCGCGTGTTCAAGCTGGCTACCGCCGGCGTGGTCGTCACGCCCGTCGCAAAAACTGCAGGCGGCCCCAAGAAGGCGGCAGCAAAGAAAAGGAGGTAGAGGAGGCAAAGGAAGTAAAGGAAAGCCCGAACGCCGTGTGGTCGGTAACTTCTTCTGCTTTCTCTTCGTCCTCAACTTCATTTATCTCCTTGCCTATTTGCCTCGCTGCTCCCGGTAGCCCGCCGGGCTGGCTGTGCTAAACTGTTCTGGTCGGGGCGTATCCCGCAGAGCGGGACGGGTAGCGCGCCTCGACGTGTCGGGGCGTAGCGCAGCCTGGTAGCGCGCCTGCCTTGGGCGCAGGAGGTCCGCGGTTCGAATCCGCGCGCCCCGACCAATTCTCTGCTCCCAGTTCACAATACTCACTCTCTTCTGTTGGTATCCAGTTGACTCTGCGTTGCATGGCCCGTACCATAGCACGCCAACCCAAAAATGATAGGGCAGACAATTTCGCACTATCGTGTGACCGCGAAGCTAGGTGCCGGCGGCATGGGCGAAGTGTATCGCGCCACAGATACGAAGCTGGGGCGCGAGGTCGCGCTGAAAGTCCTCCCCGACGCGTTTGCCCAGGATGCCCAGCGCATGCAGCGCTTCCAGCGCGAAGCACAAGTGCTAGCCTCGCTGAACCATCCGCACATCGCAGCCATTCACAGTCTGGAACATGAAGGCAAGGTTCAAGCGCTGGCGATGGAACTGGTCGAAGGCCCGACGCTGGCCGAGCGCATGGCGCAGGGCGCAATTCCGTGGGAAGAGGCGCTGCCAATCGCGAAGCAAATCGCCGAAGCGCTGGAATACGCGCACGAACGCGGCATCGTCCATCGCGACCTGAAGCCCGCCAACATCAAGCTCACCACCGATGGCAAAGTGAAGGTCCTCGACTTCGGCTTGGCCAAAGCGATGACTGACGATTCGGCAGCTGCCACATCGAGTGCCGATTTTTCACCTACGCTCAGTCTAGCGGCTACCAAGGCAGGCCTCATTTTGGGCACTGCCGCCTACATGTCGCCGGAGCAGGCCAAGGGCAAGCCGGTGGACCGCCGCACAGACATCTGGTCCTTCGGCGTGGTGCTTTTTGAAATGCTCACGGGCCGCCAGATGTTTTCCGGCGAAACCGCGACGGACATTCTCGCGGCAGTTGTGCGCGCTCAGCCGGATTGGAACCAAGTCCCGGCAAAGGCGCGGCACCTGCTGCGTTTTTGTTTGGAAAAGGATGCAAAGCAGAGGTTACAGGCCATCGGCGACTGGCGGCTGCTTGTGGACGAGGCGCCGCAAGAAACGGCGGTGGCCGCACCGAGCAGGATGCCGTGGGCCGTGTTCGCGGTCCTAGCCGTGACTTCGATTGTTTCGCTTGCGTATGCGCTGCTAAGCCGGCCTGGATCCGTGGAGAAGGCGGCGATTCGGCTGACCATTCCTCTTCCGTCAGGTCAGGAGATTACCAGCTATCCGGCCATCACGCGCGATGGCCGCACAGTGGCCTACGTTGCGCGACGAGGGACTGAAGATTCGCAACTTTACTTGCGCGACTTGAATTCTTTTGAGGCGCGTGTGGTGACCGGCTCAACCAGCGCCAAGCAGCCCTTCTTTTCGCCGGACGGAAAATGGGTGGCATTCTTCGCGCAAGGAAAACTTCAAAAAGCGGAGGTCGCAGGCGGCGCTCCAGTTTCGCTGGCCGATGCTTCCTATGCGTTTGGCGGAACGTGGAGCGAAGACAACACGATCATCTTCACCGCGTCTCTTGGGTCCGGACTTTTGCGGGTTCCAGCCGGAGGAGGGAAGCCTGAAGCTTTGACCAAACCCGACGGCGCAGCGCAGGGATACGCGCACGTGTTCCCGCAGGCACTTCCCGGAGGAAAGAGCGTTTTCTTTTCAATCTGGGGACAGCGGAAAGGAGGCGCGGTACTCGCACTGGACTCCGGTAAATGGGAAGTGGTGCTTCCGCAGACAGGTTTTGCCGTCGGCACTTTCGAATCGACGGGTGGCACGCAGGGACGCTTGTTGCTGATCGATCAGTCTTCTGGCATCCGCATCGCGCCGTTCGACGCCGCGCGCCCGGAGCGAACCAACGCAGATACTTCGGTCTTGTCCAACGTGTACCACGAAATCGAAACCGAGAGCCAGGGCTGGCTGGCCGTCTCGAATACCGGGACGGCCGTTTACGCCTCCGGCAACCCGGCCAAGACCTCATTGGTTTGGGTGGATCGGCAGGGGAAGGTCACACCGGCGGGTAAGAATCAAAGTGTCTATCGAGAGGTAAGCCTTTCGCCCGACGGCGGGAGGGCCATCGTCCGGGAAGGGCCTGAGCTTTGGATTCATGATTTGCACCGCGGGACGCGCAGCCGTTTAACTGCGGCAGAAGACATTTCCAATATTATGCCGCTGTGGAGTGCGGACGGCACGCACGTCATGTTCGCCTCAAGTCGTGGTGGCGATTGGGACATCTTTTCTCAATTGGCCGACGGATCGCGACCCGCCGAAGTAATCCTCAAGCGCCCCAGCGATCAGTTTCCATTGTCGCTTTCAGATGATGGAACCCTGCTGTACGTAGAGATTGATTCGAAGACGGGCCGCGACCTGTGGATCCTCGAGCCGGCTGGTTCATCGGGAGAAAGAAAGTCTTCTGTTTTGCAAATGACCCCAGCCAATGAAACGCAGGGCCAGTTTTCTCCGGGCTCTGCCGGCCGGCCGCGCTGGGTCGCGTTTTCCTTGGATGATTCCGGGCAAAATGAAATCTTCTCGCAATCGTACCCTGGAGGAAAAAATCGTGTCGCGGTCTCAACGGGCGGCGGGATTTTGCCCCGGTGGTCGCGCGACGGCAAAGAACTGTTTTACGTGTCGGGCGACGCGGTCATGTGTGTAGCCGTGAAAGCCGACGGAACCCTGGGCGCGCCGCGAAGGCTGTTTGACCGCTCGAGCTTTCTCTTCAACCACCGCTTTCACAGCTACAGCGTTTCGCCGGACGGCAAGCGATTCCTGATGATTCATCGCGATGAAGGCTCAGTGCCGCGCCAGCTCAACGTGATTCTCAACTGGTCCGCTGAATTTTCCGCAAAAGAAAAAAAGTGAAAATCGCCGCGTTGTCGCCGGAAAATATTGAAAGCCCACACTTGGGTCTGATTGGGGTCCATAAGCTGCCGAATACCGGGCTTCATCACGCGACAAGCCGCGGCACAAAGCTCAACAGGCCACTAAAGTAATGAGCGTCGGGTAGTAGATTCGGGGAGTTCAGACCAGCACAATCGAATGCGGAGGGCACATGGCGGTCACTACCGAGATTGCGCCCAACATCTATCGCATCTCAATTTTCGCTCAATGGGGAGATTTGCAGTTCAACCATTTCCTGGTGAAAGATAAAGAACCGCTGCTGTTCCACACCGGCCTGCGGGGAATGCACGCGGAAATTCGCGAAGCGGTCTCAAAGCTCATCAACCTTTCGGAGTTGCGGCACATCAGCTTCAGTCACTTCGAGTCGGATGAGTGCGGCTCACTCAATGAGTGGCTTGCCGCAGCTCCCAAGGCGGACGTCATCTGCGGCCAAGTCGGCGCGCTGGTGAGCGTGAACGACTTCGTTGGCCGCGAATCGCGCGCCCTCGCAGACGGCGAGACCTTCTCGACAGGGAAGCACCGCTTCCGCTACTGCCAGACGCCCCACCTGCCACACGGCTGGGACGCTGGCGTGCTCTTCGAGGAGACGCAGAAGACGCTGCTCTGTTCGGACCTGTTTCATCAGACCGGCGACGTCGAGCCGCTCACCTCTGCCGACGTCGTGGGCCGCTCACATCAGGCGATGAAGGAATATCAGGCGGGCATCCTCGCGGATTACGTTCCTTACACGCCGCTCACGGCGCAGAACCTCAAGAAGCTCGCTGACCTAAAACCGAAAACACTCGCCATCATGCACGGCTCGAGCTTTACGGGTGACTGCGCCCGCGCGCTCGATGACCTGCATGTGGCGTTTCGCGAAGTCTTCGGTCGGCAGAAGTAGGCTAAACGAGCCACTAAGATGCTATTCCTGCCGCATCCTTGGGCGCAGGGGACCCGCGATTTCCCTCGGCAAGCTCGGGATTTCGGCAGCGGGCTCGACGCCCGCTAGGCGCCTCAACTTGGGCGCAGGAGGTCCGCGGTTCCCTTCTCCCGCTACGCGCGATCAGGGCAGGCGAATCCGCGCGCCACGACCAGTTCTCCAGATTCCACACAAATCCCGCAACCTAGAGACCTCCGCGGACGTAGTATCATCGGGAGCGCCGTTGTGGACTTACTCGACTCAATCGCCATCCGTACCGAAGATGTTCGCCGGCACTATGCGATGGGTACGGCCACCATCCGCGCAGTGGACGGCGTGTCGCTGGAAATCGGCGCCGGCGAATTCGTGGCCTTGCTGGGCAGCTCCGGCTCGGGCAAATCCACGCTGCTCAACCTCATCGCCGGGCTCGACCGCCCCACTTCCGGCGCCATTCACGTGCAGGGCCGCGACCTCGCGCGCATGAGTTCGGAAGAGCTGGCCGCGCACCGCCGGCAGACCGTGGGCATGGTCTTCCAGTCGTTCAACCTGATTCCCTCGATGACGCTGCTGGAAAACGTCGAGCTGCCCGCGCGCTTTGCCGAGGTGGAGCGCGGCGCGCGTTTGGCACGCGTGCGCGAATCGTTGGAGCGCGTGGGATTGGCGGCGCGCGCGGACCATCGTCCGGGCGAGCTCTCCGGCGGCGAGCAGCAACGCGCCGCGCTGGCGCGCGCGCTGGTGAATCGGCCCTCCGTGCTGCTGGCCGACGAGCCCACCGGCAACCTGGACAGCAAGACGGGAACGGAGATCCTGGGCCTGATTCACGAGTTCAATCAGTCGCTGGGCATGACCGTGGTGATGGTGACGCATGAACGCCCGCTGGCCGAACGCTACGCCGGGCGGATGATTTTTCTCTCGGACGGCAAGCTGGCTGGAAACGGAGCCGCGCTATGAAGGCGCAGGATCTGCTCGAACTCGCGGCGCGCAACCTGCGCGAATCGCGGCTGCGCAATTCGCTCACCACCGTGGGCATTGCCGTGGGCGTGGCCTCCCTGGTGGCCATGCTTTCGCTTGGCGTCGGATTGCAGGAGCTGGCCAGCAACCGCCTTTCGCGGTCCGGCCTGTTCGACACGGTTGTTGTTTTCTCGCGGCCGGAATTCCGCGGCTTCGATAGGTCCGAGCGCCGCACCGGCGCGAGCGAAAACCGTGACTTGAAACCACTCGACGAGACAGTGCGCCGCGAACTGGAGAAGTTGCCCAACGTGGTCGAGGTCTTCCCCGACGTGCGTTTCACCTGTGAAATCCGTTATGGGGACCGCTCGCAGTTCACCTTCGTTTCCGGGCTGGCTCCATCGGCGCGCAGCAACGACGCATTCGACAGCATGCAGGGCAGCTTCTTCACGAACCCGGACGCGGAAGAGGCCATCCTGCAGATCCAGTTTGCGAAAGTCCTCGCGGATAAGCCGGAAACGCTGCTGGGGCAGGATTTGACGTTGCGCTACGCCGAACGGCAGGCTATGCCGGCTGCCGGCGAGGCCAGCGCGGCCCGCAAGAGCGATGCCACCGGCGACAGCGAACCAGCCGGATTCTCCGTCGTCCGCAAGGAGAAAAAGCTGCGCATCATCGGCATCATCGAGAACGAGCCGTTCGGCGGCCTGCGCGGTTTCGGGCGGGGACGCATCTTCGTGCCCATCAACCTAGCGGAGAAGATGAATACCGTGGCGTTCACCAGCATGCGCGACATCCTTCGCGCGCCCGGAAGCACGCGGACCTACTCCGCGCTCACTGTGCGCCTCTCCAGCCCCTCGCACGTCAAGGCCACAGAGGACGCGATTGACAAGATGGGCTACTCCACGTTCTCGCTGCTGGAAGCCACACGCAACCTGCGCCGCTTCTTTGCCGTGCTGGATCTTTTTCTGGGCATCTTCGGCAGCGTGGCGCTGGCGGTGGCCTCGCTGGGGATTGTGAATACGCTGGTTATGTCCGTGCTCGAACGCCGGCGCGAGATCGGCATCATGAAGGCGCTCGGCGCGAGCGATGGCGACGTCAAGCGCCTCTTCTTCGCCGAGGCCGGCTCGATGGGTTTTCTCGGCGGCGCGTTGGGCGTGGCCCTGGGTTGGGCCATCGGGCGCGCCATCAACTTCGGCACTAACATCTGGCTGCAGCGGCAGGAGCTGCCGCCCGAGACCATACTCTCCGTGCCGTGGTGGCTGGTGGTCGGTGCGATCGGCTTTTCCCTGCTGGTGAGTTTGCTTTCCGGCATCTACCCCGCCGCGCGCGCGGCCAGGCTCGACCCGGTGCAGGCGCTGCGCTACGAGTAAAGCAAAGCGGCCTGGGGTCGGGGCAGGGTCTAGGGTGTAGCGAAAACTGAGCCTGCGAATTATCCTGCCATGGTATGAAAAAGCTCCTTGTCGCAATTTTCACTGTCTGTCTGTTCCCTGTCGTGGGGAATGCCGCGGGGCGCGTAGAATGTAGCGCGGTGCGCAGCAAGGTCCTGGGCCGGCAGGTGCGCTACTGCGCGCTGCTCCCGCCCAGCTACGACAAGGAAAAAACGCGCCGCTACCCGGTGCTCTACTACCTGCACGGCCTGGGGGACAACGAGCGGTCGCTGGTGAACCTGGGCGGCTGGAACCTGGTGGAAAACCTGCAAGACAGCGGGCGCATCGGCGAATTCCTGATCATCACGCCGGATGGCGGGCGCAGCTTCTACGTGAATTCGCGCGATGCCAAGCAGCCCTACGAGGATTTCTTCATGCGCGAATTCATCCCGGCGATGGAGACGAAATACCGCATCCGCGCAGCGCGGGCGACGCGAGGCATCTCCGGCGTCTCCATGGGCGGCTACGGGGCGCTGCACTTCGCCTTTAAGTTCCCGCAGATGTTTGTTTCGGTCAGCGCGCACATGGCCGCGCTCTTCGAGCGCATCCCTCCGGGTCTTGCCAACGCGCGGGGCATGGGTTCGCGCTTCGATTTCATGGGCGAGGTGTTCGGCCGCCCGCTGGACCGCGCCTTCTGGGACCGCAACAGTCCCTTCACGCTCGCGCAGCAGGGCAAAGGGATTTCCACACTAAAGATCTATTTCGACTGTGGACGCAACGATGACTACGGCTTCGACACCGGAGCACAGGCGCTGCACGACCTGCTCAAATCACGCGGTGTGCCGCACGACTTCTCTTTGCATCCCGGCCGCCACGACTGGTTCTACATCGCCGACCGCCTCCCCGCCTCCATGGAGTTCCACTCCCGCGTGTTCGGGCTGATTTCGACAGCAAAGAAGTGAGGGCAAGGCAGAGTGGTGCTGGCGTAGATGAGGTGTGCTGGACATTCGAGCGAAACTCAAGAAACAAAAAGCAAGAATGGGCAGGAGCGACGCGGCAAGCTCCGTCGCAAGCAGGCGCCGAGCCGCTGCGCTCCAAAAAAAACAATAGCCGGGGTGACCCGCTGAGGGGCCAAGCCACCCCGGCCTTTCTCACCCACCTCCGCAGTCGTGGGCAAGAAGCGGTCTACGCGGCGGATTCGTCGCCGCGCAGGAACTCGTAGCGCTCAATGGCCACCACGACGCCCACGCGAGCTTGCCCGCGCTGCTCGGTGCGCTGGACGCGGCCCATGCAGCGTACCTTCACGGGGCCGGCCATGGTGATCTCGTGGGGCAGAGTCATGACCAGCTCGATGTTCGAGCCGTTCTTGACTTCCTTGGGCAAGTAGAAATAAACACCGCGGGAACTAACGTCCTCCGATTGCGTGACGTGCTCGCCACTGGCCGCGCCGTTTCCCAGACGGACGAACAGCGGGAGTCGCATCATAAACCGCCGGGCGGTTCTGCGATCTAGTTTCGGCAACACGAGCCTCCGATCCTGTACCGAAGTACGCTGTCAGGTTAGCTGGCCAGCCGCGCCGCTTCAATAGTTCAGTCGTCTACAAAGCCGCTAGTACGGGCGTACTAGACCACGTCCGGACGGGAATACCACAGGGGCGGTGCAGAATCGAACCTGTTGGTTTTTCAGATAGATCGCTCGGATAGCAGTGGACTGCGCGGCTTAATCAATCACGCGGTGGTGGAGCGCGTAGAGGGCGAGTTCGAGGCGGTCGGAGACGCCCAGCTTGTCGAAGATGTTGTGCAGGTGGTTCTTGACCGTCTGCTCGCTGATGAAGAGCTTCTCGCCGATTTCGCGGTTGCGGAAGCCCTGGGCCACGAGCTGGACGATTTCCTTTTCGCGGTCACTGAGCAGGGGCTTCTCGCGCCGCGGGCCGGCCTCCGCGGATTTCTTGAAAGCCTCGATGACGTCCGAGGTCTTTTTCTTGTCCAGCCAGATTTCCCCGGCATTCACGGTGCGGATACTCTTGATGAGCAGGTCAGTGGCGGAGTCTTTCAGCACGATGCCGCGTGCGCCCAGGCGCACTGCGCGGACCACTTCGCGGTCGTCCTCCGTGGCGGTGAGTACAATCACGCGAGTGGGCAGGGAGTCGAAGTTCACCTCTTCGAGCACCACCAGGCCGTCCTTATCGGGCATGCGCAGGTCGAGCAGCAGGATATCCGGGCGCAGCTTGGTGAGCATCTGGATGCACTGCGAGCCGGTGGCGGCTTCGCCAACGATGGCGATATCGTCCTCGTTCTCCAGAAGCCGGCGCAGCCCATCGCGGAAGATGGCGTGGTCATCGGCCATCAGCACGCGGATCGGCTTTTTTGATTTGGCCATGTCAGTTCAGCGGTACCTCAACCGTGACTCTTGCCCCGTGGCCGGGATTGGACTCGACGGTTAGTATCCCCCCGATGCTTCGTGTGCGCTCCTTAATCGTAATTGGTCCCAGCCGCAGCCGGTCCAACTCATCGCTGGTAAAGCGTCCTGCGAAACTGAACCCCTGGCCGTTGTCATCCACCACAAGGACGACCCTATCTTCCTCTTGGCATATTTTTACCACGACGTGCGTCGCCTTGGCATGCTTTTTTACGTTGTGGAGTGCTTCCCGGTAAATCTGGAACAGCTCCCGGCAGACCCGGTCCGGCACCTGCAGACCCATGCTGTCGGCGATCAGGTCCAGTGCCACTCCGGACTCGTTCCGAAAGCGGTCGGCGAAGCCGCGCATCAGGTCCACAAGGTCGGCGCTCTCGACGCGCAGGGGGCGCAGGTCGGTGACCAGCCGGCGCAGCTCATCGGTTTCGTGCCGCAGCGTCTGTTGCAGCCCGGCCAGGTCGGTGGCTACGCGTTCGGGCGCCTGCGGAAGCTTCTTGCGCAGGACGTCGAGCTGAATCAGGAAGCTCAGCAGCGTCTGCAGGACGCCATCATGGATGTCGTGCGCGATGCGGTTGCGTTCCGTCTCGATGGCGCGGGCGCGCAGGTGGCGCAGGAGGAAGAGGTTTTCAAAGGCCGGCCCCAGGTGCCGTGCAATCCGCTCGAGCCTCCTCAGGTCTCCCCGGGAAAACTTGCGCTCCCCGTTGAGCAACAAGAAGCGTCCCGCTGGTACTGCCTGGCTTTCGAAGACCACCGTCAGCAACGATCGCGCGTGCATGCGCTCGCGCGACAGCCTCGGCAGGCGCGGCAATTCAACCAACGGGTGGCCCTCGTGCCGGTCCCACCCGAACCCTTGCCCGGCGCCCTCCGTGGCGTTCCAGCACACGCTGGCGTCCAGGTTGTCCAGCAGGTAGGCATCACCTCTCTCGATGGGGATGTTCTCCGGCGTAATGCGCCCGCTTTCCTGGTGGCTCGCTCTCCACACGAATATGCGCTCCAGTTCTGTGTCGCGATAGACCACCACCGCCTGTTCGCAGGCAAACGAGCGGGCCAGCGCCACCAGCACGCGTCGCACGGATTCCGCCATGCCTTGTTCCACTTTCAGCATGTCGGAGAGGCGGGCCAGGAATTCGTGTTCCGCGGCGTAACGCCGTTGCACGGAGCCCAGAAATCCGATGCCGATGCCCGCCGTGAACGTTCCGGCCACAAGCCCCACCCAGGAGATCATCTGTGGCCAGTTCAGCGGCTGTCTCAGTACGGTGCGCACCAGAAGCGCCAGCGTTACCGCACCGGCCAGGACTACGACGCGCCCCATGTCCCACCGGATGCCCGCGGCGAAGGCCACGAACAGGTACACAAGCCAGAATTCTGTCACCGATGAGGAAACCACCAGGAACGCCCCCAGCGCCAGCAAGTCCACTCCCAGCGGCACCGGCGCAAACCGCCACAGCTCCAGGCCTTCCAGCAGCGCCAGCACGCCGGCCAGCGCCAGATACGCGCTGACGAAGATCACGGCAACGTGTTCGCCGGTGGAGATTCCTCCTTGCAGCAAGTCCACCAGCGCCAGGACGAGGAAGATCACGCGCGCGAGTGTCACCTGGCGCTCGAGGTTGCGTTGTTCGGTGGCGTGGGGTTTCATGGGCAAAGGAAACTCTTGCGGCAAGAGTCTAACAAGCCCCGCCCCCGCCGCAAACAGGTGGTTGCCTGGTGGATACTTCCCGGCGGTGCGCACGGGGTTGACATCGGGTGCATAATCTAGCGGCAGAGGACGAGGGGGGTTAGTATCCGTTGAGTGACCGCTACACGCGGCGTGAGGTAGCGCGGATTTTTGGCGTCGAGGAACGCCAGTTGGTGTACTGGGAGCGGCTCCACCTGGTGCGACCACAAGCGCGCTGGGGCGAGCGCTTCTACCGCTTCGACGATCTTGTCGCGCTGCAAAGCATCAAGCAGCTCGCGGCCAACCGCATCCCCGTGGCGCGCCTCCGCCGCGCTATCCTGACCTTACAGCGGCAGTACGGCGCGCTGCACGCACCGCTGGCCGCGTTACACGTGTCGAGCCGCGGCCGCCAAGTGGTGGTCGTTCCCCCGGCGCCGCGCAGCCAGCCCTTCGAGCCGCTCACCGGGCAGTTTGTGCTTCCTCTGAACGCACAGACGGCGCAGGAGAAAATGCGCGCCGTGGCCGCGCGCACTGCCGAGGAGTGGTTTGCAATGGGCATGGCCGCCGATTCGTGCCGCGAGACGCTGTCGCAGGCGGTGGACGCTTACCGCCACGCCACTGAACTGGCGCCCGGCTGGGTGGACGCGCAGATCAACCTGGGCGCGGCGCTCTACCAGCTCTCCGAATTGGCCGAAGCGCGCCGCGCGTTCGAAACTGCGCTCGCGCTGGAGCCGGAGAACCCCACTGCGCACTTCAACCTGGGCTGCGTGCTCGACGACCTCGAGGAATATGATCTGGCCATCCGCCATTTTCGCCGCGCGGTGGCTGTTTCGCCACAGCACGCCGACGCGCATTTCAACCTCGCATTGCTGCTGGAGAAACGCGGCAAGCGCGGCAAGGCCCGCGAACACTGGACGTCCTACCTGCGGCTGCAACCCCGCGGCCCCTGGGCCGAATACGCGCGCACGCGCCTGCGCCTGGCGCAACATGCCGGCCGCGCCCCCTCGCCCATTCCCTTCCCCTCTGCAAGCCAGCACTCCACAGCGACCCGCTTGCAGCGCGACAATTCCTCCCGCTGCGAATAGGTCTCTTTCCACTTGCTCAGGCTTCCTGGTACTTGAACCCTGATGCCTGTTCCCTGGTCCCTATTCCCTGCATTTCTGCCCGCGTGCTATCATGGGCGCAGGTGGTGAGAGTAGCTCAGCCGGTAGAGCATCGGTCTGTGGAACCGAGGGTCGCGGGTTCAAATCCCGTCTCTCACCCCAATCCTCCATCCGCGCCCTACGAGCTTTTGTTATAATCCGCGGCAAGATGGCGTCGCGCTTCCACCATTTGCACACGTACTTCTTTTTTCCGTTTTCCATCGACAAGGAACGCGTCATGCAGGAGCATGCCGCGCAGTGGAAGAAGCACCGGCGCTGGCTGAGCGGACTCGACGAGTTCATCGCCTCGCACAACTCGCCGGCACAATCCCCCGTGATTAACCACCTGGGTTGCTGGCAGCGCGCCGCCTATGCCGGCTCGGATTTGGATTCCCCCGCCTATCAGGACATGGTTTTCTTCCACCCCTTTGTCCGCCGGATCTTCTTCGACACGCGCGAAGAAGGCGAGGGCCCGCAGGCCGACCACGAATCGCTAATCCGCTGCTACAGGATCCGGCTCGATTCCGGCCGCCGCGTCCTGCTGCACGCGGAAGACGTGCGAGGGCGCAGTGCCACCGTGCAGGTTACGGACCTGCGCCTGTTCTTCTTCGCCAACGGCATGGGCATTCTCTCCCTCGGTGTTGAGGCCGGGAACATCTCCGCCGCCGAAGCGCTGTGGATCAACGAGACCCTGCGCAAGATCTATCCCTCCAGCGGGCGCCAGCTTCGCGAAGGGCGCGCCGCCAACCTCCTGCGTCTCACCAACCAACAGGACGGTCGCGAGGAAGCCTTCGTGGAAGAGAAGTTCGAGTCCTGCAAAATGGTCGGCTTTCAGCCGCCGCTTTCCAGAATCATCACTTCCCTGCTCTATTTCCTCGACTACGGCAAGCAGGAGTACGAGCAACTTCTCGACGAGCGCATGATCGTCTATTCCTACGCGGTGGTGGATCCGTCTTCTGTGCCGGAGGATTTTGCCCGCTCCGAAGCGTACGAAATCCTCCTGAGCCGCTTCCTCTACGTGGACCGCGACGGCACATCCTTTCGCTACGAGCCGGGGTTTACCCGCGAACAGATGCGGGAGCACGTCTATCGTCGCTGGGCGCACGAGGGCACCTACTACGGGTTCACGAGCTACAGCAACGTCACGCTGACCCTGGGGGTGTATGACCGCGGGGAGCACGTGGTGAAGGAAGGCTTCTTGATCCACCGCATGTTCGACACGCGCTACTACCTGATGGCCATCATCGCGCTCTTCTACCGCGCCACCATGCTCGATTTCGCGCAGAAGACGGCGCTGGTTTCCCGGCGCCTGTTCCGCGAACAGGAAGCCGGAGCGCTGACGCGGGAAAGCATTGAAATCGCCGTGGCGCTGCGCACCGAATTCCTGCACTTCAGCAACTATTGGTATTTCGAGGAACTCGCCAACAAGGACGAAGAGATCGAGCACTTCAGCCTGCAATGCCGCGCCTACCGCATCGGCGCGATGAAGACCGAGGTCGAGCAGGAAATCGAGAAGATGAACGCCTCGCTGCACGAATACCACCAGGCCCGCAGCACGGAGGCTGTCAACCGTCTGGCCATGTTGAGCATGATTCTGGGCGCCGGCGCCGTGCTCACCGGCTTTTTCGGCATGAATTTCGGGCAGGACTTCGGTCGGCTCTTCTTCAACCCCGAGCCGCAGAACGCCTGGCTGCACTACTTTGCAATCGTCGCGGTCACGCTGATGGCCTTCGGCGCGCTGGTCTTCGGCGTGTACATCGTCATCGCCAACCCCGCCGACTACCGCGACATCCTTATGCCCCGCGGCCTCAAGTCCCGCAGCGAGCGCCACTGGTACAGCATGAAGAAATCCGAGTAGCGCACCTCGGTGTGAAGATCGACGAACTTCAGCATTGAATTTGGCTGTGCCCTTCACTATGATTCGGCGCGCCGCAGGGGCTCTTGCAGTCCGACAGGCAGACCTAGCCGCGCGGCTCCCGGCGAAACAGCGCCGGGCATAACGGGAGGCTGAAAAAACTCTTCGCGCTGTCATTTCGAGGAGTCCCGCCTCGGCGGGACGACGAGGAATCTGCAATTCTCTTGGCTATTTGCGAAAAGCAGATCCCTCGTCCCGAAGTTTCGGGACTCGGGATGACCGCGAAAGAGACTTTTTCAGCACTCCGATAATTGTCAAATTTTGGGCGGGGACCCGAACATGAGCTACGCCACAATCCAGCAGAAGCTTCAGAGCGGGCAGCCCGTTGTGCTGGACGGCCCGATGAACTCGGAGTTGGTGCGTCGCGGCGTGCGCTGGCGCAAGCACGGCCTGCTCACGGACACGCCCGCCGTGCTGCAACTCCACGCGGAATACGTTTCCGCCGGTGCGGACGTGCTGCGCACCAACACGTTCCAGCTCAACCCGAAGACCTACTTGAACGTCTTTCGCAACCAGGAGCACCAGGCGCACATCGGCGCGCCCGGCTTGCGCGATCTAGTGCCCAAGCTGCTGCGCACCAGCGTGCAGCTCGCCTCGCAGGCGCGCGCCAACGCCGGCAAGGAAAAGCAGGTGGCCATTGCCGGCGTACTCTCCCCGTTGCAGCACTGCTACCGGCCGGACATGGCGCCGCCATTTGACGAAGCCCTCCGTGAGCACGAGTCCATGGCCCGCGTCTTCGCCGCCGAAAAAGTGGACTTCCTGATCGCTGAAAGCATGAACACCATTGTCGAGGCAAAGGCCGTGCTCGCTGCGGGGAAAGCGGTGGGGCTGCCGGTGTGGGTCAGCTTCGTGCTCGGCCCGGAAGGCGAAGTGCTCAGCCGCGAGCCGCTGACCCAGGCCATGCGAGAAGTGGAGCAGGCGGGCGCGCAAGCCGTGCTGGCCAGCAACTCGCCGCCCGAGGACATCACTGGGGCCGTCGCGCGCATGAAAGGCGTGACGAAGCTTCCCTACGGCGGCTTCGCCCACGTGGGCCGCTTTTCCCCGCCGAGCTGGAAGTTCGATTTCTTCCCGCAATTCATCGAGACGGAAAGCTGGCCGCCGGAGCGCTACGTCGCTGAAGCCCGCCGCTGGCGCGACGCCGGCGCATCCATTCTGGGCGGCTGCTGCGGCACCGGCCCGGCGCACATCGCCGCGCTCAGCGAATCCCTGCGCGCTGCAGGAAGGAGCGCAAACTGAACATGAGCTACGCACCGATTCGTGAAAAGCTGCGGCGCCGCGAAACCGTAATCCTCGACGGCGCCATCGGCACGGAAATCCTGCGTCGCAACGTCACCTGGGCGGACCACCAACTCGCCAATAAGCCCGAATTCGTTCGCGGCATCCATGCGGACTACATGCGCGTGGGCGCCGAGATTATTTCCACCAACAGCTTCCAGCTCTGCCGCCGCGCGCTGTACAACCACTTCCGCGACGATGCCCACCGTCGGCACATCGGGGCCCGCGATCTGGAGACCCGTGCCGAGAAACTGCTGGCAGCATCGGTGAAGCTGGCCGTGGAGGCCCGTGAAGTGGTCAACCCCAAGCAGCCCGTGGCCATCGCCGCCGCCGTCACCACCCTGGAGTGGTGCTTCCGGCCGGATCTAGCGCCTTCCGAAGAGCAGGCCCGCGCGGAGTACCGGGAAATCTTCCAGACGGTGAAGGAAGCTGGAGCAGACCTGGTCCTTTTGGAAACGGTGAACAGCATCGGCGAGGCGCGCACCGCGCTGGAAGTCTGCAAAGAACTCGGCCTACCCTGCTGGATTGGGTTCGTGCCCACCGAGGAGGGAAAGCTCTTCACCGGGGAGACGCTGAAGGACGCCTGCGCGGCCATCGAGCCGCTGGGCGTGGACGCCATTCTGCTCAACTGCGCCCCGCCGGACGACATCACCGCGGGTATGAAGCAGCTCGCGCCACACGCGCACGTGCCCATCGGAACCTATGCGCACATCGGCCGCTTCGATCCGCCGGAGTGGCTCTTCACAGACGAGTATCCGCCAGCGAAGTACAAGGACGAATCGGCGAAGTGGAAGCAGATGGGCGCCAGTATCCTGGGCGGGTGTTGCGGCACCACGCCGGAGCACATTGCCGCGCTGGGGTCACTCCGCTGAGCGGAATCGCAGTGACCGAGGCACCCAGCCGCGGGCGGCTCCTGCAAGTGCTGGGAGTCGCCTTCGGGCTGGCCGTATCCATCGGTAACACCATCGCCGCCGGAATCGTCCGCACGCCGGGCGAAATCGCCAAATACCTACCCACCCCGTGGCTGTTCATCGCTGTCTGGCTGGTCGGCGGCCTCTACGCGCTGCTGGGTTCCATCGCCATCGCCGAACTGGGCACGGCGATCCCCCGCTCCGGAGGCCAGTACGTGTACGCGCACCGCGCCATCAGTCCCTACGCCGGCTTCATCGTCGGCTGGAGCGACTGGATGTCCACCTGCGGCACGAACGCGGCCGTGGCCATCGTCATCGGAGAATATTCAAGCGTCCTGCTCGCGCCTTATTTCCCCGGACTGGGCAGCCGGTTCGTCGTCCCGATCGCCACCCTCGTCGTGCTCGCCTTTTCCGCCTGGAACTGGCGCGGCATCCGCCGCGGCAGCGCGGCGCAGGAGATCACCAGCCTGCTGAAGGCGCTGGCGTTTCTGGCCATCATTGCAGCGTGCTTCCTATTCGGCAAGCGCGGCGCGGAACCCGATGGCGGCGCTGCCGCAATGGCTCCTACGGGACTTGCCCTGTTCACCGCCTTTATGCTCGCCTTGCAGTCGGTGATGTACACTTACGACGGCTGGACCGGGCCGATCTATTTCTCCGAGGAAGTCCGCAACCCCAATAAGAACATTCCCCGCGCGATGCTCGGTGGCGCGCTGAGCATCATCGGCATCTACGCGCTGTTCAACCTCGCGCTGCTCTACATCCTGCCGATGTCGAAAATTGCCGGAGAAACCTTCGCCATGGGAGCCGCCGCCACGCTGGTATTCGGCCCCATCGGCGACACGATCGGGCGCATGCTGATGGTTCTCTGCCTGCTCAGCGGCATCAACGCCTACGTGCTGATGACCTCGCGCGTGCTCTTCTCCATGAGCCGCGACGGCCTGTTTTCCAGCCGCGCCACTAGCGTCAATCCCGGCGGGACACCCACGGTAGCGCTCTTCCTGAGCACGGCGGTGGCACTCGGCTTCCTGTGGAGCGGCACGTTTGAGAAAGTGATCGCCATTTGCGCTTTCTTTTTCGTCGCCAACTATCTCGTGTCGTTCACGTCCGTCTTCGTGCTGCGCTGGCGCGAGCCGGACCTGCCCCGGCCGTATCGCGCCTGGGGTCACCCGTGGACCACCGGCTTGGTGTTGCTGGGTTCCGCGGCGTACCTTGCGGGCGTAATCCTCAGCGACCCACAGACCAGCCGAGTGTCGCTGGTACTGCTGGCGCTGAGCTATCCGGCCTTCCGCTTGATGAAGCTCCCGCGCAGGGGTTGAGCCAGTCGCGACAATGTTGCAGGTTTTCCCCGGCGCAATCCGAGGCGGCACCAAGCCGTCTCGACGACACCCTGACGTTCATGTGGCGCCCGCCGAGCAGGTGCGCGCCGCTCAGGCGTGCTGCAACGCGGGTTCGTGGAGCTCCTGTGGCACCGGCGCCGTGGGTTCCGGCAGTTCTTCCTTGCAGATCCGGCAGAGATCGCTGCCCCAGTTCTCCAGCGACTCCAATTTTCCGAGGAAGAACCTGAGCACGGGCGGTTCAAATACGAACCGGAGACCCTTGATTAACTCCCTGTGGCGGTAGAGCCAGCAGATGCGGTCCACGGCGTACTCGATGTGCGAGACGGAATAGACTCTCCGCGGAAGCGCAATGCGCGTGAGTTCCAAGTCCGCAAAAACTTCGTTGCCGTCCTTGTCGCGGTCCATGGAAATCGTGCCACGTTCCATGCTGCGGATCCCGGAAGCCAGATACAGTGCAGTAGTCAAGGCCCCTGCCGGGTATTGGGATTGAGCAACATGGGGGATGAACTTCTTCGCGTCGAGATGACAAGCCAGTCCGCCTGCCGGCGTGACGACGGGGATTCCGTTTTCCACCGCCCTCTTGACAAAGTAGCGGATCTGCTCGACAGCGCAGCCGGCCACTTCGGGGTCCACCATCTCCCGTAGGCCGGTGGCCATCGCGGCAATCTCCCTTTGCGACATACCCCCGTAGGTGAAGAAGCCCTCGTAAACCGGAAGCCAGGGTTGGATTTTCTCGAAAAGGTTCCTCTCGTTGGTGGCGATGAAGCCGCCTCGCACGGAGGTATTTTTCCTCCCGCTCATGTAGAACAGGCGCACCAGGCTGCAAATCTCTTTGACAATCTCCGCCACAGTTTTCTGTTGGTAGCCTAGCTCCCGTTCGCGGATGAGATAGGCGTTCTCACAGATCAGGCTCCCGTCCAAGACGGTCAGAATGCCGTGGTCATTGCAGATACTGGCGATCTCTCTCAAATTGCCGAGGGAAAATGGTTGTCCACCGAGCAAGTTGGCCGTTGCCTCCATGCGCACAAAGGCGATCTTGTCCGGACCGTATTGCCGGATGGTCTCCCGCAGCCTCTGCGGGTCCATATTGCCCTTGAATGGACACGTGCTCTCTGTCTTGAGCGCTTCGTCTGCATACAGCTCCAGGCAGACAGCACCCGTCAGCTCGATATGCGCCTTGGTGGTGGTGAAATGGTAGTTAGTGGGAATGACCGCGCCGGGTTTGGCGAAGACTTTGGTGAGCAGGTGCTCGGCGGCCCGCCCTTGGTGAACGTTCATCACGTGGCGGAACCCGAGAACGTCGCGGACCGCGTCAGCGAACTCATAGAAGGTCATGCTGCCAGCATAGGCGTCGTCGGTGCGCATCATAGCGGCGAACTGGTTGTCGCTCATGGCATTCGTGCCGCTGTCGGTGAGCATGTCGAGAAACACATCCTGTGTCCTGAGCTGGAAGGTGTTGTAGCCGGCCTCTTCGATCGCTGCCAGCCGCCGTTCCGCAGGCGGAAGCAGGATTTTCTGCACCATCCTAGCCTTGTGCATTTCGATGGGGATTTCGATACCAGAAGACAATTTGAAGTACATAGGAATTCTCCGGAGGCGGGCGGGAGCGCGGGTTATTTGAAGCCTAGATAACACACTTTCTGCCCGGAAGCCAGCAAACGGCTGGCGTGGCATGCAGGCGCGGCGCCTTGCGCTCAAATGCACAAAGGGCGGGATACGCTCCCGCCCTTTGCGGGTAATCTTCCCTCGAATGTTGAATCTTACATTCTGATTCCTAGCTGGTGATCTTCTCCGCTATAGTCTTGGCCTGCGTGAAGAGCATCAGGTAGTCGTGGCCCCCACTCTTGGAATCCGTGCCGGACATGTTGAATCCGCCGAAGGGATGCGCGCCGACCAGGGCGCCGGTGCACTTGCGGTTGAAGTACAGGTTGCCGACGTGGAATTCCATCACGGCCTTCTGGAGCTTTCGCGGGTTCTTCGAATAGACCGCGCCGGTCAGCCCGAACTCGGTGTCGTTGGCAATTTCCAGGGCATGGTCGAAGTCGCGCGCCTTGATCACCGCCAGCACGGGGCCGAAGATCTCTTCCTGCTCGAGCTTCGACTTGGGCAGGATATCGGCGAAGACAGTGGGCTGGAGGAAGAAGCCGTCACCTTCCACGCGACCTCCGCCGGTGATCAGCCGCCCCTCCTTCTTGCCAATCTCCATATAGTTCAGGATGTCCTTCATGGAGCCGTTGTTGATCACCGGGCCCATGTAGTGCGTAGGATCTTCGGTCGGCCCGACCTTGATCTTTTCGACGCGCGCCTTCAGCTTCGTCAAGAAAGTGTCGTAGATCTTTTCCGCGACGATGACGCGGGAGCAGGCCGAGCACTTCTGTCCCTGGTAGCCGAAGGCGGAAATGGTCACGCCCTCCACGGCGGCGTCCAGATCCGCCTCATCGTCCACGATGATGGCGTCCTTGCCGCCCATCTCCAGCACGGTGCGCTTGATCCAGATCTGACCCGACTGTGTCTTGGAGGCCTGCTCCTGGATGCGCAGGCCAGCTTCCTTCGACCCGGTAAAGCCGACGAAGCGCGTCTTGGGATGGGCCACCAGGGTGTCGCCCACGGTCGCACCCGGCCCGGGGCAGAACTGGACGACATCCTTCGGCAGGCCCGCTTCCCACAAGCACTCGAGGAATTTGTAGGCGATGGTCGGGCTGTCGCTGGACGGTTTCAGAACCACGGTGTTGCCCACCACGATGGCCGCCAGCGTCAGGCCTGCCATGATGGCGCACGGGAAATTCCACGGCGGGATGATCACGCCCGCGCCCAGCGGGATGTAGAGCAGGTAGTTCTTTTCGCCCTTGACCGGCAAGAGTGGCTGCGGTTGTGACACGCGCAGGTTTTCCCGGCCGTAAAACTCGCAGAAGTCAATCGTCTCGGCGATGTCCGCGTCGGCTTCGGGCCAGGTCTTGCCCACCTCGTAGCTCACCCAGGCCGCCAGCTCGAACTTCTTCTTGCGAAGGATGTCCCCCGCGCGAAAGAGCAGCTCCGAGCGCTCCTCGGCCGGCACGCGCTTCCAGCTCTCGAAGGATCTGTTGGCTTCTTCCACGGCGCGGTTGGCGATTTCGAGGTTTGCCTTGTGGAAGCTGCCGACCACCTGGTCCGGATGCGACGGGTTGTAGGATTTCAGCCGCTCGGCCGTTTCCACTTTTTGCCCGCCAATCCACAGGGGGTACTCGCGACCAAACTCGGACTTCACTTTGGCCAGCGCGTCTTCCATCGCTTTGCGGTTTTCGGGCCTAGAAAAATCCACGAACGGCTCGTTTGTGAACTCGCCGCGCGAAACTTTCACGTCAACAGTTGCCATAGGAATGAGCCTCCTTCAGGGCGGGTCGCGGTATCGGTATCAACGCGCTATTGTACTGTGGGGCGCGGGTTGCCACAAGCGCACGCCTTCACCGGCGAAGGTTTGTCCTTGGAAAGATTGCGAAGGCGTTCTGGCGGGTCGTCAGGGGGCGGCTTTGCCTAGCACTTCCTCAATGCTGTGCGCCACGCGCACCACTTGATCCAGGCTGGCCATGGCCAGCACCTTGTCCACCACTTCATTGCTGATGAGCGCCAACTCCACCCCGCTGGTCATGGTGTGCTTCAGGATCATGGCCAGTGAGCCGACCCCGACCGAGTCCATATACATCACGTCCGAAAGGTCCAGCAGGATTCTGCGTTCCTTCGCTCCCTTGATTTCGGCAACGATTTCGTCCAGCCGCACGTGGTTGGCCAGCGAAAACGCGCCCTGGCAAAAAATAATCAGCGCGCCATGGCGCACTTCTTTGCCGTATTCGAGTCCGTGGCTTGGGATAGTGAATTGCTTCTGCAACTCGGGATGCATGGGGGATTCTGCCCTCGCCGTGCTGGTCTTGTGTGGGACGCCGGGATTATAGCACTCTTCCTGTACGGATATTTTTCATTTTGGCGCTGCCCGGTATTCTCCGCCGGGCGCACCCTGGGCGGACTCCGCGCGCCGGCGGACTACTTCCGATCCTTCAGGATTTCCCGCGCCGCGTTGGCCCCAGATTGTCCCGTCAGCCCTGTGCCGGGGTGCGTGCCGTTGCCGCACAGGTAGAGCCCGCCGATGGGTGTGCGGTAGCGCGCCCAGTTCAGAAGCGGGCGCATGGTGAAAAGTTGGTCGAGGGCCAGTTCCCCATGGAAGATGTGTCCCCCGGTCAGCCCATAGTGCTCTTCGAAGTCCGCCGGCGTGATCACCTGCCGGTGCAGGATTATCTCCAGCAGGTTCGGCGCATACGCAGCCAGCGACTTCACCACGGCATCGCCCAGCGCCGCGCGCTGGCTGGTCCAATTGCCGTTGCGCAGCTTGTAGGGCGCAAACTGCACGCAGATGGACATGACGTGCTTGCCTGCCGGTGCGAGCGCCGGGTCGGAGAGCGAGGGGATGGCCGCGTCCAGGTGCGGCTGCTTGGAAAACTCGCCGTATTTGGACGCGTCGAATGCCCGCTCCAAGTAGTCAATCTCCGGGCCGATGTGGATGCGTCCGGCCAGCGCCGCCGCACTGCCCGCGCCGCCGTTGAGTGCGGTGAACACCGGCACGCCGTCCAGGGCCAGGTTCACTTTGGCCATGTTCCCCTTGCAGCGGTAATTCTGTAGCTTCACCACGAAGTCCGGCTCCAGATGGATCGGATCCACCAGCTTCAGAAGCGTCCGTTGCGGGTCGGCATTGGAGACGACAACCTTTGCGGGAATCTCTTCGCCGCTCGCCAGCACCACGCCGGTCGCCCGGCCGTCTTTCACCAGCACCTGGGCCACGTCCGCTTCGGCACGGATTTCCGCGCCCGCTGCCGTCGCTGCCGCTGCCATAGCTTGTGTGAGCGCGCCCATCCCGCCGCGCGGAAACGCCGCCGGCCCGGCGGGGTTTCCATCCGCGGGCGTGCGCAGAAGCAGCAGCATCGTGGAGCCCATGGACCACGGCCCCATCGCGGCGCCGAAGATCCCGCGGGCGGCAATCACTGCGCGCACCGCCTCCGTCTCGAACCATTCCGCGACAAAATCCGCCGCCGCCATGGGGCCCCAGCGCAGCAGCCGGAACATGTCCTCACGGCCCATCCCGCGGAACTCCCTGCCCGTCTTGAGCAAATGGAACAGATCGCCGGTGGAAGGATGGTCAATGTCCGGCGGCGCCATGCGGATCAGATTGTCGAGCACGCCGGCGATGCGCTTCAGCGTGCGCTGCAGCCGCGGGTAGTTTTCCGCATCATGCTGCGAGAACTTGGCGATTTCTTGTGCGGACTTGGCGGCGTCGCCGTAGAGAACCAGCGCCCGGCCATCCGGCAGGGGCGCAAACAGCCGTGGGTCGGGTTGCAGCATGTGCACCCCGTGGCGCTCGAGCTGCATTTCCCGCGCGATTTCAGGCCGGATTCCTGCCGTGAAATGTGCCAGAGTGGAGCCGCGGAACCCCGGGTAAAACTCCTCGGTGACGGCGGCTCCGCCCACCACCGGCCGCCGCTCCAGCACCAGCGGCTTCAGCCCGGCCTTCGCCAGGTAGAACGCGGTAACCAGACCGTTGTGGCCGGCACCAAGGATGACCACGTCGCGCGCGCCGGCCATGGTTACTTGCCTCCTTTCCTCGAATCTCCAAGGATGGTCAGGGCCGCCAGGCGGCCCGGGGCGCCCATGATGCCGCCACCTGGATGCGTTGCTGAGCCGCACATGTACAGATTCTTGATCGGCGTGCGGTACTTGGCCCAGCCGGGCACGGGCCGCAGGAAGAAGAGTTGCTCCAGCGACAGTTCGCCCTGGAAGATATTGCCTTCCGTCAGGCCGAACTCGCGCTCCATGTCCAGCGGCGTCACCACCTGCCGGTGCAGGATGATGTTTTTCAGGTTCGGCGCGTATTCGGAGATGGTGTCCACCACCGTATCGCCGAAGTTCTCGCGCTTTTCGTCCCACGTGCCTTCCGCCAGCTTGTAGGGCGCGTACTGCACGAAGCAGCTCATCACGTGCTTGCCCGGCGGCGCCACGCTGGGGTCGGTCAGGCTGGGGATGACGATGTCAATGTACGGGCGCCGCGAGTGGTGGCCGTACTTGGCGTCGTCGTAGGCGCGTTCCATGTAGTCCACGCTCGGCGAAATCGAAACCGCCCCGCGCAGGTGCGCCCCCGGCCCGGGCATGCACTTGAAATCCGGCAGCGCATCCAGCGCCAGATTGACCTTTCCGGATGAACCGCGGAATTTGTAACGCTTCACTTCCGCGAGGAATTCATCGTCCAGGTGCCCCGGCTCGATGAACTTCAGGAACGTCAGGTGGGGGTCCACGCTCGAGGAGACAACGTCCGCTTGGATTTCCTCGCCGCTCGCAAGCACAACGCCACATGCTTTTCCGTTCTTCACCATGATCTGCGCCACAGGCGCTTCCATGCGGATTTCTGCGCCGGCTTCGCGCGCAGCGTCGCCGATGGCACACGAAAGCGCGCCCGTGCCGCCACGGCAGAGCCCCCAGGCGCGGAAGGCGCCGTCAATCTCGCCCATGTAGTGGTGCAGCAGCACATAGGCCGTCCCCGGCGAGCGCACGCCTAGGAACGTCCCGATGATGCCACTGGCAGACATGGTCGCCTTCAACACGTCCGTCTCGAACCACTGGTCCAGAAAATCCACGGCGCTCATAGTCATCAACTGGACCTGGTTGTACTTGTCCCGGTAGGGCAGCGACTGAAAGCGTCGCCCCACGTACAACAGCTTCATCAGGTCTTTGGGGTTGAGCGTAGTCGGGTCCGGCGGGGTCATGGCCAGGATGGGCTTCACAAACTTGCACATCTCCAACATGGCCTTGCCGAATTCGTCGTAGGCTTCGGCGTCCACCCGTGAATGGCGGCGGATTTCGCGCTGCGTGCGCGCGTGGTCGTTCATCCGCCACAGGTAGTTTCCGTCCGGCATAGGCGTGAACGTGCCGTCCAGCGGCAGGATTTCCAGGCCGTGCCTGGGCAAATCCAGGTCGCGGATGATTTCCGGGCGCAGGAGAGAGACGACGTAGGAGCAGACGGAAAATTTGAAGCCGGGGAAAATCTCTTCGGTGACGGCCGCGCCGCCCAGCACGTAGCGGCGCTCCAGGACGAGTACCTTCTTTCCTGCCCGGGCCAGGTAGGCCGCATTCACCAGCCCGTTGTGCCCACCACCGATGACGACCACATTGTATCGAGTGCTCATGGGACCCCTTCGGAGCGGCCCGCCATTCTACCGGGACATTTCCGCCGGAACAAGCATGCTTCACTTCTTGCGACTGGCAGCAGCACGCGTCTATAATCGCCCGCTCTTCAGTTGCCGCCCTGGACGAGGAGAACCACCGTGCCGATCGGAACCGCATTCCACGAGCGAACCTTTCCCCTGTGCTACAGCCTGAGCTACCGCGAGTGGTCCGGCTACTACACCGTCAGCGTCTATGAGACGCACCACGAGCACGAGTACAACGCCATCCGCAACGCTGCGGCGCTGATTGACGTGTCGCCGCTCTTCAAATACTGGATCACCGGCCAGGACGCCACCAAGTTCGTCAACCGTGTCATCGCCCGCGACATCCACAAGGTCAAGCCCGGCCAGGTGATCTACTGCTGCTGGTGCGACGAGGAAGGCAAGGTGGTGGACGACGGCACCATCACGCGCCTGGCGGAAAACACCTACCGCTGGACCGCCGCCGACCCCAACCTGCGCTGGTTCCGCCAGAATGCGCTGGGTATGGACGTGCACATCGAAGACATCTCCGAAAAAACCGCCGCCCTCGCGCTCCAAGGGCCCACGTCCGGCCGCGTTCTGAAGGAGGTCTGCGACGCGGACATCACCAATCTGAAATACTTCCGCGTCACGCACACGAAAATCGCCGGCATCGAAGTAGACGTTTCCCGCACCGGCTACACCGGCGACCTCGGCTACGAGATCTGGATGCCCTGGGACGACGCTACCCGCGTCTGGGATGCGCTGATGGACGCCGGACGGCAGTTCGACATCCACGCAGCCGGCATGTTGGCCCTCGACATCGCCCGCATCGAGGCCGGGCTCCTGCTGATCGAAGTGGACTATATCAGCAGCAAGAAGTCGCTGATTGAATCGCAGAAATACTCGCCTTACGAGCTGAACTTTGGCTGGCTGGTGAATCTGGACAAAGAAAACTTCATCGGCCGCGCGGCGCTGCTGGAAGAACAGAAGCGCGGCGGGCCGAAGCGTCGGCTGGTCGGCCTGGAGATTGACTGGCCTGAGGTGGAAAAGCTCTACGAAGCCGTGGGGCTGGCGCCTACGGCGCCCAGCACCGCCTCGCGCGTGCACGTGCCCGTCTTCCGCGGCGGCTTGCAGATCGGCAAGGCCACGTCCAGCACGTGGTCGCCGCTGCTCAAGAAGATGATTGCGCTGGCCAGCGTCCCCACGCACCACGCCAAACCCGGCACCAGGCTCCAGATGGAGTGGACCATCGAGGCCGTGCGCCACCGCGTCGGCGCCACTGTCGTGCCGCTGCCCTTCTTCAACCCGCCCAGGAAGACGACTACCCCCGTTGTCTGAGCCGGGCCGCACGGATCACGCTTTACCAGGAGAACCATGAAGACACGTTTGGTGTGCCTGCTCGCATTTCTGTCCGCAGTTCTGCGGATGCCCCGCACCGCCGCCGCGCAGACCGACTGGAAGAAATACGAGGAGCGCGCCACCGAGCTGCTCCAACGATACTTCCGCTTCGACACCAGCAACCCGCCGGGAAACGAATCGCGGGCGGCGGAGTTCTTTTGCGACGTTTTCTCGAAGGAAGGCATCGAGTGCCAGATTTTGGAAATCGCGCCGGGGCGCGCCAATGCCTACGCGCGGTTGAAGGGCGACGGTTCGAAGCGCCCGCTGATCCTGCTGAGCCACACCGACGTGGTGAACGCCGACCCGAAGCTGTGGAGCGTTCTTCCCTTCTCCGGCGAGCTGCGCAACGGCGCCCTTTACGGCCGCAGCGCGCAGGCCATGAAGTCCGAAGGGAAGCTGCAGGCCATGGTGATGATCGCGCTGAAGCGAGAAAAGGTAAAACTGTCGCACGACGTCATTTTCCTGGCGGTGGCGGACGAGGAAGTGCACACGCTCGGCACTGAATGGATGGTCCAACACAAGCGCGAACTGGTGGCCGATGCCGAATACCTGATCAACGAGGGCGGCGAGAACCTGGTGGACGAAAACGGCGCGGTGCCATTCTGGGGAGTGGGCGTGGCGGAAAAGGCGCCGTTCTGGCTGCGGCTGACCGCGCGCGGCAAGGCCGGGCACGGCTCGGTGCCGCATGCCGACGCGGCGCCGCACCGGCTGGCTCGCGCGCTCGCCCGCGTGGTGAACCACGAAACGCCGTTGCGCGTCTCGCTGCTGACGCAACGGATCTTCTGCGACATCGCGCGTGTGCGGTTTCCCTCCGAAACAGAACGGTTCTGCAACCTGGACGCTTCTCTGCGCGACGCTGCCTTCCGCAAGCGCATCAGCGAGAATGACGATTGAGCCTTTATGCTGCGCAACACGATTTCGCTCACCGTGCTGCGCGGCGGCCCGCAGACCAACGTCATTCCCGCCGAGGCGGTCGCCGAACTCGACGTGCGCCTGCTCCCGGGCGAGGAGTCGCAGAAGTTTTTGGACGAGATCAAGCGCGTGGTGGCCGACGACACAATTGAAATCGAGACGATCTACAAGATCCGCACGCCGAATGAGTCGCCCACAGACACGGAGTTGTGGAGGGCCTTCGAAGCCGTAGTGGGAAACTACTTTCCGAAAACGGTCGTCTCGCCGCGCCTGACCAGTGGCTACACGGAGAGCCGGATCTACCGGCAACTCGGCATCCATTCCTACGGCTTCTGTCCATTCGTCAGCACGCGGGAGGAAGCCGACACGCCCCACGGCACCGACGAGCGCATCCTGGTGAAGGAATACCAAGCGGGCCTCCGGGTGTAGTTCGACGTGGTGACGAGGGTGGCAGGGCGCTAATTCGCCGTGTAGTCGCAAGCGATCCAGGCTGAAACCGTGCATCTATGATTTACGTCAATTTTATATTGCGGGGAATAGATCTATGCCCAAAATGCCGACACAGAAAACCTCCGACACCGCAAGTACAAACAAGAATAAGTCTAATTCGACCGCAATGGAGCGTGAAAGTTCCTGGGCCGCAACGCGCCGCAGATGGCTGGTCGCACTGGCAGGGCTTGTCCTGGTTGCTTTACTGATCGCGAGTACGATGTACTTCCGGGGTTCATCCGAAACGGCCGCACCCGGGCCCGCCAATCCAGCGGAGGAGCCTTCCACACGATCGGCAGCCCCTGGGCCATGGGGACAGCTAATGGTCACACCCATCGTCATCTCGCCTCCACTCGAGTATATCGCCGCTGACTGGGGACGGAGCGAAGGACCAGACGAGTGGTTCTTTCCAGGAACTTCAGTCGAGGTGATGGAGGCTTTCCTTTCGTCTTTACGGTTCGTCCACCGAGGCGTGGCTAAAAGGCAGCCGGATCTCGCCGCGCACGAAGCAACTTGTCGAGCCCTTGATTTACAGCGACGGCGAGTTCTTGCTGTTTGCAGATCCCGAAGCAATCCGATCGCAGGTGCGCGACACCGAGGAGCTGCGGCGCCTTGCAAAAACGCTGCTGCGGCAACCCACAGTGCTCGTTAAGCTCACGATCAATGACGAGAGCGAAATTGCCGGGCTGGCGGAGTACTGGGGCCGTGGAGGCCGCAGGACCGACTTGCGCCCCCTGCTCGAGTCGGTCGCTGATACGGTATTGGATCGCTCGATCGATATCGTCCATCTGCTGCCGACGCTAGTGCGCAACCATCTCTACCGTTATCCCAGGCTTACCGCGGCAGACCTCGACAAGCCACTGATCGCTAACTGCCTATGGACCGCATTGAATTTCTTCAGCCCGCGCCCCGATGATCGTTTCCTCGACGTCAACGTGGCGCTGAACACGCTCAAGCGGGACTACTACATTGTGGAGTCGGGTTTTCAACTCGGCGACATCGTAGCGTTTCTCGACAACAACGGGAACCTGTTCCATGTTGCTGTATATCTGGCCGATGATCTGGTTTTCACTAAGAACGGCACGTCGCCAATGGCACCCTGGGTGATTACGACGACCCACCAGGTCAAGGGCTATTACCGTTCGCGGTCCAGCAATCCACGCCTGCTTTATCATCGGCGGAACGATTTCTGAAATGAGTACATAAATCGACCGCGCAGACACGAAGACTCTAAAAGCGGTTGCAAATTAGACCGCGCCTTCCCCTGTCACCGCCGCGGGCCCATTTTGTCCACCAGCAGCGGCGTGCGTTCGTCAATGGCACTGCCGCGCGTGGCTATGCAGAACTGAACGGCTCTAATCTTTCTACTTCGTTAGTCGGTTGTACTTCTTCAACACTTGGCGCAAGCGGTCGTGAGGCAGGCCGATGACTCTGCGGTTGTCGGCGCCGGTCATGGTGTCCGCGGCGACCATGGCGTTGACGATGGCTTCTTCCGTAGCCTGCACGGTGGCCTGAAAGAGCGGTGTCATTTTTCCGTTGGGCAGCATGGTGACGCCGACGGGGCCCTTTTCGTCCGCTGCGTCCGGATTGGCCGTGGAAAATGCGATGAAGATGTCGCCGGAACCGTTGGAGGCGATGCTGCCGGCACGGCCGAGTCCAAGCGCGGCACGGCGCGCGATGCGCTTCAACTGGTGGGCCACCAGCGGCGCGTCAGTGGCCACGACGATGATGATCGAGCCGACGTCTTCGTTTTCGCGCGGAGAGCCGAGCGCAGCGTTGGGCCCTTCCGTAATTTCGCGGCCGACGTTCACGCCAGCAATGCGCAGATTGTACCGGCTTCCGTAATTGCACTGCACGAGCACGCCGACGGTGTAGCCGCCGTCTTTCGCGTCCAGCACGCGCGAGGATGTGCCGATGCCGACCTTGAAGCCGTTGCAGACCATTCCCGTGCCGCCGCCAACGCTGCCTTCCGTCACCGCGCCGGGCTTGGCGCTCTCCAGCGCTTCCCACGCGTGCTTCTCCTTCACGTGGAATCCGTTGACGTCGTTCAGAAAGCCGTCGTACGTTTCCGCCACCACCGGCAGCGACCACCAGAAGCCGGTTTGGTCCGCTCCGCCCTGCTTCAGGCGCCAGGTGATTACGGCGTCGCGTACTGTGCCGACGCTGTGCGTGTTCGTAATCATCACCGGGCCTTCGAGGAAGCCGGATTCCTCCACCCATGTGGTGCCAGTCATCTCGCCATTGCCGTTCAGCGAAAACCAGCCGGCGAAGACGAAACTTTCCGGCCGCTTTCCGCGCGGCAGGATCGCTGTGACGCCCGTGCGCACCGGCCCTTGGCCGGGCACGAGTTTTCCTTCTCCCGAAATAATCGTGCTGTGCCCGACCTCCACGCCTTTCACGTCGGTGATGGCGTTCAGCGGCCCCGGTGTCCCGTCAAACGGCACGCCCAAGTCGCGGGCCCGCGGTTTGCCCTGGGCCCACGCACCAACAGGGAGAATGCAGACAGCAATGTGCAACGCACAAAACGCCCGGAGACGATTCCCAATCATGGCGTGCTCCTCACTTTGTCACGTCGACACTTTCTCACTTTGACCCGCGAAAGACCGGCTGCGTCCACGCGACGCTCCCATTCGACGCCTCGACCCGCGCGCGCACGTATAGCTCGTTGCCCTGAAATTGATAGCTCGGGGTCAGCGAAGCGTCGCGCTTCAGCACCGTGCCGTCCTTCCCGAGGAAAAACGTGCGATAGCGCATAGCGTGCCGTCCTGTCTCCTGCCGCAGCTCAATGCGGATGCCGCGTTCGTCCGCTTCATAGTTCTTCAACTCGACGCCGGTGCTGGCATAAAAGTCACCGCGGTCAAGGGCCGCAACGATGGCCGCGGCGGTCAACTCCTGTGCGCGAACCATGATCCAGCCGCGCCCGGCATTGGCCAGCGCGGCCGATGGCTCGCCCTTGAAGTAATGAGAATCGTCGGTGGCCACGCCGAAGATCACTCTGCCTGTCGAGAGGACTTGGTCCCAGATCTCCTCCGTCGAAGGCGCGCCGCCACCGCCGTGGTTGTGCACGCCGGGATGGCCGTTCGAAAGCTCAAAGTGCCGCGCTTCACTGGCGGCGATCTGCTCGGCCGTCAACGCCCAGCCGTAATTGGGATGATTGATTTGCGGCACGCCGCCGGCAGCGCGGATGGCCCGCGCGTCACGGTTGAGGATCCCCACCACACTGACCCCGCCCTGCGGCGGCACGACCCCGCGCACGCCGATTCCGTTCAGATGAATCGGCGCACCCTCCAGCCGGTCGGTCACTTCCTCGCCCGGCAGCACCAGGAACTTCTCCGGCGCCGCGAACACGGCATTCAGCCCCTCCACCGGCGTGAGCGAATCGTGGTCTGTGATCACCACGAAGTGATAGCGGTGTTCCTTGTACCAGCGCACGACCACGTCCGGTGAAGAATCGCCGTCGCTATTGACGGTGTGCGTGTGCGTGTTCCCCCGATACCACTGTCCCTGCGCAGCAGCAGGGAAGGCCACAAAAACGATGAGCATTGCGAAACCAGCCAATCTCTTCATCCTGCACCTCCAGGCCAGAGCGGCCTCGCGCCATGGATTTCCAGTCGCATTTCGGGGATCACTTTTCCGTGTAGTCCGGCGCGAGCTGCGCGCCATAGTGCTGCGCCACCAGCGCCGCCACTCGCGCCACCGCATCGTGCAGCGCCGCCGTTTCTCCGCGGTGCCGCCCTGTGAATACTACCAGCACGATGGGCTGTTCCTGGACCCACAGGATGCCGGCGTCGTTGGCGATGAAGGGCTGACCGTCGCCCGTCTTGTGGGCCATGCCCACGTCGCGCAGGTAGCGCGGGAAGCGGTTGTTGACTTGCTGCTTCTTCAGGATCGCGAGCATCAACTCGCTCGCCGCTTTGGACACCAGCTCGCCCCTCGCTATCCGCTCAAAGACGCGGCCCGTCTCCCGCGCCGTGCTGCGTCCGAAATAGATGCCGCTCTCGTAGATGGTCTTGCGGAAGGCTTCGCGCACCTGTGCGTCGCTATACTTGCCGAATGGAAACTTCATCACGCCTTCGTTCGTTTCCGAGCGGAAGCGAGGGTCGAGCTGCCCCAGCCACACGCGGTCCCAGTCCACATCGGAAAATTCGATCGTCGTTTTCTGGAGCCCCAGGCCACGCATCAGTTTCGTCACGTTGGAGCGGCCCACCTTGTCGGCCAGGATGTCCGTCGCGGCGTTGTCGCTGATGATAATCATCAGCGTGAGCAGGTCGCGGATCGTAGGCCGCAACCCCGGCTCCATCGTGTAGAGCACGCCGGAAGGCCACCGGGCGTCGCTCGCCTTCAGTTCGATCCGGTCGGAAAGCGAGAGCCTCCCTTCCTCCGCCTGGCGCAGCACCTCCGCCATGATTGGTACCTTGATCACGCTGAAGGTCTCATAGACCCGATCCGCATCGAGCGCCACTTCCTCGCTCGTCGAAAGATTTTTCATGTACACGGCCATCTCGCCGGGAAAATTCTTGCGGATGCGCTGGTGCCGGCTTTCCAGCTTCTTTAGGTCGCCACCCTGAGCTGAGGCCGCGCTTGCAACGACGAGAACGACGCAGAAAAAGCGACGCACGAACTTCATGATTTCCTCGCGGACAAAAGGTTCTGTTCGGAAAGCTGGCTGAGGAGCGCCGGAGCCTTCGCCTTGAAGGAGCCGTGCACGCGCGTCAGCGTTTCCTCTCTCTGGGTTTCTTGGTCACCACTTCTTGCCTGACGAGCATTTTGGTCTCCCCGTGCAGGCCCTCGAGCGCGGCTTTCAGCAGTCGCGTATTCTTGGCCACGGCGCCTTCGAGGATCTTGGCCTGCTGTTCTGCCTGCGCCCAGTTCTTCGCCTCGACGGCCTCCGTCAGCCCCGGCACTTCCAGGTGTCCATAGGTGTACCGCGCGGCGTAGATCAAGTGCTTGAACCACGGCCGCCCGGGAAGGCCTTCCGGGTTCAGCCAATTCCGCTCCACCGCCATGATGGCGCGGTTCAAGTCCATGCGGTCTTGCGCGCCGAAGTTGCCCTGCGCCAACTGCTTTTCCACTTCGTGCTTCAGCGCACGCCCCGCGTCCTGCATCTCGACCGTGGCCCGTTGGAGCGGTTGCAGGTTCACTTTGCCCGCCGTCTGGTTCGCTTTCTCCAGTTCGCGGAGGAATTGCCGGATGTGCGCGGCATACCAGCCGAAGTCGAAGGGCAGCACATCGGCATTCGCCAGCCGCAGCGCCAGCACCCCCCACAGTTGCGTCATCAGCGTGTGATATTTGAAGCCCGGGTCGCCGAAACGTGCCATCCAGTAGTGATTGTCGTAAACCGAGTGATAGACCCCGTACGGCCCGTCGAATCCCAGCAGGACGCTAGGCATGCCGAGATAGTTCAGAAACACGGTGTGGTCGGAGCCGCTTCCGATCTTCGTGTTTACCAACTCTTCGTCCAGGATAGCCGGTTTGTTCTGGCTTTTCTTCGCGGTCTCCTTCCAGGCCAAGTAAAGAGATTTCCCCGACGGATCGCGCAGAGTCCGGCTGACCTCGATCAGCAGCGGCGCGAGCGACGGCACCGTGCTCGGATCAAAATTGGGCCCCGACGTGGACGAGTCCACGTTGATGTACGCGACGCCGTTCTTCTTCAGCGCGTCCGCGAAGTGCTCGCCCCACTCGGTCGAGCCGGTCAGGCCGTACTCCTCGCCGTCCCAACTGCACATCACGATCGTGCGCTTCGGCCGGATGCCCTGCTTGGCGAGTTCGCCGAGCGCGCGGGTCAGCTCGAGCTGCGACGCGGTTCCGCTCGACGGGTCCACGCCGCCAAAAACCCACGCGTCGCGGTGGTTGCCCAGCACAATCCATTCGTCCGGCAGCTCCGCGCCGCGGATACGCGCCTCGACGACGTAGTTCGGCACCACGCTTGTGTCCATCTCCGCCTTTACCCGCACGCGCACCGTCTTCCCGCCCAGACGGTAACGCAACCGCAGCCCGCCTTGCCACGCCCGCGGCGCCAGCGGACCGTCCATATGCTCGAGCAGAGGCTTGGCGTCGCGCCACGAAAGCGGCACGGCAAGAATCTTCGGCACCGAAGCCGCTTCGCTCACCGCCACGCGCTTGGTCTCCGGCAGCGAGGCCCAGCCCGGCGTCAGCGGATCGCCCGGCACGATGAAGTCGTAGGTGATCGCGCCGCGCTGGACGTGGCTCTCCGGCCCCCACGGCCCGTGGGGAAAAACTTTTCCACGCTTGTAGCCATCTTCGGCTGGATCGGAGTAGATGAGAATGGCGGCCGCGCCCTCGCGCTGCGCCGTCAGCGCCTTGAAGCCGCGGTAGCTGTACGGATTCGAGTAGCGCACCAGGACGATCTTGCCCTTCACGTCTATGCCGTTCTGCCGAAGCAGTTCGTAGTCCTGCGGGTTGCCACTGTTGGCATAGACCACCGGCGCGGTGACCTCGCCCGACGCGGAAAAACCCAGATAGGCCCCGCTCACTCGCGGGTTCTTCGTGTCGGGGTCCACGTCGTACTCGTCTTCGCGCAACCCGGCCTTGTAGGCGATCGGCGCCACCATCTCCACGACCACCTCGCGCGGAGACGATTGCAGCACGTCGTAGCGATGGATCACCACGTCTTCCCATCCTTGCTGCTTCCACAGCTCCGCAATGTGCCGGGCCAGCAGGTTGTTGCGCTCCGACCCAGCCGGATGCGGCTCCGACGTCAGAAAGCGGTGGTGGCGTCGGGCGTCCTCCGCCGAAGGCATAGCGACAAACTTCCGCTCAATCTCCCGCTGCGCTTCCGCCGTCTTCGCCGAATACCCGCTCATCGCGGCCAGCCCGACCTGTGCGGATTGCTTTGCCGGTCGTTGCGTGGGCTGCGTCGCCCCCTGCGGTAAGTTCCCGGTGACGGCAACAGCACCCATCGCTAAGACCGCCATCCATGCGCAATTGACCGCACGCCCGATTCGCTTCATTGGTTTCTTCCTTGAATCCTGCTACTTGTCTCCTGCTTCCTGCTAGCCGCTCCCTGCCGGTTTCAGTTCTGTCCGCAACACGCGTAGCTCTTCTTCCGTCGGAGCATCAGTCTGCTTGAGCGATTCCGCCACGCGAACCGGCCAGCCTGAGTTCACTTGCACCTGTTCGAGCGTTGCCCCCGGGTGCAGCGATTCCAACACCATCTCACGCGTGTCCGCCGCGAAGGAGAGCACGCCCAGATCCGTAATCACTGCCTGCGGGCCTCCGCCGGGCAGTTTCAGGCGGTTCCGCTCCTCGCCACCGCCCAGATAGCCGGGGCTGGTGACGAAATCCACGCGCTCCGGAAAGCTGCGCCGCTTGTGCGACATTACGATCAGCACTCGATTGGCAAGAATGGCGATCTCGCACGCCCCGCCCGATCCCGGCAGCCGCACTTTCGGGTTGCGATAGTCGCCGATCACCGTGGTGTTGATGTTTCCGAAGCGGTCCACCTGCGCCCCGCCCAGAAATCCCACGTCAATGTTTCCGCGCTGGAGATAGTATTGAAAAACTTCCGGCATGGAGCAAACGCTCAGCCCGCCGGTGACCAGAGCCGGATCGCCGATGGAGATGGGCAACCGCTGCGGCCGCGCGCCCACTGCGCCCGACTCGTAGATCAGCACCAGGTTCGGGCAGCGCGTGCGACGCGCCAGGTTTACCGCAACGTTGGGTATGCCGATGCCGACAAACACCACCTCGGCGTCGCGCAGCATGCGCGCCGCGGTAGTGACCATGATTTCCCAGGTTGTGAATTCGCCGCGCATCATTGGTGGCGGATCTACGCCGCTGCGGGGCGGCGCAAAGCCGCTCCTAGCTCAGAATCCGTAATTCACTGGCTCGCTCATTACTTTTCGCGCGCGCAGCCGGTTGTATGTCTCCGGCATCTTGCGGATATACTCGGCGCGGCCCGCCACGCCGTACACCCACTCATCCAGGTAGCGCTGCATGGAAACTTCCTCGCGTGAGACTTCGTCCCACTTCACGTAGAACTCGTTGTCCCGGTCGTAATAACCCTGCACATACGACGGGTGCGCGCCGAACGGCTCGTGCACCACCGCATCCACCTTGAAGCCGGGGACTAGGGTGCGGTTCGGGTCGCGGCAGATCACGTCGTGTGGGACGACCTCTTCGACTATCACCACGACGCGCCTGGAAGCGAATGCCGCTTCCTTGTGCACTCCCACAAGCCCCCAGATCTGCGTGTTGCCGTCCTCGTCGGCGCGTTGCGCGTGCAGGATGGCCACGTCCGGCTGGAGCGCCGGCACCGACCACAGCTCCTGGCCGGTGAAGGGACATGTCACCGGCCGGATATTCGGATTCAGCCGCGGCAGCTCGGAGCCCGCGTAGTTGCGCGTGGGCAGGAACGGCACGTTGGCCGCGCCCGCTTGCAGCCGCAACACCATGCCGAAGTGCGAGTACTCTTCAAGTTCAAGCGCATGCGGTCGGCCCTGCTCCGCCGCGCGCCGGAAGTTGTGCAGCGAGCCCACACCCGGGTTCCCCGCCCAACTGAAAATCAGCTTGCGCGCGCAGCCCGCAGCGATCATCTGGTCGAAAATCAAATCGGGCGTCAGGCGAACCAGCGTAAGGTCGCGGCGTCTCTGGCGGACCAGCTCATGGGCCGCGGCGAAGGGGATCAGATGCGTGAAGCCCTCCATCACCAGCGTCTCGCCATCGTGGACGAAGCGCTGCATCGCCTCGCTCATGGTCATGCGTTTCGACATGCTCGCCGTTCGCTCGCCGCGGCGACCCCGCCATACGGGGGCGCCCGTGAGTGCGTGCAATCGTCCCGAAGAGCCCGCGATTCTAACAAAGAATTTTCTTTTTCGGGGCGGCAATGTCCGCCGGCAAGATCGCCCGCGCTGCGGGCTATCGGCGTCGCCCCGAGAATTCGGGCCGTACGCCTGTTGTGTTAATGTAACCATCCGAAGCTCGCTTGCAGGCGCCGGCCCGGAGAGGGAAAAAACCATGCGTGCTCTTGCGCGTCGCAATCCACTGGGAACTTTTGCGGTGATTCTGCTTGGCTGCGCGGCGCTTTCCTTGCCGTTCGTCGAGGCACAGCAGCCCGCGCAGGTGCGGCCGCCCGAAACGCGCCGCGACAACGTCAAGGAAGTTCTCCACGGCACGGAACTGGTGGACCCCTACCGCTGGCTCGAGGAGCAGAATGCCCCGGAGACCCGCGCGTGGATTGAGGCGCAGAACAAGTACACTGAATCGCTCATCGGCAACCTGCCCGGCCGCGCGGCGATCGAAAAGCGTCTGGGCGAATTAGTGAGGGTGGACACCATCGGCATGCCGCAGGAGCGCAACGGCCGCTACTTCTTTTCCAAGCGGCTGGCCAATCAGGATCTGTCCATCCTTTACATGCGCCAGGGCCTAGCCGGGAAAGACGATGTGCTGGTGGACCCGCATCCCATGAGCGCGGATCACACCACCAGCGTGAATCTTCAGGATGTCTCCAACGACGGCACGCTGCTGGCCTACGGCGTCCGCCGGGGCGGCGCCGACGAACTGGAGATTCGCTTCCTCGATGTGAACTCGCGCAAGGAGCTTGCGGAAAAATTGTCGCCGGCGCGCTATTTCGGCATCTCCATCAAGCCGGACAAGAGCGGCTACTACTACACGCGCATGGAGAAGGAAGGCCCGCGCGTCTATTACCACGCCATGGGGGCCGATGCGTCGAAGGACGCCGAAGTTTTCGGCAAGGGTTACGGGCCGGAGAAAATCATCCAGGCCAGCCTGACCGAAGACGGCCGCTACCTGGGCATCCTTGTCGCGCACGGCGCATCCTTGGACCGCACAGAAATCTATGTTCAGGACTTGGTGGAGCGCGGCCCCCTAGTGCCGGTGGTGAACGACATTGACGCGCGCTTCATTCCCGCCTTCGCCGGCGACCAGCTTCTGCTGTGGACGAATTGGAAGGCACCGAAAGGCCGTGTACTCTCCGTCCACCTGGCCAACCCGCGCCGCGAGGAGTGGCGCGATCTGGTTGCGGAAAGCGACGCGGTCATCGACAACCTGGATGCGGTGGGCGGAAAGGTTTACGTCACCTATACACGCAACGTCAGCTCGCAGGTGAAGACTTTTGCCGCGGACGGCAAGTTCCTCAGTGAACTCAAGCTGCCGGCGATTGGCTCCGTCTTTGGTGTAGCCGGTCGCTGGAAGAGCAACGAAGCCTTCTTCGCTTTCAGTTCCTTCGTCATCCCCACGACTATCTACCGCCTCGCTCCGGGCAAAGGCGAACCGGAAGTCTGGGCGCGGCAAAGCGTGCCCATCGAAAGCGGCAGCTTCGAAGTCAGACAAGTCTGGTTCGAGTCCAAGGACAAAACCAAAGTGCCCATGTTCGTGCTGCACCGCAAGGGATTGAAACTCGACGGGACGAACCCCGCGCTGCTCACCGGATATGGAGGCTTCGCGGTGAGTTTGACGCCGTCGTTTTCCTCGCGCGCGGTGCTGTGGGCCGAGCGCGGCGGTGTTTATGCCGTGCCCAATCTCCGCGGCGGGGCGGAGTTCGGCGAGGAATGGCACAAAGCCGGAATGAGAGAAAACAAGCAGAACGTCTTCGACGACTTCATCGCCTCCGCCGAGTGGCTCATCAAGAACAAATACACCACTGCGGATAAGCTGGCCATCTCCGGCGGCAGCAACGGAGGCCTGCTGGTCGGCGCGTCGCTTACGCAGCGCCCGGAGCTATTCCGCGCCGTGGTTTGCTCCTATCCTCTGCTGGACATGGTGCGCTACCACAAATTCCTTGTGGCACGCTTCTGGGTTCCCGAATTCGGTTCCGCGGAAGACCCTGAACAATTCAAATACATCCGCGCCTACTCGCCCTATCACAACGTCAAGCCCGGCGCGAACTATCCTGCCGTGCTGTTCATCACCGGCGACTCCGACACGCGCGTGGATCCGCTCCACGCCCGCAAGATGGCCGCGCTGCTCCAATCGGCCACCGGCTCCGAGCGCCCCGTGGTCCTGCATTGCGACACCAAGTCCGGCCACTCCGGCGGACGACCTGTGAGCAAGCAGATTGCCGACACCACGGACGAACTGAGCTTCCTCTTCTGGCAGTTGGGGGTGGAGCAATAACCTACGACCTGAACCCTGTCTCGGCAAACACTTCGACCTGCGGTTGCCCTCGTTCTCTGGCCGAGCCCTGCCCCGCGCTTCTCGGTTTGCGTCACGCAGGTCCAAGGTGGTTCTGCAAACAAATTCACTTAGTCGGAACAGCATTGGTACCAGAGGCCGCCTAGTACCCATCTAGGTTTGTCGTAAGTAAATGATAAATAAGGACGTACCTGCAGCTTGGGCGGTTTGGTGTGCTTTGTGCTTGCTTGCAGGTCGGAAGTGTCTATCGCGGGAGAAGCTAACAACTCATGAAGACCAAACACATGCTGGGCCTGCTCATTCTGTTGATGGCGGTAGCTGTGATTCCCGCCAGCGGCAACAGCATCACCATCCAACTGGCGCCGCTAGTGCCCGTCGGCAGTTGCACTCCGACGGCGGGGACGACCTGCGTCGGGCCACACGCGGTGGCCGCGCTGGTGCCGGGCCTGGGCACGCTCACCATGACCGCCTTCAAACCCTTGGCCACGAATTCCGGCCTGCTGGGCGTCACGGTGGACCCCAACGTCAGTCCCAACATCCTGTATGTCGGAGTAACCTCCGGCAACAACCAGGATGAGATTGACCTGGAGCCGCCCACGGAGACGCTGGTGCTCACCTTCAGCCCATCCGTGGTCACCACGCTTGTCCTCAACAAGCTCTTCCCGCCCAATGTGCGCGGCGACTCCGGCTACGAAACCGCCAGTGTGCAGTTTTACGCCAACAATATCCTGCAGGGCACAGCCCTCATCGTGGCCGCCACAAACACCGGCGTCCTCTCGGTCAACCTGCCGTTCGGAAACGTCGTGGTGGACGAGCTGCGTTTTGGCAACTTTTCAATCAACAGCACCACTAACGCCAGTAACAGTGACTACGGCATTTCTTCACTCACGGTGATACCCATTCCTGAGCCCGGCAGTCTGGCTCTGCTCGGCACTGGCCTGCTCGGGCTCGCCGCGCGGCGCCGCTCGCGCCAGACATTTCCATAGGTTCTCCTTTCCTCAATTACGCTGGGGCAGGAGCCTCTCCTCCTGCCCCGTTTTTTTTCCTGCTTCCTGCTCGCTGCTCTCCGCTACCTGTTAGAATGCCGCCGCTCCTGCCACGGTCATGAGTGATCACGAAGCACTGAAGCTTGTCCGCGCCATCGGCCGCTGGACGCTGGCCGCGCTGGTGGTGAACGCCATCATCGGCAGCGGCATCTTCGGCCTGCCGGGCGATGTCGCGCGACTGCTCGGCCCTGCTGCACCTTACGCCTACCTGCTCGCCGCCGCGGGCATCGGCGTCATCATGGCCTGCTTCGCGGAAGTCGGCTCGCAGTTCACCGAAGCCGGCGGGCCGTATCTCTACGCCCGCGCGACGTTCGGGCAGTTCACCGGCATCCAGATGGGCTGGTTCGCCTGGCTGGTGCGGCTCACCTCCGCAGCGGCCAACGCCAATCTCTTCGTCATCTACCTCGGTGAGTTCTGGCCGCAGGCCACCTCGCCCGTGCCCCGGGCCGCGCTGCTCTCGCTCATCCTCGCCGTGCTCTGCGCGGTGAATCTCCGCGGAGTAAAGGCAGGCGCCCAAGTAAGCAATTTCTTCACGGCCGCGAAACTCACCCCACTGGCCATCTTCATTGTCGCAGGGCTCTACTTCGTGGGCGGAAGGATCGCCGTCGGCGCCTCTCCCGCCCCGGCGAGCGATTGGTTTACTGCCGTGCTGGCGCTCGTGTTTGCCTACGGCGGCTTCGAGTCCGCGCTGATGCCCATGGGCGAAGCGAAAGACCCGCGTCGCGACACGCCATTTGCGCTCTTTGTCGCGCTGCTCGTGGTCACCGTATTCTATACGTCCATCCACCTGGTGGTGATGGGCGCGCTGGCGGACCCGGGCGCCACCCAGCGCCCCCTGGCCGAGGCTGCCCGGCAGTTCCTGGGCACCGCCGGCGCCTCGCTGATCGCTCTCGGCGCGATGGTTTCCACCTACGGCTACCTTTCCGGGCAGTTCGTCAGCGCGCCACGGCTCACGTACGCCTTCGCCGAGCGCCACGATTTCCCGTCCTTTTTCGCCGCGATCCATGCGAAGTTCCGCACGCCGTATGTCTCCATCCTCGTGTACACGCTGCTGGCGTGGTCGCTGGCGGTTTACGGCAGTTTCCGGTGGAACGCCATCCTCTCCGCCGTGGCCCGCCTGTTTACCTATGGCCTGGTCTGCGCCGCGCTGATCCAGTTGCGGCGCAAGCAGCCCCACGCCGACGCCTTCCGGCTTCCCGCTGGCTGGCTCTTTGCACTGCTGGGGATCGCCTTCTGCGTGGCGCTCGTCTTCCAGATGGGCCGCGACCACCTGAGGATCGTGTTCGCAGTCGCCGTGGTCGCTCTGCTCAACTGGCACTTCGCCCGCCGTGCCGTTGCTCGCTGAACGGCCCTCGACGATGCCCGGTTGAAGTTCGTCTCGTCAGGTGCCCAGTTCCTTCAGTTCGTGCGCTTGGGGAGAACGCGCGCGGGTCAGGTTTTGGTGGTCTTGTTCGTGCCGCAACGCAGTGGTAGTCTCTCGCCGCCATGCGATTCTGCCTTCCCCGTCACCTGTGTCCTTTGCTTTCCCTGCTTCCTTTGCTTGTTTTGCTTCTTTGGGCTCCTGTTTTTTCGCTGCAGAAATTCGTCATCGAAAAAGACGTCGCAATCGCCATGCGGGACGCCGTTATCCTCCGCGCGGATATCTGGCGGCCATCCGCGGAGGGCAAGTTCCCGGTGCTCGTCTATCGCACGCCCTATGACAAGGGCCGCGCCCCGGAAAGCTACTCCACCTTCAAGAAGGCGGTGGAGCGCGGTTATGCCGTTGTCATTCAAGACGTGCGCGGGCGGTATGCTTCCGACGGTGAATTTCTGCCCTACCAGCAGGAAGGCAAGGACGGCTACGACACCATCGAATGGGCTGCGAAGCAGGCCTGGTCCAACGGCGCGGTCGGCACCTTTGGCCTTTCTTACCCCGGCGCGGTGCAATGGCTCGCGGCCATGGAGCGCCCGGCGCATCTGAAAGCCATGGTCCCCGCGATGACCTTCTCCACACCGCGCAATTTCATCTACTCCGGCGGCGTCTTTGACGGTTCGTGGATCGGCTGGATCTGGAACAACATCGCTCCCGACGTCCGCGTGAAAAAGAATCTCCCCGGCCCAAAGACAAGCCGCGAAGCCCGCGCCGCGTGGGAACGGGACCGCCAAAAATTGCAGAGCCGCCTGCCCATGAGCGCGCTCACCGAACTACGCGAAATTGCCCCGTGGTACTTCGAGTGGATGCGCCACGAGCCGCCCGATCCGTGGTGGGAGTGGTGCGAGCTGCGTGGCAAGTACGACCGCGTGGACGCCGCTGTGCTCTCCCTCTCCGGGTGGTACGACGAAGCCTACGGCCCCGAAGGCGCTACCACCAATTTTTCCGGCCTCGTCGCCACACGCAAAGGGCAACTCGACAAGCGCGCGCACCTGCTGATCGGCCCTTGGGTCCACGGCGTGGACGCCACCGCGGAAACCAAGGCCGGTGACCGCGACTTCGGCCCCGCTTCTGCGATTGACTACGACGAAGTGCTGCTGCGGTGGATGGACCGCTACGTCAACGGCATTGACAACGGAGTGGACCGCGAAAAGCCCGTGCGCGTCTTCGTCATGGGCGGTAATTACTGGCGCGAGGTGGACGCCTGGCCGCTCCCCGGCACACAGCGGAAATCGCTCTATCTCCACACTTCCGGCGGCAGAGACAAGCTGGGTCGGCTGCTGTGGAAAGCCTCGGAATCAGGAATCGGGTGGAGCGAATTCGTCTCCGACCCGGCTCATCCTGTCACCGACCCGCATCCGCCCTACACCGGCGGCCACGACTACCGCGAAATGGCCAAGCGCAGCGACGTGCTGGTCTTTGATTCCGAGCCACTCGCCCAGGACACTGAAGTCACCGGGAACATAGCCGCGGAGATCTACCTCTCTTGCGACGCACCGGACACCGACCTCTGGGTGAAGTTAATGGATGTCTCTCCCGACGGCGCGGCCGTCAATTTGATGAGCCCCGGCCTCGATGTCCTCCGCGCAAGTTACCGCAACCCGAATGGTCCGCGCGAACTGCTCCGGCCCGGCCGCGTATACAAGCTCGAACTGAAAAACTTACTCACCGGCAACCTCTTCAAAAAAGGCCACCGCATCCGCGTGCAGATTTCGGCCACTTTCTTCCCGCATTTCTCGCGCAACCTGCACACCGGCAAGCTCGAGTTCGACTCTGCCGAGATGCGCAAGGCTACCCTCCGCATTCACCACGACCAGAAGTATCGGTCGCGCATCGTGCTGCCGGTGGTTCCCGGCTAAGAGTGACGCGTTGTGGATTTTATGAAGCGCCCGCCTTCAGGCTGGCACACGCAATTGCCTATGGCGAACTGAAGGCCGGCGCTACAGTAGCTGCTAATACCCTTCGTGTTCGGTGTCGAGCTTCACTTTGCCGGCGAAGTGACGATAGAGGAATACGAAGTAGGCGGTGGCCAGGGCCATGCCGATCACCCACCAAACCAGCCCGATCTTCAGCCCATAGTCGGCGGCTTTGGCGTTGTGTACGGTGAGCGAGCGTTCCGGTTCTGTCGCGGGAAGCACGAGCGGGTAAAGCCCGAACACGACGCTGGTGAGCATCCCCACGATGTAGGCGCAGGAAGCAAGGAAGCCCTTGCGGTCGTCCGTGCGCGAAATGAACACGCGCATCCCGGTGAGCCCCGCCAGGGCGATGGCCGGGAAGACGTAGCCCCACGGATGATCGCTCAGATTGAGCCTCACCTGCGGCTGCATGCGAAAAGTGACAACGGTTACGAGCACGGTGAATGCGGCGACGCCCCACCACAACAGGCTTCCCAGCCGCCGCGCGCGCTCCTGAAGCGCACCTTCCGTCTTCACCGCCAGCCACAGCGCGCCGTGGAGCGCAAGCGTCAGCAGCGCGGCAATTCCCACCAGCACGGTGTACCAATCCAGGATGCCGGGCGCGGGGCCGATGCGGAAGTCGGTCCACAGGGCCAGGAAGAAGTAACCTTTCTCGTCGAGCGGAACGCCGCGCACCACGTTCCCCAGCGCTGCTCCGAAGAAGACCGCAAGCAGCAGGCTTGCTCCGGAAAACACCGCGTCCCACAACGGCGCCCACACCGGGCCTGCGATGTGGTTGCGGAATTCGATGGAGATGGCGCGGAGGATGAGCAGCCAGAGAACAATCATCAGCGGCAGGTAGAATCCGCTGAAGCTTGAAGCGTACAGCGCAGGGAACGCAAAGTAGAGCGTGCCGCCGGCGGCGAGCAGCCACACTTCGTTGCCGTCCCACACTGGGCCGATGGAGCGCAACACTATGCGCCGTTCCGCGTCAGTTTTCGCGACGAGTAAGTGCAGGATGCCGGCGCCCAAATCAAAGCCGTCGAGCACCACGTACATCGCCAGCATCACGGCAATCAGGCAGAACCAGATGGTCTCCATGTTCATGCCTCCTCACGCCGCCCGCGCCGCAGCGCCTGGTTCGCTGCGGTACCCTGCATCATCCGGTGCAGGGCCACGCTCGATTTCGCGGTACACCAGGAACAGGAAGAGGATGCTCAGCACGGTGTACATGCCCATAAAGCCGAGCAGGGTGAACCAGGCGTTGCCCGCGGCCACTTGCGGCGAGACGCCGTCGCGTGTGCGCATCAGCCCGTAGATGAGCCAGGGCTGGCGGCCCAGTTCGGCGGTCATCCAGCCGGCCGTGTTCGCAATGTAGGGGAACGGCAGCGCAAGCAACAGCGTCCACAGAATTCCGCGAGAGGCATACAACGAGCCACGCCACAGCTTCCACGCCGCCACGACCATGATGGCAATAAAGATCGTCCCCAGCCCGATCATCACGTGGTAGCTGTAGTAGAGCAGCGGGATGTTGTCCGGCCACAGCTCCTGCGGGACCTGGTCGAGGCCCTTCACTTCCGCCTTCCAGCGCTGGTAGGTGAGGAAGCTGAGCAGGTTGGGAACCACCAGCGGATTATCGAGGCGGCGCTTCTGTACGTCGGGCTGGCCGAGGATGGCCAGCGGCGCGCCCTGGCGTGTTTCGAAGAGACCTTCCATCGCGGCGAGCGTCACCGGCTGATGCCGCGCCACCATGCGCCCCTGCGCGTCGCCGGTGGGAAAGAGTTGCAGGAGCGAGGCGAAAACGCCGACGATTACGGCGATGCGCACGAACGTGCGGCCGTAGGATTCGTGGCGGTGCGAGAGTAAATAGAACGCCCCGACGGAGGCCATCACGAAGCAAGCGGTGATCACCGCGCCGTTCATGTTGTGGGCGTACTGCCAGAGCGCCCAGGGGTTCAGCAGCAGCGCCCAGAAACTCGACAGCAGGATTTCGCCGTTCGGGCCGAGCGTATAGCCCACCGGATGCTGCATCCACGCGTCAGTGGCGATGATCAGATAGCCGGAAAGCCACGAGCCGAGGAACACCATGAAGGCCGCGAGCCAGTGGCCGCGCGGGCCAAGGCGCTTCTCACCGAAGAGAAAGAGTCCGAGAAACGTGGACTCGAGAAAAAACGAAAAGACGCCTTCCATGGCCAGCGTTTGGCCGATCACGCCGCCGGCGGCTTTGGAGAACGCGGCCCAGTTGGTGCCGAACTGAAATTCCATGGGGATGCCGGTCACGACGCCGAGGGCGAAGTTGATGCCGAAGATTTTGGCCCAGAAGCGCGCGGCGCGGTTGTAGTGCTCGTTTCCGGTGCGCAGCGCCATGGTCTTCAGGATGAGGATAAGCAGCGCCAGCCCCATGGTGAGTTGCGGAAAGAGATAGTGGTAAGTAATCGTGAAGGCAAAGTGGAGACGATGGACAATTAGTGCGTCGTCCAAGAGGATTCCTTTCCGCGCGGCGACGGGACGCTAGGCCTTCCCCCCCGATCAAATGGATGCTACAACCAGGCCAGTTGCTGCTGCAAATTGACGCGAGCCGTATCGTGAAAAACCTGGATTGAAGGCAAAATGCGGGGCGGAGGAGCCGTGACCAAGAAGCGCACCCAAGAACCGTGGATGGCGGCGGATGAGTACGGGCGGCAGCTGCCGCAATTCAGCGTGAACCTGATTGTCGCCGATGTCTCGCGCTCGGTGGCCTTCTACAAGAACGTGCTCCACACGAAGCAAGTTTATTCAGACGTGGATTTTGCCGCACTGGAAGTGTCCGGGCTCAAGTTCATGCTCCACGCCGACCATACCTACAACCATCACCCGTGGTACGCGCGCCTGGTGCAGACGCCGCGGCGCGGTCTGGGCGCGGAGCTGCGCCTCTTCGGCGTGAACCCTGACGATGTGGAAGCCCGTGCGAAGCAGCACGGCGCGCGATTGCTCCAGCCCGCCACCGACAAACCGCATGGCTGGCGCGACGTCATCGTCGAAGACCCCGATGGCTACGCCTGGGCCGTGGGCCTGCCAACCGCAAAGAATGCGACGCGTGCTTGATGTGAACCGGAGAGCCCTGAAACTCCCTTCGTGCCCGAAAAATCTGCAACTCGGGGCCAATCTGTATCATCATAGAAGCGCGCTCAAATCTTACGAAACCGGGGTATTCCCGCCTATGCATGGGGATGACGCTACGCCCACGGGGCAAACGCAGAGTTCGGGACGCAGGGCATTCCTCGCCAGTGCTGCGGGGCTGGGGGGATTGGCAGTGCTCTGGTGGAACCGAAACGGCTTTCTCGGCGCGTTTTCCGCAATTGCCGGTGGAACCCGGAAAAGTGAGCCGGGGATGGTAACGATCGTGGAGTTCACCGATGCCGGCGAAAAGAAAGGAACGGTGAAGGTCGCCAAGGTGATCAAGACCGACGCGGAATGGAAGGCGCAGCTTACCGCGGAGCAGTTCTACGTGACGCGGCAGGCGGGCACCGAGCGCGCGTTCACCAGCGCCACCTGGAACAACCACGAAACGGGTATCTACCGTTGCATCTGCTGCGACAACGCGCTCTACAGTTCCGACACGAAGTTCGAGTCCGGCACCGGCTGGCCGAGCTTCTGGGCGCCCATCGCGAAAGAAAATGTGCGTATCGGAACGGATGCGAGCCTCGGAATGGTCCGCGACGAAGTGACCTGTGCAAAATGCGACGCGCACCTGGGGCACGTCTTCGACGACGGCCCGAAGCCGACGGGCAAGCGCTACTGCATGAACTCCGCGGCGCTGAAATTTGTCAAAGCGCAGGCACTGGGCAAGAAGTCTCTGTGACAAAAAGGGGCGTCCATTCATGCGCCCCTGCAACTTTTCCTACGGGTCGATCTCGTCGCCCTTCTCCGCCTTCTTTTCTTCCTCTTTCTTCGGCTCTTCCAGCGTGGCCAGCAGCGTCTTCCACTCGAACCACCCGGGCTTGCCCTTGATCCACTTCTCGAACCAGTTGAACTCGGAGACCATCTTCACCATCTGGTAGCGCGGGTCGGTGATGCCATGGCTGTTCTGCGGATAGACGATGTACTCGGTGGGCACGCCGAGCTTCTTGAGCGCCATGTGCAGCTCGTCGGACTGCGGCTTGGGCACGCGCGGGTCGCCGTCGCACACGTGGATGAGCGTCGGCGTCTTGGCGTTCTTGATGTACTTCAGCGGCGACACGGTCACATAGTGGTCCCAGTTCTCCCATGGCTTGCCCTTGAAGTAAAACTCGCGCGGCGATTGCACGTCCGTCTGCGCGTACATGGAAATCCAGTTCATCGCGCCAGCGCCGCTGGAAATGGCCTTGAAGCGGTTGGTGTGCGTCAGCGTCCAGTTGGACCAGTGTCCGCCCGCGCTCCAGCCCATCATGCCCAACTTGTCCGGATCGGCAATGCCCCGCGCGATCAGACTGTCCACGCCGAGCATGATGTCCTCGAATGCCTGCCGGAAGTAATCCCCGGAAATCTGCACGCGGAATTTCTCGCCGTACTGGTTCGAGCCGCGGTAGTTCGGCTTCAGCACCGCATAACCATTGGCGGCGAAGATGTGCACGTAACTGCCGTAACCCGCGCTGAACGTATTCATATCCGCTGCTGCCGGACCGCCGTGGATCTGCACGATGAGCGGGTACTTCTTTCCACGTTCGTAGCCGATGGGCTTGACCAGAATGCCTTCCACCGTCTGCCCGTCGCTCGACTTCCAGCGCACCGTCTCGAATTCGCCGAGTTGGAACTGGGCCACCTGCGAGTTGGCGGTGGAGACGCGCACCCATCGCGCGCGCTGACCCAGCGTCTCCGGCCGCGCGACGTAGTATTCGCCGGGCTGCGTTGGATCAGTAAAACTCAGCAGGAACATCCCCGTCTCGTAATCAAAGCTGCCGCCAACCACACCGCGTTCCCGCGTCAACTGTTGCGGTTCCTTGGCGCGATCCCCATCGGCCACGGCCACCGTGAACATGTGCGCGTCCACGCCGACACCGGTCGAGAAATAGAGCGCTTTCGAATCCGCACTCCAGGAGGCAAAGCCGGCGTTGTTGTCCCACTCGGGCAGCAGCTTCTTCATCGGCCCACCCGCGACGGGCACCACGTACAGCTTCGTGTTGCGCATGTCCTGGAAATCGTCCTCGGCGGAGAACACCAGCCACTTGCTGTCCGGTGAAAAACGCCCCAGCCCTTCGCCGGTGCTGTTGTTCGTCAGCCGCCGCGTCTCGCCACTGGTCAGGTTCAGCAGATAAATCTCGGCCTCATCCTGCGTCACGCTGTTCGCGTACCGAAAAGTAGAGACGGTGCGGAGGCCAATCCACGCGCCGTCCATGGACTGCGTGAACTGCCCCACGCTGTACGCCTCGCTGGTGGTCCAGCGCTTCTCGGCTTTGTCAGCGATGGTAACCGACCACAGGTGTACCGGCGGCTTGGGCTCGTCGGCGATGCGCACGTCGAATTTCTTTTCCTTGCGCTTCACGTCGTCCTTATCCATGCGGTCCGGCGCGAGGAAAAAGATGCGGCTGCTGTCCGTGCTCCACGCCCACGAGGTGAGCGGCGTGGCGTGCTTGGTCAACTGCACCGGGGCTTCATCCTTTTCCAGGCTGGCCAGCCAGAGCTGCCGTTCTTCCGGCTTGCCGGCAGAAAATGCCACCCACTTGCCATCGCGGCTGAAGGCGAATGCGTTGACGCCGTCCTTCGCGTCGCTCACCTGTCTCGCCTCGCCGCCATCCACGCGCATCAGGTAGAGCTGCTGTTTCTCGCCGCGATCGGAAAGAAAGCCAAAGCTCCTGCTGTCCCGTGCCCACTGTGGGCTCGACTCATTCTTCTCTTTTGTGTACGTCATTTGCCGCGGCGGTACCGAGCCATCGGCGGGCGCGATGAATATGTCCGTAAAGTTCTTTCCCGCCTTCCACTGCGGGATGGAGATGGTGTAGAGCACCATCTTCCCGTCGGGCGAGATGCTGCCGCCGCCCACGCTGCGCAGCTCCATCACGTCCATGAAGGTCATCTGGCGCTTCTCTTGCCCCACCGCCGGAGCGACCAGCGACAAAATCACCATGAACGCCAGCAACAGTTTCAATCTTTGCGCGCGAATCATGTTTCCCTCCCAAGAAGCGAGAATTGCGAAACGCACCCGTAGGACAGACCTCCAGGCCTGTCTGCTCCTGTCCGGCAGCCTACCTTTCCTAGGCCTACTTTTCAGGACAGACGTGAACCCTTCGGCCCGCCGCGGCGGGCTCAGGGCAGGCGTCTGTCCTACGGCAGCGTACCTTTCAGCACGCGCAGGATGTTTTCCCCCATGATCATGCGGATTTCCGCCTCAGAGAATTTTTCCGCGAGCAGCGCCTCGGTGATGGCGATCAGGCCGGACGTATCGAACGGTGCGGTGATGGCGCCGTCGTAGTCGGAGCCGAGCGCGAGGTGCTGCGCGCCCACCAGATTCGCCGCGTAGCGGACAGCGCGCGCAATGGCCCTGGCGTCCGTACCGCACACGGCCGTCTCCCAGTAGCCGATGCCGATGACGCCGCCGGTGCGCGCCACAGCGCGGATTTGTGGGTCACTCAGGTTGCGCGTGTTGTTGCACGTGCCCTTCACGCCGGTATGCGAGATCACCACCGGCCGCGCGGCCAGGGCCATCACGTCGTCGAACGTCTTCGGCGAGGCATGGGCCAGATCCACAATCATGTTTTTCGCTTCCATCCGCCGGACCCATTCCTTGCCCTTCTCCGTGAGCCCGCCCTTCGCCACGCCGTGCGCTGAGCCGCCGATGTCGTTGTCGAAAAAATGCGTCGGCGCCATCATGCGGATACCCGCATCGAACAGGCGATCGAGGTTGTCGAGCTCGCCATCCAGCGCGTGCGCGCCTTCGATCCCCAGGAAACCCGCGGTGATGCCGGCTTCGGTTAACCGCTGGGGAGCCGAGAGCCGCTCGCGCCGCTCCAGGTACTTGGCCAGATCCGCCCGAGAACGAATCACTACGAACTTCCCTTCCGACTTCTCCGCAAACTCCCGCAGCCGGGCGGCCTGGTCGAATGCCCGCTCCGTCAGACTGCTCCAGGTGCGCGGGGGCCGCAGTTGCAGGCGCACCTGGTAGGCAATCATGTCCGTATCGCCTGTATTGCGCTCGATGTTGAGCCCGCGCGGCACCTTGGTGACGATGGTAAACGCCTGGATGGCGACGTTTCCCTCGATGAGCCGCGGCACGTCCACGTGTCCTCGCGTGCCCCTCTCCAGGAGGTCCCTTCCCCACAGCAACGAATCTGCGTGCAGGTCGGCGACCAGCAGCGTCCGGTGGAGCTTAACGGCGCGCTCGGAGGGCTGTTGGACGGCGCCCGCAAGCGTCCGGTTCATGAACTTCTCCACCAGCGCCGGGCCAAAGACGAAGCCGGCCACCACGAGCAGCGCGAGAATCGCGCCCAGCCACTTCAGGATCTTTTTGATTTTCTCGCTCACGTTTCTCCTCTTTCCGGACGTGCCGGAGTCTAAGCGATGCGCTGGCCCCGTGCAATGGAAAGCCACGCGCTCCGCGCTCCGCCGTGCCTTGCTGCGCCTTGGAAATCCACGCAGAAAGTGTAATCATTTCGGGCTGCACGCGTCACCTGGACCCTCTGATCCTTCGGGGAGGAACAATGAAATGCACCAAGGCTTCCGCACTATTCTTCTGCCTGCTGGTCCTGGCCCTCGCGCTGAGCGGACAGGTGCCCTTCGCATTCGCTCAGGACAAGCAAACCAAGCGCGCCATCACCTTTGACGACTTGGTTTCATTGCACCGAATCAGCGACCCGCAGATTTCGCCCGACGGAAAATGGGTGGCCTATACCGTGGCCACGCCGGACAAGGCCGCAAACCGGACCGTGCGTAACATCTGGCTGGTGGCTGTGGCCGGCGGGGAGCCTCGCCAGCTCACCCGCAGCGGGCGCGACATGATGCCCCGCTGGTCGCCCGACGGCAGCAGGCTCGCCTTCCTTTCCAGTCGCGACGGCGGCATGCAAATTTACCTCATCGCCCTTGAGGGCGGCGAGGCCACCAAGCTCACCAGCATTTCGACAGGCGCGGACAGCGTGATGTGGTCGCCGGACGGCAAGATGCTGGCCTTCACGTCGAATGTCTATCCAGACTGCAAGGACGACACCTGCAATTCCAAGCGCGACGCCGACGCCGAGAAGAGCAGGGTCAAGGCGCGCATCTACGAACGACTGCTGTATCGCCACTGGGACCAGTGGTGGGACGGCAAGCGCAGCCATCTGTTCGTTGTGGCCGCCGACGGCGCGGCGCCGCGCGACCTCACTCCCGGCGCGGACTACGACGTGCCGCCGGTGCAGCGCGGCGGCCCGGAGTCCATCGCCTGGGCGCCCGACAGCAAGGAACTCTGCTTCACCGCCGTGACCGACAAAGTGGAAGCCACCAGCACAAACGGCGATCTCTTCGTCGTGCCTGCCGCGGCAAGCCCCTCGGCTGCGCTCGGGACGGGCGAAATCAAGCGCATCACCACGCAGATGGGCTTCGACGGAAACCCGGTGTACTCGCCCGACGGCAAATACATCGCCTACCGCGCACAGCTCCGCGCCGGTTTCGAAGCCGACCGCTGGCGCCTGATGCTCTACGAGCGCGCCGCCGACCGGCACATCAATCTGACCGAGAACTTCGACCGCAACGTGGAAAGCTACGAGTGGACACCGGACAGCAAAAGCATTTACTTCAACGCCGAGGACCGCGGCTACATGCTGGTGTTCTCCATGCCGGCCATGGCAGGCAGCGATCCGAAACCCATCCTGAAGGACGCATTCCACGCCGCGTTCGCGTTGAGCGGCGATGGCAAGACTCTGGTGTTTCTGCGCTCGAACCTCACCCTGCCTGCGGAGCTTTTCGCGGCGAATGCGGACGGTTCCGGCGTCCGCCAACTCAGCAGGCACAATTCCGACAAGCTTGCGCAGCTTGACCTGAACAAGCCCGAGCACTTCTGGTTTGCGGCGGCCGACGGCGTGAAGATTCACGGCGTGCTGATTCGCCCGCCCGGCTTTGCCACCAGCAAGAAGTATCCCGTGCTCATGCTCTGCCACGGCGGCCCGCAGACGATGTGGAGCGACAATTGGGGCTATCGCTGGAACCCGCAGGTCTTTGCTGCGCCTGGCTACGTCATCATCATGATCAATCGCCGCGGCTCCACCGGCTTCGGCCAGAAGTTCACCGACGAAATCAGCGGCGACTATGGCGGCAAGGTGTATCAAGACCTCATGAAAGGCTTGGACTACGTGCTGGCCACCTATCCCTTCACCGACGGCACGCGCCTGGCCGCCGCCGGCGGCTCGTTCGGCGGCTTCATGGTCAACTGGATTGCCACGCAGTCGAAGGGGCGCTTCAAGGCCCTGATCAGCCACGCCGGCGTGTGGAACCAGGAAAGCTTCTACGGCGCCACCGAGGAGTTGTGGTTCCCCGAGTGGGACTTCCGCGGCACACCTTGGTCGAACGAGGCGCTCTACGAGAAGTGGTCGCCGCACAAGTACGCCGCGCAACTCGGCAAGTACAAGACGCCCACGCTGGTGATCCACGGCGAGATGGACTACCGCGTGCCCTACAACCAGGGCCTGGAGTTCTACACTGCGCTGCAGCGCCAGGGCGTGTCTTCCAAGCTGCTCATTTTCCCGGACGAGGGCCACTGGATCAACAAGCCGCAGAACAGCGAACTCTGGTACAAGACGTTCCTCGACTGGCTGGCGAAGTATCTGTAGCGGCGGGTTTATCCCGCCAACCGTGAAGCTGGCGACGTATTTGAAGTAGCACAGGCTATCAGCCTGTGCGAAACTGCATAGGACAGGTTAGTAGCCTGTCGCACAACACCGCCCAATGCGCCCGCACGAGAGGTGATTCCATGAAGACGCCCGAATCCAATACAAGAAATCTTTCTGCCATTTTCGCAGCCACCATGCTGCTGGCCGTCCTGGCGTTCCTGCCTGCGCTGGCGGACGAGGGCATGTGGACCTTTGACAATCCGCCGCTGAAGCTGCTCAAGGAAAAATACGGTTTCACTCCGACACAGGAATGGCTCGACCACGTGCGCCTCTCCAGCGTGCGCTTCAACGACGGCGGCTCGGGCTCGTGGGTGAGTCCCAACGGCCTGGTGCTCACCAACCATCACGTCGCGCTCGGCCAGTTACAGAAAGTTTCGTCCAAGGAAAAGGACTACGTCGCCGACGGTTTCCATGCGCGCACGGCGGCCGAAGAGCTGAAGTGCCCCGACCTCGAGCTGAACGTGCTGGTGGCGATGCAAGATATTACGCAGCGCGTCGCCGCCGCGGTCAAGCCGGGCATGAACGAGAAAGACGCGCTCAAGGCCCGCAAGGCGGAAATGGCGAAGATTGAAAAGGAAGCTCTCACGGGCCCCGACTCGCACGCGGAAAGCGTCACGCTTTACAACGGCGGCGAATACTGGCTCTACCGCTACAAGAAGTACACCGACGTGCGACTCGTGTTCGCGCCCGAACAGCAGGCCGCGTTCTTCGGAGGCGACCCCGACAATTTCACCTATCCGCGCCACGACCTCGACTTTGCGCTTTTCCGTGTGTATGAGAACGACAAACCCGTGCGCAGCGAGCACTACCTGAAGTGGAACGCCAAGGGCGCCGCCGACGGCGAACTGATATTCATCTCCGGCCATCCGGGCGGCACCGATCGCATGCAGACCATGGCCCAGCTCGAAGTGCAGCGCGACCACCTCTACCCGATGATCCTGAAGAGCCTGAAGCGACGGCTCGGCGTGCTGCGCAACTACGCGGCGAAGGGCACCGAGCAGGCCCGCCAAGCTGCCGGCGCTATTTTCGGCGTCGAAAACTCGCTCAAGGCCCTCACCGGCGAATACGAAGGCTTGCTCGACAAGAACCTGATGGAGAAGAAGCGCAACGAGGAGAAAGAGTTTCGCGACAAGGTGGCGGCGAATGCGGAATGGCAGAAGCAGTACGGCGACGCCTGGGCGGCCATCGAGCGCGCCGAAAAGCAGCGCGTCTCCGTCTTGAAACAGAGCCGCTTCCACGGCTTCCGGGGGATTCGTCAGGCCAGCCTGGCGCTGACGCTGGTCCAGTACGTCGCCGAGGTTAGGAAACCCGATGGGGAGCGTATTGACGGCTTCCATGATTCGGAGTTGGAATCCCTGCGCTTCCGGCTGTTTTCGCCGGCGCCGGTCTATCCGCAGTTCGACGAAGCGCTGCTTGTGGACAGCCTTCAGGAGTCGCTCGATGAACTCGGCCCGAACGACCCGTTCGTCAAGGCGGCGCTGGGGGGCCGCGCGCCTGCGGAGGTTGCCAAGGAACTGATCAGCGGCACCAAGCTGGCCGACCCCGCCGTGCGCAAGGCCCTGGTCGAGGGCGGCGAGGCGGCCATTGCGGCCTCCACCGTTCCTCTCATCGTGCTGGCGCGGAAAATTGATCCCGTCGCCCGCCAGACGCGCAAGTGGGTGGAAGACAATGTCCAGAGCGTGGAGACCACCGCAGGCGAAAAAATCGGCCGGGCGCTTTTTGCCGCCTATGGCAAAGACCGCTACCCCGATGCCACGTTCACTCTGCGCCTCTCCTACGGCGCCGTGAAGGGCTACCCGATGAACGGCACTATCGCCCCGCCGGTCACGACCTTCCACGGCCTCTACGACCGCGCCTACAGCTTCGGCCTGAAGCCGCCGTTCCACCTAATGCCGCGCTTTGTGGAGCGCAGGGATAAGCTGGATCTCTCCACCCCGCTCAACACGGTGATGACCGGCGACATCATCGGCGGCAACTCCGGCTCGCCGGTGATCAACCGCAACGCCGAATTGGTGGGCCTGATCTTCGACGGCAATATTGAAAGCCTGGTCGGCAATTTCGTGTACGACGACGCGAAGAACCGCGCTGTCGCCGTGCACAGCGCGGCGATTATCGAAGCCCTGCGCAAGCTCTATGATGCTGGGGCACTCGCCGATGAGCTGGAAGGCAAGCCCATCCGCTAGTCGCGCCGGCGCCTGCATTCGCCGCGCTCAGTTTGTTAAAACCATTTCTTCTCGCCGCGCGTCATACTTGAGGTGACGCATGGAGGGGTTGCGCGGCCCCTGCGCGGTGCCCCTGTTGCGACGCGCGGGGAGAGTACACCGTGTTTCGGAAAGCTCTTGTCGGCATCCTACTGTTCCTGGCCGTGGCGGCGGGCGCTGCCGCCCAAATCAACGTGCGCGGGCAGATTCTGCTGCCGAACGGCGATCTGCCCTCGGAAAACGTCCGCTTCTTCCTGGCCAGTGACGACGGCAAGGTGAATGAATACCGGTTCACCGACTCCAATGGCCGGTTCACTCTCGAACGGCTGAACGGCCGCATCAGCTATACCATCACGGTAGAGAGCGACGGCTCGACGCACGACACCACCTCCTACAACTTCATCCCGCAATACGAGCAGATGGTACGCATCACCCTGCGCCCGCTGACTCGCAAGCCCAAGCCCGCCGGCATCACCATTTCCTCTGCCTCCGGCTACCGCCCCAACCCACAGGCTGTCAAGGCCCACGAGGCCGCCGCCAGGGAGATCAAGAACCAGCAGTTCGAGGCCGCCGAAAAACACCTACGGGAGGCCGTGGAGGCCGATGCCAAGTTCCCTGATGCGCTGATTGATCTCGGCGCGCTGCTCATGCAGCAGAAGAAATTCACCGAGGCGGAACAGTTTCTCCGCCAGGCCCTCGCCCTCGACTCCAAATCCGTGTACGCACTGTTGAACCTGGGCATTGCGCTGATCCGGCAGAACAAGTTTGCGGACGCCATCCCCCATTTGCAAGAGGCAGTGCGCTTGCAGGATGGGCTGGTCCCCGCGCACCTGAACCTCGGCTTCGCCCTGGTGGAGACCGGCCAGTTCGTCGAAGCCGAGCCACATCTGCAACGCGCCCTCAAGGGCGTGAGCGCCGATGCGGTCCTCGCGCAGATGTATATCGGCCAGCTCTACGCGCGCACCGGCAAGTACGAGAAGAGCATCGCCGCTTTCGAAGCCTATCTGGAGAAGGCCCCTAACGCGGTCAACGCCGCCGAAGTGCGCAGCCTGATCGAACGCATGCGCAAAGAGATCTCCGAGCGCAAGCCCTCCGGCTTGGACTAGCGTCACGCCGTGGCAATTCGTCCCACCGCACCAAGCCCCTAAAAGAAACACGTCCGGCGGCTTCCCGTTTCGGTTATACTCTTCGCATTCCCAGCGGCAGGATTCGAGCATGTTCTTGCAGCGCAGGATGGGCAGCAGGCCGGAGGGGCGCGACTTGGGCTTGTCTCTTCTCGTGCTTGCTGCGGCCTTAGTGTTCGCCACGCAGGCGAGCGCACAGAACCCCCCGAGTACGCCCCTGGATCGCCCGTCGCTGGCGGAGGTTAACCCCCCGGCGTTGGGCAACCTCGTCGTGCGCGTGCGCGGCTCTGGCGGTGCGCCCCTGCCAGTTCTCGCCATTGTCCGCCTATACTCGAATTTCACCTCGTATCAGGTCACTTCTTCCACGCGCGACGCGGCAGAGGCTGTTTTCCGCAACGTCCCCGTGGGCGAATACCGTGTGGAAGTGAGCGCACCGGGCTACACCATTGCCAACGAAGAAGCCGGACTGTGGTCGCCCAACTCCACCAGCTACGTCTTCGTGGATCTGCACCCGGAGTCAGCTCCTTCGTCCACTCCTTCGCCGGGTCCGCCATTGCTGGCGCCGAAGGCCAAGCAAGCGCTGGAGGATGCCGCAGCGGCTCTGCGCGCGAACGACTTGAAGTTGGCCCAGCAGCACCTCGACCGCGCCCGTAAGCTGGTTCCCGGTCATCCCGATCTCTTCTTTCTCCAGGGGTTGCTCTATCTCCGGCAGGAAGACTTGGCCCAGGCGCGCGCCTTCCTCGAGCAGGCGGTGAGTATTTTCCCCGGTCATGTGGCGGCGCAGTCCGCGCTCGGTGGCGTGCTCTACCGCCTCTCCGATTTTGCCGCGGCGAGCGCGGCCCTGGACAAGGCCGTGCAGCTCGAGCCCCAGTCCTGGCCGGCGCATCGCACGCTGGCGCTGTGTTACGCCCGCCAGCGCAACTTCGAGAAAGCCCGCGCCCACCTCGACCGCGCCGTGGAGATCGCCGGCGAAAAAGCCCCAGAGCTGCAGCTTGTTCTGGCTCGCATCCTGGTCTCCGCCGGAGAGCGGGAAAAAGCCCGGCACGAAGTCATCTCCTACATCGTGCGCCACCCGCTGCATCCCGACGCGGAGGAGGCGTTTCAGATGCTCTCCGCCCTGGGCCAGCAGGCACTCGTGGTCCGCGATCTTCGCGACGACAAGGCCCTTCCGGGCCCCGCCCCCGAGGCCCGCCCCCCTTCCCTCCCGGCTTCGGAAGAGACTCTTCTTAAGGCGCCGGCAGACGTACCGGTGCCGGATGTCGCTCCGCGTGCGCGCCGCCACTGGGCTCCGCCCCACGTGGACGAAGTCACGCCCTCGATTCGCCAGAGTGCCGCGTGCTCTCTGCCCGCTCTACTGACCGCCGTGGGTCGCCAGGTCACGCGGCTGGCGGAAAACTTGGAGCGTGTCACCGCCTCCGAGCGCATTGAGAATGTTGAGCTGGACGAGAACGGCAGCCGCCACCTCTTCCAAGAAGGCATCTTCAGCTATGTGGTCAGTGTACGCGAAGTCCGGCCCGGCATCCTTTCGGTCGAAGAAGATCGCCTGCAGACCTCCAAGAACGCTTTCGCGGCCAAGTGGTTGAGCCATGGCCTGGCGGCAGTGGCCCTTGTCTTTCATCCCTACTATGCGGGGGGGTTCGACATGCGCTGCGAAGGCCTGACGGAATGGCGCGGCCAGCCTGCCTGGTCGGTTTATTTCCAGCAGCGCCCGAACTCCGCCAAAACCGTGCGCGTGTACACGACCAGCAAGGGCAGGTTTGAAGTGCTGTTGAAGGGCCGCGCACTGATCAGTGCCAGCAATTCCCAGGTCCTGAAGATGGAAAGCGACCTCGTGGAACCGATCAAGGCCATCGGTTTGTTCGTGGACCACTTGGTGATCGAGTATCAGCCCGTGGAATTCAAGTCTCGTAAACTACGCCTTTGGCTGCCCGCCGTCGCCCAGGCTTATCTCCAGGTGGGCGACAAGAGATACCTGCACGAGCACCGCCTGAGCCAGTACCTGATTTTCTCGGTGGACGTATCCGAGCGGCAGGGGGAAGTCAAGACGCCATGAGGGGTACAGAGGCGGCGCAAGGCGTTCGGCCCGCCCCCACTTGCCACCCGCTGAGTTCTCCCTATTGAATCTTGATCACGCGGCTCTGGCCTTCGACCCGCACCTCGCTGATCGCTCCGTTCTCCACCACGAAGGTATCTCCCGGGGCCTTTTCTTTGGTGTCCACCCACTGGCCCTTCGCTTCGGCCACCACCTTCGCGCCCTTCTTCAGCGTCACTTTGGCGCCGTCGAACTCCAGCCGGTAATCACCGGGCTTCAGTTCCATCGCTCCTAGTTTCGCCGGCTGCCGGAGCGAGATGTTTTTGACCAACGTATCCGCAAACGCCGGCGTCACCAACGCCAGCACAACCAGAATAGCGATAAGCGGTGAAAGGCGTGCGTGCTTCGTCACGATCGTATCTCCTTTGGCTAGGTATGCTCTGAGGTCTTTCAGGGTCGCGGCTTCCTGGAGGACCGTTGTCGTGGGAGGGCCCAACCGGGCCCTCTCGTATGGTAAGACGGCCCACAGTCCCTGGAAGTTGCGTCCTCCTCATCTCATCTCACCTTCCTGCTCCGTGCCATTTGCGCTCTGGTTCCTGTCTTTCCCCCTTGCCTCGGCGCCCGGTCGTTTTACAATGTGTCCCTCTGCCCGCCTGGTCGGCAGCACGTCCCCCGCTGACCTGGAAAGCGGCGCCTGAGAGTCGCCATCCGCTGGAGGTTCACCATGCTCGAAACCGTGGACCTGAAGAAAAACCTCTCCAAGTCCGCTTACCAGAAACGCATGCCCGAATTGCAGGAGAAGCTCCGTGGCTTGCAGTATGCCGTGCGCGAGGCGGAGATCCCGGTGGTAATTTGTCTGGAAGGGTGGGACACCGCCGGCAAGGGCCGCGTGATCAACCGGCTGCTGGAGAAGCTCGATCCGCGACTGTTCCGCGTCTATCCGGGTACCCAGCCTTCGCCGCTCGAGCAGCGCTACCACTTCCTGTGGCGCTACCAGATGAAGCTGCCCAACGACGGCGAGATGGCCGTCTTCGACCATTCCTGGTACGGCCGCGTGCTGGTCGAGCGCTGCGACAAGCTCATTCCCAAGAAGCTCTGGCGTGAGGCCTACGAGCAGATCAATCAGTTCGAGCGCTGGCTTACAGACGACGGCCAGGTGCTCATCAAGTTCTGGATGCACATCTCCAAGAAGGAACAGAAGCAGCGCTTCAAGGATTGCCTGCGCGACCCGCTGCTGCGCTGGAAAATCACCAAGGAATACCGGCGGCACCACAAGCAGTACAACCGCTGGGTTAAAGCGGTGGAAGAGATGCTCGCCAAGACCGACACGCCAAACGCCCCGTGGACCGTGGTCGAAGCCAACGACCTGCGCTGGGCCCGCGTCCGCGTTTTCGAAACGATTGTGGAGCGCCTCGAAGAAACGCTCGCCCGCCGCAAGGCCATGCCCACGGCCGTTTCGCGCACCGCCTCGGCCGCCGAAGCTATGAAAGAAGTCCGCGCCGAGCGCGCCGCCAGGGACAAGGAGCGCGCCCGCGAGGAAGAAAAGAAAACCCTTGCCGAAGTCACGGCGTAGCGCCGGCGTCTTGTTGGTTCCTTTTGCAGGGGCGCCGCTTGCTCCGCCCCGTGGTTGACGCTTTCGGAGGCACTCATGCTCGAAAAACTGGACACCAACAGGAAGCTTTCCCAGAAGCAGTACGACGAGCAGATCGGCCGCGTGCAGGTCCGCTTGCGCCAACTGGGCTTCCAGATCTTCAAGCAGCAGGTGCCCGTGCTCTGCGTTTTCGAGGGCTCGGACGCCGCCGGCAAGGGCGGCGCCATCAAACGCGTCACGGCCATGCTTGACCCGCGCGGCTACACCGTCTCCAGCTACGCCGCCCCGCGGGGCGAGGAGAAGACTCATCACTATCTCTGGCGCTTCTGGAAGAACTTCCCCCGCGCAGGGCATCTGGCCATCTGGGACCGCAGCCACTACGGCCGCGTGCTCGTCGAGCGTGTGGAGGGCTTCTGCAACGAGGATGAGTGGCGCCGCGCCTACCGCGAAATCAATGAGATGGAGTCCCACCAAGCGTCCTTCGGCATGGTCATCTGCAAGTTCTGGCTGCACATTACCAAGGAGGAGCAGTACCGCCGCTTCAAGTCCCGCGAAACGGACCCCTACCGCTCTTACAAGCTCACCGAGGAAGACTGGCGAAACCGCGCCAAATGGAGTGAATATTTCCAGGCCGTCGAGGACATGCTCCTGCACACCAGTACGCCCTACGCCCCGTGGACTGTCGTCGAGGCCAACAATAAACTCTTCGCCCGCGTCAAGGTGCTGAAAACCATCGTGGACGCCATCGAAAAGCGCATCCACTAGGCAGTGCCGGTGTCCTGCCGCATTCCGGTGGGACTGACCTGGGGCGTTCCTAACGAAAGATCGAAACCCGCAAGCGCCGGAACCTCCGCAACCTCTGCACTACCGCGGCGTGCGTAGCCCGGGCGTTCACCAACGCCGCCAATAGAAACACAAAGCCCAGCAAGGAGAACACCCGCGCCTCCCAGTGGAACGCGTCGCCCCCGCGGATGTCGCCGAGCATCCAGACGACGTTCATCGCCAGCCAACAGTTCATCGCGGAGCCTACCAGCCTCTCGCCCGCGCCCGTGGAATAGCCCAGCGTCGCCAGGTTGAAGAGCAGCGTCGGCGCAATCAGCGCCGTGGCCGCCGTGTCCAACCCGCTCATCCAGCACGAGTCCATCCCGAACCACAGCACCGACCCCAGAGTTTCCAGCGCGCCGAGGCGTTCCTCCGCGCGCCACACGCGCTTCTTTTCGATCAACTCCACCTCCTGAGCACCGCGCAGAATCTTCGCGCATCGTACAGACGCGCGCGCGGCATCACAATGGCCATTCGGCGGGTGGAGCCTGGCGCCGCAGCCGACAAAAATCGGCTAAACTGGCTGCACTTCTTCGTGGATGCGAAAGGCTGAAGGGGAGGCAGTTTTGTCCGAACCTAAGTTCGAGGTAGATCCGCGCATCGAACGCGCATGGACAGTGGCGTCGCGCTTCTATATGGACCCGTCCGTCTTCGCCGCTGAAAAGAAAAACATCTTCTACCGCACCTGGCAGCTCGTCGGCATGACCCGCCAGGTCGCCACACCCGGAAGTTACTTCACCGCCGAGGTCGCCGGCGAACCCATCCTCGTCTGTCGCAACTCCGGCGGCGAACTGCGGGCCTTCTTCAACGTCTGCCGCCACCGTGCCGGGGCCGTCGCCGAAGGTTCCGGCTGCCGCAAGAATTTCCAGTGCAGCTACCACGGCTGGACCTACACGCTCGATGGCCGCCTGATTGGCACGCCGGACGTGGACGGCGTGGAGTTCTTCGACCGCTCCACCATGGGCCTCGTCCCCGTGCGCTTGGAAGCGTGGGAGCAGTTTCTTTTCGTGAATCTTGATCCTGCTGCCCCACCGCTGTCCGCGTTCCTCGAAGACATTCCCGCACGCGTCCGCGCCATGAACCTGCCCGAACTTCGCCTGGTTGAGCGCCGCGACTACGTGATCGCCTGCAATTGGAAAGTCTACGTGGACAACTACCTGGAGGGCTACCACATCCCCATCGCCCACCCCGGACTGATGAAGGAGGTGGACTATGCGAGCTACCGCACCATTACCCACCGCTACTATTCCGAGCAGTCTGCGCCCATCCGCCGCGTTCCTGACGGCGATACCCAGCGCACCTACGCGCCCGACGAAGGCCGCACCGACGCGCTCTATTTCTGGGTCTTCCCCAACCTGATGCTCAACATCTACCCCACCAACATCTCGACCAACCTGGTCGTTCCGCTGGGGCCCGACAAAACGCTGACCATCTTCGAATGGTTTTTCGACGCGTCCTTCGCGGGCCCCGCCGCCGAAGAGCACATTCGCCGCGCTGTTGCCTTCAGCGACCAGGTCCAGCAGGAGGACATTCACCTCTGCGAAACTGTGCAGAAGGGCTTGAACTCCATTTCCTACGACCGCGGACGCTACTCGGTCAGACGCGAGAACGGCGTCCACCACTTCCACACGCTGCTTCAGGAGTTTCTTTCCGAGAAGGATCAGGGAGGGAACCCGTAGGCGGGCTTGCCTATTCCGCCGAGGAGGAAGCGCGCCGCCACATCCAGATCAGCCAAGCCACCGTCAGGATCATGCCCCACCAGCCTAGAGTCCGCGTCACCCCGCCGATTTTCTGATCCAGGTGCAGCACGCCCCACTGCCCGAAGAGGATTTCCCAGTCGTGGTCTCCCGAACCGACCAGCGGCAACGTCACCCGCCGCGCGTCAGCCATATAGGTGCCGATATACAGGAAATTCTCGAAGAACCAAAACAGGCAGAATGCCACTCCGGCAGTGTGTCGGTGCCACCAGAAATATGCGGCGATGCTCAGCGGCACGATCAGCTCGAGCAGCGTGCCGCCCAGGATGCCCATCGTGTAGCCGAACAGGCTGAACAGCGGATGCCCGGCTTCGTGGATGATCAGGTTAACGAAGTCGAGAAAGAGGAAGTTTTCTGAAGTCCTGGCGGCGTACCAGAGGAACCCGCCGAAGAACACGAGCCATGCCACCAGCGCGGCCGTCGAGACGCGCCGCCACTCCGTCTCCGGTCGATTCTCCAAGACTTGTCTGATCCACACTGCCACGCAGCGGATTCTAGCATGCAGTTCGCGGAAAGAAATTCTCGCAGCGCCTGCAAAAACGCACCGATGCAAAAAGCTGCATGAAATCGAACGATCCTTGCATCGCCCCTGATTCCATGGAGTTGCAACTGCCATCCGATTTCAGTGCCAAACTGCATCCCCAGCAGGCGCAAATCATTAGGAGGGACTAGTACTCGTAACTGCCCTGTAATCAATCGCTTGTGGAGTTTGACAAGTGCATTTCAGCGGCGTAGCGTCGCTCTACAGAGGCTGAGACTCAAAGTGTAGCGCGACCCCCAATTCGGTCTGTCTGGGACATAGCGCCGATGGACCGAGTACGCTGAAAACGGTCCCCCCGGACCTGCCGTAGAAATCGCAAAACAACTGAACCTGATCTGCGAGGCGCAGCGGAGGTGTGTCTATGTTCGATTGGCTTGGCTTTCTCCTCGAACACTGGGTGCTCAGCGGGCTCGTTCTTCTGGTCCTGTACTCCACCCGTCGCTTGTCGAGCCAGAAGCTGACGAAGGACGACGCCATCGCCTTCCTCGGCAAACCCGGTGACCAGGCCGAGCCGCTTATGCCCGGCCTGCTCTGGAGCCTGAGGCCCATCCACGGAATGCTTGCTGAATCGCAGCCGCGCCAGGAGAAGAAGTAAATGCTGCCCCGGTGGTTTAGTTGGCTGATGTGTGTGGTCGAGCTGCTGTGGCAGGTGTATTTTCTGCTGCGGCTGCTTGGCTGGTGGTGCGCGTGACGTAGCGCCGGCTTCGTACTCTTCCGAAGCTTCGAGACAGGGACGGGGCCCGTACCCTGTTTCACAATTCGCTTACCACTGCGCCCACGGTGCGGTTCGGGCATTCCATCCTCGGCGCAGCCAGATCAGGCTCACTACCAGCACCGCGCTCAGGATGCCGGCCGCGATGGCAAGCTGTGCGCTCTGCCAGCCGCCGAGGATGCTCACCACCTTGGCGATGCCCACGCCGCCGACCATGTAGTACAAGTTCACCGCCATGAAAATCACCACCAGGTCCAGCCGCTGCCGCCGTTGCCCCGCCGATTCCTCGGCATGATTCGCTGCTAGCAGCACCTGTGCGATGCGGTAGCATGCGTAGCTGGCCAGCATCATCGCAAGGAACGTCCCGTAGACGAAGCCAATCGTCCGCAGCTTCCCCGGCTGTGTGAGATTGGCAAAATTGTTCAGCAGCAAATAGGCCAACACGAATCCGGGAAAGCTGCCCAGGAAGAAATTGTGCACCGCCTCGGCGAACGGATAGGTCGGCGCCTTGCCCATTGCTGTCCAGTATTTTTCCTCGCCGAGCGGGACGTCCAGGCAATGCAGCGCGCAGCGGTAGCAACTTTCCGGCGAATTCGCCGGCACGCAGCGCGGATCGCGCAGCGTCCACAGCGGCGCCGCGCCGTAAAGCTTTTCCACTGGATAAACCGGACAGAGGCTGCTGCACCAGCCCGCTTTCCACGGCGTCGCCAGGCCCATCGCCACGGCCGCCACGATGATCGCCCCTACCAGCGCCAGTGTCGCCCAGGCGCTCTGGTTGAACAGCAGCAGCCGCAGCGGCACCAGCATCCACAGAATCGTTGCGCCCAGCACCACGCCGTGCAGTTTGATCCACCGGTAGGTTTCGCGCGGCAGGAAATTAGGCCCTGTGGGACGATTGCCCCGCGCCAGCCGCGCCCCGACCAGGTTCAGCAGCGCCACCGGGCAGATGCCTCTCCACAAGTGTGGCATCAGCAGCAACATCAGCGGCACCAGGGGCACAATCCCCTGCCAGAACAAGTCTGTGATCGTCAGGCTGCGCCATTCCAGTTTCATGGCCAGCCCCGCCGCCACGCCCAACACCGTCACCAGGGCCACCCACCTTGCCAGCGAGCAGATTCTCTCCATTGTTTCCCTTCCTCGCCTTCCGTAAAGAAGAAGTCCGTCTCCACGCGCGTTTGCTGGCGCGCGCTCAAGTCGTGATGCCCGTTTTGGAAAACAATGCGCGATAGTGGGCACCGCTGCCACTTCGAGCCACCGCGGCCCCCCGCCAATCACCCTCTTGTTGCGCGAACAATACTCCCTCCACTTGGCCCGTTCAATCCTCAAGTCTCGTGCAGGGGCCAGAGGGGCCTGCCTGAAAGACGTGGAGACTATGTGGTGTCAGAAGGAAGAGATTCCTGGGAAGTGGCGCGCCCGGAGGGAATCGAACCCCCGACCCTGTGCTTAGAAGGCACACGCTCTATCCGCTGAGCTACGGGCGCGCGGCTGTCACAATTCTACCAAGCACAGCCGCGGACACGAAAGTCAACTTGGCGGGCGCGTTCTTCATCGCGGAAACTGGTGCGGCCGCGTTCCCCTAGCAGCGCGGCTTGACCCCGGCGCAAGTCGCGCGTAGTTTTATCGCAGCAGCAATGTCTCTCCCTTGCTGCCTGTTCCGTGAACGCTGCTCCAGGAGGTCGCCATGCGTCGCGCAAGCATTGTCCTGCTACTCGGATTTCTTTCCATGACCACGCCGCTGGCATCTCAGCAATCCGGCGAGCGCACGTCGGAGGGTCTGCGCAAGGCGCGCGAAATGCAGCAGCAGATGGACAAAGCCATGAAGGAAAGCCAGGCGAAACCCGCAGCGCCCCGCCCCGACTGGCAAAAAGCCCGCGCCGACGCCGATCGCCTGCTGGACCTCTCGCAGCGCATCCGCAGCCAGGTGCAGGCCGGCCCGGATCAAGTTCCCTCCGATCTCGCAACGGAACTGAAAGAGGTCCGCAAGCTCGCGGACCGGATACGCAGAGAGCTGCTGTTATAGCGGCCGGTGGCCGCGTCAATCTGCGCTTTGCCGGCGCGCAGTTTTCTTCCCTGGCTGTGCGGACTGCGCTAAAATCGCCTGCGGATTATTTCTTCTGGGAACCTGGCATGTTGACCGCAGCGCAACTCAAAGCTGGAATGGCCATCCGCGTTGAAGGGCAGATCTACAAGGTGCTGGAAGCCGAATTCAAGTCCGGCGCCGGCCAAGCGGGCGGCGTGGTGAAGACGAAGCTCCGCAGCGCCGCTTCCGGCCGCATGTGGGAGCCGCACTTCCGCCCCGACGAGCGCCTCGAAGAACTGGACGTCGAGCGGCAGACCATGGAGTTCCTCTACGGCGACGCGGAAAACTGTACTTTTATGAACCCCGTGAGCTTCGACCAGGTGGAAATCCCCCGCGCCATCCTCGGCCCGGCGGAGAAATTTCTTCAGGAGGGTATGAAGCTGCCGGTGGAGTTTTTCGACGGCCGCCCGATCAGCATCGTTTTCCCTTCGGTGGTCGAAGCGCGCGTTGCAGACACCGCCCCGTCCGTGCACTCCCAGCAGGACAACACCTGGAAGGAAGCCACCCTCGAGAACGGCGTGGAGATTCAGGTGCCGCTGTTCATCGCTCCGGGCGAAATCGTGCGCGTCGAAGTGGAAACGGGCGAGTACCTTGAACGCGTGCGCGCCGAACGCAAGCGCGGCGCTTAGCGCGCCTGTTCCGGCCTGAGGATTTTTGAAGTGACTGGACTCGCCGGATGCAAGCGCACCTTGCCGCCCGGTGCGAGGACGTACGGGTAGCCCGCCGGGTCCACCGGGCGCGCCGGCAGCATCCCCGCGCTGACCATTTCCTGCACGGATGCCGGCACTCGCCCGAAGCGGCTGCGATAAGCTGCGGCGAGCTTCTCCAGCTGTTCCGCGTCCTCTTCCGCCTTGAGCGTCTGCCAGTGCTCCCGAGCATTCCTTTTGATCAGCGGGTCTTTCGTCGTCTGGAAGATCTGCGCCCACAGGAACAGTGAAATCGCTCTTGAGCCACCCTCTCCGGCGATCTTGGCGGCCATCACTCTCATCCACGGACCCGCCTGCGGGTGCTTGCTGCCCTCGAGAAAACTTTCGGAGGCTTTCTGGTAATCCTGAGCGTACAAGTAGTACACGAAGCCGAGGTCGGCCCACAGCGTCCATTCGTCCGGGTTGGCAGCGATGCCGCGCCGGAGCAGCTTCGCCGCCAGGTCGGCGCGGCCGGCGCCGCGCGGCGCGGGTTCGGAGAGAAACGTGCCGCCGAACTTGTACGCCACCAGTAAGTGCGGATCGAGCCCCACGGTCAAATCCAGCAGCGGCGCGAGCAGCTCGAAATGCGGGTCGTGGTCGCGCAGCTTCCCCCCGTAGTATTGCACCGCACGCGTCCAATAGATCACCGCCAGCATCGAGTCGTAGCCCAGGCTCATCCGCTTCAGCATCCCGCCCGAGCGCAGCACCAGCTCGTCCTTTTCCTGCTGCACTGTCTTCAAGCGCGCGTCAATGCCCGCCTGCAGCGGATAGAGCGCGGCCAGTAGCGCGCCGGCGGCCAGCAACGTCAGTTGGGTTGTGCGCGGGAGTCCTGCGTGGCTCATGTCACTTCAGGTTGCGGCGGGAAAAGACCGCCGAAGCTGCCAGCAAAAGAATGGCGATGTAGGCGGCCGCGTAAGCGGTGTTCTGGAAGATCAGCGCCAGCGGGATATCCCGCCGGTGTGCAGCCGCGGCGATAGCGTTGAAGTTGTTGAAGTTCGGCAGCAGGTAGTAGAGGAAGGACGTGATCGCGCCGAGCGACCGGCTGCCGGTCACCTCGCCCATCATCTTCAGATCGGGCGCGAACGCGCCGGCCACATACAACCCCAGCGTGAACACGGTGGCAAGTAGCGGCGTGGAAAAGCATGAAAAACACAGCGCCAGGGCCGTTACCAGCGCCAGCTTCAGGACGATGAAATAGACGGCCACCAGCATGTACGCGTCTGCGCGGACCCACGGCCAGCTCACGTACAGGTGTGCCGCCACCAGCCCCACGGTCATCAGCGCAGTGTTCACCACCAACGTCAGCAGCAACCCGGCGTACTTCCCCACCAAAAATTCCCACCGCCGGACCGGCTTCGATAACAGACTGTAGAGCGTGCGCTTGTCCATTTCTTTAGAAACCAGTCCCACGCCGATGAAGATGGCCATCACCAATCCGAAAACGGAAATCGCCGTCAGCCCCAGGTTGACGATCACCAGCCGCTCGATCCCGATGGAGATTTGTCCCACCAGGATGGCTGCGGCGATCAAAAGCAGCGCGAAGAAAATCAGGTTGTAGAGCACGCGGTCGCGCACGGCTTCGCGAAAGGTATTGATGGCCACCACCCAGGGCAACATGGCTAGTTCTGTGTGACCTCTACGGCGTACGGAGACGCTTTTTGCTGGCCCACCAGGTTGAAGAAGAAATCCTCGAGCGTCGGCTTCACCTGCATCACCGACAGGATGCGCGCCTGGCAGACGCGCAGTTCGTCGAGCGTCGCGTAGAGCTGCGCCTCCGCCACCTGCACCCGGCAGCGGTCGCCGATCCACGTCACCTGCTCCACCAGCGACGCCGGCAGCTTCTGCGCGTTCGGAACTTCGAACAGGATTTCCAGTCCTTGCACCTGGATCGAAACAATCTGCTCCGGCGAGCCCACTCCTTGCAGTTTCCCGCCCACCAGCACGGCCACGCGGTCGCAGAGCATTTCCGCGTCGGAGAGGATGTGCGTGGAAAAGAAGACCGTGCGGCCCTGCTGCTTCAGCGCCAGGATGATGTCGCGCACCTCGCGCCGCCCTACCGGATCGAGCCCGGACATGGGCTCGTCCAGGAACACCACTTCCGGATCATGCATGATGGCCTGGGCGATGCCCACGCGCTGCAACATGCCCTTGGAGAAGCGCCGGAGCTGCACGTCCGCGGCGGAGATGAGCCCGACCATCTCCAGGTTGCGCTCCACGCGCGCGCGACGCTCCTGCGCAGCATAACCGAAGAACTGCGCAAAGTAGTCGAGCAGCTCGCGTGCCGTCAGGTAGTCGTAGAAGTAGGGCTGCTCCGGCAAATAGCCGATACGGCGGTGCATGCGCACGTCGTCTATCTCCGCGCCCAGTATCCGCGCCGTCCCTGCCGTGGGAAAGGTCAGCCGCATCAGCAGTTTCAGCGTGGTGGTTTTGCCCGCGCCGTTCGGCCCCAGGAACCCGAACACTTCGCCGTGTGCGACCTCGAACGTCAGCCCGTCCAGCGCTCGTCGCGGACGTTTCCGCCAAAAGCCGGTATAATAATCTTTGGTTAGCCCTTCGATTTCGATCGCTCGCTCAGCCACGCGCGCATTGTAATATAGAAACTGGTGCATACAACTTGCTGGGCTGGGGCACGAATCGGAACG